>Ga0209455_1000033_pt1 | contig 504606 bp, 432 predicted proteins | sample AraplaCol_mCL_r2_FD_184275 | JGI IMG/M metagenome (GOLD analysis project Ga0209455, IMG submission 184275) | Arabidopsis root microbial communities from North Carolina, USA - plate scrape CL_Col_mCL_r2 (SPAdes) (version 2) | ecosystem: Host-associated > Plants > Roots > Endosphere | place...
AGGTGCCGGTCACGATGCGCTTGGCCCAGTAGGCCTTGATCTGGCTGGCGTCTTTGCCGGTGACCTTGGTGTAGAACTCGTCGCGCGCGACGGCGCCCAGGGACTGGTCGATGGGCACGGCCGTGCCGCCGTTGGGGAAAGTGGTGCTTTTGCCGAGGAAGATCTGCGACACCTGATCGGCGGACATGCTGCCGATGCCGCTCTTGGCGCTGACCACGACCACCACTTCAGCGTGAGCAAGGCTGAGCGACCCGCACAGCATCAGGCAGGCCATAGTCGATTTGACACTATTTGAAATATGCATGGGTTTGACTTCCTTGGATTCGAATTGGGCGCCCGGCTCAGCGCGTCCGAGTGCACGGTGTAGCAACATGCGTGGTTCCTTCCGGTAATCGAATTGATAAAACCTTAAGATTGAAATGCAAAAAAGAAATTGTGAACAGGCAATATAAGTGAGAGGAAACACTCATGGAAATTGGACATTGCCCAACAGGAATTTCCTACAAATGAGGCATTTCCTTATAAGGAGGCGGCCAGCGCTGCTTGTGATTTTTAATTCAATTGTCAACAATCCACGAAAGCGGAAGCGACGCGCGGCAGCGCAGGAATAAGCGTTTATCCCGAAAAGAAACAAATCAATTTCCGAAATATAAAAGCCCGCATATCAAGAAATATGCGGGCTGTGCGGTATTCAAGTTATTCGACGCCGATTAAAATCTGCATCAGGCAATCGGCAATTATGCACTGTTATCGCAGTTGGTTCAGGGCCGAAATTTTACCGGAACCAAGCCATTATTTTTTATAAGAATATCCTTACCACCAACGAGATATCTCCGGCATTGATGTCTCAATTATTGCGAACATGTAATTTTTGCCACGCCGATGGGCGCAATTTAGTGCCGGCCATGTTGTGAATTCACTACAGCGAGTCGCTAAAAAACGGCGTTTTTATTTCATCCTTACTGTTTTCACGGCTAATATTACCATGGAAAGTCTTGAATATATTAAAAACACCGGTGCGATCCTCTACCTAAACAAAAGCGATACCTAGTAATTAAATTCATCGTGTAAAAAAGCTTCGCTACTGACTAGCCAGTTTGAACACGCCCACGGCCATCGCCAACCGGTCGGCCGGCTCGTGCAGGGCCCTCATCGAAGATGTGGTTTGGTAGAAAATACCGAGTCGATAAGGGAATCCGGTAGACGGTGAGCAGCCGGCCGCCGTTCGGCTAGCGTTGAACATTGGTTAACACCCGCCCCCCAGCGCTCTAGTGGCTTTTTTTATTTAAGGTGGTCTTGTCGCTGCTCACTGTGGCGCCGTAGCCGGTACATTGACTAGCCGTCCAGTGTTTTACTTCTTCATCCATTCTTGTACTCACAGTCATTTTCTCCATTATGACGTGAGCAGGAATTCAGTGGGTCGTTACAACTGCTCAGCAAACACTGCCAAATGCCTAAAAAGAAGGGAGTCCATTGGACTCCCCTTATAGTTCACTTCGTTTGTATATCATAGACTCATCCTTGCTTGCGTCGCCGTGCCATGTAGCCAAGTACGGCCAGGCCACTTAGCAACATGCCATAGGTCTCCGGTTCTGGTACAGAGCGCACCACCGTAAAATCACCGCCATAACTACCACCCGTGCTGTGACCGTGGAGAGTCAGCGTCAAAGGCCCGCTAACGCTAGTTGTCGGCAACGAGGCGTAATTAAATGGTACTGTACCAACAGTCAGCGGTATGCCGTTTAAGTTACCTGAGCTAAAGGTAACAGTTGCACCCTTGACATTAGTAGAAACCTGCGTCGTTCCTGCCGATGAGCCCCAGGGAGCAGGCGGTTGAAAGATATAAACATCGGTAAAATCCATCCCCGCAGGTGGAGTGTCGCCGATCGTTGCCGACCAAACATTGCCGGTAGTATTGACCAAGGTGATGTATTGCGTAGAGTCTGCAAGTGCCCAAGAAGATGCTGCTAGCAGGGCCGCCAAAGCTACCCCTTGCAAAGGTAATTTCTTTTTGTTCATTTCTTCCCCCACTTAATAGATTAAAAATCCAAAAGTACGGTACAGCCAGTTGACGATATGATTAATGCCAATTATTGTCAATAATGTATTTTTTATGATTGATTGCAAGTAGATAGGAATGCGCAATCCACAGCCTCCATCTTGTTCTCAATGCACTCTTAAAGCCGAAATTGCTTGCCGCCCAAGATACTTAGGAGCAGACTCAAACAATCCCAGACGCTATAAAGCAACGATCAGCCCGCTTAGCAGCGGGCTTTTTTTGGGCTTTTCACAGATTGTCGGGAAATCTGGCCCCGATCTTCGAGGGGACGGTTGAATCGAGCATAGAGTGACGCCTTGCCGAAGGGAAAATCTCGTACATTGTCGCATCAAGGGAACACCCAGCGGCTAGACGCGCCACTAAGATATTCAGGTTATGCAACGGCTACACGATTTTCGCCCGTCGGCAATGGTGCTTCACCTCCAGGTCGAAGGCGGTATTCATATCCATGGACACGGCGCGGATGCGCCGGCAACGCTCTGGGCCTAACCAAGCAAAGAATGGACGGATGGCCTCCCGTCCCGACTACGTCCTTCACCGACCCACAGTGCGCGCCGCGTGTCCGCATCCAGGACTACCGTCGCATAGCGATGCCCCTTAAACAGCGCAAACTCGTCCATGACCAGCCTTGTGGGCTGAGGTGGCGGCAGTGCCGCCACCTTGCGTTCCAGATCTAGGCGATGAATTTGACGAACCGTACCCCAGTGAAGGCCGGTGAGTTCGCAAACATGGGCAATCGGTAGTTTCTCGCTCCAATGCGCCACGAACTCTGCCAGGCGGCGCGATACCCGTGCATGGCGATCTAACCAGCCAATGTGCTGGATGCAGCAACGACCGCAGGTCGCGCACCGCAGCCGATTAACGGCGACATTCAAAAATATGGACATGCCTACCATGGGCAGGTCGCGCACAGTACGCCAGACGGTTTCATGGATGGCTGGTGCATGATCACCGCAATGGGAGCAGAGCCTCACGCGTGAGAGCGCGATAAGCTTCGCTCCAATCATCGAAGACTCGAAAACCAATCTCGGGTATTTGGAACGACTGCACTCCAGTGTAGACGGTCAATTGTTGCGAGGACTGGCGTCTTGACGCGCTCAGTCGCCCGAAGTAGCTGAGTGAATCTCCCGGCTGCCAGTCCGTAGGCTTATTCTCGCGGCACGACGACTGAATTATCCAATCACCGTATGTAGATTCTTCGGAGTCAATCATTTTTCCCTCGTTGGTGAAAGACCATCCCGTCAAACTTGGCCGTAGATCTGTGTACTATTTGCGCAGTGTGTCGACCTTCTCTTCAGCAATCTGAAGAGCTTGCAATTACAGCGTTCTCGACACACTCGAACTTAGTGAGAGTCAAGCAAGGTGTCTTCGGCACCTGTCGTGGCATGCTTGGAAATCATGGCTCGGGACGAAAACCTTCCATCGTTGAGAGGCTGGGGAGTGGGATCAACCACGTATCCTTATAGTCGTGGCGGCCGATGGTCACAAAGATTTCAAAGTCGTGTCTAGTTTCCGCTCTGATATCGGCGGCACAATACCGCCGTTGGAGGCAACAAACTTAAAGAATCCGAATGTTCGTGGCTTTTTCGCCCTTTGGGCCCGAGCCTTTTTCAAATGAAACTCGTTGGTTCTCTTTCAGGCTTTTGAACCCATCACTTTGGATATCTTGAAAGTGAGCAAATAGATCGGCACCGCCACCATCAGGCGTGATGAAGCCGAAGCCCTTTGAGTCATTGAACCATTTTACAGTGCCAGTTTGTGCGGCCATATAATTCTCCTTCTGTTGTGACGGATAGGTACCCTGGAAACATCGAACATCAAGATGCGACAGCGGAGGGGGCATTCGAACTCAAGTGGCAGAGTTCCATGGAAGGAACGACGATGCTTCAGCCTGATGCAATGCATGTTCAGTGTATGCGCAATTGAGGGAGATTCATAGCACGAGTCGCCTTGAAAATGCGGGGCGCGCCGGCACAGCGTCGATTCTCTATCCACAGATCGCTGCTTCGTTTGCGAAAACCATCAAACCCGCCGACGATTTTTCAGCGGACTCATCATCAAGAGCAAACGAGTCTGCGACGTCCGCTGCCCAACTAACTGCATGCGGCGGCGCGCGAGGTCGCGGAACGCGCGATCAAGCTTTGGGCATGATGTGGCCCTCCGGCAGCAAACTAAGCCGAAGAACGTGCGCAAGATGACGTGCATCGGATTTGTCGCCTCGGTACTTGAGACCGTCGTATTGTTTGATGGCCGTCGTGTTCGCCAAGTGTATTGAATGGCCTGCAGCCATCAGCCCATCAACCAGCCAGTACCAGTTATCAGTAGATTTCGACGACCACGCCTAGCAGCTCCTGATAAGGACTCAGCGCGGCACATATCGCTGCGAGATCGTTCGGTAGCCGCTTGGAATACACGACCTTGTCGGCGTCGTCGGAGACGACGACAAGGCAGTTGTTGGAATGAAGATCAATGCCACAAAATAACATGACGTCCTCCTCGATAAAGTCGGATCCGTACCGTGACTTTATTCTTCGGCTTGGCCGAAGGGGGGCGGCTAGATGATTATCAGATTTCGCTGCATGTATGGCCCCGACACCTTTTGCAAGCTTCTTTTTGTAAATCGAAATGGTTTGCATGCATGTATCCGGCTTGCTATGGGCTCGTATCGGATGCATGCCCGCAGCCTTGATGAGATCCGCACACCCATTCCTTAGCAAATCATCGGCTTAGCCTTTTAGGGCCGCCTGCAGTGAAAGCAGGTTGCTGGATGTTGGTCTTACCAGTTTCGTTATCACTTTAAGAAGCTTCGCAAACTTGATGTTGGGTTCTGAATTTCCTCCGTGGTTCAACAAATGCTACAGACCGATCAAGCGGGTACTATCGGAGACCGATATCGCGCTTGCGTAGCTTGAGCTTGTTCTCGTAATGTACGATTTCTCCGGATGGGTGGTTGTCGGCCTCTTAATTGGAAGAGGTCTGGCGGCTGGTCTTTCTGCGGTCGAGGTAATGGCGCTGAAACTCGGGGCCTCCGACAACGCGCAATGCGACTTCTAAAGGTACGCCGTTCTGTCGCATGTAATCAATCGCCGAGGTCGTACCCTCAGTCCTCAATAGCCAGACCGCATTACCTACGGCAAGCGCCATGCTAGAAAGATGTCGACGGTCCGGAGCAGTCATACCCAGAAGTGTGTATCAATTAAAGAAATGATATGACATCTGCCAGGCCATCATGCGCACGATTCGCATAGGGAGGACCGAGCTAGTAAACCCAACATCAAATGAGCAACGTGACGCTGCCAGTTTGGGAGATATGGTAGTCTGAACCTACAGGGCAATCGAGAGAGATGAGATATGAAGGCTATGCGAGCCCATTACCGCGGCTGGGATATCGAAATACTCTGCACTCACCGTCTCGTCACAGAGGGCGATGCTCCAAGGCCTCGAAAGTTCACCGCCAGTGCGTTCGCAAGCCTTGCCAAACAAAGCGAAAACGGTGACATCTGGATCGATGCTAGAACGCAGTCCGTCGGCCTCGGCAGCCGATGTTTCGATAACGAAAGCGACTGCGTCGGAGCAATACTGGCGGACGTCAAGGAGTTGATTGACGCGTTGCGCAAGTAGTACTTTCGATTTGCGGCAGGGCTTGGAGGATGTTCGGCGAATTAAAATAGCCTCTCTGTATCGGGCGCGGTGGCACGTTGTTAGAACGTCAGCAACAGGTAGTCGACCAAATTCTCGGCCGCCAAGTGGCCATGAAATCCAAGCGGATCAACCATCAGCTTGTCACATCGCATAACAAAAAAGGCTGGCTTTGATTTGGCTCAAGCCTATTGAACCAGAATACGCCGAGAATTTAGGGATGGCAAAGTTGGCTTACATTATCTATCGCATGGGTCTTGCAATGGACCGCATCAATACATCCACTAGCTGCGAGGCGAAACGTCGAGCGATGAAATGGAATCTCGCATGGAGCGTTGCAAGCGGTGCGCCAATACCGCCTCGAATGAAACTCAGGACACCTGTCAGTGTAGCCCACGGTTGGAGATGTCCAGTCACAAGTTCGAACGATCCGGGAGGCGCTCGATGCTTCGCGTCTCAGGAAGGAATTGGCGTGTCAACTGGGCTGTCCGCTCACACCTAGATCACACAACTGAAGTGTATGCTGAGAACAGACCACGAACGCTTAAGACATTGAATTGATCATGCTGCGAATGAACTGCTGCGTCTGGGGCATCATTTGGGCAGCTTGATCGTCTACCTCAAGTGGCATCTGGATCGTACCTTTCTGCAAAGCGACATCGACATTTTCCGCGTAATGTTCCGCAAAAAGAACCCTAACCTCCTCGGCAATAGGTGAGGACGAACTGGCCAGCCGCTCCAGCACACCGCGCGCCGTCGACATAAAAACCGCACAGCGATTCAATTGATAGATGTGTTGGATATCTCTTTGTTTAAAATCATCATTGACCAGTTTCAGCAGCTCCTGCTCTCCCACCATAAATTTGAGCTCACTGCGAAGCTGTTCAATCAGCGATCGTCCTTCAGCAGCTAGTGCTTGAAAGCGCTGCCTTTCCGCTATATGCTGGCTTGTAAATTCCTTCTGCTTGATCATCTCCCGATTCGCGACTTCAATCACGTTCTTCACTTGGCCAACACGACAGCTATCAAGCAATACGATGGGCGTTTTCACCCCAATTTCTTTGCAAGGTCCTCCGCCCTTGGATGGTAATAGCGCTTCAGCATTCTCAAGTCCCTGTGCCCAGTGACAGCAGAGAGCTCAAGGACATTTGACAGTTTGTCGGCCATGCGAGAGGCCGCTTCGTGGCGGGTGTCATGGAAATGGATATCTTCTAGGAAGCCCTTAACGAGCTTTCGTCGGTTTTTTCGACAATCATCGGCATAGTTCACTTGCGCGCGCTCGATCGCACGAGCGAAACCCTTTCTAAGTGCCATGGCAGTTGTCGGAAACACTGCCCCCTGACGGTCATCGCATTCAACTACCTCTTTGCCGTCGCCGTATGGCAAATTCTTCAGAATGGCCACAGCACGGGACGATAGGGGGACGTCGCGAGAGTCGCCGTTTTTTGTATCTGGCAGGAATGCGGCGCAGCGTTTGAGATCAACATTTTCCCATTGAAGGGCAAGCAATTCGCCACGGCGCATTGCTGTCTCCAGGGCCAAGCGCACCAGTGGAGCGAGCCAAGGATTCCGTGCGCCCTCGCCAAACGTACCATCTGCTTTTCGCTCACCTTCGCAAAGCGCACCAAGCAAGTACTGCTCTTCGAGCGGGCTAAAACGCCGGTCTCTCGCCCGCGCCCTCTCAGGCCTTTTCACGTCGGGAATCGGGTTCTCCATATGGATACCCCATTCGCGCCGGGCGTGGTTAATGACGGCCGAGAGGACATCAAACTCTCGATTGACCGTCGCACCAGACACCACCTTTAACCGCCGGTCCCGCCAGGCGGCGACCGCCGCTGTGGAAATTGCCGACATCTTGAGTTGAGACAGGGCAGTATCGCGAAGGATCATTTCAATCTTGATCTTCTCGATCTCCGCTGACTTTTTCCTAGGCGTTACATCGCGCCGATACTTCCTTAGCACTTCAGCAAGTGAGTTCTTTTCCGCCTCGCGTCGATCAACGAAGCCGGCAGTCTCAAGCTCGTGCTCGGTTGCCCGGATCCACTTCTCAGCATCTTCCTTGTACATGAAGGTTTTTGACTGAACCGGAAAGCCCTTTTTCCGGATTTTCGCCTGCCACTGCAACTCGCCCCGCTTAACCAATGTGCCCATATATACCCTACTGCTCGGATGTCCCAAATTTGTACCCATTAAATGGTACAGTTGAGTATAGAACCCGTCAATAAAGGATTTCCAACTGCGTTCGGGACGTAGAGGCCGGAGGTTCGAATCCTCTCACCCCGACCACAGAATTCCTTATAGAACAGCGGGCTATGCGGCCCGCTGTTTTTCTTTGCAGCTCGATCAATGGCAAGGACTATCGCGCACAGAGACGGTGCGCTTTGCACGCTGGGTCCGCATCAACAGATGATTTTGCGACTAAAAACGGGCTGACCGCATGGATTTCATAGTCAATCGCTGACTGGCAAGTTTATTGCTTAGTGACTGGTATATTGTGACAAAGGCGTGCAGGGCAGCGCCTCAACCTGGAGACAAGTTGGGAGCGAATGATGACTTCATTCAGGAAGCTATGGCGCATCTTGTTCAATTGGCAGCATCCAGGCATACGTTCGGATCCGGATGTGCCCGCGATTTATATTGATACCCGACCTTTCAAGATTTTATCCAAGAGGCATTGATGCCGTTGCGGAACTCAGCGGGTTTTCGGTGGATTGGTCTTCGCGATGCCTGATACTTAATGGCGTGGCGCGGCCGTCGCGCGCGGGCTAAGCACGAGTGAAGTTCGGCGGCGCTTGCACAGCGGCCCCCCAACTGAATCACGACAATGCAACCATTTGCTTTTATGACGGCAGCCCGCACCCAAGTGGCCCGGCTTGCACCCATGAAAAGCAATCCGTTGCAGCGACCTGATTCGCTCTTGATGCAATCAGTCCCCGACGCTGGCGGCGCCGGCCTAACGATGGAGTGTCACACAGGTTGCTTTTGGCAAGCCGTCTTAAGCACTATGCATACCAGATTCAATTACCGAAAGAACCAGGCTCATCGAGCGCGACGCATCGTTCAGCACTAAATAACATTTTTATACATCATGTCTACAATGCCATGACCACCAACCCCGACAGGGAGAGTTGTCATGCGCAATGCTCATCGCGGCGGGCCACGCCATCGCCTCAGCCACAGTCCCAGCCAGTTACCCAGTCTGTTACTGGCATCCTTGCTCTGCCTCGGCCCGGCCGATCGCGCCCAGGCCATCAACGTCGCCTACCAAGACCCGCCCGGCACCAACGGGGCCGATGGCACCGCGCCAGGCGGCGCCGGCGGCGACGGCCAGGGATGGCCGACTCTCAAGGAGGTGGTTTACACCAGCGATCCCAACTATCTGATGCAACTGGCCGGAGGGGCCGGCGGCAACGGCGGCAACGGCGCGGCCGGCGACGGCAGCGTCAACGGCGGCGCCGCTGGCGCCGGCGGCAGCGGCGCGGCGACCGAGGCCTTCCTCACGCTCGACACGGCGGCGCCGGCCAGCACGCTGCAGCTTGACAGCGCCGGCGGCGCCGGCGGCAATGCCGGCCAGCCTGGCGCAGCCGGCCCCGGCACCCTGGCCGGCACCGGCGCCCCCGGCGGCAATGGCGGCGACAACGCAGCCTTCGCCATCGTATCCACTGTGGGCAGCGGCTCGCTGACCGCCACGGTGACGTCGACCGGCGGACTGGGCGGCATGGGCAGTGGCAGCGCCCTCAGCGGTGGGGGCGGCAATGTCGACAGCAGGCTCACCGGCCCGGCCTCGGGCAGCGCCGCGATGACCTTGAGCGCTACCGCAACGGGCGGTGCCGGCGGCGACACCGTGTCCGGCAGCGCCGGCAAAGGCGGCAACGCCGGGTCGGAAATCCTGTTGCCCGACATGGGCGGCGCGCTGAACCTCAGCCTCAACAGCACGGCCTATGGCGGTAATGGCGGCAATGCCGGTCTCGGCGGTGTGTACGGGGCGGCCGGCTATGCCCGCAGCACGGTATCGCTGGCCTCAAGCACGCCGCCGCCCATGGGCAATTGGAACGCTGTCGTCAACGGCAGCAGCACGGCCACTGCCGGCACCGCCGGCGGCGGGCCGGGCGCGCCCAGCGGCGCGCAGGCCGATGCCAGCATCGCCCTTCAAGGCTATGGCAAGGTCACCGGCACCGCCATCGCCAACGGCGGCAACGGCGGCGATGCGGGCGGCTACGCCACCGCGGCCGCCACCGTCCGCTCGAACTATATCGCCATCGCCCAGGCCACCGCCAACGGCGGCGCCAGCTTCTTCAATCTCGGGGCCGGCGCCCGCGCCGACGCCAGCGCCTATGGCGGCTGGTATGCCTACGCCCACGCCCAGGGCGTTTCCGGCTTCGGCCGCGAGGGCGGCCTGGACACCGCTTACGCCAACGCCCACGCCAGCGTGACCCACTACGGCACCGAACCCGCGTCCAGCAGCCCACTGGAGGCGCGCGCGGAAGCATTCACCACGCCGGGCGGCCTGGTGCAGGCAGTCGCCGACTTCAACGACGTCGGCAGGCATACCAGCGTCACCACCACCACCTCGCACGATGGCAGCCTGCACCGCTCGGTGCCCGACGTGCTCAGCGTCGCCAATGTCGGCGGGCCGGTCTACCAGGTGAATTATTACGGCGGCCTGATTCCGGCCTCGTCCTATGCCAGCGCCCTGGTCAACGGCGAAACGGCAGCGGTGCAGGAGCTACTGGCCCGCTCGCCCAACGTGGCATCGGCCTTTGCCGACCAGCGGATGCTGGGCGTGGGCAACATGGGCACCATGTTCTTCCCGTCGCAAAACCTGTCCGCCGACTTCCGCATGCCGTTCGCCGCCGGCAGCCACCTGATGCTGGGCCTGTTCTCGCCATCCACCCTGATCGGCGTCGACGGCGTCTTCGACTTCTCCATCAGTAACAACGGCAAGACCCTGTATGCGGCCAGCTTCAACACGGCGGACCAGGCCCGCAGCTTCTTCACCGACCACGTGCTCGATCTCGGCGCGGTGTACAGCAGCGAACTGGACCTGTTGATCAGCATGCAATTGAGCACCGGCGCGTTCGCCTACAACTACGTGTTTGGACAGGGCGGCACGACCGCCCCCGTGCCCGAACCGCAAACGTGGCTGATGCTGGCGGCCGGCCTGGCGCTGCTGCTGTGGCAGGCGCGCGGCCGCCGCATCCGCTAACTGAGCCAGCGAACCCACGGGAGCCTGGCCATGCGCCCACCCGATTGAGCATGGCCAGCCCACCGTGGCGGGCGCTCCGGTTAAAAAATGTGACGCAGTCCCAGGTTCAGGCCGCGGTCGCCGGTGCCGCCCTCGATCGCGCTGCCGACCGTATAGCCGGCGCCGTTCTTGTTGCGGATGCGGGCATACACCGCATACAGGTCGGTGCGCCGCGACAGGTAATACCGATAGCCCGCCGCGAACTGCTCGGCATCCTGGTTGTAGCGGGTCTTGTCGTTCTTGCGGATGTAGGAACCGATCCAGCTACCCAGGCCTTGCGGCACCGTCACGCCCAGCAGCAGCACGCTGCTGTCGGTGCTGGGCGTGGGCGCCACCGGGTAGCCGAACGGGTTGTTCAGGTTGCGCGACAGCGCGCTGTTCACGCCCTTGTCCACCCCGTACGCAAAGTGCGCCTTGGCCACCCCGAAATCGTACAGCGCGGTCAGCACGGAATTCCTGGCGCTGCCGAGGTTCTTGACCGTCGCCGTGTCGTTGTTGCGGTTGTGATGCGCCAGCCGCACCGTCAGCGGCCCGTTGACATAGCTGAGCGCACCGCCGAGCTGGCGCCCGGCCGTGCCGTCGCCCGCCACCTCGCCGGCGCCGTACACCAGCTCCGCGCTGAAGCCGCCGATCTCCGGCGAGGCATATTTGACCGTGTTGTCCATGCGGCTGGCGCTGTTGCCGGTAGCCGTCATCAGGTTCTTGGTGTCGCCCGCCGTGCCCGAGCCGAAGGGATCGACCGCCGCCACCGCCAGGTATTGCGGCGTGTACTGGCGTCCCAGGGTCAGCGTGCCGCTTTTGCCCTGCAGGCCGACATAGGCCTGGCGCCCGAACAGTAGGCCGCCCTGCCCCAGGGCGCCGGTGTCGGCCTGGAAGCCGTTCTCCAGCAGGAAGATGGCGGCCATGCCGTCGCCCAGCTCTTCCCTGCCCTTGAAGCCCAGGCGCGAGCCCGACTCCACCCCGCTGGTCAGCTTGGTGGCGGCGGCGGCATTGCCCACGCCCCCGCTCTCGCGCACCAGCGCCATGTCGACGATGCCGTACACCGTCACGTTCGATTGGGCGGCAGCCGCCCCTGCCCACGCGCTCAGTGCGAGCGCAAGCATCTTCTTGTTCATGGTTTCCCCGTATTGGCCGGCTCGGATGATCGATGGCGGGACCGCGAGCCCTGACGCTCCCGCCTGTGCTGAAAGACTTAAGAGCCGAAGCCGCCGCCGCCCGGCGTCTCGATCGCGAACACGTCGCCGGCCCGCATCTCGGCGGTGTGGGTGGCGCCAAACTCCTCCACCGAACCGTCGCCGCGCTCGACCCAGTTGCGGCCCAGCGCACCGGGTTCGGCGCCCTGCAGACCGAACGGCGCGATGCGGCGGTGGCCGGCCAGGATATTCGCCGTCATCGCCTCCAGGAAGCGGATCCGGCGCAGCGCCCCGTCGCCGCCGCGGTGGGTGCCCTGGCCGCCGCTGCCGCGCCGGATCGCGTGCGTCTCCACCAGCACGGGGAAGCGCCACTCCAGCACTTCGGGATCGGTCATGCGCGAGTTGGTCATGTGGGTCTGCACTGCCGCCGTGCCGTCAAAGCCCGGACCCGCGCCGGAGCCGCCGGCGATCGTCTCGTAATACTGGTGCTGCTCATTCCCAAAGGTGAAGTTGTTCATGGTGCCCTGCGAGGCCGACATCACGCCCAGCGCGCCGTACAGCGCGTCGGTGACGTACTGCGACACTTCCACATTGCCCGCCACCACCGCCGCCGGATAGCGCGGATTGAGCATCGAGCCTTCCGGGATGATCAGATTGAGCGGCTTGAGCACGCCCTCGTTCATCGGGATATCGCTGTCGATCAGGGTGCGGAACACGTACAGCACGGCGGCCTTGCACACCGACAGCGGCGCGTTGAAGTTGCTGGGCCGCTGCTCGCTGGTGCCGGTGAAGTCCACCGTCGCGCTGCGGCTGGCGTGGTCGATACTCAGCTTCACCTTCAGCACCGCGCCGTCATCCATTTCATACGCAAAGCTGGCGTCGCGCAGGCCGCCGATGGCCTTGCGCACCGCGGCCTCGGCATTGTCCTGCACATGCTGCATGTAGGCCAGCACCACGTCCTCGCCGTAGCAGGCGGCCGCCTTCAGCAGCTCGTTGGCGCCGGTCTCGCAGGCCCCCAACTGGGCGATCAGGTCGGCGATGTTCTGGTCGATGTTACGGCTCGGCCATGGCCCCGAGGCCAGCCGCTCGCGCACCAGCGCTTCCTGGAACACCCCGCGCTCGACGATCTTCAGGTTGTCCAGCAACACGCCTTCTTCCAGGATGCTGGTGCTGTTGGGCGGCATCGAGCCGGGCGTGATGCCGCCCACGTCGCCGTGGTGGCCGCGCGCCGCCACGTAGAACAGCGGCTCCTGCCGCGTGGCGAACTGCGGCGGCCCCGCGTCGCCATACACCGGGCACACCACCGTGATGTCCGGCAGGTGGGTGCCGCCGTTGTAGGGCACATTCAGCACGTAGGCATCGCCCGGTCCCATGTCCGCCGCATGCTGACGGATCACGCACTGCACGCTGTCGCTCATCGAGCCCAGGTGCACCGGGATGTGCGGCGCGTTGGCGATCAGGTTGCCATGGCGGTCGAAGATGGCGCAGGAGAAGTCCAGGCGCTCCTTCATGTTGACCGAATAGGCAGTGTTCTCCAGCGTGCTCCCCATCTGCTTGGCGATCGCCATGAACAGGTTGTTGAAAATCTCCAGGTGGATCGGATGCGCCGCCGTCGTCATCTGGTGCACGCTGCCTGCCGCCACGCGGCGCTCCAGTAACAGCGTATGGTCCGGCAGCACCTGCGCCACCCAGCCCGCATCGACTACCGTCGTGGCGATCTCCTCGCGGATCAGCGCCGGCCCCGCCACTTTGGCGCCCACGGCCAGCTCCGAGCGCACATGCAAGGCAATCGGCGTGGTCTGGCCGTCGACATAGCTGAACACCCGGCCGGTATCGGCGCCGCCGCCGGCCGGCACGTCGATGACGAAGTCGGCGCCGTCGCCCGCACCGATGGCTTCGGCCGACACCGATTCGATCACCAGGGGGTGCTCCTCCATCACGAAACCGAAGCGGGCCCGGTACAGCGCCGCAAAGGCCTGCGCCATCGCGGCCGCATCACCCAGCGGGATCACGAAGGCCGAGTCGCTGTCCTCATATTTCAGGCGCGCGCACAACTCGACGCGCATCTGCTCCGGCGCCACCTGCTGCGCCAGCAACTCGTCGCTGGCTTGCCGCGCCAGCGCCTCCAGGCGCGGCGCCAGCGCCGCCAGCGTGGCCTCGCTCAACGGCTGCTCGACCGCGCCCTCGCGCATGGCGCGGATGTCCGCCAGCCCCATGCCGAAGGCGGACAACACGCCGGCAAACGGGTGGATCACGATCTTGGTCATGCCCAGCACATCGGCCACGCGGCAGGCGTGCTGGCCGCCGGCACCGCCGAAGCAGCACATGGCGTAGCGGCTGACGTCGTAGCCACGCTCCACCGAGATCGACTTGATGGCCTGCGCCATATTGTCCACCGCCACCGCCAGGAAGCCTTCCGCCACCGCCGACGGCGACAGGCGGGTGCCGGTATCCAGGGCGATCTGCTTGGCCAGTTCGCCAAAGGCACGCACCACCGCGTCGCGGTCCAGGGGCTGGTCGCCGTTGCGGCCGAACACATGCGGGAAGTGTTCCGGCTGGATCCGGCCCAGCATCACGTTGCAGTCGGTGACGGTCAGCGGCCCGCCCTTGCGGTAGCACTTGGGTCCCGGATTGGCGCCGGCCGATTCCGGCCCCACCTTGAAGCGGCCGTTCTCGAAACTGCAGATCGAGCCGCCGCCCGCCGCCACGGTATGGATGTGCATCATCGGCGCCCGCACCCGCACGCCGGCCACCACCGTCTCGAACACGCGCTCATAGGCGCCGTCGTAATGCGCCACGTCGGTCGAGGTGCCGCCCATGTCAAAGCCGATCACCTGTTGCAGGCCGATCGCCTCGCAGCTCCTGACCGCGCCCACGATGCCGCCGGCGGGACCGGAAAGGATCGCATCCTTGCCCTGGAAGCGGCCGGCGTCGGTCAGGCCGCCGTTGGATTGCATGAACATCAGGCGCGCCTCGCCGGTGTCGGCCGAGACCCGCGCCACGTAGTCGCGCAGCACCGGCGACAGGTAGGCATCGACCACCGTGGTGTCGCCGCGGCCGACGATCTTCATCAAGGGACTGACCTGATGGCTCACCGAAATCTGGCTGAAGCCGGCCTGCTCGGCCAGCACGCGCAGGCGCTGCTCGTGCTGCGGATAGCGGTAGGCGTGCATCAACACGATGGCGATGGCGTCGATGCCCCTGGCGCGCAGTTGGCGGAACTGTCCGGCCAGCACCGCCTCGTCGGGCGCCTGCAGCACTTCGCCGCGGGCGCTGATGCGCTCGTCGACCTCGATCACCTCCTCGTAGATCAGGTCCGGCAGCGCGATCTTCATGGCGAAGATGTCCGGCCGGTCCTGGTAGCCGATGCGGAGCTGGTCGGCAAAGCCGCGCGTGATGGCCAGCGCCGTGCGCGCGCCTTTGCGCTCCAGCAGCGCGTTGGTGGCAACGGTGGTGCCCATCTTGATGACTTCGATCTGCTCGGCCGGCAGCGGCTCGCCCGTCTTCACGCCCAGCAGGTCGCGCATGCCTTGGGTGACGGCGTCGTCGTAGCGCTCCGGGCATTCCGACAGCAGCTTGTGCGTCACCAGCTTGCCGTCCGGGCGGCGCGCCACGATGTCGGTGAAAGTGCCGCCGCGGTCGACCCAGAACTGCCAGCGAAGTTGTTGAGCGGGGATGTCGTTTTTCATGAGGGTGCCTTTAAGTCGGTGCGAATAGTGAGATGCGAAATTCAGGATTCCAGTTGCTTGCCCGCGGTCTCGGGCAAGGTCAGCGCGGCCAGGATCATCACCCCGTAGGCGACGCCGGCAAACACGCCGATCGCCTCGCCCAACGCCATGCGCTGGCTGCTCATGCCGATCAGCAGCGGGAACAGCGAGCCGATGGCGCGGCCCATGTTGTAGCTGAAGCCCTGGCCGGAGCCGCGGATCGCGGTCGGGAACAGTTCGGTGAGGAAGGCGCCCATGCCGCTGAACACGCCGGACACGAAAAAGCCCAGCGGGAAGCCCAGGAACAGCATGACGCTGTCGGTCACCGGCAGGCGGGTGTAGACCACCGCGATGCACATCGAGCCGGCCGCGAACAGGATGAAGTTCTTCTTGCGGCCCAGCAGATCGGTCAGGAAGGCGCTGACGATGTAGCCGACATAGGAGCCGGCGATCACCATCGCCAGGTAGCCGCCGGTGCCCAGCACCGTCAGGTGGCGCTCGGTCTTGAGGAAGGTCGGCAGCCAGGTGGTGATGGCGTAGTAGCCGCCTTGGGCGCCGGTGGTCAGCAGCGCGGCGCGCACGGTGGTGCTGAGCATGCGCGGCGCAAAGATCTGCGCGAAGGAAACCGGCGCGGCGGCGTGCTTGTTTTGCTGCGCCACGAACACTTCCGGCTCGTCGACAAAACGGCGCACGAAGATCACGAACAGCGCCGGCAGAAGCCCCAGCAGGAACAGGGAGCGCCAGGCCCATTCCGCCGGCAGCAGCGAGAACATCAGCGCATACAGCAAGGCCGACACGCCCCAGCCCAGCGCCCATCCCGCCTGCACCATGCCGACCGCCTTGCCGCGGTCCTGGGCGCGGATCACCTCGCCGATCAGGATGGCGCCGGCGGTCCACTCGCCGCCCATGCCAAAGCCCATCAGGCCGCGCGCCAGCAGCAACTGGCTGAAGTTCTGCGCCAAGCCGCATGCCACGGTGAAGAGCGCGAACCAGAGGATGGTGAGCTGCAGGGTCTTGACCCGGCCTATGCGGTCCGACAGGATGCCGGCGATCCAGCCGCCGGCGGCGGAAGTCAGCAGGGTCACGGTGCCGATCAGGCCCGCGTCGCCCTTGGACAAGCCCCAGGTCGCGATCAGCGTCGGTATCACGAAGCTGAGGAACTGGGTGTCCATCGCGTCCAGCGCATAGCCGATTTTGCAGCTCCAGAAGGTGCGCCGCTCCTTGCCGCTCAGGGCACGGAACCAGGCGAAGAATCCCTCCGGCTGGCTGGTGCTGAGTGCTCTTGTATTCATGGTCTCTCCCCGTTTTTCAGGCGTAGCACTCCCCCTTCGCCCCGTGGAAACGGGGACGCCGTGGCGCTACCGTGGTTTTTAAAAAATCATAGTGCAGCGAGTGAAGAATTCAATATGTCGGTCACCAGCATGTAGCCCGGCTGGTGCGTAATCGCCAGCGGCAGGCGTGCTGCGCGGATGGCTTCCTGCGGTGTCACCCCGCAGGCCCAGAATACCGGGATCTCGTCCGGCATGATCTCGGTCATGTCGCCGTAGTCCGGCCGGGACAGGTCGGCGATCCCGATCAGGGCCGGGTCGCCCAGATGTACCGGCGCGCCGTGCACGGACGGGAAGCGGCTGGTGATCTGGATCGCGCGGATGGCGTCGGCCGCCTTCATCGGCCGCATCGACACCACCATCTGGCCGCTGAACGGACCGGCACTGCGGTTGCCGATATTGGTACGGTACATGGCCACGTTGCGGCGCTGCTCGATGTGGCGCAGGCGGATGCCGGCATCCAGCAGCATCTGCTCGAACGAGAACGAGCAGCCGATGGCAAACACCACCAGGTCGTCGCGCCACAGCGCATGCAGCGCGTGCGCTTGCTGCGCCAGTTCGCCGTTGCGATAAATGTTATAACCCGGCGTATCGCTGCGCAGGTCCATCTCGGCGCCCAGCGCCCCCAGGTTCCACTGGCCCGGTTCGCCCACTGCCAGCAGCGGGCAGGCACGCGGATTGCGCTGGCAGAACAGCAGGAAGTCGGCGGCGTCGGCATGTGGCAGGATGACCAGGTTGGCCTGGGCGTAGTTGCCGCAATAGCCGGCGGTCGGCCGCCGGAATTCGCCGCTGCGTACCTTGTGGCGCAATTCGAGTGGTGTCATGGAATCTCCCAAATGAAATCAACAACGTATGAGAGAAGCATAAACTTGATGATCTTTAGATGCTATCTAGTTATTTTTGCTGTGGCTGTTTAGTTTTTCTAATCACACTGCGCTATCCTGGTGCAAAGGGTTAAGGTATTCTTGACTCATGAATACCCGCTTCCTGGAAACCTTCGTCACCCTGGCGCAGTTGCGCAGCTTCCGCGCGACGGCGCGCGCCCTGCATGCCACCCCGGCCGCCATCTCGCTGCGCATCAAGACGCTGGAAGAAGAGCTGCAAACGGAGCTGATCGACCGCGCGAGCAAGGACTTCCGCCTGACCGCCAATGCCGAATACCTGCTGGCTCCCGCCAAGGCGGTGGTGGACGCCACCCGCCGCCTGCAAGCGGCGGCGCAAAAGGACAGCGCGGTGCGCGGGCGGCTGCGGGTGGGCGTGATCGAATCGGTGGTGCATAGCTGGCTGGCGCAGTACGTGCGCGAACTGAATGCACTCTATCCCGAGATGGAGATCGACCTGGCGGTCGACATCAGCAATGTGCTGGAACGCCGCCTGCGCGCCCGCGAACTCGATCTGGTGATCCAGGTGGAGGGCGTGGCCAGTCGCGAGATCGTGTCCGAAGCGCTGGCGGTGTATCCGCTGCACTGGATCGCCCGCAAGGCGCTGGTCGACACGCGCAAGGAAGGGCTGAATCAGCGCCTGTTGCAACTGCCCATCCTGACCTTCGGGCGTGGTACCGCGCCGCAGCGCGCACTGGAGGAAATCGTCAGCAAGATGGCCAACCTGGCAATGATCCCGCTGGAACAGACCCGCATCACCTGTTCGCCATCGGTCGCCGCCATAGTGCAGCTAGTGCGCGACGGTTACGGCGTGGCCGCCATTCCCAGCCTGTTCGTGGCGGACGCGCTGGAAAGCGGAGAGTTTGTCGAACTGCCGGTGCAGCCTGAGCCGCCCGCCATCATTGTCTCCATGTGCTTCCACGCCAATGCCGGCATGCTGGTGCACGCTGCCGCCAATCTGGCGCGGCAGGTATGCGCCAGCTATTGCGCCCAGGTCGACACGCGCTACATCAAGCCGCTGGGCTGAGCACCTGGCCGCTTGCCGGTTTGCTGTACACTTTTCACTACTCGTGGTTGTCATTATCGCCCCAACAAATTCATGCGCACCGCTACCTGTTGTAGAACCTGGATGCAGTCCCTCGCTGTCGGCGGCCTGCTGACAATGGCACTGGCGCCGGCGCAGGCCGGCCGGCTGGACGACATTGCCGCGCGCGGCGTGCTGCGGGTGGGCAGTACCGGCGACTACAAGCCCTTCAGCTACCGGCCCGCTGGCGGCGAGTTCATGGGCATGGATGTGGAGCTGGCGGGCGAGCTGGCGCAAGCGCTCGGCGTCCGGCTGCAACTGGTGCCGACCACCTGGTCGACGCTGCTCGCCGATCTGGGCGCCGATAAATTCGATCTCGCGCTGAGCGGGGTGTCGGTGACCGCCGATCGGCAGCGGCTGGCGCTGTTCTCACTGCCCTATCTGCACGACGGCAAGACGCCCATCACACGCTGCGAAAACGTCGCCCGCTTCCAGACGCTGGCCCAGATCGACCAGCCAGGCGTGCGGCTGATCGTCAACCCGGGCGGCACCAACGAACGCTACGCCCGCGCCCAGGCGCCGCGCGCGCAGTTGACCGTGTACCCGGACAATGTAACCATCTTCGGCCAGATCGTCAGCGGCGCGGCCGATCTGATGATGACCGACGCCATCGAAACCCGTTTGCAGCAACGCCTGCATCCGCAGCTATGCGCCGTGCACCCGGAAGCGCCGTTCGACATGACGGACAAAGCCATCCTGCTGCCGCGCGACGCGGCGCTGAAGGCCTATGTCGATCACTGGCTGCAGCCGCGCCTGGACAACGGCGAGGTGCAACGGCGCCTCGATCGCTGGCTGGCGTTCCCGTGGGGGCTGGAGCCGCTGCGCCAGGCCATCGACCAGCGCCTGCTGCTGGCGCAGGATGTGGCGCGCGCCAAGTGGAATGCGCAGGCCGCCATCGAGGACCTGCCGCGCGAAGAACAAGTCATCGCCGCCGCCGTGCGCCAGGGCGCCGCGCTGGGCTTGCCGGAAGCCTGGATACGCCGCGTGTTCCGCGCGCAGATCGACGCGTCCAAGACGGTGCAGCGCGCGCTCTACGCCCGCTGGCAGGCCGAGGGCGCGGGCCGTTTCGACGACGCGCCCGACCTGGCCCGCACCGTCCGCCCGGAGCTGGACCGCATCACCAGCCAACTGCTGCGCTCCATGGCCGACAATCAAGCCCTGCTGCGCGACAGCGGGCGCCAGGCCGACGTCGCGGCCGCCATGCAGCCACTGCAAGCACGGGCGCTCAACCCGGCCGCGGCCGGGCAGGCGCTGGCGCCCTTCCTGTCGTCCAGGGATGGGAACTAGGCCACGATCGCCTGGATCGGCCGGGAGATGGGCTGCCCCGGCTGCAGCGCCAGGAATTCCGCGACCGGCAGCGGCTTGGCATACAGGTAGCCCTGCGCCAGGTCGCAGCCTACCGACGCCAGCAGATCGCGCTGCGCCGCCGTTTCCACGCCCTCCGCGATACTCTTCAAGCCCAGCTTGCGCGCCATGACGACGATGGCTTCGGCAATGGCCTTGTCGCTGGGGTCTGTCTCCAGGTCGCGCACAAAGGAGCGGTCGATTTTCAGATAATCGATATTGAACTTCTTCAGGTAGGCCATGGCGGAATAGCCGGTGCCGAAATCATCCAGCGCCAGCTCCATGCCCGCCTGCCGCAGGCGCGCCAGCTTGTCCACGATGCCGCTGCGGTCCTTCAACAGCAAGCCTTCGGTAATCTCGATCACCATGCAGTGGCCCGGCAGCTCCAGTTGTTGCAGGACGTCGATCCAGCCCTCTATCATGGTCTCGTGATTGAACTGGCGCGGCGAGACATTGACGCTCACCTGGCAATACGCGCCGCCGCGCTGCGTCAGCCAGCGCTTGGCCGCCTCCGCCGCCTGGCGGAATACCCAGTCGCCGATTTCCACGATGATGCCCGTTTCTTCCGCCAGCGGGATAAACACATTCGGCGGCACCATCCCATGCACCGGATGCTTCCAGCGCAGCAGGGCTTCCGCCTTGGCGACCTGGCCGCTGGACAGGTCGACGATAGGCTGCAACCACATCTGCAACTGCCCGCCGGCCAGCGCCAGCCGCAGGTCGTTGGCCATCAGCAGGCGCGAGCTGGCCTGCTGATGCATGGGCAGGGTGAAGAAGCGGTAGCCGTTGCGGCCATCCTCCTTGGCGGCGTACATGGCGCGGTCCGCGTAGGTAATCAGTTGGCTCATGCTGTCCGCATCGTCCGGATAGCGGGCGATGCCTATGCTGGCGGAGACATAGACGGTATGGCCATCGACCTCCAGCGGCATGCCCAGCGCATGCAAAATATTCTGCGCGATGCGCTGCAGTTGATCCGGGTTGGCGCACTCCGGCAGGATCACGACAAACTCGTCGCCGCCCAGCCGCGCCACCACATCCGATTCGCGCACCAACTGGCGGATGTGGCGCGCCACTTCCACCAGCAGGCGGTCGCCGACGTGGTGGCCGAGGGTGTCGTTGACGTCCTTGAAATGATCGAGGTCGATGAACATGACCGACACCGCGCCGCCGTCGCGGCCGGCCCGCACGATTTCTTCCCGCAGGCGGTCGCCGAACATGCGCCGGTTGGGCAAGCCGGTCAGCTCATCGTAGGCCGCATTGCGCTGCAACTGCTCTTCGATGCGCTTGCGCTCGATCGCAATCGCGGCCAGGTTGCTGGCATGGGAAATCAATTCCTTGTCCGACGCCGACAGCGGCGCGTGATCGCCGCGCGCAATGAGGATATGGCCCAGAGCCTCGCCAGCCGGATCGAGGATGGGGACGCCCGGATTGGCCTGGCCATCCAGCCGCGTGATCGCGCAGCTCAGAACGGGGTTCGCCGTCTCGACATAGGCTGCCACAAAGGCCAGCACCTCGTCGAGTTCCCGGCCGCGCGCCAGGCATTCGAACACGCGCGATCTGGCGGCGCCGACGTGCAGGCTGCGCTTGACGTCGCTGATGTCGCGCGCCACGCCGACCGTACCGAGCACGGTGCCGTCTTCATCGATCACGGGAGCGTAATACGTCTGTATCCAGGCGATGCTGGACGCGCCCGGCAGCAGCTCCTCGCGTTCGACGATCTTGCGCTGGCGCGTGGCCATCACTTCAAGCTCGTCGGCGCGATACAGGCTGGCGCGCAACTGCGTCCCCGGCTCGTCGACATCGGGCTGGTTGGCCGACAGGAAGCGGCCATCGGTATCCTTCAGCCAGACCCAGGCCGGCAGGGTATCCAGCAAGGTGCGCATGTAGCGCGTCTGCTGGCGCAGTTCGGCAGTACGTTCCCGCACCCGCAGCTCCAGCCCCGCGTTCAGCAAATCGATCTGCCGCTTGGAGCGGCGCAGCCGCAGCAGGAAAAAGGCCAGGCCGACCAGGACGGCACCGCCGCCGCCGGCGACCGTCCACACCCAGCGGTCCTGCAAGGCATGCAACCGCAGCTCGTCGCTTTGTTCCCGGTTGCGGCGGGTCAGCTCATCGATTTCCCGCTGCTTGCTTTCCGCCTTGTAGCGCTGGGCCAGCTCCAGCGTCTGGGTGCCCAGCTTGTCGCGGCTGGCGCGCGCCGCCAGTTCGTTGGCTTTCAGCGTCAGCTCGTAGGCGCTGGCGAAATCGCCGTTGGCTGCGGCAACGGCCGCCAGCCGCTTGCTGCTCTCGCCGATATACAGCGGGATGCCGATCTGTTTGGCCAGCGTGGCGCTGCGCTCGGCGTCGGCACGGGCGGCGGCCAGATTACCCATCGCCTGGAACGTGGTGCTGCGGGCGGTCAATCCATACCACTGGCTCAGCGGATTGGCGTAACGCGTATTCAGCTCCAGCATTTCGTCCAGCAGCGCCAGCGCAGCAACATACTGTCCCTGTTGCCGCAACAGGTCCGCCACGGTGTACATCGCGCCGTTCTGGTTGAATGGCGCCCCGGTGGAGCGCTCCAGCGCCAGCGCGCCGCGCGCGAGATGCTCGGCTGCGCGCAGGTCGCCTTGCCGCGACTGCTCCACCGCCAATCCCAGCATGGCCTCCCCTTCCAGCATCTTGGAACCGGCCAGACGGGCTTGCTCACGCATATAGGTGTAATTCTCGGCAGCCAAGTCGAAGTGCCCGCCAGAGCGGTAGGCAAACGCCAGCCCCTGGTAGGCATACATCAGCGCCCGCGGATCGCGGGTGCTGCGAGCGATGTCCATCGACTGCATGGCCATCTCCATCGCCTGCTGCAGCATGTCGTAGCGGTGATACATCATCGCCATGCGCAGCAGCGCTTCGCCCAGCAGGTCCGGCCGGTCTGCCCCCTTGAGCAGTTCCACGCTGTCCTTGGCCGCCGTCAGCATGGCGTCGATATGGCCGGAATAGACGGCGGTAAAAAACAGGTTGAGCTGCGCTTCGGCCTGCCCGATCAGATCGCCATCGTGCTCGGCCTGTGCCAGCGCTTGCCTGGCGTGCTGCTGGGCGTCGGCTGTCTTGGCCATGTAGGCCTCGGTGCGCGCCAGCAGATTGAGGGCGCGGACGCGGTCAGCCGGCATGGCAGCGGCCGGGATATCGGACAGGAGGCGCCGCGCCGTATTGTAGGCAAGCGGCACATTGTTCTCCGCCAGTCCCCGCGTATTCGCGACCTGGCTGCGCCAGACGTCGAGCGGCAGCCGGGCGACAGCCAGGCAGACAGGGGCATAAGCAAGGACTGCCCATCCCAGCAGAACAAGACGCAGTTTCGGAAGCAGTCGCACGGTGAAGAGCAAATGATCAGTTTTCGGATATCCCCTATCGTCGAGGAATTCCCAGCACACGGCTATCAGGCGATTCTGATATGCGTGTAAGGAAAAGGCCGTCACGCGATGCGTTGCGGGCGATAGTTAAAACCGTATCGACCGCAAAAAAAATGTGATTTCTGCGTCGGCCGCTCCCCCTGTTAGGATGAATTGATGACCTTTCAGAACCGGGGAAAATTCGCGATGAACCTCAAACACCTCGTCGCCGTTACGGCGACCTCCGTCGCCTTGGCAGCCTGCAGTGGCGGTGGCGGCGCCAGCGGCAGCACTGCCGCAACGACGTCCACACCGGCGGCGCCTACGCCGGCAACGCTGGACACCAGCGTGCAGTACAAGATCAAGAACGTGAACAGCGGCCTGTTGCTTGGCATCGCGGCCGCCAGCCAGAGCGCAGGCGCGTCTGCCGTGCAGGGCAGCGACAGCGGCGGCGCGGAGCAGTTGTGGCACGTTCTGCCGATGGGGAATAACCAGTACAACATCGAGAACATGCTGACGCACCAGTTGCTGGGCGTGGCCAACGCGTCCACCGCCGACGGCGCGCAAATCGTGCAGTGGGCCGACAACGGCACGCCGGATCACCTGTGGACCGTCAGCCAGGACAGCGCCGGCAATTACCTGATCCGCAACGTCAACAGCGGCAAATACCTGGAAGTCGCGCAGTCCAGCAAGCTGAGCACGGCGACCATCGACCAGGCGGCCGCCAGCCAGGCCTGGCAATTGGTGAGCACCGGGACCAGTCCCTACCCCGCGCCGCGCGCCGTCAGCGGCGACGGCATCTCCGTGCACGATCCCTTCATGCTGCGCGACGCCAGCGGCACGTATTGGCTGTACGGCACGCACCAGACGCTGGCCTATTCGACCGATGGGTCGACCTTCAAGATGGTCACCAACTGCACCGCGGCGCAGATGGGCGGCTATGGGCCCAACTGCCCCATCATCGGGCCGGACTTCGCCTCCTGGACCGGGCTGCAGACGCCCAAGTCCTGGAATACCGGCGCCAACATCGACATCTGGGCGCCCAGCCTGATGGTGGTCAACGGCACCTATTACCAGTACTACTCGATTCCGGTTGAGCCGAGCACGGGCGCCGAGGCGGTGATCGGCCTCGCCACCAGCCAGTCGCCGCAAGGGCCGTGGACAGACCAGGGTTTTGTCACCAAGTCCTGGACCAGCACCAGCACGCCGCCGGCCGGCTTCCAGACCACCACCGATAACGCCATCGATCCGGCGCCGTTCGTCGATGCCAGCGGCAACTGGTGGATGGTGTGGGGTTCGTGGACCGACGGCACGCACCTGATGCAGCTCGATCCCAGCACCGGTCTGCAATCGAAGACCAACACCACCGTGTACACCGTGGCCCAGCGCGGCACGCCGTCGGCCGGCGAGGAAGGCCCCTTCATCTACTACTACAAGGGCTACTACTATTATTTCGCCCCGATCAATGTCTGCTGCAACGGAACGTCCAGCACTTACCGCACCATCGTCGGCCGCGCGACCAGCCCGACCGGCCCGTACGTGGACCGCGGCGGCGTGGCGCTGACCGCGGGCGGCGGCACCATCCTGCTCAGCACGCACGGCAACGTCATCGGCCCGGGCGGCGGCAGCGTGTTCACCGATACCGGCAACAACAACACGCCGACCTTCGTCTACCACTACTACGACGGCAACGCCAACGGCAGGCCCACGCTGGGCATCAATCCGTTGGCATTCACGGCGGACGGCTGGCCCTACATCGTGGCGCAGTAAACCTTACACACCGGGTAACGTGGCTTGGGCCGGCGTGCGCTTTGCTTCGGGCGCCGCCGGCCATTTTTTGGGCGATGCCTCAGTCGGCGCTGCGCAGCACGCCATCGACCACGCGCACGTGGTCGCCTTCGTGCCAGGCAGGCAGCTCGGCCTGGTGGAACACGCGCTGCGAACCATCGTTCAGGCGTACCGCAATATCATAGCTCTTGGTCGATTTGACCTTGCCCTCGATCTGGTTGCCCGCCACCGCGCCGCCAATGGCGCCGGCGATGGTGGCCAGTTGGCGGCCGTGGCCGCTGCCGACCTGGTTACCGAGCAAGCCGCCCACCACCGCCCCGCCGACCGCGCCCACGCCGCTGCCTTGGCCCTTGGTGTCGACTTCGTTCACCGAGGCGATCACGCCGCATTCGTTGCAGATGGCGGGCGCAGCGGATGCCGTCTGCGACGGCGCATGGTGGTGCGTGGCGGTCTCGTGATGTTGCACCGGCTCGGCAGCCTTCACCAATACCGGCGCGGACGACGGCGTGGATGCGCTCGGCGCTGCGGCCGTTTGCGCGGCCACCGGCTGGCCATTGGCGTCCGTATTGTGACCGGCGGAAGAAGGCAGCCAGCCCATGATGGCGGCGGCGCCGAGGCCGCTCACCAGGACGACTGCGCCGGCGGCGGCAATGATCAGCGGATGCGTGGAAGATTTGGGTGCGTTCATTTTTATACCTTTTGGTTGGCGTGGTTATCAGGACAATTGTTCGCCCTTGAGCAAGCAACGCGGCGCCCCGCTTCAATGACGACGCAGAATTGGTATCAAATGTAAGCAAATGTGGCGGTATGGCAATGGCTGTGACATGCAGTCGCTGCGAACTCAGCAAATCCTCACCGGCAAATAAGGAAATCCTGATGTTGCCATAGATAAACGTTTTCTAAAATGAATAACGCATATCAATATTATTATTTTGGGAGGTGGCAGTGCAGTTTTCAAAAATGAAAGTAGTCACACGCCTGGGCCTGGGCTTCGGCCTGGTCGCAGTCCTGCTGGCGGTGGTGACCATGATAAGCATTACGCGCATGGCCGGGATGCAGGCGCAGGTGGACGACATCGTCAACGCCAACAGCGTCGAGTCGCAATTGCTGGCCAGGATGGATCTGGCCATCACCAACCGCGCCCTGGCCTTCCGCAACCTGGTCTTGCTGGCCGACGATCCGGAGATCGCGCCGGCAGACCAGCAAAAGGAAATGGGGATAGAGCTGAAGCGCCTGGCCACCGAAACCGATAAATACAACGCGGCGCAAACCAAGCTCGGCGCGATGTTCGCCACCATCCCGAACACGACCGAATATGAGCGCGGCCTGTTCGAACAGATCAAGAACCAGGCCGCGCTGGCCACCACCTTCACCGATCGGGCCCAGGCCAAGATCGAAGCCAAGGACAGCCGCGCCGCCTACCGCCTGCTGCGCTTCGAATTCCGCCCGGTGCAAAAGAAGTGGTGGGAAATGATGCGCGAACTGGCCGCGTTCGAGGAAAAGCTCAACGGCGAGGATGCGGCGGCCATCACGGCCTCTTACCAAAGCACGCGCACCCTGGTGTTGACGCTGGGCGGCCTGGCGCTGGCCTGCAGCATCATCGCGGCGGTCATCATCACCCGCAGCGTGGTCAACCAGTTGGGCGGCGAACCGCAATACGCGGCCGACATCGCCGCGCAGATCGCCGCCGGCGACCTGACCGTGGCCATCGCCACCCGGCCGGGCGACGACTCCAGCCTGATCTTCGCCATGCAAACCATGCGCGACAGCCTGGCCCGCATGGTCGACCAGGTCCAACACAGCGCCGAGGCCATCGAGTCGGCGTCGGTGCAGATCGCGGCCGGCAACCTGGACCTGTCCTCGCGCACCGAACAGCAGGCCGGCTCGCTGGAGGAAACCTCGTCGTCGATGGAAGAGCTGACTTCCACCGTCAGACAAAATGCCGACCACGCGCGCCAGGCCAACGCCCTGGCCAGCGCCGCCTCGGACATCGCGGTCAAGGGCGGCGCCGTGGTGGCGCAGGTGGTGGGCACCATGGGCGCGATCAACGAATCGTCGCGCAAGATCGTCGACATCATCGGCGTGATCGACGGCATCGCGTTCCAGACCAATATCCTGGCCCTGAACGCGGCGGTGGAAGCGGCGCGCGCCGGCGAGCAGGGCCGCGGCTTCGCCGTGGTGGCCACCGAGGTGCGCAACCTGGCGCAGCGCAGCGCCGCGGCCGCCAAGGAAATCAAGACCCTGATCGACAACTCGGTCGGGCAGGTCGACCTGGGCAGCACCCTGGTCAACCAGGCTGGCAGCACCATGGAAGAAGTGGTGGACAGCATCCACCGCGTGACCGACATCATGACCGAGATCACCGCCGCCACGCAGGAGCAGAGCGCCGGCATCGAGCAAGTCAACGAAGCCATTGTGCACATGGATCAGGCGACCCAGCAGAACGCCGCCCTGGTGGAGGAAGCCACCGCCGCCACGGCATCGATGCAGGACCAGGCCGCGGCCCTGGTGCAACTGGTCGGCGTGTTCAAGCTGCACGACCAGCGGCCCGCCGCACCGGCCAAAGCGGCGGTGCTGCCGCTGGCGCGCAAGGCGGCCGCGCCGCGCCCGGCCCGGCCGCGAGTCGGCAGCCGCCCGGCCGTCCAGGAAGAGCAGTGGGAAGCGTTCTAAGCACCGCATAAAAACCAAGGCCGGGGCAGCGCTGGCGCGCACCCCGGCCTTGTTACGTGCGGACTATGCTACTCAGTTGCTGTAGAGCAGACCGCGGCCCGTGCCGCTGACGTAGAGGCGGCCGTAGGTGTTCCAGTCGCCCGCGATGTGCAGAATATCGCCGAACTGGTGGTTGTCGTCGTTGAAGCGCGACCAGTTGGCGCCGCCATCGTCGGAGCGCCACACGCCCCACTGGCCACCGATCACACCGACCACGTACACCGCCGCCGAATAGGTCGTGCCGTCCGCCGCCTTGCCCAGCGTGACCTGGGTAGCACCCTGGACGTCAGGCCAGTTGTTGCCGCTCGGGTAGAGCGAAGCGAAGGTCGGCGACTTGACCCAGGTGGCGCCCGAGTCGGTCGAGTGGTACACGGTATTGCCGTCGGCGACCCAGACGTCGCCTTCCGCGTTCGGATTCACCACCATCGAGGTATTGCCGAAGTTGGTCACCATCGGGTTGAGGGCCTTGAACGAGGTGCGCTCGACAAAGGTGTGGCCGCCATCCGAGGAAAACCAGAAATGTGCCGTATCGGACCACTGGTTCCACCACGCGCCGCCCGAATTGTAGGCATACACCTTGTTCGGATTGACGCGGTCGGCCCGCAGCAGGTAGCTGCGCGGCGCGCCGCTGATGGGGGTCAACGCCGGCAGATTGGTCGCGGTCCAGGTGGCGCCGTTGTCGGTGGTGTAGGACGGCACGTTGTCGTTCGGCGCCCACACCACGTTGTTGGGCGAGGTAACCGTCAGATTGGTCGAGCCGTCGATGCTGGTCGCCGCGCCGGTCGGCAGGGTGGCGAAGCTGCTCCAGGTGGTGCCGCCGTCGCTGGACCAGAAGCCCTTGCCGGTGTGGTTGTTGGCATTGTCGACGCCGGCCGCGGCGATGTACTGCGGGTTGGACCAGGCCAAGTCGGCCGAGTTACCGCTGCTCCACCAGTTCATCGGCCCCTTGGTCGGCTGGCTGGCCAGGTCGGTCTGGACCCAGGTGCCGATGTCGCCGGCGCTATTGATGAACTTGTAGCTGGTGCCGGCCGGCGGGGTGACGACCGCCAGGGTGGCGGTCTCTTCCAGGTTGTTGACCTTGGCGTTCCAGGTCGGCGTGGTCGAAGAGGCGTTGGTGGTCTCCCAGATGCCGCCGCCGTGGATGTGCATGATGTGGTCGCGGTTGGCCGGGTCGATCACGGTGCATTCGTTCCAGCCCGAGTAGCTGTTGCCGGTGGTGCCAGTGTGCACCATGCCGGCCTCAATTTCGTGCCAGTTGTTGCCGCCGTCATCGGACAGTTGGGTGACCACGCCGGGGTTGTCGGTCCAGGTGCCGGTCACGCCCAGCGCGATGCGGGCGGTCGCGCCGGTGCCGTACACGGACAAGCCGCCGTAGCCGCCGGAAGTCACGCCATTGGTGGTGTTGAGCTGGGTCCAGCTACCATTGCCGACCGTGCCGCCGAACTTGTAGAGGTAGCCGGGACCGGCCGCGCCCTGCCCCATGTTCTTGTTGAACACGATGTAGAACATGCCGTCGTTGGTGCGCACGATGTGCGGGATGTAGTAGCCGGCCACGTTGCTCGGCACGGCCACCGGGGTCCAGGTGGCGCCGCCGTTGACGGACTTGTACAGGGTCGAGGTCAGGCCCGCCGCGTTGGCGTAATCGGGCGCGATGGCGGCCCACATGATCCAGGTGGTCTGGCCGCCGCCCACCGCCGAATTGTCGAACATGATGTGCTCGACGCCGATCGGCGGCGGATTGCCGGCCATCACCGTGCTGGACAGCGAAGTGACCTGGTTCCAGGTATGGCCCGAGTCCGTGCTCTTCCACATGCCGGCCGTGCGCGAGCCGTAGAACATGGTCGATGGATTGGTGGGGTCGAGCTTCAGGCGTTCGCCGATGGCGCGGCCGTCGTCGTTGCCGCCCACCGGGAATGGCAGGGCGACCCAGGTCCAGGTGGTGCCGCGGTCGCTGGAGATATACAGGCGGCCGTTACTGCCCCCCTTGGTGGAGTCCCCGGTGGCGATGTAAACCAGTTGGTCGTTGGTCGGATCGAGGGCCAGGCTCTCCACGCCGTGGAAGCGGCCTTCGCCGCCGCCGAAGCCCAGGCCGTCGGTCAGCGGTATCCAGGCCGCGTTGGTCGCGTCCCAGCGGTAGATGCCGCCGACGTCGGTGCGCGCGTACAGCAGGCTGGCGTTGGTGGGATGGTAGATCAGGCCGGTGACGTAGCCGCCGCCGCCCCACTTGACGCTGGTCCAGCTCGACGCCGGCAGCCGGCTGGCGGTCGCGAACACCGAGGCCGTGCGCGGCGTGCCGCTGCTGGCGTTGACGGCGGCGCTGTCGCTACTACCGCCGCTGCCGCAACCAGCCAGCAAAGCGACCAGCAAGGCCGGGATAAAGAAATTACAATGTCTATTCATATGTGCTCCCTAAGGAATGAGGGACAGCTCTGCGGCGCTGTACCAGCCGTGGATAGACACAACGGCAACGAAGACCGGCGACGCCGGCCCGCGCGGCGCGACAGGAACGCGATGCGCGGGCGATGGCGCCGATGAATCTGTCTCCGTTATCGTTGTTGTAATGTGCCTGGTGGCACACCTGTCTGCCGACGAGCATAGGCGGCGGGCCGGCCGCACATTAGTAGCGGTGGAAGAGTTTCTCGCACTGTGCGAGATTTGCTATTCATTCTGCAGCTTGTTCTAGCGCGGCGGCGCGGCGGAAGGTTTTGGGCGTGCAGCCGTATTCTTCCTTGAACAGGCGATTGAAGTAGGAGACATTGCTGTAGCCGACGGAATAGGCAATCTCCGCCACCGCCAGGGCGGTATTTTCCTTGAGCAGCCGGGCCGCTTCGGTCAGGCGCAATTTATTCAGGTAGCTGGTGAAGGTCAGGCCCAGCTCGAATTTCAACACTTCATTGATCTTGTTGCGGTTGACCGTGGTGCCGGCCACCACGCTTTCCAGGTCCAGCGTGGGATTGGCGTAGTTGGTGGCGATGAAGCGCAGGATGCAGGCCTTTTCCTTGTCCCGGTGGGGTTCCAGTGTCAATTGTCGATATGCTACGACGGGCAAGTCCTTCTTCACCCCGGTATCCAGGCAGGCCATGAGCGCGCGCGCATGGGCGCGGAAGAACCAGGCGCCGAACGCCACCCAGCTTGCCAGCAGGATCAGGGCCAGCGCGACCAGGTAGCGGTCGTCGCGGCCGTGCAGGGTCAGCTCGCTGATCTCCACCGCGGACGCCACCTCGTGCGGACTTTGCGAGCTGGCGGCAAATTCGAAGCGCGCGACATGGTTCAGCTTGTAAGATTGCTGCGACAGGTTGCGCTTCAGGAAAATGAACCACCACTGCGGAATGATGAGCCGCGTGAGGTCCAGCGACACCGGCACGCCGCGCTCGCTGCAGGAGAAAAAGGTGGTGGGGGTCGGGTAGGTCAGCAGGTTGTCGGCTTTCGAGACATCCTCGTCGAAGATGGACATGTCGAAGATCAGGGCATTGGCGGGCGCGCACCGGGCCACGAAGGTGATGCGGTTGTAGCGCGACAGGTCGACCTGCATCGGCCGCCCCTGCCCGTCCTCCATCAGCAGGCCCGCGCCCGCCCAGGGATAGTCCAGCGTATTGCTGACCTTGAAATCGAAGCGCAGCGCCCGCCGGTCCGCGTCCAGCAGATGCACGGTCGACGCGCCGCCCTGCGGCGCATCCGAGATGGCCACGGGACGCCAGTGCCCGGACGCCAACAGCTCGTCCGAGGCATGGCTCTGGCAGATGCAGACACAGGCGATCAGCCCATCGGCCGCCAGCAGCGCGATGAACGCGAGCAGCGTCCGCCGGTAGAAGGCCCGCATCTTATCTCACCGACATGGCGAGCATATCCAGCAGCGGCGCGGCTTAGCGCGTCCCGGCCGGCGACAGGAGCGCGGCATCGCCCCAGCTCACCGGCAACTGCTCGTTGCGGCCGCCGGCGCTGCGCGCCACCAGTTCGATCAGCTTGACGCCCGCCACCTCGGCGCTCAGCGCCTGCGCCGGCTGGCCCCAGCGCGCCGGCTTGCTCTTGGCCAGCAGCTTGCCGTCACCGTAAATCATGAAGGTGACATCGTGCGCGCGGTCTTGCGCGGAATCGTCCACGCCCACCCGCGCGCTCAGGCGGCCATAACCCTGGTTGCGCACTTCCAGCCGCGAATTGGCCAGGATGCCGATGCCGGCGGCGTACGGCTTGCCGGCGATCTTCAGCGTCTGGTTGTACGGCGTGCTGTCGGCGCGCGCGCCGCCCCAGCCTGCATACATGGGGCGTTCGCCCGCGCCCTTGGTGCCGGTCCAGCCGCTCGACGAGCGGAACACGGTGGGATCGGCCTGCGGCTGGGTCACGCCGTCCACGGCCGGGTTGACGTTGCCCGGCTGCTCGGACAGGTAGCGGCCCTGCGCCAGCGCGGCCGCGCCCTGGGCGCGGAAGATACGCGTTTCGCGCGGCGCCACGCGCAGCTTGGTTTCCTTGGTAAACGCGCTGTCCGCCTTGGTCCAGAGATCGGTCAGCGTGACCGCCGCGTCGTCGCGGAACTTCAGTTGTTCGGCGGTCAGGTCGACGTCGATCGGCGCCAGCCCGCGGTTGAAGATGGCCACCGCCTTCTGCCCCGAGGCCAGCGGCTTGACCAGGATCTGCAGGTCGTCGGCGTCATAGGCCAGCACCGCCTGGTTGCCGGCCGGGTCCTGGTTGACCGCGATGATGTCGGTGTTGCCGACGATGTCCATCAGCGGCTGCGCCATGGTCCTGAGGTCGGCGCCTATCATCAGCGGCGAATTCAGCATGGCCCACAGGGCGAAATGCGACTTCGCTTCCACCAGGTGGTTGGCGTCGAAGTCGCCGTAGCCGATGTACAGCATGTCGGGATCGTTCCAGCTCCCCGGATGCGCGTACAGTTCGCGCCGCACGGCGCTGTCGAAATTGCTCAGCATGCGCGCCCAGGCCGGGCGGATGTCGTCGCTGGTGCGGGAGATGTTGCCGAAGTCCTTGCCCCAGGCCCGCACGTCGGCCGCGCCCCAGACGCACAGCGACAGCAGGAAGTCGCCGTCCGGCTTGTTGCGCCGCAGCGCCGCATTGATCTGCGTGAATTCCGCCTGCACCGCCGGGATGTTGGAGCGGCTGACCGATTCCAGGTCCAGCACCGGCGTCAGCGCGCGGTACTGGCCGGAGCGGACCTTGGCGCTGTCGGCGCCGTAGGCGCGCAGGCCGCAGCCGTCGACCTTGATGAAGTCAAAGCCCCAGTCGGAGAAATACAGCGCCAGGTCCTGGTCGATGTGGCCGTACAGGCCCACTTCGCGTTCCAGCACGCTGCCCTTGGGCAGGTCGGTGTCGTCGGCAGAATACGCCTGCGAGCAGGTGTTGCGGCCCAGGTCGGAATAGATGCCGGCCTTCAGCCCCATCGCGTGCAGCTTGTCGGTGAAGGGACGGAAGCTGGTGCTGCCGCCCTGCACGGCCGACGGGAAGCGGTCGGCCCGTATCACCAGGCGGCCGTCCGGCATCTGGCGCTTGGCCCACCAGCCGTCGTCGATGTTGATGTAGCGGTAGCCGGCCTTGGCCAGGCCGCTGTCGACGATGCGCTGGGCCGAGCCCAGGATCTTGGCCTCGTCGATGTCGGTGCCGAAGGCGTTCCAGCTACTCCAGCCCATCGGCGGGGTGGCGGCGCGGCCGGCCGTGTAAGCGCTCCAGTGCGCGGTCGGCGCCAGCGGGTCGGCTGCTGCGTGCAGGGCGACGGCCGCCAGGCTAAGCGCCATCAGCGCCATACGGGGCCGGCGGAAAGGGCTGGCTGTGTGCATCGTGTCTCCTGTTGATTATGGTGCCGGCTTGACGTCGAGCTGGAAGGTCCCGACCGGCAGGTCGTCGCCGCCGAACAGATTCACGAACGGCGCGTCGGCCCAAGCATAACGCACGCGGGTCACTTCAGCCAAGCCGGCGCCGTACAGAACCACGGTATCGCCGGCCACGCGGGCGTCGGCATAACGGCAGGCCGCGCCCGCGCACACTTCGAAGCCGATGGCGCGGTCGGCCGAATACGTCGCCAGGCCGCCGCCCGTGTCGCGGAAGGTGATGACGATGTCCTGGCCGCTGCGCTGCGCGGCGACCGCGTACGGGCTGCCGGGCGCGGTCTTCTCGCCGTACGCCAGCGCGCGCGCGGCGCGCGCCAGGCGCTCGCCGACCACGGTCTTCTGGGTCGGATGGATGTCGAAGCGGTCGCCCACGTCCAGCGTGACGGCCAGGCCCGCGTGGGCGTCGTCCGCCACCGCGGCGCGCTGGGCGTCGCGCAGCGCGGCCCAGTCGGACTTGCCGGGCGCTTTCGCGGTCGCGCCGAAGGACGTCAGTTGCACCACCAGGAAAGGCAGCGCCGGCTGGCCGAAGCGCTGGCGCCAATCGCGCATCAGCAGCGGCAGCAGCGTGCGGTATTCCTGCGCCGCGTCGGCATTGGCTTCGCCCTGGTACCAGGCGGCCAGCTTGAACTTGTAGCCGACCAGCGGCGCGATCATGCCGTTGTACAGGGTGGTCAGGCTGGTCGGGATATCCCACGGCGCGGCCGGCACGGACAGGCCGGCCAGGGCGCTGCCGCGCTGGACTTTCCAGGCCGCCGGCAGGGGGACGGTCTTGCCGCCCGCCAGGCCGATGACGCGCTCGGCCGGCTGGCCCGACAGGCCGCCGCCCTGCCCGCCGCTCAGCACGCGCATGGCGATCACGTTGCGGCCCGGCTTGAACACGCCGGCCGGCACCGCATACTCGCGCCAGATCCACGGGATGGTGGTGCCGCCCACGCGCACGCCGTTGACCCAGGTGGTGTCATAGGTATCGACCAGCCCCAGGCGCAGCTTGTTGGCGGCCTTGGCCTGCGCCGCCGTCAGCACCACGCTGGTCCGGTACCAGGCCGCGCCGTTGAAGTCCTTGAAGCCGGCCACGCCGCTGTCCTTCCACGAGCCGCTGGGCGTGACCGTGGCCCAGGCGCTGTCGTCGAAATCGGGCGCGGCCCAGGCGCGCTGCGCGGCGCCGGCCGGATCGTGCGCGCTCCACCAGGCGTCGTCGCGCTCGCCCTCGGCGCGCATGGCGGCCGCCGGATCGGCGCCGTACTGCGCGACCGCGTCCACGCGCGCCTTGTAGCCGTCGATGCCGGCCAGCGATTCGGCGCCTATCCAGCTCTGGATGGTGGTGCCGCCCCAACTGGCGTTGATGAAGCCGACCGGGATCTTGTAGCTGGCCTGCAGCGAGCGCGCCATGTAGTAGCACACGGCCGAAGCACCGCCCACCGTGTCCGGCGTCAGCTCGGTCCACGCGGCCTTGCCCTTGAGTTCATCCTGCGGCGTGGCCGCATTGTTTTTCTCGATGTTCAGGTAGCGCATCTGGTCGTTGCGCGCGCCATAGGTGGCGCCCATGGCATTGGTCGAGGCGTGCACCAGGAATTCCATGTTGGACTGGCCCGAGCACAGGTAGACGTCGCCCACCAGGATGTCGGCGCGGCGCACGGTCTTGCCGTCCGCGCTGACGGTCAGCGCGTACGGTCCGCCGGCCGGCTGCGGCGGCAGTTCGACGCGCCACTTGCCCTGCGCGTCGGCGCTGCCGCTGACCTGCTGGCCGCCCAGCGTGACGGTCAGCTTGTGCCCGGCCGCGGCCGTGCCCCAGATGGCGATGGGCTGGTCGCGCTGCAGGACGGCGTGGTCGGAAAAGAGGCGGGCGAAACCCAGGTCGGCGGCTTGCGCGGACAGGCCCAGCGTGCCGAAAGCCAGCGCCAGCAGGGGCGCGGCGATGCGTGTTGTCTCCATTGAATCCTCAGAGTTATGCGGAATATTAACCGGGGATTTTGCGAGCTTGCCGGGCACGGGGCAATTATGAAAACCGCTAAACCCCGCAATGTTATTGACGAAAGCGCGACTGGCCGATTTTTTACGGCGACTTAGCTCGCTAGAATGGGCGCACTTCAATGTGAGGAATAACCATGACCAAAAAAATCCTGCACGCCGCGCTGGCCTGCGCCCTGGCCTCCCTGTGCGCGGCAGCGCTGCCCGCCTACGCGGACACCCCCGCCCCCGCCGCCGCGACCGTGCTGAAAAGCGCGCGCGGCCTGGCCGTCACCACCGCCCAGGGCACCGTGCGCATCGAGCCGTGGACCGACCGCATCGTGCACGTGCTGTCCGGCCCGGCGACGGGCTGGGACGGCAATTACAACCCGGCCGTGATCGCCCAGCCGGCCAAGGTGGCATGGACCAGCACGGAAACGCCGGACTACTACCAACTGGCCACGCCGGCCCTGCAGGTGCGCGTGGCCAAGGCCAGCGGCGCCGTCAGCTTCCATGACGCCCAGGGCAAGCTGCTGCTGGCCGAGGCCGGGCGCGACATCTCGCCGGCCGGCGTCACCCAGGGCTATGATTACCACGGCCCCGTGTTCGGCCTGGGCCAGCACCAGAACGGCAAGCTCGATTACCGCGGCACCTCGGTGCGCCTGCAGCAGGCCAACCGCGACGTGGCCGTGCCCATGCTGACCACGCCGGACGGCTTCGGCATCCTGTGGAACAACGCGGCCGTCACGCAGGTGGACGCCGACCTGCCGGCCGGGCAGCACGGCCTGACCATCCGTTCCGAAGCCGGCGCCGGCGTCGACTACCACTTCATCCTGGGACCGGAACTGGACCAGGTGGTGGCCGGCTACCGCGAGCTGACCGGCCGCGCGCCGCTGATGGCGCGCTGGACCTGGGGCCTGTGGCAATCGAAGGAACACTATGAAAGCCAGGCCGAGTTGCTGGGCGTGGCCGCGCGCTACCGCGCCATGCAGGTGCCGCTGGACGCGGTGGTCCAGGACTGGCAGTACTGGAAGCCGGGCGCCTGGGGCGAGCACCAGATGGACCCGGCGCGCTACCCCGATCCGAAAGGCATGCTGGACACCCTGCACGCCGAGCACGTGCACGCCATCATTTCCGTCTGGGCCAGGTTCGACGCCGGCACCCGCAACACGGCCGAACTGGATGCGGCCGGCGTCCTGTATCCCAAGCTGTACAACAACGTCTACCCGGCCGGCCAGGGCCGCTGGTATGACGCCTATTCGCCGCGCGGCCGCCAGCTCTACTGGGAGCAGATCGGCCGCACGCTGGCGCCGGCGGGCTGGGACGGCTGGTGGCTGGACGCCAGCGAGGCCGAACTGGGCGGCTGGTGGGGCCAGATGCGCGACGTGAGCACCGCGGCCGGCCCCGGCAAGACCGTGTACAACGCCTACCCGCTGCTGCACACGACCGCCGTGTTCGAAGGCTCGGCCAAGGACGCGCCGGCCAAGCGCCCCTTCATCCTGACCCGCTCGGCCTACAGCGGCCAGCAACGCAACGCGGCCATCACCTGGTCCGGCGACACCATGGGCAACTGGGACGTGCTGCGCGCGCAACTGCCGGCTGCGCTGAACTTCACGCTGAGCGGCATCCCCTACTGGGCGGCCGACATCGGCGGTTTCTTCGGCGGCGATCCGGCCGATCCCGCGTACGCCGAGCTGTACACGCGCTGGTACCAGTTCGGCGCGTTCAACCCCATGTTCCGCGTGCACGGCACCGGCGAGTCCAAGGAAATCTGGCGCTTCGGCGCGGCCACGCAAAAGATCCTGCGCGACGTGACGGCGCTGCGCTACCGCCTGCTGCCGTATATTTATTCGGCCTCGTGGGATGTCACCAGCCGCAACGGCACCATGATGCGCGCGCTGGCGATGGACTTCCGCGCCGACGCCCAGGCCGTCTCCACGGCCGACCAGTACATGTTCGGCCCGGCGCTGATGGTGGCCCCGGTGACCTCGCCGCACGCGGACGTGCGCACCGTCTACCTGCCGGCCAATAACGACTGGTTCGATTTCTGGACCGGCAAGCGCTACGCGGGCGGCAAGGTGATCGCGGCCCAGGCCGACATCGCCACCATCCCGCTGTACGCCCGCGCCGGCAGCATCCTGCCGCTGGGGCCGGTGGTGCAGTACGCGGACCAGGCCAGCGAGCAGCCGGTCGAGTTGCGCGTCTATCCCGGCCGCGACGGCAGCTTCGAACTGTACGACGACGCCGGCGACGGCCAGGGCTACACCCAGGGCCAGCATGCGACCCGGACCTTCACCTGGAACCAGGCCCGCCAGCAATTGACCATCGCGCCATGGCAGGGCAGCTTCCCCGGCATGCGCCGCGCGCAAGCGTACGTGGTGCGCTGCGCGGCCCAGCCTAAGCGCGCGGGCGTGCGCGTGACGGCGGCCGAGCAGCCGCTCGACGTGGCTTTGCCGGGCTGCCGCTAAGCAGCGCCGCGCTGAGCATCTCGAACAGCGTGCGCGCCGCCGGCGCCATGCTGTGATTGCGCTTGCTGATCAAGCCCAGCGTGCGGTGGACCTCCGGGTTCACCAGCGGCACGCCGACGATGCCGTCCGGCTGTCCCGGCAGCACGGACAGGCCGGGCACGGCCGCCACGCCCATGCCCGCTTCCACCAGCGCCAGCACGCCCGACACGTGGTTGACCTCGCAGAAGATGGGCGGGTGCTTCTCGACTCCGGCCAGGGCGGCGTCGATCACGCTGCGGTTGCCGCTGGATTTCGCGACCGCGATATAGCGTTCGCCCACCGTGTCCTTCCAGCTCAGCTTCTTGCGCCGCGCCAGCGGATGATCGCGCCGCATGGCCAGCACATAGTGTTCCACGTAGATGGGCTGGAACACGATCTCCGGGTCTTCCGCGCCGGAGAAATTGATCCCGAAATCGGCCTCCCCGGCCAGCACCAGGTTCAGCACGTCCTGCGCGCTCTCGTCGTGCACGCGCACGCGGATGCGCGGGAAGCGCTCGCTGAACTGCTTCAACACGGCCGGCAGGAAATGCCACACGGCCGACGGCACGCAGGCCAGCGTGACCGTGCCGGTGCGGTGCGCGGCCAGGTCGGCCACCCCCAGCACGGCGTCTTCCAGGCCATCGAGCGCGGTGCGCACGTTCAGCAGGAAGGCCTGGCCCACGTTGGTCAGTTGCACGCGGCGCGTGGTGCGCTCGAACAGCCGCACGCCCAGGCCCTCTTCCAGCTTGTCGATGCGGCGGCTCAGCGCCGACTGCGATAAGAACAGGTCGGCCGCGGCCTGGCTGAAGCTGGCCCGTTCCGCCACGGCGACGAAGGCCTGCAAATCGTGAAGATCGTAATTGATGCGCATGGTGCATGAATACGCTTAAAAATTGCAATTATCAAATTATGCCATTTAGCGGATCATGCCTCCACTGAACCATACGCCTCACCTAGAAGGCCACCACCCAAGGAGACTCCATGCGCCATCCCCGCGCCCTCACCGCCCTGCTGCTGGCCAGCGGCACCTGCCTGGCCCAGTCCGGCGTCGATTTATACGGCATCGTCGATGTCGGCGTGCGCAGCGCCAGCGGCCTGGGCGCCAGCAACGCGCCTACCCCGCCCGGCAATACCAGCGCCGTCAGCAGCGGCATCGACCAGACCAGCCGCTGGGGCCTCAAGGGACGCGAAGGGCTGGGCGGCGACTGGGCCGCGCTGCTGCGCCTGGAAGGCGGCATCAACGCCGACACCGGCGCCTCGGCCAAGAGCGACCGCCTGTTCGACCGCCTGGCCTGGGCCGGCCTGGACACGCCTTACGGCACCGTGGCGGCCGGCCGCCAGACCAACCTGCTGTCCGACGCCCTGATCGCGGTCGACCCGCTCGGCAAGCGCGACGCCAGCTTCAACCCCAACGTCAACGTCGCTGGCCTGAGCAATACGGCCTACGGCACGCACGCCTTCGGCCGCCAGTATGGCCCCAGCGGCTACGCCGACAATTTCTACCGCCTCGACAACACCCTCAAGTACACGGCCACCGTGGGACCATGGCAGGCGCGCGCCGCCTGGTCCTTCGGCGAAACAGCGGGCGACGCCAGCGCCGGTTCCGCGCACGGCGCCGCCCTGGCCTACCAGCGCACGGACTGGGTGGTGTCCGGCGCGGCCATGCAGTTCCGCAGCCGCGACGAGCTGGCGCTGGACGCCTGGACGCTGGGCGGCGCGTTCCGCGTCGACGGCTGGCAAGTCAAGGCCAACCTGGCCGGCAACGAGGCCGACACCGGCCACGGCCAGAACGTGCACCAGCGCGTGCGCTCGGCGGGCGTGAGCCGCCAGGTCGGCAAGGACGTGCTGCTCACCACCGCGCTGTACAGCGTGCGCCGCACGGCCACCGGCTATGTCGACGACGGCTTTGACCGCGAATTCGTCTTCCTCGAAAAGACGCTGGGCCCGCGCACCACGGCCTATGCGGAAGCCGACTACACGACCTGGCGCGGCGACGCCGCCGGCCTGACCGGCACCCGCGCCAACGACCGCCACGGCGCCGGCCTGACGCTGGGCCTGATGCAAAAATTCTGACGCACACAAGGGGAATCTTATGCGAGCACATCATCTGAAACACCGGGCGCTGGCGGCATTGGCCGCGCTGGCGCTGGGCGCCCTGGCCCAGGCCGGCGAACTGCACGTGGTCAGCTCGGGCGGCTTCGCCCAGGCGTACAAGGACTTGTCCGGCCCGTACCAACGCAGCAGCGGCAACCACTTGCTGTCGGCCTGGGGCCCGTCCATGGGCGCCACCAGGAATGCGATTCCGGCGCGGCTGGCGCGTGGCGAAGCCATCGACGTGGTGATCATGGTGGGCGACACGCTCGACCAGTTGATGGCCGAGGGCCGCCTGGAGCCGGGCAGCAAAGTCGTGCTGGCCGACTCGCCCATCGCCTGCGCGGTCCGGCACGGCGCGGCCCGGCCCGACATCAGCACGGTGGACGGCTTGCGCCGGGCCTTCCTGCAGGCGCGGCGCGTGGCGTATTCCGACAGCGCCAGCGGCGAGTACATCAAGCGCGAGTTGCTCGACAAGCTGGGCATCCGCCAGCAAATGGAAGGCAAGGCGGCGCAGATTCCCGCCACCCCGGTGGGCGAAATCATCGCCCGCGGCGAGGCCGATTTCGGCTGCCAGCAGCGCAGCGAGCTGCAACCGGTGCCGGGTATCGACATCGTCGGCCTGATCCCGCAGGCAGTCCAGCGCACGACCCAGTTTGCCGGCGCCGTGGTGCGCGGCGCCAGCCAGCCCGAGGCGGCCCGCGACCTGCTGCGCTTCCTGGCCGCCCCGGCCAACGCGGGCGCGATCGCCGCCACCGGGCTGGAACCGGTCGGCGCCGCACGCTGAATCCACGCCACGCGCCGGTGCGACGGCGCATCTCCTGAAAGCTCATCATGAACCATCGCTCCACCCTCGGCGCCGCCCCGCTGGCGCCCGCCATGTCCGCCGCCGCGCCCCAGCGCGTCCCGTCCCGGCTCGGCACCGTCATCCGCGTCACCAGCGGCAACTTCATCGAGATGTACGATTTCTTCCTGTTCGGCTTTTACGCGCAGCAGATCGCCGCCGCCTTCTTCCCGGCGGCCAGCGAATACGCGGCGCTGATGATGACCTTCGCCACCTTCGGCGCCGGCTTCTTCATGCGGCCGCTGGGCGCCATCCTGCTGGGCAGCTACATCGACCGCATCGGCCGCCGCAAGGGGCTGGTGCTGACGCTGGGCGTCATGGCTTCGGGCACGGCGCTGATCGCCTTCGTGCCCGGCTACGCCACCATCGGCCTGTTGGCGCCGCTGCTGGTGCTGATCGGCCGTTTGCTGCAGGGCTTTTCGGCCGGGGTCGAGCTGGGCGGGGTGTCGGTCTACCTGTCCGAGATGGCCACGCCGGGCAACAAGGGCTTTTACGTGAGCTGGCAGTCGGCCAGCCAGCAGGTGGCCATCATCTTTTCCGCCGCGCTGGGCTATGGCCTCAACCACGCCCTGCCCAGGGAAGCCATCGCCGACTGGGGCTGGCGCATCCCTTTCTTCATCGGCTGCTCCATCATCCCGGTGGTGTTCTACATCCGCCGCTCGCTGCAGGAAACCGAGGCTTACCTGGCCCGCAAGACGCACCCGACCTTCGGCCAGATGATGCGCACCATAGTCCGCAACTGGCCGCTGGTTACGGTCGGCGCCATGCTGGTGGTGATGACCACCGTGGCCTTCTACATGATCACGGTGTACACCCCCACCTTCGGCAAGAGCGTGCTCAGGCTGAGCACCGAGGACAGCCTGCTGGTCACGCTGTGCGTCGGCTTGTCCAACTTCCTGTGGCTGCCCGTGATGGGCGCGCTGTCCGACCGCATCGGCCGCTGGCCGGTGATGGCGGTGTGCTCGGCCCTGACGGCGCTGACCGCCTATCCCGCCCTGTCCTGGCTGATCGCCAACCCCAGCCTGGGCCACATGCTGGCGATCGAGCTGTGGCTGTCCTTCCTGTACGGCAGCTACAACGGCGCCACCATCGTCGCCCTGACCGAGGTCATCCCGGCCCAGGTGCGCACCACCGGCTTTTCGCTGGCCTACAGCCTGGCCACCGCGCTGTTCGGCGGCCTGACGCCGTTGCTGTCCACCTGGCTGATCGCGGCCAGCGGCGACAAGGCGGCGCCCGGCTACTGGCTGGCCGGCGCCGGCGCCATCAGCCTGATCGCGACCTTCCTGGTGTACCGCGGCCTGGTGCGCGAACGGCCGGCTGCCTGATGCGACGGGGCCGGCCACGCGCCGGCCTCCTTGGGGCGCAACAACTGCTATGATGCCCGCTCTATCGTGGCGGGATTCAATGCAAGATTTCTACAAAAAAGCGCTCAAGGCGCTCATCGTGCTGCTGGTGGTCGATGCGCTGCTGGCCTGTCTGTGCGTCTACCTAAGCTATATCACCGCGCCGCTGCTGCCGGCCGGCCAGCCGGTCCTGCCGTGGCGGCTGGTGCCCGAACCGCTGCGGGCCGACGGCACGCCGTCCACCGTGCACCTGCGGGACGCCACGCGCATGCTGAGTTACGACTTCCGCATCCGCGACGAGTGGGGACATGGTTATGCCGCGGTCGACCTGTACTTCCTCGACGCCGGGGGCGCGCCCACCCTGGTCGACCTGACCAAATACGACGCGGTCGAGCTGGTGGCGCGCTGCCATCCCGCCAATTCGCTGATGATGCTGATCCCGACGTTTGACGCGCAACGCTCCAAGCGCGACAACCTGCTGACCTACCCCGCCCCCGCCACCTATTTCCCCTGCAATGAAGCCGGCGTGCACAGTGTCCTCAGCCTGGCCCGGCTGAGCATTCCGCAATGGTGGTTCGACATGCTGAAGCTGGACCTGACCCACCAGGGCTACCGCCTCGACCACGTGCCCAAGATCGTTTTCGGCACCAGTTCGCAAAGCCCGCACGACGTCGATTCGCACGTCGAAATCAGCGCGCTGGTGCTGAGCGGCCGGGATTTCCGCTACATCGTGGGGCTGGCCATCATCCTGGTCGCCAGCGTGGCCGGCTTCGTGGCCTGGTTTTTCATCGCCTATTCGCGCGCCCTCACGGCCAACCTGAAGACCCAGCTCAAGCGCGACCTGCCGCTGGTCGCCTACCGCCAGTTGACGCTGGAACCGTATCGCGACAAGGAAAAGGCCGCCGTGCTGCGTTATATCGCCGTCAACTATGCCGACCCGGAACTGGACCTGGACGCCGTGGCCGAGCAAACGGGCGTCAACCGCAACAAGATCAACGATGTGCTGAAGGCGGAACTGGGACTGACCTTCAGCAGCTACCTGAAGAAACTGCGCCTGACCGAGGCGGCCCGCCTGCTGGCCGAAGGCAGCAGCGCGACCATCGGCGAGATCGCGTATTCGGTGGGCTATGCCAACGTCTCGTATTTCAACAAGCTGTTCAAGGACGAATACGGCTGTCCGCCCACGGTTTTCAGAAATATGGCGGTGCAGCGGGCCGACAGCGGCTAGCAATTTTTGCAGAAACTATGACAGATTCCGCATTTTGCGAAAAATTGCAGCCAGCTCGCAAACCGATGCCGTCTCAAATCCCTATGCTCGCAGATTCTAAAACCATAGAGGAGAACAGGATGACCAACCGAGTTACCGGGAGGGCTGCATGAACGTCCGTGCCGCTGTTGTATGCGCACTGTCGCTGCTGACCGTTGCCGTGGCGCCGGCCGCCATGGCCGACACGACCACCTTCCAGCCGGGCTGGCCCGGCCCGGGACAGTTATATGTCGGCACCTGCTACCAGCCGGTCGACCGCACGCCGGAACAAATCCGCACCGATATCGCGCTGATGAAGCAGGCCGGCTTCAACGTGGTCCGGATGGGCGACCTGTCGTGGGATTACTTTGAGCCGGCCGACGGCAAGTTCACGTTTGCGGCCTTCGACCGCATCCTCGACCAGATGCAGGCCAGCGGCCTGAAAGTCATCCTGGACATTCCCGGCACCCCGGCCCCGCTCTGGCTGCACCACAAATATCCGGGCGTGAACCTGGTCAACGCCCAGGGCGCCGTGGTGCAACCGGCCGAGCGCTACATGCTGGACATCAGCGATCCCGATTACCGCCGCCACGCGATCCGCCTGGCCGAGCAACTGACCAAGCGCTACGCCAAGCACCCGGCCGTGTTTGCCATCGGCTTCGACAACGAGATCGGCAACACCTTCATGTCGTATTCGAAAGCCGACCGCACGCGCTTCATCGCCTGGCTCAAGCACAAATACGTCACGCTCGATGCGCTCAACCAGGCCTGGGCCACCCAGCGCTGGTCGCGCCGCCTGAGCACCTGGGACGAGGTCGAACTGCCCTATGCCGACGGGCCGGGGCCGGCCGAGCGCAACCTCGACCTGCGCCGCTTCTGGTCGGACAACACCATCGCCGTGCTCAAGGACCTGGAAGCCGTGCGCGCCAGGTACGCGCCGGACAAGCCGGCCATCTCCAACCTGTGGGACAGCGCGCCGCGCAAGGGCTTCGACTACCTGTCCAGCTACCGCCAGTACGCCAGCTATGGCGCCATGGGCTTTTATCCGGGCGAACCCATCTCCGCCAGCTTTGAAGCGCTGATGATGAAGGCCGGCCTGGACACGCCGATCTGGTTCAACGAATTCACGGCCGGCGGCGGCGGCTATTACGGCACCAGGGGCCGCTCGCGCATGTGGGCGCACCTGGGCCTGCTGCTGGGCGCGCAGTCCGTCATGGCCTGGACCTACAATTCCCACCTGGGCGGCGAAGAGCAAGCGCTGATGGGCTTGCTGGACCACGACGACCGGCCATCCTGGAAGCTCGGCGAGTTCGCCACCATCGCCAAGGAATTCCACACGCTGCAAGGCCTGGGCTTCCCGCGCTACACCAAGCCGCCGGTGGCCTTCGCCTATTCCTTCGACAGCCGCAACGCGGCCTCGCCGCCGGGACCGTCCAACACCATGCGCGCCTACTTCTCCATCCCCTACATGGACCAGTTGCACAACGCCTATGCGCCCGTCTTCAACGACAATATCGACGCTGCCGTCATCAACATCGGCAACGAAGACCTGCAGCGCTACAAGATGGTGGTGGTGCCGGCCGACCTGGTGATGGACCAGCGCAGCGCCCAGGCCCTGCGCAGCTATGTCGAGGGCGGCGGCACCGTGGTGATGACGGCGTTCTCGGCCAAGCTCAACGAAACGGGGCAATGGTTCAACACGCCGCTGCCCGGCCGCCTGAGCGACGTGTTCGGCCTGCGCACCAACGAGTTCTACAACGCTGACGCGCCGCTGCAAGTCGAGTTCAACGGCCAAAAGCTGGCCACCACGACCACTTATTACGAAGTGCTGGAACCGGCCGGCGCCACCGTCCTGGCGCGCCTGGCCAATGTCGACGGCCAGCCGCCGGCCATCACGCTCAATCACTACGGACGCGGCCAGGCGATTTATGTCGCCACGGCGGCGCAGCGGCCGGTGATGCAGGCGCTGTACCGCAGCCTTTACCAGCAACTGGGCATCACGCCCGGCCCGGCGACGCCGGAGGGCGTGTATGCCAGGGAGGTCGATGGCCGCACGCTGTACGTGAACACCACCACCAGCCCGCAGCAGGTGCCGATTGCCGGCAGCGGCAACGGCGTCATCGGCGGCAAGGCCTGGCAGCACACCCTGACGCTGGAGCCTTACGGCGTCGAACTGCTGCAACACTGATCGGAGACAGCATGAGCACTTCTTTTCTGCTGCGCTGGACCTGCGCCAGCCTGCTGGCCAGCCAACTGACGGCCTTTGCCGCCGAGCCCTACGTCGCCCCGCTGCGGCCGGGGCCATTTACCAGCGACGCCGCATCGTTCACGCAATACCGCGCGCCGGACTGGTTCCGCGACGCCAAGTTCGGCATCTGGTCGCACTGGGGGCCGCAGGCCGTGCCGCGCGCCGGCGACTGGTATGCGCGCAATATGTACATCCAGGGCCACCCGCAGTACCAGCATCACCTGGACCACTACGGCCATCCCTCCAAAACGGGTTACAAGGACATCATCCCGCTGTGGAAGGCCGAGCGCTTCGACCCGGACGCGCTGATGGCCCTGTACGTGAAAGCCGGCGCGAAATACTTCGTCAGCATGGGCGTCCACCACGATAATTTCGACCTGTGGGATTCGCACTACCATCGCTGGAACGCCGTCAACATGGGGCCGCACCGCGACATCGTCGGCGCCTGGCAGCAGGCGGCGCACAAGTACGGCCTGCCGTTCGGCGTCTCCGAGCACCTGGGCGCCAGCTATGCCTGGTTCGCCACCAGCCATGGCCACGACCAGACCGGTCCGCTGGCCGGGGTGCCCTACGATGGCGCCGATCCGGCTTACCAGGACCTGTACCATCCGGCCCACGACGAAGGTCTGCACGGCAACCTGGACAACTGGTACGCCACCAGCCCGGCCTGGCACCGGGAATGGTTCACGCGCATCAGCGACCTGATCGACACCTACCATCCCGACCTGCTGTATTCCGATGGCGGGCTGCCGTTCGGGGCGGTGGGCCGCACGCTGCTGGCCAACTACTACAACGACAACATGGCGCGCCACGGCGGCCGCCTGACCGCCGTCTACAACCACAAGAGCCAGGGTTCCGGCGACGGCGCCGCCGCCGACGGCGTGCTGGACGTGGAGCGCGGCGTATTGGGCGGCATCAGCCCGACGCCATGGCAGACCGATACCTCCATCGGCGACTGGTTCTACAGCGACAATTACAAGTACAAGACCACCGCCGACGTGATTTACATGCTGGCCGATATCGTCAGCAAGAATGGCAACCTGCTGCTCAACGTGGTGCAGTACGCGGACGGCAGCCTGCCGCCCGAGTCGCGCAAGTTCCTGGACGAGATGGCGGTCTGGATGGCCGCCAACGGCGAGGCCATCTACGGCACCCGGCCGTGGAAGGTGTACGGCGAAGGCCCGACCCGGCACGCCGCCGGCGCCATGCAGGAAAACGCCAGCTACACGGCGCAGGACATCCGCTTCACCGCCAAGGGCAACGCGGTGTACGCCATCACCCTGGGCGAGCCGGCCGGGGAAGTGGCGATACGCGCGCTCGGCAAGCAGGCCGGCGGGCAGGTGCGCTCGGTGCGCCTGCTGGGCGAGCAGTCGCCGCTGCAGTGGACGCAGCGCGACGATGCGCTGGTGGTGACCTTGCCGGCACGCCTGCCGACGGCTTACGCGGCGGCGTTGAAGATCGAGCTGTCGGCGCCGACGGTCGGCACGCCTTCCAGTTGAGCCGCTACCGCTTGCCGCCCTGCGGCAAGCGGCCTAGCGTGGCGCGGCCCGGTGTATCGTCATGCCCTGATCCGCGAAGGGCGCTATTTTTTCCTCGGGCGTGTCCGCGGCGAGCACCAGGTCGGTGATGCTGGCGCAATCGGCGACGTGGTAGCGGGCCGCGCCCGGCGTTTTGTTCGCCGTCAGCGCGACCACCACCTGCTCGCAGCGGGCGACCAGGGCGCGCTTGAATTCGGCGTCGTCAAACTCGAACACTGTCAAGCCCGATTCCGCATCCAGCGCGCAGGCGCCCAGCATGCACAGGTCGAAGTGCATGCCCTGCAATTGCTGTAGCGCGGTGATGCCCACGGCGCCGCCCGTCCGGGGATTGAGGCGGCCGCCCAGGGTGATGACTTCCACCGCCGGATGCTCCAGCAGCGCCGCGGCGATGGCGGGCGTATTGGTGACCGCCGTGATCGCCAGTTCCGGCGGCAAGGCGCGCGCCACCGCCAGGTTGGTGGTCCCGGCGTCGATGAACACGCAGGCGCCCGCCCTGAACAGCCGCGCGCTGGCTTCCCCCAGCAATTCCTTCACCGCCCTGCCCTGGTCCAGCCGCGCCTGGAAATCCGCCGCGGCGGGCAGCACGCTCACCGCGCCGCCATGCACCCGCCGGCAAACGCCCTCCCTGGCCAAGTCCTGCAAATCCCTGCGTATCGTGTGTTCGGACACGTCCAGCGCCTGCGACAACTGGGTACAGAAGACGCGCCCTTCCGTTTTGAGCATTTGACGGATGAGATCCTGGCGATTTCGAGCAAAAGAAGCATGGTCTGACATGCGCAACCTTTAAAAAATCCATAAAATCGAGCAAAACGGAAGACAAATCTGCTCGTTTTGCTATAATTGAGAACTTCATTGTATCCGATTTGCTCATTTTGCTCACTCCGGGTACGGCTATCCATTTCTTTAGGAGTCACCGCGATGTTCTCGATTCACAGCGGCGCCACCCGTCTGGCGACCCGTATTGCGTTTTTTGTGGCCGGTTTCGGCCTGGCCTGCTGGGCGCCCCTGATCCCGCTGGTGCGCGAGCGCCTGCAACTCGACCCCGCCGTGCTGGGCATGCTGCTGCTGTGCATGGGGATAGGCTCGGTCAGCGCGATGGCCATCACCGGCGCCCTGAGCGCGCGCTATGGCAGCAAGTCGGTCATCGTGGCCAGCGGCTGCGCGCTGGCCGCGCTGCTGCCGCTGCTGGCGGTGGCGGCCACCCAGTCGCAACTGGGCGCGGCCCTGCTGGCCTTCGGCGCGGCGCTGGGGTCGCTCGACGTGGCGATGAACCTGCACGCGGTGGAAGTCGAGCGCGCGGCCAACCGGCCCATGATGTCCGGGTTTCACGCCCTGTTCAGCGTGGGCGGCTTTGCCGGCGCGGCGCTGATGACGCTGCTGCTGTCCCTGCACCTGCCCGCATGGGCCAGCACGCTGGCGGCGGCCCTGCTGATGGCGCTCGCGATGGGCGTGGCCTGGCCGCGCCTAGCCCGCGCGGACGGCGGCGGCAGCGGCCCCTTGTTCGCCGTGCCGCGCGGCGTGGTGCTGGTGCTGGCGGTACTGGCCGGTATCATGTTCTTGGTGGAAGGCGCCATGCTGGACTGGGGCGCCATCCTGCTGACCGAGCAGGGCCTGGTCGCCACCGCGCACGGCGGCATCGGCTACATTCTGTTTTCCGTGGCCATGCTGGCCGGCCGCTTCAGCGGCGATGCCGTGATCGCCAGGTTCGGCGACCGCGCCGTGTTGCTGTGGGGCGGCGCCTGCGCGGCGGCGGGCGTGTTTGTCGTGCTGTCGGCGCCGGCAATGCTGGGCGTGGCGGGCGCGCTGGCCGGCTTCGTGCTGGTCGGCGCCGGCGCCTCCAACATCGTGCCTATCCTGTTCCGGCTGGCGGGCGCCCAGCAAGCCATGCCGGCGGGCTTGGCCGTCGCGGCGATTTCCACCGTCGGCTATGCCGGCGTCCTGGTCGGACCGGCCAGCATCGGCTTCGTGGCAAAAACCGTCGGCCTGGCCATGTCGTTCGGCTTGCTCGGCATCCTGTTATGCCTGGTGCCGGCCAGCGCCCACCTGATCACGGCGGCGCGCGCGGCGCGCTAGCCGGCGCGGCACGGCCGTCAGCGGAAGATCCGCTGGCTGAACTGGTACAGGTTCTCCGCCCAGCTACCACGGTCGTGCGGATAACTGTCGACGTTCCACACGTGCGGCACCTGCGCCTGCACCAGGTAGCGGTGCACGCCCTGGGCGATATTGATCAAGCCGTCCTGGTTGCCGCACGACAGATACAGCAAGCGTAACTGGCTGCGCGCGGCGGCCGCGTCCGGCACCAGCGCGGCGGGCGCGCGGGTATTGGGCGCGGGCGAAAAGCCGGCCACCCAGGCGAAAGTGTCGAGATGGCCGAGGCCGAAGTTCAGCGCCTGGCCGCCGCCCATCGACAGGCCGCCGATGGCGCGGTGTTCGCGGTCGGCATAGGTCGAATATGCGTGGTCGATCGCCGGGACCAGCGTCTGCAGCAGCTCGCCCTCGAAGTAGCCGAAGCCGGCCGCGTTCTCCGCCGTGAAGGTGCGCTCCGGCGGCGGCGCCCGGTCATCGGCCAGCGCGCGGCCGTTGGGCATCACCACGATCATCGGCACCGCCGCGCCGGCAGCGATCAGGTTGTCGAGGATGTCGGTGGCGCGCACGTAGCCGCGCCACTCGTCCTGGTTGCCGCCTATGCCGTGCAGCAGGTACAGCACCGGGTAGCGGCGCTCGGCCGTGTAGCCGGCCGGCAGATACACATTGGCCTTGCGCTCGGTGCCGGTGACGTCGGAGTGGTAGCTGAACTCCACCACCTTCCCCTGCGCCACGCCGGCGTGAAGCTGGTCGAAGCCGGCCGGCGGCGCCGGGAAGGCGCGCACGTCGTCGGCCGCCAGCACGACCGGGCGCGCGAAGTTGGCCTTGGCGCGGTCGGGCGTGGCGTCGGCCAGGCCGTCCTGCGCGCTGGCGACGGCATGGAAGCCGCACAGCGCGCACGCGGCCAGCAGGGTAGCGTAGGTGGTTTTCATGGGGCCTCGCGAGCTAGGTTGACGGGACTGCTTCAGGCGGCAAAGCTGATCTTCAGCGCGTTGGCATAGGACAGCGCCGGGCGCTCGGCCGGCAGCACCACCTGCAAGCCCTGCGCCGTCTGCTCGTAAGCCAGCGGCTGCGCTGCGCCCAGCAGTTCCACCTTGGCGACGCGGCCCGCCTGGTGGCCGCTGCCGCTGCCCAGCGCCTGCAAGGTCACGCGGCCCGATTCCGGCCAGCCCAGGACCGTGGCGTACACCTGCCCGGCCTTGGCCGTGTAGCGGATGTCGGCCGCCGAGAACTGGGTCTTGCCCTCGTTGAAGCCGGGGCCAGACATGGGCGTCGACGTCCCCGTCGACGGGCCTTCGCCGTACACGGCCCACGGCCGGGTGTCGTAGATGGCTTCGCTGTTGACCGCCATCCAGCGGCCGATTTCCTCTACGATGGCGCGCTCCTGCTCATCGATGGTGCCGTTGCCGCGCACCGGCACGCTGAGCAGCAGGTTGCCGTTCTTGCTGACCACGTCGATCAGGGTGTGCACCACCGTCTGCGCGCTCTTGTAGCCATGGTTGTCGTAGACGCGGCGGTCATAGTGCCAGCTACCGATGCAGGTGCAGGTCTGCCACGGCAGCGGTTCGATCTTGTCGCTCTGGCCGCGCTCGATGTCCCACACCATGCTGTGGCGCTGCTGCTCGTTGAGGATCTTGCCGTTGACCACAGCCTCGTTCTTGCCCTTGCTGGCGACGCTGCGGTTGTACATGTGGGCCGCCAGGCGCAGGCCGACGTCGCTGACCGGATACAGCGGCAGCACGGTGTCGTCGTAGTACACCAGGTCGGGATCGTAGGCGTCGATCAGCTCGCGCGTGCGGCGGTAGAATTTTTCGCAGTACGCCTTGTCCGGCGTCGAGGCGCCGCCGCCCCAGGCCCACTGCGCATCCCACACGCCGCCCTCGGCCTCGGTCTTGCTGAGCGGGTGATGCTGGGCATACAGCGCCTGCGGATCGCGGCCTTCCCACCACTGGCCCTTGCCGTCGGCCTTGCTCTGCGCGCCGTCGTACGGAACGCCGGCGTACGGGCCGCTCTTGTCGGCCTTTTGCGAAGTTTCATACCAAGTCCAGGCGTGCGCGGCGTGCACGCTGACGCCGAAGCGCAAGCCCTGCGCGCGCGCGGCCTTGCTCCAGCCGGCGATCAAGTCCTTGCGCGGACCCAGCGCGGTGGCGTTCCACTGCGGCTGGTGGCTGCTGCGGTAGGTGTCGAAATTGTCGTGGTGGTTGGCCAGCGCCACGAAGTAGCGCGCGCCCGCCTGCTTATACAGGGCCAGCAGCTCGTCGGGATTCCACTGCTCCGCCTTCCACTGGCGGATCACTTCCTTGAAGCCGACCTGGGACGGGTGGCCGTAGGTCTGCACGTGGTGGCGATAGGCGTCGCTGCCCTCCTCGTACATGCCGCGCGCGTACCAGTCGCCGAACTCGGCCTGGCACTGCGGTCCCCAGTGCGCCCAGATGCCGAACTTGGCGTTGCGGAACCAGTCCGGGGTCTCATACTTTTGCAGCGATTCCCAGTTGGGCTGGAACGGCCCGCTGGCCACCGCGTGCGGATCGGCGGGCTTGGCCGCTTCGGCCGCCCAGCCCAGGCGGGACAGGCTCATGGCGGGAATCGCGGTGCCCAGGTGTTTCAATAACTCGCGTCGTTTCATCTCATGCTCCACTCAGAATAAGGGTTCCAGGATCAGCGCCGCCCCGCCGGCGGGCGCCAGGCGCAGGGCGATGGCCTCGCCTGCGGTGATTTCACGTTCGGTACGCTGCACGGCGTCGGGACGGTCGCCGTCCTGCCACACGGTGGCGCGGTAGCGGCCGGCCGGCAGGAAGTTCAGCGCCACCTGCTCGGTGCGGGCCGCGTCGTCGGCCTGCATCGCGCCCACATACCAGTTGCGTCCCTGGCGGCGTGCCAGCACGATGTCGCGCCCCGGTTCGCCCGACAGGAAACGGGTTTCGTCCCAGGCCGTCGGCACGCGGCGGATAAAGTCGAAGCCGGCCGCGCCGCGGTAGGCGTCGGGATCGTCGGACACCATTTGCAGCGGGCTGTCATACACCACGTACATGGCCAGCGCCTGGCCGCGCGTGGTCTGCGTCAGCGGCAGCAGCGGGCGCACGCTGAAGCTGGCCGGGGTGACGTTGTGGAAGCCGCCCGGCGTATAGTCCATTGGACCGGCCAGCATGCGGGTGTAAGGCAGCATCAGGTTGTGCTGCGGCGTGACCCGCTTGTCGAGCTTGTTCCATTCGGCGCCCAGCACGCCCTCCTGCGTGATGAAGTTGGGATAGCTGCGCTGCAAGCCATCCGGCACATAGGCCGCGTGCAGGTCCAGCAGCAGGTGGCGCTGGGCGGTGGCGGCGACGGCGCGGCGGTAGAAGGCCACCATCTCCTGGTCGTCGCGGTCCATGAAGTCGACCTTGATGCCCTTGATGCCCCAGCCGGCGTAGGTGTCCAGCACCTGCTCCATGCGCGGCGCCAGGTGTTCCCAGTGCACCCACAGCAGCAGGCCCACGCCCTTGCCGGCCGCGTAGCGCACCAGCGCCGGCATGTCGATGCCCTCGGCCGGGCGCGTGATGTCGGTGCCCGGCAGCGCGGCGCAGCAGCCGGCGCCAGTGCCCCAGGCCCAGCCGGCGTCGATCAGGTAGTAGGGGAAGCCGGCTTCCGCCGCGAAGTCGATGAAGCGGCGGTAGTTATCCATGGTCGGCTTCATGCCTTCCAGCGGGCCGGACCACCAGTCCCAGGCGGCCTTCCCCGGCCGCACCCAGCTAAAGTCGCCCGCCGGCGGAGGATTCAGGTTGCCGACCAGTTGCGAGGCGATCAGGTCGCCGTTGCGGTCGCCCAGCATCACCACGCGCCAGGCGCTGCTCAGGCCCGCCGCCGACACGTAGGCCGGTCCCTGGCGTTTCGGCACGGCCGACAGGCGCACGCGCAGCGACTGGCCTTCGCGCCACAGCGTGGCGCCGGTGTAGCCGCCCAGGTCGGCCTGGGTGATGGCGTACGCCGTGCGTCCCGACGGCGTGGTGCAGACCAGCGGCACGTCATAGCCGGCCTGCGCGCTCAGCTCGGACACATGCTGGCGCGTGAACTGGGTTTCGTGCGCGCCGTTGGCCACCGTGGCCAGGCAGGACGGATCGCCGGCCGGGGTGAAGGCCGTGCGCTCGCCGCGCAGGCGCACCGGGCCGGCTTCGTCGAGGCGGTAGCGGAAGGCGACGCCGTCGTCGTAGGCGCGCACGTCCAGCAGCAGCTTGCGGCCGGCGCCGCCGCGCTCGCGGAAGGTCAACGTGGCGCCGCGGTAGTGGTCGCGCGCGCTGGCGGCCTTGGTGGCGATCAGCGGGATCACGCGGTCCACCGCCGTGTCCTCGCGCCCGGCCAGCGCCAGCCCGTCCAGGGCGGGCGCATCGGCCAGGTCCAGGCCCAGTGCCGACGGCGCGATCACGGCCTCGCCGTTGCGCCAGACGGAAAACTGGCTGGCGTCGGGCGCGATGCGCAGCGCCACGCGGCCGTCCGGCGATGTCACGATGGTGTCTTCCGCCTGGGCGGCACCGGCCAGCAGCAGCAAGCAGCAGATGGCCGAGCGGGCGCGGGTCCCGGCGGCATGCAAGTGTCGTCTCCGTGTCATTTGGTATTTAATATATTTAGAACACCAGCATACTAGCACGATGGCGCCGGCCGGGATTATGAAAATCACCAATCGCGTCAACAATTATTGGCAAGCTGCACGCCCCGGCTCAGGCGGCGTGGGCGCGCAGTTCCTTGGTGCGGATGGATTGCAGCAGCGTGCTGCGCGAGGAATTGAGGTGGACCCGCATGGCTTCCAGCGCGCCGTTGACGTCGCGCCGCGCCAGCGCCCGCAGGATGTCCAGGTGCTCGTGCGCCGCATACTGGTTGCGCGCCATTTCGGAATGCTTGTCCCACTGGTAGTGGTAGTGGAACACCAGCGACACGATATCGTAAAAGCCCTGCGCGAAGCGGTTGTGCAGCAGGCCGATGAGGAAGGTGTGGAAGTCGCGGTCCAGCGCCGGGAAGTCGCGGTGGCGCGACGGCATCACCGAGCCCAGTTGCTCGTGCCGCGCGATCAGTTCATCCACCTTGGCGTAAGCCGCGTCGTCGCGTCCCAGCGTGCCGAAGCGCTCGATGGCGGCCAGCTCGAACATCTGCCGCACATCGGCCAGCTCCATGGCGAAGGAACGGTCGAAGGCGCACAGGCGCCAGCCGCCGTGCTGTTTTTTCTCGATCAGGCCATAGCGGGAAAACTCGATCAGGAATTCGCGCACGCTGATGGTGCTGACCCCGGCCGCGCGCGACAATTCGGTTTCCGAGAATTCCGCGCCCGGCGGCAGGTCGCTGTGGTAGATGCGCTCCATCAGCACCTCGCGCACGCGCTCCGAGCCGCTCTGCAGATCGGCGACGTCGAAATAATCGGCCCGCACCGGCTTGCGCAGCAGGCGCCGCGCCTTCAGGTCGTCGATCAGTCCCCGTTCGTGGAAGTGCGCCAGCACGCTGCGGATCGCGGTGCGGCTGCCGCCGCCCAGCTCGACCATCTGTACCTCGGTGGGCAAGGCTTCGCCCACCGCGACATGGTGTTTGATGTGCTGCAGCAGCACGTTGGCGCTACGCTTGAAAACGGTGGGAGGTCGGGCCATGACAATCGCAACGAGAAAGCGGACGCCCGCATTTTACCGCAGCCCTCAACGCTGCAACACCTTTTGCAGAAAATCGGCGTGGGCCGGCATGCGCGCGGCCATGGCGGCGATCGCCTCGCGCCGCTGGCGCAGCACGGCCAGCGCCTCCTCGCGCGGCCACTCCTCGAAAACCGGATTGGCGCGGCGCGGCCAGTGCCCCAGGCCGGCGTGGATGGCCAGCCAACTGGTGTCGTCGAAGCCCTCCTCGTCGTACACCAGCAGGGCGCCCGCTTCGCGCCAGGCGTGCAGGCGGAAGGCCAGGGTGTCCGGCAAGGTCATGTCGGCCATGTCGCGCCACAAGGCGCTGTCGCGGCGCGCGGTCAGGCAGTAATGCAGCAGGATGAAATCGCGGATGCGGGCGAACTGCCGCACCATGCCCGTGTTATAGCCGCCCACCGCGGCGGCGTCGACCGGGGCGCCCGGCTGGAGCAATTCCATCAGCCGTCCCAGGCCGCTCTGGATCAGGAAGATGCTGGTCGATTCCAGCGGTTCCAGGAAGCCGGAGGACAGGCCCAGCGCCACCACGTTGCCAACCCAGAAGCGGGCGCGGTGGCCGGTGGTGAAGCGCAGCAGGCGCGGCTCGGCCAGCGCCTTGCCGTCCAGTTGCGCCAGCAATTGCTCGCGCGCGCGCTCCTCGCTGATGTAGCGGGTGGAAAACACGTGGCCGTGGCCGGTGCGCTCCTGCAGCGGGATGCGCCAGGCCCAGCCGCCTTCCAGCGCGGTGGCGCGGGTGTAGGGCGTCAGCGGCGCGCGGCCGCCGTCGGCGCGCTCGCTGGGGCAGGCCCAGGCGCGGTCCATCGGCAGCCAGTGGCTGAAATCGACGAACGGTTCTTCCAGCGTGCGCCCCAGCAGCAGCGAGTGGAAACCCGAGCAGTCGATGAACAGGTCGCCGCTGATTTCGCGGCCGTCCGCCAGGCGCAGGCTGCGCACGCCGCCGTCCTCGCGCCGGGCCACCTCGACCACCCGCCCTTCCGTGCGGCGCGCGCCGCGCGCCAGCGCCAGCTTGCGCAGGTAGTCGGCGTACAGCGTGGCGTCGAAGTGGTAGGCGTAATTGAACAGCGGCTTTTGCGGATCGGGCAAGGTGAAGCGGCCCTGCATGGCCATCGCGGTCGGCAGGCACTGCTCGCCGAACTCGCCCGGCGCCGCCTCCCCCAGCCGCACATGCTGGCCCCACAGCGCGTAAGGTCCGCTGAGCTGGCCGAAATCGCCGAAGGTGTGGAAATAGCGCTCGCCCTGCACCCGCCAGTCGCAAAACTCGATGCCCAGCTTGTAGGTGCCCTGGGTGGCGCGCAGGAAGTCCGCCTCGTCGATGCCAACCAGGCGGTTGTAATGGCGGATCGAGGGGAAGGTGGCCTCGCCCACGCCGACGATGCCGATCTCCTCCGACTCGACCACTTCCACCGTCCTGCCGCGCAAGCCGGTGGCCAGCGCCAGCGCCGCCATCCACCCGGCCGTGCCGCCGCCCACCACCACGATACGCTGCGCGTTCAACGGCGCCCCGGCTCCAGTTACCATGTCCATTACCCCTTAGTACAGCACCCTGGCCGTTTCCGGCTGGTCGATATTCTGGCGCGTGACCACCACCACGCCGGTGTTGACGCGCGCCGGCACCTTCTTGCCGCCGATGATCTGCAACAGCGTGGTCACGCCCTGCGCGCCCATGCCGTAGGAATCCTGCACCGCGGTGGCCTGCAGGGTGCCGCTCTTGACGAAGTCGCGCAAGTCCTGGTTGCCGTCGAAGCCCACCCCCACCACCTTGCCGGCCTTGCCGGACTGCGCCAGCGCGCGCCCCATGCCGACCGCGGTCGGCTCGTTGGCGCCGAACACGCCCTTGAGGTCGGGATGCGAGGCCAGCACGTCGATGGTCTGGTTCAGCGCATTGGCCATCTGCGACTGCGAATAATAGGTGCCGACGATCTGCAGTTGCGAATGCTGCGCGATGTAGCGCTTGAAGCCGCCGACCCGCGCCACTTCCGAGCCGCTGCCGGCCACGTAGGACATCACGGCGATCTTGCCGCTGGTGCCGATCTTGTCGATCAGCGCCTTGGCGCTTTGCTCGCCGGCCGCCTCGTTGTCGGTGGCGATGAAAGACTGGTAATAGCGCTGGCCGGCCGGCGCGATGGCCGAGTCGACGATGACCACCGGGATGCGCGCTTCCCAGGCCTTGCGCACGGCCGGCACCAGCGCGTCCGGATCGGACGGCGCCAGCACGATGCCGGCCACCTTGCGGTGCACGGCGTTTTCCACCATGCCCACCTGGTCGGCGATGGCCGATTCCGAGGCCGGCCCCTGGAAGGTCAGGCGGTAGCCGGGCGCCGCCGCGATCGCCGACTGCGCGCCCCGTTGCACGTTCTGCCAGTAATTCGAATTGCTGGTCTTGACGATCACCGCCACTTCCTTCGGCTCGGCGGCGGTGGCGCCGGCCACCACCGCCGCCAGCGCCAGGCCGGCCAGTGCTATCCGCTTGTTCATGCTGTCTCCTTTAGCTGCGGTTGCGTTTTTGATCTATCCACACGGTCAACAATATCACCAATCCGATGATGATCTGCTGGACAAAACTGGAAATGCCGTTCATGTTCAAGCCGTTGCGCAGCACGCCGATGATGAACGCGCCTATCATGGTGCCGGAGATGGTGCCGATGCCGCCGGTCAGCGAGGCGCCGCCGATCACCGCGCTGGCGATGGCGTCCAGTTCGTACATCACGCCCTCGTTCGGCTGGCCGGTCACCAGGCGCGACATCAGCACGCAGCCGGCCAGGCCCGACATCAGGCCCGACAGCACATAGGTGGTCAGCGCCACGCGGTCGACGTGGACCCCGGACAAACGGGCCGCGTCGGCGTTCGAGCCCACCGCGTACACATGGCGGCCGAACACGGTGCGCCCCAGCATGACAGCCACCGCCACCGCGATCAGCACCATCAGCAGCACCGGGTAGGGAATGCCGGGGAAGACCACGTCCGGGAAGGGGCCGCCGCTGTCGTGCTCGATGCGCAGCAGCGTGCCGTTGCCCAGCACGCCGAAGGCTTCGCCCAGGCCGGACACGGCGCGCGCGTCGGTGATCTGCAGGGCCACGCCGCGCGCGATCAGCATCATGCCCAGGGTGGCGATGAAGGGCGGCAGGCGCAGGCGGGTGACGGCCAGGCCGTTGACCAGGCCGCAGGCGCCGCCCACCAGCAGGCCGGCCAGCATGGCCAGCGGCACCGGCGTGCCCTGGCGCGTCAGCAGCGCGGCCGTGACGCCGGCCAGGGCCAGCACCGAGCCGGAGCTGAGGTCGATGCCGCCGGTGATGATGACGCAGGTGGCCGCGATGCCCAGCAGCGCGATGGAGCTGACCTGCAGGGCCACGCTCATGCCGTTTTCAAACGTGAAGAAGGCTTCGCCGCTCAGTGCGAACACCAGGACCAGCAGCATCAGGCTGCCGAGTGCCGCGAATTTCTGGATCAAGTCTTTCTGCTTGTCGTTCATTGTTCCGCCTTAGCTGTTGTGATCGAGGCGAGATGCATGATCTCCTCCTGCGTTGTCTCCCGCGTGTTGAGCACGCCCGTGATCTGGCCTTCCCGGAACACCGCCACGCGGTCGGTCAAGCCCATGATCTCCGGCAGCTCTGAACTGATCAGCACCACGCCGATGCCTTCCGCCGCCAGCCGGTCCATCAACTGGTAGATGGCCCACTTGGCGCCCACGTCGATGCCGCGCGTGGGTTCGTCGAAGAAGATGATCTTGGCCCCGCGGTAGAGCCACTTGGCGATCGCCACCTTTTGCTGGTTGCCGCCCGACAGATAGCGCGCCGCCTGCGCCGGCGACGGCGTCTTGATGGCCAGGGTGTCGATGTAGTGCCGCGCCACCCGGTCCTCGGCGCGGAAGTCCAGCAGCCCCGGCCCGCGCGCCACGCCGCCCAGGTTGGCCAGGGTCACGTTGGCCGCCACCGACATGCGGATCGCCAGGCCCTCGTGCTTGCGGTCTTCCGACAGGTAGACCAGGCCGTGGCGGATGGCGTCGCGCGGCGAGCGGATGGTCAGCGTCTGCCCGCCCAACTGCACGCTGCCGCCGTCCAGCGCGTCGGCGCCGAAGATGGCGCGCGCCACCTCGGTGCGGCCGGCGCCCATCAGGCCGGCGAAGCCCAGGATCTCGCCGCGCCGCAGGTGGAAGTCCAGCGGGCCGAACACGCCGTGGCGGCGCAGCCCGGTCGCGCGCAGCAGCTCCACCGGCTGCGGCGTGGAGCTGCGCGGCGGGAAGGCCTGGTCCAGCGCGCGGCCCACCATGTCGGCCACGATGCGCTCGATGCTGAGCGCGGCGAACGGCGCGCTCGACACCGTCTTCCCGTCGCGCATCACGGTGACGCGGTCGACCATGTGCTGGAACTCGTCCAGCCGGTGCGAGATGTAGACGATGGCGACGCCGCGCGCCTTCAATTCATTGATGATCTCGAACAGGCGCCCGGTCTCGCTCTCGGTCAGCGACGACGTGGGCTCGTCCATGATCAGCACCTCGGCCTCCAGCGACAGCGCCTTGGCGATTTCCACCATCTGCTGCCGCGCCAGCGACAGCGACTTGAGCGGCGCGTCGGGATCGATGTCCAGCCGCAGCCGCGCCAGCAGCGCGGCGGCGCCGGCGCGCAGGCGGGCGCGGTCGACGAAGGGACCGCGCCGCGGCTCGCGGCCGAGGAAGATGTTTTCCGCCACCGACAGGTGCGGGATCAGGTTCAACTCCTGGTGGATGATGGCGACGCCGGCCTGCGCCGCTTCGTCCGTCGAGCGGAAGCGGCAGGGCTGGCCCTTGTACAGGATCTCGCCGCCGTCGGCCGGCTGCACGCCGCTGAGGATTTTCATCAGCGTCGACTTGCCGGCGCCGTTCTCGCCGCACAGGGCGTGCACCTCGCCCGGCCACAGCGTCAGGTCCACGCCGTCCAGCGCCACCACGCCGGGGAAGCGCTTGCTGACGCCGCGCACCGACAGCAGGGGTGCGGCCGTCGGCTGGTGGGGAATGTGCGCCGCCCGGTCCAAGCTTCAGCCCTCGATCAGCGCCAGGTCCCAGGCGTGCACGGTCTGGCGCTGCTCGCCCAGGCCGGCAATCCCCAGGCGCATGGTGTCGCCGGGGCGCAGGTAGACCGGGTCCGGCTTCTGGCCCAGGCCCACGCCGGGCGGCGTGCCGGTGCTGATGATGTCGCCGGGTTGCAGCGTCATGAAGCGGCTGATGTAGCTGACCAGGTGGGCCACGCCGAACACCATGGTGCGGGTGTTGCCGTTCTGGTAGCGCTTGCCGTTCACCTCCAGCCACATGTCCAGGTCCTGCGGGTCCGGCACTTCATCGGCCGTGACCAGCCACGGGCCGATCGGGCCGAAGGTGTCGCAGCCCTTGCCCTTGTCCCACTGGCCGCCGCGCTCGAGCTGGTATTCGCGCTCGGAGACATCGTTGACCACGCAATAGCCGGCCACGTAGTTCAGGGCGTCCGCCTCGCTGACGTAGCGGGCGGTCTGGCCGATCACCACGCCCAGCTCCACTTCCCAGTCGCTCTTGGCCGAGCCGCGCGGCAGCACCACCGCGTCGTTGGCGCCGATCACGCAACTGGTGGCCTTCATGAACAGCACCGGCTCGGCCGGCACCGCCATGCCCGATTCGGCCGCGTGGTCGGAATAGTTCAGGCCCACGCAGATGAATTTGCCGACGCCGGCCCACGGCGGGGCGATGCGGCCGGGCGCCGCCACCGGCGGCAGGGTCGACGGGTCGAGCGCGGCCAGGCGCGCCAGGGTGGCCTTGCCCAGGTCGGCCGCGCGCAGGTCGGGCAGCACGCCGGACAGGTCGCGCACCGTGCCTTCGCGGTCCAGCAAGCCGGGTTTTTCTTGGCCCTTGGGGCCGTAACGCAGTAATTTCATGTGAGATTCCAGTGGGGTTTCAGTTGCACCAGCCGCCATCGATGATGTGGGTGGCGCCGGTGGTAAAAGCGGATTCGTCGGAGGCCAGGTAGAGCGCCAGCGCGGCGATTTCCTCGGGCGTGCCCAGCCGGCCCATGGGCTGGCGCTGGCGGAAGGCTTGCGTCACCTCTTCCAGGTTCTGGCCATTGGCCTTGGCCTGGGCGGCGATGCGCTGCGCCAGCGAGGGCGAGGCGATGGTGCCGGGGCAGATGGCGTTGCAGCGCACGCCGGTGGTGACGAAATCGGCCGCCACCGACTTGGTCAGGCCGATCACGGCCGCCTTGGTGGTGCTGTAGATGAAGCGCTGCGGCACCGCGCGCACGCTGGACGCGATCGAGGCGACGTTGACGATGGAGCCGCTGCCGCGCTCCAGCATGCCCGGCAACAGCGCCCGTATCATGCGGTACATGGAGCGCACGTTGATGTCGAAGGAACGGTCCCAGTCCTCTTCGCCGCACTCCAGGATGGTGCCGGCGTGGACGAAGCCGGCGCAGTTGAACAGCACGTCCACCGCGCCCACCTCGCGCGCCAGCGCGGCGATGGCGCCGGCGTCGCGCACGTCCAGTTGGCGCGCCTCGCAGCCTTCCAGCGTGCTGACCTGGGCCAGGTCGATGTCGGTGGCGATCACCCGCGCGCCCTCGCGCGCAAACGCCAGCGCGGTGGCGCGGCCTATGCCCTGCCCTGCGGCCGTGACCAGCGCCGTCTTCCCTTGCAGCCTGTTCGCCATTTTCACTCCATATGAAAAACGTGTTCCATCATGGCCCAGTGCTCACCCTGGGCGCGGCTGGCCAGCGGCACCTGGCACGGTTCGCAGAAGGTCCACCAGCGCCGGGTTTCCGGGTCGGCCGCGATCAGGCGCATGTCGGCCTCGAAATCCTGGCCATGGTATTCCCAGTAGCCGAACAGCAGGTTCTCCGGCTCGCGCAGGAAGATGCTGTAGTTCTTCACATTCGCCTTGCTCAGCGTGGCCAGCACCTGCGGCCAGACGGCCGCGTGCAGCGCCTTGTATTCGGCCACCTTGTCGGCGGCCACGCCGATCACCATTCCCATTCTTTGCATGCAGTCCTCGTCAATCGATGCGGTAAAAATGCTGCGCGTTGAGGCCGAACACGTGGCGCCGGTCCTCCTCGTCCAGGCCGGCCAGCAGGCGTTCGCTGACGGCCAGCCAGGCGCCGTAGTCGCTGGCCAGGTTGAGCACCGGCCAGTCGCTGCCCCAGATCACCCGGCGCGGCCCGAAGGCGTGCAGGATGTGCTCGACGTAGGGCCGCAGCCGCGCCAGGTCCCAGCCGGGGCCGGCCTCGGTCACCAGCCCGGACAGCTTGCAATACACCTGCGGCAGCGCCGCCAGCCGTTCCAGGTCGCCGCGCCACGGCGTCGTCGCCCCTTGCGCGATCAGCGGCTTGGCGCCGTGGTCGATCACGATCGGCAGTTGCGGGTGGCGCGTGGCGAAGGTGTACAGGGCCGGCAGGTGGCGCGGCAGCACCAGCGCGTCGAAGCGCAGGTGGTGCTGCTGCATGGCGCGCAGCGCCGGCTCCAGGCGCGGGTCCAGTATCCAGTGGTCGTCGTCCAGGTCCTGCAGCATGGGCCGCAAGCCCTTGAGCGCGGCATGCGCGGCCAGCGCGGCGATGCGCTGCGGCGCTTCCGCGCTGAGCAGGTCGGTCCAGCCGACCACGCCGGCGATGAAGTCGTGGCGCCCGGCCAGGCCGAGCAGGTAATGCGTGTCCTCTTCGCTGGGCAGGGATTGCACCAGCACGGTCCTGTCCACGCCGTGCTGGCGCAGCAGCGCGGCCAGCTCGTCCGGTTCGAAATCGCGGTAGATGGCGGCCAGCGACGGCGGCGGCCAGGCGCCGTTGCGCGCGGCCAGGCGCCAGAAATGCTGGTGGGCGTCGATGCGCATCATGCCTCCTGCGCCACCGGCGCCCGTTCGTCGATCAGGCCGCGGCGCTTGAGTTCCTGCCACAGCGCGGGCGGAATGGCTTGCTCGAACCAGGCCGCGTTCTGCCGCAACTGCGCCACGCCATGGGCGCCGGGAATGCAGGACACCACGGCCGGGTGGGCCAGCGGGAATTGCAGCGCGGCCGCCTGCAAGGGCACGTCGAACTCGCGGCACACGGCGGCGATGGCTTCCACCCGCGCCAGCACGGCCGGCGGCGCGTCCGCGTAATTGAACTTGCCGTTGCCGGCCAGGACGCCGGAATTGAACGGGCCGCCGATGACGATGGCGTTGCCCTGGCGCTGGCAGGCTTCCAGGAAGGGCGACAGCGCGCCCTGCTCCAGCAGGGTGTAGCGCCCCGCCAGCAGGGTGCAGTCGAGCGCGCATTCCTGCATCACGTCCCGCACCACTTCCCATTCGTTGACGCCGAGGCCGATGGCGCCCACGCAGCCCTGCTCGCGCAAGCCCTGCAGCGCGCGCAGGCCGCCGCCCTGGGTCAGTTGCTGCCAGTAGTGCTGGTGCTGCGCGCCGTGGGTGGCCGCGCCGATGTCGTGCACGAACAGGATGTCGATGTGCTCCACGCCCAGCCGCTGCAGGCTGTCTTCGTAGGAGCGCAGCACGCCGTCGTAGCTGTAGTCGTAGCGCGGGCGGAACGGCAGCGGGTCGGCCCAGCCGTCCTCGCCGGGGCGCACGGACGCATCCGGCTCCATCACGCGCCCGACCTTGGTGCTGATGACGTAGTCGCCGCGCGGGCGGCCGGCCAGGGCCGCGCCCAGGCGGCGCTCGGAACGGGTGTAGCCGTAATAAGGCGCCGTATCGAAATAGCGCATGCCCAGTTCCCACGCGGCGTCGACCGCCGCGCGCGCCTGCTCTTCCGTCACCGCCTGGTACAGGCCGCCGATGGGCGCGCAGCCCATGCCCAGGGCGCTCAGGCGCAGGTCGGCGCGCGCGCAGGCGCGGGTATCGCTGACGCGCATGGTCACGCCGCCTTCAGCGGATAGCAGCCCGGCCCGACCGGCTCGAACTGCTTGTAGGTGAGGATGAATTCCTGGTGGCCCAGCGCTTCCGACTGGCTGGCTTCGCCGTTCGCCACGCGCGCCACCAGGCCGACGATTTCCGCGCCCACCTCGTCCAGGCTGGCCTCGCCGTTGAGGATGCGGCCGGCGTTGACGTCCATGTCTTCCGCCAGCCGCGCGTAGGTGGCCGGGTTGGCGCAGACCTTGATCACCGGCGAAATGGCCGAGCCGACCACCGAGCCGCGGCCGGTGGTGAACAGCGTGACATGCGCGCCGCAAGCGATCAGTTCCACGATCTCGGCGTTGTCGGAGATGTTGGGGAAGCCGAAGCGCGGCTCGCCGTCCGGCACCACGTCCAGCAGGTACAGGCCGCCGCCCCAGGGCTGGTCGCCCGGCTTGAGGATGCCGGAGATGGGCGAGGCGCCGCTCTTGGCGTAGGCGCCCAGCGATTTTTCTTCCATCGTGGTCAGGCCGCCGTCGGCATTGCCGGGCGCGAAACTGCCGTGGCCCATGATGGTGTAGTAGCGCGCCGCCTTCTCCACCGTGGCGACGATGGCCTCGCCCAGTTCGGGCGTGACGGCGCGCCGCTTCATGTGGAATTCGCAGCCGACCAGTTCCCCCGTCTCTTCGAAGATGCAGGCGCTGCCGGCCTCGATCAGGCGGTCGAAGGCCACGCCCACGGCCGGATTGGCGGTGATGCCGCTGGTGCTGTCCGAGCCGCCGCAGATGGTGGCCACCACCAGTTCATCCATGCCCATGGGGACGCGCTGCTGCTGCGCCAGTTGTTCCACCGCCCAGCCCACCCATTCCGCGCCGCCCTGCACGCCGCTGCGCGTGCCGCCGGCTTCCTGGATGGTCACCGTGTGCACCGGGCGGCCGCTGTCGGCCACCGCCTCGGCCAGGCCGTTCTTGTCGAAGCTCTCGCAGCCCAGCGACACCAGCAGCGCGGCGCCGACGTTGGGATGGGTCAGCACGCGGCGCATGATCTGGTCCGCGTACTCGTTGGGGAAGCAGCCGGGGAAGCCGATCAGGTGCACCGGCTGTCCGGGGAACTGGTTGACGATCAGGCGCGCCACGTGGTGGGCGCACTCGACCAGGTAGGCAACCACCACCACGTTGCGGATGCCCTTGCGGCCGTCGGCGCGCAGGTAGCCCGACAGGGCCGGCAGGGAGGAAACGGTAGGAGTGCTCATTTGGCGTGGCTTCCGATGAAATGATGGCCGTCCTGGCCCAGCGTGTAAGTCGGGATGTAATCGCTTTCGAGATTATGCGTGTGGATGTGGGCGCCGGCGGCGATGGGCGCCGTGGCGGTGCCGATGATGGCGCCGTAGCGCAGCACCTTCTCGCCGGCCGCCAGGTCGCGGCGCGCGACCTTGTGGCCGAGGTGGACGTCCTGCGGCAGCGCGACTTCGCGGCCGTCGATGGTCACCCGGGTCCCGGCCTTGAGTTCAAGCCGGGCGATCAGGCAGTTATCCTCTGGCGACATGAGCAACAGGCTCGATGCCGGTACGGTACTGGTCATTGCATATCCTTTATACGTTGAAGGACACTATCACGGCTATCTTCTGCAAACCGCTAACGTGCGGCAATTGCAAAAATCACCAACCGGAAGTACAAAATTACTCAGGGGGTCAGGGCGCGCGGGCTGATGTCCTGGGCCGGCCGGTCCAGCTCCAGGGCGATGATGGTGTCCATCGCGTCCCTGGCGTCGGCCGGCAGCGCCAATTCTACGCCCTGCCCGGTCTGCGTCACGGTCGCCGTGCCGCCCGTGAGCGCGGCGGCGCGCAGCACCCTGGCCTGGATCGCGGGCAGCACCAGCTTGTGCTGCGGCCAGTTCAGGACGTGCACATAGATGGTCTTGTCGTGGTGGGTGGACACGCCGTAGTCGCCCGGCAGGAAAGGCCCGCCGCGCGTGGCGTAGATGCTGCGGCCATACTTGTCCAGCCACTGGCCGATCTCGCGCAGGCGCGCCGCCTGGGCCGCGTCGATGCGGCCGTCGGGCGCGGGGCCGACGTTCAGTATCAGGTTGCCGTCGCGGCCGACCACGTTGGCCAGTAAGCGGATGTAGTGCGCCAGCGGCTTCGGCTGCATGTTCGGCTGGTAGCCCCAGGCGCCGGCGATGGTGGTGCACAGTTCCCAAGGGTGCTGGTTGTCGAAGTCGCCCAGCGCGCCGTCGCCTTCGCGCGAGTGGAAGTCTTCCGGCATGTCGGCGCGGCCGTTGACCAGGATGTCCGGCTGCAGCTTGCGCATCATGTCGTAGACCTGCTCGTGCTGCCAACTGAAGCCGCCCTTGTAGTGCGTGCCCCAGGGGCGCTTGACCCAGCTCGCGCCGGCGTCGACGGCGGTCCAGTCGGCGCCGAAATTCAGCCAGTCGGTCTCGCCGCCGTCGAACCACAGCACGTCGATCTTGCCGTAGTTGGACAGCAGTTCCTTCATCTGGCGGTGATACTGCTCGCGCATCGCTTCCGCGCTGGGGCGCTGCAGGTCGGGGAAGAAGAAGCCGGGATAGCGCCAGTCCAGCGGCGAGTAGTACAGGCCCACGCCCAGGCCGGCCTTGCGCGCCGCCTTCACATAGGCGGCCACGAAGTCGCGGTGGGCGGCGGTGTTGACGCTGGTGTAGGGGTTGGCGCCGTCGTCGAACATGGCGAAGCCGTCGTGGTGGCGCGAGGTGAACACCATGTACTTCATGCCGGCGGACTTGGCCAGTTCGGCCCAGGCGTCGGCGTCGAACGCGGTCGGGTTGAACTGGTCGGCCAGCTTGGCGTATTGGTCGACCGGGATTTTCTCGTTCCACTGCACCCATTCGCCGCGGCCGGGAATGGCGTACAGGCCCCAGTGCACGAACATGCCGAAGCGCGCCTGGCGCCACCAGTCGATGCGGGATTGGTCCGGCGCGGCGGCGCTGGCCGGCATCGCCAGCGCGGACGCCAGCGACAGGCAGGCCAGGAGGCGGCCCGCCCAGTGTCTCATCTGTATTCTCATTGTATAGTCCAGGCTATTTGTTTCGATTGTACTCTATAAATTAAGTACAATCATCATTCGTCCATCATCACATCGTCATTTCATGAAAAAACTGCTGCTCCCCCTGTTGTTCTGCCTGGCCTTCGGCGCCAGGGCGCAAACCGAAGTTGTCCCGCTGTGGCCGGAAGGCGTGCCCAACGCCAGGGCCAATCCCGGCCCGGAACGCCTGGACGGCGAACGCATCAGCAACGTCTCGCAACCGACGCTGACGGTCTACCCGGCCGCCTACGACCGGTCGGCGCGCACCGCGGTCATCATCTGCCCCGGCGGCGGCTACGAAATCCTGTCGTTCACGCACGAGGGCCGGCAATACGCGCAATGGCTGTCCACCCTGGGCGTGACCGCCTTCGTGCTCAAGTACCGCCTGTCCGACTACGGCCATCCGGCGCCGCTGCAGGACGTGCTGCGCGCCATCCGCACCGTGCGCGCCCACGCCGCGCAATACGGCGTCGACCCGGACCGCATCGGCATCATGGGCAGTTCGGCCGGCGGCCACCTGGCGGCCAGCGCCGAAACCCTGTACGACCACCCTGCCGGCCGCACCGGCGCCGCCATCGACGCCGTCAGCGCCCGCCCGGATTTCGCCATGCTGATGTACCCGGTGATTACCATGACCCAGCCCAGCACCCACCAGGGTTCGCGCCACGCCCTGCTGGGCGATGCGCCGGCGCCGGCGCTGGCGCAACTGCTGTCGCCCGAGCAGCAGGTCAACGCCCACACCCCGCCCACCCTGCTGATCCATTCCCAGGACGACCCCGTGGTGCCGGTCGAGAACAGCATCCTGTTCTTCCAGGCCCTGACCCGCGCCCATGTGCCGGCCGAGATGTACCTGTTCGAGCACGGCAGCCACGGCATGGGCATGAGCCTCGGCATGGGCACGGTGTCGGACTGGCCGCGCCGCGCCGAGGAATGGCTGCGCGCCCGCAAGCTGATACGCTAAGCGGCGCGCAAGTGGATGGCCGGACGGCGCCTCAGCCGGACGGCCCTGTTCTACTCCTCCTTAGGCGGCCAGGTCGGTCAGCGGATCGGCTGCCACATGGCGGCGGATGTAGTCGCCGTGATCCGGCATGGCTTGCGTCAGTTGGGCCATGGCGTCGCGCAGGTTCTTGAAATGGATTTGCAACTGGCGCAGGTCGAGCTGATCGACGAAGGGGTCGTACGACTTCGGCACCAGCCCCTGGCCCATCATGATCGAAATATGCGAGGCCACGCCGAAGCCTTCCTTATCGTAAAGCATGACATGACCCGTTTCGCGGAATAGATCGATCTGGTGCTGCAAGGTGTCGGGGATCGCCATGTTGGCGCAATAGCGCCAGAATTCCGTATCATCGCGCTGGGTCAGCTTATAGTGCAGAACGATGAAGTCCCGCACGTAGGCATAGCGCTCGGACACCAGGCGATTGAATTCCGCGGCCAGTTGCGGACGGAAATCGCGGTCCGGGAAAAATTGCAGGAGCCAGCCGATGGCATTCTCGATCATGTTGATGCTGGTCGATTCCAGCGGTTCGAGAAAGCCGCTGGACAGGCCGATGGCGACGCAATTCTTGACCCAGGACTGACGTCGGCGGCCGGTGGTGAAGCGCAGCTGGCGCGGCTCGCCCAGCGCGGCGCCATCCAGGCCTTCGAGCAGCACGCGCGTCGCGTCCTCGTCCGACGTGAAATGGTTGCAATACACGTGGCCATTGCCGGTGCGGTGCTGCAGGGGGATGCGCCAGGCCCAGCCGGCCGGCTGGGCGGTCGAGCGCGTGTACGGCGTCATCTTCTCGACCTTGGCGCAGGGCACGGCCTGGGCGCTGTTACAGGGCAGCATGGCGCTCCAGTCCTCGTAGCCGGCCTGGTACACGCCTTCGATCAGCAGGCCGCGGAAGCCCGAGCAATCGATGAACAACTCGCCCTCGACGCGGCGGCCGTCGCGCAGTTTGACGGCGGTGATATTGCCGGTTTCCGGATGCTGCTCGACCGCGTCTATCATGCCTTCGATGCGCTCGACGCCGCGCGCAACCGCATAGTCGCGCAGGAAGCGCGCGTACAGGCCGGCATCGAAGTGGTAGGCGTAGGAATAATCGTTGCTCACGCCCGGGATCTGGTCGGACGGCGGGCTGAAGCGGTTTTGGCGCGCCATCACGGTGGTCAGCGACCACGCTTCATAGGATGGCATGTCCTTGAATTCGCGCGCCAGGCGCAGCCAGTGCAAGTGCGGCGACCGGCTTTCGATGGCCGGACCGAAATTGCCGAAGCCATGGAAGAAGTTGTTGCCGATATGGCCCCAGTCCCGGAATTCGATGCCGAGCTTGTAGCTGGCCTGGGTCTTCTTGATGAACTCGGCTTCGTCGATGCCGAGCGCGCGGTTGAAATAACGTATCGTCGGCAAGGTCGCTTCGCCGACGCCGACCGTGCCGATTTCCGGCGATTCGACCAGGCGGATGGCGCAGCTTTTGCCCAGCATCCTGGCCAGCGAGGCCGCGCTCATCCAACCGGCCGTGCCGCCGCCGACGATGACTATTTGACGTATGGGCCGATCAGACATGACTTACCCCTTCACTGAAACAGAAATACCTCTAGCGGCCCGAACCGGGCCGCTAGAGGAGATACTACATCAAGTTAGAACGAGTAGAAGCCCTTCAGGTAGTAGCTGCGGCCGGTGAAGTTGGCGAAGTGCTCCTTCAGGCCGATCTGCTGCTGCTCATACTGCTTGAACATGGCGTTGGTCAGGTTGCCGACGTTGAAGGACACGGTGAACTTGTCGGTCGCCTTGTACTGCACACCAAAGTCCAGCTGGCCGTAAGCCCCGCCCCAGACCGGCAGCGCGTAGTTCACCGAACCCGGCTGGCCCTTGTTCGGGCTGTTCGGGTTCTGGTCGATACCATCGCCGCCGTTGGTGCCATAGGCATTGATCGCCTGCAGGTAGTCAGAACGCCAGCTGTAAGCCAGGCGCGCCGACCACGGTCCATGGTCATACAGCAGGGCAAAGTTCAAGGCATTCTTCGACATGCCCTGCATCGGCTCGTTACCCAGCACGTGGCCGTCGGTGTCGCAACCGGCCAGGTCGCGCAGGGTGTTCGCATCCAGCGTGCCCTTCGGCGTGCACCACAGCGAAGTCGGCGCGTGCATGTCCTGCTTGCTGCGGATATAGGTGTAGTTGCCCTGCACCCCGATGCCCTTCAGCCAGTCAGGCAGATTGTCGAAGTAATGCTGGAAGCCCAGTTCCGCACCGCGCGCATAGCCGTCAGCGCCGTTCACCGGTCCCGTGGTCAGGAAGTCATGCGCCGCGCCATTCGAGTCGGTCAAGGTGTAGAACGAGGTACGGTTGATGACGATGTCCTTGATCTGCTTGTTGAACAGCGACAGCGTCACCGAGCTGCCATGGCTGGAGTACCACTCGGCCGTCAAGTCCAGGTTGTTCGACAGGACCGGCTTGAGCATCGGATTGCCGTTGGCGTTGCCGCCGTAGTCGATCGAATCGAGCACGGTCTGCTTGGTCGTCGGGTCGACGTGCGTGTTCGGCGTCATCGTCAGCGTGGTGTACTGCTGCATCTGATAGAAGTCCGGGCGCGACATCCCCTTCGAGGCGGCAAAACGGAATTGCAGCTCGTTGTTGGTGCGCATGCGCAGGTTCAGGCTCGGCAGGACGTTGGTGTAGTCATGCTCGACCGTGCTCAAATTGTTGACGGCCGCGATCGATGGCACGCCTGGCGGCTGGGTGCCGGTCGGCGGGCTGAACGTCAGCATGCCGGTCGCGCGCTCTTCGGTCTGCACGACACGCACGCCCAGGTTGCCGTCCACCGGATAAGGCAGGCTGTCGAAGCCAAAGCGCAACTGCGAGTAAGCCGCCTTGGTGCGCTCGTGCTGCTGGTTGGTATCGCTCGGGCCGCCAAAGACCGAAGGCTTCCAGTTGGTGCAGTCGCCGGTCGGGCCAGGGTTGGTGCAGAAATAGTTGGCGTAGTTGTGCAGCGTCTGGAACATCGGCGGCGTGGAGTCGAAGTTGCCGGCCACGGTCGCCGGGCTAGGCACGACCACCGTCGGCGGCGCAGGCAACGTACCATTGAAGAAGTTGCCGAAGCTGTGCGTGGTGTAGTTCGCGCCCAGGCGCGGATCGGTCAGGACAGCGAAGTGGGAGTAAGGCTGCCAGCCGTCGCCGCCGACCGACCAGGACTGCGTGATGTTCTGCCACTCGTTGCCGCCATTGCCGCCGTGCGTACGGTTGGTCACCGAATCGCGATCGGTCATGCGCAAGCCGAAACGCAAGTCTTGCAGTACCGGCGAATCGAAGATGAACTTGCCGTCCAGGCGCGCGGAATCCTGGGTGGCCACGCCCTTGTCGCGGTGTTCCTGGGCGAAGCTCCAGTAGTAGTGACTCGGATCGGCCAGCCAGGCACGGTCGCTGGCGTCGAAGGTGTAGGTCGGCACCGAGGTGCGCAGGTCCATCGTTTCCTTGGGCATGAAGCCGCCCACGCCGACCGTATTGTCATACGCTTCGGTGGTGGCGCGCACGTGCTGCAAGTCGGCGCGGAAGGACCACTGATCGCTGGCGCGCCATTCGAGGTTCCAGGCCAGGTCGGTGGTGTCGGCCTTGCGGCTGGAGACGCGCGCGTCCGTGCCGAAGCCGATGCCATTGCTCAGGCCGAAACCGCCATCGCTAGGATTGCGCAGGACCCCGGTCAGCAGCGCGCCCTTGGAATCGTAAGTCGCGCCCGGATCGACGGTCAGCGTGGCCGGCGTGGTGGTCATGGTGAAACCGCTTTCCTCGGTGTACATCTTGTACTTCGATTTGAAGTAAGTCGCCGAGGAAGACCAATTGTCTTTCTTCCATTGCAGAGCGCCGTACAGGCCGTCACGGATACGGTTGAAGGTGCTCGAGTTCCAGCTCGCGCCCGAGCTGATCCAGCGCTCCTGGCCTGGCGTGATGTCGGTGCGTGGAATGTAAGGGTTGACGCCGAGACTGTCGCTGGCGTTGGAAATCTCCGAGTGCGCCAAGTCGATCAATGCGCCGAACTGGCCCATCGGGGTGTTCCAGCGGTTCGAAACCAGGCCGGATACGCCGGGCCGGGTTTTGGTGCTGCGCGCGGCGCGCGACTCTTCCGCCGACACTGCCGCCTTGAAGCCCTTGAAGTCGAACGGCATGGCGGTCCGCAGATTGACCAGGCCGCCGATCGCGCCTTCGATCTGCTCGGCGGATGGGTTCTTGTAGACGTCCACGCCGGCCATCAGCTCGGGCGGCACGTCCTCGAAGCTCAGCGCGCGGCCGCCGTTGGCGGAGAACGAGTCACGCCCGTTCAATTCCGAGCGCACGTAATTCAGACCGCGCACCGTCACGCCGGTACCCTCGGCAGCGAAGCGCTGGATGCCGTCGCCCGTGCTTTGCAGCGGGTCGGCGCGCACCTGGGTGCGGTCGATGGTCACCCCCGGGATGCGCTGCAGCACCTCGGTCACCGAGCGGTCCGGCAGCTTGCCGATGTCGGCGGCGACGATCGAATCGACGATCTCATCCGAGTTCTTTTTGATGTTGGCGGCCGACTCCAGCGCGGCGCGCTGCCCCACCACCACCACGGTATTGGCGGCATCCTTATCGCCGTCGGCAGGCGTCGTCTGCGCGAATGCCAGGCCGCTGGCCATCAGTGCCAGTTGTGCCGCACCAATTGCGATCGCCGTCTTTTTCAGTTGCTTCATATGTCCCCTCGTCAGATCAGATGGTTTTTATATATTAAAGACACTACGACTTTCATTTTAGGTGACTCAGCCGGACACCGCAATTATGAAAACCGATAAAACAACACATGAAATCAACGAAAACGTTTAAACCATCGCGCGCAAGGCCGGCTGCGGAAGATCCAGGCCCAGCTTGGCCGCAAGGTCAATCACCGGCTGGATGCGGCGCGCGATTTTCTGCTGATGGTTTTGTGCGATGTCTGATAACTGATGAGCGAGATAGGGATTGTTGAAGCGGTCGCGCAGTTGCACCAGGTAGGCGCGCGTTTCAGCCTCTTCGCCCAGCGCGCGGAACACCGGCAGCACTTCGTCTTCCCACACGGTCTTGAGACGTCCGCCCAGGATGGGATCGGACATGGCCTGCAACACGGTCTCGTTGGCGGGCCGCCCTTCCTTCAACCACTGCTGCGCGAGGAAGGTATGGCCCAGGTTCAGCAGGAACAGCTTGCGCCGCTCAAAGGGGCGCAGGTGCTGGGTCACCACGATGTCCGGATGGCGGCACGGCAGCACCATGCCGGGCTGCGCTTCGATCGCCCACAGCGCATAAGGCTCGGCCACCGCGCCGACCGGGTCCAGCGCCTGGGACACGATGCGGTCGACCAGCGAATTGACCCAGATGCAGCGCTCGCCCAGCCAGGCGATGAACTCGGCCGGGCATGCCCAGGCGCGCGCCAGTCCCACGACGAGATCGCGCAGGACGCTGCCGTTGTCGCTCACCAGCTCGCAGGGCAGCAGCGTGACCGGCTGCCCGCCGTTGCGATAGCGCGCATACAGCAGCACCAGCAGCTTGGCGGGGAAACTGCGCGGCGCCACGTCGGCGTGCAGCAGGGCGGAATCGTCTTCGGACGACAACTGGTAACCGCGGTCGCCCGTATTGGAAACGATTACCTGCACCGTGCTGATCGCCTGCTCGCGGATCGCCGGCCAGTCGCGGTCCGCCTGCAACGCGCAGGTGACGGAGTGCACGCGCTGCTCGCGCGACACCGTCGCGCCATCGCTGCGCCCGCGGATGCGCACCGGGTAGCCGCCCGGCTGGTTAAAGGCCGCCACCCGCGCGGCGCTTTCGGCGCTGTGGGTGGTCTGCACCACCGTGATCCCGCCCAGCGCCTCGCCCCGCGCCATCGCCTCGTCGACGAACAGGTCGACGTGCGCCTGCAGAAAACGGCTGGTGCCGAATTGAAGGATGGGATTCATTTACACCTCGATCACGGCCTTGATCACGCCGCTGGCCGGGTCCATCCAGCGCGGCAGCACATCGATGAATTCATCGAAAGTGGCGCGGTGGGTGTTCATCAGGGCCGTCGGCACCAGGCCGGAGCGCATCGCTTCCAGCACTTCGCGGAAATCGTCGGCGGTGGCGTTGCGGCTGCCCAGCAGGCTGGTTTCGCGCTTGTGGAATTCCGGATCGGAGAACGATATGGTGTCGCGCACGATCGACACCAGCACATAGGCGCCGCCGTGGGCGACGAACTCCAGGCCGCGCTCCATGGCTTTGACGTTGCCGGTGGCGTCGAACACGACGTCGAAGAATTCGCCATCGGTCAGGGCGGACAACTGCGGCTTATCCAGCTCGCCCAGCGCGACGGCATGGCTGACGCCCAGGACTTCTTTGCAGAACGCCAGGCGGTCGGCGCGCGCATCGAGCACGGTGATCTCGGCGCCCTTGAGGCGCGCGAACAACGCCACCGCGGCGCCGATCGGGCCGGCGCCCACCACCAGCACGCGCTGACCACTTCGCACGGCGCCGCGCTTGACTGCGTGCGCGCCGATGGCCAGGAATTCCAGCAGGGCGGCGTCGTCCAGCGAGATGCCGTCGGCCTTGAAGACGAATTGCGCCGGCAGGCACAGGTACTGCGCCATGCCGCCGTCGCGGTGCACGCCCAGCACCTGGATGCGGGTGCAGCAGTTGGTTTTGCCGGCCCGGCAGGCCACGCAGGTGCCGCAGGACAGGTAGGGCATCACGTACACGGGATCGCCGGCCGCCAGCCCGGAGCCTGCCGGCGCGCTCACGACTTCACCGGACAGCTCATGCCCCATCACGCGGGGATATTCGAGGAAGGGCTGGGTCCCACGGAAGATGTGCATGTCGGTGCCGCACACGCCGATGCGCCGCACGCGCAGCAGGACTTCGCCTTCAAGAGGTACGGGCATCGCATCTTCGACCATGCGCAGGGTGCCGGGAGACTCGCAGACTATCTTCTTCATCATCAGGATTTCCGCAATAGGGTTGTTGATCGCACAAAAAAATATGGGCGGCCGAAGCCGCCCCAAAAACTACCGGAGAGCGGTAGAGAGACAAACCACAAAAAACAAACAGAGTGTATTCTATATATTAAGAACACTCAAGCTGTTCGCCGCGTCTTTGGCGATTTAGGACAAATTCATTCGGCGCCTCGGTGAATTTCATAATTCGCCACAGGGCGGTACACCCGGCGGGGTTTGATTTATAATCGTTCGCTATCACAGGAACCACCCAACCACATCCCCACTCCAATGGCTTGGTATCGCAATCTGACGTCGCCATGGCTGCCATGTGCCCTGGCGCTCGCGATTGCTTTTCCGGCGCCCGCCTTGCCGGCCGACGTCACCATGGCATTCGGCGAAAAGATTGCGCCCTTCTGCTTTCCCGCCACCGATTCCGGCATCGAGGTGGAAATCATCCGCGAAGCGCTGGCCTACCGGGGACACAAGCTCAAGCCCGTGTACCTGCCGTTCGCGCGGGTGCCGGTGACATTCAGAAGCGGCGGCGTGGACGCGGCCATGTCCGACCTGGGTGAGGACATGAGTAGCGCCAGGGCGTACTACGGCGACCCCGCGGTCTTTTACAGCAATGTCTTCATCACGCTGCGCGAGCGCCACATCGCGATCAAGCGGCCGGAAGACCTGAATGGCCTGACGGTGCTGGCTTTTTCCGGCGCGCTGAGGCGCTATCCGGCCTGGCTGGACAAGGTAAAGAAGGAAGGACGGTATTTCGAGCAGAACGATCAGTCCCTGCAGGTGCTGACCTTGTCCGCATCGCACTACGACGTGGTGCTGAGCGATAAAAACATTTTTAAGTATTTCACCCGCTTGCTGGAACAGAGCAAGGGCGTGCGCCTGCGCCCGGTGGAGATGCACAACTTCACGGTGGTGAATCCCAGGGACTACCGCCCCGTGTTTCACGACGGGGCGATACGCGACGATTTCAACGCGGGTTTGAAGCAGATGAAAAAAACCGGCCGCGTCGAGGCCATCTACAGGAAATACCTGCTCGACCTCGAAGACGACAACGACCTCAGCGCCAACGACTAGCGCCGGCCTGGCACATCGGCCAGCGAGCGCAGTTGCAGCGACGCGCGCAGCGCGGCCAGGCCGGCCGGGGACCTCACGCGCAAGGACACGCGCTCGCCCGGCAGCAGGGTCAGCGCATTGTCGGACACCTCGGCATCGACAGCGCCGAAATCCACCCACACGGCGCGCGCCAGTTTTGCCGCTTGCAGCTCCAGCACGTAGCCCTTGCCATCGCGGCGCCAGGCCGCGCGCAGGTCCGGCTGCGGCCAGGCGATTTCCTTCGCGGCCCTGAAGTACACCACGCCGCGCGAGGCCGGCTCGCCCTCGGCCTGCAGATCGAACACCGCGACCGTCGACGCCGGATCGGCCTCGGCCAGCAGCGCGGCATCGGCGTAATCGGCCATGCGGGTCGCCGACAGCGGCGCCAACTCGACCGGCCGGCGCTCCTCGCGCAGCAGTTGGCCATCCAGCGACATCACCCGCAGGCGCAGGGTGCCGCGCACCGCCTGCGTGCGGTCGTTGAGCAGGCTCACCGTGGTATGGCCGGCCGCATCGCGCAGCGCCGCCACCGCGACCGGCGCATAGAAACGGCGCGCGTGGAAGTGCAGCGCCTTCCAGCGGCCATACCAGTCCACGCTGGACCATGACGCGCCCGGCCACACATCGTTGAGCTGCCAGTACAGCGATCCCATGGTGTACGGCCGGCTGGCCCGGTGGTGCAGGGCCGCCAGCGCGATGCCCTCGGCCTGCGCCGCCTGGCTCAGGTAGACGAAGTCGCGGAAATTGCCGGTCGCGCCGAACTCGTAGTCCACGTACTTCATCAAGCGCTCATTGCCCTTCCCGGCCAGGAATTTCTGGTGCGCCTCGATCACCGGCGTGGCGACGCCCTGCTCGCCGCGCCGGGCGAACGCATCGATCGTGCGCTGCACCGGCCATGCCTGCAAGCCGTACTCGGACATGAAGCGCGGCGTGATCTCCAGATACTTCGTCGGCGGATAGGCCGGGTTGCCCCACACTTCCCAGTAATGCATGTCGCCGCTGGCCGGCGTGTTGGCCGCTTCGGCCAGGTCGTCGCTGGGCGAACTGGCCCAGTAGGCGACGCCGCCGCCCTCTTCCGCCACCACCTGGCGCAGGTCGGCGCCGAACAGTTGCACATAGCCCTTCCACACCTTGTCGGCAAAGGCCGGATCGGCATCCTTCAGCGACTGGCCCGCGCCCCAGTACTTCCAGGCGATTTCTTCCTCGTTATTGCCGCACCACAGGGCCAGGCTGGGGTGATGGCGCAGCCGCCGCACGTTGTCGCGCGCCTCGGCGATCACGCTGGCGCGGAAGGCGTCGTCGTAGGCGGGCGGCATGCCGCCGCCGAACATGAAGTCCTGCCAGACCAGCAGCCCGAGTTCATCGGCCAGGTCGTAAAAATCGTCGCTCTCGTAATAGCCGCCGCCCCAGCTACGCAGGAAATTCATGTTGGCGTCGCGCGCCGATTGCAGCACGCGGCGCAACTGCGCCTTGCGCACGCGCGGCTGGAACATATCGAACGGGATGACGTCGGCGCCCTTGGCAAACACGGGAATGCCGTTGACGGCAAAGTAGAAGCTGCGCCCCTTGTCGTCGGCATCGCGGCGCAGCTCGATGCTGCGCAGGCCGGTGCGCTTGCCGATGCGCGCGGCGAGCGCCTTGCCGTCGCCCGCTTCCAGGTCGTAGCGGTACAGCGCCTGCTTGCCGTAGCCGTTGGGGAACCAGCGCTGCGGATGATCGACGTGCAGCGGCAGTTCGATGCGGTTGCCGCCCGCGCGCAGGGCCACGCGCTGCTGCGCGGCCAGCGTGCGCTTGCCGTCCGGCGCGGTCTGCCACAAGCGCAGCTCGACCTCGCTGTCGCGCACCGCGTCTGCCGTGACCACCGCCGCGATGTCGGCGCGCGCTTCGTCCACATGGTCCTGCCGCAGTTGCAGGTCGGCCAGACGCAGCGTATTCCAGCTTTGCAGCGTCACCGGTTTCCAGATGCCGGCCGTGACATAGCGCGGTCCCCAGTCCCAGCCGTAGTGGTAGCCGGGCTTGCGCGCGAAGTTGCCGGTCATGGCGTCCGGCGGCTCGTCGCCATAGGGCGAGGGGTAATTGCCGAGCAGCTTGTGCGGCATCGCCTGCACCTGCGGCAGCAGACTGGCGATGGGCGAACGGAACACGATGCGCAACTCGTTGCCGCGGGCGCGCAGCTTGCCCTGCACCGGCACACGCCAGGTGCGGAAGGCATTGTCGGCGGCCAGCACCCGCTCGCCATTGAGCCAGACTTCGGCAAAGGTATCGAGGCCGTCGAACACCAGGTCGCTGCGGGCGGCGTCCAGCGTGGCGCGCGGCGCGTCGAAAAGCGTGCGGTATTCCCAGTCGCCCAGGCCTATCCATTGCAGGCCGGCTTCGGCCGCGCCCACGTAGGGATCGGGGATCAGCCGGTCCGCGCGCAGATCGGTGTGCACGGTGCCCGGCACGGTGGCCGCGTGCCAGGCCGCCGCTTCCGGATGGGCCGCCAGTTGCGCATTGCCGGGCAGGAGGCGGAAGCGCCAGCCCTGGTCGACGACGTAGCCGGCCGGAGGCGCCGTCGTGGCCGTCGCGGCCGTCGTGCTCGCGGCCGTGGCGGCGCCGGCCAGCCCCAGGCACAGGGCCAGCAGCAGCCGCACGCCCGACTGCAACCATCGCCGCGCGCTCATGGCGCTGGCGCCTTCCAGTAACGGTCTATCCATTCCTGGTGGGTCGGCATCGAGGCGGCGGCGTGCGCAAAGGTCGCGCGCATGCCTTCGACGTACTCGACCAGTTTATCGTCGGGCATGTCGTCCACCATGGAGTGATAACCATCGGGCACGATGCCCTGGCCCAGCATCACCTGCACCCAGCTAGGCAGGGCAAAGAAGTCTTCGCCGCTGCGCATGTAGCGGCCGTCGCAGCGGAACATGGCGACGGTTTCGCGCAGGGACTCCGGCACGTCCATGGTGCGGCAATAATCCCAGAACGGCGAGTCGTTGCGCTCGGTCGCGTTGTAATGCAGGATCAGGAAGTCGCGCACGCGCTCGTATTCGTACTCGGCATCGCGGTTGAAGCGTTCGGCCAGCAGCGGGTTGAAATCGCGCTTGGGGAAAAGGCTCAGCAAACGGGTGATGCCCGACTGCGCCAGGTAGATGCTGGTGGATTCCAGCGGTTCCAGGAAGCCGCTGGCCAGGCCCACCGCCACCACGTTCTTGTTCCAGCATTTCTTGCGCATGCCGGTGGTGAAGCGCAGCGGACGCGGATCGCCCAGCGGCTTGCCGTCCAGGTTGGCCAGCAGCGTGGCGGCCGCCTCGTCGTCGCTGATGTGGCGGCTGGAATACACATGGCCATTGCCCACGCGGTGCTGCAGCGGGATGCGCCACTGCCAGCCGGCCTTGAGCGCGGTCGAGCGCGTGTACGGCGTGATCGGGTCCACGCTCTCGCTGGGCACGGCCAGCGCGCGGTCGCACGGCAGCCAATGGGTCCAGTCCACGAAGCCGGTCTTGAGCGTCTGCTCGATCAGCAGGCCGCGGAAGCCGGAACAGTCGATGAACAATTCGCCTTCGACCACCTGGCCGCTTTCCAGCGTCACCGATTCGATAAAGCCGTCGTCGGCGCGCTGCTGCACGCTGACGATCTTGCCTTCGATACGCTGCACGCCGCGGCTCTCCGACAGTTCGCGCAAATAGCGCGCGTAACGGCCGGCGTCGAAATGGTAGGCATAGGCGATGTCGGCCAGCGGCGAATTCGGCTGCGCGTTGCGGTCGCCCGGCGCGAATTTGCCCAGCGGCGCCATCACGGTTTGCGGCGAGTAGTCTCCTATCGGCGCGGCGCGACCGGACAGGAACAGTTTCAGCCAGAACTGGTGGAAGGGCAGCGGCCCCAGGGCGCGCCCGATGGTGCCGAAGCCGTGGAAATAACTGTCGCCGATGCGGCCCCAGTCGTTGAATTGGATGCCGAGCTTCATCGTGCCCTGCGTACGCTTGACGAATTCGGCTTCGTCTATGCCCAGTATCTGGCCGTTGAAGCGCTTCATGTGCGGCACGCTGGCCTCGCCCACGCCAACGATGCCGATCTCCTCGGACTCGATCAGGCGGATCCTGCTGCCCTTGCCCAGGTAAGTGGCCAGGGCAGCGGCGGCCATCCAGCCTGCACTGCCGCCGCCGACCACGGTGATGTTGCTGATACGATTCTGCGTGTCCATGGCGCCGTCCTGAAAAACGAAAAAACCCTCCCCGGCCTCGCGGCGCGGAGAGGGAGGGATGAAGCAGGCTTAGAACTTGTAGTTTGCGCCGAAGTAGCCGATCTGACCAGCATAACCGTTGGAGTAGAAACGGTTGTTGGTGTCGTTACCCAGGTGCGAACGGGTGGTCTGCTTGGTCAGGTTCAGCAACGAAGCACTGAAGGTCAGTTGCTTGTTGTAGTTGTACGAAGCATTCAGGTCGATCTGGGTGTACGGCTCTTCATACACGTTCAAGCCGCTGACCAGGCCGTCCACCACTTCGCCGCGACGGTTGTACGAAGCGCGCACCAGGAACTTGTCGGCTTCGTAGAACACCGTCAGGTTGGTCTGGTTCTTGGCGCTGCCCACCAGCGGCGACTTGCCGACCGTGGTGCCATCGCCCAGGGTGATGGCCGCTTCGTTGGTGTCGTTGTACGTGTAGTTGAACTGGAAGCCGAAGCCGTTATCCAGGGTGTGCTGCACGTAGGTCTCGATACCTTGCGATACGCCGTTACGGCCGCCGGCGCTGGTCGAGTAGTTCTGCACCGTGACGGTCTGGCCGCCGATCACCATCTGCACGTCCTGGGTCACAGGCACGGCGAAGTTGCTGACGTTCTTGCGGAACACGTCGGCGCCGACCACCGAGCCGCGATGGAAGTACCACTCCAGCGCCACGTCGAACTGGTTGGCCTTGTACGGTTGCAGGGCCTTGTTGCTGCCCGAGCCGAACCAGCCCTGGGTGTCGCCGCCACCGATCAGACGGCGGTCGTTGACGTATTCCTGGCTGTAGAAGGACAGGTTGCCCGGCGAAGCGATGTCGCTGTAGCTAGGACGCGCGATCACCTTCGATGCGGCCAAACGCAGCAGCAGGTCAGGCTTCAGGTCGTAGGCCAGGTTAAAGCTGGGCAGCACGTCGTTGTAGGTGCGGTCCAGCGAGCTGACGGCATACGACTGGGTATGCGCGATGCTGTCCGGCAGCGAGGTGAAGCCGCTGATGCAACCGGAACCGGCAGGCGCGCCGGCAGCCGGCGCACCGCCTGCCTGGCAAGGCGCTGGGGCGCCGTTCGGGCCGTTGTAGAAGTAGTCGTTGTAATTGTCGACCTGGTCCGTCGAATCCGCGTGCTGCTTGGTGCGGACGAAACGCAGGCCGAAGTTACCACGCAGCTTGTCGGTCTTGACGTTGGCCTGCAGGTAGGCCGCCGAGATCTTTTCATCCACGTTGTAGATGAAGTTAGGCTCGTAGCGGGTGTGGGTGTCGCCGTAGGTCTGGTTCAGGTACGAGATGTACGCTGGGTAGTTAATCGCCGGGAACGAGCTGACGCTGATGCCGCGGGTGATGTTATCCAGCGACTGACCGTACAGGAACTGCGGCTGGAACTTGTTGGCGTTCGGGTCGCAGCCAGCCTGGTAGCGGTTGTCGTAGTTGTTGGCATCGGTGCCCTTGCACGCCCAGTAGGTGTTGCCGGTGGCGCGGTGGGTGCCGCCGTCACGGTACTTGGCGCCGAACTGCAGGTTGTCCAGCCAGTTGTAGTCGGTATGCCAGGTGAAATCGGCCTGGGCGTACTTCTGGAAGGTGCTGTTGCTGGTCCACGAGGAACCGGTCGAGCCCAGGTCGATCTCGCCTATGCCTTTCAGCAGGTTCGACATCAGTTGCGGCGAGAAGGTCATGCTCGGGGTGCCGGCCAGGCTCCAGGCGCTGGCGTAGTTACCCAGGGTCCAGCTACCGTCGGCGTTCTGCACGCGCGGCTTGATCGGCATGGTGAACTGGAACGATGGATCGCCACCGGCCCAGGTGCGGCCGCCCTTGAAGGTCGCGTCCACGGTGTCGCCGTGCCATTCCGCTTCCAGGTCGGCGGTCTGCGACAGCGCTTTCTGCACGTTGTAGCTGCCGGTGATCTGCGGCGTCGGGATGGTGCAGTCGTCAGGACCGAAGCCGCCGGTGTTGGTCAGGCCGCCCGCCGCAGCCTGCTGGCTGTTGCAGTAGTAGGTCTTGCCGGGGTGCGCGCTGTAGGCGGCGCCGGTGACGATGGTGTTGCTTGGATCGAAGGTCAGGCCATCCAGCATGCGGCCGCCCGGCCAGTTGCCGTCGCCGTGCCAGCGCGCCAGGTTCCACTCGGGGATCTTCAGGATGTTGGTCTGCGAATTCTGCGACAGGTCGAAGCGGAAGTAGTTGCCGGTGAAGGTCAGGTTGCGCACCGGCTTGAACTGCGCGGTCAACTGGCCGCCCTTGCGCTCGCGGTCCTCGTCCTTGACGGAGAAGTCGACCGAGGTCGGCATCATGAACTTGTCGTAGTAGTGGCCGCTCTGGTCGTAGAAGCCGGACTCGCCCCAGTAGGTGCTGTTGAAATTGGATGGATGGCCGTTCACGTCCACCGGCGGATTGTAAGGGCCGGACTGGTCGCCGCGCGAGTTCTCGGCGTACCACTGCCAGCTCTCGGTGCTGGCGCCCATGGTGCGGGTGTGGCGCTTCTGCTGGGTGTAGCCGACCAGGACGCCGAACTTGTTCTGGTCGTCGTGCCAGGCGTACTGGCCGGAGATCTGCGGATCGGTCTTCTTGGTGGTGTCGGCGTAGGTGCCCTCGACGTTGACGAAGCCGCTGTTCGACGGCACTTCCAGCGGACGGCGGGTATGCAGGATCACGGTGCCGCCCACGCCGCCTTCGTCGATGCGCGCTTCCGGCGTCTTGAACAGCTCGGCGCTGCCCAGCATGTTGGACGGCATCAGGGTGTAGTTGAAGGAACGGGTCGGGTCGCCGTTGGATTCCGCGGTGGCGATGTAGTTGCCGTTCAGTTCAGTCAGGGTCAGTTCCGAGGACAGGCCGCGCACGCTGACGTTCTTGCCTTCGCCGCCGTCGCGGTTGATGATCACGCCCGGCACGCGCTGCAGCGCGTCGGCCACGTTCTTGTCCGGGAACTTGCCGATGTCTTCGGCGGTGATCACGTCGACGATGGAATCGGCGTTGCGTTTCTGGTCCAGGCTTTTCTCGATCGCGTAGCGGTAGCCGGTCACGACGACGGTCTGCTGGTTGGCGTCGGCCTTGCTGTCGGCTGGCTTGTCGGCCGGCTTGTCGGTGGACGCGGTTTGGGCATGAGCGGTAGCGAGCGTCAGCAGTGCGACACCCACCGCCGTGGCGATGGGCTTAGCGCGCAAGCTGCGCTGCCGTGTAGTGTGATGGGTTCTGAAACTCATGTATGTCTCCTGTGGTTGCGCCCGACTGCGGGCTTCTCGTGGCGGTAGCGGGTTCACATTTACTAAACGGCTCTGCAGCCGCCTGCATGTCGATGGGCATCGCATTCCCCCCAGAGAAATTTAACCAAAGGAAGATATCGCTGTTCAATAAACTTTCATTTTTCGGGTGAAGTTTAGTTAGTTTAGTAAACTAAAGAGTGGTGAAATGAGGCAGATTTGCTACAGCCGCGTGCGATACGATTCTTGCAATCGTTTTCATCCGACCAAGGGGAAATTGATATGGATCCGGCGCGCGGCTGACCCGAAAATTCGGATCAGCCGGCCGTTACCGATCAGTGATCGGTGTGCAGGTAGGACGGGGTTTTCGGCAGGCGCAGGCTGACCAGGAAGGCGATCACCATCATGACGGTGACGTAGATGAAGAACCAGCTTTCATGGCCGAGGTTCTTGAACGACAGCCCGACGAATTCCGCCGAGCCGCCGAAGATGGCGTTGGAGATCGCATAGGACAGGCCCACGCCCAGCGCCCGCACTTCGGGCGGGAACATCTCGGCCTTCACCAGGCCGCTGATCGAGGTGTACAGGCTGACGATGGCCAGGGCCAGGGTAATCAGCACGAAGGCGGTCACGCTGCTGTGATTGCCGCGCAGGAGTTCCAGCACCGGATAGGTCGCCAGCGTGCCCAGGGCGCCGAACAGCATCATGGAATGGCGGCGGCCGATGCGGTCGGCCAGCATGCCGAACAGCGGCTGCATGCACATGTACAGGAACAGGCAGCCGGTCATCACCGCGCTGGCCGTCTTGGCCGGCATGCCGGAAGTATTGACCAGGTATTTCTGCATGTAGGTGGTGAAGGTGTAGAAGATCAGCGAGCCGCCGGCCGTGTAGCCCAGCACGGTGAGGAAGGCCGCGCGGTGGTGCTTGAAGATGTAGGCCAGCGTGCCGGCCTCCTTGTTGGCGAGGTCTTCGGCCTTGCTGGTTTCATGCAGGGTGCGGCGCAGCAGCAGCGACACCAGCGCCGCGATCGCGCCCACCACGAAGGGCACGCGCCAGCCCCAGGCCTTGAGCTCGGCCTCGCTCAGGAACTGCTCCAGGATCACCACCGTCAGCACCGCCAGCAACTGGCCGCCGATCAGCGTCACGTACTGGAAGGACGAGAAGAAGCCGCGCTGGCCGCGCAGCGCCACTTCGCTCATGTAGGTGGCCGTGGTGCCGTACTCGCCGCCCACCGACAAGCCCTGGAACATGCGGATCACCAGCAGCAGCAAGGGCGCGGCCACGCCGATGCTGGCGTAGGTCGGCAGCACGGCGATCGCCAGCGAGCCGGCGCACATCATCAGCACCGAGATCACCATCGACTTCTTGCGCCCCACCCGGTCGGCGATGCGGCCGAACATCCAGCCGCCGATGGGCCGCATCAGGAAGCCGACCGCGAACACCGCGGCCGATTTCAGGAATTCCGCCGTCGGATTCCCGCTCGGGAAGAACTGGCTGGCGAAGTAGATCGAGGCGAAGGAATAGACGTAAAAGTCGAACCATTCCACCAGGTTGCCGGACGAGGCGCTGATGATGGCGAACACGCGCCGGCGTTTTTCTTCGGCGCTGTAACGGGGGAGTGCTAGGTCGGTCATGCTGGTCTCCTGGGATCATTATTATTTGACAGTCCCGATTATCGCCCCGGACCGGCGCCGACGCATCCGCAACTTTGTCGCGCCCTCCTCCGTAAAATTACGGAGGCCGCCCCAATCGCCCGCGCAACTGGTATTGTTCCCTTATTTGGTCCCCGGTTCGCCATGCCGCCCTTGTTCAAACCACATCATCGCCGCCCGTTCCTGGCCCTGGCCGCCGCGCTGGTGCTGATCGTGGCGTCGGGGAACTGGGCCGAGCGGCGCGAGCTGAAGGCCAAGACGGACGCCCTGCGCCAGGCCGCCGCCGCGCACGCGCTGGGATTGCGCGGCCTGGTCGAGAAGCACGACTTCCTGCCCCACGCGGCCGCGCGCCACCCGGACGTGCTGGCCCTGCTGCGCCAGCCGCGCGACGCGGCCCTGCAGGCGCGCGTCAACGCCTACTTCGCGGACCTGCAAACCACCACCGGCGCGGCCGCGCTGTTCCTGGTCGACCGCGCGGGACTGACGCTGGCCGCCAGCAACTGGAATGCGCCGACCAGCTTTGTCGGCCAGTCCTACCGCCAGCGTCCCTATTTCGAAGACGCCGTGCAGGGGCGCCGGGGCTTCTTCTATGGCCTCGGCCTGACCACCGGCCAGGCCGGCCTGTTCATCGCGGAGCCCGTGCGCGCCGGCGCCGAGGTGCTGGGCGTGGCGGTGGTCAAGATCAGCCTGGATCCGCTGGAAAACGCCTGGGCGCGCGGCGCCACCCCGGTGGTGCTGCGGGACAGCCGCGGCATCGTGTTTTTGAGCGCGGTGCCGGAATGGCTGTTCCACAGCGTCGCGCCGGTGTCCGCCGCCGACCTGCAATGGGTGCGCGCGCACGGCCAGTACGGCCGGCGCGAGCGCTTCGATCCGCTACCCTGGAAGATCGAAGCCAGCCGGGACGCGCCCGGCTACGTGCTGCAAACTGCGCTGCAGGGCCGCAGCGTGGATCTGCTGGCGCTGGACACGCCGCTGCCGGAGCTGGGCTGGACCCTCACCGTCACCGAGGACATGCGCGACGTGCGCCAGGCGCGCCAGGTGGCGCTGGCGCTGGCGACCCTGGCGGCGGCCCTGCTGCTGCTGGGCGTGCTGTACTGGCGGCTGCGCGAGCGGCGCTTCGCGGAACAGCAGGCGGCCCGGCTGGAACTGGAGCGCCGCGTCGAGGAACGCACGCGCGACCTGCAGGAAGCGCACGCCTTCCGCAAGGCGATGGAAGACTCCCTGCTGGTCGGCATCCGCGCGCGCGACCCGGAAGGCAAGATCATCTACGTCAATCCCGCCCTGTGCGCCATGGTCGGCTACAGCGCCGAGGAGCTGCTGGGCCGCCGCCCGCCCTACCCCTACTGGCATCCGGACGACCTGGAAAAGCAGGCCAGGGAAAGCGATGAAGCCCTGCAGGGACGCGCGGCGCCGCAAGGCTTCGAATCGCGCCTGCGGCACAAGGACGGGCACGATGTCATCACCATGGTCTACACCGCGCCGCTGATCGATGCGCAGGGCGTGAACCGCGGCTGGCTCAGTTCCGTGGTGGACATCACCGCCCAGAAGCAGGCCGAGGCCAGGCAGCGCGACCAGGAAGTCCGCTTGCAGCGCAGCGCGCGCCTGGCCAGCGTCGGCGAGATGGCGTCGACGCTGGCGCACGAACTCAATCAGCCGCTGATGGCGCTGTCCAACTTCGCCGTCGCCGCGCGCGCGCTGGCCGCCCGCGGCGCGCCCGAGATGCTGGCCAGCGCGCTGGACGACATCATCGAACAGTCCCAGCGCGCCAGCGAGATCGTCAAGCGCGTGCGCGCCCTGATCAATCCGCAGCGGGCGCACTACGAAAGCTTCGCCGTGGGCGACATCATCAGCCACGCGGAGGCGCTGCTGAAGCCGGAACTGCAGCGCCACGGCGTCACGCTGCGCCTGGCGATGGAAGACCCGGCCGCGCGGGTGCGCGGCGACAAGGTGCTGCTGGAGCAGGTGCTGGTCAACCTGATCCACAACGCGCTGCACGCCATGCAGGACCAGCCGCGCCACCGCCGCACGATCGAACTGGCCAGCCGCTGCGTGCCGCCCTGCCTGAAGATCACCGTCAGCGACCAGGGGCCGGGCATACCGGCCGATCAACTGGAACAGGTGTTCGCCCCCTTCTTCACCACCAAGCCCGATGGCCTGGGACTGGGGCTGAACATCTGCCGCACCATCATCGAGGCGCACGGCGGCACGCTGTCGGTCGACAACCGCGCCGGCGGCGGCGCCACCTTCTCCTTCACCCTGCCCACATCATGAAAGACATTCCCCTGACCCTGTACGTCGTCGACGACGACGAAGCCCTGCGCCGCTCGCTGCTGCTTCTGCTGTTCTCCCAGGGACTGGCGGTGCAGGCCTTCGCCTCGGGCGAGGCGTTCCTGGAGGCCGTGGACATGCGCCAGCCGGGCTGCGTGATACTCGATCTGCGCATGGGCGGCATGAACGGCCTGGCGGTGCTGGAACGCCTGCGCGCGCAGCATAGCCCGCTCGTGACCTTGTTCCTGTCCGGCCACGGCGACATCCCCACCGCGCTGGAAGCGGTGCGGCGCGGCGCCTACGACTGGGTGGCCAAGCCGGATACCCAGCAGTTGCTGGACAAGCTGCCCGGCGCCATCCTGGAGGCGCGCGCCCGCGGCCAGGCCCAGCGCCTGTGGGAAGAGCTGACGCCGCGCGAACGCGAGGTGGCCCGCCTGGTGGGACTGGGCCAGCCCAACAAGGAGATCGCCCGCGTGCTGGTGCCGCCCTGCGGCCCGCGCTCGGTGGAGACGCACCGCGCCAACATCTTCACCAAGCTGCAGTGCGCCAACGACAACGAGCTGGGACGCTGGCTGGCCGCCCACCCGTGGCTGGACTGAGCCGGCTCAGATCCACAGCATCACCGTGTTGGCGGTGGATTGCAGCGCCGGCACGCAGCGGGCCGTCGCTTCCGCGCGCGAGCAACTGGACACGCTCATCGACACCGACAGCGCCCCCACCAGCTCGCCGCGCCGGCTCTTGATCGGCACCGAGATGCCGCGCATGCCGACCTCGTACTGGTTTTCCGTGACGCCGAAGCCGGCCTCGCGGATCGCTAGCAGTTCGCGCAGCAGCACATCCTTGTCGGTCACCGTCATGTGGGTGTAGGCCACCAGCTCGACCCGCTCCAGGTAGGCGTGCAGCGCCGGCTCCGGCAGCGCCGACAGCAGCACGCGGCCGGCGGTGGAGGTGTAGGCCGGCAGCCGCGTGCCGGGATCGAAGCCGGCCGTCAGCACGCGCGGCGCGTTGACGCGGCTGACGTACACCACGTCGTCGCCTTCCAGCACGGAGTAGTTGGTCGATTCCTGCAACTGCGCCGTGAGCCGCTGCAGGAAGGGCACGATGGCGCGCGGCAGGCGCGCCGAGTCCAGGTAGGAGTGGCCCAGCGACAGCACCTTGGGCGTGAGCCAGAACTGGCGGCCGTCGGTCTGCGCCATGCCGACGTGGACCAGGGTCAGCAAGTAGCGGCGCGCGGCGCTGCGCGTCAGGCCCACCTTGGCCGACAGCTCGGTGGCGCTGAGCCGCACCGATTCGTCGCTGAAGGCGCGTATCACCTCCAGTCCCTTGACCAGCCCCTCGATCACGTCGCGCTGGGCGACTTCCACGTCCTGCAATGCTTGTGGTCTCATAAATCCGCCTTTTTGCGCGATTATCGCGCACCGTGAGCGATTATCGCATTGTTCGCGGTTTACGGCCCTGTTTTTCGGCGACGCTGTTTTCTACACTGGCTTGCATAAGCTATCCAGCGAGGAGACCATGAGAACACCGGAACACCATCCCGAGCCGAACAACCCGCTCGGCATCGATGGCATCGAATTCATCGAATACGCCAGCGCCGAGCCGCTGGCCTTCGGCGCGCTGCTGGAACAACTGGGCTTCGTCGCCACCGCCCGCCACCGCTCGCGCGAGGTGACGCTGTACCGCCAGGGCGGCATGAACGTGATCGTCAACGCCGACCCGCGCGCGCTGCAGCAGTCCGGCACCGAGCCGCGCTCCACCGTGGTCAGCGCCGTCGCGCTGCGCGTGCGCGACGCCGACGCCGCCTACCGCCACGCGGTCGACCAGGGCGCCTGGGCGATCCAGACGCGCGCCGGCGTGATGGAGCTGAACATCCCCGGCGTGCACGGCCCGGGCGACGCCATCCTGTATTTCGTCGACCGCTTCCGCGACTTTTCGATCTACGACGTCGACTTCAAGCCGATTCCCCATGCGCCGGCCAGTGCGCCGGCGCTGGCGGACCTGCACTTCTTCGGCGTGGTGCAGGCCATCGGCGCCGGCCGCGCGCCCGAGTGGATCGCCTTCTACCAGCAATTGATGGATTTCCGCCCGCTGCCGGAAGGCCGCTATTTCGGCGTGGTCCCCAAGGGCACGCTGCTGGAGAGCCCCTGCCACAGCTTCTACCTGCAACTGGTGGAGCCGCCCGAGGAAGGCGCCGCCGGCCTGCAGTGGGGCGAGCAACTGATACGGGTCGCCTTCGGCGCGCCGGACGTGCCGGCCGCCGTGCGCGCGCTGAAGCAGCGCGGCATCGTCTTCATCGACCGCGAACCGGCGCAGGCCAGCGAAAAAGGCGCATTGACCCAATTGTACAAAGGCGGCGTCAGCTTCGAGCTGGTGGCCAGCCAACTGCAGGAGCAACCGCAATGATAGAAATTTCCGGAACCACGCGCATCTTCCCCGTGATCGGCTGGCCGGTCGAACAGGTCAAGGCGCCCGCGCTGTTCAACGCCTACTTCCAGCGCCACGACATCGACGCCCGCGTGGTGCCGCTCAAGGTGCGGCCCGAGGCTTACCAGGACGCCGTGCGCATGCTGATGTCCTTCGAAAACGTAGGCGGCATCCTGGTCTCGATTCCGCACAAGCCGGCCAGCGTGCACGCGGTGCAGCGGGCGACCCGGCGCGCCGCGCTGGCCGGTTCCTGCAACGCCATCTACCGCGACGCGGACGGCGTGCTGACCGGCGACCTGATCGATGGCGAAGGCTTCATCCGCGCCTACGACCGCACCTGCGCCGGCCAGGGACCGCAGCCGGCAAGCGCGCGCGCGCTGGTGGTCGGCACCGGCGGCGTGGGCTGCGCGGTGGCCTACGCGCTGGCCGAACGGGGCTATGACGAAGTCGCCATCTGCGACACCCGCGCCGACCAGGCGCTGGCCCTGCAGGCGCGCCTGCGGCTGGCCTTCCCGTCCGTGCGGATCGAGATCGGCAGCCCGCGGGCGGCGGGCTACGACGTGGTGGTCAACGCCACGCCGCTGGGCATGCACGCGGACGACGCCGTGCCCATCGACCTGGCCGGCGTCTCGCCCGACTGCATGGTCGCCGACTGCGGCATGAAGATCGAGATGACGCGCTTGCTGCGCCAGGCGCAGGAGCTGGGCTGCCGCATCCAGAAGGGCAAGGAGATGCTGATCGAGCAGGCGCCCCTGTACCTGGAACGCTTCGGCTGGCCCGGCGTTTCGTCCGACGCCTTCCGCGCATTGGAGGCGCTATGAACCTCTCCAACTTCGGCATGGACAGCATCACCCTGGCCGGGCCGCTGGAAGCCAAGCTGCGCGCCTCGCAGGCGCTGGGCTTCTCGCAGATCATGCTGTGGGCGCGCGACCTGGCCGGCCATCCCGGCGGCCTGGATGAAGCGGTGCGCATCGTGCGCGCCAGCGGCGTGCGCGTCACCGGCATCCAGGTCATGCGCGACTACGAGGGCCTGAGCGGCGCCCTGCACGACTACAAGTTCGACATCGCCAAGCAGATGCTGCGCGTCTGCCAGGCCGTGGGCGCGCCGCTGCTGATGGTGTGCTCCACCACCTCCAGCCATGCCAGCGGCGACCTGGCGCTGATCGCGCGCCAGTTGGCCAAGCTGGCGACGGCGGCGGTACCGCTGGGCGTGCGGGTCGGCTACGAAGCCCTGTCCTGGGGCCGCCACGTCAACCAGTACGAACAGTCGTGGGCGGCGGTGGAACTGGCCGACCACGCCAACCTGGGCGTGGTGCTGGACTCCTTCCACATGCTGGCCAACGGCGCCGACCTCGACGGCCTGGCCGACATCCCGGCGCACAAGATCGCCATGGTGCAGTTGTCCGACTTCATGTGGCGCGAGATCCGCAGCGCCGAGGAAAGGCTGGAGACGGCGCGCCACCTGCGCGTCTTCCCCGGCGAGGGCGCGCATTCGGCCGAGCTGGCCGACCTGCTGCGCCGCCTCGACCGCGGCGGCTACCGCGGCGACTACAGCTTCGAAGTCTTCAACGACGACTACCTGCAACTGGCGCCCGAGATCGTGGCCGCGCGCGCGCACCGCTCCGCCAAGTGGGTGACCGACCAGGTGCTGCGCCGCAGCCTGGACGTGCGCCGCCCGGCCCATGGCCAACTGATGATGGCGTGAGGACGACGATGAGCTTATCGGTCATGGTCCTGAACGGTCCCAATCTGAACCTGCTGGGCCAGCGCGAGCCCGGCATCTACGGCAGCCACACGCTGGCCGATGTCGAAGGCATCTGCCGCGCCGCCTGCGCCCAGCACGGCATGGCGCTGATATTCCGCCAGTCCAACCACGAGGGCGAACTGCTCGACTGGCTGCACGAGGCGGGCGCCGCGCAAGCGCGCGGAGAGCTGAAAGGCGTGGTGTTCAACGCCGGCGCCTATACCCATACTTCGGTGGCGCTGCACGACGCCATCAAGGGCGCGCAAGTGCGCGTCATCGAATTGCATATCTCGAATGTGCATGCACGCGAACCGTTCCGCCACCACTCCTACCTGTCGCCCGCCGCGCTCGGCGTGATCGCCGGCTTGGGCGTGGACGGCTACCGGCTCGCCATCAACGCCCTGGCCTCACTACCCTGAGCCCCTCACACTGACATAAAACGATAACAGCAACGGAGACTATATGAAGAAGCAGCTATGCCTGTTGGCAGGGCTGGCAGGCGGCGCCATCTCGGCGCCAGCACTGGCCCAGACTGTCCTGTACGGGAATTTCGACGAATACATCGGCTACATCCACAGCAGCAGCGGCGCCAGCATCACGGGCCTGAACGATGGCGCCATCCTGCGCAGCCGCCTGGGCGTGCGCGGCGGCGAGGATCTCGGCGGCGGCTACCAGGTCAAGTTCAACCTGGAACAGGGTTTTGCCGCCGACAGCGGCAGCATGGCCGACAGCAGCCGCCTGTTCGACCGCCAGGCCTGGGTGGGCATCGCAGCGCCGGCCGGCGAAGTGCGCGTCGGCCGCCAGAACACCGAGATCTTCCTGATCGGCGGCGCCATCGACTACACCGAGCGCACCACCTTCGGCTCGCTGTTCAACACCTTCGGCATCCCCTCGCGCTACGACAACGACCTGTCCTACCGCTCGCCGCGCCTGCAGGGCGCCCAGCTCACCCTGCATTACGCCCTGCCGGAAAACAGCACCAAGGCCGACAACGGCCCGGTGCTGCAAGCCCTGCTGGACTGGCAGAACGAGCGCTGGCGCGCCGGCTACGTCGGCCTGAGCGCCAGCCCGGACCAGGCCACCGCCAAGGTGCACAACCACATCGTCTACCAGAACCTCTACCTCAACTACCAGTACGGCAAGGGCAAGCTGTACCTGGCCCTGGGCCGCAGCAACAACAGCACCGCCAACGCCAACGGCTACAACGCGGCCGCCATCCTCAGCAACGTCAGCAGCCCGAACAACTACTTCCCCGGCACCGACGTCAACGCCGCGCGCTACTACAACCTGGCCCAGGTCTCGGCCGACTACCGCATCACGCCGCAACTGCGCGTGGGCGCGCTGTACGGCGTGCTGCACGACACCTCCGGCGGCGGCGCCAGCGCGCGCGGCGCCAATGCCGGCGCCTATTACGACCTGTCCAAGCGCACCACGCTGTACAGCTTCGTCAGCCGGCTGTCGAACGACAGCAAGGCCGGCTTCCGCTTCAGCGGCTCGGCCGGTCCCTCGGCCAACCTGGCCGGCGCGGACGTCAACGGACAACAACTGACCGGTCTGCAGATCGGCATCCTGCACCGGTTCTGATCCGCTGCCCACTTACCTATAATATTGTTCCTGGAGGACGTCATGTCGACAGCAACCGCAACCGGGCAGGCCACGCCGCAGGCCGCCGCCGCGCATCACCCCAACCGCTCGCCGCGCAAGGCGGCGCTGGCCAGTTGGATAGGCAGCGCCGTGGAGTACTACGACTTCTTTATCTACGGGACCGCCGCCGCGCTGGTCTTCGGGAAGATCTTCTTTCCCGCCTTCGACCCGGCCGCCGCGGCCATCGCCGCTTTTGCCACCTTCGGCGTGGCCTACCTCACCCGCCCCCTCGGCGCCATCCTGCTGGGGCACATCGGCGACAAGTACGGCCGCAAGAAGGTGCTGACCTTCACCCTGCTGCTGATGGGCGTGTCCACCTTCACGGTGGGCCTGCTGCCCACCTACGGCCAGGCCGGCATCGCCTCGCCCATCATGCTGGTGGTGCTGCGCATGCTGCAGGGCGTGTCCGCCGCCGGCGAACAGGCCGGCGCCAACTCGATGACGCTGGAGCACGCGCCGGCCCACCGCCGCGCCTTCTTCACCAGCTTCACGCTGAGCGGCACCCAGGCCGGCCTGATCCTGGCGACGCTGGTGTTCCTGCCGCTGTCGGCGCTGCCGGAAGAACAACTGCTGTCCTGGGGCTGGCGCATTCCCTTCTTCCTCAGCGCGGTGGTGGTGGTGGTCGGCGCCTGGGTGCGGCGCACGCTGCCGGAGACGCCGGCCTTCAAACAGGAGGCCGCGCAGCAGGACGATCGCCTGCCCCTGGCGATCCTGTTCGAGGAACACAAGGCCAACCTGCTGCGGGTGATCTTTGCCGCGTTGGTGTCGGTGGTGAGCACCATCTTCAGCGTGTTCACCCTGTCGTACGCGGTCAACACCATGCACATCCCGCGCTCCACCATGTTGACGGTGCTGGTGCTGGCCAACGTGCTGGCATTGGGCGCGATTCCCGCGTTTGCGGCGCTGTCTGACCGTATCGGCCGCCGCCCCGTGTTCATCTTCGGCGCGCTCGGCTCGGCCGCGCTGATCTGGCCTTACATGTGGGCGATCGCCAGCGTCAACCTGCCGCTGGTGTACGTGTTCGGCCTGCTGCTGTCGGGCGTGGTGTACAGCGCCGCCAACGGCGTGTGGCCGGCGCTGTACGGCGAAATGTTCAGCACCCGCGTGCGCCTGTCGGGCATGGCGATCGGCACCCAGATCGGCTTTGCGCTGGGCGGCTTCGCCCCCACCATCAGCGCCGCCATCCTGGGCCCGGGCGCCATGGGCTGGGTGCCGGTGGCGGCCTTCGTCACCACCACCTCCGCGATCGCCGCGCTGTCGGCCTACAGCGCGCGCGAAACCTTCCGCGTGCCGATGCAGGAGCTGGGCGTCAACTGAACGGTGCCGGCGGGCCGACCGCCGGCGCGCTTCAAAACGCTTCCCACTCTTTGGCCGCGTCGGCCTTGACTGGCGCGCGCAAGGGGGCCAGGCTGGCGGCCGGCCGCGGCGCCAGCCTGGGTGCGGCGGCAATCACTGGTGTGTGCCCGGCGTCCGGCGCCAGCTTGAACACGCTGACCACCCGCGACAGGTTTTGCGCCTGTTCCTGCATGGAGGCCGACGCCGCGGCCGCCTCTTCGACCAGCGCGGCGTTCTGCTGCGTGACCGCGTCCATCTCGGCGATGGCCTGGTTGACCTGCTCGATGCCGACCGTCTGCTCCTTGCCGGCGGTCGTGATTTCCGCGACGATGTCCGACACCATCTTCACGCTGTTGACCACCTCGTCCATGGTCTTGCCGGCCTGGTTGACCAGCCTGCTGCCGGCTTCCACCTGCGCCACCGAGTCGGTGATCAGGCCCTTGATTTCCCTGGCGGCGCTGGCCGAACGCTGGGCCAGGTTGCGCACCTCGCTGGCCACCACCGCGAAACCGCGCCCCTGTTCGCCGGCGCGCGCCGCTTCCACCGCCGCGTTCAGCGCCAGGATATTGGTCTGGAAGGCGATGCCGTCGATGACGCCGATGATGTCGACGATCTTGCTGGACGAGGCATTGATGCTGCCCATGGTTGCCACCACCTGCGACACCACGTCGCCGCCCTGCCTGGCGATGCCGGAGGCCGAATGCGCCAGTTGGTTGGCGCGGCGCGCATTCTCGCCGTTCTGCTTGACGGTGGAAGTCAGCTCCTCCATCGACGACGCGGTCTGCTCCAGCGAACTGGCCTGCTGCTCGGTGCGCGCCGAGAGATCGAGATTGCCGCTGGCGATCTCGCCGGCAGCCATGGAGATCACATCGGTGCCGGCCCGCACCTGGCCGACGATCTCCTGCAGCTTGTCGTTCATGTCCTTCAGGGCTTGCAGCAATTGGCCGGTTTCATCCCTGGTGCTCACCTCGATGGTGCTGGTCAGATTACCGGCGGCCACCGTCTGCGCGATCTGCACCGCGTGCACCAGGGGCCGCGAGATCAGCCGCGAGATCCACACCGCCTGCGCCGCGCCCAGCACGACGCAGGCGGCGATAATGCCGATGATCCACCAGCGCGACGAGGCGTATAGCGCATCGCCCTCCCGGCTCGCGCGCACGCCACCGGCGACGTTGACGTTGGCGAGCTTTTCCAGCACGTCCATGGCGGCGTTGAACAGGTCCGCCGATTTCCCGCGCGTCAGCGCCCTGGCCTGATCCTCCTGGCCCTGCCGCGACAGCCTGACCAATTCGGCGCTGATCGCCTGATACTGGTCCCACAGCCGCCCGAACTCGGCATAGCCCTTGCGTTCCTCCGGCTCGGAGATCAGCTTTTCGTACTCTGTGCGGTATTGCTTCAACTGGTTCTGGAAATCGGCCATGCGCTGCTCGTATTTGGCGCGCTCTTCTTCCGTGGTGGAGATGATGTGCTGGGTCTCCTGCGCGCGGTAGCGGGCCGTGACGTACTTCATCTCCAGCAGCACACGCACGCTGGGCATCCAGTTGATTTCGAGGTCGGTGGACGTCTGGTTGACCTTGCCCAGTTCGACCACCGAGAAGATGCCCATGCCCAGGCAGAGCGCAAGCACCACGGCAAACGACAGGGACAGTTTAGTGAACAGGCGGAGGTTGAGGAAGGCGCGCATTTTCAACTCCTGGACAGGGTTTGAAACGGATGCGCGGGGGCTGGGCGCAATGTCTATTTGTCAGCAATTTTTTGCATTTATAACAGACATGCAAGGCGGAAGGGATTGTATCTTTTTATGGCATGCCCCAGCCCCGTAGGCTAAGCCTTCAGGAACAGCGCCTGCAGATCGCCGTAAGGCATGGCCTTGGCCACCAGCGGGCCGCCGGCGCCGGTGGCGAGGAATTCCCTGGCCATGCCGGCCGCCACCGACCACAGGGCTTGCGCGATGCCGGAACCCGCGCTCAGCCTGGCCACGCCCAGTTGCCGCAACTCGTCCGCGGCGGGCAAGCCCGGCCAGTCCATCACATTCACCGGCAGCCCGGCGCCGGCCACCACCTGTTTGATCTCGTCCACCTTGCAGATGCCCGGCACGAACAGGCCGTTGGCGCCGGCCTCCCGGTACAGCGCCGCGCGCTTCAGCACTTCCGCCACGCGTTCGCCCTCTGGCGCCAGGCCGCGCAGATACACGTCGGTACGGGTGTTGATGAAGATATCCTTACCCGTTTGCGCCGCCAGCTCCTTGATGGCGCGGATCTTATCGGCCAGCAGCGCGGGCGCGTCGCCGCCGTCTTCCAGGTTGATGCCCGATACGCCGACCTCGATCAGGCGCAGCACGTAGCGCGCCACCTGTTCGGGATCGCTGGAATAGCCGTTTTCAAAATCGACGGACAGCGGCACGGTCAGCACGCGCGCGATGTTGGCCGCCACCGCGATGGCCGCATCGGCCGGCAGATGGTCGTTGTCGGCATAGCCCTGCGCCCACGCCACGCCGGCGCTGGTGGTGGCGATGGCCGGCGCGCCCAGGCTTTCGAACAGCCTGGCGCTGCCCGCGTCCCAGGCGTTCGGCAGGCGCAGCAACTGGCTGCCGTCGTGCAGCTTCATGAATGCTTTCATACTCGCTCCTAAAAAAGACTGGCTTGCGCCGTGGTCAGGTTGAAAAAGCTGTCGTTCATCGGCAGCAGGATGGAATCGGCGATCGGTTGCAACTGCTTGCTCAGATAGTGCTCGTAGTCGATGGCCGAGCGCACCGCTTCCAGCGGCTCGGGACCGCCGGTGGTCATCACGTAGCTGATCCAGCCGCCGTTCTGGTAGCGCAGCGGGCGGTGCTGCGCCTGGTTGTATTCATCGGCCAGGCGCGCGGCGCGCACCTGCGGCGGCACGTTGACCTTGTATTCGTCCAGCCGCTGGCGCAGGCGCTTGCGGTACACCAGCAGTTCGTCGAACTCGCCGGACAGGGTTTTCTCCGCGTACTCGCGCACGAATTCCTCGTAAGGCTGGTTCTTGAAGATGCGCTTGAACAGGCCCTGCTGGAACTGCTGCGCCAGCGGCGTCCAGTCGCTGCGCGCCACTTCCAGGCCGCGGTAGATCACCTCTTCCTCGCCCTTGCCGTTGACGGTGAGGCCGGCGTAGCGCTTCTTGCTGCCCAGGTCCGTGCCGCGTATGGTCGGCATGAAGAACTTCAGGTAGTGCGTGTCGAACTCGATTTCGAGATGGCTTTCCAGCCCGTGCTTCTCCTTCAGCATGGTGCGCCACCAGAGATTGATCTTGTCCGCCAGGCCCTGGCCTATGGCCAGCGCATCCTCGTTCGAATACTCCTTCTTCAGCCAGATGAAGATGGAATCGGTATCGCCGTAGATCACATCGTAGCCTTCCGCTTCCACCAGCGCGCGGGTCTGCTTGATCATCTGGTGGCCGCGCAAGGTCACCGAGGACACCAGGCGCGGATTGAAGAAGCGGCATTCGGTCGCGCCCAGCACGCCGCAGAAGGAATTCATCAGCAGCTTCAGCGCGGTCGACAGCGGCTCGTTCTTCGCGCGCTTGGCGGCGTCGCGCTGCTGCCAGATCTGCGTGGTGATCTCCGGCAGGCAGTGCCGCGTGCGCGAGAACACGGTGCCGTTGACGCCTTCCACCACGCTGTATTCGTCGTCCGCGATCTCGCCTTCGACCAGGCCGACCGGATCGACCAGGAAGGTGCGGATGATGGACGGGTACAGGCTCTTATAGTCCAGCACCACCACCGAGTCGTACAGGCCGGGCTTGGAGTCCATCACGAAGCCGCCCGGCGAGGCGCCGCCGCTGATGTCGCCCACGTTGGGCGCGACATAGCCTTCGCGGTGCATACGCGGCAGGTAGTGGTGCGAGAAGGCCGCGATCGACCCGCCCAGGTGATCGGCCTGCAGCCCGGTCACCGTGGCCCGCTCGATCATGAAGGCCAGCAGATTGGCCTTGTCGAAGATGCGCGTGACCAGTTCGCAGTCCTTGAGGTTGTAGTGCGCCAGCGCCGGCTTGTCGTGCTGGAAGCGGCGCTCGATTTCGGCCATCTTGTCGTAGTCGTCGCCGATGTCCTTGCCCTCGCCGAGCATGGCCTGCGCCACGTTCTCCAGGCCGTAGGACGGGAACATCCACGACGCCGCTTTCAGCGCATCGATGCCGTCCAGGATAATCCGGCCCGGCACCGGCGCGAACCAGTAATCCTGCTTGCCCGGATGCTCGCGCCATTCGATGGCCTTGCCCTCGCGGCCCAGCGCCAGCGGGACGCGGAACTTGTCGGCGTTCTTCTGCAGCACGCGCAGGTCGAACTGCACCACGTTCCAGCCGATGATGACGTCGGGGTCGTGCCGCGCCAGCCAGGCGTTGAGCCTCTCGATGAGCTGGCGCGGCGCAGCGCAGTATTCGAGGTCGAAATCGATCCGCTGCCCCGAGGGCGAAACCTGCGGCGCGCCCAGCATGTAGACCTGGCGCTGGCCGCAGCCTTCCAGCGCGATCGAATACAGGTCGCCGTAGGCGCTGGTCTCGATGTCCAGCGAGACCATCTTCAGCGGCGGACGGTAGTCCGGCGCCGGCTTGAGCTTGCAGTTGTGGATGACGGCGCCGCTGGCCTGCCCGCCTTCCACCGTCACCGAGGCGGTGATGAAGCGCTCCATCAGGTAGCGTTCGGGCGGCCGGATGTCGGCCTCGTACATCTTGAGGCCGTGTTCGCGCAAGGTACGTTCCAGCGCCGTCAGCGCCTTGTAGCGGGAGGCGTACACGCCCAGCACCGGCTGCTGCTGGAAGGTCTTCAGTTGCAGCTCGCGCAGCTCGATGCCGGCGTCCGGCGCCAGTTGCGCCTCGATGGCCGAACGCATCCCGGCCTCGGCGAAGGCCACCGAGGTTTGCGCGGTCAGGCGGACTTTCCTGGGACCGTGATCGGTCGCCAGCCAGAACTCGATCTCGGTGCCCTGGGCGGTGTCGCGCCAGTGGCGGGTCAGGATAAAGCCGGATTGCGGGGTAGGCGTCATGCCGGAATTATACTGTATGCGCATACAGCCGGCATCATCCTGTGGCTGCCGCTGCAGCGCAAGGGATAAAAAAAAGCCCGCTACGGGAGCGGGCTAAATCTATTTCCTTGGAGGAGAATAGAGGAGACAGGTGAATGATGCTGCATCGCGGAATATAAATCCAATTTTTATTTACTATATGAGAGATTCATAAATTACATAATGCGACGCCGGGGCGCGGCCCCGGTTTGGTCATTTTGCTCAGAACTTCACGTCCAGGCGCACGCTGAAGTAGCGGAACACATCGCGCGGCGGCACCCAGCTATTGACCGTGATCGACGGCGAGCTGGCGGTCGGGCCTTCGCGGAACGACGGGCCGCTGGCATTCGCATTCGGAATGTAGAAGCGGTCGAACAGATTGTTCACGCGGAAGCTGACCTTGTAGCGATCTTGTGGATCGCGCACGCCGAACCCCAGGTCGGTGATGCTGTAGGCGGCGTTGATCGACCGCGGGTCATTGGCGATGTTGGTCTGGTAGTCGCTCTGGTAGCGCACGTTGGCGTTGACGAAGCCGCGCACTGCCACGGACGGCAGCGGGAACTCGTAGTTCGCGCCCAGGTTCAGCTTGACCTTGGGCGTGCCCGGGAAGGTGGCGTTGTCCAGCACCTGCACGCCGGTGGTGGAACCGGGCGTGAGCGGGAAGCAGGCCGCGTTCTGGCCGGCGATCGAGCCGTTGGCCGCGTACTTGCTGCCGTTGACGGCGACGTTGGTGCTGTCGCTGTAGCACGGACCGTTGGCCCACTTGTCGATGCGCGGCAGGGTGAAGGCCAGCGCGGCGTTCACGGTCAGGTCCTTGGCCACCAGCGCGTTGCTGTCGATTTCAAAGCCGTGGGTGCTGATGCGCGGGATGGAATTGAGCTGGCTGTAGATGGTCGGGTCGTTCGGCAGCACGTACGTCACGTTCTGCTGGTAGTTGAAGAACTCCGACTTGTACACCGTCGCCGCCAGCGACATGCGGTTGTCGAACAGGTTGGCCTTGACACCCATCTCGGCGGTCTGGCTGGTCTCGGGACGCACCGGGAAGGCGGCCGCCGCCTTCAGGCCCGAGGTCACGTCGTAAGCCTTGCCCTTGTAGCCGGTGGCGCCCATCACGTAGACCATCCAGTCCTTGTTGATCTGCTTTTGCAGGCTGACCTTGCCGGTGTAGGCGCGGTCGTCGTTGCCGGTGCTCTGGAACTGGTCGACGCCGACCGGGCCGGGTACGAAGCTCGATTCAGTCAGTTGGCTGGTGTTGTAGTTGCGCTTGTAGTGGAAGCCCGAGGTTTCCAGGTTGTCGCGCAGGCCCGCTTCCAGCGTCCAGGTCGGGACGAATTCCCACGAAGCCTGGCCGTACACCGCCTTGTTGGTGTTATAGATATCGGTGTAGTAATTGGTCGGGCTGGACGGCGAGCTGGCGGTGCACGACGCCGTCACGCAATAGCCGCGGATGAAGTGGCGGTAGATCTCGTTATGCGCCGCCCACAGGCCGGCCACGTACTTGAACCTGCTGTTCTCCGGCGAGACGTAGCGGATCTCCTGCGTCTTGGCGCGGATGTCGTAGGTGCCGAACTGGTTGTTGCCCACCGTGAGCGCGGTCTGGCCGGCCTGGGCGATGGTCGGCACGTCGGTGAAGTCCTGGTCGCGGAAATCGTTGGCCAGGTATTTGTCGACCGAGGTGATGGACATCAGGGTGGCATCGTTCGGCAGGGTCCACGACACGCGCAGGCCGGCGCCGCGGTCGCTGGACATCAGGCCGGTCGGGAAGTCGCGGCGCACGTTCTTGTTGCCCGGGTCGTTGACGTTGATCCCGGCCAGCACGGTGGTGGCGGGCAGCAGCGGGTTGCCGTTGAAGTAGGCGCCGTCCAGGCCCACGTCCTGCCCTTTCAGCTTGAAGCCGTTGATGGCGGTGACGCCGCGCGTGTTGTTCTGGTAGTTGTAATGCGGGGTCAGGTCGATCGACAGATTATCGAGCGGGTTCCATTCGAACTTGGCCATGAAGGTCTTGCCACCCGAGCCGCTGACGTCGTGGCCGTCGGTCAGGTTGTGGAAATTGCCGGGGTAGCGCGTGTCGCTGGCCGCGATGCGCAGCGCGAACTGGTCGTTGATGCGGCCGCCGGCCGAGGCGCCCACGCGCCATTCGTTATCGTTGGTGAGGTAGGTGCTGGCGCGGTAGGTCATCGGGCCGGTCAGCGGCTTGGTCACGATGTTGACCGCGCCAGCCACCGCCGATTTGCCGAACAGCGTGGACTGCGGCCCTTTCAACACCTCGATGCGCGCCACGTCGGCCAGGTCCTTGAAGGCCTGGAACTGGGTGGCGATCGGGATATCGTCGATGATCACCGCCACGTCCGACTCGACGCCGATGCCGACCGAGACCGTGCCGATGCCGCGCATGAAGATGGCGTTGTTGGCGGCGGTGGTGCCGGAGTTCAGCGTCAGCGACGGCATCATGTTGACGATGTCTTCGATCTCGCGCACGTTGGTGCGCTGGATCTCCTGCTCGCTCATGACGGAAATCGCCATCGGCACGCTTTCCAGTTTTTCGACGCGCTTGTTGGCGGTCACCACCACGGTCTCCAGTTGACCGGGCCGGGTGGCCGATTCCTCCTGCTGCGCCTGGGCGCCCATGGCAAACACCGCCAGCGCCAGCGCCGCCGCCATGGGCTTCAATGTGATGGTCAAGGTGGTCTGCCGCTTGTAATTTTTATCTAACACTTGTGTCCCCAATTCGTCCTGTTTAGTTAATCGTTTAACTTTTTAGTGGTACCGGTACCAGTTATCGACGATTAAGGTTAGACCAAGCAGATATTGATGTCAATAACTTTGAAAGGTGTCGGCTATCCGCGACATTTGCAACGTTGCGTAAAACGATTAACTTGCGTTCACGCGCTGCCGCGCTCGACGATGCAAAAGCCGATGTCGACGATGCCGGCGCGGACTTCCCGTTCCTGCGAGCGTTCGACGATGAAGTGCGCGGCCATGCTGCCGATTTTCGCGCCGTCGATGCGCACGGTGGTCAGCGGCGGGTTCAGGTCGCGCGCGAAACCCAGGTCGCCCAGCCCCACCACGGCCAGTCGTTCCGGCACCTGGATGCCCTGCGCCTGCGCTTCGGTCAGCACGCCCAGCGCCACCGTATCCGAGCTGCAGAACAGCGCGTCGATGTCGGGATGGCGGGCCAGCAGTTCGCGCAATCCGGTGCGGCCCATGCCGACGTTGGTTGGCGCCTGCATCACCCAGTCCGGCACCGCAGTCTCGCCCGGCAACGCCATGCCGAGCGCGATGGCGGCGTCGGAGAAGGCCTTCATGCGGCGTTGGGCGCGCTCGTCGTTGGCGCTCAGCGTGGCCACGCGGCGCCGGCCGCGGTTGTGCAGGTACTGCGCCACTTCCACGCCCACCTGCTCGTGCGAGAAGCCAATCAGCATGTCGATGGGATGATCGGTCAAGTCCCAGGTCTCCACCACGGGGATGCCGCTGTTCAGCAAGCGCTTGCGGCCCTGCTCCGAGCGCATGATGCCGGTGAGGATCACGCCGTCGGGACGGCGACCGATGATGGCCTCCAACAGTTCATCCTCGCGCGAGTCTTCGTAGCCGGACTGGCCCAGCATCAGTTGATAGCCGCAGGCGGCCAGCGAGGCCGTCAGCGACTGCACTACTTCAAGGAAGACGTTGCCGGAGATGGTGGGCACCACGGCCGCCACCAGGCGGCTCTTGCGCGAAGCCAGGCCCCCGGCCAGCATATTGGGCACGTAGCCGGTCTGCTCGACCGCCTTCTTCACGCGCTGCAGGATTTGTTCGGATACCACGCTTGGCGTGTTCAGCGCGCGCGAGGCGGTGATGGGTGCGACGCCGGCCAGGGCGGCGACGTCGCGCAATGTAATGCCGCCGTTTTTGCGCCTGCTGCGACGGGGAGGCGGCGCGATGGCTGCCTGTTTTTTTGGCTTGGTGTCGTTCATGGCCGCGATTCTAACACCGGCCCTCCCGGCCAACTCTATTTGTAGCGCGCCAGCTCCATCTTGCCGATCTGTGCGCGATGGACTTCGTCCGGTCCGTCGGCCAGGCGCAGCGAACGGGCACTGGCGTAGGCGTGGGCCAGGAACGGATCGGCCATGCCGCCGCCGCCCTGCACCTGTATCGCCCAGTCGATCACCTTGCAGGCCATGGCCGGCGCGGCGACCTTGATCATGGCGATCTCCTTGGCGGCGACCTTGTTGCCGACCGTGTCCATCATGTGGGCGGCGTTGAGCACCAGCAGGCGCGCCTGGTCGATCAGGATGCGCGCTTCGGCGATGCGCTCCAGCGTCACGCCCTGCTCCGCCACCGGCTTGCCGAAGGCGACGCGCGCCAGGCTGCGCCTGCACATCTGCTCCAGCGCGCGTTCGGCCAGGCCGATCAGGCGCATGCAGTGATGGATACGGCCAGGCCCCAGGCGGCCCTGTGCGATTTCAAAGCCGCGGCCCTCGCCCAGGATCAGGTTGGCGGCCGGCACGCGCACATTGTCGAAGACGATTTCGGCGTGGCCGTGCGGCGCGTCGTCGAAACCCAGCACCGGCAGGTGGCGCAGCACCGTCACGCCCGGCGTGTCGCGCGGGACCAGTATCATCGATTGCTGCTTGTGGCGGCTGGGGTTTTGCGCATCGGTCTTGCCCATGAAGATGAAGACGGCACAGCGCGTATCGTTGGCGCCCGAGGACCACCACTTGCGGCCGTTGATGACGTAATGGTCGCCGTCGCGCGTGATGGCGCTGGCGATGTTGGTGGCGTCCGATGAGGCCACGTCCGGCTCGGTCATGCAGAAGCAGGAACGGATGCGCCCATCCAGCAGCGGCTCCAGCCATTGCCGCTGCTGTTCCGGCGTGCCGTAGCGGGCCAGCACTTCCATGTTGCCGGTGTCCGGCGCCGAGCAGTTGAACGCTTCCGGCGCCCAGTGCGAGCGGCCCATGATTTCGCACAGCGGCGCGTATTCCAGGTTGCCGAGGCCTGCGCCGTGTGCGGAATCGGGCAGGAACAGATTCCACAGGCCGGCATCGCGCGCCTTGCGCTTCAAGTCTTCCATGATGGCGGTCGGCGCCCAGGCATTGCCGGCGGCGCGGTTGGCTTCGACCTCGGCGTGCAGCGCCGCTTCGTTCGGATAGATGTGCTCCTCCATGAAGGCCGTCACGCGGGCCTGGAGCGCTTTGACTTTCGGGCTGTAGTCGAAGTCCATGATGTCCTTTCAGCGATAGGTGACTGCGCCAGGCTGGCCGAGATATTCCAGGTGCGCGTAGTTGTTCAGGTAGCTCAACGTGAACTGGCCGGGGCGGTGCAGCAGCTTGGTGACGGCGCAGTTGGCCAGCGTCCAGTTCAACTCCATGACCTGGTAGTCCTGCAGGCCGAGCAGGTGCTGCATCAGCGTCGCGATCACGCCACCGGAAGTGAACACGATCACGCTCTGCCTGGCGCCGGCGGCATCGAGCTTCTCCAGTGCGCGCACGCAGCGGCGGCGGAAGTCCGGCCAGGGTTCAGCGTAGTCGCCATCGTGCCAGCCGCTCATCCAGCGCTGCATGGCGGCGCGGAACAGATGCTCCAGCGCGCGCGGCGGATCGACGTGATCGGCCAGCAGTTTTTTAAACGCCGCCGCGTCGGCGAATTCCGGGCAATGACGCAGCAGCACCTCGTGGTGATCGAACTCGGCGAAGTCGGCATCGATCCAGCGTTGCGGCGGCGGTTCCGGAAGCTGCGCCAGGCAGGCGTCGGCAGTCTGCTCGTGGCGGGCCATGCCGCCGGTGACGACGCGGCTGAAGGCGTGGCGGCTGTTGGCGTACCACTGCCCCAGCAGGCGCGCCTGCGCAACACCCAACTCGGATAGCTGGTCGTAATTGGCTGCGCCGAACGAGGCCTGCCCGTGGCGCACTAGATAAATTTGTCCCATGGGCGCCAGCTTAAACCCCGGCATATAATTCATCAAATGAATAGTATTAATTCATTCACATAAATTTCATGCATATATCCAAGATCGACCTGAACCTGTTCATCGTCTTTGAAGCGATCTACGCGGAAGCCAGCATCACGCGCGCCAGCCAGAAGATGAACCTGACCCAGCCTGCCATCAGCCATGCGCTGAACCGGCTGCGGCAGATGCTGGGCGATCCGCTGTTCGAGCGCCAGGGCCACGTGATGACGCCCACGCCGCTGGCGCGCTCCATCATCGCTCCCGTGCGCCAGGCGCTGCGTGGTTTCGAACTGACGCTGAGCGGCGCCGGCCGCTTCGACGCGGCCAGCAGCGAGCGCAGTTTCTCGCTGGGCCTGCGCGATGTGCTGGAAGCCAGCGTGCTGCCGCCGCTGATGTCCGGCGTGGCGGCGCAGGCGCCGGCGGTCACGCTCAACACCTTGCAAGTGAGCCGGCGCGAACTGGAAGGCGAACTGGCGGCCGGCACGCTGGACGCCGCCATCGATATCCTGCTGCCGCTATCCAACGACATCCGCCGCCGTCAACTGGCGGGCGACAGGACCGTGGTGCTGGTGCGGCGCGGGCACCCGCTGGTCAAGCGCAAGCTGGACCTGGAGACTTACCTGAAGCTGGAGCACATCCAGGCCAGCTCGCGCCGCCGCGGTCCAGGGCTGGAAGACATGGAACTGAGCCGGCTCGGCCTGCAGCGCCGCATCCGCCTGCGCTGCCAGCACTATTACGCCGCCTGCCGCGTAGTCAGCGCCACCGACCTGGCGCTGACCATGCCGGAAGGCCTGGCGCGCATCGTCAACCAGCAGTTCGACCACAAGCTGCTGCCCTTCCCGCTGGAGATACCGGCGCTGGACGTCTACCTGTATTGGCACGCCAGCGCGGACAACGATCCCGCCAGCCAGTGGCTGCGCGCGCAGATCACCGCTGCATTTTCCGCATAAGCTAGCGCGATTTCATTCGTTTTCAACGCAGAGGTGCGTCGTTAGACTGGGCTCCATTGTTTATAACCTGTCATAACAGGAGCCCATGAAAAACTTCCGTACTGTCGAACTGTCGCCGGTGCCGCTGTATACCCAGGTCAAGCAAAATCTGCGCGAGCGCATCCTGGACGGCAGCTATCCGGCCCACGCCAGGCTGCCGGCGGAAAGCGAGTTGGGCGCCATCTTCGGCGTCAGCCGCATCACCGTGCGCCAGGCGCTGAGCGACCTGCAAAAGGAAGGCGTGATCTTCAAGATCCCCGGCAAAGGCAGCTTCGTCGCCAAGCCCAAGGCCTTCCAGCAGTTGACGCAGCTCGAAGGCTTCGGGGTCGCCATGAGCCGCATGGGCTATGAGATCTATAACCAGGTCACCAGCCACAAGACCGTCGCCGCCACGTCGCAGGTCGCGCAGCAGCTACAGATCGCCGCCGGCACAGAGGTCACCGAGATCAAGCGCATCCGCTACCTGAACCGCGAACCGGTATCGCTGGAAGTGACTTACCTGGCGCAGGACATCGGCGAGCGCCTGTGCCGCGAAGACCTGGCCACCCGCGACATCTTCCTGATCCTGGAAAACGACTACGCCATCCCGCTGGGCCACGCCGACCTGCAGGTCGACGCCATGCTGGCGGACGACAGCCTGGCGCACGCGCTGCGCGTCGAACAGGGAAGCGCCGTGCTGCGCATTGAACGCCTGACGCACCGGGCCGACGGCGCCCCGCTCGACTTCGAATACCTGTACTTCCGCGGCGACGCTTTCCAGTACCGCCTGCAAATCAATCGCCGACCTTAGGAGTCTTCATGCAAACCCATATCCAGACAGTCGATGTACTGGTGATCGGCGGCGGCACCGCCGGTCCCATGGCTGCCGCCAAGGCCAAGGAGGCCAATCCCCAGCTACGTGTGCTGCTGCTGGAAAAAGCGCACGTCAAACGCAGCGGCGCCATTTCGATGGGCATGGATGGCCTGAACAATGCCATCGTGCCGGGCTTCGCCACGCCGGAGCAATACGTCAAGGAGATCACCACCGCCAACGACGGCATCGTGAACCAGAAAACCGTGATGGCCTACGCCGAAAACAGCTACGCCATGATCGAAGAACTGGATCGCTGGGGCGTGAAATTCGAAAAGGATGAAACCGGCGATTACGCCATGCGCAAGGTGCACCACATGGGGACCTACGTGTTGCCCATGCCGGAAGGGCACGACATCAAGAAAGTGCTGTACCGCCGCCTGAAGCGCCAGCGGGTGGAGATCACCAACCGCCTGGTGGCCACGCGCCTGCTGCTGGCGGACGACGGCAGCATCGCCGGCGCCATGGCGTTCGACTGCCGCACGGGCGACTTCCACGTCATCCGGGCCAAGGCCGTGGTGCTGTCCACTGGCGCGGCCGGCCGCCTGGGCCTGCCCGCCTCGGGCTACCTGTTCGGCACTTACGAAAATCCGACCAACGCGGGCGACGGCTACAGCATGGCCTACCATGCGGGCGCGGAACTGTCTGGCATCGAATGCTTCCAGATCAATCCGCTGATCAAGGACTACAACGGTCCGGCCTGCGCCTACGTGACCGGCCCGTTCGGCGGCTTCACCACCAATAACAAGGGCGAGCGCTTCATCGAATGCGACTACTGGAGCGGCCAGATGATGCAGGAGTTTTACAACGAACTCCAGGGAGGTAACGGCCCGGTGTTCCTCAAGCTGGATCACCTGGCCGAGGAAACCATCAGCACCATCGAAACGATTTTGCACACCAACGAACGCCCGAGCCGGGGCCGCTTCCACGCAGGACGCGGCACCGACTATCGCCGGCAGATGGTGGAGATGCATATCTCGGAAATCGGTTTGTGCAGCGGGCACTCCGCATCCGGCGTGTGGGTCAACGAACGGGCTGAAACCACGGTGCCCGGACTGTACGCGGCTGGCGACCTGGCCTGCGTTCCGCACAATTACATGCTGGGCGCTTTCGTCTACGGCAAGCTGGCCGGGGAGTCCGCGGCCGAGCGCTGCGCCGCCATCGCGCTGCCGGAGGTGGACCAAGCCCAGGTCGAGCAGGAACGCGCCCGCGTCTGGGCGCCGCTGAACCAGCAGGATGGCCTGCCGCCCTCGCAGGTGGAGTACAAGCTGCGCCGCATGGTCAACGACTACCTGCAACCGCCCAAGGTCACGCGCAAGATGGAAATCGGCTTGAGCCGCTTCGAAGCCATACGCGCGGATCTCGATCGTCTGCAGGCGCGCAATCCGCACGAGCTGATGCGGGCGATGGAAGTCCACGCCATCCGCGATTGCGCCGAAATGGCGGCGCGCGCGTCGCTGTTCCGTACCGAGAGCCGCTGGGGCCTGTACCACAACCGCGTGGATCACCCACAGCGCAACGACGCCGAGTGGCTGTGCCACGTGCAGGTGAAAAAGACCGACGGCGCCATGCAGTGTTTCAAGCGTCCGCTGGAACCTTACATCATCGCCCTCGACGAAGAAGAGAAACAAGCATACCAGCGCCTGCGCATCACCACGCCGGCATTGGCCGCATAAGGAGAATCGCATGCCCATCGCCCATACCCCCAGCAGCGTGCCGGTGCGCGTCAATGAAGACCTGTGCATCGCCGACAAAGGCTGCACCGTCTGCGTGGACGTCTGCCCGCTCGACGTGCTGGCCATCGACTTCAGCAAAGGCAAGGCCTACATGAAGTTCGACGAATGCTGGTACTGCATGCCCTGCGAAAAAGACTGCCCGACCGGCGCCGTAACGGTCGATATCCCCTATCTATTACGATGATCCGGAGAAGCCATGCATAAGAAACTGATCGCCCTGTCGGCAGCCGTGCTGACGCTGAGCGCCGCCCACGCTGAAACCATCCGCGTCGCCATCGGCACGCAGGACACCACCATCAACTGCGCCACCGGCGGCCTGCTGATACGCGAATTGAAGCTGCTGGAAAAATACCTGCCGCACGACGGCAAGTACAAGGACGCGCAATACGACATCCAGTGGAAGAACTTCACTTCAGGTGCGCCGCTGACCAATGAAATGGTGGCCGGCAAGCTGGACCTGGGCTCCATGGCCGACTTCCCGGGTTCCTTCAACGGCGCCGCGTTTGCCAAGGCCGGCAGGAAAAGCCTGTTCATCACCGTCCTGTCGGGCAGCGTGCAAGGCAGCGGCAACGGCATCGTGGTGCCGAAGTCATCGCCGGTGCAGTCGCTGGCCGAGTTGAAGGGCAAGACCATCTCGGTGCCGTTCGCCTCCACCGCCCATGGCATGCTGCTGCGGGCGATCAAGGCGCAGGGCTGGGAGCTGGACAAGGACATCACCGTCGTCACACAGGCGCCGGAAGTCGCCGGCTCCGCCCTGCAGGCCAACAAAATCGAGGCGCACGCGGACTTCGTGCCGTTCGCGGAACTGTTCCCGCATCGCGGCATCGCCCGCAAAATCTTCGACGGTTCGCAGGCGCAGGCGCCTACGCTGCACGGCAGCCTGGTGGACGCCGAGTACGCGAAAAAATATCCCGAGATCGTGACCGCTTACCTGCGCGCCGCCATCGAAGCGGACCGTATCATCGCCGCCGAGCCGGAAAAGTACAGCGAGTTGATCGCCAAGGTGACCGGCATCGAGGCCGAGGTCGATTACCTGTTCCATGGCCCGCTCGGCCTGCAGACGCGCGATTTCACCTGGAAGCCGGAATACCGCCAGGCCGTCAAGACCTCGATCGACACGCTGCGCCTGATGAAGCGCACCGATGTTGATCTCGACGTGAACAGCTTCATCGACGATACCTATATCCGCGCCGCTTTCAAACAATCCGGCTTGGATTACGACGCCAGCCTGAAGAATTATGCGCGCCTGCCGCTGGTGGCCAAAGATGCCGCAACCGGCAAGCCGATCACCGATTTCTCGCACCTGGCCCAGGTGTGGGTGGCGGGGGAACCGCTGGTGCGCCACTACAGCACTGCCGACGAAGCCTTCGCCGCCGTGCGCAAGCTGGAAAAGGATGGCAAAAAGATCCGCGTGGTGTACGCGCATGACCGCAACAGCGGCCTGAAACTGTTCGCCAGCGATGCCTGGTTCGTTAGCGCCAAAAATGAAACCAGCGCCTTCCTGTCCAAGGCATCGGCGGACGCCTGGGCCAAGCAGCATGGCGGCGCGGTAGTGAACTATGCGGCGGCGCTGGAAGCATCCAGCGACCGCAAACTGGCCAGCAAATAAGGAACAGCCATGAGCTTATCTCGCTTCAGCGGCGGCCAGGCCTTGCGCTGGGGGCTGCGCCTGGCTTCCCTGCTGGTCTGCCTGCTGGCATGGCAGTGGGCGGCGGGCAGCCATCTCAACCTCGGCCTGCTCACCTTCCAGAACGTGCCGCCGCCGACGGAAGTCGCGCAGGCTGCCTGGGCGCTGCTGCATTCGCCGCAGTTGCTGGGCCATCTGAAGGCAAGCGTGGGCCGGGTGTTTTGCGGCTTCACCGTGGCAGCGGTGGTCGGCATTGTGCTCGGGCTGGGCGTCGGCCGCTGGAAGCGCTGGGAAGATGTGCTGATGCCGCCGCTGGAGATGCTGCGCCCCATACCCGCCGTGGCCTGGATACCGCTGGCGATCCTGATGTTCCCATCGTCGGAAATGTCGATGGTGTTTATCACCTTTACCGGCGCCCTGTTCCCGATACTGCTGAATACCGTGCACGGCGTGGAGCAGGTCGATCCGCGTTTGATCGCGTCGGCGCGCAGCCTGGGCGGCGGCTCGTGGGCCATATTCGCGGAAGTGGTGCTGCCAGGCGCCGCGCCCAGCATCGTCACCGGACTGTCGATCGGCATGGGCACGGCCTGGTTCTGCCTGGTGACGGCGGAAATGATCTCAGGCCAGTTCGGCATCGGCTACTACACCTGGGCTTCTTACACGATACAGAACTACGCCGACATCGTGGTCGGCATGCTGGTGATCGGCGCGTTGGGCATGGGCAGCAGCGTACTGATAAAACGCGGCGGCCTGGCGCTGATGCCGTGGCATCAACAGGAGAACAAGGCATGAGAGACGTACCTGAAACGCCGGGCCACATCGCCATCGAACGGTTGTCGCTGACGGTAGGACAAGGCGCGCAGGCTTTCGAAGCGGTACAGGATATTTCGCTGACGGTGCAGCCGGGAGAATTCGTCTGCCTGCTGGGGCCATCCGGCTGCGGCAAGTCCACCCTGCTGGGCGCATTGGCGGGCCACCTGCGGCCCGGCAAGGGCAGCATCAAGGTCGATGGCGCGACGGTGGAAGGGCCGCACGCCGAGCGCGGGCTGGTGTTCCAGCATCACACGCTGTTTCCGTGGCGCCGGGTGATCGACAACGTCGCCTTCGGCCTGAAGATGCAGGGTGTGCCGCGTGCCGAACGCCGCCGCCGCGCGCTGGAGATGCTGACGATGGTCGGCCTGCAGGAGTTTGCGGAACACTACCCGTCCCAGCTTTCGGGCGGCATGAAGCAACGGGTGGAAATCGCCCGCGTGTTGATCAACCATCCGCGCGTGATGCTGATGGACGAGCCGTTCGGCGCGCTGGATGCGCAAACCCGCCTGATGATGCAGCAACTTTTGCTGGAGCTATGGGCACGCATTCGCACTACCATCGTCTTCATCACGCACGACATCGACGAGGCCTTGTTCCTGGCCGACCGCATCGTGGTCATGAGTTCGCGTCCAGGCCGCATCATCGAAGAGATCAAGGTCGATTTCGAGCGTCCGCGCGATGCCTCGCTGGTCACATCCGAGCATTTCACGCGGCTCAAGCGGCGCTGCCTGCAACTGCTGCAGCATGGCAGCCCGGAGATGCCGCTGGACCGGTTATCGCCGCTGGGTGCGCAATCCGCCCGCGACCTGCAATTTGCCATCTAAGGACAACATGACTTTTGAAGATACCGAACTGGCTGCCTTGCGCCAGCGCCTGCAACATCCGGACGCCACGGTGCGGCGCATTGCCGTTCTCGAATTGGCCGACTACGAAGGCGACGAACACGCGTCCTTGTTCATCGCTGCGTTGCGCGACAGCGACGCTGCTGTCCGTACCGAAGCGGCGCGCGCGCTGGAAGCGTTTGAAAGTCCCGAAGGCGTGGCCGGCCTGGTCCCGCTGCTCAGCGACGAAGACGAGGATGTCCGCGAAGCGGCCGCGCAAACCCTGAGCGAACTGAAACACCCCTCCTCCGCAGCCGTGCTGCTGCCGCATACCGCGCATCCGGACGCCTTCGTGCGCGTGGCCGTTCTACGCGCCGTGCGCGAACTGCGTGCGCCCGGCAGTTTCGCTCCGGCCTTGAGCGCACTGGGCGATAGCCAGGCCGCCGTCCGCCGCGAGGCCGTTGCGGTACTGGGTTATCTGAAGCAGCAAGACGCACTGCCGGCGCTCACCCGCCTGATCAGCCAGGACAACGATGCGGACGTGCGCCGCGCCGCAGTGGGCGCGGTAGGCTACGCCAGCAGCACCGACGCGCTGCCTGTGCTGGCGGCGCTGCTGGCCGGTGTGCGCGACGCCGCCTGGCAGGTGCGCGAGGAAGCCGCCACCACGCTGGGCAAGCTGGCGCTGCCGCCGCCAGGCGCGCAGCAGGCGGGCGACGCATTGATCGCCGCGCTGGAAGACGCCTATTGGCAGGTTCGCCTGCGCGCCGCCCGCAGCCTCGGGCGCCTGCGCCACGCCGCTGCCCGCGACCCGCTGATCCAGACGCTCACGCATGCCATCAGCAACCTGCGCAAGGAGGCTGCGCTATCGCTGGGTGAACTGGGCGACGCCGCCGCCATTCCAGCATTGAACGGCGCCGCCGAAGATACCGACCCGGAGGTCCGCAAGGCCGCAAGGCTGGCGCTGACGCAAATCCAGCAGGGGACGTGATGGAAGCCGGCCGCTACCCACGCGAAATCGTCAATCATCAAAATTCTCGCGTGCTCGGCATCGTCTGGGACGACGGCAAAGAACAGCAATTTCCGCATGCCCTGTTGCGGGCACAGTGCAAATGTACGGTATGCCAATCCAGCCGCCTGCTGGCGGGCGCCCAGCAGGCGACAGCGGCAGTGATACCGGAAGACGTCAGCATCCGCGACATCCGCCAGATCGGCGCTTATGGCGTGCAGATCGTCTTCAGCGACGGCCACGAGCGCGGTATCTACCCCTGGCCCTATCTGCGCACGCTGGTTGCCTGATCCTCATGGGCAGCTCGCCTTTGCGCTTGACTCCAGGGTGCGGATGGCTCGGGAAATGTCGGCAGCGATGCGCGTGACAGCGCGGCGGTGGCCGGCGACCAGGGCATCGTAGCCGGGGCCGACGGTTTCGTTGGCGACGCTGCGGCAGGTCAGCACCTGCGTGCTGCCGACCAGGCGCACGCTCCACACCGCGTCGATCAGGGCATACTGCCCCGGCGCGGACTCGAAGCGCTGGACGTTGGTGCTGATGCGGTACACCGGCACCTTGTCCTGCGTCGGCGTGCGGAATACGTCCATCGTCCCCAGTGCGCCGGTGATCGCCAGCGACAGCGCCTGGCCTATCTCGGCCGCCGGTTGCGACACCCAGCGCTCCTGCTCCAGCAAATCGACCCGCCCCGCGCCGGTGGTCACCACCAACTGGTTGCGCGCCACCTGCTGCGGCACCGTCACCGCCGGCAGTTCGATGTAGTACGCCGCCGGCGAGGCGGCCGGCGACGGCACGCCCATGCCGTTACTCAGGCTGTAGAAGTGTTCCGGCGGCGCGCTGGCGCAGCCGGCCAGCGTCAGCGCGGCAAGTGCTCGCATCATTTCTGCTCTCCTTTTTTCTCCTGCTTACCGCGTATCAGCGATTCGGGATGGCGTTCCAGGTAATCCGACAAGGCATTCAGCGACTGCATGGTCTGCGTTAGCTGCTGCAGTGCTTCGCGCAGGTCCGACTGCACGGGCGAATCCTTTTGCAGCAACTGGTTCGCCTCGCCAAAGGTCTTGCGCGCTTCGCCCAGCGTATCCTTCATCTCCGGCACCACCTGCGCATCGAGCTGTTTGAACAGGATGTTGGCCGTCTTCAGCGTGTCGCGCAGGTTGTTGCCGATATCTTCGAACGGCACTTTGTCCAGCTTGCGGGCGATGCTGGCGATCTGGGTCTGCAGTTCGTCCAGGCTGTTCGGCACGGTCGGCACTTCCACCACTTCCTTGGTCGTGTCCACCTTGGCCGGCGGCGCGTTGGGGAAGAAGTCCAGCGCTACGTAGAGCTGCCCGGTCAACAGGTTCCCCGTCCTCAACTGGCCGCGCAGGCCGCGCGCCACCAGGCGCTCGAGCAGCTCAGGGCCGGCGTTGCGCTCCTGGTCGTTGGCGATGGTCTCGGCAAAGCTGTGGCCCAGCCGCGCTGGATACATGTCCACCGTGACCGGCATGCGGAAGCTCTTCTTCACCGGATCGAATTCCACGCCCACCGAGCGCACCTCGCCCATGACGATGCCGCGGAAGTCCACCGGCGCACCCGGCGACAGGCCGCGCAGCGACTGGTCGAAATAAAACACGGTAGTGATAGGCATCCCCTCCGGCTCGCGCATCGCGCTGGCCTGGTCGGCGGCCAGCGCGAAATGCGTGCCGCCCGGCGCCTGCACCTGCGGCTTCAGGCCAGTTACCGTTTCGAACGCCAGTCCGCCCACCAGCAGCGCCGCCAGCGATTGCGTGTTGATCTTGAAGCCGCTGGAATCCAACCGCACGTCGACCCCGCTGGCATGCCACCAGCGCGTGTTCTTGCCCACGTACTGGTCATAAGGCGCGCTGACGAACACCGTCATCTTGATGCCGCGCCCGGCGTCGTCCAGGTCGAAGCCGGTCACCTGCCCGACCTGGATTCGGCGGTAGAAGACCGGCGAACCGACATCGATCGATCCCAGGTTATCGCCATGGAGGATATAGCTGGAACCCTTCTCGTCGCGGGCCACCTGAGGCGGCTTTTCCAGGCCGGTGAATTCGGTCCGGTTTTCCTCGGACTTGCCGGCATCGACGCCGATATAGGCGCCGGACAGCAGCGTGCCCAGGCCCGACACGCCGCTGGCGCCCACGCGCGGCTTGACCACCCAGAAGCGCGTATCGGCCACGGTGAAGCGCTTGGCCTCCTTGCTCATGTCGATGGTCACCAACACCTTGGACAAATCGGGCGAGAGCGAAATCGCGCGCACCAGGCCGATGTCCACGTCCTTGTATTTGACCTTGGTCTTGCCCGCCTCCAGCCCGTCGCCGCTGCGGAAGCTGACCACCACGGTCGGCCCCTGGTCGACGAAAGACTTGACCACTAGCGTCAACCCGATCAGCGCCGCCAGCAGCGGTATCAGCCACACCAGCGACGGCAGCCAGCGGTTGGCCTTGTCGACATGCGGCTCGGGCAATGGCGGATTGCCGTTCTCGTTTTCAGACATGCTTCTCTCCGTGTGTATCGATGGGATCCCAGATCAGGCGGGGATCGAACTGCATGGACGCGATCATGGTCAGCACCACCACCGCGCAAAACGCCATCGCGCCGGGGCCGGCCGTGATGGTCGCCAGCGACTGGAAGCGCACCAGCGCCACCGTCAGCGTGATGACGAAAATATCCAGCATGGACCAGCGTCCGACGAATTCGACGATCCGGTACAGCGCCGTGCGCTGCATCGGCCGCCAGCGCGAGCGCCGCTGCGCGGTCAGTGCCAGCAGGCCCAGCGCCGCCAGTTTCAGCACCGGCACCACGATGCTGGCGATGAAGATGATGGCGGCCAGCGCCGGTGAGCCGCTGTTCCAGAAATAGATCACGCCGCTGATGATGGTGTCGTTCTCCTTGCCGAACAGGGAATGCGTGTACATCACCGGCAGCAGGTTGGCCGGAATATAGAGTATCGCGGCCGCCAGCAAAAAGGCCCAGGTGCGGCCCACGCTGTCGGGATGGCGGCGATGCAGCGCCGCGCCGCAGCGCGCGCAGCGGCGGCGGTGCTGCATATCGACCAGGCCGCAGCTATGGCAGGCCACCAGCGGCGCGCCCTGCTTCAGCGCCGCGTAGGACAAGGATTGCTGCGCCGGCCGGCGCGGGCCCGGCAGGTGCTCGCCGATATTCCACAATATCCTGGGATCGAAGGACACCACGATCGCCAGCATCATGGTCAGCGCGCCGAAGGCGAACAGGCCGGGCTGCACCACCACCTGCGCCAGGCTGGTCATCTTGACGATGGTGATCAGGATGCCGATCATCAGCACCTCGGTCATGCCCCAGCGGCGGGCCACGCCGACCGCGCGCAGCAGGTAGTCGAAACCCGGCGGCCGGTGCCCGCCGCGCAGCGACAGCGTCACGTACAGCAGCGACCCCAGCTCCACCGCCGGCAACAGGATGGTGAACACGAACACCACCGCGGCCACCAACTGCATCTGCTCGGTCCACAGCACGCGGATCGCGCCCAGCAGCGTGGCGCTGGTCTGGTAGCCGTTGACCTCCAGCTCGACGATGGGGAAGAATTGGGCGATCAGGAAAGTGAACAGCGCGCCCAGCGTGATGGCCGCCATGCGGCTGGCATCCGAATAGATGCCGCGGTAGAGGATGGAACGGCACCGCACGCAACGCGCCTTTTCGCGCGGGCGTACCGGCCGGCGTCGATGCAGCACGCCGCAATCATGGCAACTGATCAGGTCATAGCGATGCACGTTGGTCCAGGAACGTGTTGTGGGCAACCAGCATCATACGACATCCGGCGGCACGGAGCCGCGCCGGCTGCGCGGCCCACCTTGCCTCAGCCGGCCGCCAGGAAATCGAACAGCGTGCCCGCCACCACCTTGGTGGCCTTGCGTAGGTCTTCCAGCAGCAGGCGTTCGTCGGCCTTCTTGGCGTTCGACTCCGGCACCGAGCGCGGGCCGGCGCCGTACAGCACGGCCGGAATGCCGTGTTCGCCGTACAGGCGCGCATCCGCATACAGCGGCGTGCCCTGGGCCGGGATCTGCTCGCCGATGAAGGTCTGGGCATTTTGCTGGATGCTGGCCACCAGCTTTTCCGTGCCGGGGAGTTCGCGCAGCGCGTGCGACAGCAGCAGGCGCCTGATCTCCAGCCTGATGCCCGGCAGGCCCTGCACGGCATCCTCGATCAGCGCGCGTACCTGCGCCTCCACCGCCACCGGGTCCTCTTCGGGAATCATGCGGCGGTCCATCTTCATCACCACCTTGCCGGGGACGACGTTGGTGTTGGTGCCGCCGTCGATGCGGCCCACCAGCATGGTCGGCGAGTCGATGCCGGAGATTTTGGACTTGATCTTCTTCAGCTCCGGCAGTTGACCGTAGATCGCGTTCAGGATGCGGGTGGCGGCCTGCAGCGCGTCGTGCGCCGTTTCCGGCATGGCGCCGTGGCCGGCCTTGCCGTGCACCGTGATTTCCAGTTGCAGGCAGGCGTTATGCGCGGTGACGATGTTGTAGCTGAAGCCCGCCGCGATCACGTAATCCGGCTTGGTCAGCTTCTGTTCCAGTATCCAGCCGGGGCCGAGCAGGCCGCCAAATTCCTCGTCGTAGGTGAAGTGCAGTTCCAGGTTGCCCTTCAGCGGCACACCCAGCGCTTCCAGCGCGCGCGCGGCGAAGATGTAGGTGGCGAAGTCGCACTTCGATACCGCGGCGGCGCGGCCGTAGATATAGCCCTGGTCGATCACGCCGCCGTAGGGTGGATACGTCCAGTTCTCGCCCGGCGGCACCACGTCGCCGTGCGCGTTCAGGGCCACCGTCGGGCCGCCCGGCTGGTACGGGCGGCGGATGATCAGGTTGGTGATGCTCTCCATGCCATAGTCGCGCACTTCCTGCTCCGGCACCGCGTGCTTCTCGGCCTGCCAGCCGTAGGCCGTGACCAGGTCGGCCACCAAGTCCGCATGCGGCGCGTTGTTGCCGGGTGGGGTATCGGTGGGCACGCGCAGCAGTTGCTGCAGCACGCCGACTTCCTCGTCGAAGTGGGCGTCTATCCATTGCGCCAGTCGTTCTTTGCTCGTCATGTCGTTTTCCTTATTTGGCGCCGGACTCGAACCAGGCGGCGATCTGCGCCCGTTCGGCCTCGCTCATGTTGGTCAGGTTCGCCAGCGGCATGGCCTTGGTCTGCACCACCTGCTTGTAGATTTTTTCTGCGTTCTGGTGAATCTGGCCGGCGCTGTCGAACATCACGCCGGCCGGCGCCGTGGCAAAGCCGGGCTGGCGCGGCATGGCGGAATGGCAGGTGACGCAGCGCGCCGCGAGTATCTGCTGCACCTTGGCGAATTGCGCCGCCGGATCGGCCGCAGGCGCCACCGCGGCGGGACGCGACGGCGCGATCGCCACCGCCACGCACAGCAGCAGCGCCGCGCCGATGGCCGGATAGCGCCACTCGATGCGGCCCTTGTGGCGCAGGTTGAAGAAGTGGCGGATGAAGACGCCGGCCGCCATGATAAAGGCCAGCACCAGCCAGGCGCGCTCGTTCCGGTAAGTCATCGCGTAATGGTTGCTGATCATGATGAACAGCACCGGCAGCGTGAAGTAGTTATTGTGGACGCTGCGCTGCTTGGCCTTCTGGCCATGCACCGGGTCCGGCATGCGGCCGGCCGACATGGCTTCGACCATCTTGCGCTGGCCGGGAATAATCAGCATCAGCACATTGCCGACCATGATGGTGCCGATCAGCGCGCCGATGTGGATATAGGCCGCGCGTCCGCTCAGCACGTGGGTCAGGCCATAGGCGGCCGCCACGATCAGCGCGAAGATCACCACGCCGAACAGGCCGTCGCGCTTGCCCAGCGGGGAGCGGCACAGCAGGTCGTACACGGTCCAGCCGACCACCAGCGTGCCGACGCCGATGGTGATCGCCTGCAGGCTGCTGATGTCGGCCACCGACTTATCGACCATCATCGCCTGCGCGTTGAAGTAGTAGGCGATGGTCAGCAGCGCGAAGCCGGACAGCCAGGTGGAGTATGCCTCCCATTTGAACCAGTGCAGTTCCTTGGGCAGTTCGGCCGGCGCCACCAGGTACTTCTGCGGATTGTAGAAGCCGCCGCCATGCACCGCCCACAGTTCGCCGGCCACGCCCTTCTTCGCCAGCTCGGAACCAGGCGCCGGCGGACGTATCGAGTTATCCAGCCACACGAAGTAGAACGAGGCGCCTATCCATGCGATGCCGGTGATGATATGCAGCCAGCGCACCAGCAGGTTCGCCCATTCCAGGCCGTAGGGGATCAGGTAGTCCATTTTTTGAGGTTGTAGATGTGGCGAATTTACAGACAATAATCGGATTCGATTCCTGCTACATGAACATTAGAGTATATTAAACATATTCATTTCGGTATAACAGAAGCAAACATGGCCGCCCTGCCGCAACACCTGGACCTCCATCTGATCCGCATCCTCTACCTGCTGCTGGTGGAGAAGAACGTCTCCCGCGTCGCCCTCAAGCTGAACCAGCCGCAGCCTTCCATCTCGGCCTCGCTGCGCAAGCTGCGCGAGCTGACCGGCGATCCGCTGCTGGTGCGCGGCGCGCGCGGCATGGTGCCGACCCAGCACGGAGAAAGCCTGCTGGCGCCGGCCAAGCGCATCCTGGACGAAACCGAAAACCTGTTCGCGAAGAAGTCGCCCTTCATGCCGGCGCAGGAAGGGCGCACCTTCCATGTCGCCGCGCCGGATTACCTGGACAGCCAGTTCCTGCCCAACCTGGTGGCGCTGCTGCGCAAAGGTTCGCCCAACAGCCGCGTGAAGATACACGGCCTGGGGCCGGGCGTGGATTACGTGCGCCTGCTGTCGGACGGCGAGATGGACCTGGTGATCGCCAACTGGAACGAGCCGCCCGAACACCTGCACACGTCCAAGCTGTTCGAAGACCCCATCATCTGCGTGATGCGCGCCGATACGCCCTACGCCATGCGCACGCCCACCGACAAGATGACGCTGGACGACTATCTCACCCTGCCGCACGTCGCGCCAACGCAGATCCTGCCCGGCTACCAGGGCGTGATCGACGACTTGCTGGAACGACAGGGACTGGAACGCAATGTGGTGGTGGAATCGGCCTACTTCGGCCTGATCCCCAACATGCTGGCGCAGACCGACCTGGTGCTGACCACCGGCCGCCAGTTCGTGCGCTATTACGAAAAGCAGATGCCGCTGAAGACCTTCGAGGTGCCGGTCAACTTCCCGCCGATGCGCTTCTACCAGTTGTGGCACGAGCGCGTGCACACGGCGCCGGAACACAAGTGGCTGCGCGAGCAGGTGGCCGCCGCGGCGAAGTCGCTGGCGCAGAAATAAGCGCAGCCGTATAGGCCGTATCAGCGCGCGGACCAGGCACGCAGCGCGGCCGACACCTCGGCGATGACGGGCGCCCAGCCGGCGCCGCGCGGCTGGCGGAACAAACGCATGGATGGATACCAGGGCGTGTCGTCACGCTCTTTCATCCAGCGCCAGTCGCAGCGGTAGTCGGGCAGCAGCAGCCAGCATGGTTTGCCCAGGGCGCCGGCCAGGTGCGCCACCGCCGTGTCGACGCTGATCACCAAGTCCAGGTTGGCGATGACGGCTGCGGTGTCGGCAAAATCCCCCAGTTGCGCACCGATGGCGAGCAGCGCCATGCCGGCGGGCGGCCGCGTTGCCTCCTCCTCGTCCGCGCCTTTTTGCAGGCTGACGAATTGCGCGCCCACGGCCGCATCGGTCAGCGGCGCCAGCGTCATCAGCGCAGGCAGTGAGCGGTCGGCGTCGTTCTCAAAATTGCGGTTGCCTTGCCACGCCAGACCGATGCGCAAGCCCTGCTGCGGCAGCAGCGCGCGCCAGTGTGCGGCCAGTTGCGGCTCGGCGTGCAGATACGGCACCGGCGCCGGGATACTGTGCAGATCGGTGCCGAACAGGCCGGGCAAGCGCATGGGCCGCGTCCAGTAGTCCCAGCCGCCTGGCAGCGCCTCCCCCAGCGCATAGACGTGATCGACACCGGGCAGCGTGGCGAACAGGCGCGCCAGCGCGGGATGGCAGACCAACGCCACCTGCGCCGCGCCGCCTTCCTTCAGCAAGGCGGCGTAGCGGCAGAAGTGGATCATGTCGCCGTGCCCCGCCTCCAGGCCGATGACGATGGACTTGCCATGCAGCGCTTCCCCATCCCAGAACGGGCAATCGAAGGACAGGGGAAAATGGTCGAACTGCCAGCGCGCGTCGAGCATCTTCCAGCCCTCTTCAAAGCGCGCCTGGCGCAGCAGCAGGTAACTCAGGTTGAAGCGCGTGCGCGCGTGCTGATGGTCCAGGGCCAGCGAGCGCCGGTAGCAGGCTTCCGCTTCCTCTTCCCGATGGGTGCAGGCCAGCACCACGCCGAACTGGTTCCATGCTGCCGGCGATTCCGGCTCCAGCCGCGCGGCCTCGCGCGCCTGCGCTTCCGCCTCGCCGAAACGCTTGGCCTTCAACAGCAGCGCGCTCAGGTTCTGCCGCAACTGCGCATGGTCCGGCATCAAGGCGATCGCCTGCAGGTAGTGGTATTCCGCTTCGGCTGGAAAGCCCTGCAGTTCCTTCAGGTAGCCGAGATTGGCGCGCGCGCCCGCGTGCAGGGGCTGCACCTGCAAGGCATCCAGATAGCACTGCTCGGCGGCGGCGAGGTCGCCTGCGGCCATGCGGTGATTCCCGTCGAGGTAAGCTTGCTGTGGATCGCCGGGCATCAGATCATCCCGGCCAGTTGCGCTTCCGGCACAGGCTTGCTGAACAAGTAGCCCTGGTAGCAGTGACTGCCTTCGGCCGTGATGAAGGCCAGTTGTTCGGTCGTTTCCACGCCCTCGGCCAGCACCGACATGTTCATGCTCTTGCCCAGCGCGATAATCATGCGCACGATGGCGGCGCCGTGGCCGGCGTCGCGGATGAAGGAACGGTCTATCTTGAGCTGGTCTATCGGCAGCCGGTGCAGGTAGGACAGCGACGAATAGCCGGTGCCGAAATCGTCCAGCGCGAAGCAGACGCCCTTTTCGCGCAGGCGCTGCATCTTTTGCACCGTACCCTCCACGTCGGACAGCAGCAGGCTTTCCGTCAACTCCAGCCGCAACCGGGCGGCCGGGGCGCCGCTGCGCGCCAGCACCTCCAGCACCTGCTCCACGAAATCAGGCCGGTGGAATTGCGCCGAGCTGACGTTGACCGACATTTCCAGGCCCGCCGTGCGCGGCTCGCGCGACCAGCGCGCCAGCAGACTGCAGGCTTCCTCCAGCACCCAGCGCCCCAGCGGCAAAATCAGGTTGCTCTCTTCCGCCACCGGGATGAACTCCGCCGGCGACACCATGCCGCGCTGTGGATGCTGCCAGCGCACCAGCGCTTCCACGCCGGCGACGCGGCCATCCATATCGACCTGCGGCTGGTAGTGCAGCACGAATTCGCGATTGAACAGGGCGCGGCGGATATCGGCCTCCATCTGGGCGCGCTGCGAAACGCGCGTCAGCATGGTTGGCTCGAAGAACGAAACGCCGTTGCGCCCCGACGCCTTCACCTGGTACATGGCCAGGTCTGCGCGCTGCAGCACTTCCTCCACGCCGGCTTTCTCGGGACCGAACACCGTCACGCCGATGCTGGGCGTGCTGTATTGTTCCGAACCGGCGATGTCGAACGGCGCATGAAAGGCTTGCAGCAGCTTCTCCGCGATGTCGCCTGCGGCGGCGGCTGCTGCGGCTTCGGTCGCGCCCAGGTCTTCCAGCAGGACCACGAATTCGTCGCCGCCGAAGCGGGCCACCGTATCGCAACTGCGCACCGCGTCGTTCAGGCGATTGGCCACCAGTTGCAGCAGCAGGTCTCCCTTGTCGTGGCCGCGCGTGTCGTTGATGCTCTTGAAGTTATCGAGGTCGATGAACAGCATGGCGCCCTGGCGGCCGGCGCGCTGTCCCAGCGCCAGCGCGTGCTCCAGGCGGTCCAGGAGCAACTGGCGGTTGGGCAGGCCGGTCAGCTTGTCGTAGAAGGCCAGCTTGTGGATTTCCGCTTCCGTGGCCTTGCGCGCGCTGATGTCGCGGAAGTAGATGGTCAGGCCCTCCTCCGAGGGATAGGCGCGAATTTCGGTCCACAGGTCCAGCGGCGCGTAGTGTTCCTCGAAGGCGACCGGGGTATTGGTGGCGATGGCCTGGTGGTAGGCGCGGTAATAGGGCCCGCCGACGGCTTCCGGGAACACTTCCCACAGGTTGCGGCCGATGACGTCGCCGCGCTGCACATGCGTCAGGCGTTCGGCATTGCCGTTCATATAACGGATCTCCCACCTATGGCCGATCATCAGCACCGCATCCGAGATGCTTTCCAGCGTGGCGGTCAGCGCCGCAGCCTGCAGCGCCTCCGCATGGGGTTCGTTCGGTCCTTGCATATCGAGAGTGAAGTGTGGCCGGGCCCGGCTGGCCTGGCCACACAGTATGCGCTCCTGCTGGGCGCTGGTCAAACGACGCGCGCGCGCTCCAGCATGGCGTGCAGCAGCACGTTGCAGCCAGCCTCCAGGTGCTCAGCCTTGGCGTCTTCGATTTCGTTGTGGCTGATGCCGTCCTTGCAGGGCACGAAAATCATCCCGGCGGGCGCCAGGCGGGCGGCGTAGATGGCGTCGTGGCCGGCGCCGGACACCACGTCCATGGTCGAGTAACCCAGCTTGGCGGTGGCGCTGCGCACCGCGCCCACGCACTCGGGATGGAAGGGACACGGCGGATAATAGGACACGCGCTCGATGGCGATCTTCAGCCCCGTCTCGCCGCGTACCTTGTCGATATAGGCCAGCATCTCTTCGTGCATGGTGTTCAGCAGCTCGTCGCTGACGTTGCGCAGGTCGATGCTGAATTTGACTTCGCCAGGAATCACGTTGCGGCTGTTGGGGAAGACCTGCACCATGCCGACCGTGCCGCGTCCATACGGCGGGTAGCGGTTGGCGATGGCCACCACTTCCTGCATGATCCGGGTCGACACCTGCAGCGCATCTTTACGCAGGTGCATGGGCGTGGGGCCGGCGTGCGCCTCCATGCCGCTGACCACGCAGTCGTACCAGGACAGGCCCATCACAGCGGGCACCACGCCGATCACCTTGTCCGCGTCTTCCAGCACCGGGCCTTGTTCGATATGGGTTTCGAAGTAGGCGCCGATAGGATGGTCGCCGGGCACCTGCTGGCCTTTGTAGCCAATGCGTTCCAGTTCCGCGCCCACGGTCTTGCCTTCCGTGTCCTTGGCGGCGTAGGCCGTCTCCAGCGTGAAGGCGCCGCAGAATACGCCCGAGCCCATCATCACCGGCACGAAGCGCGAGCCTTCCTCGTTGGTCCAGAAGGCGACTTCGATCGGCGCTTCGGTCTTGATCTTCAGGTCGTTCAGCGTGCGCACGACTTCCAGCCCGGCCAGCACGCCGTAGTTGCCGTCGAACTTGCCGCCGGTGGGCTGGGTGTCGATATGGCTGCCGGTCATCACGGGCGGCAGCGCGTTGTTCACGCCGTCCCGGCGCATGAAGACGTTGCCGATCTGGTCGATGGTGATCGCCAGGCCGGCTTCCCTGCCCCAACTGACCACCAGGTCGCGGCCCTGCTTGTCCAGGTCCGTCAAGGCCAGGCGCTTGACGCCGCCTTTTTCGGTGGCGCCGATTTTCGCCAGTTCCATCAGCGAGGCCCACAGGCGGTCGCCGTTGATACGCATGTCGCTCATCTTCTTTCTCCTGATAGTTCCGTCGTTCCCGCGAAAGCGGGAACCCATGCTGAGCACTCCATCCAGCTCCCCATGGATTCCGCCTGCGCGGGAATGACAGGTGAGGTGTCAGCGCGCCGACGTGGCTTTGAACGCCGGGCGGTTGATATAACGTCCCGCGCCTTCCACCGCCATCAGCACGCCGCGATGAAACACGACATTGCCGGCGGCCAGCGTGGTGCTGGGGATGCCGCGCACGGTGCGGCCCTCGAATACATTGAAGCCGCCCTTAGCGAACTGGGTCAGCGCGGAGATGGTGCGGCTGGCCTCCGGGTCCCACACCACGATATCGGCATCCGCGCCCGGCGCGATCACACCCTTGCGCGGATAGATGTTGAAGATCTGCGCCGCATTGGTGGACGTGACCCTGACGAACTCCGACGGCGTCAGCATGCCGCTGTTGACGCCCGCATCCCAGATCACCGACATGCGGTCTTCCACGCCGCCGCAGCCGTTCGGTATCCTGGTGAAGTCGTCCTTGCCCATGGCCTTTTGCTCGGCGCAGAAGGTGCAGTGGTCGGTGGCCGTGGTGTGCAGGTTCCCGCCGCGCAGCCCCTGCCACAGCGCGGTCTGGTGATGGCTGCTGCGGAACGGTGGACTCATGACGTGGCCCGCCGCGAACTCCAGGTCGTCGCTCTGGTACACGCTGTCATCGATGACCAGGTGGCCGGCCAGCGCCTCGCCATACACGCGCTGCCCGTGCGCGCGGGCGCGGGTGATGGCGTCCAGCGATTCGGCGCAGGAGACGTGCACGATGTAGATCGGCGTGTTCATCACGTTGGCGATGGCGATAGCGCGGTTGGCCGCTTCCGCCTCCACTTCGGGCGGGCGTGACAGCGGGTGGGAACTCGGCCCGGTCAGGCCGCGCTTCAGCAAGTCCTGCTGCAACTGGTACACCAGTTCGCCGTTCTCCGCGTGCACGGTCGGCATCGCGCCCAGTTCCAGGCAGCGGCGGAAGCTCTTCACCAGGGTCTCGTCGTCGGCCATGATGGCGTTCTTGTACGCCATGAAGTGCTTGAAGCTGTTGACGCCATGCTCGTTGACCAGTATCCCCATGTCGCGGTGCACGGTCTCGTCCCACCAGGTGATGGCGACGTGGAAGGTATAGTCGCCCGCCGAGCGCCTGGCCCACTCGCGCCACTGCTGGTAGGCTTCGATCAGGTTCTGCTTCGGCGATGGAATCACGAAGTCGATGATGGTGGTGGTGCCGCCGGCCAGGCCGGCCGCGGTGCCGGTATAGAAGTCGTCCTGCGTGACGGTGCCCATGAAGGGCAGGTTCATGTGCGTGTGCGGGTCTATCCCGCCCGGCATCACGTACTGCCCGCCGGCGTCGATGACCTTGGCGCCGGATGGGGCTTCCAGGTTTTCGCCCACGGCGACGATCTTGTCGCCATCGCACAGCACGTCGGCGCGAAAGGCGCGGTCGGCGTTGACGACCGTACCGCCACGGATGATAGTTGCCATAAACGTCTCCCGATTTTTATGAGTGGGCCGGCGCGCGCACGGCCGGCACTGCTTTCCCCTTCATCATCATCCCATACACCACTGCGGAAATGGCGATGCCGACGAACCAGGCGTAGGTGTACAGGATCTTGAATCCCTCCGCCACGCCGGGGAAGGATGCCGGAAACGCGGCATTGAGGAAGCCCGGAATGTTGGGGATGACGCCGATCACGAAGGCGACGATGGCGGCGATGTTCCAGCCGCTGCCATACGAATACTGGCCATCTTCGCGGTACAGTTCATCCACGTTCAACTGCGTCTTGCGCACCAGGTAGTAGTCGACGATCAGCACGCCGGCGATGGGGCCGAGCAGCGCCGAATAGCCGATCAGCCAGGTGAAGATGTAGCCCTGCGTGGATTCAAGTATCTTCCACGGCATCATCAGGATGGCGATGGCGGCGGTGATGTAGCCGCCCAGTTTGTACGAAATCTGCTTCGGCGCCAGCGACGAAAAATCGTAGGCCGGCCCCACCAGGTTGGCGGCCAGGTTCACCGACACGGTATCGATCAGCAGGATCAGCAGCGCCACCAGCACGGCCGCGCCGGTCATGCGGCTGGACAGCTCGACCGGGTCCCAGATCGCCTTGCCGTACAAGACCACCGTGGCCGAAGTGACGATCACCGCCAGCGCGGCCAGCAATCCCATGGGCACCGGCAGGCCGACCGACTGGCCCAGCACCTGGTCGCGCTGGGTCTTGGCGAAGCGGGTAAAGTCCGGGATGTTGAGTGCCAGCGTGGCCCAGAAGCCGACCATGGCCGTCAGCGAAGGCCAGAAAGCGGACCAGAACTGGCCGGCCTTCTTGCCGCCTTCGACAAACTGCGAAGGCGCCGACAGCAGCGTGCCGAAGCTGCCGGCCTGGTTGTACACCCAGGCCAGCAGCACGAAGCAGATCACGATCTTCAGCGGCGCGGTGTAAGTCTCCAGCTTGCGGATCGCGTCCATGCCGTGCACGATGTACCAGAACTGGATCGCCCAGAAGGCCAGGAAGCACAATAGCTGCGCGCCATTGATGCCCAGGCCGACGATCTTGCCGCCGCCGATCTCGCCGCCCAGCAGCACGCCCAGCAGCGTGTAGATCATCTGCCCGCCGAACCAGGTCTGGATGCCGTACCAGCCGCAGGCGACGATGGCGCGCATCAGCGCCGGCAGCCGCGCGCCGGTGGTGCCGAAGGAAGACCGCGCCAGCACCGCGTAAGGGATGCCGTACTTGGTGCCCGCATGCCCGATCAGCAGCATGGGCACCAGCACGATGGCGTTCGCCAGGAACACCGTGAACACTGCCTGGTAGCCCGACATGCCGCCCTCGATCAAACTGGCCGACAGCGTGTAGGCCGGAATGCACATCACCATCCCGACCCACAGCGCGGCGAAGTGATACCACCGCCAGGTGCGCTGCGTCGCCGAGGTCGGGGCCAGGTCTTCATTCCACAGTTGCGTGCCGCCAGATACATTGCTCAAAGTGCTCTCCCGGTAGATAGTCTAGGCTGCTTCGCTCACCTTGTTTTCCGCGCGCGGATTGCGCGGGTCCTGCGTCCAGTTCATGTACGGCTTGCCGGTTTCCTGCGGCACCATGGTGATGCAGCCCTGGACCGGACAGGTGATTTCGCACAGATTACACCCAACGCATTCTTCCTTGATGACTTCATAGGTGCGGGCGCCGCTCGCCTCGTCGATCAACTGGGCGATGGACTGGTGCGAGGTATCTTCGCAGGCCACGTAGCAGCGGCCGCACTTGATGCACTCGTCCTGGTTGATCTGCGCAATCACCTTGTAGTTCATGTTGAGGTACTTCCAGTCGGTGGTGTTGGGCACCGCCTTGCCGGAAAAGTCGCTGATGCTCTTGTAGCCCTTCTCGTCCATCCAGCGCGACAGGCCATCCTTCATCTGTTCGACGATGCGGAAGCCGTGCAACATCGCGGCCGTGCACACCTGCACGCAGCCCGCGCCCAGCGCGATGAACTCGGCGGCGTCGCGCCAGTTGCCGATGCCGCCGATGCCGGAGATCGGCAGGCCGGCCGTCTGCGGATCGCGCGCGATCTCGGCCACCATGTTCAGCGCGATCGGCTTGACGGCCGAACCGCAGTAGCCGCCGTGCGTGCTGGCGCCGCCCACGATGGGGAAGGCCACCATCTGGTCCAGGTCGAGGTGGGTGATGGAGTTGATGGTGTTGATCAGCGAGACCGCGTCCGCGCCGCCCGCCTTGGCCGCACGGGCCGGCGCGCGGATGTCGGTGATGTTGGGTGTCAGCTTGACGATCACCGGCAGCTTGGTGTGCTGCTTGCACCAGCGCGTGACCATCTCGACATAGTCCGGCACCTGGCCGACCGCGGCGCCCATGCCGCGCTCCGGCATGCCGTGCGGGCAGCCGAAGTTCAGTTCGATGCCGTCGGCGCCGGTGGCTTCCACTTTCGGCAGGATGTCGGCCCAGGCCTGTTCTTCACACGGCAGCATCAGCGACACGATGATGACGCGATCCGGCCAGTCCTTTTTCACCTGCGTGATTTCCTGCAGGTTGATTTCCAGCGAACGGTCGGTAATCAGCTCGATGTTGTTGAAGCCCAGGACTTCACGGTTCTTGCCGTAATGCGCCGAATAGCGCGACGACACGTTGACGGCGGCGGGGTCCTCGCCCAGCGTCTTCCACACCACGCCGCCCCATCCCGCCTCGAATGCGCGCACCACGTTGTAAGCCTTGTCCGTCGGCGGCGCGGAAGCCAGCCAGAACGGATTGATGGACTTGATGCCGCAGAATTCTATGCTCAGGTCAGCCATTATGCCGCCTCCTTCAGACCGTTGATATCCTGGTGTATGGCGTGCGCCGCCAGTTTTCCGTGCTGGACCGCCTGCACCGTCAAGTCCTGTCCGGGCGCCACGCAGTCGCCGCCGGCGTAGATGCCCGGCAGGACCGTGCGGAACTGGCTGTCGACGTGGATCTTGTCGCCGTCACGCTTCAGTGTTTTCGCCAGCGGGTCGCTGACGCTGGCTTCGTCCATGCCCTGGCCTATGGCCTTGAAGACCGCATCGGCCGCGATTTCAAACGTCTCGCCGGTGCCGCTGAAGCGGCCGTCGACCATGGCGGTTTTCTCGAAGCGCATGCCGCGCACGCGGCCCGCCTCGTCCAGCAGCACCTGCTGCGGCTGCGCCCAGGTGCGCATGCGGACTTGGTTTTCTTTCGCGATGTGCTGTTCGTGGCCGGTGGCGCTCATGGCCTCGAAGCCGCGGCGGTACACCAGCGTGACTTCCTCCGCGCCCAGGCGGCGCATCTGCACAGCCATGTCGATCGCCGTGTTGCCGGCGCCGATGACGATGGCGCGCGCCGGCAGCGGCAGCTTGCTCAGGTCGTCGGACTGGCGCAGCGCGGCGATGTAGTCGACCGCCGCCAGCAAGCCCGGCGCATCTTCGCCCGTCAGGCCCAGCCGCTTGCTGGCGCCCAGGCCCAGGCCGAGGAACACCGCATCGTACTGCGCGTGCAGGTCCTTCAACTGCAGGTTGCCGCCCAGGGTCTGGCCGTGCCGCACGGTGATGCCGCCGATTTGCAGCAGGAACTCCACTTCCTTCTGCGCGAAGTCGTCGGTCAGCTTGTACCTGGCGATGCCGTATTCATTGAGGCCGCCGGATTTTTCCTGCGCCTCGTAGATCACCACGTCGTTGCCCAGCATGGCCAGGCGGTGCGCGCAGGACAGGCCCGCCGGGCCGGCGCCAACCACGGCGATCTTCTTGCCGGTGGAGGGGGCGCGCTTGAACGGGTGCGCGTCAAAATGCGCGTGGTCGATGGCGTAGCGCTGCAGCAGGCCGATCTTCACCGGCTGGCCTTCCGCGTCGTGATTGCGCACGCAGGCGTCCTCGCACAGGATCTCCGTCGGGCAGACGCGCGAGCAACTGCCGCCCAGGATGTTCTGTTGCAGGATGCCGGCGGCGGCGCCGTTGATGTTCTCGTCGTGGATGTTGCGGATGAATGCGGCCACATCGATCCCGGTGGGGCAGATGCGCATGCATGGCGCGTCGTAGCAGTACAGGCAGCGCGCCGATTCAATCGCGGCCTGGCGCGCGTTGAGCGCGGGCGCCAGGTCGGTGAACTGCTGCGCCAGTGATTCGTTGGTGTCCTTCGATTGCGGCAGGTAACTAAGCGATTCGATCATCATCTACTCCGGGCATCATTGTCGTTCCCGCGAAAGCGGGAATCCATAGTCCGCATGGGTTCCCGCCTGCGCGGGAACGACGGCGGCGGGTCTTACTTCATCTGCGGGAATGAAAATTCTGCGCCAGCGCTTGCGGTGTTGGGCCAGCGCTGCATGACGGCCTTGTGGCGCGTGTAGAAGCGCACGCCTTCCGGGCCGTAGGCGTGGTGGTCGCCGAACAGGCTGCGCTTCCAGCCGCCGAAACTGTTGAAGGCCATGGGCACCGGCAGCGGCACGTTCACGCCCACCATGCCGACCTGGATCTGCCGCACGAACTCGCGCGCCACGCCGCCGTCGCGGGTGAAAATGGCCACGCCGTTGCCGTACTCGTTGCGGTTGATGAGTTCCACCGCGCTGCCGACGTCGGGCAGGCGCAGCACGCACAGCACGGGGCCGAAAATTTCTTCCTTGTAGATAGTCATGTCCGGCGTGACGTGATCGAACAAAGTGCCGCCGACGAAGAAGCCGTTCTCGCGTCCCGGCACGCCGTAGTTGCGGCCGTCGACCACCAGCTTGGCGCCCTGCTCCACGCCCTCGCCGATCAGGCGTTCGATGCGCTGCTTGGCGGCGCTGGTCACCACCGGCCCCATTTCGGCATCGGCCGCCATGCCGTCGCGCACTTTCAGTGCGCTGGTGCGCCGGGCCAGTGCATCGACCAGCTTGTCGCCGGCGTCGCCGATGGCCACGGCCACCGAGATCGCCATGCAGCGTTCGCCGGCCGAACCGTAGGCGGCGCCCATCAAGGCGTCGACCGCCATGTCCATGTCGGCATCCGGCATCACCACCATGTGGTTCTTGGCGCCGCCCAGCGCCTGCACGCGCTTGCCCGCGGCGCTGCCGCGCGCATAGATGTATTCCGCGATCGGGGTCGAGCCGACGAAGCTCACCGCCTGCACCACAGGGTGGTCGAGCAGCGCATCGACCACCACCTTGTCGCCCTGGACGACGTTGAACACGCCGTCCGGCAGGCCCGCCTGCTTCAGCAGCCGCGCATGCATCAGCGACGGCGACGGATCGCGCTCGGAAGGCTTGAGGATGAAGGTATTGCCGCATGCGATAGCGACCGGGAACATCCACATCGGCACCATCACCGGGAAGTTAAACGGCGTGATGCCGGCCACCACGCCCAGCGGCTGGCGCATGGACCAGGCGTCGATGCCGCGCGCGATCTGGTCGGTGAACTCGCCCTTCAGCATTTGCGGAATGCCGACCGCGAATTCCACCACTTCGATCCCGCGCGCCACTTCGCCTTGCGCATCGGCGAAGGTCTTGCCGTGTTCGCGCGTGATCATGGCGGCGAATTCGTCGGTATGCTGCTGGCACAGTTGCAGGTATTTGAACAGCACGCGCGCACGCGCCAGCGGCGGCGTGGCGGCCCAGGCCGGGAAGGCTTTCTCTGCCGCGCGCACGGCGGCGTCGACTTCTTCCGCCGTGCCCAGCGCCACCTTGGCCACCGGCTCGCCCAGCGCCGGGTTGAATACGTCCGCGTGGCGGCCGCTGTGCGTGTCGACGGTGACGCCGTCGATGTAATGCGTGATGGTATCCATATACTCTTTCAAGGTTTGCGGACTAGCCCAGCAGGCTGTCCGGTTCTACATAGGTATAGCCCAGGCCATGCGCCACCGCTTCATAGGTGACCTTGCCGAGGCAGACATTCAAGCCGTTCTTCAGGTGCGGGTTGGCGCGCAGCGCTTTCTGCCAGCCCTTGTCGGCCAGCGCCAGCGCATGGCCGATGGTCGCGTTGTTCAATGCGAAGGTCGAGGTGCGCGCCACCGCGCCGGGCATGTTGGCCACGCAGTAGTGCACCACGCCGTCCACGATGTAGGTCGGCTTTTCGTGCGTGGTGGGATGCGAGGTTTCGAAGCAGCCGCCCTGGTCGATCGCCACGTCCACCACTACCGCGCCCTGCTTCATGCGCGCGATCATGGACTTGGTGACCAGCTTGGGCGCCGCCGCGCCGGGCACCAGCACGCCGCCGATCACCAGGTCCGCATCCAGCACCGCTTCCTCGATCGAATGGGCGTTGGAATACATGGTGGCGATGCGGTTGCCGTACACCAGGTCGAGCTGGCGCAGGCGATCGACGTTCTTGTCGAGGATGGTCACGCGCGCGCCGATGCCGACCGCCATCTGCAGCGCGTTGGAGCCGACCACGCCGGCGCCGATGATGGCGATATGGCCAGGCGCCACGCCCGGCACGCCGCCCAGCAGCAGGCCCATGCCGCCCTTGGATTTTTCCAGGTGGGCGGCGCCGGCCTGGATCGACATGCGCCCCGCCACCTCGCTCATCGGCGCCAGCAGCGGCAAGCCGCCGTTGGCGCCGGTGATGGTTTCGTACGCGATGCAGACCGCGCCGGACTTCACCAGCGCCTTGGTCTGCTCGGGGTCCGGCGCCAGGTGCAGATAGGTGTACAGGATCTGCCCTTCGCGCAGCATCGCGCATTCTTCCGGCTGCGGTTCCTTCACCTTCACGATCATCTCGGCGCGGGCGAAAATCTCGGCCGCGTCGTCGACGAGGTGGGCGCCCGACGCTTCATACATCGCATCGGTGAGGCCGATGGCCGCGCCCGCGTTTTTTTGTACCAGTACCTGATGACCACGCAAAATGAGTTCCTTCACGCTGGCCGGGGTAAGGCCGACGCGGGACTCCTGGTTCTTGATCTCTTTTGGGACGCCTACCAGCATGGTGTTCTCCTCAGTCTAAGTGTTTAAGTACTTCCCCCAGTTTTCCGAAAAGTTCGTCGATGTGTTTTTTCTCCAGCACCAGCGGCGGCGACAGCGCGATGATGTCGCCCGTGGTGCGGATCAGGATGCCGGCGGCGAAGGCCTTCTTGAACGCGTCGAAGGCCCGCGCGCCCGGCTTGCCCGGTATCGGCGCCAGCTCGATGCCGGCGATCAGGCCGATGGTGCGGATGTCGATCACATGCGGCAGGCCTTTCAGCGCATGCACCGCGTCTTCCCAGTACTGCGCCATGCCGGCCGCATGCTCCAGTATCTTCTGCTCCCTGAACACTTCCAGCGTGGCCAGCGAGGCGGCGCAGGCCACCGGGTGGCCCGAGTAGGTATAGCCGTGGAACAGTTCGATGCCGGCCGGCGCATCCATGAAGGCGTCGTAGATGAACTGCTTGCTGAACACCGCCCCCATCGGGATGGTGCCGTTGGTGAGGCCCTTCGCGGTGGTCATCATGTCCGGCTCGACGTCGAAGTAGTCGGCGGCGAACGGCGTGGTCAGGCGGCCGAAGCCGGTGATCACTTCGTCGAAGATCAGCAGGATGCCATGCTTGGTGCACAGCTCGCGCAAGCGCTTGAGATAACCCTTGGGCGGAATCAGCACGCCGGTGGAACCGGCCACCGGCTCGACGATCACCGCCGCGATGGTGGAAGCGTCGTGCAGCGCGACGATGCGTTCCAGCTCGTCGGCCAAGTTGGCGCCGTGCTCCGGCTCGCCGCGCGTGTAGGCGTTCTTGTCCAGGTTGTGGGTGTGCGGCAGGTGGTCCACACCCGGCAGCATCACGCCGTAAGGCTTGCGGTTGCCGGCGATGCCGCCGACCGAGATGCCGCCGAAGCCCACGCCGTGGTAGCCGCGCTCGCGGCCGATGAAGCGCGTGCGGCTGGCTTCGCCGCGCGCCCTGTGATACGCCAGCGCGATCTTCAGCGCCGTGTCCACCGACTCGGAACCGGAGTTGGTGTAGAACACCTGGCCAAAGCGGTGGTTGGTGTACTCCATCAGTTGCTCGGCCAGGTCGAAGGCGGCCGGGTGACCCATCTGGAAGGTCGGCGCGAAGTCCAGTTGGCCGACCATTTCGCGCACGGCCGCGACGATCTTCGGTTGCGCGTGGCCGCAGGGCACGCACCACAGGCCGGCCGTGCCGTCCAGGATGCTGCGTCCGTCCACGTCCTTGTAGTACATCCCTTCCGCCGATACCAGCAGCCGCGGGTGGGCCTTGAAATCGCGGTTATTCGTGAAAGGCATCCAGAAGGACGCCATCGATTCCGGTCTTGCTTCGTTCATGTGCATCTCCCGACTAACCGTATAAAAAAATTTTACCAGTTGGCAAAATATTGATGCAATAATAGACAGCAGGACAACTATGGCACAGATACACAAAGATCAAAACAGTCCAACCGTGCAGGTCACAAAAACAACACAGTTTGGGGGATGAGTGGGATGGAAGAGGCAGGTCCTGAGATCGGTCAAACCGGCTGGCCCGCGCTTGCGATAGAGCGCAAGCAGAAGGGCAGCCTGGTCGAGCAGATCGTCGCCGCCATCAGCGCGATGGTGGCGCGGCGGGAGCTGCGTATCGGTACCAAAATGCCGTCGGTCAGACAGTTCGCCAAGTGTAACGGTGTCAGTACCTTTACAGTTGTCGAGTCCTACGACCGCCTGGTGACCCTGGGCCTGCTGTCCTCGCGCCGCGGCTCCGGCTATTTCGTGGCCCGCCAGGATGTGCCGGCCGCGCTGCTGCCGAGCGCCATGCAAGCCGCGCCCACCGCCATCGACGCCCTGACGCCCGAGCTGTACTCCGGCGTTTCCGATGCCCTGCCGGTCGGCGCCGGCTGGCTGCCGCCCGACTGGTATGGCGAAGACACCATCCTCGACGCCGTGCGCCATGCCATGCGCATCCCGGCCAACCGCCTGCGCGGCTACGGCCATCCGCTGGGCTTTCCGACGCTGCGCCAGTACATGGCAGGCACACTCGGCGACGAACTGTTCCCGGTCGAACCGGAACAGATACTGCTCACCCACGGCGCCACTCACGCCTTCGACCTGGTGCTGCGCACGCTCACCAAGCCCGGCGACACGGTGCTGGTGGAAGATCCCGGCTACAGCAACCTGCTGTCGCTGATACGCCACCACGGCTGCATCGCGGTCGGCATTCCGCGCGGCGAGCACGGCCTGGACTTCGACCTGCTGGCCCAGCAGGCGGCCCAGTGCCAGCCCAAGCTCATGTTCGTCAACACGGTGCTGCAAAACCCGCTGGGCACTTCGCTCAGCCAGGCGCAGGCGCACCGCCTGCTGGCACTGGCCGAGCAGTTCGATTTCTGGCTGGTGGAAGACGACATCTACCGCGAACTGGCGCCGCGCGGCGAGGCCTCGCTGGCGGCCATGGACGGCCTGCGCCGCGTGATCCGCGTCGGCAGTTTTTCCAAGACCCTGTCGCCGGTGCTGCGCGTGGGTTCGATCTGCGCCTCGCCGTCGCTGATCCCGGAACTGCTGCGGGTGAAGATGCTGGCCGGGCTGACCACCTCCGAGATCAACGAGCGCGCCGTCTACCACGCCATCACCGCCCGTCCCTACCGGCGCATGGTGGACAAGCTGATCGCCCAGCTCGACACCGGCCGCGAACGCGCCATGGCCAGCCTGCGCGAGGCCGGCCTGACGCCGCTGGCGCGCCCGCGCGGCGGCATGTTCGTCAGCGCCGGCTGGCCCGACGCGCCCAGCGCGGAATGGAACGGCAAGCTGATCGCCGACCAGGCGCTGGGCCACGGCATCTTGCTGTCTCCCTGTGATTTCTTTATGCTTCGGGCGCCGGAGTCGATCTGGTTCCGTTTCAACGTGGCCTATGCCGACCACCCGCAACTCCTGACCTTCCTGAGAACGCTATGCCGACAGCCAAACTGAATGCAGCACCGGTCGCCAAGATCAAGCGGCGCATCCTCAACCGCGACAAGCTGGAATCGGAGATCACCGCCGAAGCGGTCAAGGTGTTTGCGGAGTACGGCTACGAAGGCACCTCGATCGCCATGGTGGCCGAGAACGCCGGGCTGTCCAAGCAGAACCTGATGTATTACTTCCCCACCAAGCAGGCCCTGTACCAGCGCGTGCTGGACGAGGTGCTGGACGAATGGCTGGCGCGCATGGACACCCTGGCCTCGGCCGAGCGCGACCCGCGCGACATGCTGCGCAGCTATGTGCAGGCCAAGCTGAAGTTCTCGCGCGAGCAGCCGTGGGCGTCGCGCGTGTATGCGATGGAAGTGATCAGCGGCGCGCCGCTGTACGGCGGGCAGATCCAGAGCCGCGTGGTGCCGCTGGTGCGCAAGGATATCGACGTGTTCGAGCAGTGGATAGGCGAAGGCAAGATCGCCCCCGTCAACGCCACCCACCTGCTGTTTGCGATCTGGGCGATGACGCAGTCCTACGCGGACTTCGCCGCCCAGATGACGCTGGTGCTGAACCGCAAGCAGCTCACGAAGAAGGATTTCGACGATGCCGAAAAGCTCATCGTCGACATGGTGCTGGCGGCGATCAGCGTGCCGCAGCCCGCTGGCGGCGACGGGCGATGACGCCGACCATGCCCAGGCCGGCCAGCAGCATGGCGTAGGTTTCCGGTTCCGGGATAGGCGCGGCCAGGCTTTGCTGGTGGATCTCGCCGGCCGACAGGATGTCCTTGGCGTACACGCCGCCCTCGACGTTGGCGCCGCCCAGGTTGCTGAAGGTGCCGTCCACCGCCAGCACCTGGCCGTCGAAGGTGCGGTTGACCGTCACGCTGGTCGCGCCCTCGAAGTTCCAGACGATCTTGCTGCCCAGGTCGGTGCGGTTGAAGTTGGCGGTCAGCGACAGCGACTTGTCGTTGGTGTTCAGCACCGCGCCCTGCGCGCCATTCATGTTGAAGATGAAATCGGTGGTGGTGCTGGAGAAGATTTGCGTATCCAGCGTGGTCAGGTCGAACACCGCCACGCCGTTGGCGTCGGCCTTGGCGTTGAAGGTCACCGTGTGGTTGTCGTTGCTGAAGCTGACCGTGCTGCCGGTCGACGGCAACTGCCCCAGGTAGTACGACAGGCCGTGCAGCACATGGCTCAGGTCGGTCGAACCGGCGGCGTTGACGTAGGCCGACTGCAGCGAGGTCAGCGTGCTGACGCGGGTCTGGTTCAGGTTGCCGCCGCTGACGGCGCCGCCGACGTAGAACACGCCGTTGCCGTTGTAGCTGGTATTGGACGAGCTGCCTTCGATGACAGACTGGCCCTTGTTGACGGTGGAATTGCTGATGTTGCCGCCCACGTAGACGCCGCCGTCGGTGACTTGCACGCCAGAGACGGAACCGGCCACGGTCAGGCCGGCGTAGCTGGAGGCCGGGAGCTGGTTGGGATGCATGCTCAGCACGGCGCCGTTGCCGCTGAGGTTGCCGCCGACGTAGCTGCGGCCGTCCACGTGCGACGAGGTCTGGAAGCTATCCAGCGCAACCACGTTAAACTGTTGCAGGACTTGGGCCGCGGTCAGGCTGGCGGCATGGGCGGAACCGGCCAGCATGGTGGCGGCGGCGATCAGGGTCAGGCGGCGTGCGGTCATGTATCGTCCTAAAAAAAAGATTGCTCTGATGTAAATCAACTTATATTTAGTATATCACACACTTCTTGTTTTAAAAACATTTTTTTATGACAGCCTTCAACCCCATCACCCTGCAGACCGCCCGCCTGAGCCTGCGCTTCCTGCGCATGGACGACGCGCCCGCCCTGCTGCACCTGTTTTCCGATCCGGAAGCCCTGCGCTACTGGAGCTGCACGCCCTGGTTGCACCTGGACCAGGCCATCGACAACATCCGTCTAACCCTGCAGGGCTACGAAGAGCGCAGTTCCCTGCGCCTGGCCATGATGCTGGGCGAGGAACTGATCGGCACGGCCACCCTGTACGCCTTCGACCACCGCAACCACCGCTGCGAAATCGGTTACATGCTGTCGCGCGCCCACTGGGGCCGGGGCTACATGCCGGAAGCGCTGGCGGCGCTGATCGGCTACGGCTTCGGCCCGCTGGAATTGCACCGCATCGAGGCCGACATCCACCCCGAGAACGTCGCTTCCGAGCGCATCCTGCAACGCCTGCACTTCCGCCAGGAAGGCCGGCTGCGCGAGCGCTGGTTCGTCGGCGGCGAAATCTCGGACAGCGTCATCTATGGCCTGCTGGCGCGGGACTGGCAGGCCGCCACTCATCCCCCGCAATAACCGGCCATTCCTTCCAATCGGCAGTTGATCGGAATCCACTACGGCGCGGTCCGGTGCTTTGATACAGTGATCCCATCGCAACACGTTTTGATGGAGATGCAAGATGAGCAAATTCAACATGCAATCAGTGACCGACCTGATCGAGGAGATCTTCCGCGCCTTCGCGCAGATGCTGCGCCACGCCGTGCGCCTGATCGGCCGCATGTCGCCGCAGGCCCTGCTGGGCGCGGCGCTGGTCCTGGCTTTCGTGCTGACCATCCTGCCGCTGGCGCTGACGTTGTTCGTGGTTTTCCTGCTGATTAAAATCGCCGTCGGCGCCTGCTTCATCGGCGGCCGCCGCCACCGCCGCCACCAGGAGCGCGGGCAATGAAAAAGAACCGGCTGGCCAAGGCCGGCTACGACAACGCCAAGAGCTTCCTGGAGATTGTCCGCGAACTGGGCGACATCGCCATCGGCCTGTGGTGGCGCTTCTTCGACTGGCTGGCCCAGGTCGAGTGGCGCAAGCTGATGATGATCTGGGTGCTGCTGCTGATCTGCTCGGCGCCGTTCCACATGCCGCGCCAGGCCGGCATGTTCATCCTGTTCTCGTTCGGCCTGAAGGTGCTGGCCGGCGGCAAGCGCAAGGCCGAGCTGGAAGCGCGCCACGCCGCCAGCCACGCCGACGAGGAAAGCATGGAACGGCGCGTGGTGGAGGCGCGCATGGCGGCGCTGCAGGCCCAGGTCGAACCGCACTTCCTGTTCAACACCCTGGCCCTGATCGGCCAGTTGATCGAGACCGATCCGCCGCAGGCCGCGCGCATCCACCAGAACTTGATCGACTACCTGCGCGCCACGCTGCCGCAGATGCGCGCCAAGGGCGCCGGCACGCTGGGCCGGCAGATCGACATGTCGCGCGCCTACCTGGCCATCATGCAGGCGCGCATGCGCTCGCGGCTGGCGGTGTCGATCGACGTGCCGCAGGAAATGCTGAGCGCCACCTTCCCCGTGATGATGCTGCAGATCCTGATCGAGAACGCCATCAAGCACGGCCTGGAACCCAAGATCGAAGGCGGCCGCATCGACATCCGCGCCTCGGTCGACAACCAGATGCTGCAGGTGGACGTGATCGACGACGGCGTCGGCTTCAATCCCTACACCGGCGACGGCGTCGGCCTGGCCAATGTGCGCGAACGGCTGCGCATCCAGTACGGCAACCGCGCGCAACTGGTGATCGAAGCGCCGCTGACCGGCGGCACCCGCGCCAGCATCCGCGTGCCCTACGCCCCCGACATTTTCTCGACGAGTCCCACATGAACCGACCCACCGCACTGATCGCCGACGACGAGGAAGGCATGCGCCAGCAACTGCGCAGCCGCCTGCAGGAGGCCTGGCCGCAACTGGAAATCGTGGCCGAGGCGGCCAACGGCATCGAGGCCGTGGCGCTGGCCGGCCAGCACCAGCCGGACATCGTCTTCCTCGACATCCGCATGCCCGGCCTGTCCGGCATCGAAGCGGCGCGCATGCTGTTCAACCGCTGCCACCTGGTGTTCGTCACCGCCTACGACCAGTACGCGATCGAAGCCTTCGAACAGGGCGCGCTGGATTACCTGCTGAAGCCGGCCGGCGGCGAGCGCCTGAAAACCACCTGCGCGCGCCTGCAAAGCCTGATCGGCACCCAGCCGTCCAACATCGAGCGCCAACTGAGCCAGCTGCTGTCGCGGCAAAGCAGCAAGCCGGCCGCCCAGCCGGAATACCTGCGCTGGATACAGGCCGTGGTCGGCGCCAACCTGCGCATGATCTCCACCCGCGAGGTGCTGTTCTTCCAGGCCGACGAAAAATACACGCGGGTGCAGACCGAGCAGTCGGAAGTCCTGATCCGCAAGACGCTGAAGGAACTGGCGGACGAGCTGGACCCCAACGAATTCTGGCGCATCCACCGCTCGACCCTGGTGCGGGTGGACGCCATCCAGGAAGTCACGCGCGATTTGCGCGGCCGCCAGATGGTCCGCGTCCGCAACCGTCCCGAACTGCTGGAAGTGAGCCGCGGCCACACCCACCTGTTCCAACAGATGTGAACCCAGGCCGCGCTCTTTTGAGCGAGGTCAAAACATCGGTATTTGGGCATAATAGCGCTGAACCATCCGGCGCTAAATTCAATCGAATCTGTTCGCAACCGCACAAACAGAGGGGGAGAGAATAATGTCCAGCATACCCAAGCAAACCACGTGCAACGTCATGCCATGCATGCGCTACCGCGACGCCAACGCCGCCATCGACTGGCTGTGCAGCGTGTTCGGCTTCGAGGCGCAGATGGTGGTCCCGGAAAAGGATGGCAGCGTCGCCCATGCCCAGCTCATCTTCGGCAACAGCATGATCATGCTGGGCTCGGCCTTCGACACCGAGTACGGCCGCCTGCTGAAGCAGCCCAATGAAATCGGCCAGTTCGTCACGCAAAGCACTTACCTGGTGGTCAAGGACGCCGACCTGGTGTACGACCGCGTGCGCTCGGCCGGCGGCCAGATCCTGCTCGACATCAAGGACGAAGACTACGGCGGCCGCGGCTTCACCTGCCGCGACCCCGAAGGCCACGTCTGGAGCATCGGGACTTACGACCCGTACGACTGAGCCAGGGCGGCCACCAGCGCGCCGTCCGCCACCTGGGTGGGACGGATGCGGATGATGTCGCGGTACAGCGGCGGCATCGCCGCGCAGAGCACGGCCAGTGCCTCGTCCGGCAGCATGGGCAGCACGTACTGAAGCTGGGCCGGATTCTTCAGCGGCAGCGGCCCTTCCATGGTCGAGCCGTAAGCGCCGAGGTTCATGTAGCTGATCGCGCTGTCGTCCGGTCCGCGCGCGAACACGAAGGTGCCGTCCTTGGGATGGCCGAGGTAGTGGCGCACCTGCTCCTGCGCCGCTGCGCTGGCGCCATGCATCAGCTTGTAGCGTAGCTGGGCGTAGGCGCGCGTGGTTTCCATGAAGGCACTGCGGATGCCGGAGTGCGTCATCCGGCCGGGCAGGCACATCAGCAGGTTGCCGAAGGAATCCAGCAGGGCCACCGCGTCCCCGGCCCCGCCCTGTTCGCGGTCGCGCGCCATGGCTTGCAGCAGGAAGGGCGCCAGGCCTTCGTCCGGCCGGCGCGGCGTGCCGCGATAGGTCAGCGCGTCCGGATACAACTGCTTCAGCGCGCGCACGATGGCGTGGTCGGCCGGCAGCGTGGCCGGGTCTTTCAACTGGTCTTGCGCCGGGTCGGTATTGAACTTCTCCATCACCTCGGCCGCCGTGGCCTCGAACACCAGCGAGCACAGGGCCTGGGTGGCTTCGGAGATGGTTTTGCCGATGAAGAAGGAACGCGGCACGGCGCCGCGGTGTTCGCGCGCGTACTGCGAGCTGCCCAGCGTGGCGGGATAGCTGAAGGCGGCGGCGGCCGGCGCGCGCAGCGCTGCCGGCAGGCTGCCGAAGCTGGCGCTGCCGTCGTAGTTGATGCCGGCCTTGGTGTCCGGCGCGGCCGCCACCACGTTGAAGCCGCCGGCCAGGATGGCGCCGCTGCACATGCAGCAGGGATCGAGCGAGGTGACGATGGTGATGTCCTGCGGCGCCGGCAGCGGACGGCCCTTGGCGATCTCGGCGTAGTACCAGTCGATCAACTGGCGTTCGCCGTGCGCGGTTGGGTCGAAAATCAAGCCGTCCTTGATGACGTTGTTGTGCACGGATTGCAGCACGTTGCCGTACTGGTCCAGCATCACGCCGCCGACACCGAACGTGCCCTGGGTCTTGGCAGCGATGGCTTCCGCCGCCGCCATGGCGACGGCCGTCTGCACGTCTGTTTTCTTGAGGGCCAAAACGGTTTACTTCTTTTTCAGGTCGGCGCCGCCGAATGCGTTCGGCAGTTGCGCGGCGGCGGTGGTTTCGAAGATGTCGCCTTTCAGGTTGGTCAGCAGGACCGGCAGCTCATTGCCGCCCAGTTCCAGGATCACCTGGCGGCAGGCGCCGCAAGGGGCGATCGGGCCGTCGGTTTCGCCGACCACCACCAGTTGGTCGAAATCGCCGGGCTGGTAGCCGTGCGCGAACGCGCTGAAGAAGGCGGTGCGCTCGGCGCAGTTGCACAGGCCGTAGGAAGCGTTTTCCACGTTACAGCCGTGGAAGACCTTGCCGTCGCTGGTCAGCAGCGCGGCGCCGACCTTGAAGTTGGAATAAGGCGTGTAGGCCTTCAGGCGCGCGGCCTTGGCTTCCTCGATGAGTTTTTGCTTGTCCATAGTGGGCTCCTGCAGCGTCATGCCCGCGCAAGCGGGCATCCATGCTGAGTATGGGTTCCCGCTTGCGCGGGAACGACGTGGTTACGGGCGGATCGTGCGGTAGATGACCGGGTTGGCGGCCGGCGCCGCGTCGGCGATCCGGTAGGCTGCCTGGATTTCGCGGATCGCCTGGTCGGCCGCTTCCCGCGTGCGCGCGTGCACCATCGCCAGCGGCTGGCCGGCTTGCACCCGGTCGCCCAATCCGACCAGGTCGGTCAGGCCGACCGCGAAGTCGATCGGATCGGCAGCGCGGCGGCGGCCGCCACCCAGCGACACCACGGCCAGGCCGATATCGCGGCAGTTGGTCGCGGCCGCATAACCCGAGGTCAGCGCAGGCGCCGGCACCACGATGGGCGAACGCTCCAGGTACTTGTCCGGATGGGCCATCAGGTCGGCCGGACCGCCCAGCGCCACCACCATGCGCGCGAAGCGCTCGGCGGCCTCGCCGCTGTCCAGCGCGGCCTGCAGCCTGGCGCGCGCGTCTGCTTCATTGGCCGCCAGCTTACCCAGCACCAGCATCTCGGCGCACAGCGCCATGGTCACTTCGTGCAGGCGCGCCGGGCGGGACTTGCCGCTCAGGTAATCGATCGCGCCGCGCACTTCGATGGCATTGCCGGCGTACGGCGCCAGCGATTCATTCATGTCGGTCAGGATGGCCGAGGTCAGCATGCCGGCGCCGTTGCCGACCTTGACGATGCTGTCGGCCAGCTCCACCGATTTATCGTAGGTCGGCATGAAGGCGCCGCTGCCGACCTTGACGTCCATGGCCAGCGCATCCAGGCCCGCCGACAGCTTCTTCGACAGGATGGAGCCGGTGATCATGGCCACCGATTCCACGGTCGCGGTCACGTCGCGCACGCCGTAGAAAATCTTGTCCGACGGCGCCAGCGAGGACGTCTGGCCGATGATGGCCACGCCGACTTCCTTCACCACCTTGCGGAACAGGGCGTTGTCCGGCACCGTGCTGTAGCCGGGGATGGAATCGAACTTGTCCAGCGTGCCGCCGGTGTGGCCCAGGCCGCGCCCGGAAATCATGGGCACGAAGCCGCCGCAGGCCGCCACCATCGGCCCGAGCAGCAGCGACACCACGTCGCCCACGCCGCCGGTCGAGTGCTTGTCCAGCACCGGGCCGGGCAGGTCCAGCGAGCGCCAGTCCAGCACTTCGCCCGAATCGCGCATGGCCAGGGTGAAGGCCACGCGCTCATCCATCGTCATGTCATTGAAAAACACAGCCATCGCCAGCGCGGCGATCTGGCTTTCGGTCACGCGGCCGGAGGTGATGCCGCCCACGAAGAACTGGATCTCCTGAGCCGACAACACACCGCCGTCGCGCTTCTTGCGTATGATCTCTTGAGGTAAATACATTGCGATGCTCCGCTTGGAATTTTTTTGGTAAAGAGTGCGACGGGCCGGCTCTCCGAATAAGATCGCCGGCCCCCGCCCGCCGCGTTCCCGCCCTTGCGGGGACGACGTTTACAGCCGTACGCGTTATACGCCGTACGGAATCCAGATGTTCTTGACTTGCGACGCGTGCGCCAGCACCGCGCGGCCGCCCGCTTGCGCCGTGCTGTACCAGTCGCGGCCCTTGGCGCCGCCGACCCAGGTGCGCTTCAGCGACGCAGCCGACAGGCGCTCGACTTCCGCGCAGCCTTCGGCCGAACCGTCGTGGCGCCACACCGCATCGATGTCCGCGTGCGAGGCCAGGGTGCGCGCCAGCTCGTCGGCCGAGCCGGTGACGATGTTGACCACGCCGCCCGGCAGGTCCGAGGTATCGAACACTTGGTACAGGTCGGTGGCCGACAGCGGATGCGCTTCCGACGGCACCACCACCACGCGGTTGCCCAGCGCGATCGCCGGCGCCACCAGCGAGATGAAGCCCAGCAGCGGCGCCTCGTTCGGGCAGACGATGCCGATCACGCCCAGCGGTTCGTTCAGCGCCACGGTGATGCCGTGCATCGGCGGCTGGTGCGCCAGGCCGTCGTACTTGTCGGCCCAGGCCGCGTAGTAGAACAGGCGCTCGATCGAGGCCTGCACTTCCTTCTCGGCGTTTTTCGAACCGGTCATGGCGGCGATGCGGGCGGCGAACTCCTCGCCGCGCGCGGCCAGGTTCTCCGCGATGTAGTACAGCACCTGCGCGCGGTTGTGCGCGGTGGCCTTGGTCCAGCCGCTGGCCTTGTGCGCGGCTTCCACGGCGTTGCGGATATCCTTGCGGTTGCCCTCGCCCACTTCGGCGATGAGGGCACCGTCGGCGCCGTGGATGGCGCGGCTGTAGGCGCCGTCCGGGCGGGCCTGCTTGCCGCCGATGTACAGCTTGGCGGTGCGGTCGATGCCGAACGCGCCGCCGGCGGGCGCCGCCTTGGTCCTGGCCTTGGCCTCGACCACCGGCGCGGCCGGGCGCGCATCTTCCGACAGCGCGGTCAGGTATTCGTACATGCCTTCGCGGCCGCCCTCGCGGCCGTAGCCGGATTCGCGGTAGCCGCCGAAGCCGCAGGCGGCGTCGAACTGGTTGGCGGTGTTAATCCACACCACGCCAGCCTTGATCTGCGGCGCGACGTCCAGCGCCAGCGAGATGTTCTCGGTCCAGACGCAGGAAGCCAGGCCGTACACGGTGTTGTTCGCCAGTTGCACGGCTTCCGGCGGGGTGCGGAAGCTCATCGCCACCAGCACCGGGCCGAAGATTTCCGCCTGCGCCACGGACGCCGACGTCGAGGCGCCGGTAATCAGGGTGGGCGGGAACCACGAGCCGTTGGCCGGCAGTTCGCAGGCCGGCTGGTACACGGTGCAGCCTTCATCGCGCGCCGATTGCACCAGGCCTTCAATGCGCTGCTTCTGCACCGGATCGACCAGCGCGCCGATGTCCATCGACTTGTCCAGCGGCGAACCGAGGGTCAGCTTGTCCATGCGCGCGCGCAGCTTGGCCAGGAACTTTTCCTGCACCGATTCCTGCACCAGCAGGCGCGAGCCCGCGCAGCAGACCTGGCCCTGGTTGAACCAGATCGAATCGACCAGGCCTTCCACCGCGGCGTCCAGGTCCGCGTCTTCGAAGACGATGAAGGGCGACTTGCCGCCCAGTTCCAGCGACAGCTTCTTGCCGCTGCCCGCGGTGGCCTGGCGGATCAATCGGCCCACTTCGGTGGAGCCGGTGAAGGCCAGCTTGTCGATGCCCGCATGCTTGACGATGGCCTCGCCCACGCGGCCGTCGCCGGTGACGATGTTGACCACGCCGGCCGGCACGCCGGCCTGCACGCAGATGTCGGCGAACAGCATCGCGGTCAGCGAGGTGAACTCGGCCGGCTTGAAGACGATGGCGTTACCGGCCGCCAGCGCCGGCGCGACCTTCCACGCCAGCATCAGCAGCGGGAAGTTCCACGGCACGATCTGGCCGACCACGCCGACCGCGCGGTAGTCCGCGAACTCCTCGGCCTGCAGTTGCGCCCAGCCAGCGTGGTAGTAGAAGTGGCGCGCCACCAGCGGCAAATCGATGTCGCGGGTTTCGCGGATGGTCTTGCCGTTGTCCAGCGTCTCCAGCACGGCGAACAGGCGGGAATGCTTTTGCAGCAGGCGCGCCAGCGCGTACAGCACCTTGGCGCGGCCATGGCCGCCCAGCGCCTGCCAGGCCGGCTGCGCCGCGCGCGCCGCGGCGACCGCGCGGTCGACATCGGCGGCGGTGGCCTGGGTCAGGTCGGCCAGCTTGGCGCCGTCGGCCGGATTGACCGAGGCGAACAGCTCCCCCGGCGCGCTCCACTCGTTGTTGATGAACAGGCCAAACTGGCGGCCGCGCTGCTCCAGCCACGCTTGCGCTTCTTTCTGGCTCTCGGGTGCGGGGCCGTATTCCATGGTGTTGAGGATCTCTTTGATGGTTGGCATGACGGTGTCCGTAATCAGGGTTGCGCGTGGCGGTGTGCGGCCGAGTAATTGCCGGTCACGTAGTGTTCGAGCTGGCGTTCGATGTCGGTCAGCAGGCTGGACGCGCCGATGCGGAACAGGTGCGGCTCCAGCCACTCGTTACCCAGTTCTTCCTTCATCAGGGTCAGGTACTGCAGCGCGGCCTTGGCCGTGCTGACGCCGCCGGCCGGCTTGTAGCCGATCTTGAAGCCGGTCTGCTCGTGGTACTCGCGGATCGCGCGCACCATGGTCAGCGACACGGGAATGGTGGCGTTGACGGCTTCCTTGCCGGTCGAGGTCTTGATGAAATCGGCGCCGGCCATCATGCACACCCACGAGGCCTTGGCCACGTTTTCCAGCGTGACCAGTTCGCCGGTCGCCAGGATGGCCTTGACGTGCGCTTCGCCGCAAGCCTTGCGGTAGGCCAGCATCTCGTCGTACAGCGCCTGCCAGTTGCCGGTCAGGACGTGCTGGCGGGTGATCACGATGTCGATCTCGGTGGCACCCGCGGCCACCGACAATTCGATCTCGCGCACCTTGGTTTCAATGTTCGTCAGGCCGGCCGGGAAGCCGGTCGACACCGCGGCGATCGGCAGGCGGCCTTGCAGCACCTGCACCGCCGGCTTGATCATCTCGTGGTACACGCACACGGCGCCGGTGGCCAGGCCGTAGTCCTGCAAGCCCAGGGCTTCCACCAGGTCGGCGCGCAGCGGGCGCATGGCCTTCATGCACAGGCGCTCGACGCGGCCCGGCGTGTCGTCGCCGGACAGCGTGGTCAGGTCGATCAGGCCGATGGCCTTGACCAGCCACGCGGCCTGGTATTCCTTCTTCACCGTGCGGCGGTTCGCCAGGCTGGCGGCGCGGCGGTCGGCGGCCGGCTTGTTGACGTGGATGTGGTTGATCCAGCCCAGGTCCAGCGGGACCGCTTCGTTGCGTTTGAAGTCGGTAATGATGCTCATAGCAGGTTGGTTCCGTTCGCGAGTGGTTTGACGCCGAGGTGATGGGCCAGGGTCTGGCCGATGTCGGAGAAGGTTTCGGAAATGCCCAGCGCTTGCGCTTTCACGCCGGGGCCGAAGAAGATCATCGGGATGTGCTCGCGCGTGTGGTCGGAGCCGGTCCAGGTCGGGTCGCAGCCATGGTCGGCGGTCAGCACCACCAGGTCGCCTTCCTGCAGCTTGCCGATGAACTCGGGCAGGCGCGCATCCATTTCGTGCAGCGCGTTGGAATAGCCCTGCACGTCGCGGCGATGGCCGAAGGCCTGGTCGAAGTCGACGAAGTTCACGAAGGTCAGCGACTTGTCGCCCGCCTCGTCGGCCACCTTCAGCAGCGCGTCGAACAGCGCCATGTTGTCCTTGCCCTTCACCAGGCGCGACACGCCCTGCGTGGCGAAGATGTCGCTGATCTTGCCGAGGGCGATGACTTCGCCGCCATCGTTTTTCACATGGTCCAGCAGGGTCGGCGCCGGCGGCGCGACCGCGTAGTCGTGGCGGTTGGTGGTGCGGGTGTAGCTGCCATTCGCGCCGACGAAGGGGCGCGCGATCACGCGGCCGATGTTGTACGGCTCGACCAGCTTGAAGGCGATCTCGCACACTGCGTACAAACGCTCCAGGCCGAACGATTCCTCGTGCGCGGCGATCTGCAGCACCGAGTCGGCCGAGGTGTAGATGATGGGTTTGCCGGTGGCGACGTGCTCGTCGCCGTAACGGTTGATGATCTCCGTGCCCGAGGCATGGCAATCGCCGAGGAAGCCCGGCACGCCGGTCAGTTCCTGCAGCTTTTGCGTCAGCGCGGCGGGGAAGGACGGCACGGTTTTCGGGAAGTAGCCCCAGTCGAATTCCACCGGCACGCCGGCGATCTCCCAGTGGCCGGACTGGGTGTCCTTGCCGGTCGAGCGCTCGCGCGCCGCGCCGTAGGCGCCGGTGAAGCCGTCGCGCTGCGCGAAGCCGGTGGCCCACTCGCCGCTGGCCAGGCGGGCGGCGGCGGTCAAGCCCAGTTTTTCCATGGTCGGCAGCGACATCGGCTTGCCGCTGCTGGCGGCCCAGGCGGCGATGTGGCCGAAGGTGTTGGCGCCGGCGTCGTTGTACTTCGCCGCATCGGGCGTCGCGCCCAGGCCGAACGAATCGAGCAAGAGGATAAATGCGCGTTTCATAGCAAACTCCGTTTTCCCCCGTCGTTCCCGCGCAAGCGGGAACCCATGGAACGCCTGACCGCACGCTCGGCATGGATTCCCGCCTGCGCGGGAATGACGGGCTGACAAAAAAGGGCGGACAACGCCGCCCCTCGAACATATTACGCCTGCGGCGTTTTCGCCACGTTGGCCAGGAAGCCCAGAATCAACTGGATCAGCGAGGTCGCCGCCACCGCCGCGTATTTCAGCGTCTGGTCATGCGACAGCGGGAACGGCGACAGGCCTTCCGCCAGGTTGGTGATGGCCGACACGCCCACCACCTTCAGGCCACAATGGCGGGCCGAGACCACTTCCGGCACCACCGACATGCCCACCACGTCGGCGCCCAGCGTCTTGAAGGCGCGGATTTCGGCCGGCGTCTCGAAGTTCGGGCCGGCGTAGGCGATGTACACGCCGTCATGCAGGGTCACGCTCTTTTCCTTGGCCGAGGCGTGCAGCAGCGCGCGCAGGTCGGCGTCGTAGGCGTTGGCCATGCTGAAGAAGCGCGGGCCGAAGCGCTCGTCGTTCGGCCCCATCATCGGCGTGCCCGGCAGGAAGTTGATATGGTCGGTCAGCGCCACCAGCGAACCGGCATCCACTTCGGTGCGCAGCGAGCCGGCCGCATTGGTCACGAACAGCATCTCGCAGCCCAGCAGCTTCATGGTGCGCACGGCGCTGGTCATCACGCCCAGGCCGTAGCCTTCGTAGACGTGGCCGCGGCCCTTCATGCACACCACCTGCACGCCCGACAGCGTGCCGATCACCAGTTCGCCGGCGTGGCCGTGCACGGTGGAGATCGGGAAGCCCGGCAATTCATCGTAGCCGATGGTCACGGCGTCCAGCATCTGTTCCGCCAGCACACCCAGGCCGGAACCCAGAATCATGGCCACGCGCGGCTTGAAGCCGGCCGGGATGCGGGCACGAATGATTTCAGCCGCCTGGAATGGGAAATTATTAGACATGGTCATCCTCTGTTGTTCTGATATGGCTGGGGAGCCGTCACTATGCATCATGGTCCATATGTATGGCAAATACCATTTTTCTTAGGTATTTATACAAAGTACGTATAAATTCGACGTATTATTGGGTTCAGCCTGCGGATTTGACTGAATTAAGACAAATGTTTACTATGAAGGACAAATGTTTTTCAAGAGCGCTACCGTGACCGACCCTTCCAAAAAAGAACAGCTTTACCAGCTCATCCGCGCCAACCCCTTCATTTCCCAGCAAGACCTGGCGGTGGAGCTGCGCCTGTCGCGCTCGGCCGTGGCCGGCCACATCGCCGGCCTGATACGCGAGCGCCGCCTGCTGGGCCGCGCCTACGTGCTGCCCGACAAGCGCCCCGTCTTATGTATAGGCGCCGCCAACTCGGACCGCAAGCTGCGCACCATCGCCGCCATGCAACTGGGGACCTCGAATCCCGCCACCGCCGAGGAAGTCTACGGCGGCGTGGCGCGCAACATCGCCGAGAACCTGGCCCGCTTGAACCTGCCGACCGCCCTGCTCACCGCGCTGGGCGACGACAGCGCCGGCCGCAGCCTGCAGGAACACGCGGAAAGCGCCGGCATCGACACGCGCGGCAGCCTGAAGCTGCCGGACACCGCCACCGGCACCTACACCGCCATCCTGGACGACCAGGGCGAGCTGGTGGTGGCGCTGGCCGACATGGCGCTGTACGACCGCATCACGCCCGACTTCCTGGCCAGCCGCGCGCCGCAGCGTACCGCTGCCGCGCTGATCGTGGCCGACCTCAACCTGCCGGCCGACAGCATCGGCGCGCTGCTGGCCAGCGCCCGCGTCGACAACGTGCCGCTGGTGATCGTGGCCGTGTCGCAGCCCAAGATGGCGCGCCTGCCGCAGGACTTGCGCGGCCTGCGCCTGCTGATACTGAACCGCGCCGAACTGGAAACCCGCGCCGGCCGCGCGCTGCCGACCGAGGCCGAGGTCCGCGCCGCCTGCCAACAGTTGCGCGAACAGGGCGCGCAGGATGTCATCGTCACCTGCGGCAGCCAGGGCGTATTCCACACCCAGGGCCAGGAACTGGTGTGGCTGGCCGCGCACCAGGTGGAGGTGGTGGACGTCACCGGCGCCGGCGACGCCTTCTCGGCCGCCGTCTGCTGGTCGCTGTACCAGGGCGACGACAACCTGACGCTGGCCTGCCGCCGCGGCCTGAAGGTGGCGGCCATGACGCTGGAGAGCCAGGAAACCGTCACGCCGCTGCTGGCGGCCGACGTGCTGGACGAGATACACGACTTTGACCTGAGCGCCCCGCTCTTCCCGAAAAAAGGATAAACGATATGCACCAATACCTGCTCCTGTCGCCGGAAGTGGCCGCCGCCCGCGCCGCCGGCAAGCCCATCGTGGCGCTGGAATCGACCATCATTTCGCACGGCATGCCCTATCCGCAGAACGTGCAGACCGCGCGCGACGTGGAGCAACTGATACGCGACGGCGGCGCCGTGCCGGCCACCATCGCCGTCATGGACGGCAAGATCTGCATCGGCCTGTCGGACCAGCAGTTGGAATTGCTGGGCACCTCGGCCGACGCCATCAAGGTCAGCCGGCGCGACCTGGCCTATGTGCTGGCGCAGAAAAAGCTGGGCGCCACCACCGTGGCGGCCACCATGATCTGCGCGGCGCTGGCCGGCATCCAGGTGTTCGTCACCGGCGGCATCGGCGGCGTGCATCGCGGCGCCGAAACCAGCTTCGACATCTCGGCCGACCTGCAGGAACTGGCGCAGACCTCGGTGGCCGTGGTGTGCGCCGGCGTCAAGTCCATCCTCGACATCGGCCTGACGCTGGAATACCTGGAAACCCACGGCGTGCCGGTGGTCAGCGTGGGCCAGCGCGGCTTCCCGGCCTTCTTCACGCGCGAGAGCGGCTACAACGCCGACTTCCAGTTGGACAGCGCGGCCGAGCAGGCCGATTTCATCCACACCAAGTGGCAGCTTGGCCTGAAAGGCGGCGTGGTGGTCAGCAACCCGGTGCCGGCGCACGAAGCCATGCCGAAGGCGGAAATCGACGCCATCACCGAACAGGCCTTGCAGGAAGCGCACGCGCAAGGCATCAGCGGCAAGCAGGTGACGCCCTTCCTGCTTGGCCGCATCAAGCAACTGACGCAGGGGCGCAGCCTGGCCACCAACATCGCGCTGGTGAAGAACAATGCCCGCTGCGGCGCCGCCCTGGCGGTCGCCCTGCAGCACATCTGACCGCCCGTCATTCCCGCGCACGCGGGAATCCATGCCAGGCGCGACGGCATGCGCAGCATGGGTTCCCGCCGTCGCGGGAACGACGGATCAACTATCGAGCCCGAGCCATGTCCATCGACCTGAAACAACTGAAGTACTTCCTCGCGGTCGCAGAAGAAAAGAGTTTCAGCCGCGCGGCGGAGCGGCTGCACATCTCGCAGCCGCCGCTGAGCCAGCAGATCATGAAGCTGGAAAACGAGCTGGGCGTGAAGCTGTTCGCGCGCACCACCCGCACCTTCGAACTGACGGTGGCCGGCAAGGCGCTGATGAGCGAAGCGGCCGACCTGCTGGGCCGCATGCGCATGACCATCGACACCATCCGCCAGATCGACCGCGGCGAAGTGGGGCGGCTGCGGGTGGGCATCGTCGGCTCGGCGATGTGGGGCCCCATCCCCACCCTGCTGGAAGAATTCCAGAGCAAGTTCCCGCAGGTGACCTGGACCCTGCACGAACTCGGCCCCACGGCCCAGCACGAAGCCCTGCTGGCCAGGCAGGTGGACGTCGGCTTCTGGCGCGAGCCCCGGCTGGAAGAGGACGTGCTCAAGCACGACAACCTGCGCCAGGAACTGTGCTTCCGCGAAGACGTGTGCGTGGCCGTCAACGAGCACCACCCGCTGGCCAAGATGGAAGCGATCGAACTGGTGGACATCGCCAATGAACCCATGCTGACCCTGGCGCTCGACAAGTCCGCCTTCCCGCGCTACCTGATCGAGTGCTGCGTCAAGGCCGGCTTCCAGCCGACCATCTTCCAGGAAGCCTCCGAGCCGCAGACCCTGCTGGCCATGGTGGGCGCAGGCCTGGGCGTGACGCTGATCCCGGAAACCACCAGCCGCATCGGCTGGCCGGGCGTGGTGTTCGTGCCGATCCGGACCAACCCGCCGTCGGCCAATCTGTACGTGACCTATCCGGCCCACGACGACGCGCCCGTGGTGCGCGCCTTCCTCAACATCATCACCCCGCCGATGGCTTAGTGCGTGACGCCACCCGCTTCGCGCAGATCGACGGTATGGGCGAGCGTGGTGCGCACGGCGATGCGCAAGCCTTCCACCATGTCTTCCAGTTTCATGCTGGCGGCGCCGGGATGACGGGCCGCCTGTTGCGGCAAATACGGAACATGGATGAAGCCGGCGCGCATGGTGGTGCCCCACTCGTGCGCCTGGTGCATCAGGCCATAGAACACATGGTTGCAGACGAAGCTGCCGGCCGATGACGACACCGATGCCGGCAGGCCCGCCTCGCGCAGCTCGTGCACGATGGCCTTGATCGGCAAGGTTGAAAAATAAGCGGCGGGGCCGCCGTTGACGATGGGCTGGTCTACGACCTGGCGATGATGGTTATCGGGGATGGCCGCATCGTCAAGGTTGAGGGCGACGCGCTCGACCGACAAATCCACGCGATCGCCGGCTTGCCCGACTGCGATCACAATGCTGGGTTGAAGCTCTTCCACCACGCGATGCATGGCGTTGATCGACTTATTGAACACACAAGGCAGCTGGCGTACGTGGATGACGAAGTCACCTTCATGCCAGCCATCCAGCGCGCGTACTGCTTCCCACGATGAGTTGATGTTCTCGTTGTTGAAAGGTTCAAACCCTGTCAACAATATGATTTTTTTCATGCACCGCTCCCACGCTTACAGCCATGCATTACTCTACTCCAACTCCGCCCCGCCCACCTGTTCACAAGAAAATTTAAGAGTGCCAGTTTTACAATCCGACTGTAAACACAATGATGGACGGAACCGGCCCATGCTCCGCCGCGGCGATGACGCTCCAGCGTCGAATCGGATGTCCATCGAGCGCCAGCACGAGATGATCGCCGGCCGCCAGGATAGGCCCCATTTCCTCCCGCGCGTTCAGGCCGGTTTTGACGCGTCCTGGACGCATCAGGATTGTCAGGACTTTCCCGCCAGGCGACCATAGTTCCTGTTGCAGGAACGGTTCCTCGGCCGGTCTGCCGTCGTCATGCGTCAGCGTGAGCCTGGGTAGTACCGAAGCTTCAACCGGCGCCGCGAACTCGATGGAGATGCGCAGCAGATTGGCCGGAATCTCCAGCGCCGAGGGCCGGACCTGCGCCACGCGCGGCATGGTCTGCGCAACGCCGGCGCCGCTTAGCGCCAGCGCCACCGCGAACAGCAATCCGCCAGTATCCCACGTCAAGCGCGCAAAAAAAAAGCACCGGCGTTGCCGCCGGTGCCCATCACTGCCGATCTTCGAAACGCTTAGAAGGTGTACTTGAAGGTCGCGCCCACGGTGCGCGGCTCGTTCAGCATGCCGGTCAGGTTGTCGAAGTCGATGGCGCCGATGATCACGCGCTTGTCGGTGATGTTGCGGGCGAAGGCCGCCACTTCGTACTTGCCGTCATCCCACTTGTAGCCCAGGCGCAGGCCGCCTTCGGTGAGCGGCTTGGCGGTGTACTCGGGCGCCGTGTACAGGAAGAAGTTGTAGCTGCTGCGGTAGGTCCAGTCGGTGTAGGCATAGAACTCGCCGTTGCCGATATCGGTGCTGTACTTCAGAGTGAAGTTGAACTGGTCCTTGGGCGCGCGTGGCAGCGGGTTGCCGTCGATCTTGGAGGTGCCTGCGAACGGCCCCGGCGCGTTGGTCGGGGTGCAACCGCTGGCCGCGTTGTTCGTTACGTTGCCGCAGTACTGCACGAACAGGTTAGGATCCTTGATCTTGGTGTCGTTGTAGCTGTAGCCGATGGTGGTGCTGAAGCCATAACCCAGGTTGGCTTGCAGGTCAGCCTCGATACCCTGGCCAGTGACCTTCTCGGCGTTGATCAACTGGTTCATGTTGACCGCGCCACTGCCCGCCGTCAGTTGCTTGTCCTTCACGCGGTACTGGAAGGCCGACAGGCTCAGACGCGCACGGCGGTCGAACAGGTCTTCCTTGATGCCGGCTTCGAACGACAGCGCTTTCTCGGCGCCGGCCATCGACGGCACGTCGCTCAGGGCGTTCAGGCGGCCCTGCATGGACGGCGCGCGGTAGCCGGTCGCGGCGCGCGCGAACAGGTTGGTGTCCTTGTCCAGCTCATAGGTGCCGCTCAGGTCCCAGCTCAGGTTGTGCGAAGTATCGTGCAGATCATGGGTGACCGTGGTCAGCGTGGTCGAGCCGGTTGGGTAGTCGACGCGCGAGGCTTCAAAGTCTTTCTTGTCGCTGGTGTAGCGCAGGCCGCCGCGGACCTTGAACTTGTCGGTGACGGTGTAGTTCAGGGTGCCGAAGGCCGCCCAGGACTTGGCGTTCTGGTACTGGATCGCGTACGGCACGTTCTGCGGATTACCCGGCGCCAGCGAGTTGAAGCTGATCGAGTTGATCTGGATGCTCTCGTCGAAGAAGAACAGGCCGCCGATCCACTGCAGCGGGCCCTTGTAGTTCGACTCGGCGCGGAATTCCTGGGTGAACTGGCGGTGGTTAGGCAGCTCGTCGGCCGTCTCGACCGGGAATGGGATCACGCCAGGGCCGCTGCCCTGCGCTGCAACAACGGGGCCGCAGAACAGGGTGCAACCGTAGCCGCCGTCGACGTCGCCGCGGCTGTAGAAGTCCAGCTTCTCGTAACCGGTGATCGAGTGCAGCGTGATGTCGTCCATGTTGTACTTCAGGCGGATGCTGCCGCCCTTGGTGCTCAGGTGCTGGTAGTTCTGGCCGTCGGTCGGGTAGGAACCGTAGTCGAAGCCCGGCACCAGGTCGTTGGTGCCCTTCTGGATGATATTGGCGCGGAACAGCGTGGCCGAACCGTGGTAGTCGCGCTCGTGGTAGTTGAACAGCGCGCTGAAGTCCTTGTTCGGCTGCACCAGTGCCTGCAGGCGGAAGGCATTGTCGCCGTAGCCTTCGAAGTCCTGGGTGCCGGTGTTCGGATTCGGATTGGTGTTGTGCACGCGGTTGTCGCGGTGCTGGCTGGTGCCCGAGAAGCGCAGCGCCACGGTGTCGCTGACCGGGATGTTGAACACGCCTTCGACATTCTTGGCCGAGTAGTTGCCGATGCCCAGGGTCAGGTAGCCTTCGGTCTTGAAGACCGGCTTGGCCGAATCGAACTTGATCACGCCGGCCGGGGAGTTACGGCCGAACAGCGTGCCCTGCGGGCCGCGCAGCACTTCCACCTGGTCCACGTCGAATACCGGGAAGCCTTTCAGCATCGCGTTTTCCTGCACGATGTCGTCCATCACCAGGCCCACCGGCTGCGACGCGTTCAGGTCGAAGTCGGTATTGCCCAGGCCGCGGATATAGAAGCGCGGGAAGGTACGGCCGTAGTCGGATTCCACGTTGACCGACGGCGAGCGGCCGGCCAGGAAGCGGATGTCGGCGGCGCCGGAAGTCAGCACGTCCAGCTTGTCGCCCTTGATCGAGGCGACCGACATCGGCACGTCCTTGATGTTTTCCGCGCGGCGCTGCGCGGTCACGATCACGGTTTCAAGCTGCTGGGCCTTGGCCGGGTTGCTGCCGTCCGCCTGGCTGTTTTGCCCGTCGGCGGCTGCCGGCTGGGCGTTGGCTTCGGCGCTCGTGTTGGCTGCCGCATCGGCGGCCAGGGCCGCGTGCAGCGGGAAGGCGCTGGCGACGGCCAGGGCGATGATCGATCGCACTGCATAACCACTACTTTTTTTGCTCATACGTTGCTGCTCCCATGTTTGTGTAGATCGGCGTGATTGTTATTAAATGCACATCAAAAATCATATAAATGGTATGTTGATATACAAATTACCAAGCATGCTAGCACGGAAAAAAATGACAGAAACCCACTTTTTGGACGAATTTGATTCATATCATTTGCATATAAATAGCTAAATAAAATCGAATTTGTCATACATATAAGCGCTGATGCATAGTAATGGACTACCTGCCGGCGCAAGCTACCCAGAGGGCTTTTCGCCCTTGCTTGCAGGGAAAAAGCCGTTTGGCGCGGTTGCCGGAAGCCCGGCAAACACCTAACCGAACGGCAGGAATTTTTTCCAAACGGACAAAAAAGCAACAGTACAAAAATATTTAATTCGGCGCGTAATGTTGCGGCAGTGCGACATAGACTGGACCCGCGGGAAGCGTAGATGAACAACATGCTCGAACACAGCCGGCTGAAGGCGGTCGGCGCACTGGGACAACAACTCTGGCTCGACAACCTGAGCCGCGACCTGCTCACCTCCGGCCGCCTGGCCGAACTCGCGCGCGACGACGGCGTGCAGGGCGTGACCTCGAACCCCGCCATCTTCCACCAGGCCATCCAGCACGATCCAGGCTACCAGGCCGCCCTGCCGCTGCTGCGCACCACGCACGCCGCGCCGGAAGCGCGCTACGAAGCGCTGGTGATCCCTGACGTGCAGCGCGCCTGCGATCTGTTCGCCCCGCTGTACCGTGACTCCCTGGGCCGCGCCGGCTTCGTCAGCTTTGAAGTGTCGCCGCGCGTGGCGCACGACACCGGCGCCACCGTGGTCGAAGCGCGCCGCCTGTGGGCACTGATCGGCCGCCCCAATGCCATGATCAAGATCCCGGCCACGCCGGCCGGCGTCGCCGCGCTGGAGGAAGTCATCTACGCCGGCATCAACGTCAACATGACCCTGATCTTCAGCGCCAGCCAGATCCACGCCGTGCGCGCCGCGCACCGCCGCGGCCTGGCCCGCCGCCTGCAGGACAAACTGAGCGTGCAGCGCATCGCCAGCGTGGCCAGCGTGTTCATCAGCCGCATCGACGTCGCGGTCGACGCCCTGCTGCCGCCCGGCGATCCCTTGCGCGGCAAGGCCGCCCTGGCCTACGCCCGCATCGCCTACGCCGAGTGGAAGAACGATCACGGCTTCGGCGTGTTTGCCGCTTTCGGCGCCACGCCGCAATGGCTGCTGTGGGCCAGCACCGCGACCAAGAATCCGGCCGAGCGCGACGTGCGCTATGTCGAAGGCCTGATCGGCGCCGACACCATCAGCACGGTGCCCGACGCCACGCTGGACGCCTTCCGCGATCACGGCGTCGCGCAGGCCGCGCTGGGCGACGACGTCGGCGCCGACCGCGCCGTGCTGGCGCAACTGGCGCACCGGGGCATCGACCTTGAAACAATAGGTCATCAATTACTGCAGGCCGGCTTGCTACAATTTGAGCAAGCCTTCGGCAAATTGCTGGCGCTGACCGAGTGACCATCCAGCCGCACGCCCTGATATACAATACCGATCTTCCCAGGAGCCTATACATGAAACTTTCACAATTCAGTTTGACGGTTGCAGCGCTGTTCGTCGCTGCCAGCGCGTCCGCGGCTGACCCTAAGCTGGGCATCGTGTATGACGCAGGCGGCAAGTTCGACAAGTCGTTCAACCAGTCCGCTTCCGAAGGCGCGATGCGCTTCAAGAAGGAGACCAACATCGGTTACATCGAAGCCCAGGCTTCGAGCGACACCCAGGCCGAGCAGATCCTGCGCACGCTGGCCCGCAAGAACCTGGACATGATCGCCTCCATCGGCTTCGCCCAGCAGGCGGCGGTGCAGAAGGTGGCCAAGGACTTCCCCAAAGTGCGCTTTGTGCTGATCGACGGCGTGGCGCAAGGCCCCAACATCGAATCCATCACCTTCAAGGAAGAGGAAGGCTCCTACCTGACCGGCGTGGCCGCGGCCATGGCGTCCAAGTCCAAGAAGATCGGCTTCATCGGCGGCGTCGACATCCCGCTGATCCGCACCTTCGCCTGCGGCTACGCGCAGGGCGCGAAGGCGGTCAATCCCAAGATCGAGGTCACCTCCAACATGGTGGGCACCAGCGCCCAGGCCTGGAACGACCCGGCCAAGGGCGGCGAGCTGGCGCGTTCGCAGTTCGATCGCGGCGTCGACGTGGTGTTCGCCGTGGCCGGCGGTTCCGGCCTGGGCACGCTGCAGACCGCCAAGGAAAAAGGCAAGCTGGCGATCGGCGTGGACTCCAACCAGAACGGCCTGTATCCGGGCTCCATCCTGACCTCCATGGTCAAGCACGTGGACGTGGCCGTGTATGACGCCTTCATGGAAATGAAGAACGGCACCTGGAAGGCAGGCGTGGCCTCGAAAGGCCTGAAGGAAGGCGGCGTCGATTGGGCGCTGGATGCAAACAACCGCAAGCTGATCACGCCGGAGATCGAAAAGCGCGTCATGGGCGCGCGCAAGGACATCATCGACGGCAAGATCAAAGTGATCGATATCCGTACGGGCGCGGCCTGCCCGGTTTAAAACCTGTGTGACATGAAGCGCGCCGCCGGAGGAGTTCTCCGTGCGGCGCGTTTTACTTAACTGAAAACGATCCTTATGCAGCCAGCAGTAGAATTTCGCGGCATCTCCAAGCATTTCGGAGCTGTGAAAGCGAACACCGACGTCAGCTTCACCATCGCCAAGGGTTCCATCCACGGCCTGGTGGGCGAGAACGGCGCCGGCAAGTCGACCCTGATGAGCATCCTGTACGGCTACTACCGTGCGGACGGCGGCGACATCCTGATCGACGGCCAGGCGCGCCGCATCCACAACAGCCAGGAGGCGATCGCGCTCGGCATCGGCATGGTGCACCAGCACTTCATGCTGGTCGAGAACATGACCGTGCTCGATAACGTCATGCTGGGCGGCGAAGGCGGCTTCAAGCTCAACGCCCACCGCGCGCGTGTCGAGGCCGAGCTGCGCGAAATCTGCAAGCGCTACCGGCTGGACGTCGATCCGCTGGCCACCATCCACGACCTGTCGGTGGGCGCGCAGCAGCGTGTGGAAATCCTCAAGCAGATCTACCGCAGCGCCAACATCCTGATCCTGGACGAACCCACCGCGGTGCTGACCGCGCAGGAGACCGAGTCGCTGTTCGAGATCCTGCGGCTGTTCAAGGAACAGGGCAAGACCATCATCCTGATTACCCACAAGCTGCAGGAAATCCTGGACATCACCGACACCGTCACCGTGATGCGCGGCGGCCGCGTGATCGGCGCCGTGCCCACCGCCGGCACCACCAAGGAAGAGCTGGCCAACATGATGGTCGGCCGTCCCATCGAGAACAACCTGCCGCGCGCGCCCTACCAGCCCGGCGCGCCGGTGCTGGCGGTCGAGAATCTGCAACTGCTGGACGACCAGGGCGTCAAGCTGCTGGCCGATATCGGCTTCACGCTGCGCGCCGGCGAGATCGTGGCGATCGCCGGCGTGTCCGGCAACGGCCAGAGCGAGCTGATGGAAATCCTGTCCGGCATGCGCCTGCCGACTTCCGGCAAGCTGGACTTCCTCGGCCAGCCCCTGCTCTTTGCCGGCCGCGCCAATGCCGACGGCCTGCCGCTGGCGTTCCGCAACCTGGGCATCGCCCATGTGCCGGAAGACCGCCTGCGCGACGGCGTGGTGAAAGCCTTCTCGGTCATGCACAACACCATCCTCGGCTACCAGGACAAGCTGAAGAACCGCTGGGGCCTGCTGGACTTCAAGGCCATCGCCGCGCGCTGCGCGGAACTGATGAAGAACTTCGACGTGCGCCCGAACAACCACGACCTGCGCATCGGCCTGCTCTCCGGCGGCAACCAGCAGAAAGTGGTGATCGCGCGCGAAGTGCTGGCCCAGCCCAAGCTGATGCTGGTCGGCCAGCCGACGCGCGGCGTCGACATCGGCACCATCGAGAGCATCCACACCCAGTTGCTCAAGCTGCGCGACCAGGGCGTGGCGATCCTGCTGGTCTCCGTGGAGCTGGAGGAAGTGCGCGCGCTGGCGGACCGCATCCTGGTCATGTGCGGCGGCCGCATCACCGGCGAACTGAAAATTGAAGAATTCGATACCACCCGCATCGGCCTGCTGATGGGGGGCATGCATAAATCATGAACAACCAAGACCTGCCACGCTGGGCAACCGCGTTTGTAATGCCCGTTCTGAACCTGCTGTCGGCCATGCTGGTGACCGCGCTGGTGATCCACCTGCTGGGCGAGAGCCCGACCGAATCGCTGGCCATCCTGGTCAAGAGCGCGGTCGTCAACCCGGAAGGCCTGAGCTACACGCTGTTCTACGCTTCCACCTTCATCTTCACCGGCCTGGCGGTGTCGATTGCCATGCAGGCCGGCCTGTTCAACATCGGCGCCGAAGGCCAGATGTATTTCGCCGGCCTGGGCCTGACGCTGGCCATGCTGGCCTTCGACAGCACGCTGCCGGCCTGGCTGCTGATCCCGGCCGGCATGCTGGGCGCGGCGCTGTTCGGCGCGCTGTGGGCCTTCATTCCCGGCTACCTGCAGGCCAAGCGCGGCAGCCACGTGGTGGTCACCACCATCATGTTCAACTACATCGCCGCCGCGCTGATGAACACCATCATCGTCAAGCTGGTGCCGCCCGGCGAACAGAACCCGGCCAGCCGCGCCTTCAGCGCCGCCGCCGAGATGCCGCTGCTGAACAAGTGGCTGCCCATCCTGGGCGAGACGCCGCTCAACATCAGCTTCTTCCTGGCCATTCTCGCGCTGGCGATCTACGGCGTGGTGGTGAGCCGTTCGGCCTGGGGCTTCAAGCTGCGCGCCACCGGCTTGAACAAGCACGCCGCGCACTACGCCGGCATCCGCATCAGCAAGATGATCATCATCGTCATGCTGATCTCGGGCGCGCTGGCCGGCCTGGGTTCGGTCAACTCCATCATGGGCTCGACCCACTACCTGTCGCTGAACTTCGTGGGCGGCGCAGGCTTCATCGGCATCGCCATCGCGCTGATGGGGCGCCAGCACCCGGTCGGCATCTTCCTGTCGGCCGTGCTGTTCGGCGCGCTGACCCAGGGCGGTTTCGACCTGTCGCTGGAAAAGCAGAACATCCCGCCGGAGACCGTGATCATGGTCCAGGGCCTGATCATCCTGTTCTGCGGCGCGATGGAAAACCTGTACGCACCGGCCATCGCCAAAGTGCTCAAACTGAAGAAGTGAGAACGATATGACCTTCGATGATCTCCATATCGGCAGCATCCTGGTATCGACCGTGCGCAACGCGCCGGTGCTGATTTTCGCCGGCATGGCCGGCCTGTTCGCCGAGCGGTCGGGCGTGATCGACATCGGCCTGGAAGGCAAGATCCTGGCCTCGGCCTTCGTCTCGGCCGCGGTGGCCTACGCCACGCAGAACCCGTGGTACGGGGTGCTGGCCGGGATGCTGGTGTCGGTGCTGCTGGCCACGCTGCAGGCTTACATCGCCATCACGCAAAAAGGCAACCAACTGGTGGGCGGCATCGCCATCAACATCGCCATGAGCGGCCTGACCTTCGTGCTGGCGCAATACTTCTTCCAGCAGGGCGGGCGCACGCCCGACATCGGCGCGGCGCGCTTGTTCGACGTGGTGCTGCCCGGCTCCGCGGCGGTGGAGAATATTCCCTTCATCGGCTGGCTGTACGCGCACCTGATCGGCGGCCACTCGGTGCTGGTCTACCTGGCGTTCGCGCTGGTGCCGGTGGTGCACTGGGTGATCTACCACAGCCGCTTCGGCCTGCGCCTGCGCGCCTGCGGCGAGAACCCGCACGCGGCCGACGCGGCCGGCATCAACGTCGAGCGCCAGCGCTATACGTCCATGCTGATCGCCGGCGTGCTGTGCTCCTTCTCGGGCGCCTACATGGCCATCGTGCAGAGCGGCTTCTTCCTGCGCGACATGTCGGCCGGCGCCGGCTACCTGGCGCTGACCGCCATGGTGTTCGGTAACTGGCGTCCACTGCACACCTTCCTCGGCTGCCTAATGTTCGGCTTCTTCGGCGCCGTGCAGATCCAGATCGAAGGCGTGGAACTGCCGCTGATCGGCCGCCTGCCAGGCTCGCTGATCCAGATGGTGCCTTACGTGCTGACCGTGATCGTGCTGGCCGGCCTGATGGCCAAGTCGGTGGCGCCCAAAGCGCTGGGCACGCCGTTCGTGAAGTCGCGCTAAAGCGTCTTCAGATAGGACAGCAGGTCGGCGACCTGCTGTTCATCCTTGATTCCCCAGAAGCGCATAGCCGTCCCCGGCACCAGGTCGTGCGGCGCGCGCACGAACGCCGCCAGCGTTTTCTCATCCCATACCAGTCCCGATTTCTTCATCGCTTCCGAATACTTGTAATCGGTGGTGGCGGCCGCGCGCCGGCCGACGATGTGATTGAGCTGTGGCCCATAGCCGGCGCTGGCATACGGCCCGACCGCGTGGCAGGAAGCGCAGCGCCGGAATAGCTGCTGGCCGTGGTTTGGATCGCCCGCCGCATGGGCCTGCGCGGCCAGCAGCAGCGAGATGAGTATCAGCCTGTTCATAGCAAATGCAGCGCCGCATATTGCAGCAGCATGATGGTTTTACCGTCGGCGATTTCGCCGCTGGCGATCATCGCCAGCGCCCGGTCCATGGACAGTTCCAGCACTTCGATATCCTCGCCCTCTTCCGCGATGCCGCCGCCCGGACCGGGGCGCGAGGCCGGATCGTATTCCGCCACGAAGAAGTACAGCCGCTCCGTTACCGAGCCGGGACTCATGAAGGCTTCGAACACCTTGCGCACCACGCCGATGCGGTAGCCGGTTTCCTCTTCCACCTCGGCCTTGATGCGTTCCTCGGGACTGGCCTGGTCCAGCAGCCCGGCCGCGGTCTCGATCAGGAAGCCGTCATGGCCGTTGCCGTAGGTCGGAAAGCGGAACTGCCGCACCAGCACCACCGTGCGCTGCGCCAGGTTGTACAGCAGGATGGTCGCGCCGTGGCCGCGATCATAGGTTTCCCGCGTCTGGCGTTGCCAACTGCCGTCGCTGCGACGGTAGTCGAAGGTGGTTTTCTGCAGCAGAAACCAGTCGTGCGACAGGGTTTCCACTTTGCGGATGCGGACGCGGTCTTCCTGCATGACGATCTCCTGGTTGCGTATTTTTACGATATCATGCAATATCGTGCAATATCAAGATAATTCGTGTATTCATGCTGACACGCCAACGCAAAGAACTGCTGCTCGCCCGCCTGAAACAGGACGGCCAGATCGTCGCTCGCACGCTGAGCGAAGAACTGGGCTTGTCGGAGGACACCATACGCCGCGACCTGCGCGAGCTGGCGGCGGAGGGTTTGCTGCAGCGGGTACACGGCGGCGCCCTGCCTCTGGCATTGCCGGCGTCGCCCGCCACCGGCAATTTCGCTGCGCGCCAGCATATCTCCAGCGACGCCAAGCCGGCCATCGCGCGCGCGGCGGCCGCAATGATAGCGCCGGGGCAGGTCGTGTTCATCGATGGCGGCACCACCGCTGTGCAACTGGCGCGCGCGCTGCCGCCGTCGCTGCGCTGCACGGTGGTCACGCACAGTCCCAGCGTCGCGGTGGAGCTGGTCGAACATCCCTTGGCGGAAGTGATACTGGTAGGCGGTCGCCTGTTCAAGCACTCCATCGTCGCCATGGGGCCGGCTGCGCTGGAAGCCATCGCCCAGATCCGCACCGACATCTACTTCATGGGCGTGTGCAGCCTGCATCCGGAAAACGGCATCAGCACCGGCGACTTCGACGAAGCCGGGATCAAGCGGGCCATCAGCGGTATGGCGCAGCGCACCGTGGTACTGGCCTCGCCGGAAAAACTGCATACTGCATCGCCCTACCAGATCGCACCGCTGGCGCAGATCAGCGCCATCGTCGTCAACAGCGACGCGACCGACGACCTGCTGGCTCCTTATCGCGAGATGGGCATCAAGGTCGTCAAAGCCTGAGGAGCGCGCGAGCGGCGCACTGGCCTGCACCGGCTGGTCACTGAAGGCGAAAGCCGCATCGCCCGAAGAAACCGCGGCGAGCATGACGCAGTTGGCCGAAACCGTGAGGCAGAACGCGGACAACGCCCGGCAGGCCAACGCGGTTTCGCCATGGTGGCGAGCGAGGTGCATAGCCTTGCGCAACGTGCGACCGATACCAACGATATCGCAGCGCCGGCCGAGTATCGCACGGCGCTGGCTTGATATCGCCAACAGGTCCTAGGGCCAGATCGCCTTCAGCACGGCGGCCAGGTGGTAGCCGCCCTGGATCAGTTGCTGCTTGGCGGCGGCCGACGTCGGCACCGGATAATTGTCCGGCAGCGTGACCGGCCACACGTTGTACACCTCGCCGGTGGTCTTGCTGGTCTGCTGCCCCATCGCGCCCGGCGCCAGGTCGGCGTAGGCCAGCTTGGAGACCACCAGCGCCTGGTCGGCCCATTCGTACGGCCAGTTCGCCGGCTCGCCGCTGTCGGGCGCCACTACCGGATGCTCCGCAATCACCATCTGCGCAAATTGCGACGGCGTGCGCGCACCGATGCGACGGAAGGCGTAGCTGACCACGGTGGTGTCCCAGTATGAATGCAGGGCGCGCGTGGCCTGCTGCGCACGCGGCGGCGCGGGCGGCGTCGCGGTATTGGCCGACTTGTCGTCCGCCGGCGCGGCGGGAATCAAATGCGCGCTGCTGGCCGTCAGCTTGATATCGTCCAGCAGCAGGTCGTTACCGCCCGCCGTGGCAAAAACCTGCTTGTCGTCGAGCTGCCTTTGGGTCGGCACGACGAAGCCATCATCCTTGGCCACGTAGGCCGAACCGACGTGCAGCGGCTGGCTGATGTCGCCGGCCAGGTGTGTCAGGATCAGCAGGGCCTGGCGCTGCGTGAAGCGATGCGGATTGCTGGCCGCATCGTCCCGGCCCTGCAGGACGGCGATGCACTGCTTCAGCGTCTGCACGATATCGTGATCCGTGGCGCCCACGCCATGATCGTCGTAGTGCGCCAACTGGAACGGAATGTCGGTGTAATGGTATTCCTGGTGCAGCGGGTTGGCCGCGGTGTAGGCCACCATCTCGTCGGTCTGCGGTCCGCAGTAGGTCCCCTTCACGCAATCGGCCCAGATCGCGATCTTCTCCAGGCTTTCGCCCGGCAGCAGCAGGGCTTGCACATGCAGTTCGGCGTTGCTGCCCTTGATGAGCTGGTCGGCGATGGCGCCCACCGCGCGGTGGCCATCATTGCCCCAGGCGTGGGCGTTGAAGGACACGAAGGCGCTTCCGAGCGCCAGCAGGCATGCGAGTCTTTTCATTCCGGGCTTCCTTTCGCCGGCTTGGGATACTGCTTGTTGATGTCCAGGACCTGCGCATACGGCGAACTCCAGGTCTGCTCATGCAGCGAGGCCACGCGCTGCGCCATTTTCTCGTTGCGCATCACGACTTCGAGGTTGCGCGACAAGTCCATGTAGCCGCCACTCCAGTTGCTGGTGCCTACCCACGCGACCTGGTTGTCGATCACCATGGTCTTGGTGTGGATCACGCGCGCGAACGGAATGAAGCCGGTCGATGCCACCGGCAGCGTCACCACGCGGATCTCGACGTTGGGCAGGATGGCCAGGCTTTTCAGGTAAGGCAGCGCCGGATTTTCCAGGTTCCAGTTCGACACCATCAGCTTGATCTTCACGCCGCGGTTGGCGGCCGAGCGCACCGCGTTGTCGATCACGGCGTAGTAAGGGCGCGTGCCTTTCGGCCCGTAGCTCAGCGGCGCGTAATCGAGCAACTGGATGCGCACTTCGCTTTTCGCTTCCGCCAGCAGCGCCGGCAGGTCGGTTTCGGAATCGCCGATGCCGGCCGGGTTGTAGGCATTCGGGCTGGCCAGCAGGAACTGCGGCTGGTGGATGTCGCCCGCCACCTTGGCCGCGTTCAGCACCGGCACCGGCTTGCCTTGCGCGATCAGGCCCTGCGCCTGCCAGTCCTGGTTGAAGATGGCCTGCACCTGACCGACGATGGTCGGATCGGTGATGCGCAAGCCGGTTTCGTGGATGTGTTCAAACGAGCGCCAGTCGAAGTTCTGGCTGCCGATGTAGGCCACCGCGCCGTCCACCACCAGGTACTTGGCGTGGATGATGCCATTGCCGGTCAGCTTGTTCACATCGAGGATGCGGAACTCCAGGTTGGGAATGGCCTTCAGGCGGTCGATGGTCGGCTGCTCGGACAGGCCCACGCCTTTCTGGTCGAGCAGGAAGCGGATCTTGACGCCGCGCCTGCCGGCCGCTTCCAGGTGCTGCACCACCTGGTCGAATACGCTGCCCGGCTTGACCACGGCGTAGAACTGGCCCAGCACGATTTCGTGCCGGGCCTGGTCGAACAACTCGCTCCACACCTCGGCGGGATTGCGCAGGTCGTCGCTGTGCAGCGTGGTTTCCACCGGCGCCGTCTGCACCAGCTCGAAACCGGGAATCGAAAACTCGGCCTGTGCCGGCAGGGCTGCGGCCAATGCAACCGACACGAAAGCGGAAAGTAAAGTCCGGCGCATAAATACTCCAGTCATCATGGAAGACGTTTGATACGATTTTGCGGCGTCGCCCGGCCGGCGGGCGTGCCGGCCTGCTCGCGCTGGACCAGGTAGCCGGCCAGCGCATCGATGTCGCGCACGCCGGTTTCAGCGCGCTCGCTACCCTGGGCGAACGTCGGGAAGGCGTCGCCGCCCTCGGCCAGGAAGTTGTTGACCACCACACGATAGCTGCTGTCCTGCGCCACCGGCGCGCCGTTCAGCATCACGCTGCCGGGGACCACCTTGCTGCCCACCGGCCGCTTCGGGTCCCAGGCATAGGTGAAGCCGTCCGATACCTGCAGCAGGCCGCGCGTGATGTCGCGGCCGCCGTTCCACTGCTCTTCCAGCAGCGCGTAAATCTGCGAACCGCGCAGGTTCATCACCACCATGGTGTTCCCGAACGGGAGCGTGAACAGCACCTTGCCCAGCGTGACGCGGTTGTTCCCGACGGTGCCCAGATCCTGGCGCATGCTGCCGTTGTTGACGAAGGAGACTTGCGCGCCGAACGGGCGGCCCGCGGCCAGGAAGGCATCGGCCACCATGTCGCCCAGCGCGGATTCGCCGTCGTCGGTTTTTTCGCGGTCCACGCTGGGCAATGCCAGCGTGGCGACCGGGCGCGCCAGCGCGGCGCCGCTGCGCTCGCGCACCTTCTTGAGGTAGGCGTCCATCGCCGGATCGGCCGGCCATGCGCCCGGCACCATCACTTCCTGCTTGGCGCTGATGTCGCGCAGGGTGTTGCTGCGGTTGTCCACGGTCAGGCGCAGGCGCGTCATCACGTGGCCGCCCATGTCGGACTGCGTGACCAGGCGGCCGTCCACCTTGCACAGGTAGCCGCGGTGCGAGTGGCCGCTGATGACCAGCCGGATCGACGGATCGAAGCGCTTCACCACATCCACGATAGGCCCGTACAGATGGGTGCAATCCTGCTGGTCGAACTTGTCGGGCGTGCGGCCGCCCTGGTGGATCAACACCACCACCACGCCCACGCCCTGCCGGCGCAGCTCAGGCAACTGGCGATTGACCGCCTCCGCCTCGTCGACGAAATCCAGGCCGGCGATGCCGGACACCAGCGCCTTCTCGGCCGCCTCGCGCAGCACCACGCCGACGAAGCCTATCTTCACGCCATGCGCCGTCACCACCTTGTAGGCCGGCAGCACCGGCTGGTGGGTCTTCACGTCGATCACGTTGGCGGCCAGGTACTGGAACCGCGCGCCGGGATAAGTGCCGTCGAATTTGCAGGCTTTGTCCGGACGCGGCGACTGGCAGCCGCCGTTCTGCTGGCGCAGCAGCTCCATGCGGCCGGCGTCGAATTCGTGGTTGCCGACGGAGCTGACGCGCAGCCCCAGCAGATTCATCGCGCCGACGGTCGGTTCGTCGGCCCACATCGACGAGATGGCCGGGCTGCCGCCCACCAGGTCGCCGGCGCCCACCAGCAGCAGTTCGGGATCGTCCTTGCGCCAGGCTTGCAGCGCGGCGGCCAGGGTGTCGATGCCGCCGGCCTGGATGGTGCGTTCGCCCTCAAAGTCCACGCTGGACCAGGCGTATTTGCTGGCTTCGATATTGCCGTGAAAATCGTTCAGCGCCACCAGCTCCACGTCGGTGGTGGCCGGGGTCTGGGGAGGCAGCAGGCTGCACGAGGAAAGAGCCAGCGCCGCGGCATATGCCCAGGCGGGTCGCCGGAAAAACTTGTTCATATTACGGATGCTCCGAATTCCGCTGCCGCCCTGCCGGCGGCGGCCTTACCTTGAAAACGACAACAGGCCCGAAGGCCTGTTGGTGACGCATCATATCATCCTGCGGCAGCGGAGCAGCCTGCCGCAGTGGCGACACGTTTAGAAGTCCACGCGCAGGGTGCCGGTGACCATGCGCGGCGCGCCCATGTAGTAGAACACGGTGGCAGCCTTGATGTTGTTGTAGGCGACCGCGTTGTTCTGCAGGCCGGACGGGTTGCGGAACTGACGGTTGGTCAGGTTCGACACGTTCAGGCTGAACTTAGGATTCTTGAACGCGCCCCAGCTTGGGAACTGGTAAGCGGCATCCAGGCCCACCAGGGTGTAGCGTGGCACTTCCTCGTCGTTCATCAGGGTAGCCTGCTGCACGCCGGTGTACTTGGCGGTACCGCGGACATACCAGGCGTCGGTTTCATACGAAACGCTCAGGCCTGCTTTCCACTTCGGCGCCAGCGGGAATTGCTTGCCGGTGGTCGGCAGATACACCAGGTTGTTGGACGCATCGACGCCGGCCGCGATGTCGTTCTGGATCTCGGTCTTCAGATAACCCAGCGAGCCATACACGGTCCAGCCGTTGATCGGGGTGTTACCCAGTTCGAACTCGACGCCCTTGTTCTTCACATTGCCGACGTTGCGGTAGGTGCTGGTCAGCGTGTTCGGATCGGTCGAATTGGCCTGGCGGTTGCGGTAGTCGATGTAGAACAGCGTCGCCGACGTGGTGATCAGGTTGCTCTGGTGACGGTAGCCCACGTCCAGGTCCCACGAGGTTTCCGGCTTCGGATCGCGCACCAGCACGGGCTGGCCGGCAGCGTTGATCACCACGTTGGTGCCGGTGGTGGCGTACACGAAGTTAGGCGCGTCGCGGAAGTTCTTGGCGTAGCTGGCGAAGATCTGGTCGTCGTTGGTTACGCGGTAGCGCACGCCGAACTGCGGCAGCCACGATTCGTGGGTCGCTTCGATGTGGTAGCCGACGGCCGAGTTGGTGCCTTCGTTCGGGTAGTTGGTGAAGTCGCGCTTGACGTGCGGGTTGCGCACGCCCACGTTGACCAGCAACTGGTCGGTCAGCGACACGGTATCCTGCAGGAAGCCTTGATACGCGGTGCTGATCGTGCGCCAGTCACGCGATTCGTACAGCGAACCGTCCGGGCGGTGGATCAGGTCATCGCGCAGCCAGGCGTCTTGCGGATTGCCGTTGGCGTCGATCAGGGTCATCGGACCGGTCTGACGGTGCTGGGCGCGCTCGTACCAGAAGCCAGCCAGGATCTGGTGGTCGCCCAGGGTTTCGGTCACCGAGGTGGTAATGCCGGGACGCTGGGTGCGGGTCACGCTGCCGTTATACACCAGCACTTTGTCCAGGGTGTCGCCGTCGCCGTTCAGGTCCACGCCCGCGGTCAGCTTGCCGGTGGCCGGGTTCAGGAAGCCCGATTCGGAGTACAGCTTCTCTTCCACGCCGCCGGTGCCGTAGCCGTACCAGTAGTAAGGCACGATCTTGATGTCGGTGTTGTCGTTCAGGCGGAACTTGCCGGTGGCCGATGCGATCACATTCTCGAACGGGTTCAGCGACAGCTTGTAGAACGAGTCGGCGTTGGCCGGCAGCGTGTCGTTGGCAGCCTTGCCTGGGCTAGGGGCGGCGCGGCCGGTGAAGACGGTCGAGTAATCGTAGTAGTAGCCATGCTTGTTCAGGTCGGACAGGCTGAAGCTGCTGAAGTTGTTGTTGATGGCGTGGTTGTACAGGATGGTGCCGTGGATGTAGTTGAAACGGTCCCAGTCGTAGTTGAAGCCGATGTCCATGTGGTCGCGCTGCGCCTTGCCCAGGCCTTTCCACTTCTTCGATTCGGCGTGCGATACCGACACGAATACCTTGGCCTTGTCGTTCCAGAAGCGGCCGGTGTCGTAGCGCAGGTAGGTCTTGTACATGCTCAGTTGGCCGACGGTCTGCATGTAGCGCACGCGCTGCTTGTCTTCCGGATCGCAGGTGGTGATGCCGAAGTTGCCGCCGGTGGCGCCGACCTGGGGCGAATCGACGTCGGTCGAACCCTGGGTGACGAAGGTGGTGCAGGTGTTTTCCTGGTCCACGAATTCTTGCGGGAACACGGCGAAGTTACCCGAATCGTTCACCGGGACGCCGTTGATGGTCGCGCCGATCTGGTCGCTGTTGAAGCCGCGCAGGGTCAGGCCGCCGCCGAACAGGCCGGTCGCGTCGTAGCTGTAGGTATTCACTGCAGGCATCAGCGCCAGTGCATCGTAGGCGTTGCCGGTAGGACGTTGCTTGGCCAGTTCTTCAGCGGTCACGGTCGAGCGCGCTTTTGGCACGTCTTCCTGCACCATCAGGCCCATACCCACTTTGCGACCGGTAATGGTCACGGTCTTGGTGCCCGATGCGTCGGCGGTGGCGTCAGGCGTGTCGGCCTCGGCGGCGTAAGCGGCGCTCAGGCACAGCATCTGGCAGGCCAGGGCGACCATGCTCAGGCGCAGCTTGTGATTGGTTTTAACGGCGGATTGCATTCAGCGAACTCCCAGTTTAAGAAAAAATAATCTCTGTTGGATGCCAGACCTGGACCAGGCTTGTGGCCTGAAGGTCAGTTTTAGGACACACATTGCCCATGACATCACAAAATTGTAACCAGTAAATATTTCACCTACGTGACAGAACGATCACGTTTTTCAGACTGCCACCACATTTTTTGGACTGGCCCGCAACGCCGGAAAAACCTTCTCAAGATTGAAAGTTTGGCAGTTACTTCGGGCACTATGCATCAGCCCCAAAAGGGATGACAAATACGTTTTAGCTTAGGGATTTATATATTTACAGAATAAATGCACGCCGGACCATTATGGTTTTCATAGATAAACCGGCAACGCTGCGATGGCCGGAATTATAGGTGACACCCGGGCGACTTGAAATTCATTCAGCTTCACAAAGCTGAAAATTTTGGCCATTTGGACAAAGTTTGTGGTTGCTGCACCACAGCATGGCGCCGCGGGGCCGACAAAGGAAAACGCCGCCAGTTTTGCAATTGTTTTGCAATTGCACTGGCGGCGTCGTGTCACAACAACAGCAGGATCGTTTTACTTGCGCACGGCGCTGGCCTCGGCGGCGGCGATGTCGGCTTCGAACTTGGCGAATTTGCCATCCAATGCCTTCAGGATGCGCTGTTTATCGCTGTCGGACAGGAAGGAATAGCAGATGCTGTCATAGGACAGCTTCTTGACCTCGGCGTAATCGGGCCGGTATTCGGCAGCATACCGCACGTACTCGCCGGACAGATTGTTACGCGACACGCCGGCGTCGTCGGTCGCCAGCACGAAGGGCACGCCGTATTTGCGGTACAGCGTGACCGGGTGGGCCTGGCCCTTGATGCCCAGGATGAAGTCATTGCTGCTCAGGTTGACCTCGACCGCGATATGCCGCTCGCGCATTTTTTTCATGATGGCCAGCGGCTGGCTTTCATGGGCGATATCCATGCCGTGGCCGATGCGGTTGGCGCCGGCCACGTCGATGGCTTCCTTGATGTGGAAGGTCAGGCCTTCCGGCGGCACCATGCCCAGCGCCAGTTCGCCGGCATGCAGGGCCAGCTTGACCTGCGGGTATTTCGCCTTCAGGAATCTATACATCTGCATGTGCAATTCATAATCGCGCATGGAAACGTTGACGCTCTCCTGGCCAACAATGTTAATTCCGACGATCTGCGGGCTGCTGGACGCCAGCTTGAAACTCGACACAATTTGCGCATACACCTGCGACGGCGACAGGAAGCGCAGCGCGAACGGCTGGTAGCGCATGGTGAAGCTGGCGTCGTCGATGCCGGCGCTGGCCGTCTTCACGTTCTCCAGGTAGGACTGGATCCAGCCCTGGAAGGCCTGGTCTTGTTCCAGCCTGGCGCTGAGCGCGGCGAAGTCGGCCTCGGTCACGCCGCCGGCCAGCGCCTTCTTGTCGAAGTCCGCATCCTGCGCGATCGGCGCGATTTCGTAAATGGTCTCGATGTAGCTCAGGTTTTCCTGGATGGCGCGCTGCTTCAGGCGTTGCAGGCCGTCCGCCGCATTGGTCGACGACACCGGGCCGAAATAGCCGAAGGTGTCGAAGAACTGGCGGTCCGGCGGCGACTGCGTGCCGCTGTGATTGTAGAAATCCTTGTCCGACCAGTGCTGCAGCAGGTTGGCCAGCACGGTGTTATTGTTCATCACGTCCTGGCCGCTCAGGCAGGCGCGCTCGGCCACTGGCCTGGCCAGTTCGGCCGCCACCTTGTCCTTGGCGGTTTCGATCAGGTAGCTGTTCCGGTTGACGCAATAGCCCTGCTTGTCCACCCACTCCAGGTACTGCTCGGCGTAGATCGCGCCCGAGTAGTGGTGGTGCAGGTCGCCGCCCTTGGGCATCATGGTGAAGAACATGGTCAGCTCGGCCAGCTTGGGCTCCGGGCCGGCGACCAGCGCCGCGAAGTGGCGCCTGGTGATGTCCTCGTTGCTGGCGGCTTGCGCGCCGTGCGGCAGGATGCCGTAGACGGCGGCGGCAAGCGCGATGGCCTTCAGGTTTTTATGCATGACGTTCTTTCCGATGTGGTTAAGCCGACTCGCGGACATGCACCCGGCGGCCGGCCGCGTAAGTGGCGGCGATCGCGCGGTCGTCGCCCAGCAGGGCCAGCGCGAACAGCAGTTCCTCCAGGCTGTTGCTGTGCGCGGTGCGCCGTTGCAGCAGCGGCGTGGCCTGTGGATCGACGACGATGAAATCCGCCTCGGCGCCGGCGGCGAAATTGCCGATCACGCCTTCGAGCTGCATGCTGCGCGCGGCCCCCAGCGTGGCCAGGTAGAACATCCGCAGGGCCGGCAGGTAGTTGCCCTTCAAGCGCGCTACTTTATAGGCTTCATTCATTGTTTGCAACATGGAGAAGGATGTGCCGCCGCCCACATCGGTGGCCAGCGACAGCAGCATGCCGGCGGCGTCGGCGCGCTCGAAGTCGAACAGGCCGCTGCCCAGGAACAGGTTGGACGTCGGGCAGATGGCGGCGGCCGTCTGCATTTCCGCCATGCGCAGGCGGTCGTGCTCGTCAAGCCAGATGCAGTGGCCATACATGGCGCGCGGGCGCATCAGGCCATAGCTGTCGTAGACGTCGATGTAGCTGCGCGCGTTTGGGAACAGTTCGCGCACCCAGGCGCATTCGGCCTGATTTTCCGAGACATGGGTCTGGATGTAGGTGTCGGGATAATCGCGCGCCAGCTCGCCCGCCAGTTGCAGTTGTTCCGGCGTGGAGGTGGGCGCGAAGCGCGGCGTGATCGCATACAGCGCGCGGCCGCGCTTGTGCCAGCGCTGGATCAGGGCCTCGGTGTCGCGCGCGCTGGCTTCGGCGGTGTCGCGCAGGAAGTCGGGACAGTTCCGGTCCATCATCACCTTGCCCGCCACCATGCGCAGGCCGCGCTGCTCGCTGGCGGTGAAGAAGGCGTCCACCGATTGCGGATGCACGGTGCAATAGACCATGGCGGTGGTGGTGCCGCAGCGTAGCAGCTCGTCGAGGAAGAAGTCGGCCACGCCGGCCGCATGCCGCGCATCGCCGAACTGGCGCTCAACCGGGAAGGTGTAAGTCTCCAGCCACGGCAGCAAACCTTCCGACGGCGAGGCGACCATGTCGGTCTGCGGATAGTGGACGTGGGTGTCGATCAGGCCCGGCATCAGCAGCTTGCCGCTGTAGTCGTGCACGGGCGCGCCGGGCGGCAGCGTGGCGTGCAGCGCCTGGTAGCCGCCGGCCGCCTGGACTTTGCCGTCGGCGACGATCAGCAAGCCGTCCTCGAACCAGTCGTGCGACTGGTCGCTGAAGGCCGGGTCAGCCAGGAAGTGCAGCAGGCTGCCGCGGTAGGCTTGCAGGTCAGCGCTCATACGGATGCTTGTCTCTCCAGTGTTCGGCGATATCGATGCGGCGGGTGATCCAGACGTGGTCGTGGCGCTGCACGTAGTCCAGGAAGCGCGCCAGCGCGGCGGCGCGCGCCGGCCGGCCGACCAGGCGGCAGTGCAGGCCGATCGACAGCATCTTGGGACGATTCAGCCCGTTCGGGTCGCCCTCGGCATACAGCACGTCGAACGCATCCTTCAGATAGTCGAAGAACTGCGTGCCGGAGTTGAAGCCCTGCGCGGCGGCGAAGCGCATGTCGTTGGTGTCCAAGGTGTACGGCACGATCAGTTGCGGCGCGCTGGCCGGCTTGCCCTCCTGGCCCGTGTAATCGACCACCTGCCAGAACGGCAGGTCGTCGCCGTAGTTGTCGGCGTCGTAGCGGAAGCCGCCATGCTCCATCACCAGGCGGCGCGTCTGCGGCGAATCGCGGCCGGTGTACCAGCCCTGCGGCGCGCTGCCGGTCAGTTCGCGAATGATCTGCACCGCTTCGCGCATGTGGGCGCGCTCGGTGGCTTCATCCATGTTCTGGTAGCTGATCCAGCGCAGGCCGTGGCAGGCGATTTCGTGGCCCAGTTGCTGGAACGCGGCCACCGCCTCCGGGTTGCGCTTGAGCGCCATGGCCACGCCGAAGATCGTCAGCGGCAGCTTGCGCTCCTCGAACATGCGCAGCAGCCGCCACAGGCCGGCGCGCGAGCCGTACTCGTAGAGCGACTCCATGCTCATGTGGCGGTTGGTGAAGGAGGCCGCGCCGATGATCTCGGACAGGAAGGTCTCCGAGCCGGGATCGCCGTGCAGCACATTGTTCTCGCCGCCCTCTTCGTAGTTCAGCACGAATTGCAGGGCGATGCGGGCCTGGTTCGGCCATTGCGCGTGCGGCGGCCTGGGGCCGTAACCTATCATGTCGCGCGGGTAGTTGTCGTAGGTAGTCATGGGCAGGAGGTCTATGGAGAATATATCTTCAATCATATATGCCCACCACGGCGGCAGTATATGATTTATTCAATAGCACCTTATCACTCAACCATATAGGAATCAGCATGGGCAAGCTTAGCACGCATGTACTCGACATCACCCAGGGCAGGCCGGGCGCCGGCGTCAAGCTCGCGCTGTACGCGGTGAACGGCAACGGCCGCGAACTGCTGAAGACAGCCGTCACCAACGCCGACGGCCGCTGCGACGCGCCGCTGCTGGAAGGCGCGTCGCTCAAGACCGGCAAGTACGAACTGGTGTTCAGCGCCGGCGCGTATTTCGATGCGCAGGGCGTGTCGTTGCCGGAGCCGAAGTTCATCGACGAGGTGACGCTGGCTTTCGGCGTGGCCGACGCCACGCAGAACTACCACGTGCCGCTGGTGGTGTCGCCGTGGTCTTACTCGACCTACCGCGGAAGCTGATCAGCGCGGCTTGCCCAGGTATTTGTTGAAGAAGGCTTCCAGCCGCTGATAGACCTCGGTCTGGTTGGCGGTGTCGTAGAAGCCATGGCCTTCGTAATCCACGTAGTACCACTCCGGCGCGTGGCCAACCTTCTCCAGCGCTTCCTTCATGCGGAAGGCCTGCTCCTTGGGCGCGCGCTTGTCCTTGCCGCCGTGGATCAGCAGCACGGCCGCCTTGATCTCGCCCGCATGCTGGACCGGCGAATAGCGCGCCCATTCCGCCGCGTCGTCGCCCACTTGGCGGCGGATGCCGGCCTGGGTGCGGGTATCGCCTATCGCCTCATCGTTCTTGGACAGCAGCGACAAGTCGTACACGCCGGCGTAACCCACGGCGCACTTGAACATATCCGGCTCGCGCGCCGCCAGCATCAGCGAGGCGTAGCCGCCAAAGCTGGTGCCGTATGCACATACGCGGGTTTCGTCGAACTGTCCCTGGGACAGCGTCCACTTCACGCCATCGACCAGGTCGTCCAGGATCTTCGCGCCCCACTGGCGATAACCGGCCTGCTTGAAACGTTCGCCGCGCCCGGTCGAGCCGCGGAAGTTCAGTTGCAGCACCGCGTAGCCGCGGCTGGCCAGGAATTGCGCGTCCGGGTGGAAGTACCAGCGGTCTTCGCTCATCGGGCCGCCATGGGGCATCAGGATCAGCGGCAGCTTTTGCGCGGACTTCGCGGCCGGCAGCGTCAGGTAGCCGTGGATGGTCAGGCCGTCGCGGGTCTTGAAGCTGATCGGGCGGCGCACCGCCATGTCATCCGGTTCGATATCGGCCATCGCGGCAAACAGCATGTCGGCCTTGTTGGCCTTGCGGTCGTACAGGTAGAAGGCGCCGGGGTCGCGGTCGCTGATGATGGAGAACAGCACCTTGCCGCCGTCGTCGGTCTCATCGATCAACTGCACCACGTGGTCGGGGAATTGCAGCGTCAGGCCTTTCAGCAGTTGACCGTCCGCCGTGCCCTCGTCCAGGATGGTGACCCTGGGCCGTCCGCTGGACGACACCACCGCCAGCGGCGCGGCCTGCCGGCCTACCAGCATCACGCGCTCGATGTCGCCCTGCGCATCCTCGGCGATGACCTTGCGCTCGCCGGTTTCCAGGTCCTGGCGCAGCACTTTTTCCGGGCCGCCGTTTTGCGCGGACCAGGCATAGACCTGGCGGTTATCCGGCGAGAACGCGAACGGCGTGAACTTGGACAGCGCCTTGTCGTTCTCGACCACGTTCCACTTGCCGCTGCCGTCGTCCATCCGCCAGACGCGCAGGTAGCCTTCCTCGTTGCTGCCGTTGGCAAAGCGCGGCTTGCCGTCGTGCTGCACCAGGAAGCCGGCATTACGCGAGTTCAGCGTGGTCACCAGCTTGCGCACGCCAGTGCGGGTATCGAGGTCGTACAGCGCGCTTTGTTCGGTGTCCCACAGGTTGGTCCGCAACAGCACATGGTCGTTGCGCTCGGGTGGAACGAAGACCGGCGCGGCGTAACCATAATCGTTGCCGTAGCGGGCGCCGCGCGTGGCGTACTTGAGGGCTTCGTAGCCGTACAGGTATTCCTGGTGCTGGCCGTCGTAATCCATGGCCAGCACTTCGCCGGTGGCCTGCGGCTTTTCGCGCGAGCCGACTTCCAGACCCTTCTCCACGATCAGGCGCGTGTTGCTGACCCACTGATAATCCACCGGCACCGAGAACAGCGGCATGCGCACCACGCTCTCCACCTTCAGCCCCGGCAGGCTGTAGAACGTGATCATGGGGATGGTGCGCTTATCGACCGGCATGCGCACGGTCACTGCCAGGTGCTTGCCGTCCGGGGACATGCGCGGCCGGGAATACTGGTCTTCCTTGACGAAGGCGGAGATAGGAATGGGGGCCGGCGCGGTTTGCGCGTACGCGCTCAGGGGCAGGGCGGCCGCCAGGCCGAGCAACAACAGTTTTGGACGCATGGGTAGCTTCATTGGTATTTTTGATAAAAATGCTATCACAATTTACAACGCATCGGACATGCTAAGATGCGCCCACCATGACTGAATCCCTCGCCGCGTCCTTCCTGCAACAAGCCGTTGAACTGCACCAGCAAGGCAAGCTGGAACCGGCGCAGGCGCTCTACCGCCAGGTCCTCGCACTCGATCCGCGCCAGTTCGACGCGCTGCACCTGCTGGGCGTGATCGCCCGCCAGCGCGGCGATGCGCATGCCGCCATCGACCTGATCGCGCAGGCCATCGCCATCGACGGACAACAGGCCAAGGCCCATTGCAATCTCGGCGTCGCCCTGCTGGACGCCGGCCGCGCCGACGAGGCGCTGGCCAGCCACGAGCGCGCGCTCGCGCTGCAGCAAGACTATGCGCTGGCCTGGAGCAACCGCGGCAACGCGCTGCGCAAGCTGGGCCGCCTCGACGACGCGCTGGCCAGCTACCAGCGCGCCCTGCAGTTGCAGCCCAATTACGCCGAGGCGCATTGCAACCGCGCGATCGTGCTGCAAGACCTGGGCCGCTATCTCGACGCCCTGGGCGCGGCCGAAGACGCCCTCAAGCTCAAGGACCGCTACGCCGATGCCTGGTACGCGCGCGGCAATGCCCTGCACTGCCTGCGCTACCTGCCGGACGCGGTGGAGAGCTACGACCGCGCCCTGCACCTGCGTCCCGACTGGGCCGAAGCCTACAACGCGCAGGGCGCGACGCTGCACCGGCTGGGCGAATTCGCCGCCGCGCTGGACAGCTACGACCACGCCCTGCGCCTCAAGCCCGATTACGCGCTGGCCCACTACCAGCGCGGCAACGCCTTGCGCGCGCTGGAGCGCCGCGATGAGGCGGTGGCGGCCTACCGCGCCGCGCTGGCGCATGGCGACAACCCGGAAACCATCGCCTTCGCGCTGGCCTCGGTGGGCGCAGGCGCCACGCCGGCCGCGCTGCCGGACGAGTACGTGCGTGCGCTGTTCGACCAGTACGCCAACCACTTCGACCAGCACCTGACCGGAGTGCTGGGCTACCGCACGCCGGCCCATCTCGACGCCATGCTGCGCCGCGTGGCGCCAGCCTCCGACCTCGACACCGTGGACCTGGGCTGCGGCACCGGCCTGTGCGCGCCCTACCTGCGGGTCTATTCGCGCCGCTTGGACGGGGTCGACCTGTCGCAGCAGATGCTGGACAAGGCCGCCGCGCGCGGTCTGTACCACGAACTGGCCTGCATGGACCTGCTGAGCTACCTGCAAGGCCGCGAACAGGCATGGGACCTGGCTGTGGCGGCCGACGTCTTCGTCTACATCGGCGACCTGGCGCCGATATTCCAGGCCGTGCACGCGGCGCTGCGCGAGCACGGCCGCTTCTGCTTTTCGGTGGAAGCGGGCGACGGCGCCGACTATGTCCTGCGTCCGTCCAACCGCTACGCCCACACGCTGGACTATCTGCAGCGCCTGGCCGCCGCCACCGGCTTCACCGTGCTGGCCGCCGAAGCCCTGACCGCCCGCGAAGAAAACGGCGCCCCGCTGCCCGGCCATGCGCTCATCTTGCGCAAACTTGCACGTAACTCATCATTGTCTTAGAATCAAAGCTGTCGCTTTCTGCGTTGGCTGGCTGAGCGGCCGCCACTACTCCCCATGCAAGATTCTTTACGGTGACCCTTGGATACCGTTCCCTATTGGGTGCAATTCCTTGCGCTCGCTCTCCTGATATTCTGCTCGGCCTTCTTCGCGATGGCTGAAACCGCGCTGATGGCGGCCAACCGCTATCGCTTGCGCCACGAAGCCAAACGCGGCAGCCGCCAAGCCATCACCACGCTGTGGCTGCTGGACCGCACCGACAAGCTGCTGTCCCTGGTCCTGATCGCCAACACGCTGATCAACGCCATGTGCACCGCCCTGGTCACCGCCATCGCCATCCAGACCTTCGGCCACGACGACAACGTCATCACCATGTCCACCGGCGTGGTGGCCTTCCTGCTGATCGTGTTTGCCGAGATCGCGCCCAAGGTGATCGGCGCCACCTTCCCGGAAAGTATCGCCAAGCCCACCAGCATGGTGCTCAAGCCGCTGATGTCGGTGTCCAAGCCGGTGATCTGGTTCGTCAACCTGTTTGTGTCGCAGTTGCTCAAGCTGTTCGGCATCCGCTCCGGCTCGCATGCGCACGATCCGCGCCTGTCGCCGGAAGAGCTGCGCTCCATCGTGCTCGAAGGCGGCAACTTCATCCCGCAAAAGCACAAGAGCATCCTGCTCAACCTGTTCGACCTGGAGACCATCTCGGTCGAAGACATCATGACGCCGCGCTCGCAGATCGAGGCGCTCAACCTGGAACTGCCGGTCGAGGAAATCAAGCGCGAGCTGACCACCTGCTACCACAACAAGCTGCCCGTCTACGAAGGCGAGATCAACCGCATCGTCGGCATCCTGCACGTGCGCAAAGCCGTGGCCCTGCTCAACCAGGAAGAAGAGCTGACCATCGAGCACTTCCGCCAACTGCTGTCCTCGCCCTACTTCATCCCGCAGGACACCCGGCTGTTCACCCAGCTACAGTATTTTCAGGAAAACAAGGAGCGCCTGGGCATCATCGTCGACGAATACGGCGAGGTGCAGGGCCTGGTCACGCTGGACGACATCATCGAAGAGATGATCGGCGAATTCACCACCTCCATGCCCGGCGCCGCCCGCGCCGACAGCTTCGGCTGGAACGAACAGGGCGAATGCCTGCTGGACGGCGCCACCGCGCTGCGCGACGTCAACAAGCGCCTGGGCCTGAATTTCCCGCTGGACGGCCCCAAGACCCTGAACGGCCTGCTGCTGGAATTGTTGCAAGACATTCCAGACGCCCCGATCAGCCTCAAGCTCGACCAGTGCATCATCGAAGTGGTGCAAGTCCAGGAGCAAGCCATCAAAGTCGTCAAATTGCGACGTTTGGGCGGCAAACGCAGCCACTAAACCGCCCGCTACGCGCCAGAACCGGCCAGTTTGGGGAGTACAATTGTTTCTCGGGCTTTACAAATTTGATGCCTGAGAGCATCATTTCGCGATACACCCATCCTCTCGACGACAGACGCTTCTATGGCAGCAGTCCTACCCAACGCCGCGCCAGGCGCGCCCATGCCGGGGCTGGCCAGGGCATTGCTGCAAGCCGGCCGCCTGTCGGCCGTGCAGGCCGAGGCGCTGCTGAAAAAGGCGGTCGCCGACAAGCAAGCCTTCATCGACGTGCTGCTGGCCAGCGGCGTGATCGAGCCGAAGGCGCTGGCGGCGTTCTGCGCCGAGACCTTTGCCTACCCGCTGCTGGACGTGAACGTGCTCAACGTCGACGTGCTGCCGCAAAAAGCCATCGACCACAAGCTGATGCAGGCCCAGCGCGTGGTGGCGCTGTCCAAGCGCGGCAACAAGCTGTCGGTGGCCATATCCGACCCCACCAACATCCAGGCGCTGGACCAGATCAAGTTCCAGACCGAGACCACGGTGGAACCGGTGATCGTGGCGCACGACGCCCTGCTGCAACTGCTGAACCGCCTCAGCAAGAGCAGCGAACAGGCGCTGGCCGAGCTGGCCGGCGAAAACGCCGAGATCGAGTTCGCCGAAGAGGAAGACGCCAACGCCAGCAATCCCGCGGCCGACCAGGCCGCCGCCGACGTGGAAGACGCGCCCATCGTGCGCTTCCTGAACAAGATGCTGATGGACGCGGTCAACCTGGGCGCCTCCGACCTGCATTTCGAACCGTTTGAAAAGTTTTACCGCATCCGCTTCCGCGTCGACGGCGTGCTGATCGAGCATGCCCAGCCGCCCATCTCGATCAAGGAAAAGCTGGTCTCGCGCATCAAGGTGCTGGCCAAGCTGGACATCTCGGAAAAGCGCGTGCCGCAGGACGGCCGCATGCGCCTGATCGTGTCGCCGACCAAGACCATCGACCTGCGCATCTCGACCCTGCCCACCCTGTTCGGCGAAAAGACCGTGATGCGTATCCTCGACGCCACCCAGGCCCAGATGGGCATCGATTCGCTGGGCTACGACCCGGACCAGAAGGAACTGCTGCTGGACGCCATCCAGCGCCCCTACGGCATGGTGCTGGTGACCGGGCCGACCGGCTCCGGCAAGACGGTGTCGCTGTACACCTGCCTGAACATCCTGAACAAGCCGGGCATCAACATCTCCACCGCCGAAGACCCGGCCGAGATCAACCTGCCCGGCGTCAACCAGGTCAACGTCAACGACAAGGCCGGCCTGACCTTCCCGGTGGCGCTGAAGTCCTTCCTGCGCCAGGACCCGGACATCATCATGGTCGGCGAGATCCGCGACCTGGAAACGGCCGACATCGCCATCAAGGCGGCGCAGACCGGCCACATGGTGTTCTCCACCCTGCACACCAACGACGCCCCGTCCACCCTGACGCGTTTGATGAACATGGGCGTGGCGCCGTTCAACATCGCCTCGTCGGTGATCCTGATTACCGCCCAGCGCCTGGCGCGCCGCCTGTGCACCTGCAAGCAGCCGGTGGAGATCGCGCCGGAACTGCTGCTCAAGGCCGGATTCAGGCAGGAAGACCTGGACGATAGCTGGAAACCCTACGGCCCGGTCGGCTGCGAGCGCTGCAACGGCAGCGGCTACAAGGGCCGGGTCGGCATCTACCAGATCATGCCGATCACGCCCGCGATCGAGGCACTGATACTGGCCAACGGCAATTCGATGGACATTGCCGCCAAATCCGAGGAAGAAGGCGTGAAGTCGCTGCGCCAGTCCGGCCTGGTCAAGGTCAAGGCCGGCCTCACCAGCCTGGAAGAAGTCCTGGGCTGCACCAACGAATAGGAAAGCACACATGGCCACATCCAGCACCGCGGGCACGCAAATCAAGGAATTCGTCTACGCCTGGGAAGGCCGGGACAAGAACGGCAAGCAGGTGCGCGGCGAAATCCGCGCCGGCGGCGAAGCGGTGGTCAACGTCACCCTGCGCCGCCAGGGCATCATGGTCACCAAGGTCAAGAAGAAGGCCTACCGCGCCGGCAAGAAAGTCACCGACAAGGACATCACCCTGTTCACGCGCCAGTTGGCGACCATGATGAAGGCCGGCGTGCCGCTGCTGCAAGCCTTCGACATCGTCGGCAAGGGCCACGCCAATCCCTCGGTCTCCAAGCTGGTGCTGGACCTGCGCGCCGACATCGAGACCGGCACCAGCCTGAACCAGGCCTTCCGCAAGTTCCCGCTGTATTTCGACCCGCTGTTCTGCAACCTGGTGGGCGCCGGCGAGCAGGCCGGTATCCTGGAAGACCTGCTGACCCGCCTGGCGATCTACAAGGAAAAGACGCTGGCGATGAAGTCCAAGATCAAGTCGGCGCTGACCTACCCGGTGTCCATCCTGGCGGTGGCCTTCATCGTCACGGCGGTCATCATGATCTGGGTGGTGCCGGCGTTCAAGGAAGTGTTCACCAGCTTCGGCGCCAACCTGCCCGCGCCCACCCTGTTCGTGATGGCGCTGTCGGAATTCTTCGTCAAGTGGTGGTATCTGATCTTCGGCGGCCTGTTCGCGGCCATCTACTTCTTCTTCCGCGCCTGGCAGCGCTCCTTGCAGATGCAGCGCTTCATGGACCGCATGATCCTCAAGCTGCCGGTGTTCGGCGAGGTGGTGCGCAAGGCCACGGTGGCGCGCTGGACGCGCACCCTGTCCACCATGTTCGCCGCCGGCGTGCCGCTGGTGGAATCGCTGGACTCGGTGGGCGGCGCCGCCGGCAACGCGGTCTACCTGGACGCCACGCGCAAGATCCAGACCGAAGTGGCCACCGGCACCAGCCTGACCGTGGCCATGCAAAACGCCGAAGTCTTCCCCAACATGGTCACGCAGATGGTGGCCATCGGCGAGGAATCGGGCGCGCTGGACGCCATGCTGGGCAAGGTGGCCGACTTCTACGAGGAAGAAGTGGACGAGGCGGTGGCTTCGCTGTCCAGCCTGATGGAGCCGGCCATCATGGTCATCCTGGGCGTGCTGATCGGCGGCCTGGTGGTGGCGATGTACCTGCCTATCTTCAAACTCGGTTCGGTGGTGTGAGGCGGCGCCGCAGCCAGCCGGCCAGGCGCCCGCGCCAGCCCGGCGGCTGCGGCGCTTGGTAGCAGACCGCCGCGGGCAGCGTCAGCGCCACTTCCCTGCCCCGTCCGGACAGGCGCGTGGCCGCCAGTTCGCCGCCCAGTTGCTGCGCCCGCGCCTGCAGCGTGTCCAGGCCGACGGCCGGCGCGGGCGGACCATCGTCGCGCACATACAACGCCAGCGACTCGCTGCCGTACACCAGCTCCAGCCCGACCTGCCCGTGCGGCGCCTGCTGGAAGGCGCGGTGCAGCAGCTCGCGCACGATGCAGTAAATTTCCTCTCCCACCTCGTCGATCACGGCGCGCGGCACGCCGCTGACCGCCAGGCGGAATGGCGTTTCGTAGCCGGTCTGCAGCGACTGGCCGATGGCGGCAAAGGCCTGGCCCAGGTTGTCGCCGTACAGCGCCGGCATGCGCAGCGTGAGGATCTGGTGGCGGCCTTCGGCCAGCACCGCGTCGGCCTGGTCGAGAATGTGCTCGATGGTGGCGCGCTCGCGGCTGTCCTGCGGCAGGCGGTCGCTGACGTTCTGGAAGCGCAGTATCAAGCCCTGCATGCTTTGCAACAGCGTGTCGTGCAGGCCGGTGGCGACCCGCTCGCGCTCCGTCAGTTGCACCACGCGGGCACGGTAGTGCTGCCGGGCGCGACGCAGGCAGGCCAGGAAAACGGCGCCGGACAACAGGCAGGCGAGTAGTATTCCCAGCAACAGGGGTAGCAGTAAAGACAAGGTCGCTCCGAAGCGGGAAAGACGGAACTGCTACCTTGCCAGCATTTCCAGCCAATTCCCATCTCCCCGACGACAGAGCAGAACCTGAAAAACCGTCCCGCAATGTTGCTGTAATGCTTTATGATGGCCGCGTGATTATCCACCCCGACGCCACCATGACCCTGCTGTTTGCCCCTGCCGGCGACCTGGCCATCAGCCTGATCGCCGCCCTGTTCGGCCTGCTGATCGGCAGTTTCCTCAACGTCGTGATCCACCGCCTGCCGCGGATGTGGCAGCGCGAGTCGGACAATTACGTGGCCGAGGAAAGCGGCCTGCCGCCAAAGCACACCGACCACTACAGCCTGGTCGCGCCGCGCTCGGCCTGCCCGCACTGCGGCCACCAGATCACCGCCATGGAAAACATCCCGCTCATGAGCTGGCTGGCCCTGCGCGGCAAGTGCAGCGCCTGCAGGGCGCCGATCTCGGCGCGCTACCCGCTGGTCGAGTTGCTGACGGCCGCGCTGTCCTTTGCCGTGGTGTGGAAGCTGGGCAGCGGCGTGGCCGGCCTGGCCGGGCTGTTCCTGCTGTTCGTGCTGATCGTCATCACCTTCATCGACTTCGACACCCAGCTCCTGCCCAGCTCGCTGACCAATCCCTTGCTGTGGGGCGGCCTGATCCTCAACCTCAACGGCAACTTCACCAGCCTGCACCGCGCGGTGATCGGCGCGGTGGCCGGCTTCCTGTGCCTGTGGACCCTGAACTTCCTGTACAAGGCCCTGCGCCACCGCGACGGCATGGGCGAAGGCGATTTCAACCTGCTGGGCGCGCTGGGCGCCTGGCTGGGCTGGACCATGTTGCCGGCCATCGTGCTGATGTCCTCGGCGGTGGGGGCCGTGGTCGGCATCATCCTGATGGTGGTCAACCGCCGCGGCCTGGACTTGAAGATCCCCTTCGGTCCCTATTTGGCGGCGGCAGGTTTGATCGCCTTCCTGTACCATGAGCCCATCGCCGCCTTCCTGGGCGCGGCCTATCCCTTCCTGCAATAAGCCATGACCAGCCTGCCCTTCGCAATCGGCCTGACCGGCGGCATCGGCAGCGGCAAGAGCACAGTGGCCGAGCTGTTCGCCGCCCGCGGCGCCAGCATCGTCGACACCGACCAGATCGCCCACAGCCTGACCGCGCCGCACGGCGCGGCCATGCCGGCCATCGTCGCCGAGTTCGGGCCCGGGTTCGCCGACGCCAGCGGCGCCCTGGACCGCGCGCGCATGCGCGCCCTGGTGTTCGGCGATCCCGGCGCCAAGGCCAGGCTGGAAGCCATCCTGCATCCGCGCATCCGCGACGCCGCGCTGGCGGCCGGGGCGGCGGCCCAGGGCAGCTATGTGATCTATGCCGTGCCCCTGCTGGTCGAATCGGGCACCTGGCGTGAGCGGGTCACGCGCATACTTGCGGTAGACTGCCCGGAAGACGTGCAAATCGCCCGCGTGATGGCGCGCAACCATCTGCCCGAAGCCCAGGTGCGCGCCATCATGGCGACCCAGGCCAGCCGGGCCGAGCGCCTGGCCGCGGCCGACGATGTGATCGTCAACAGCGATGGAATCGCGGCTTTGGGGCCGCAAATCGACCGGCTACACGATTTATACCTAGCAATTTCGGCCGAAAAGGCAATAATGGCTGCGCAACGTTTGTAATTTTGCTTGGCTTGCTTCAAAATCACGTGAATCCAGGTCCATCTATAGAGGGATGTTATTTTGATCGTCTACGAATATCCTTTCAACGAGCGCATACGCACGTTGCTGCGCCTGGAGGATTTGTACGAGAAATTCAAGTTCTTTGTGCATCAAGAACACCCCATGCAGCACCACGTTGCGCTGGCCACCATCTTCGACATGCTGGAAGTGGCCGGCCGCGCCGACCTGAAATCGGACTTGCTGCAGGAACTGGAGCGCCAGCGCCAGACCCTGATGAGCTATCGCAGCAATCCCAACGTCGAGGCGGAAATGCTGGACGCCATCCTGGCCGAGGTGGACTGCGTCAGCAGCGCCCTGGTCGCGGCGCAGGGCAAGACCGGCCAGAACGTGCGCGACAATGAATGGCTGATGAGCATACGCGGCCGCACCATCATCCCCGGCGGCGCCTGCGAATTCGACCTGCCCTCCTACTACGCCTGGCAGAAGCGCCCGGCCGAGCAGCGCTTCAACGACATCGTCAACTGGTTCGCCCCGCTGACCCCGCTGTTCGACGCGCTGGGCCTGGTGCTGCGCCTGCTGCGCGATTCCGGCGGCCCGGTCAAGATGATCGCCGTGGCCGGCAGCTACCAGCAGATGTTGCAGGGGAAGGTGTACCAGATGCTGCGCCTGACCCTGGACGAATCGCTGGGCGCGATCCCCGAGATTTCGGCCAACAAATACATGCTGTGGGTGCGCTTCACTTCGCAGGGCGGCGACTTGAAACCCAAGCCTTTGGAAGATGATGTACCATTCGAGCTCACGCTCTGTAACTTCTGAAGAATCCCATGGTCACCGTAGTTGAATGCCCGACCTGCTCCGCGAAAGTGGAGTGGAAGCCGGAAAACAAGTTCCGTCCGTTCTGTTCCGAACGCTGCAAGAAAATCGACCTGGGCGCCTGGGCCGAGGAAAAATATGTGATCCCGGCCGCGCCGCCCAAGGACGCCCACGACGAGGAATAAGCCCGGTCATTCCCGCGCAGGCGGGAACCCATGCCGGGCGCGCGTTCCACGACCTCCGGCCTACGCGGGCGTAACGGTATAGCGCACCTGCTCCAGCCACTCCAGCAAGGGTATCGTGGCCGGCAGCAGCGGCTCCACGCCCACCGTGCCCTGCCAGGCAAAGGCCTGGCCTTCCAGGCTTTGCGGCTCGCCCGACCAGTCGCGGCTGATGAAGAAATGCAGCCGCACATGGGCGTGCGGATACACGTACTCCACGCCACACCATTCTTCGGCGCTGTGAATGGTCAGCCCCAGCTCTTCCACGAACTCGCGCTTGAGCGCCTGCAGGATGGTCTCGCCCGGATCGACTTTCCCGCCGGGGAATTCCCAGTAGCCGTCATACGGCTTGCCGGCCGGGCGCTGGCCCAGCAGCACGTCGCCGTTGGGCTTGATCAGCACGCCGACCGCGACATCGACCGGCTTGCTCATGCCAGCTTCCCCGCGTAATCCTTGGCAAACTGCCAGGCCACCCGGCCCGAGCGCGAACCGCGCTGCAAGGCCCAGCGCAGGGCGTCGGCGCGTGCGGCCGCGATCTGCGCTTCCGTGCAGCCCATGGTCGACAGCCAGTGCGCGACGATGTGCAGGTAATCGTCCTGCTTGAACGGGTAGAACGTCAGCCACAAACCGAAGCGCTCGGACAGCGAAATCTTTTCCTCCACCGTTTCGCCCGGATGCAGGTCGCCATCCTCGTCATGCTTGTAGCTCATGTTGTCGGACATCCGCTCGGGCAGCAGGTGGCGGCGGTTGGAGGTGGCGTAGATCAGCACATTGTCCGACTGCGCGGCGATGCTGCCGTCCAGCGCCACCTTGAGCGCCTTGTAGCCGCTTTCGCCTTCCTCGAACGACAGGTCGTCGCAGAAGACCACGAAACGCTCGGGGCGGCCGGCCACCAGGTCGACGATATCGGGCAGGTCGGCCAGGTCGGCCTTGTCCACCTCGATCAGGCGCAGGCCATCCTTGCCGAACTGGTTCAGGCAAGCCTTGATCAGCGAGGACTTGCCGGTGCCGCGCGCACCGGTCAGCAGCACGTTGTTGGCCGGCTTGCCCGCCACGAACTGGCGGGTGTTCTGCTCGATCTGCTCTTTCTGCGGGCCGATGTGCTGCAGGTCGTCCAGGGCGATGGCCGAGACGTGGGCCACGGGCTGCAGCCACGCCGTGCCGTTGCTGCGCTTGCGCCAGCGGAAGGCATGGCCCAGCTTCCAGTCCGGCTCGCGCGGCGCCTGCGGCAGCAGGGTTTCCACGCGCGCCAGCAGGGCCTCGGCGCGGACCAGGAATTGTTCCAGGGTCGTCGCCGCCATCTCAGGAACGGTAGTCGGCGTTGATGGACACGTAGTCGTGCGACAGGTCGCAGGTGTAGACCGTGGCGCTGGCCGTGCCGCGCGCCAGCTTGACGCGCACCGTGATCTCGCTCTGCTGCATCACGCGCTGGCCATCTTCTTCCTTGTAGTCCGGGTTGCGGCCACCGTTCTTGGCCACCCACACATCGTCCAGGTACAGGTTCAGCTTGGACACATCGAGATCGTCCACGCCGGCGTAGCCGATGGCGCACAGGATGCGGCCCAGGTTCGGGTCGGACGCGAAGAAGGCGGTCTTCACCAGCGGCGAATGGCCGATCGAGTAAGCGATCTTGCGGCACTCCTCCACGCTGCCGCCCTCTTCCACGACAATGCTCATGAACTTGGTGGCGCCCTCGCCGTCGCGCACGATGGCCTGGGCCAGGAACAGCGACAGCTCGGTGACGGCGTCGCGCAGCAGCGCGTATTCCGGCTGGTCGACCGAGGTGATTTCCAGCGAGCCGGCGCCGGTGGCGATCAGCATGAAGGAATCGTTGGTCGAGGTGTCGCCGTCGATGGTGATGCAGTTGAACGAATGGTTGGCGGCGTGCTTGACCAGTTGGTCCAGCACCGGCTGCGCCACCTTGGCGTCCATGGCCAGGTAGCCCAGCATGGTGGCCATGTTCGGCCGGATCATGCCGGCGCCCTTGGAGATGCCGGTCATGGTCACGGTGTGGCCGGCGATGGTGACCGTGCGCGAGCCGGCTTTCGGCTGCGTGTCGGTGGTCATGATGGCTTCGGCGGCGTTGAACCAGTTGTCGGCCTTCAGGCCGGCGACGGCTTGCGGCAGGCCGGCGATCACCTTGGCGGCCGGCAGCGGCTCCAGGATCACGCCGGTGGAGAACGGCAGGATCTGGGCAGGCTGCACGCCCAGTTGCGCGGCCAGGGCGGCGCAGGTCTCGTTCGCCAGCGACAGGCCCAGTTCGCCGGTGCCGGCGTTGGCGTTGCCGGTGTTGACCAGCAGCGCGGCGATCGGCTTGCCGCTCGATTTGGCCGCTTCCAGGTGGGCCTTGGCGATCTGCACCGGCGCGGCGCAGAAACGGTTCAGCGTGAACACGCCGGATACGGTGGCGGTCGGCGCCAGCTTCATCACCAGCACATCCTTGCGGTTCGGTTTCTTGATGCCGGCTTCGGCAAAGCCGATTTCGACGCCAGCGACGGGCTTCAGTTCAGAGGCGATGGGCAGCGGGGAATTGACGGCCATGGTGGTATCTCGTGAGTTCGTGGTGAAAAGGAGAGCCGCTATTGTAATGCCAAATGCCGCGATTTCCTGCGCTTCACCCCTTGATTTTCGCAGTTCATCGCAAGGCGGCGGCTGGCGCGGCGCGCCTGGACTAGCATGCACCAGGTTCACTACCCGGAGATCTCGCCATGAAAATCCTGTCGTCCGTCATGCTGGCTGCGTCCCTGCTCGCCAGCGCCAGCGCATTTGCCCAAGGCCCGAAAGATGTCGCCGATGCGCGCGCGGCCGCGGAGCATTGGATGAAGCTGATGGATACGGAAGAATTTTCCGCCGCCTGGAACGCCAGCGCGGAAGGCATGCGCAAGGGCATGCCGAAGCTGGCCTGGAACATGCTGTCCAGTACACTCCACATGCCGCTGGGCGCACTGAAAACCCGCAGCTACAAATCGTCGGATATCAAGCCGGAATCCATCTCGTTCGAATACCTCGCCGACTACGAGAACAGCCATAACGTGCGCGAGACCGTCACCACGGTGCACGAAAAGGATGGCGCCTGGCGCGTCTCCGGCTACAACATCCACAGCGACGACAAGCAGGCCCAGAAATAGACCGGCCATTGAAAAAACCCGTAAAGCCTTTCAGCTCTACGGGTTTGGTCGCTTGGGCTGAGGCGATTACGCCTTAAGCCAGTCTGCCGTGGCACGCCTTGTACTTCTTGCCGCTGCCGCAGGGGCACGGGTCGTTGCGGCCGACTTTCAGGCCCAGCTCCATCAACTGTTCGCCGCTCAGGCCTTTCAGCTCGGCCGGCAGGCCACCCAGCAGCGGCGCCGGCGCCAGCAGGTCTTCCGGCGCGGCGTTCGGGTTGAAGTCCGCGTGCTGGTAGCTGACGTTCTCGACGTGCGACTGCTGCAGTGCCGCTTCCGCCGCATCGATCTCTTCGCGCGACTGGATGCGCACGGTCATCACCAGGCGGATCACTTCGTTCTTGATCATGTCCAGCATCTGGCCGAACAGCTCGAACGCTTCGCGCTTGTATTCCTGCTTCGGGTTCTTCTGCGCATAGCCGCGCAGGTGGATCCCCTGGCGCAGGTGGTCGAGCGCGGCCAGGTGCTCGCGCCAGTGGCTGTCCACGCTCTGCAGCATGACGTTGCGCTCGAAGCCGCCAAAGGCTTCCTTGCCGACGATGTCGACCTTGGACTGGTACAGCGCATCGGCCGCGGCCAGCACGCGCTGCAGGATGTCGTCGTCGTTCAGGTCCGGTTCTTTTTCCAGCATCGCGGTCAGCGGCACTTCAAGCTGCCATTCGGACGCCAGCGCAGCTTCCAGGCCCTTCAGGTCCCACTGCTCTTCCAGCGACTCTTCCGGCACGTACTGGTGCACCAGGTCGGTAAAGGCGCCGTGGCGCAGCGATTCGATCAGTTCCGAAATATCGGCCGATTCCAGCAACTCGTTACGCTGGTTGTAGATCACCTTGCGCTGGTCGTTGGCGACGTCGTCGTATTCCAGCAGTTGCTTACGGATGTCGAAGTTGCGCGCCTCGACCTTGCGCTGCGCCGATTCGATGGAGCGGCTGACGATGCCCGCCTCGATCGGTTCGCCTTCCGGCATCTTCAGGCGATCCATCACGGCGCGCACGCGGTCGCCCGCGAAGATGCGCAGCAGCGGATCGTCCAGCGACAGGAAGAAGCGCGACATGCCCGGGTCGCCCTGGCGCGCCGCACGGCCGCGCAACTGGTTGTCGACGCGGCGCGATTCGTGGCGCTCGGTGCCGACGATGTGCAGGCCGCCGGCCGCCACCACTTGCTCGTGCAGCGCCTGCCAGCCATCGCGCAGTTTCTGCGCCTGCTCGGCCTTCTGCGCGTCGCTCAGCTCAGGATTGGCTTCGATGAACTGGATCTGCTTTTCGACGTTACCGCCCAATACGATGTCGGTGCCGCGGCCCGCCATGTTGGTGGCGATGGTGATGGCCTTGGGCGCGCCCGCCTGGGCGATGATCTCCGCTTCGCGTGCGTGCTGTTTCGCGTTCAGCACGTTGTGCGGCAGGCCGGCCTTGGTCAGGATGCCCGACAGCAGTTCCGAGTTTTCAATCGAGGTGGTCCCCACCAGCACCGGCTGGCCGCGCTCGTAGCATTCGCGGATTTCCATCATCATCGCCTTGTACTTCTCGCCCGCGGTCTTGTAGACCTGGTCATGGCGGTCCTTGCGCTGCGATGGGCGATTAGGCGGAATCACCACGGTTTCCAGGCCGTAGATTTCCTGGAATTCGTAGGCTTCGGTATCGGCCGTGCCGGTCATGCCGGCCAGCTTGGCGTACATGCGGAAGTAGTTCTGGAAGGTGATCGAGGCCAGGGTCTGGTTCTCGTTCTGGATCTTCACGCCCTCTTTCGCCTCGACCGCCTGGTGCAGGCCGTCGGACCAGCGGCGGCCCGTCATCAAGCGGCCGGTGAATTCGTCGACGATCACCACTTCATTGTTCTGCACCACGTAGTGCTGGTCCTTGAAGTACAGCGCGTGCGCGCGCAGCGCCGCGTACAAGTGGTGCACCAGGGTGATGTTGGCCGAGTCGTACAGCGAGGCGCCTTCCGGCAGCAGGCCCATTTGCGTCAGGATGCGTTCGGCCTTCTCGTGGCCGGCTTCGGTCAGCAGCACCTGGTGGGCTTTCTCGTCCTTGGTGTAGTCGCCCGGGACTTCGATGTGGCCCTTGCCGTCCGGGGTCTCTTCGCCGATCTGCATGGTCAGCAGCTTCGGCACTTCGTTCATCTTGTAGTACAGGTCGGTGTGGTTCTCGGCCTGGCCGGAGATGATCAGCGGCGTACGGGCTTCGTCGATCAGGATCGAGTCGACTTCATCGACGATGCCGAAGTTCAGCGCGCGCTGCACGCGGTCGCGGGCCTCGAACACCATGTTGTCGCGCAGGTAGTCGAAGCCGAATTCGTTGTTGGTGCCGTAGGTGATGTCGGCCGCGTAAGCCTGCTGCTTGGCCGCGTGCTCCATCTGCGACAGGTTGATGCCGGTGGTCAGGCCCAGCCAGGCGTACAGCTTGCCCATGGTCTCAGCGTCGCGCTGGGCCAGGTAATCGTTGACGGTCACGATGTGCACGCCCTTGCCGGACAGTGCGTTCAGGTAGGCCGGCAGCGTCGCGGTCAGGGTCTTGCCCTCGCCGGTGCCCATTTCGGCGATTTTGCCGTAATGCAGAACCATACCGCCTATCATCTGCACATCGAAGTGACGCATCTTCATCACGCGCTTGGACGCTTCGCGGCAGACGGCAAAGGCTTCGGGCAGAATCTGGTCCAGCGTTTCGCCGTTGGCGATACGTTCTTTGAAAGCAGGCGTCTTCGCTTGCAGCTCGGCATCCGACAGTTTTTCCATCGCCGGTTCGAGGGCATTGATCTCGCGTACCGTTTTTTGGTATTGCTTGAGCAGGCGCTGGTTGCGGCTGCCGAAAATCTTGGTCAGTAAAGACATGCTTGAGAAGGCCGTTAAAGGTTCGACTACGACAAAAAGACGGTGATTTTATCACGCGTCCGGGGCTACATTGGGTTATTGGCCGGGATAACAATAGCCGAAGCGGCCACAATGTCACAAAATCAACCGATTTTACCCGGTGGTGACGAGTTTGGGGCGCTGTGATAAGGTTCGCCGCATGCGATTCAACTCTTCCAACCTGTCCATCAAGCGCCGCACGGCCGTGGGCGCGACCGATTTCCTGCGCCGCGATGACAGGATGGCAAGACTACTGCCCGCCATCGAGCGCATGGCCGCCCTGCAGAAGGATTGCGCGGCCATCCTGCCGCCCATGTTCCGGCATTGCGAAATCCTGGCGTTCGAGGAAGGCCAACTGACCCTGTCGGTGCCCAACACCGCCCTGGCCGCCAAGCTCAAGCAGCAATTGCCGAAATTGCAGGAAACGCTGGGCCGCCGCAACTGGCAGGTCAGCGCCGTGCGGCTCAAGGTGCAGATGGCCAAGCCGGCCGAGATCAAGGAAAAGATGCGCGCGCTGGAACTGCCGCCGGCGGCGGTGGACGCTTTCGACCAATTGGGCGAGACGCTGGAGGCCAGCGCCCAGAACAGCGCGCTGATCAACGCGGTGAAGGCCATGGTGGCGCGGCGCCGCGCCCGGAACGACGCGGGTTAAGTCAGCGCCCACTCGCGCGCCATCTGGCGCACGTAGGACGGCGGCGCCGTCTCGTTGTCCTCGAAGGTGACGATTTCATAGGCGTCCGGGTGCTTGAGCAGCTCCAGCAGCAACTGGTTGTTCAGCGCATGGCCGGACTTGTGCGCCTCGTAGCTGGCCAGCAGCGGATGGCCGACCAGGTACAGGTCGCCGATGGCGTCCAGGATCTTGTGGCGCACGAATTCGTCTTCGTAGCGCAGGCCGTCCGAGTTGAGGATGCGGTACTCGTCCATCACGATGGCGTTTTCCAGCGAGCCGCCGCGCGCCAGGCCTATCCCGCGCAGCATTTCCACGTCCTGCATGAAGCCGAAGGTGCGGGCGCGGGCCACGTCGTGCACGTAGGAGACGTCGCCGAAGTCCACCTTGGCGCGCTGCTGGGTGCCATCCACCGCCGGGTGGTTGAACTCGATGAAGAAGTCCAGCTTGAAGCCGTTGTGCGGCAGCAGGCGCGCCCACTTTTCCTTGTCGCCCTTGCCTTCACGGATTTCGACCGGCTTCAGCACACGGATGAACTTCTTGGCGGCCGGCTGTTCCAGCACGCCCGCCTGTTGCAATAAAAATACGAAGGACGAGGCCGAGCCATCCATGATGGGGATTTCCTCGGCGCTGACTTCGATGTACAGGTTATCGATGCCCAGGCCGGCGCAGGCCGACATCAGGTGTTCGACGGTCGACACGCGCGCGCCCTCCTTCACCAGCACCGACGCCATGCGGGTATCGCCCACGGCCATGGCGCTGGACGGGAATTCGACCACCGGGTCCAGGTCCACGCGGCGGAACACGATGCCGGTATCCGGCGCGGCCGGGCGCAGGGTCAGCTCGACCTTGGTGCCGGAGTGCAGGCCGACACCCGTGGTGCGGACCAGTTCTTTGATAGTGCGTTGTTTTAGCATCCGGCGATTATAGCGAACTGCGCTCAGGGGTGCTCGGCTTCGCTGTGCACCGCTTCGCGCCGCACCAGGTAAATGCCGCTGGCGATGATGATGCCGGCGCCCAGCAGGGTGTAGCGGTCCGGCAGCGCATGCCACAGCACCCAGTCGATCGCCACGCCCCAGGCCAACGCCGAATATTCGAACGGCGCCACGATGGACGCCTTGCCGGTGCTGAAGGCGCGCGTGATCGCCAACTGGCCGAAAAAGCCGCTCAGCGCCAGCGCCAGCAACACCCAGCCATCCTCGGCGCGCACCGGCACCCAGTCGCGATAGGAGATGACCAGGCCACCGAGCGCCATCATGATCAGATACCAGAACATCAGCGATTCGTTGCTATCGGTGCGCGCCAGCACGCGGCTGTTGATGGCGCTGGCCGCATAGCAGGCCGCCGCGCCCAGCACCGCCAGGCCGCCGACCGACAGGAAGCCCGTGCCCTCGGGCCGCAGCACCACGATCACGCCGATCAGCCCGACCACAATGGCCATCCACTGCCCCATGCTGACATGCTCCTTCAATATCATCACCGACAGCGCGGTGATCAGCGCCGGCGCGATGAAGAAGATCGAATACGCTTCCGCCAGCGACAGCGTGCTGAGGCCGAAGGCAAAGGCGGTCAGCATGCTGGTGCCCAGCACGGCACGCAAGACGTGCAGGTGCCAGCGCACGCGGAAGATGCCCCTGAACGCGCCGCGATACAGCATGTAGCAGCACAGCGGCGGCAGCGAACTCAAGGCGCGCAAAGTCGTCACTTGCGGCGCGGGATAGTGGGCGGACAGTATCTTCATGGTGGTGTCCATGAAGGAGAACATGGCGACGGCGATCAGCATCGCGTAGATGCTGCGCAGGTTTTCTTGGCGAGTGACGGAAGACAGAGGAAGCTCCCTGGACCGGATAAGACGTCATCATGGCGACGTCCGGAGCCAGGACAGCGCGCGGCGCTATCGCCGTCGATTATAGCAAGCCGGGCGGCGCGATTGTGAATTGCGCAATATCGCTCAGGCCCAGCGCGGACTCGATGGCGGCGATCTGGCGCACCGCATCCTCGAAGCCATCGTGGCCGAAGGTCTGCTTTTCGATGTCCTCGAACCGCTCCGACATCTCCTTGTAATCCTTGTCGGACAAGGCTTCCTTCCAGGCGGTAAAGACGATGGTGTCTTCGCGCGCCGTGTGGTGCTCGTACATGAACTCGAATTTGTCCAGGGCCTGCGCCAGCGGCTGCACCTGGGCGCTGGCGATCTTGCCGTTCCGGGTCGCCTGCAGCACGTAGTCGGTGAACTGGCGACCGCGGTCGTGCTGGAGCTGCAGCACGTCGGGATAGGCGGCCGCCGGGCCTTTCAGCTTGCGGACAACGGGGAAGATGAATTTCTCTTCCAGCTTGCGCTCGTGATAGTCCTCGCCGAAGCTGCGAAACAGCCGGGCGGTTTTGGCCAGGGCGTCGGCCGGCAGCCTGGCCGGATCGCTGCGCAGGCGCCCGGCCGCGGCGCGGTAGACCAGCAAGGCGCGCCGCAACACGCCATGCTCGCGCATCAGGTCCTCGTTGGCCTCGACTTCCTTTTCCGCCGCGCGCGCAGTGGCGCCCAGCACCGCCAGGCCGGAGCCGGCGGCCAGTCTGAAGAACTCCCGGCGCTTGCCGCTGTCGATATCCATGTCCAGTCCTCCTTGCACGATTATGACAGCGGCGCGCCAGCGCCGTAGCACATTAGATGGCGGCGCCCAGCCAGCCCAGCGCGCCGCTGCACAGCACGACCAGCCAGGGCGGCAGCTTCCAGAACGACAGGGCGACAAAACCCAGCACTGCCAGCCCGAAGTCGCGCGGCGCAAGGATCGCGCTGGTCCACACCGGACGATAGAGCGCGGCCAGCAGCAGGCCGACCACGGCCGCGTTCACGCCCATCAGCGCAGCCTGGGTGCGGGCATTGCGGCGCAGCGTTTCCCAGAACGGCAGCGCTCCCGCCACCAGCAGGAACGAGGGGGCAAAGATCGCCAGCAGGCAGATCGCCGCGCCGGCCCAGCCTGAAGGCGCGCTGCTCATGGAAGCGCCGAGGAAGGCGGCAAACGTGAACAGCGGTCCCGGCACGGCTTGCGCCGCGCCATATCCGGCCAGGAAAGCATCGTTGCTCACCCAGCCTTGCGGCACCACCGCCGCCTGCAACAGCGGCAGCACGACGTGGCCGCCGCCGAATACCAGCGCGCCCGAACGGAACAGGGCGCTGATCTCGGCGACCGACTGGTATGGCAGCGCCGCGGCCAGTATCGGCAGGCCGGCCAGCAGGCAGAAGAACAGCGCCAGCCACAATGCGCCGGCCCGCCGGCCGACGGTCATCGGCAGCGGCTCGTGGTCTTGGGCCGCAGCGGGGTGGAACAGCAGCAGCCCCGCCACGCCGGCAGCGATGATGACGCCGACCTGCCCGAATGCGGAAGGCGCCAGCAGCGCAGCGCAGGCGGCTGCCGCCATCAAGGTGACGCGCGGCATGTCGGGGCATAGATTTCTCGCCATGCCCCACACGGCCTGCGCAACCACGGCCACCGCCACGACCTTGAGTCCGTGCAGCGCGCCGGCGGGTATCATGGCCGAGTGGCTGGCAACGCCAAGCGCGAACAGCACCAGGGCGATCGCGGACGGCAGCGTGAAACCGGCCCAGGCCGCGAGCGCACCGCGATATCCTGCCCGCGACAGCCCTATCGCCATGCCGACCTGGCTGCTGGCCGGTCCCGGCAGGAACTGGCACAGCGCCACCACGTCCGCGTAACTGCGCTCGCTCAGCCAGCGCCGGCGATGCACGAACTCTTCGCGAAAATAACCGAGGTGGGCGACGGGGCCGCCGAAGGACGTCAACCCCAATCGCAGGAAAACCAGGAAGACGGCCCAGGCGCTGTCCTTGCGCGGCGTAGTCACGACGCGGACTCCGGCAGCAGCATCACCAGCTTGAGATCGTGGCGCTTGGCCAGGTGCAGCGTGACCTGGTTGAAGCTCACCTCGCCGATGCGCGGGTGATGGAAGCGGCGCAAGCCGCCCTCGCGGCCGACCACATCCTGCAAGGTCCACAGCTTGCGGAATTCCTCGCTGTCGCGCGCGAGTTCGGCGATCAGCGCGGCCAGATCGGGATCGCTGGCGTGCTTGCCGATATCGGCGCGGAATTCGGCCACCAGGCGCTGCGCGCGCTCCTCCCAGTCGACGATCAGGCCGCGCGCGGCCGCGGAGCGGAACATGAAGCGCAGCAGGTTGGGCCGCTGCGCGGCGACTTCCACGTCCAGCCAGCCGCCGAACAGCGTGGCCGCATCGGCATTCCACGCCACCGCATCCCACAGGCGGTCGACGATATAGGCCGGCGCGGCGACGGCCCGCACGATCGCCTGCAGGGCTTGCGATACGTCGTCGCCGCCCAGCGATTCCTCTTGCGGGTCGAGCCGCTCCGCGAGGCGGAACAAATAGGTCCGTTCGGCCGGGCTCAGATGCAGCACCTCGGCCATGCGCGCCAGCAGCTTGCCGGAGGCCGAGACTTCCCTGCCCTGCTCCAGCCAGGTCAGCCAGGTCGGGCTGACCTCGCACAGTTGCGCCAGTTCTTCGCGCCGCAGGCCAGGCGTGCGACGGCGTCCGCCGCTAGGCAAGCCCACGCTGGCCGGCGTGACGCGCTCCCGGTGGGCGCGGATGAATTCCCCGAGTTTGGTTTGCATGGTAGTCCCTATACCAGGATAAATCCTTGACTTGTTACATGATAAAAACGCTCCTATTCTGCACTGACTGTCACCTTTTCGGGAGAAAAAATCATGCAGCAGCCCGCCGTCGTCGCCCAGCAGTTCGGCAATACCGTCCACGCCTACCTCACCAGCGCCGTCCATGCGCAAGGCGCGGACCTGACCATGCTGCGCGAACTGGCCGCCGCCTTGCCCAAGCGGACGGTGGTGCTGGACCTCGGCTGCGGCGCAGGCCATGCCAGCTTCGCGGTCGCGCCGGTGGCGGAATCGGTGACGGCTTACGACCTGTCGCACGAAATGCTGGCCGTGGTGGAAAAGGCGGCGCGCGAGCGCGGCCACGACAACATCCGCACCCAGCAGGGCAACGTCGCCAGCCTGCCGTTTGCGGATGCCTCGATGTGCATGGTGGTCACGCGCTTTTCGGCCCATCATTGGCTGGACGTACCGGCTGCGCTGCGCGAAGTGAAGCGCGTGCTGAAACCGCGCGGCGTGTTCGTCATCATCGACATCACCGCACCGGAGTCGCCGCTGCACGATACGACCTTGCAGGCAGTGGAATTGCTGCGCGACGGCTCGCATGTGCGCGACTACCGTCCTTCCGAGTGGGCGCGGATGTTGAGCGATGCCGGCTTCAAGCACCAGCAGGTTCAGGGCTGGAAACTGCAGATGAAATTCGATGAGTGGACCGCGCGCATGCGCACGCCGGCCGAGCGCGTCACGGCGATCCGCAGCCTGCTGCAAAGCGCGCCGGAAGAAACCCAGGCCTACTTCGAGGTGCAGGCCGACGACTCGTTCACCATCGATTCGACCATGTTCAAAGCGATGCACGACTTCGGCGACATCTACTAAGCCGCCGCTTACGGCCGCGGCCTGCCGTCGCCAAGCCGCTGGCCCGCATCATCCGGCATCTCGAATGCCACGCCGATCTCGTGCGACACCAGGCCCACATTTTTCGCCAGTTGATGCTGCACCCCATCCCCGGCCGGCACGGACGCGGCGGCCGCAGCCAATAGCAGCAAGGACCGTTCTCTCGCAAGATATGCCACTCCCAGTTTATGGCGATCCGGGAACGGTCCTGATTGATTGCCCTCGACTGCGGCGCTTCAGACTTGACTTACCGACCGGCGGCGTGCGCGCCTACAGACTTGCGAGGCCTGCAAGCTTAGTCTCGACGGACTCAAACCGTTCAGGGAGCGCACATGGAAACCACCGACCAGGCCCTGCATCCTTCCGCCCGCTCCGCGCCAGAGGGTTTTCACCACGAAGCCCACGCGATGCCGCACGGCTGGCGACGGTGGCTGTACGCAACCAACCACAAGGATATCGGCACGCTCTACCTGTGGTTTGCGCTGATACTGTTCCTGGAAGGCGGCGTGCTGGCCATGCTGATACGCCTGGAGCTGTTCCACCCCGGCCTGCAGTTCTTCCAACCCGAGCTGTACAACGAGTTCGTCACCCTGCACGGCCTGTTGATGATCTTCGGCGCCATCATGCCGGCCTTCGTCGGCATGGCCAACTGGATGATCCCGCTGCAGATCGGCGCTTCCGACATGGCTTTCGCGCGCATGAACAACTTCTCGTTCTGGCTGCTGCCGCCTGCCGCACTGATGCTGACCGCATCGTTCTTCGTGCCCGGCGGCGCGCCGGCGACTGGCTGGACCATGTATCCGCCGCTGTCGGTCCAGATGGGGCCGGGGATGGACCTGGCCATTTTCGCCATCCACCTGATGGGCATCTCGTCCATCATGGGCGCCATCAACATCATCACCACCATCCTCAACCTGCGCGCGACCGGCATGACGCTGATGCGCATGCCCATGTTTAGCTGGACCTGGCTGATCACCGCCTACCTGCTGATCGCCGTGATGCCGGTGCTGGCCGCCGCCGTCACCATGATACTGACCGACCGCCACTTCGGCTCGACCTTCTTCAACGCCGCCGGCGCCGCCGACCCCGTGATGTACCAACACGTGTTCTGGTTCTTCGGCCATCCCGAGGTGTACATCATGATCCTGCCGGCTTTCGGCATCATCTCCGAAGTGGTGCCGGCATTTTCGCGCAAACGCTTGTTCGGCTACGCATCGATGGTGTACGCGGCGGCGTCCATCGCCATCATCTCCTTCATCGTCTGGGCGCACCACATGTTCACCACCGGCATGCCGATCACATCGCAGTTATTTTTCATGTACGCGACCATGCTGGTGGCGATACCGACCGGGGTCAAGGTGTTCAACTGGATCGCCACCATGTGGCGCGGCGCGCTCAGTTTCGAAGCGCCCATGCTGTTTGCGGCGGGCTTCCTGTGGGTGTTCACGCTGGGCGGATTCTCCGGCCTGATCCTCGCGGTCGCCCCCATCGACGTGCAGGCGCAGGATACCTACTACGTGGTGGCCCACTTCCATTACGTGCTGGTGGCGGGATCGCTGTTCGCGCTGTTCGCCGGCTTCTACTACTGGGTGCCGAAATGGACCGGGCATATGTACAACGAGCGCCGCGCGGCCTTCCACTTCTGGAATTCGCTGATCTGGGTGAATGTCACCTTCTTCCCCATGCACTTCCTCGGACTGGCGGGCATGCCGCGCCGTTACGCGGACTACGCGGTGCAGTTCACCGGCTTTAACGAAGTGGTGTCGGTCGCGGCCTTCCTGTTCGGGCTAACCCAGGTATACTTTGTCTTTGCCATTGTGCTGCCGACCGTACGCGGCGGCGCGCCCGCCCCGGCCAAACCCTGGGACGGCGCCGATGGCCTGGAATGGACGGTGCCCAGCCCCGCGCCCTTCCACACGTTCGAGAAGCCGCCAACCGTCGTCTGACCGGAGAACGTCATGCCGCGCGATGTGCCATCGGAGCCGCGTAGCTGGCTGCTGCAACGCCGCAGCACGCTGAGCCTGCGACAACTGCAAAGGGTGTTCGCGGTCCTGTGTGCGCCGTCGCTGCTGGTGGCGCTGACCTTCCTGTGGCTGGGCTATTGGTACATCCTGATGTATTCGCTGCTGGAGCTGGCGGCGCTCTGGCTGTGCCTGCGCCACCAGGCGCGCCACGCGGACGATTACGATCGCATCGATATCGCGCCCGGCATCATCCTGGTCGAGCAACGCCGCGCCGGCGGCCGGCGCCTCATCCTGCTCGATCCCCTGACCACGCGCCTGCTGCCATCGCCGCGCGACACCGCGCCATTGCGGCTGACCGACCGCAACGCCACCGTCATCCTCGCCGAATTCCTGGCCCCCGCCCATCGCCGCCAACTGGCCGCCGACCTGGCCACCTGCCTGCCGACGTGATGGAAGCCAGAGTCAGCGGCATTATGCGTAACACCATCAAGGCCGAGGCCTGAAAAAAAACGGCGCCTGGTGAGGCGCCGCTTCTCATTACAACTGACCCAGCAGGGTCTCGGCGTTCGAGACTTCGAACTTGCCGCCCTGCTCGATGTTGAGCTGGGTGACCACGCCGTCCACCGCCAGCAGCGAGTAGCGCTGCGAGCGGGTGCCCATGCCGAACTTGCTGAAGTCGGCGTCCAGGCCCAGCGCTTTCGAATAGGTGGCGTTCCCGTCGGCCATCATGCGCACGACGCCGGTGGCTTTCTGGTCGCGGCCCCATGCGCCCATCACGAAGGCGTCGTTGACCGAGATGCACCAGATCTCATCCACGCCCTTGGCCTTCAGCTCGGCGGCGTGCTTGACGTAACCCGGCACGTGTTGCGCCGAGCAGGTCGGGGTGTAGGCGCCCGGCAGGCCGAAGATGGCGATCTTCTTCCCTTTGACCAGGTCTTGTACGTTGAACGTGTTCGGGCCCAGCGAGCAGCCTTCGGTTTCGGTTTCGATGAATTCGGACAGGGTGCCTTCTGGCAGCTTATCGCCGATCTTGATGGTCATGGGAGACTCCTTTTAGAAAAAAATAAAAAGCCGCGCTCCAAGGCGCGGCTTTTGCCCGGATAGAACCGGAATTATCGCTTAATCGGCTTGTTTGCGCAGGAATGCTGGAATGTCGTAGGTTTCCATGCCGTTTTTCTCCATCGCGCGCACCTGCTCGGAAGCCGATTCGCGGCGCCATACGGCTGGCGCCTTCATGCCGTCGAAGGCTTGCGAGGCGCCGCCCGCGGCGCCCATCGACAGGCCGACTGACGCAGCGGAACCGCCCATGGCAGCCGACGGCGTCATCGGCGCATTGTGGGTGCCGGTGCGCAGCATCTGCTGAGGCACCAGTTGCACGTGCTTCTTGGCCTTGCCCAGGCCGGTGGCCACCACGGTCACGCGGATGTTGTCGCCCATGTCGTCGTCGTAGGCGATGCCCTGGGCGATCGACGCATCCGGTGCGGCGAAGGCGCGCACGGCCGCCATGACTTCCTTGATCTCCTTGCCCTTCAGGCCGCGCGACGCGGTCACGTTGACCAGCACGCCGCGCGCGCCCGACAGGTCGACGCCGTCCAGCAGCGGCGAGGCCACGGCCTGCTCGGCGGCGATGCGCGCGCGGTCGATGCCCGACGCGGTGGCGGTGCCCATCATGGCCTTGCCCTGCTCGCCCATGATGGTCTTGACGTCGTTGAAGTCGACGTTGATGTGGCCCGGCACGTTGATGATCTCGGCGATACCGGCCACGGCGTTGTTCAACACGTCGTCGGCGTGCTGCAGCCATTCGATCAGCGATTCGTCTTCGTAGATCTCTTCCAGCTTCTCGTTCAGGATCACGATCAGCGAGTCGACGTTGGCAGCCAGTTGTTCCAGGCCTTCGTCGGCGATGTCCATGCACTTCTGGCCTTCGTGCGAGAACGGCTTGGAGACCACGGCCACGGTCAGCGCGCCCTGCGCCTTGGCCACTTCGGCGACGATAGGCGCCGCGCCGGTGCCGGTGCCGCCGCCCATGCCGGCAGCGATGAAGACCATGTGCGCGCCGCGCAGCGCGTCTTCGATGCGGGTGCGCGATTCTTCCGCCAGCTTGCGGCCGACGTCAGGCTTCATGCCCGCGCCCAGGCCGGTCTCGCCGATCTGGATGATGTTGTTGGCTTTCGACGTCGCCAGCGCCTGGGCATCGGTATTCGCGGCGATGAACTCCACGCCGGACATGCCTTTGTTGATCATGTGTTGCACTGCATTGCCACCCGCACCGCCGACCCCGACGACCTTGATGACAGTACCCAAAGCTGCGTTATCGACCATATCGAACTCCATGATGTGACTCCCTATCAGAATGCGGTTTTCAAGCGCCAGTGCTCATAATTGTAGGAGAACTGGGGATTGAAAACTGCGGATTAATATAAAAAATTTTACCTACGTCGTTCCCGCGCAAGCGGGAACCTATACCCAGCATGGATTCCCGCTTGCGCGGGAATGACGTGCCGTTAGAAATTACCCAGGAACCATTCCTTCATGCGCTGCCAAACTGCCTTTACTGATCCATCCTGCCGCGTGACGATGTGACCACGCAGGTACTGCTTCTTCGCCTCCAACAGCAAACCCAATACGGTCGCGTAGCGCGGGCTGCGCACCACGTCGGCCAACTGTCCACGGTAATCCGGCGTGCCCAGGCGCGCCGGCTTGAGGAAGATGTCTTCCGCCATCTCGACCATGCCCGGCATGATCGCGGTGCCGCCGGTCAGCACGATGCCCGACGACAGCACGCCTTCGTAGCCGGACTCGCGCACCACCTGGTGCACCATCGCGAACAACTCTTCAACGCGCGGCTCGATCACCGCGGCCAGCGCCTGGCGCGACAGGTTGCGCGGACCGCGATCGCCCAGGCCCGGCACTTCCAGCGATTCGCCCGGATCGGCCAGCACCTGCTTGGCCACGCCGTAGCGGATCTTGATCTCTTCCGCCTCGGTGGTCGGGGTGCGCAGCGCCATCGCGATGTCGTTGGTGATCTGGTCGCCGGCAATCGGGATCACGGCGGTGTGGCGGATGGCGCCGTCGGAGAACACCGCCACGTCGGTGGTGCCGCCGCCGATATCGATCAGCACTACGCCCAGTTCCTTCTCGTCCGGCGTCAGCACCGCATCGGCCGAGGCCATCGGCTGCAGGATCAGGTCCGACACTTCCAGGCCGCAGCGGCGCACGCACTTGACGATGTTCTGCACCGCCGACACCGCGCCGGTCACGATGTGCACCTTCACTTCCAGACGGATGCCGCTCATGCCGATCGGCTCGCGCACGTCTTCCTGGCTGTCGACGATGAACTCCTGCGGCACCGTGTGCAGCAGTTGCTGGTCGGTCGGGATGTTGACCGCCTTGGCCGTTTCGATGACGCGCGCCACGTCGGTCGCCGTGACTTCCTTGTCCTTGATCGCCACCATGCCGCTGGAGTTGAAGCTGCGGATATGGCTGCCGGCGATGCCCGCGTACACATTGCGGATTTTGCAGTCGGCCATCAGCTCCGCCTCTTCCAGCGCGCGCTGGATCGATTCCACGGTCGCCTCGATGTTGACCACCACGCCCTTCTTCAAGCCCCTGGACTCGTGCTGGCCCAGGCCGATCACTTCGTGGCGTCCATCGCCCATCACCTCGGCCACCACGGCAACCACCTTGGAGGTGCCGATATCGAGGCCGACGATCAGGTTCTTAGCGTCTTTAGTCATGTATGTTCTGCCTACTGTATATGCTGCTTATCCGGTTTTCTTCTTCACTGCCTGCGGTTTCGGTTTCGCGCCCTCGGCCGGAATCTTCAATCCCGCCGCGCTCAGCGCCAAGCCGTTCTGATACCGCATGTCGATTGTTTCTATGTTCTGCAAATGCTCCACCAGTTGCGGATAAATCCCGATCAGGCGGTCCACCCTTTCCTTCAGCGTGGTGCTGGTCTGTTCCCGCCCCAGCGCCACGCTCATGCCGTTATCCAGCTTGACCGTCCACGCATAACGGCTGGACAGCGACAACGACAACGGCACCAGCTTGAGCGGCGCAAACCACGTACGCAGCTCGTCATAACGCGACAACACTTCCTTCTCGCTGCCATCCGGCCCTTCAAACTCCGGCAGCGCGTGATCCTCTTCCGCTTCGGCCAGGTTGGCGGTGAAACTCTCGCCCTTGGTCGACAACAGCTTGCCATCCTCGCCCCACGTACCCAGGGCCTCATACTCTTCCAGCGACACGATCAACTGGTCCGGCCATTCGCGGCGCACCGTGGCGCGCCGCACCCAGGGCACCGTTTCAAACGCCTGGCGTACCGCATCCAGGTTGGTCGTGAAGAAGTTGCCCTTGATGCGGCCCAACGCATTGTTACGCAGCGTCAGTTGGTTCACATGCTTCAGCTCTTCACTATCGATACTCTCGATGCGGATAGTGCGCAGGTTGAACATCGGACGCTGCGACACCCACCACACACCGGACGCCAGGCAGGCCAACACGCTCAGCGCTACAAGTCCGCTGGCGGTTGCATTCAAAGCCTTCACGTCATGCCACATCTACCACTTAACCCTTCATCTTCAAGCGCGCGCTGCGCAGGATCTCCACGCACAGGTCTTCATAGCTGATGCCTTCCGCGCGCGCGGCCATCGGCACCAGCGAATGGCTGGTCATGCCCGGCGAGGTGTTCACCTCCAGCAGGAAGGGCTTCTGGTCGCGCTCGCGCAGCAGCACGTCGACCCGGCCCCAGCCCTCGCAACCGAGCGCGCGGTAGGCTTCCACGGCGATGCGCTGCATCTCCGCGGTCAGCGCCTCCGGCAGCGCGGCCGGGCAGTAGTACTTGGTGTCGTCCGTGAAGTACTTGTTCTGGTAGTCGTAATTCCCCTCCGGCGCCACGATCTCCACGATAGGCAGCGCGCGGGCATTCGCGCCGCTGCCCAGGATGGCGACCGTGAATTCGCGGCCAGTGACGAATTCCTCCGCCAGCACCGAGTCGTCCAGCGCAGCGGCCTTGTCGTAGGCGGCCTGGAAGCCGGCCGCCTCGCTCACCTTGGTGATGCCGATGGTCGAACCTTCGTGCGGCGGCTTGACGATCAGCGGCAGGCCCAGATCGGCGGCGACGGCGGCCAGGTCGGACTGCGCGTTCAGCACCGCGTAGCGCGGGGTCGGCAGGCCGGCGTGCAGCCACACGATCTTGGTGGTGATCTTGTCCATGCCGACCGAGCTGGCCATCACGCCGCTGCCGGTGTAAGGAATGCCCAGCAGTTCCAGCGCGCCCTGCAGGCTGCCGTCTTCGCCGTAGCGGCCGTGCAGCGCGATGAACACGCGGTCGAATTTTTCCGCCGCCAGTTCGGCCAGCGAGCGTTGGCCCGGATCGAAGGCATGGGCGTCGATGCCCTTGCCTTGCAGCGCGGCCAGCACGCCGCTGCCGGACATATTGGACACTTCGCGCTCGGCAGAGCGGCCGCCGAACAGCACGCCGACCTTGCCGAATGCTTTTGCGTCTTGTGGATTGAGGATGCTCACGTTAGACCTTTGGATAATTAGTCAGTTTGGCCGGGACGCCGCTGATCGAGCCTGCGCCCATGGTCATCACGACGTCGCCGTCGCGCACCACGCCCATGATGGTTTCCGGCATATCGCCGATCGCCTCAACAAAAATCGGTTCCGTCCGGCCGCGTGCACGCAAGGCGTGTGCCAGCGAGCGGCCGTCGGCTGCCACGACAGGCGCCTCGCCTGCCGCGTACACTTCGCCCAGCACCAGCACGTCCGGCGTGCCGAGGACCTTGACGAAGTCCTCGAACAAATCGCGCGTGCGGCTGTAGCGGTGCGGCTGGAAAGCCAGCACCAGGCGGCGGCCGGGATAGGCGGCGCGCGCTGCGGCCATGGTCACTTCCATTTCCAGCGGGTGGTGGCCGAAGTCGTCCACCAGCGTGAACTTGCCGCCGCCGGGAATATCGACTTCGCCGTACTTGGTGAAGCGGCGGCCCACGCCGGCGAAACCGGCCAGGCCGGCCTGCGTTGCGCTGTCGGCGATGCCGATCTCGCGCGCGATGGCCACGGCGGAGCAGGCGTTCTGCACGTTGTGCAGGCCCGGCTGGTTCAGCACCACGTCCAGGTCTGGATAGCCTTCCTGCTTGACGGTGAAATGCATCTGCGTGCCGATCGCGCGCGCGTTCACGGCGCGCACTTCGGCGTCCTCGGCGAAACCGTAGGTGGTCACCGGCTTGGTCACATGCGGCAAGATGGCGCGGACGTGCGGATCGTCGATGCACAGCATGGCGCGGCCGTAGAACGGCAGGCGGTGCGTGAAATGCACGAAAGCCTGCTTGAGCTTTTCGAAATCGTGCTCGTAGGTTTCCATGTGATCGGCGTCGATGTTGGTGATCACCTCGATCATCGGCGTCAGGTTCAGGAAGGAGGCGTCCGACTCGTCGGCCTCGGCCACCAGGTAATCGCCGGTGCCCAGCTTGGCGTTGGCGCCGGCGCTGTTCAGGCGGCCGCCGATGACGAAGGTCGGATCCAGCCCGCCCTGCGCCAGCACGGACGCCACCAGGCTGGTGGTGGTGGTCTTGCCGTGCGTGCCGGCGATGGCGATGCCGCGCTTCAGGCGCATCAACTCGCCCAGCATCACCGCGCGCGGGACGATGGGAATCTTGCGGCTGCGCGCCGCCACCACTTCCGGGTTGTCCTGCTGTACAGCGGTCGAGGTCACCACGGCATCGGCGTTGCCGATGTTTGCCGCCGCGTGGCCCTGATACACGGTCGCGCCCATGTCGGCCAGGCGCTGGGTCACCGCGTTGCTGCCCAGGTCCGAGCCGGACACCGTATAGCCCAGCGTGAGCAGCACTTCCGCAATGCCGCTCATGCCGCTGCCGCCGATGCCGACGAAGTGTATGTTCTGTACCTTGTGTTTCATGCTAACTCTTCCAAAACCTTGGCGATGGAGTCATTCGCATCGCGTTTGCCGACTTCGCGCGCCGCGTTGGCCATGGCCAGGCAGGACGCGCGGGTCAGCGTTTCCAACAGCGCAGCAAGCGATTGCGCGCTCAATTCCGTTTGCGGCATGTGGATCGCCGCTTTCTGTTTCGCCATCCACTGCGCGTTGTCGCGCTGGTGGCTGGTGGTCGACGCCACGAACGGCACCAGCACGCTGGCCACGCCGGCGGCGGTCAGTTCCGACACGGTGATGGCGCCGGCGCGGCAGATCACCACGTCCGCCGCGCTGTAGGCCGCCGCCATGTCGTCGATGAAGTCCACCACGTTGGCCGTCACGCCGGCCTGCTGGTAGGCCGCGCGCAGCGCATCGATATTCTTCTTGCCCGACTGGTGCGTCACCACCGGGCGCCGGTCTTCCGGGATCAGCGCCAGCGCCGCGGGCAGGCTGTCGTTCAGCGCCTTGGCGCCCAGGCTGCCGCCCACGCACAGGATGCGCAGCGGGCCTTCGCGGCCGGCGAAACGCTGGGCTGGCGGCGCCATCTCCAGGATCTCCTTGCGCACCGGGTTGCCGGTGACGACAGCCTTGCCGGCCGCGCTGCCGAAGTTGGCCGGGAAGCCGAAGCACACGCGGTCGGCCGCCGGCACCAGCGTCTTGTTCGACAACAGCAGCGCCGCGTCGGCATTGACCAGCACCAGCGGCGTGCGGCGCAAGCGCGCCATGAAGCCGCCCGGCACGGTCACGTAGCCGCCCATGCCCATCACCACGTCCGGCTTGCGCTGGCCGATGAAGCCGAAGCAGTCCGCGAACGCTTTCACCATCTTGAACGCACCGCCCAGCGTATGCTTCAGGCCCTTGCCGCGCATGCCGGTGAAGTTGATGCTGTCCATCGTGATGCCGTGTTTCGGCACCAGTTCCTGTTCCATGCCGCTGGACGTGCCCAGCCAGCTCACTTCCCAGCCGCGCGCGCGCATGGTTTGCGCGATCGCCAGGCCGGGGAAGATGTGGCCGCCCGTACCGGCCGCCATGATCATCAATCGTTTCATAATCTGCCACCTCGCATCAGGACCCGGTTCTCGTAGTCGATCCTGAGCAGGATCGCGAGCCCGATGCAGTTAATCACAACACCCGTGCCGCCATAGCTCATCAGCGGCAGCGTGAGGCCCTTGGTAGGCAGTAGCCCAAGGTTCACGCCCATATTGATAAAGGTCTGCACGCCGATCCAGATGCCGATGCCCTTGGCCGTCAGGCCGGCAAAGGTCTGGTCGATGGCGATGGCCTGGCGGCCGATGTCGAAGGAGCGCTTGACGATCCAGTAGAACATCGAGATCACCACCAGCACGCCGGCCAGGCCCAGTTCTTCGCCGATCACCGCCAGCAGGAAGTCGGTATGCGCTTCCGGCAGGTAGTGCAGTTTTTCCACGCTGCCGCCCAGGCCGACGCCGAAGATTTCGCCGCGGCCGAAGGCGATCAGCGAGTGGGTCAACTGGTAGGCCTTGTTCAGCGCATTGTCTTCTTCCCACGGATTGAGGTAGGCGAAGTAGCGCTCGCGGCGGAACTTGGACAGCATGATGATGGAGCCGAAGATCAGCGCCAGCAGCGCGCCGATGCCGCCGAACCAGACGGCGTTGATCCCGCCCAGGAACAGGATGCCCATGGCGATGCAGACGATCACGCCGAAGGCGCCCAGGTCCGGCTCCAGCAGCAGCAACAGGCCGACGAAGCCGACCGCCGCCGCCATCGGCATGAAGCCCTTGGTCAGCTTGTGCATGTATTCCTGCTTGCGCACGGTGTAGTCGGCCGCGTACAGCACCGCCACCACTTTCATCAGTTCGGACGGCTGCACGTTGAAGACCTTGAACGACAGCCAGCGGCGGCCGCCGTTCACCACCACGCCGATGCCGGGCACCAGCACCAGCACCAGCAAGGCCAGCGTGCCGATGAACAGGTAGGGCGCGGCCTTCTGCAGGTCAGCCACGCGGATGCGGAACACGAACAGGCCGACGACCAGCGACACGGCGATGAACATCGCCTGGCGCGTCAGGAAGTAGGTGTTCTGCCAGCGCACGTAGTTGGCGAACTTGGGCGAATCGGGCAGCGAGATCGAGGCGGAATACACCATCACCATACCCAGCAGCATCAACAGCAGCGTGACCCAGACCAGCGGCTGGTCGTATTCCGTCATCTTCGACTGCCGGGCGCGCGTCTCCATCGGCGTGGGCGCCGATGAAGAACCAAAGCGGAACGGCAGTTGGAAGGCCACGATCAAAGCTCCTGTCCGGCGTCGAGCGCGATGTCGCGCACGGTGTCGATGAACACCTGGGCGCGATGCGCGTAGTTTTTGAACATGTCCATGCTGGCGCAGGCCGGGGACAGCAGCACGGCGTCGCCGGCTTGCGCCAGTTCGCTCGCGCGCTTGACGGCTTGCGGCAGGTCGGTGCCGCAGTCTTCCACCGCGTACGGCAACCGCGTGCCGTGCTCGCGCGCGTTTTGCTCCAGCGCGGCGCGGATCTGCGGCGCGTCGCGGCCGATCAGCAATGCGGCGCGGGCGTAGCGCGCCATCGGTTCGGCCAGTGGGCCGAAGTCCTGGCCTTTGCCGTCGCCGCCGAGGATGACCAGCAGGCGCTGGTTCCCGCCGGTGAAGGCTTTGCCCAGGCCGTTCAACGCGGCCACGGTGGCGCCCACGTTGGTGCCCTTGCTGTCGTCGTAGTATTCGACGTCGTTGATGGCACTGACCAGTTCCACGCGGTGCGGCTGGCCGCGGTATTCGCGCAGGCCATGCAGCAGCGGCGCCAGCGGCAGGTCGATGGCGCGGCACAGCGCCAGCGCGGCCAACGCGTTGGCGGCGTTGTGCACGCCGCGGATTTGCAGGGCGTCGGCCGGCATCAGGTTCTTGACCACGCATTCCACCGGCGGTGGCGGCGGGTCGTTCTTCTTGCGTTTCTTCGGCGGTTCGGCGTCGTCTTCGGCCGGGACGGCGGTGGCCAGCCATAGCACGCCGCGCTCGTTGTTCAACCCGAAGTCGTCCTGCAGCGTCGGTTCGTCCGTGCCGAAGGTGACGTTGTGGCCGGTGGCGCTGGCCATGCGCATGGTGGTGGCGTCGTCGCGGTTCAGCACGCGCACGGTATTGGCGGCGAAGATGCGGTGCTTGGCGGCGGCGTAGGATGGCATGTCGCCGTGCCAGTCCAGGTGGTCCTGGGTCACGTTCAATACAGTCGCCGCGTCGGCTTCCAGCGTGAAGGTGGTCTGCAACTGGAAGGACGAGAGTTCCAGCACCCAGACGTCAGGCAGCAGCGCGTTGTCGGCAGCCGCAGGCGCGCGGCCGCCAGCCGCTGCGTCGTCGCGCGCATCCGGGGCGCCCGCGTGCAAGGCGGCGGGAGCGGCCGTCACAGCATCCGCGGCAGCGGCAGGGCCGGACGAGGTGACGGCACGCGCGGCAGCAGTGTCAGGGGCGCCCGGGGTCGAGCCGGTAGCGGCGGCAGCAGGCGCGGCGTCGAGCACTTCGCGCAGCACGTCCAGCGCGGCGGGGCTGATGTTGCCGGCGACGCGGACAGTTTTCCCTGCGCGCTCGCACAGTTGACCGACCAGCGTCGTCACGGTCGTCTTGCCGTTGGTGCCGGTGATGGCGATGACTTTCGGATGGTAGCCGCGTTCTTCCCTCAGCGTTTCCAGCGCCTGCGCGAACAGTTCGATCTCGCCCCACACCTCGATGCCGGCGGCAGCAGCGGCTGGCGCGATTTCTTTCAGTTCGCGCCCCGGCGCCAGGCCTGGGCTGACGGCGACGAAGTCCACGCCTTCCAACAGCGACGCGCCAAACGGGCCAGCGACAAATTCCGCATCCGGCACAGCCGCGCGCAAGGCCGGCAAACGGTCCGGCGACTCGCGCGTGTCGGCCACGCGCACGCGCGCGCCGCTGCGGGCCAGCCACAGCGCCATCGCCAGGCCGGATTCCCCCAGCCCGAGTACCAGTGCGGTTTTGCCTTCGTATTTCATCAGCGCAGTTTCAACGTCGAGAGTCCAACCAGTACCAGTATCATCGTGATAATCCAGAAGCGCACGACGACCTGGGTCTCTTTCCAGCCTTTTTGTTCAAAGTGGTGGTGCAGCGGCGCCATCAAGAACACGCGGCGGCCGGTGCCGTAGCGCTTCTTGGTGTACTTGAACCAACCCACCTGTATCATCACCGACACCGTCTCCGCGACGAAGATGCCGCCCATGATGAACAACACGATCTCCTGGCGCACGATCACGGCGATGGTGCCCAGCGCGCCGCCCAGCGCCAGCGCGCCGACGTCGCCCATGAACACCTGCGCCGGATGCGCGTTGAACCACAAGAACGCCAGACCCGCGCCAGCCAGCGCGCCGCAGAAGATGATCAGTTCGCCGGCGCCCGGAATGTGCGGAATGAACAGGTACTTCGAATATGTCGCGCTGCCGGTCAGGTAAGCGAACAGGCCCAGCGCCGAACCGACCATAATCGTCGGCATGATGGCCAGGCCGTCCAGGCCATCGGTGAAGTTAACGGCGTTGGACGAACCGACGATGACACAGTAAGTCAGCGCGATGAAACCCCACACGCCCAGCGGATAGCTGATGGTCTTGAAGAACGGGACGATCAGGTCGGCCTTGGGCGGCAGGTCCATCGAGAAGCCCGACTGCACCCACGAGAAGAACAGGCTGAACACCTGGCTGGTGCTCGACGCCGACACCGAGAACGCCAGGTACAGCGCGGCGGCGATGCCGACCAGCGACTGCCAGAAATACTTCTCGCGCGAGCGCATGCCTTCCGGGTCCTGGTACACCACCTTGCGGTAGTCGTCCACCCAGCCCACCGCGCCAAAGCCCAGGGTCACGATCAGCACCGGCCAGATCAGGCGGTTGGACAGGTCGCACCACAGCAGCGTGGAAATCGCGATCGAAATCAGGATCAGCACCCCGCCCATGGTCGGCGTGCCGTGTTTTTTCAGGTGGGTCTGCGGACCATCGGTACGCACGGCCTGGCCGTACTTCATCGCGGTCAGCTTGCGGATCACGGCCGGGCCGGTGACCAGGCCGAGCAACAGCGCCGTCGCGGTGGCGAACACCGCGCGGAAGGTGATGAAGTTGAAGACCCGGAGTAACCCGACGTCCTGCTGGAAGAATTGCGCGAGCCAGAGCAGCATGATTAGTGACTTTCCTTGTTAGCTTGTTGCGACCCAATCAAATGCTGCACGACCCGTTCCATTTTCATGAAGCGGGAGCCCTTGATTAAAACCGTTGCATCAGGCGACACCGCCGCGTCAACCGCGGACAGCAGATCGCCAAAGTTTTCAAAATGACGAATGTTCGCGCCTCGCATGTGCGCGGCCAGTTCGCCCGTTACCAGCACCGTTTCGATGCCTTTCGTTTGCGCGTAAGCGCCTATCTCTTCGTGGAACTCGCGGCCCTGCGTGCCGACCTCGCCCATGTCGCCCAGCACCAGCACGCGCGGCGCGGCGGCTTTCGACAGCACGTCGATGGCGGCGCGCACCGAATCCGGATTGGCGTTGTAGCTGTCGTCGATGACCACGGCGCCGTTCGCCGCCTGCTTCTTCTGCAAACGGCCGCTGACCGGCTCGAAGGTGTCCAGGCCCAGCTTGATCTTTTCCAGCGGGATGCCGGCGGCGTAGGTGCATGCCACCGCGGCCAGCGCGTTGCGCACATTGTGTTCGCCTGCCGCTTGCAGGAGCACGGCGAACTGCTGCACGTCCGCACCGTCACGGATGGTGATGAACAAATGGCTGTCGAAGTCGCTGGCGCGGAAGGTGCAGCTCACTTCGGCCTCCTTGGTCAGGCCGAAGCGCAGCATGCGCCGGCCTTGCGACAGTTCTTCCCAGACCGGCGTGAATTCGTCGCCATGCGGGAAGACCGCCACGCCACCGGCCGGCAGCGCCGACAGCACCGAGCCGTTCTCGCGCGCCACCGCTTCCACGGTGTGCATGAATTCCTGGTGCTCGCGCTGGGCGTTGTTCACCATCGCGATATTGGCGCCGGCGATGACGGCCAGGCGGCCGATTTCGCCCGGATGGTTCATGCCCATCTCGATCACGGCTGCCTGCTGCTTAGCCTCCATGCGGAACAGCGTCAGCGGCACGCCGATTTCATTATTCAGGTTGCCGCGCGTGGCGAGGCGGCCTTCTTCGCCGTAAGCGGCGGCCAGGATCGCGGAGATCATCTCCTTGACCGTGGTCTTGCCATTGCTGCCGGTGACGCCGATGACCGGCATGGTGAACTGCCTGCGCCAGTAGTTGGCGATCTGGCCCAGCGCCGCCAGCGTGTCCGGCACGACGATGGCGGGCAGGACCCAGCCTTCCGGCAGTTCTTCCACCACCACCGCTGCGACGCCCTTCTCCGCCACCTGCGGCAGGAAGTTGTGCGCGTCGAATACTTCGCCGCGCAGCGCGACGAACAAGGCACCTGCAAATACACTGCGGCTGTCGGTCGACACGCCGTTGAATGCGACATCGCCGGCGCCCACCAAACGGGCGCCGGTCAGGGAAGGCAGAATTTGTGCGAGTGCTGCGCGCATCAATTCGTCCTCAACATGGTTAAGCGCGCCGTCAGCGCGAGCTGCGCGTGATCGGCGTCCGAGAATGGCAGTTTCTTGCCCTTGATTTCCTGGTAGGGCTCATGGCCTTTACCGGCCAGCAGTATCACGTCCGGCTTGCCCGCGTGCTTGATGGCGGACAGGATGGCCGCCGCGCGGTCGTCCAGCGCCAGCACCGTCGATGCCGGATTGTTCAGGTCCATGCCGGCCATGATCTGTTCGATGATGGCGTGCGGTTCTTCGCTGCGCGGGTTGTCGCTGGTGACCAGCACATGGTCGGCCGCCTGCGCGATCCTGCCCATCTGCGGACGCTTGCCCGGATCGCGGTCGCCGCCGCAGCCGAACACGCACCACAACTGGCCGCCGCGGTCGTTGGCCACGGGCCGCAGCGCGGCCAGGGTTTTCTCCAGCGCGTCCGGCGTGTGCGCGTAATCGATCACGATCAGCGGCGCGTCCTGGCCGCCGACCTGCTGCATGCGGCCCGGCGCCGGCTTCAGCGCTTCGGCCGCTTCGATGGCGGCGCGCAGGCCCAGGCCTTTCGCCAGGATCGCGCCCATCACGCCCAGCGCATTGCTGATGTTGAAGTTGCCGATCAACCGAGTCTTCACCAGCGCCACGCCCAGCGGACATTCGAGGTGGAACTCGGTTCCCTGGCTGCGGCCGCTGCGGATCTGGCTGGCGCGCAGCATCAGCACGCCGTCGATGTCCGGCCGCGCGGCCGCGTCCTGCAGCGTGTAGCCGATCAGCGGGTACTGGCCGGCCAGCGGCGCTTTGCCCTTCAGGTGCGCGACCAGGCGCAGGCCGGCGGGATCGTCCAGGTTGACCACGGCCGTTTTCAGGCCGGGCCAGTCGAACAGCTTGACCTTGGCAGCCTCGTAAGCTTCCATCGAACCGTGGAAGTCCAGGTGGTCGCGGGTCAGGTTGGTGAACAGCGCGACGTCGAAGTGCATGCCGGAGACGCGGCCCAGTTCCAGGCCGATCGACGACACTTCGATCGCCAGCGAGGCGGCGCCCTGCTCGCGCAACTCGGCCAGCTTACGCGCCAGCAGCACGGCGTCCGGCGTGGTGTAGCCGGTGACGTCGTATTCGACGTCGCCGCGCGCGCGGAACACGCCCACGCCCAGCGTGCCGATGACGGCGGCCGGTTCGCCGCCGCGCGACAGTGCCTGGCCCAGCCACACGGCGCTGGAGGTCTTGCCGTTGGTGCCGGTGACGCCGACGGTGAACATGGCCGCATCCGGCTGCCCGTAATAGGCATGGGCGATGAAGCCGGCTTGGTGCTTGAGGTTGTCGACCGCGATGTAAGGCACGGTCCACTGGTCGTTCCAGCTAAAGCCTGCGGGGTCGAGCACGATCAATGCAGCGCCCTGCTCGATGGCGCCTTCGATAAAGCTGCGCCCGTCGCCTGGATCACCGGCGCTCGGGGCAAATGCAAAGAACACATCGCCCAGCTTCACGCGGCGCGAGTCCGAAGCCAGTTGCGCCTTGGGCGCCAGCTTGCGGATCGCGGCTGCGATAGCCAACGGGTCGAAGTCAGAAGTTGTCACATGTTCTCCTGTGATTCATCTGGAAGGATGATATGGGTCAGAGTCGAATCCGGCGTGATGTTCTTGGCGCGCAGCGCATTGGCAGCCAGCGCGGAGAACACGGGACCGGCAACGTCACCGCCGACGTGCACGGGACCGCCCGGCTCGTCGATCATGACGGCGATGATGAAACGCGGATCGGACATCGGCGCCATGCCGACGAAGTTACCGACGTATTTGGTTTGCGAGTAGTGCCCGTTCAGGAACTTCTGCGCCGTGCCGGTCTTGCCGCCCACGCGGTAGCCGGGCACCTGCGCCTTCACCGCCGAGCCGCCCGGCTGGGTCACCATCTCCAGCATCACGCGCATGTCGGCTGCCGTTTTCGGGCTGATGACCTGGGTGCCGTGCGGCGCTTCGCTGACCTTCTGGAAGGACAGCGGAATGATGTCGCCGTTGCGGGCGAAGATCATGTACGAGCGCGCCAACTGGATCAGCGACACCGAGATGCCCTGGCCAAAGCTCATGTTGGCCTGCTCGATGGGACGCCAGGATTTATAAGGACGCACGCGGCCGGCCACCGCGCCGGGGAAGCCCCACTTGGGCTGCTGGCCGAACCCGACCTTGGTGAACATCTCCCACATGTCCTGCGCCGGCATGCCCAGCGCGATCTTCGAGGTGCCGATGTTGGACGACTTCTGGATGATCTCCTGCACGTCGATCATGTAGTGCGGGTGCGTATCGTGGATGGTCTTGTCGCCGATGACGTAGCTGCCCGGACCGGTGTCGAACATGGTGTGCGGCGTGATGCGCTTTTCGTCCAGCGCCAGGCTGACGGTGAACGGCTTGAGCGACGAACCCGGCTCGAAGGTGTCGGTCATCACGCGGTTGCGCAGTTGTTCGCCGGTCAGGTGGGCGCGGTCGTTGGGGTTGTAGGTCGGCCAGTTGGTCAGCGCCAGCACTTCGCCGGTGTGCACGTCCAGCACCACCGCGGCGCCGGCCTTGGCGTGGAACTTCTCGACCGCGTCCTTGACCTGGGTGTAGGCGATGTACTGCAGCTTGCTGTCGATGGACAGCACCAGGTCCTTGCCGTCGTGCGGCTCGCGCACGGACTCGATGTCTTCGACGATGCGGCCCAAACGGTCCTTGATCACGCGGCGGCTGCCGGGGATGCCCTGCAGCGTCTTCTGCTGCGCCAGTTCCATCGCTTCCTGGCCCACGTCCTCGACGTTGGTGAAGCCGACCACGTGGGTTGCCACTTCGCCCTGCGGATAGAAGCGCTTGTATTCCTTGCGGGTTTCGATGCCGTCTATGCCCAGCTTCATGACCTGGTCGGCGATGTCCTGCTCGACCTGGCGCTTCAGGTAGACGAAGCCGCGGTCCGATTCCAGTTTTTTCTGCAGGTCGGCGTCGCTCATGTCCAGCAGTTTGGCCAGTTGCTTGAGCTTGGCCGGCGGCGCATCCTGCACGTCGTCGGGAATCGCCCAGATGGCCTTGACCGGGACGGACGACGCCAGCACCTGGCCGTCGCGGTCGGTGATCTTGCCGCGCGTGGCCGGCAGGTCCAGCGTGCGCGCGTAGCGGATCTCGCCCTGCTTCTGCAGGAACTGGGTCGACAGGCCTTGCAGCCACAGGGCGCGCGCGGCCAGCGCGGCGAAGGCGGCGAACAGCACGAACAACACCACGCGCGAACGCCAGGTCGGCAGGCGCACCGCCAGCACCGGGCTGCGGGAAAAGGCCACGCCTTTCGAGGCGGCCACGCGCGAGGTACTCAGGTTGCCGGCGCGGCTCATTTGCCCCCCTCCAGTGTCAGGTACTGGGTGCGCGTGGCGGTCAGCGGAATCATGTTCAGGTCGCGGCGGGCGATTTCCTCGATGCGCGCGTGCTTGCCCAGCGTGGACTGGTCGAGCTGGAGCTGCGCCCATTCGACATCCAGTTGGCGCGCCTGTGATTGCGAGCGCTCCAGTTCGATGAACAAATGGCGTGCCTGGTATTGCGCGTTGACCAGCGACAGGCCGCACGCGACCAGCAACGCCGTCAACACCAGGTTCACCTTGCCACTCATGCAGCCTCCGTCATCGAAGGGATGGGCAGGCGGCGGGCCACGCGCATCACGGCCGAACGGGCGCGCGCGTTCTCGTCCACCTCGCGATCGGAAGGTTTGATCTTGGCCAGCAGCTTGAGTTCCGGCTGCGGCAGGTCCACCGCGCGGATCGGCAGGCGGCGGTCCGGCTGCTCGACCTGGGCCTTGGACGCGAAGAAGCGCTTCACCATGCGGTCTTCCAGCGAGTGGAAGCTGATGATGGCGATGATGCCGCCCGGCGCCAGGCTGTCGTAGGCGCGGGTCAGACCGACTTCGAGGTCTTCAAGCTCCTTATTGATGAAAATCCGGATAGCCTGAAATGTGCGGGTGGCCGGATCTTTGCCTTTCTCCCGAGTTTTGACCGCGCCTGCCACGATGCCGGCAAGCTGTCGTGTGCTTGAAATTGGTTCGACTGCCCGGCGAGCAACAATCGCCTTTGCAATCTGAAAAGCAAACCGTTCTTCCCCATATTCCTTTATCACCTTTTCCAGTGTCTGTTCGTCCTCTGTGGCGAGCCACTCCGCCGCCGACATGCCGCGCGTGGTATCCATGCGCATGTCGAGCGGGCCGTCGTTACGGAAACTGAAGCCGCGCGTTGCGTCATCGACCTGCGGCGAGGAGATGCCGAGGTCGAGCAGGATGCCGTCCACCTTGTCCACGCCGCGCGCGGCCAGCGCCTCGCGCATGGTGGCGAAGCTGTCGTGGACGATGGTGAAGCGGGCATCCGTGATCTGTTCCGCGGTGGCGATGGCCATCGGGTCCTTGTCGAAGGCGATCAGGCGGCCGTGCGCGCCCAGCTTCGAGAGGATCAGGCGGGAATGGCCGCCGCGGCCGAAGGTGCCGTCGATGTAGGTGCCGTTGGCGCGCGCGCCGTCCAGTGCGAGCGCATCGACCGCTTCGTCTAAGAGCACCGTACGATGCTGATATTCAGGCACCGCTGTTGTCGTCATGGCGGGACCTTAGAAAGAGAAGTTGGCGAGTACATCGGGGGTGCCGGCTTCCATCGCCTGCTGCTCTTTTTCCGCCATCTTGGCGGCGTCCCAGATCTCGAAGTGGGAGCCCATGCCCATCATCATCACCTCCTTGTCCAGGCCGACGGCGGCGCGGAGTTCCGGCGAAATCAGGATGCGGCCGGCGCTGTCCATTTCCACGTCGGTGGCGTAACCGAGGAAAATGCGCTGCCAGGCGCGCGCTTGCATGGGCCATGCGGCGATCTGTTGACGGTGTTGTTCCCACACAGGACGGGGGAACAGCATGACGCAGCCGTCGGGGTGGCGCGTCAGGGTGAGGCGGCCTTCGCATTGAATCGCGAGCGCGTCACGGTGCTTGGCAGGGATAGACATCCTGCCTTTGGCATCGAGATTGATTGCGGACGCGCCTTGAAACACGGGTTTACCTTTGACCTCAGTAAGTTAGCGGAGTACGAAAAAGCGGCTTGGCGGGTCCATCTCCCCTGTCCGCTAAGTCAGGGGAGATTTCCCACAAAAAGACACTTTTTCACACAGATGCCCACTTTAGTGGAAGCAATAACGGTGGTCAAGCGCTTTCAGCCAATTGAAACAGCGTTTTTATTAATGAAATTAAGGACTTAGCGTTATTTCCTGAAGCCAGCTAGAAACAAAATAGTTCGACAAATTAAGTACTTATGAAAGATTGTGAAGGTGCCACCTCATCTGCGCCCATGTGTTTACCTCTCAGTGCGTCGTTTAAAAAATGTGGACGAAAATGCATAAAGTTGCAGAGCGCCAACATTGCAGTAGCAATCCGGCAACAAGGCGACGGTCGGTGCGAGCGGTGGAATGCGGGAGTATGTAAACGGGGTAATGCCGGGTATGTCGCGCCAGGAGCGCGCTTGCGCGGAATGGGGAAACCTTCAACAAAACGACTGCAACCAATGACTGCCTACCAGCCCGACTTGATGCGCCGCAAAAGTTGTCTATACAATTTTTGCGCCGCGTCACCGTTATTATACGCGCCGGCATGGGGTGGATTCCATGCCCGGGCTACGGTGTTTTATTAGGAATTTATTAAATCAAACGCCCACCATGCTCAACGCGCCCAGGCCTTGGCGCGCTCGACGGCACGCGACCAGTCGGCCAGCAGCGCGCCGCGCTGGTCGGCGTTCATCCGGGGGTCGAAGCGGCGTTCGCAGGCCCACTGGGCGGCGACTTCTTCCTGGCTTTCCCAGAAGCCCACCGCCAGGCCGGCCAGGTAGGCCGCGCCCAGCGCCGTGGTTTCCGTGACCTGCGGCCGCACCACCGGCACACCGATCAGGTCGGCCTGGAATTGCATCAGCAAGTCGTTGCGGGCGGCGCCGCCGTCGGCGCGCACTTCGGCCAGCGGCAGCGCCGCATCCTTTTGCATGGCCACCATCAGCTCGGCGCTCTGGTAGGCGATGGCTTCCAGCGCGGCGCGCGCGATGTGGGCGCGGGTGCTGCCCCGGCTCAGGCCAAACAGCGCGCCGCGCGCGTAGGCGTCCCAGTGCGGCGCGCCCAGGCCGACGAAGGCCGGCACCATGTACACGCCGCCGCTGTCCGGCACGCCGGCCGCCAGCGCTTCCACCTCGGCCGACGACTGGATGATGCCCAGCCCGTCGCGCAGCCACTGCACGGTGGCGCCGCCCATGAAGACGCTGCCTTCCAGCAGATAGTCGGTGGCGCCGTCGATGCGCCAGCCCACCGTGGTCAGCAGCCGGGTGTGCGAGGCCACCGGGTGCCGGCCCAGGTGCATCAGCATGAAGCAGCCGGTGCCGTAGGTATTCTTGACCATGCCCGGCTGGAGGCAAGCCTGGCCGAAGGTCGCGGCCTGCTGGTCGCCGGCGATGCCCGCCACCGGGATCGCGCCGCCGAACAGGGCTTCCTTCGTGTGGCCGATTTCCTCGCTGGACGACACCACCTGCGGCAGCATCGCTTCCGGGATGTCGAACAGGTGCAGCAAGTCCGCGTCCCAGCGCATCAGGTGGATATTGAACAGCATGGTGCGCGCGGCGTTGCTGACGTCGGTGACGTGGCGGCCGGTCAGCTTGTAGACCAGCCAGCTATCGATGGTGCCGAAGGCCAGCGCGCCGTGCCGCGCCCGCTCGCGCGCACCCGGCACATGGTCGAGCAGCCATTGCAGCTTGGTCGCGGAAAAATAGGCGTCCAGCTCCAGGCCGGTGATGTCGGCGATTTTCTTGGCTTTGCCGTCGGCGCGCAGCGCGTCGCACAGCTCGGCCGTGCGGCGGTCCTGCCAGACGATGGCCGGCGCGATCGGCTCGCCGGTCTTGCGGTCCCACACCACCGTGGTCTCGCGCTGGTTGGCGATGCCGATGGCCAGCACCTGGGCCGCATCGACGTGGTTGGCGTGCAGGACTTTGCGCGCCACGCTGAGCTGGCTGTTCCAGATGGCGTTGGGATCGTGCTCGACCCAGCCGGGGTGCGGGAAACGCTGGGGGAATTCCTGCGCCGCGCTGCCGCACAGATGACCCTGGTGGTCGAACAGGATGGCGCGCGAACTGGTGGTTCCCTGGTCCAGGGCGAGTATGTATTTTTTCATCGGCAGGTGTCCCCGGCGCGGCGTGCGCCTGGTGTCCGCGTCCGCCGCGAAATCGTTGTTAGTTGAAGCAAGCCGATAGGCCGGATTTTGTTACGGCGCAGGCGAACCTGCGCTATGACAGCCATTCCTCTAGGCGCTGGATTGCTCCAGCGCTCAAGCTTCCTACCCGCACGCTCCGCGAGCAACATCATCGCGTGCCTATTTGGAATTGCACCAGGTGGAGGTTACCGCGTTTCACCGTAACTTAATACGCTCGTCTCTGTGGCCCTATTCCTCGCCTTATACCTTGCGGCTTTCAGCGGACGGCCGTTAACCGTCACCCCGCTCTGTGGAGTCCGGACCTTCCTCCCGTCAGGCCTTACGCACTGACCAGCGGCTGTCTGGCTTGCTTCATCCGCTATTATACCAACCCACCCCTGCAAATCTGTAATTTGGTGTCGCCTATCCAAAAGCCGCGCCCGGCCGAGCGCCTTAGAATGCTCGCATACCTTCACCCGATAAGGCTTACCACAATGACGCAAACCCTCCGCACCGGCGGCCAGATCCTGGTCGACGCCCTGAAGATCCACGGCGTAGACACCGCTTTCGGCGTACCCGGCGAAAGCTACCTGGATGTGCTCGACGCCCTGCACGATTCCGATATCCGCTTCATCATCAACCGCCAGGAAGGCGGCGCCGCTTTCATGGCCGACGCCTACGGCAAAATGACCGGCAAGCCGGGCATCTGCTTCGTCACCCGCGGACCGGGCGCGACCAATGCGTCGATCGGCGTGCATACCGCCTACCAGGATTCCACGCCGATGATACTGTTCATCGGCCAGGTCGGCAGCGACTTCATCGATCGCGAAGCCTTCCAGGAAATCGACTACCGTCGCATGTACGGCCAGATGGCCAAGTGGGTGACCCAGATCGACCGCGCCGACCGCATCCCGGAATATCTCGCGCGCGCCTTCCAGGTCGCCACCAGCGGCCGTCCCGGCCCGGTGGTGCTGGCGCTGCCGGAAGACATGCTGACCACGCGCGCCGCGGCAACCGACACGCGCCGCTACCAGCCGGTGCAGGCCGCGCCTTCCGCCGCGCAGATCGCCACCGTGCGCGCCATGCTGGCCGGCGCGAAGCGGCCGCTGGTCCTGCTGGGCGGCGGCGGCTGGGATGCGCAGGCCTGCGCCGACCTGCAGCGCTTCGCCGAAGCCAACCACTTGCCGGTGGCCTGCGCCTTCCGCTTCCAGGACTTGCTGGACAATGCCCACCCCAACTACGTCGGCGACGTCGGCATCGGCATCAATCCCAAGCTGGCGGCGCGCGTGCGCGAGGCCGACGTGGTGCTGGCCATCGGCCCGCGCCTGGGCGAGATGACCACCAGCGGCTACGCGCTGCTGTCCGCGCCGGTGCCGGCGCAGCGCCTGATCCATGTGCATGCCGATGCCGAGGAGCTGGGCAGCGTCTACCAGGCCGAGCTGATGATCAACAGCGGCATGCCGCAGGTGTGCGCGATGCTGGCCGCGATGGCACCGGTCGACGCCGGCGCCTGGCAAGGCTCGGTGGCCGAGGCGCGCGCCGAATTGCAGGCATGGCAGCAGCAGCCGGCCATCTTCAAGGACGGCAAGGCGCCGCTGGACTTGTGGCAGGTGGTGCGGCAGATCGACCGCATCGCGCCGCACGACGTCATCATCACCAACGGCGCCGGCAACTACGCCACCTGGGCGCACCGCTTCCACAGCTACGGCGGCATGCGCACGCAACTGGCGCCGACCAGCGGCGCCATGGGCTACAGCGTGCCGGCCGGCGTGGCGGCCAAGATCATCGATCCCGCGCGCACGGTGATCACCTTTGCCGGCGACGGCGAATACATGATGAACGGCCAGGAGTTGGCGACGGCGGTGCAGTACGGGGCCGGCGTGATCGTCATCGTGTTCAACAACGCGATGTTCGGCACCATCCGCATGCACCAGGAGCGCGAGTATCCGGGCCGCGTCTCGGGCACCACGCTGCACAATCCGGATTTCGCCGCGCTGGCCGCGGCCTACGGCGGACAGGGCGAAGTGGTGACGGCAACCGAGCAGTTCGGTCCCGCGCTGGAGCGCGCGCTGGCCTACACGCGCGAGAAGAAGCTGCCGGCCGTGATCGAGCTGCGCTACGACGGCAACCTGATCACGCCGGGCGCGACGCTGGAAACCATCCGCAAGAACGCGGAAGCGGCCAAGGCCGGCCGCTAATCACAGGCCGGCGGTGGCGGTCGAGCCGGTGTCCTGCACCGGCTTTTGTTCTTCCGGCGGCGCTTCCTCTTCCTTCTTCTTTTTCTTGGGCGCGGGGCAGGCGTGGCAAACGCCGGCCTTGCGGCTGAAGTCCGTCACCAGCGACAGCCGCATGGGCACGGATTCGTCGTCGCAGTAGCCGCCATCGAGCACCAGGGTCTTGCCGTTGTCGGCCAGCTTGCCGCTGATGGTGCGCTCCTCCCCTTCGGGCGGTTGCACCGTGAAATAAAACTGCTGGCCGCGCGGATCGATGGTCACATCGGTGGCCACCAGCGGCCAGCTCAGGCCGCCGGCCGTGTATTCGTACAGCACCGTATCCACTTCGGCAAAGCGCTGCAGCGTGATGCGCTGGCCGCCGAACTCGCCGCTGTCGGGATAGATGCACAAATCGGAGTACACCACCATGCCATAGCGGGGCAGCTTGCCGGGCGCACGGCCCTTGGACGCCGCCAGCGAGGTGGACCAGGCGGCGCAGGACGCCAGCATGATGGCGCCGGCCACAACGGCATGTCGGTTCAGCTTCATGATGTCGCTTCTCTGAAAAGAACAACGGCTGCACGAGGCAGCCGTTGTGGGTACTAATTCTGAATACTCAGATTAGAAGGTGTGCTTCAGGCCCAGGTTGAATGCCTTGTCGCCCGAACCAGCTTCGGTGTTGTTACCAACGGTGTAGCCGGCGCCGTTCTTGTTGTTGATCTTAGCGTAAGCGACGTAGGTGCTGGTGCGCTTCGACAGAGCGTAGGAGTAGCCGATGGCCCACTGGTCAGCATCGTGGTTGCCCACTTCCTTGTCGTTCTTGCGGATGAACGAAGCGATGATGGTGCCTGGGGTATCGCCAACTGGAGCGCTCACGCCGATCAGGGCGTCGCTGCTGTCTTGCGATGGGGTGAAGGTGTAGCCGTAGGCGTTGTTAGCACCGTTCAGAGGAGCCGAGTTCAGGCCCTTGTCTTGCGAGTAGGCGCCGAACACTTTAGCGACTTTGAAGTCGTAGTTAGCAGCGATCAGGGTGTTGTGACCCATGGCGTTGGTCTTCACGGTCGCGGTGTCGTTGTTGCGGCTGTTGTAAGCCAGCGAAACGTTCAGAGGACCGTTCGAGTAGCCAACCGAACCACCGATCTGACGGTTAGCCGAAGCGTCGCCAGCGGTTTCGCCCAGGCTGTACGACACAGCGCCGGTGAAGCCGTTCAGGTTAGGGGTCTTGTAGACCACGGCGTTGTCGTTGCGGGTGTCAACGCCAGCCACTGGGAACAGGTTCTTGGCGGTGCCAGCCATGCCCAGAGCGAATGGGTCGGCGACGTCGCGCAGGGTTTCGTAGTACGGGGTGTACTGGCGGCCCAGGGTCAGGGTGCCGGCTTCTTTCGACGACAGACCGACATAGGCTTCACGGTTGAACAGCTTGTTGTTGCCGTTGTCCAGGGTGCCGTCGTCCAGGTGCACGCCAGCTTCCAGCTTGAAGATGGCGTTCAGACCGCCGCCCAGATCTTCGGTGCCCTTGAAGCCGATACGCGAAGCCGAAGCAGCGCCGCTTTCCATTTTGGTGTTGTTGCCAGCAACGCCGCCGCGCTCGCTGACGATACCGACATCAGCGATGCCGTAGATGGTGACGTTCGATTGTGCGAAGGCTGCGGTGCTGGTTGCGCCCAGTACTGCGATAGCGATCAGAGATTTTTTCATTACGTTTTTTCCTTCTTAGTTTGTTGCGTAAAAATTAAAGCCAGTAGTACGGCGTGTTCGGTGCTTATGTCGGCTGTAGCCGTGTGTGTGAGGGCAAACTCCCCAGTTGCCACTGTGCAGCCCTACGTTGGACTGCGTTCACTAAGTTGCGGCCGATTCTATCTACGCCGGCTTTATCGCGGCGCCCGTCCGAGCACCGGAGGCGGCACTATAACGATGCTTTGTCGCTCCATCAAGTTGAAACCATTCATATTGAGCGGCTTCAAGACTTGTCAGTTTTCCAAAGCAGCGGTATTTTACCGCATCGCAATATTTCCTGCCGATCAAGCGAAACAGGCCAGGTATTCCGCACGATGAACACGGTGTAACAGTCGGTTGTACCAACCATCCTGGTACACCATGCAAGTTTCTGCATGCGTACTACATCGTCGTCGGACCAAGTAAAAATAGCTACATTGCTATTTCTGTCGACATTTTATACTGAACGACCACTGAGTTCGCCTCTACCGAATGGTAATAAGCTTACAACTCCAGACTTTCTTTGCCAGTTTTCTCAAGCAAAATAGCCCGCAAACCAACTTTGCCCATAGTATTACAGCTTTATTTGTGAAGTAAATTTTGTGTCGGGCGGGCCAAGTTGCTTGCTGTTACCAATTTGTAAGAAATTGCGACATGTTGTGTTATAGAGACAAAACGGTGCGGTGCAACAGCGATTTGCACCGTTTCGGGGCGCCACGAACGGGTGAAATCGGCGCAATCAGGCGCGGCGGCGCAGCATTTCCGCGTCGTCGGCCGCCAGGCTCAGGGCGCGGGTGCTGGACGGCACCGCGTGCAGACCAGAACGATTCGATTCCAACTGGAAAACAGCAACCAGCTCGGCCAGCGCTTGCGCCTGATCGCGCAGGGAATGCGAGGCGGCAGTCGCCTCTTCCACCAGGGCGGCGTTCTGCTGGGTGACCGTGTCCATGCCGGCCATGGCCGAATTGACCTGTTCGATGCCGGCCCGCTGTTCCTTACCGGCCAGGGTGATGGCCGACATGATGTCGGTTACGTGGCGCACGCTGACCACCACTTCTTCCATCGTCGCGCCGGCCTCCTCGACCAGCTTGCTGCCGACCTCGACCTGGTCGACCGAATCGCCGATCAGGGTCTTGATTTCCTTGGCCGCCGCCGCCGAGCGCTGGGCCAGGTTGCGCACCTCGGTCGCCACCACCGCGAAGCCGCGGCCCTGCTCGCCGGCACGCGCCGCTTCCACTGCCGCATTCAGCGCCAGAATATTGGTTTGGAAGGCAATGCCGTCGATTACGCCGATGATGTCGACAATTTTGCGCGATGCCTGGTTGATCGCGCCCATGGTTTGCACCACCTGCGACACCACGGCGCCGCCCTTCTGCGCCACCGACGAGGCATTCAGCGCCAGTTGGTTGGCTTCGGCCGCGCTGGCCGAGTTCTGCTGCACGGCGCCGGTCAGTTGTTCCATCGAGGCGGCGGTTTCTTCCAGCGAGCTGGCTTGCTGTTCGGTACGGGACGAGAGGTCGACGTTGCCGGCGTCGATCTGGGCGGCGGCGGTGGCGATGGTGTCGGTGCCGGCGCGCACCTGGCCGACGATGGCGGCCAGGCTGTCGCGCATGGACTTCATGGCAAACAGCAGGCTGTTGCGGTCGCCGGGGCGGGTCTCGATGTCCACCGCCAACTGGCCGGCGGCGATCTGGCCGGCAATGCGCACGGCGTAATCCGGCTCGCCGCCCAGGCGCTTGACCAGCCAGCCCGTGATAATTGCCGCGGCCAGCGCGCCCAGCAGCACGCTGCCGATCAACAGGGTGATGATCCAGAAGCGGGCCGAGGCGTACACCTCGTCGCCGCGCTGGGCCTCGGCGATGCCGCCATCGCCGTACAGCTTGACCATCTTGTCCACCTGGCCGCGCAGGGCCACGATCAGCTTGTTCGACTCGCCGCGGATCAGCACCTTGGCGGCCGCGTCGTCATTGACGCGGGCGGCGGCGCGGATCTTGGCGTCTTCAGCCATGTAGCGGTCCCACATGCCGAGGAACTCGTCGTACAGGGCTTTCTCTTCCGGCGTCTGGATCAGCTTGACGTATTCGGTTTGCATCTTGGACAGATCGACCAGGTCGGCGGCGATCACCTTGTCGTACTTGTCCATTTCCGCCTGCTGGTCGGAAATAATGTATTGCAACTCGCGGGTGCGGATACGGGCGATCTGCGATTTCAAGTCCTGCACCACGCGGGTGGCCGGCATCCAGTGCGACGACAGCGCGGCCGCCGTGCCGTTCACCTGCGCCAGTTTGGCGATGGAGAACGCGCCCACCGCGGCCGTCAGCACCAGCACGACGGCAAAAGCCAGCCCTAGCTTGGTCGCTAATTTCAAGTCATGTAGCCATTTCATATTTTTTTTCTCCAGGATGATCGAATACGAAAATAATTAACAAATCTATTTTCCATAAAGCAATATCATACTGCATTGCAATATCCTCTGCTTGCTTTCGCTGCATTTTTTTTCATCAAGGAAGTGGTCTGAGGGCGCAATGGGCAAATTTTTCCTTCCTGCTACGTAGTTTCCACAGGCATATTTTTGTCATGTGCAAATGCGGCGGGAGATAATTCGGCGCCCAGATTGCCTAAATAATGGGCAAAGCCGTTAAATAGAGGGTAATTGGTGCACTTATCAAGAGATTAAACTTGTTGCGATGCAATATAGTGGATAGGAAACATTTCCCCACGTCTACAAGGAGAATCCAAGATGGGTGCAGCCTTCCACCTCCCGCAAAATATTGTGATTGCCCAACGCGACTTCGACTGGGGCGACGATCTGGCTGCTATCGTCGCAACCGTCAGCCGCTATTTCAGCGATTTCAACGGCAACGGCTTTTATCCGCATGCCGATGAAGTGGCCTTGCAAGGCGAACTGCGGGCCTTGCCATCCCTGCGGCGCCTGACCGCGCTGCTCCCCGATCGCCACGCGACGGTGCGCGCCATGGCGCTCACCGGCCTGGGCCTGGGCCAACTGCATGAAGCCGAACGCAACGCGGTGCTGTATGCGATCGCGCTGTGCCTGGGCTACCCGACCTCGACCGACCAGCGTACCCGCCGCGTGGCCTGGGACGTGCGCGCCCGCCCCGACAGCGCCCAGGCGCCGGCGCGCTTCGTCACCTTTTCCGAGCGCGTGGGCAACGCCGACATGCATACCGACTCGTCGTTCTACCCCATGCCCGAAGAGCAATTCCTGCTGTACGTGGTGGCAGCCGCGCGCTGCCAGGGCGGCGAATCGCTGCTGATCGCCATGGACGACATCCACGCCGAACTGCAGCGCAGCGAGGCCGGCCGCGCCACCTTCGCGCTGCTGAGCACGACCCCGGTGCCGTTCCGCGTGCCGGCCGTGTACGCGGCGGACGACGCCGGCCTGGAAATCCACCTGGCCCACGTCTTCGAGCGCGACGCCGACGGCCAGTTGCTGATGCGCTGGCGCTACGATTCCATCGTCAAGGGCCTGGACGCCCGCCCGGCGCTGGCCACGCCGGCGCTGCGCGCGGCGGTGGACTTGCTGAACACCGTCATCGAACAGCACGCGCCGCGCTTTAGCCAGTTGATGCCCGACGATACGCTGCTGTGGGCCGACAATCGCCGCATGTTGCACGGCCGCGCGCGCTATACCGACCCGCAGCGCCACCTGATCCGCATCCGCATTTCCGACACCCCGAATGCGGCCCGCATCGGCCCTTCCGGCATTTCGGCCGACTAAGGTCGGATACACGCAACAAAAATGCAAGCCGCTACAAAATTTTTGTCCTGGACATTGAGAAAGTAAAACCGTTAAATCGTTAAATAGTTCTAGAAGTCAATTGTGTGTCGTGGACAAGCGGTTTATCCCCGCTTTTCCTCTGAAAAAGCGGGGATGTTAGCGGTACTTTCGGGGGAAAAACGAATGTAAAATGCACGACGCATCGGTGTTGATATTCACCGATGCGCGTGCACCCGGACCCCGTGCCAACCGTTCGTTTGCGACTGCCCAAAAACGCAGCCGCGTTACCTGATGACAACTAAAGCTTCCTCACAACCCGCTTCCAGCACCATCAGCGACGTCGAACGCGACACCGGCGTGGCCAAGGAAACCCTGCGCGTGTGGGAGCGCCGCTATGATTTCCCCCAACCGCTGCGCGATCCCAATGGCGAGCGGGTCTACCCCCAGGAACAGGTGCAAAAGCTGCGGCTGGTGAAGCGGCTGATCGACCTCGGCTACCGTCCCGGCAAGGTGATCCAGTACAGCGCCGACGAATTGCAAGCGATGACCGGCAAGGCGGCCGGCGCCGGCAACCCGGCCGCGCCGGCGCCCGAACTGCAAAGCTACCTGGACCTGTGCAAGAGTCACCAGATGGAAGCGCTGCGCCGCAAGCTGTCGCAGGCGCTGCTGATGATGGGCTTGAAAAGTTTCGTGATCGAGGTGGTGTCGCCGCTGACCACGCTGATCGGCGAAGCCTGGGCCAGCGGCCAGTTGGCCACCTTCGAGGAACACCTGTACACCGAATCGCTGACCGTGGTGATGCGCAGCGCGATCTTCGCCATGCCGCAGGCGAACGCCAGCAACGGCACGCCGCGCATCCTGCTGACCACCCTGCCGCAGGAGCGCCACGGCCTGGGGCTGCTGATGGCCGAAGCCATGTGCGTGGCCGAAGGCGCGCACTGCATCTCGCTGGGCGTGCAAACGCCGCTGCAGGACATCGTCGACGCGGCGCGCGCGCAGCGCATCGACATCGTCGCCCTGTCGTTCTCGATGGCCATGAATCCGCGCCAGACCCTGGACAGCCTGGCCGAGCTGCACACCCGCCTGAACGGCTGCGCCGAGCTGTGGGCCGGCGGCGGCAACGTCGCGCTGAAGCGGCGCCGCCCGCCCTTTGTGCGGGTATTCCAGTTGGCCGACCTGAGCGGCGCCATCGCCGACTGGCGCGTGCGCTCAGCCACCACCCCGGCCGTCGGCTGAGCGGTCGCCGCCCCGACGCTCTGGTAAAATAAGCACCATTCTCCGTGCTTGCAGCGCCGTTATCGCCTATCCATGTTCAGCTTCTTCAAGAAAAAACCCGTCGCGCCTGAAGCCCCTGCGGCGCCAGCCGCCGCCCCCGTCCCAGCCCCTGCCACCGCCCCCGCCATCCCGGCAGCCGCGCCCCTGCTGCCGATCGAAGAACCGGCGCAGAAGCAGTCGTGGATGTCGCGCCTGAAGGCTGGCCTGTCCAAGACGTCCAGCAACCTGTCGCTGCTGTTCGTCGGCGCCCGCATCGACGACGAACTGTACGAGGAACTGGAAGCGGCCCTGCTGATGGCGGACGCCGGCGTCGACGCCACCGACTACCTGCTCACCGAACTCAAGCGCAAGGTCAAGGAAGACAAGCTGCTGGACGCCGCCGCCGTCAAGGCCGCGCTCAAGCAACTGATGATCGACCTGCTGACGCCGCTGCAGCGCCCGTTCGAGCTGGGTCGCCACACGCCGACCGTGATGATGATCTCGGGCGTGAACGGCGCCGGCAAGACCACCACCATCGGCAAGCTGGCCAAGCACATGCAGTCGCACGGGCAGTCGGTGCTGCTGGCCGCCGGCGACACCTTCCGCGCGGCCGCCCGCGAACAACTGATGGTCTGGGGCCAACGCAACAACATCACGGTGATCTCGCAAGCGTCCGGCGACCCGGCCGCGGTATCCTTCGACGCCGTCCAGTCGGGCAAGGCCAAGGGCCTGGACGTGGTCATGATCGACACCGCCGGCCGCCTGCCCACCCAGTTGCACCTGATGGAAGAACTGAAGAAGGTCAAGCGCGTGATCGGCAAGGGCATGGAAGGGGCGCCGCACGAAACGCTGCTGGTTATCGACGGCAATACCGGGCAAAATGCGCTGGCGCAGGTGAAAGCCTTCGACGACGCCCTGCAACTGACCGGCCTGGTGATCACCAAGCTGGACGGCACCGCCAAGGGCGGCGTGCTGGCGGCCATCGCGCGCGTGCGCCCGGTGCCGGTGTACTTCATCGGCATCGGCGAAAAGATCGAAGACTTGCAGCCCTTCGTGGCTGCCGAATTTGTGGAAGCCCTGCTTGGATAAGCTATGATCGAATTCCGGAACGTCTCCAAACAATATTCCCCCGACGCGGTGGCGCTGCGCGACATCTCGCTGACGGTAGAAAAAGGCGAACTGGTCTTTCTGGCCGGCCCCTCGGGCGCCGGCAAGTCCACCCTGCTGAAGATGATCGCCGCGGTCGAGCGCCCGACTTCCGGCCAGGTGATCGTCAACGGCCAGGACATCACCCGCATCAAGCCGGTGGCCGTGCCATTCCTGCGCCGCAACCTGGGCCTGATCTTCCAGCAGCAGCGGCTGCTGACCGACCGTTCCATCCTGGCCAACGTCATGCTGCCCCTGCTGGTGACGGGCGCCTCGCGCAGCCAGGCCGAGCAGCGCGCCCGCGCCGCGCTGGACAAGGTGGGATTGGCCGACCGCGCCGACGCCCAGCCGCTGGCCCTGTCCGGCGGCGAGCAGCAGCGCGTGTCGATCGCGCGCGCCATCGTCAACCGCCCGCAAATGATTTTGGCCGACGAGCCCACCGCCAACCTCGACCGCGCCAGCGCCAACAAGGTGCTGGACGCGCTGAAAGCCTTCAATTCGGTGGGCGTGACCTGCCTGATTTCCAGCCATGACGAGCAGATGCTGGACCAGGCCGCGCGCGTCATCCACCTCAACCAGGGCATGCTGGAGGTGGCGGCATGACGTACTGGTTCCGCCAACACCGCTATGCCCTGCGCGCCGCCCTGGTCCACCTGCGCCGCTCGCCGGGCGGCTTCCTGTTCAACATCCTGGTGGTGGCGATCGCGCTGGCCCTGCCCTTCATGGGCGTGACCCTGCTCGACAACGTGCGCCCCATGTCCGAGTCGCTGTCGGTCGATCCCGAGATCAGCGTCTTCCTCAAGCAGGACACGCCGCGCGAGCAGGCCGAGGCGCTGGCCGTGCAACTGCGCCAGGCGGTCAAGGACAAGCAGGCCAAGATCATCTTCACGCCGCGCGAAAAGGCGCTGGACAACCTCAAGGAAAAGAATGGCCTGGCCGACGTGCTGGCCACCCTGGGCGACAACCCGCTACCCGACAGCTACGTGGTCAAGCTGGACGCCTTCCGCAATGCCCAGGCCGGCGGCGACGTCGACCAGTTGGCCGAGCAGATCCGCAGCCTGGCCGGGGTCGACACGGTGCAGGTCGATTCGGCCTGGGTCAAGCGCCTGGCCGCCTTGCTGAACGTGCTGCGCCTGGCCCTGTTGCTGCTGGCGGCCACCCTGGGCACGGTGGTGGTGGCGGTGATATTCAACACCATCCGCCTGCAAGTCATGACCCAGCGCGAGGAAATCCTGGTGTCCAAGCTGATCGGCGCCACCGACAGCTTCATCCACCGTCCCTTCTATTACACGGGCGCCCTGCTGGGCCTGGGCGCCGGCGCGCTGGCGCTGGGCGCGGTGACGCTGGCGCTGCGCCCGCTGAACACGGCGATTGCCGAATTCGCCAGGCTGTACGCGTCGGAATTCCAGCTCACCCCGCTGCCGCCGCTGGCCGTGGCCGCGCTGCTGGCCCTGTCGGCCGGCCTGGGCCTGGTGGGCGCCGTGCTGTCCGTGCAGCGCCACCTGTCCCGCCTGAACTGACCCTGCCCGGTGCGTGCGTCCGCGCACGGACCGGTCCGCCCTCCTGCCCCTAGGATGGGGCCAGCGTTAAGCTAGGCCTAAGACCCATCAAGCATTCTGAATACAACAGAAGACCCCATAGTATTTTCACTATCAGGGTGATTGATTTGAACTGTTAGCACTCCTCATCGAAGAGTGCTAATATACGTTCGAAAGAGTACATAAGTGCTCGTGAGCAATTTTCAAGCGAAGGAACGAAAATGACTATGACGTCCGTAGTACCCGCTAACAATAGCGCTCTGGCACTCGGGTTCACTGGCAATCTGGGGAACCTGGATGCCTACATTTCGGCCGTAAATCGCCTGCCGATGCTGACGCACGACGAAGAAGTTTCGCTGGCCCAGCGCCTGAAAGAAAAGAACGACCTGGGCGCCGCCCAGCAACTGGTGCTGTCGCACCTGCGGCTGGTGGTGTCGATCGCGCGCGGCTACCTGGGCTATGGCCTGCCGCACGGCGACCTGATCCAGGAAGGCAATATCGGCCTGATGAAGGCCGTCAAGCGCTTCGACCCCGACCAGGGCGTGCGCCTGGTGTCTTACGCCATGCACTGGATCAAGGCGGAGATGCATGAATACATCCTGAAGAACTGGCGCCTGGTCAAAGTGGCCACCACCAAGGCCCAGCGCAAGCTGTTCTTCAACCTGCGCAGCCACAAGCAAGGCCTGGATGCGATGACGCCGGCCCAGATCGACCAGTTGGCCAAGACGCTGGACGTGAAGCGCGAGGAAGTGATCGAAATGGAAACCCGCCTGAGCGGCCGCGACATCGCGCTGGAAGCGCCGAGCGACGAGGAAGACGACAAGTTCGCCCCCATCGCCTACCTGTCGTCGGAAGCCAGCGAGCCGACCCGCGTGCTGGAAGCCGAACAGGTGACCCGTTTGCAGTCGGAAGGCCTGGAAGAAGCGCTGTCCAAGCTGGACGCCCGGTCGCGCCGCATCATCGAAGCGCGCTGGCTGGCCAATGACGACGGCTCGGGCGCCACGCTGCACACGCTGGCCGACGAGTTCGGCGTGTCGGCCGAACGCATCCGTCAGATCGAGGCGGCCGCGCTGAAGAAAATGAAAGGCGCGCTGGCGGCCTACATGTAACCGGTAATGTCTCCCCCTTGAAATGCCGCCGGCGCAAGCCCGCGGCATTTTTTTTATCCGCGCTTTGCGTTAGCGCTGACGATGTGCTGTATGGTGCGCCGTCCGTGTGGCTTTTTTGATAAGCTTGCTTAGGTTTGATGCAAGAGGTCGAAAATGAAAACGACAATATTGCGGCAATTAATTATCCTGCCCCTGCTGGCCATCCTGATGGCCGCGCTGCACGCCTGCGGCTCTGCCGTGCCGCGCGCGACGCTGCCGGCCACGCCCAAAACCTTCAGCGCCACCTACGTCCTGCGTCCGGGCGGCAGCGCCGTCATCACCCCGGCCGCCGTCGCGATCGGCAACGGCGCCGTGGCGCGGGCGCCGGTGGTGCGGCTGGAGCGCGTCAACGACAGCCGCTGCCGCACCGGCGCCGTGTGCGTCTGGGCCGGCTACATCAGCTACAGCTTCATGCTGATCGAGCCGGACGGCAATGCCACCAGTTTCGTCCTGTCCAACAACATGCCGAACGGCACACCCACCGCCACCCACGATGGCCTGACCTTCACGCTGGCCGGCGCCCAGCCGGAGGCCGTGCCGTCAAAAGATGAACCCGCGCCCGATTATCAGGTAAGCTTAAAGGTGAGCAACACTAACCCACCTTAGCCTTGCCCATGACCGCCATCCTCCTGCGCCCCGCCCGTACTATCTTCGTTAGCTCCATCCTTGTCACGCTGGCCCTGCCGGCCGCCGCCAAGACCCCGGTCGCCACCGGCACCGGCGGCGCCGTGGCCACCATCAGCGAACCGGCCTCGCAGGCGGCGCTGGCCATCCTCAACCGCGGCGGCAACGCGGTCGATGCGGCGGTGGCGGCAGCCGCCACGCTGGGCGTCACCGATCCCTTCAGTTGCGGCATCGGCGGCGGCGGTTTCATGGTGATCTACCTGGCCAAGGACAAGCGCGTAATCACTATCGACCACCGCGAAACCGCGCCGGCCAGCTTCACCCCCACCGTGTTCCAGCAAAACGGCAAGGAGATGGATTTCGACACGGTGGTCGCCAGCGGCATGTCGGTCGGCGTGCCGGGCACGGTGCGCGGCTGGCACGAAGCGCTGGACCGCTACGGCACCATGCAGTTCAAGCAGGTGCTGGCGCCGGCCATCGAGGTGGCCAGCAAAGGCTTCCAGGTCAACGACAATTTCACCCACCTGGTGGCCGGCAACGAAGCCAAGTTCGCCATGTTCCCGGCCACCGCCAGGCTCTACCTGCGCAACGGCAAAGCCATCCCGGCCGGCAGCACGCTGCGCAATCCCGACCTGGCGCAGGCCTACCGCGCGCTGGCGGCAGGCGGCGTGAAGGCCTTCTACAGTGGCCCCATGGCGCAAGCCATCGTCGACGCCGTGAACGCGCCGCCGGCCGCGCCCGGCGCCCGGGTCCAGGGCGGCAGGATGACGCTGGACGACCTGGCCAATTACGAAGCGCGCCTGCGCCAGCCAGTGCACAGCACCTATCGCGGCTACGATTTATACGGTATGCCTTTGCCGAGCAGCGGCGGGGTGACGATCGCCGAAGCGCTCAACATCCTGGAAGGCTACGATCTCCAGTCGATGCCGCGCGTGCAGGCCGAGAACCTGTACCTGAAAGCCAGCCGCCTGGCCTTCGCCGACCGCAACGCCTACCTGGCCGATCCCGAATTCGTCGACGCCCCGGTCGCCGGCCTGCTGAGCAAGGACTACGCCGCGCGCCGCCGCGAACTGATCCGTCCGGGCGAGGCCAGCGCCGCGCCCGCGCCGGCCGGCGATCCCTATCCCTTCCAGAACGACCAGAGCGTGCCGCTGCGCCCCAGCGCCAGCAAGCTGCTGGAAGAAGGCGCGCACACCACCCACCTGACCGTGTCGGACAAGGATGGCAACATCGTCTCCTACACCTACACCATCGAATCCTGGGGCGGCAGCGGCATCGTGGTGCCGGGCTACGGCTTCTTGCTGAATAACGAGATGACCGACTTCGATTTCTCCGGCCCGCAGCCCAACGTGCCGGAAGCGGGCAAGCGGCCACGCAGCAGCATGTCGCCGACCATCGCCTTCAGGAACGGCAAGCCGGCGTTCGCCATCGGCAGTCCGGGCGGCGCGACCATCATCACCACCGTGCTGCAGACCATCGTCAACTACGTCGATCTCGGCATGAGCATGCCCGATGCGCTGAACGCGCCGCGCCTGTCCGAGCGCAACGGCATCACCACCGACGTCGAGCCGGGCTACGCCGTCAGCGCGGAGGCGCAGGCATTGGAGAAGCTGGGCCAGCGCTGGAACAAGACGCCGGAGGAAATCGGCGCCGCCAACGCGCTGGTGTTCAATCCGGACGGCACCGTCACCGCGGTCAGCGAAGGACACCGCCACGGCGTCGGCAGCGCGCTGGTGCAAAAGAGCGCGCACTGAAGGCCCGCAGACAACGCCGGGTTCACGCCGTCTCCCGCCGCTAAGCCGTGGTTAAGAATCTGCTCACACTATGAGTGTCGGCACTCGCGCCCCGCTACCGCTCACAAGGGAGAAAACATGAAAAACTGGCTGCGTGAAAACAAAGGCTTTCTGCTGTTCCTGGCGTTGTTCGGCATCTTCCGCACCGCGGTCGCCGACTGGAATCCCATCCCGTCGTCGTCCATGCACCCCAACCTGCTGGAAGGCGACGTGGTGTTCGTCAACCGCCTGGCCTACAACGTCAAGCTGCCGCTGACGAACATCGTGCTCGGCACCACCGGCGAGCCGCAGCGCGGCGACATCGTCACCTTCTCCTCGCCCGTCAACGGCATGCGCCTGATCAAGCGCGTGATCGCGCTGCCGGGCGACCGCGTGGAAATGCGCAACGAGCAGCTCATCATCAACGGCCGCCCGGCCAGCTACAGCGCGCTCGATCACGGCATGGAAAACATCAAGGGCGTGGGCGAGCTGGCCGCCGTGCGCGTGGACGAAACGCTGGGCAGCAGCAGCCACGCCATCCAGTTTCTGCCGCAGGTACAGGCGCGCCGCGATTTCGCGCCGCTGGTGGTCCCGCCCGGCCAGTACATGATGTTGGGCGATAACCGCGACAACAGCGAAGACTCGCGCTACATCGGCCTGGTGCCGCGCGCCCTGCTGATCGGCCGCGCTGAGCGCGTGCTGGCCTCGGCCGACATCACCGGCAACTGGCATCCGCGCACCGAGCGCTTCGGCATGAGCCTCTATCAAAAGTGACAATGGCGCCGCCAGCGGTGTTATGATCGGCGTGATAATTTCATAACATTGTCGGTGCCTTTATGATTGAATTCCAGGGCTTGTCCAAGGCCTACGGCAGCTTCCAGGCTGTCAAACCGCTGACGCTGACGGTCGAGCGCGGCGAAGTGTTCGGCTTCCTCGGTCCCAACGGGGCCGGCAAAACCACCACGATACGCATGATGATGGGCATCCTGGTCGCCAGCGGCGGCCGGGTGCTGATCGACGGCTTCGATTGCCACACCGAGCCGGCCGAGGTCAAGCGCCGCGTCGGCTACCTGCCCGACACGCCGGTCTTCTACGACTACCTGCGCGGCCGCGAGATCCTGCAATTCGTCGCCGAGATGCACGGCATTCCGCGTGCCGAAGCGCTGGCGCGCGGCCGCCGCCTGCTGGCCGAGTTCGGGCTGGAGGAAGCGGGCGAAGACTACGCGGTCAACTATTCGCTGGGCATGAAGAAGCGCCTCGGCCTGGCCTGCGCGCTGATCCACGATCCGGCCGTGCTCATCCTCGACGAACCGATCAACGGCCTCGACCCGCGCGCCTCGCGCGAGGTGCAGGAGCGCTTGCTGGCCGCGGCCGCGCGCGGCGTCACCATCTTTGTCTCCACCCATTTGCTGGACATGGCGGAAAAGCTGTGCGACCGCGTGGGCATCATCCACCACGGCCAACTGGTGGCCACCGGCACGCTCGATGAAATCCGCGCCGGCGCCTCGGCCAGCGGCTCGCTGGAAGACGTGTTCCTGAAGATCACCGACGAAGCCGCAGAAGAGTCCGCGCAATGAGCCCGGCCTACACCATCTGGCTGATGATCAGGATGCGCCTGATCCGCCAGCGCAACCTGCTGGCCCACACCATGTTCCGCTTCAAAAAGAAGAAGGCGCGCGACGGCAACGGCGGCAAGCGCAGCAGCCTGTGGATACTGACCCTGGTGACAGTGCTGATCATGAGCTTCTCGTTCACCCTCATGTCCAACAACGCCGTGCTCAACATGCAGTGCCAACTGGACGCCGCCAGCGCCTGCGGCCAGGTCGACAAGGATGGCCAGTACGTCGCCCAGTTGAGCGTCGCCGCGCAGGAACTGGCCGCCGCGCCGTTCTCGCCCACGCTGATGCAGGGCCTGACGATGGAAGTGAGCATCCTGTTCTGCATCGCCGTGCTGCTGATGGGCGGGCGCGAACTGACACAGCCGGACTGGGACCTGGAGTGGCTGGTGACCATGCCGGTGCCGCGTTCCACCCTGCTGTGGGGCCGCGTGCTGGAGCGCAGCATCGGCAGCCCCGCGAGCTGGTTCGCCTTCCTGCCCGCCTTCGGCGCCATCGCCTGGCACAGCGGCCATACCTGGAGCGCGTTCCCGCTCGCCCTGCTGTGCGCGCTGGCGCTGCTGCCGCTGGCGGCGCTGGTGCAAACGCTGATCGACACCGGCCTGCGCATGGTGCTGCCGGCCAGCCAGTTGCGCAACCTGCAGGCCGTGATCGGCCTGCTCAACCTGCCGATGGTGTACTTCGTCATGTCGCTCGGCATGCCGCGCGCGAACAGCTTCACCATGGACTGGGCGCGCGCCTTCCCGGCCTGGATGGAATGGCTGCCGCCCGGCCTGGTGCTGCAAGCGGTGCAGGCGCGCGGCCCCGGCCAACTGGCCGCCAGCGTCGGCTGGCTGCTGCTGGAAATCGTGCTGCTGATGTGGGCCGGCATGGCGCTGCTGCGCTACCAACTGCGCAACGGCGTGGTCAATTCCGGCATGCGCGAAAGCGCGCGCGATGGCGCCAAGCGCAAGCAGCCGGCGGCCGCCAGCGAACGCCGCAGCCCGCTGTCGCACCTGCTGTCGCCGGTGCAGCGGCGCGAGCTGCGCTTGCTGAGCCGCGACCGCAACTTCATGTTCCAGACCCTGATACTGCCGGTGATTATCGTCGGCAGCCAGATGCTCTTCAACGGCAAGCTGAATAGCCTGTCCGAGCTGGGCGACCATCACACGCTGGCGGCCGCCACCGCCTTCGGCATGGGTGTCTACGTGCTGATGCTGTCGGCTTTCCAGACCCTGAACAACGAAGGCCAGGTCCTGTGGCTGCTGTACACCGTGCCGCGCTCCATCGAAAACGTGTTGAAGGAGAAGGCCCAGTTGTGGGGCACGCTGACGCTGGCGTATCCGGCGATCGTGCTTGCCGTCGCCCTGTGGTACACCGCCCACGTCGATTGGCAGATGCTGGTGCTGGTGCTGACCGTGCTGCTCGGGATCCCGATCTACTCGGTCATCGCGGTCTCGCTGGGCGTGTTCGCCTGCGATCCGCAAGCGGTCGACGTGCGCACGCGCGTGCGGCCGACCTACATCTACCTCTACATGCTGCTGGCCAGCTTCTACACCTGGTCGATCTACAGCAGCGAGTGGTCACAAAAGCTGGTGGTGACGGTGCTGATCGCCTCGCTGGCGCTGGCCCTGTGGCAGAAGGCGCGCGATGCCCTGCCCTACCTGCTCGATCCGGCGTCGGCGCCGCCGGCGCGCGTGTCCACCGCCGACGGCCTGATCGCCGCCACCGCCTTCTTCATCCTGCAAGGGCTGATCATGCTGGCCTTTGGCGAACTGGCGCTGCACTCGATCACCATGGCCTTCGGCATCGCCGGGCTGACCGTGTATGCGCTGATGCGCCTGGTCTACTGGCGCAACAAGACGGCCGGCGTGCCGGTCATCCTGCGCGGCATGGAGCTGGGCCGTTCGCTGCGCGCCGCCGCCATCGCGGCGGCCGTGGCCTGCGCCGGGGGGCTGGCTTACCTGTCTGTGATCAAACACACGGTGCTGTGGGTCGAAGCGCACAAGGCGGCAGCAGCGGCGGCCACGCCGGGCGCGCGCGGCTGGATCGTGCTGCTGACCGTGGTGGCGGCGCCGCTGTGCGAGGAATTCATCTTCCGCGGCTTGATCTACGGCGGACTGCGCCGCTCCATGCCGACCTGGCGGGCCATGGTGATGAGCGCGGCCGTGTTCGCGGTGATACACCCGCCAATGTCGATACTGCCCGTGTTCGTGGTCGGGCTGTGCACCGCGTGGACCTACGAGCGCAGCAAAACGCTGCTGGCGCCCATGCTGGTGCACGCGGCCTACAACGCCTTCATCGTGAGCATGCAGCTATCGCCTTGATCTCGAAGTCGAAGCCGTACAGCCAGGTCACGCCGACTGCGGTGAGCGTTGGATGCGGAGCGCCGCCCCAGAACTCGCCGACCACCGGCCAGATGCGTTCGAACTTGGTTGCCGGGTCGACCATGAATACCGTGACGTCGATGACGTCATCGAAGCTGCAACCTGCCGCCTCGAGGATCGCGTTCAGGTTCCTGAACGCCAGGCGCACCTGCGCTTCCAGGTCCGGCTCCGGCGTGCCGTCGGGCCGGCTGCCGACCTGCCCCGATACAAACAGCAGGCCATTGCGGCGGATGGCCGGCGAATAGCGGTTTTGGTCGTACAGGGCCTGGCGGCCGGGAGGGAAAACGACGTCGCGTACAGACATGGCAAACTCCTTGCAGAAAGTGGATCGGATGCCGAGACTTTAGAAGCGTTCGGCCCGCCGATAAACAGGCAAGTCGTACAATGACTGTTTGGTCATCCGAGACAATCCCCCATGGATCGATTCGACACCCTGCTGGCCTTTGTCCGCGTCGTGGAAGCCGGCAGCTTCACCAAGGCGGCGCAAACCCTCCACATGAGCAAGACCACCGTATCGCAACTCGTGCAGCAACTCGAGGCGCGGCTGCAGGTCAAGCTGCTGCACCGTACCACGCGGCAGGTGCAGGTCACGCCAGAGGGCGCCGCCTATTACGAGCGCGTGGTGCGGGTGCTCGGCGACCTGGAGGAAGCCGACAGCGGCCTGGCCGGGGAGCTGGCCGCGCCGCGCGGACGCCTGCGCGTGGACGTGCCCAGCCCATTCGCCCGCCTGGTGCTGATGCCGGCGCTGCCCGCATTCCATCAACGCTATCCCGAAATCCAGATCGCCATGGGCGTCAGCGACCGCAATATCGATGTCATCGGCGAGAATGTCGACTGCGTGCTGCGCGGCGGCGAGATCGCCGTGCCGTCGCTGATCGCCCGGCGCATGGGGGAGTTTGCGCTCGGCGTGTATGCCGCTCCCGGCTACCTGCGCCAGGCAGGGGTGCCCGCGCATCCGCGCGATCTGGAAACAGGCACGCACCGGATTGTCGGCTTCCTGCGTTCCAGCAGCGGCACTATCGCGCCGATGCAAATGCGGCGCGATGGCGAGACTATCGAGTTCCAGGGAAACTACGTCGTCGCGGCCGACGACGGCAATGCCTGCCTGGCGGCCGGACTGGCGGGCATGGGCGTGCTATGGCTGCCGCGCTACATGGCGCAGCCGCACGTCGCGCAAGGCGAGCTAGTGCCGCTGTTCGAGGGCTGGCGGCTCGATCCCATGCCGCTCTACCTGGCCTATCCGCACAACCGGCGCATCAGCGCCAAGCTCCGGGTGTTCATGGAATGGGTCGGCCAACTGATGCGCCAGTTGCAGCAACCTCAGTCCTTGTAGCGCACCTCGGCCAGCGCGAAGGCGCCGCCGTGGTAGGTGACAGAGGCATTCTGGTCCGGATACGCGCCGCTGTCGGGAAACAGGTGGTCGAACTGCGACGAGCTGTCCTTGGGCTTGTAACCCAGGTGCGCCGCCTTGCTGTTGTCCCACCATGCCACCTCGTTGTTCGACATGCCAAACAGGATGGTGAAGCCCACGCGCGTGGCAAACAGCGAACGGCGCAGCGCTTCCACCAGGTCGTCGTAGCTCAACCAAGTGACCATCATGCGGCGGTCTTTCGGTTCCGGGAACGATGAGCCGATGCGCAGGCTCACCGTCTCCAGGCCGGTGCGGTCCCAGTAATAGCTGGCCAGTTGCTCGCCGAAGCATTTGCTGACGCCGTAGAACGAATCGGGACGGGTCACCGCGCTGGCGTCGATGACATCGGTGTTGCGGTAAAAGCCCACCGTGTGATTCGAACTGGCGAAGACGATGCGCTTGACGCCCAGCTTGTGCGCCGCCTCGTAGATGTTGGCGGTGCCCAGGATATTGGCGTGCATGATGTTCTCGAAGGTGTTCTCGGTCGAGATGCCGCCGAAGTGCAGCACCGCTTCCACCCCTTCCATCATCTTCATCACTGCCGCCTTGTCGGCCAGGTCGCACTGGACGATCTCTTCGCCCTCGCCCGCCGCGCCCATGTCGGCGATATCAGACAGCACCACCACCTCGGCCCACGGCTTGATGCGCTCGCGCAGGACTTTACCCAGGCCGCCGGCGGCGCCGGTCAGCAGTATGCGTTTGAATGGCTTGGTCATAGTTTGCTCTTCGTTGTTGTCAGGTCACCGGCGCCGGGTTGAACAGCACCAGTGCGTTATGCAGCTTCCATTTTTCGGCCCAGGTCTCGCGGCCGCTGGCCACGTCCAGCAGCAGCCGGAACAATTCCCAGCCCACTTCGGCGATGGTCGCCTCGCCGCTGGCGATGCGGCCGGCGTTGATGTCCATCAGGTCGTTCCAGCGGCGCGCCAGGTCATTGCGGGTAGCGACCTTGACCACCGGGACTTCCGCCAGGCCGTACGGGGTGCCGCGGCCGGTGGTGAAGACGTGCAGGTTCATGCCGGCCGCCAGTTGCAGCGTGCCGCAGATGAAATCGCTGGCCGGCGTGGCGGCGTAGATCAGGCCCTTCTGCGTCAGCTTCTCGCCCGGCGACAGCACGCCGGAGATGGGCGCGCTGCCCGACTTGACGATGGAGCCCATGGCTTTCTCGACGATGTTGGACAGGCCGCCCTTCTTGTTGCCCGGCGTGGTGTTGGCGCTGCGGTCGACGCCGCCGCGCTTGAGGTAGTTATCATACCAGTCCATCTCCCGTATCATGGCCTGCGCCACCTCCGGTGTGGCGGCGCGCGCAGTCAGTTGGTCGATGCCGTCGCGGACCTCGGTCACTTCCGAAAACATCACGGTGGCGCCGGCACGCACCAGCAGGTCGGTGGCGTAGCCCACGGCGGGGTTGGCGGTCACGCCGGAGAAAGCGTCGCTGCCGCCGCACTGCACGCCCACCACCAGCTCGGAAGCGGGCACGGTTTCGCGCCGGCGCTTGTTCAGCTCTGCCAGGTTGGTCTCGGCCTGCCGCATGATCGAATCGATCATGGACATGAAGCCGACGTGCTGCGCGTCCTGCAGACACACCACGCCCGGATCGGCGCCGCCCGCGTTCTGGATCGGGATGCTCCCTTTCGGGAACAGGCGCGCCGGCTGCAGCTTCTCGCAGCCCAGGCTGACCACCATCGCCTGCCCGCCGAAATTCGGATTCAACGCGATATTGCGGATGGTGCGGATCGGGATGTTGGCGCCCGGCGCTTCGATCGCCACGCCGCAGCCGTAGGTATGCTCCAGGCCCACCACGTCGTCGACGTTGGGATACTTGGGCAGCAGTTCTTCCTTGATGCGCTTGACCGCGAAGTCCACCACGCCCGACACGCACTGCACGGTGGTGGTGATGGCCAGGATGTTGCGCGTGCCGACGCTGCCGTCCGGATTGCGGTAGCCCTGGAAGGTATACCCTTCCAGCGGTTCCGGCGGCGGCGGCTTGACGGTGGCGATCGGCAGGCCGGTCAGCGCGCGCGCGGGCGGCATCTCGACATTGTGCTCGGCCAGCCAGCTACCGGCCGGCAGATCCTGGATGGCGTAGCCGATGGTGACGTTGTAGCGTATCACCGGCTGGCCCTGGGCGATGGCGCGCAGCGCCACCTTGTGGCCTTGAGGGACGGCTTCCAGCAGGGTCAGGCCGTTGGCAAACACGGCGCCGGCGGCCAGGCCGCCATCGTTGACGACGATCGCGACGTTATCGTTGTCGTGCATGAGGATGTAACGCGGCGTATCGGGCGTCATCTGCTTTCCTTTCCGGATCGGGCATCCGGCTAACGTTGTTTTTTGATCTCTGAAATTGGTCTGGCCACTTTGAAGACTGGCCGGCCAGATGTATTGTGGCCTTCTTGCTACAGGCTGGAAATCGCTTAACCACCAGTGTTTTCCCTTGAAATCAAGGGCTGGAAGCGGTCGATCAGTGAATTCAGTATGCCATTTTAAAATAAATTTGGCTAGTCCACATTGCACATTTGGTCTGACCACCTTAGAATGGCCTGACCAGATGGCAAACCATCAAGCCACGACCCGGACACGAGACATGCAGAAGAAGATCACCGCCCCTGCCGACGGCAACGCCCACGAACCGCGGCTCTACCGCGTGGTGGCGGACCGCATCCAGGACTTGATACGCAGCGAGCACATCGCCCCCGGCGAGCGCCTGCCGTCCGAACGCGACCTGGCCACCAAGCTCAGCGTCAGCCGCGCCTCCCTGCGCGAAGCGCTGATCGCGCTGGAACTGGGCGGCGTGATCGAAGTGCGCGGCGGGTCCGGCGTCTACGTCAGCGAAATCCCCGAGCCGGCGGCCAGCGACCTGCCGGAAGCCGGTCCCGGTCCGTTCGAAGTGCTGTCGGCGCGCCGCCTGATCGAATCGGAGATCGCCGCCATCGCCGCCCGCGTCGCCACCGACAGCGCCATCGACGCCATCCTGAAGGCGGTGGAGGAAATGGAAAAACACCACGCCAATTATTCGAGCAACGAGCAGTCCGACCGCAACTTCCACCTGGCCATCGCGCGCGCCACCGGCAACAGCGCGCTGGTCGGATCGCTGAACTACCTGTGGGACCAGCGCGGCCGCTTGTGGCACAAGCTGAAAGAACACTTCCAGACCGAGGAGCTGCGCCAGGCAACGCTGAAAGACCACCGCCGCATCCTGGAGGCCATCGCAGCCCACGATCCGGCGGCGGCGCGCAAAGCCATGCGCGCGCACCTGGAACGCGTGACCCGCACCTTCTCGCGCGGATAAGCAATACCAGCAGTATCAGCAGTACCGCAGGACCGGCCTCGATGCCGGCCGCGTAATAAACCAAAGTTATCGACCGTCCTGGACCTCGGCCTGCCACGGCAGCGCCCTCGTCTCAACGGCACGGAGTACGCGAGGTGCTCCACTCACGCAAGCGCTCGACAGCGCTGCGTATAACTTTATTCAAGAGACAAGGAGACCAACCATGAAGTCCCAGCCTTCGGTCCAGGACCGTTCCGCACCACCACGCCTGCTGCTGTCCGCCATTACCGTGGCGGTGCTGACGCTGGCCAACCAGGCCGCAGCACAACAGGGCGACGATTCGGCCATGACCCGCGTCGAAGTGACCGGTTCCAGCATCAAGCGCGTGGCCAATGAAGCTTCTCTGCCGGTCAGCACCATCAAGGCCGACGACCTGGTCAAGCAAGGCATGACCACGCTGGCCGACGTGATGATGGCGCTGCCGCAGTCGGCATCGCTGACGCCGTCCAACGCCGGTTCCGGCACCAACATCAACCTGCGCGGCCTGGGCGTGAACCGCACCCTGGTGCTGCTCAACGGCCGCCGCATGGCCAACGAGGCCATCGCCGACGGCTACGCCAACCTGGACGTGATCCCGCTGAGCGCGATCGCCCGCATCGAAGTGCTGCGCGATGGCGCATCCTCGATCTACGGTTCCGACGCCATCGGCGGCGTGGTCAACTTCATCACCAAGACCTCGTTCGAAGGCACCCAGTTGACCGCGCAGGAAGTGCAGCCGGAGAAAAAAGGCGGCGGCGACGAGCAGCGCGCCAGCATCACCTGGGGCAAGGGCAATCTGGAACGCGATGGCTGGAGCTTCTACGCCACCATCGACGCCCACCAGCGCACCCGCCTGGCCGCGTCGGACCGCGCCTATCTGAGCTCGTCCGAGATCCTGACCGCGCTGGGCCGTCCGCCGACCCTGGGCACCGGCGGCAACGCCACGCCGGCCAACTTCACCACGCCGACCAACAAGACCGCGCAGAACCCGTATGCCGGCACCTGCCTGGCGCCCTATTCCATCGTCGGCAACAAAGGCACCTGCGTCCTGAATGCCAACGAATACGGCACTGCGCTGTACGCCAACCAGCAGGTCACTTTCTACACCCGCGCCGCCAAGAAGATCAGCGAAGACCACACCATCACCGTGGACTACGCGCGCGGCCAGGAATACATCCTGGGCACCAAGAACCCGACCAACGCGGTGGCAGTCAACGGCGTCAACGCCATCCTGCCGTCGACCAGCAAATGGTATCCGGGCGGTAGCGGCGGCGTGCCGGCCGTGGCCGGCCTCAATGGCGCCCCGCTGACCCTCACCTGGTCGGTGGCGGACGGCGGCCTGGCCACCACCAAGGACGTGCAGGTCAACCAGCGCCTGGCGGTATCGGACGAAGGCGTCATCGGCGGCTGGGATTACAAGGCCGGCCTGGTGATCGGCATCTCCAACCGCGACAACTACTACTATTCCGGCTACTACCTGGGCCAGGGCCTGCTGGACGGCCTGAAGAGCGGCGCGTTGAATCCGTTCGGCCTGCAGGACGCCGCCGGCAAGGCTTACCTGGACACCATCAGCGTGGACGGCGCCAAGAACCGCACGTCGAAATCGACCTTCACCGGCGTCGACGCCACCGCCAGCCGCGCCCTGACCACGCTGCCCGGCGGCGACCTGGCGCTGGCCATGGGCCTGGACCTGCACCGCGACACCACCTCGGACACCAAGCTGCCGATCAGCGGCCTGGTCACCTACGCCAACTCCAGCCCGTCGCACGGCGAGGGCGCGCGCAACGTCGCCGCTATCTACGCCGAATTGAACGCGCCGGTGACCAAGTCGCTGGAACTGAACGCCGCCGTGCGCGACGACCATTTCAGCGACTTCGGCAACACCATCAATCCCAAGGTCAGCTTCCGCTGGGAAGCCAGCAAGCAGTTGATCTTCCGCGGTTCGGCCAATACCGGCTTCCGTGCGCCGACGCTGTTCGATGCCTACGGCTACCGCCTGCCGGGCGCCACCACCACCACCGCCGCCAAGTGGGACGACCCGGTGCTGTGCCCTGGCGGCACGCCAGGCGTGGCCGGCACGGGCCATGCACTGCCCGGCTATGTGGCGTCGACCGTCTGCAACACCACGCTGCCCAAGCAGACCGGCTCCAACGCCAACCTGAAGCCTGAGAAGTCCAAGGGCTTCACGCTGGGCACCGTGTTCGAGCCGACCAAGAATGCGATGGTCTCCATCGACTACTGGAACATCAAGATGAAGGACATGCTGGCCAACCTGCCGGAACAGGTCTACTTCCTCGATCCAGTGAAATACGCATCGTACTTCGTGCGGAATGCCGACGGCACCATCAACTACATCGTCAACACCACGATGAACCTGGGCGGCCAGCGCGCGGCCGGTATCGACGTGTCGGGTTCGTACGCCTTCCCCAAAACCGAGTATGGCGATTTCAAGGTCTACCTGGACGGCACCTACCTGACCCAGTTCGACAACCAACTGTATGACGGCAGCCCGTTCGTGTCGAACATCGGCCAGTTCGGCCTGGCCAGCAACGGCACCACGTCCAGCTTCCCCATCATCACCTACCGCTGGAAGCACACGCTGCGCTTCAACTGGGCCAAGGGCAACTGGAACAACCAACTGACCCAGAACTACAACTCGAAGTACACCGACCAGAACCTGGTGGCGCAGCAGTACTGGCGCAACATCAATTCGTACAAGCTGTGGAACTGGACCACCACCTACACCGGCTTCAAGCACATCACGCTGACCGGCGGTGTCACCAACCTGTTCAACGCGCCGCCGCCAGCGACCAACAGCAGCCTGTACAGCTTCGGTTACCTGAGCAGCCAGGCCAGCCCGATCGGCCGTGCGTACAACGTGCGCATGACCTACACTTTCTGATGCCACGCTCCGCCTGAACTTCGGGCGCCGGACCGCAGCGCGGCCGGCGCCCTTTTTTTTGACCGGATATCACCATGAATTTTTCGATTTCCCTTGCTGCCGCTGCGCTGATGCTAGCGGCAACCTCCGGCGGCGCTGCCGAAGCGCCGGCCAAGCCGGTACGTTTTATCCTCGTCGGCGACTCCACCATGGCCAGCAACAGCGGCTATGGCGACGCTTTCTGCGCGCGCGTCAACCGCGGCGACACCTGCATCAACCTGGCCAAGGGCGGCCGCAGCTCCAGCAGCTTCCGCGCCGAAGGCCGCTGGGATGAAGTGGAAGGCCTGCTGCGCGGGGCCGCCGCTTACCGCGCCACGTATGTGCTGATCCAGTTCGGCCACAACGACCAGCCGGGCAAGCCGGGCCGATCGACCGACCTGAAAACCGAATTCCCCGTCAACATGGCGCGCTATGCGCAGGAAGTGAAAGCGCTGGGCGGCGTGCCGGTGCTGGTCACGCCGCTGACCCGCCGCACCTTCAAGGACGGCGTGCTGGAAAATAATCTCGGTCCCTGGGCGGACGCGGTCCGCGCCACCGCCGCCGCGCAAAAAGTCCCGCTGCTGGACCTGAATGCCGAAAGCTACGCCGCCGTGCAGGCCATGGGCCAGGACGAAGCCGACACGCTGGCCATGGTCCCGCGTCCGGCCGATTACGGCGTGCCGCCAGCAGCAGGCAAGGTGGAAGTGGCCGGCGCAGCCAAGACCGCCTTCGACCGCACCCACCTCGGCGCCAAGGGCGCGGCCTATTTCTCCCGCATGGTGATGGACGAATTCAAACGCGCCGTGCCGGAAGCGGCCGCGCAGTTCAAGCCGGAGAGCGAACAGTGACCAACTATTCCTCTCGTCACGCCATCATCGGCGTGCGCGGCGGAGGCAGCGCCGGCACGGCCATTGCCCTAGCCACCCTGCTGGCCGCAGCAGGCAATGCGCGGGCGCAGGACGCGCGCAATGTGCGCGAGCCGGTGGTGCCGCCGGCCTGCGTCGTACTGGCAGCCGATGCATCAGGCAGCGACGACACGGCGCGCATCCAGTCCGCCATCGACCATTGCCCGGCAGGCCAGGCTGTGCGCCTGAGTAGCCCGCGCTACGTCGCCGGTCCGCTGACGCTGCACAACGGCGTCAGCCTGCTGATCGACAGCGGCGCCACGCTGTACGCCAGCACCAACCCCAAGCTCTACGACCGCGGGGCCAACAATTGCGGCACCGTGGACCAGAAAGGCCATGGCTGCAAGAACTTCATCACGGTGGATCGTTCCAGGGGCAGCGGTATCTACGGCGAAGGCAGCATCGACGGCCAGGGCGGCCACGTCGTGGACGGCGCCACCGAATCCTGGTGGCAGTTGGCGCGCCGCGCGCAAAAGGAAGACGCCAAACAAAACGTGCCGCGCCTGATCGAAGTGAACGACTCGCAGGACTTCACCCTGCACAAGATCACACTGCGTAACTCGCCCAACTTCCACGTCACGCTGAACCGCGTGGACGGCTTCACCGCCTGGGGCATGCGCATCGACACCCCGGCCACGGCGCGCAATACCGACGGCATCGATCCCATCTCGTCGCGCAACATCACCATCGCCCACAGCCAGATCCGCACCGGCGACGACAACGTGGCCATCAAGGGTGGCAGCAGCGGTCCTGTGGAAAACATCTCCGTTCTCCACAACCACTTCTACAGCGGCCACGGCATGTCCATTGGCAGCGAGACCAACGGCGGCGTGCGCAAGGTGCTGGTGGAAGACCTGAGCATGGACGGCACCACTTCCGGCCTGCGCATCAAGAGCGACGTTTCGCGCGGCGGCCTGGTGGAACAAATCACCTACCGCAACGTGTGCCTGCGCGACGTAAAAGCGCCGATCGATATCAGCACCCGCTACAACGCCAAAGCCAGCGGCTCGCTGATCCCGGTGTACCGCGACATCCTGTTCGACAATGTGCACAGCGTGACGCCCGGCCGCGTCATCGTGCAAGGCTATGACGAGCAGCATCCCGTGCAGGCGACGCTGCGCGACGTGACCATTGCCGGCAAGCCGGATGAGAAAATCGAATACGCTCAACTGAGCGGCCAGATCGGCGAGATCGGCCACGCCGATGCCGCATGCTCCGGCCGCTTCGTCGACTTCCCTGCTACCGCAACCGCCGGCTCGCGCCCGCAACTGACGCTGGAACAGGCCAGGCAATTCTCCTATGCCGAAGTGCTGAAGTACGTCGGCGCGGCCGGCCAGGAAACCGTCGATCCATGGGACCCGTTATCCGATCCGCTGGCCAGGGGCGCCAGCTTCACGCCTGACTACATCGTCGATGCCTCCGCCAGGGCCGACGGCGTCCACACCTTCAACACCGTGCAGCAAGCCGTCAGCCGCGCCGTCATTGACAGCGCGGCGCATCCCGGCAAGCGCCTGTACCTGCTGCTGAAGCCCGGCGTGTACCGCGAACTGGTCTACGTCCCCGCCTCCGCCGCACCCATCACCATGTATGGCGAAGGCCAGAATGCCTCCGCGACGAAGATCACCGCCAGGCTGGACGCCTCCAACACCGGCGCAGTCTACAGCGCGCAATACGGGCCGCAGTTCGCGCAAGCCGCGCCCGCCGTGCAGGCCATGTATGCCTCCATCAAGGATCGCGCACAGATAGGCACCTTCGGCACCGCCACCGTCTGGGTGCAGAACAAGGGCTTCCAGGCACGCAACCTGACCTTTGAAAACGGCTACAACAAGGACACCGGCAATGCCCGCGCCGAGGAACTCCCCAACGTCAACAACGTCCACCACCAGGCGCTGGCCTTGCAGGTAGACGGCGCGGACAAGGCACAGTTCGAGAACGTCCGCCTGCTCGGCTTCCAGGACACGCTGTACCTGAAATCACCGCAGACCGGATCGACTTCGCGCAGCTTCTTCAACAAATCCTACATCGAAGGCGATGTCGATTTCATCTTCGGCGACAGCACCGCCTATTTCTACCAGACCGAAATCAAATCGCTGGGCGACCGCGGCCTTTCCTACGCCGCCGCGCCGGACACCCACGTCAAGGCCAGGTACGGCTTCGTGTTCGACACCTGCCGCTTCACGCACGACAATTCGACGAATGCGCAAGCCGGCAGCTTCTACCTGCTGCGCCAGTGGTTCCACAGCGCGCGCTGCACGCCGTATGCGCCGCTGCCGGTTGACGGCTATAGCTGTACCTACGGTCCGGTCAACGCCTACACCACACCCAAAGGCACAGTGGCCAAGGTATCGCTGGAAGCGGTCGGCAAAATGGTGGTGCTGAATTCGCGCATAGGCTCGCACATCAATCGCCAGCATCCATGGTCGGATTGGAACAAGCCCGGCACGATTTCTTACCGCCCGGTCCAGTACAACTCGGACGATTTCTGGCGCTACCTACTCAAGGCCGGCATCGATCCCGCCAAGGATCTCGGCCATGCCCAACAACCATCGCCGCCTGATATCTTCCTCGGCGAATTCAACAATTCAGATGAATAAGGACTGCAGCATGACGATCAACACGCAACGCCGCTACCTGATGAAAGCCCTGTCCGCAGCAGGTATCTCATTCAATCTTCCTGCCAGCGCCAGCACTGCGCCCGATCCGTGGGAGCGGGCGCAGGCCATCGTCGACCGGTTATCCAAACCGCTGGCATTCCGCAAGCAGGATTTCGACGTTACCAGCTACGGCGCAAGGACCTGCCAGGTGGCCAAGGTAAAAGGCTGGATCTCGTTTGAAGACCAGGACATGATCGATAAGCCGGTGGCAGGTTCGCCGGACTGCTACGCCGCCTTCAAGGCGGCCATCCAGGCCTGCCATGAAGCGGGCGGCGGCCGCGTCGTGATCCCGGCCGGTGACTGGTACTGCGCCGGCCCCATCGTGCTGCTGTCGAACGTGCACGTCCATTTGAAGGCCGGCGCGCACATCTACTTCAGCAATAACCCCAGCGATTATGCCAAGTACGGCGACATCGACTGCGGCAAGAACGGCAAGCTGACCATCTCGCGCTGGCAGAGCAACGACTGCCTGAATTACTCGCCCATGATCTACGCCCACGGCCAGGACAACATCGCGCTGACCGGCGAAGACTGGACTTCCATTCTCGATGGCCAGGGCGGCGTGCCGTTCGACGAAGCGGGCGTCAGTTGGTGGACCTGGAAAGGCAAGCTCAATACCATCAACCCGGTTGGCCAGGGTTCCACGCCCAACTTCAAGGCCGGCATGATGTCGGAGAATACGCCGAATCCACTCAATCCGGCATCGCTGGCCGCCGTCGCGCCGGCGCTGACGGAAGCCGAACGCCAACTGATTCAAGGCGCTGGAGACAAGTGGCGCGCAGACGCCCAGTACCTGCCGGCGTTGTCGGAAGCGGGCGTACCGCTGTCGCGCCGCATCTTCGGCATCGGCCACTACCTGCCGCCGCCGATGATTCAACTGATCGGCTGCACCAATGTGCTGCTGGAGGGTTATCACGTTCAGTACACGCCATTCTGGCAGCACCATCCTGTCCACTGCCGCAACATCGTGATCCGCAAGGTCTATGCGCACAGCCACGGTCCCAACAACGACGGCTTCGATCCCGAAGCTTGCGATTACGTGCTGGTGGAAGGCTGCACCTTCGATACCGGCGACGACTGCATCGCCATCAAGTCGGGCAAGGACCAGGACACGCAGTACGGGCCATCGCAGAACATCGTCATCCAGAACTGCATCATGCACAGCGGGCATGGCGCGGTCACGCTGGGCAGCGAGATGGCGGGCGGTATCCAGAACGTGTATGCGCAAAAGCTGGTGTTCGAAAACGCCAACTGGAAGACCAAGCCGCTCAACACGGCGATACGCCTGAAGACCAATATGAACCGCGGCGGCTACCTGCGCAATTTCTACGTACGCGACATCAGCATTCCGAACGGCGTGCAGACCAGTCCATCGTTCTATGCTTCGCTGCCGGGATCGCCGATCCAGTCCAAGACCGTGGCCACGGCGGCCGGCGCCATCGTCACCTTCGATTGCGACTACACGCCGCTAGCCGACAACGTGCGCACCCGGCCGCCGGTGGTGGAGAATGTGCAAATCTCCAACGTCAAGGCGGGCAATGTGCAGACCAGGGACGGCAAGCTGGCTTCGTGCTACCAGGCCATCGTGGTACTGGGTCCGGTGGCTTCGGACTACAACGGCCCGCAGCCTGCGCCGCCGGTGTTCCCGGTGAGCGGCGTGACCATCAGCGACTGCGATTTCGGCACGCCTGCCAACGCGGCGCAGCCATGGTTTGTCTACAACGTCAAAGGGCTGACGCTGAAGAACGTCACCATCGGCGACAAGACGCACAACACCACGCTGTCCGCCTGATCCTCTGTCGCGCCGGCGCAACCGCATGGCTGCTGCGCCGGCATATACTGCTGCGATCACTATTCGGGCTACCACCATGCGACCACTGTTCATGCTGTTGCTGCTGTCTTCCGCTGCCGTGCAGGCTGCGCCCATCGAGGCGCTCAAGCCGATGGCTTTTTTGGCGGGACATTGCTGGAAAGGCGACCTCGGTAGCGGACGCAACGACGAGCACTGCTACCAGTGGATGTATGACGGCCAGGCCCTGCGCGACGTGCACACCGTCCGTTCGCCGGGCCAGCCGGACTACGTGGGCGAGACCATCTACTACTATGACTCGGCCGCAAAGACGGTGGCGTACCTGTACGTGGAAAACACCGGCGGCTTCAGCCGCGGCACCATGAAACCATCTGCCGACGGCCTGGATTTCCCCGAAGCGCAATACATCTTCGGCGGCCAAACCCTCACCTACCGCGCTCACTGGACGCCTGGCCAGGACGCTTACGAAGCCTTCAGCGAAATGTACCTCAAGGACCGCTGGGTCACCCAGTTCAAGCTGAAGCTGGCGAAGCAATGATCACTTCTTCGATCCGTTAGTGAAATAAAAGGAGATGACCAGGGTCACCAAGGGGAAGACACCGATCTTGATCAGCTCAAATATCTGCGCCAGCGCGCGGTTATCCGGATAACAGGCATAGCCGACGATGGCGCAACTTGAGAGCACAGCCAATCCCAGCAATATCTCTTTTGCGAACAGCAGGCGATCGGTTTCGCTCACGCTAACGCTATCTGGAACTGACGTACCGACATTGAGGTCACGTATAGGATCAGAGTCCATCATATGCCTGACACAACACCCGTCGCTTTTAAGGTATTGTCCGGCATGCGCCGAACAAAGCCCAGAGATGAGCCATCGCACTTTTGTGCTTCATCGAAGCCAGCCTTCAACACAAAAAAGGCCCGACACATCACTTCACCTTTACTGATCCCGCGAGCGCACGCGATCATCGTCAACATGTCGTCTATCTCGGAAGACATTGTTACCGTCATGCTTCTTTTCATGATCCACCTCCGCATGGTGAACAAAAATTATACTGCGCACGTTTTGCGCGCCTGCTTGATGCAGGCCAAACGGATCAGGGGGTGACGCGGAAGTAGTCGATGTCGGCGTGGCCGCCGACGCCTGCGCTGAACAGGCCCATCTGCGCGCCTACCCAGCGGCCCATGCGGGCGGTGAATTGCGCGCCTATCGGCGTGTACTGCACGCCATCGACGCTGTAAGAGAAGTTGGTGATGCCGCCCGCCAGCACCTGCATGCGCAGCCACACCTGCGGCGACGGCAGTTCGACGCCGGCCTCCTGCTGCTCATGGCATCTGGCGTCGGCCTTGTAGCAACTGACCAGCGCCAATTGCGTGCGGCCATCGCTGCGGCGCGTACCCAGCCAGGTGTAGTCCGCGCCGTACATGAGCAGCCCCGCCACGCCGCCGTCGGCCAGACCAGACGCATCGAGCTTGGTCGTGACAGTGAATGCCTCGGCCGGCAGCTTTTGCAGCAGCAGCGACGGCACGTCCCACAGGTTGCCGGTGCGCGCCTGGCTGAACAGGCGCAAATGGCCATCGCCAAGCGCGTACCAGGACGGCTGCCAGTTGGCGTTCCACTGCCATTGCAGGCCGAGCGTGGCATCGTTGAATTCATCGCTGGTGGCCGGCACGGCAGCCGCATGGCCGCTCACCGGCTTGCGATAGCGCGCCACCGGCTGCCCCGCCGTGCCGCCGACATCCTCGCCGATCAGCGGCCAGCCGTCGCGCCACTGGATCGGCTGCAGATGGACCACGCGCCCATAAGCGCGCTTGTCCTGAAAGTGGATAAACCAATCTTCGCCTTGCGCCGACTGCACCCATGCGCCCTGGTGCGGACCATTCACCGGCGAGCGCCCCTGCGCCATGACGACGCGGTCCTCGTACGGCCCTTCGATGCTGCGCGAACGGAAGGCCGACTGCCAGCCGTTTTCCACGCCGCCCGCCGGCGCGAACACGTAGTAATAGCCATCGCGCTTGTACAGCTTCGGCCCTTCCAGCGTGGTGTAGTTGGGCAGCTTGTTGCCGTCGATGATGACCTTGCCGCCGTCGTCCAGCACGCGACTGGCGTCCGGCGCCATGCGGCGCAAGGTCAGCACGTTGGCGAAGCCGGCGCGGCTGCGCGCCCAGGCATGCACCAGGTAGGCCTGGCCGTCGTCATCCCACAGCGGCGCAGGATCGATCAGGCCCTTGCCGGCCAGGAGCAGATGCGGCGCGCTCCACGGGCCGGCGAAGTCCTTCGCCGTCATCACGTAGATGCCGTAATCGGGATCGGGATAGAAGATCCAGAATTTGCCGTCGTGGTAGCGCAGGCACGGCGCCCACACGCCGTTGCCGTGCTGCGGCTTCGCATAGACATCCAGCGGCACCTGCTGCGGCAGGGCGTGGCCGACCAGCGTCCAGTTGACCAGGTCCGGCGACTGCAGCAGCGGCAGCCCCGGCGCGCTGTTGAAGCTGGAGGAAATCAGGTAGTACGTATCGCCGACGCGGATCGCATCGGGATCCGAATAGTCGGCATGGATGACAGGATTCCGGTACTCGCCGTTACCCAGGTCGGGCGACCATGGCGCCAGCGGCGTCGTGCCGCACGCGGCCAGCAAGCCCGCAAACAAAAAGGGCAGACACCTCAGTATCCGCCCCTTCATCATGCACCAAACGGCGTTTCAGCCACGCCCTGCACGCCAGGACGCAGCAGCACGACCGCCCCACCCCACTCCGCGTCTTCCGGCTTGCCGGACGGGATGGAGGTCACCATCAGGGTATCGAGGTCCTTGCCGCCGAAGGCGCACATGGCCGGCTTCAGCATCGGCACCTCCAGGCGGCGATCCAGCCTGCCTTCCGGCGTGAAGCGATAAATGTACCCGCCGTCGTTACCGCACACCCAGTAGCAGCCGTCCGCATCGACCGCGGCGCCGTCGGGGCGGCCCACTTCGGCGCGCAGGTCGGCGAATACGCGGCGGTTGCTCGGCACGCCGTCATCGGTGTCGTAATCGAAGGCCCACACCATGCGGCGCGAGGGATGCGAATCCGACAGATACATGGTGGCGCCGTCCGGCGAAAACGCCAGGCCGTTCTGCGTCACCAGCTCCGACACCATGGGCGCCGAAATGCCGCGCCCCGCGTCGTAGCGATACAACTGGCCAACGGCCCTGGCCGCGCTCATGTCCATGAACATGGTGCCGGCCCAGAAGCGGCCCTGGCGGTCGCAGCGGCCGTCGTTGAAACGCATGCCGGCGCCAAGGCCGTAAGCCGGCGTCGCCAGCTTGAGCGCGGACGCGGCTTGCGCCTCGCCCAGCTCCAGGCTGAAGATGCCGGTCTCCATGCCGGCGATCAGCCCGCCGCCCGCTTTCGCCGACACGCAGGCCGCCATCTCGGCATTGTCCCAGTAGCGCGTGGCGCCGCTCGACGCATCGAGCCGCCACACGCGCCGGGCGGGGATATCGACCCAGTACCAGGCCGATTCCGCCGCACTCCAGGTGGGGCTTTCGCCCACACCGCATTGGATATCGCTTACGCGTTCCATACCACCAGGTCGCCGTTGACCACGCGCGGAATCTTCTGCGGGTTGTTGTCGGCCAGGGCTTCAGGCAGCAGGTAGGCAGGCACGTCCTGGTAGCAGACCGGGCGCAGGAAGCGGTCGATCGCCGACGCGCCCACCGAGGTGGTGCGGCTGTCCGAGGTCGACGGGAACGGGCCGCCGTGGACCATGGCGTGCGACACTTCCACGCCGGTGCCGAAGCCGTTGAACAGGATGCGGCCGACCTTGCGCTCCAGCACAGGCATCAGCTTGGCGGCCAGGGCCTTGTCGTCGGCGGTGGCGTGCACGGCCGCGGTCAACTGGCCTTCCAGGTGGTTGGCGACGGCCAGCATTTCGGCTTCGTTGTCGCACACGACCAGCAGCGAGGTCGGGCCAAAGATTTCACCTTCCAGCGCCGGGTCGGTCAGGAAGCGCTTGGCGTCGACCTGGTACAGGAAGGCCTGCGCGCCGCACGGCAGATCGTTGGACTGGCCGGCAGCAACCTGCTGCACGCCGTCCACGCCCGCCAGGCTCTTCACGCCGCTGGTGTAGGCCTTGTGGATGCCCGGGGTCAGCATGGTGGTGGCCGACTTGGCGCCGATGGTGCCGGCGGTGGCGTCGACGAAGGCTTGCAGCTTGTCGGACTTCAGGCCGATCAGCAGGCCTGGGTTGGTGCAGAACTGGCCCGAACCCAGGGTCAGCGAATCGGCAAACGCTTGCGGCAGCTTGGGATTGGCCAGCGCGCCTTCCAGCAGGAACACCGGGTTGATCGAGCTCATTTCAGCGTACACGGGGATAGGCTCCTTGCGTGCGGCAGCGGTATGCATCAGGGCCACGCCGCCGGCGCGCGAACCGGTGAAGCCCACGGCCTTGATGGCCGGGTGCGCGACCAGGTTCTGGCCGACGGTCTGGCCCGAGCCGATCAGCATGGAGAACACGCCTTCCGGCATGTTGCACTCGGCGGCGGCCTTGGCCACGGCCTTGCCGACCAGTTCCGAAGTGCCCAGGTGGGCCGAGTGGGCTTTCACCACGACCGGGCAGCCGGCCGCCAGCGCCGAGGCGGTGTCGCCGCCGGCCACCGAGAAGGCCAGCGGGAAGTTCGAGGCGCCGAACACGGCCACCGGACCCAGGCCGATCTTACGCAGGCGCAGGTCTGGGCGCGGGGCGGGCGCGCGGTCCGGCAGGGCGCTGTCCAGCGTGGCGGACTGGAAACGGCCGTCGCGCACCACTTTGGCGAACAGGCGGAGCTGGTTGCAAGTACGGCCACGCTCGCCTTCCAGGCGGGCTTGCGGCAGGCCGGTTTCCTGCATGGCGCGCTCGATCAGGGTCGGACCCAGGTCCATGATGCGGTCGGCGATGGTTTCCAGGAACTTGGCGCGCACTTCCAGGCTGGTTTCGCGGTAGACGTCGAACGCGGCTTCCGCCAGGTCGCAGGCGCGCTGCAGGTCGGCCAGGCCGGCCAGGCCGAACGCCGGCTCGATTTCCGCGTTGCGGGACGGATCGACGGCCTTCATCGTGCCTTCCTTGCCCATGACCGTGTTGCGGCCGATGATCATTTCGCCAGCTACTTGCATTTTTGACTCCTTAGATGTGTGAAAAGCGCGGTCGAAGCCGCGCTTGGATTAGTTTTTCGATTTAACTAATAGCTTAACCGATTATTGGGCACCTTGCTTGAGCATCAGCTTATGGAGCATATCCATTTCTTCGGCGGTCAGGTCGGTCAACGGTGCGCGCACCGGGCCGGCGTCGTGGCCGGCCAGCTTGGCGCCGGCCTTGACGATCGACACCGCGTAGCCTGCCTTGCGGTTGCGGATCTCCAGGTAAGGCAGGAAGAATTCGTCCAGCATGCGGTTCTGTTCCGCGTGGTTGTCCGCCGCCACGGCGTGGTAAAAGTCCATCGCCAGCTTGGGCATGAAGTTGAACACGGCCGATGAATACACCGGCGTGCCCAGCGCCTTGTAGGCGGCGGCGTACACTTCCGCGGTCGGCAGGCCGCCCAGGTAGCTGAAGCGGTCGCCCAGCTTGCGCCAGATGGAAACCATCAGTTCGATCTCGCCCACGCCGTCCTTGAAGCCGATCAGGTTGGGGCAACGGTCGGCCAGGATGGCCAGCGAGGTCGGCGTCAGGCGGCAATTGGCGCGGTTGTACACCACCACGCCCAGGCGGGTGGCCTTGCAGACTTGCTCGACGTGGGCGATCAGGCCGTCCTGCGACGCTTCGGTCAGGTAGTGCGGCAGCAGCAGCAAGCCTTGCGCGCCGGCCTTCTCGGCTTCCTGGGCGTAGGCCGCGGCCACGCGGGTCGGGCCGCCGACGCCGGCCAGGATCGGCACCTGGCCGCGGCAAGTGTCCACCGCGGTCTTGATGATTTCCGGGTATTCCTGCGGGGTCAGCGAGAAGAATTCGCCGGTGCCGCCGGCCGCGAACAGCGCGCTCGCGCCGTACGGGGCCAGCCATTCGAGGCGCTCGACGTAGGTCGACTTGCGGAAATTGCCTTCGGCGTCGAAGTCGGTGACCGGGAAGGACAGCAGGCCGGAGGAAAGGATTTTTTTCAGGTCATTCGGTTGCATTACGGTCTCCAATAAGCGACGGCGGGAAAGGTAGCGGCATCTGCGCTATTCGTTGTATGACATCGTACAACTATATGCCGTGGAGAGCAAGTGATTTCATGCACACCGTCGCGTCGCTGCCGCCGGCGTGGCTTTTCCGCGATCAGTTGGCGCCGCCGGCCTCTTGCTGCGCGCGGCGCAGGCGTTCGCGGCTGTTGCTCAGGTGCGTGCGCATGGCCGCGCGGGCGGCCTCGGCATCCTTGCGCAGGATGGCGCGGTAGATATCGTCGTGCTCGCGGTTGACGCGCTCCTGGTAGGCGACCGGATCGTCATGCGCCAGTTGCGCCGAATCCAGGCGTGCGCGCGGGATGATGGTGTTGCCCAGGTCGCTGAGGATGTCGACGAAATAGCGGTTGCCGGTGGCCTGCGCGATCAGCAGGTGGAAGGCCTTGTCCGATTCCACCGCGCCGGCGCGGTCCTGGGCGGCCACGATGCGCTTGAGCGCGGCGTCCATCTGCTGCACCTGCTCGTCGCTGCGGCGGGCGGCGGCCAGCCAGGCGGCTTCCGTCTCCAGGCTGATGCGCAGTTCCAGGATGGCCAGCACGTCGCCGATGGTACGGATGGTGTCGGACGAGAAGATATTGGCCGGCTGCGGCTCCAGCACGAAGGTGCCGATGCCGTGGCGGGTCTGCACCAGGCCGGCGGCCTGCAGGTGCGAGATCGCCTCGCGCACCACGGTGCGGCTGACGCCGTGCATTTCCATGATGAGCGACTCGGTCGGCAGCTTTTCGCCCGGTTTCAGCGTCCCGGCCTGGATACTGCTCGTGAACGCTTCCACCACGCCCTGCGCGAGATTGCGGTGCTTTTTCTTGGGCGGGACAGCCGCTGCGGCGGCGGGGACGGGGACTGGTGCGGTCTGATTCATGGCTCTACATTGTTGTATGACGACTGTAAGGATACACGCTTAGCGCGCATCGCGACGGCATATTGCCAGAGATTGGGCGGGAATTGTGGTTTCAACATCCACTTCGCAACAGATTGGTGCGAAAAGACCACTTTTAAGCCAATAATGCCGCACTCATGGAAGCCGCATCGTCGGCCGATTCGCGCAGGATGGCGGCGATCAGTTCATTGTTGTCGAGGAAGCCGGCCAGGCTGGGGCTGTCCTGCGGCTGCGCCAGCGGCGACGGCACCGGCGCCAGCCGCTTGGCGATCAGCAGGGTGTCGCGCAGGCCCAGCGGCGGCGGCGTCAGCGTGGCGCCGCGCAGCGAGACGATGGCCATGCACACCGGCTCGGGGATGGCCAGTTTCTTCATCATTTCGCGGCTGATGATTTCCTGGGCCGCGCCCATCCACTCGGCCGGATCGTCCAGCAGGCCGGGCATCTCGTCGGCGCGCGCCAGCAGGTAGAAGCTGCCGGCCTCGTGCACGATGCCGGCAAACAGGGCGGTATCGGGATCGGTGGCGGTCAGCTTGCGGCCGATGACGTGGGCCAGCGCCGCCACGTGCGCCGTGTGGCGCCACAACTGCTCGGCCTGGGCGCGCAGTTGCGGATCGCGGATGCGGGCGCCGAACTGGCGCACCACCATCGCCGACGCCATCGTGTACAGGTTGCGGTAGCCCACCCGCTGCACCGCCGTGCGCACGCTGGTGACGGGATTGCCGCTGCGGTTGAACACGGCCGCATTGGCCAGGGCCACGGTGCGCGCGGCCAGCAGCGGCTCGCCCAGCACCTTGCGGATCACGTCTTCGGTTTCGCAATCGGGATCGGCCAGCGCCAGTTGCAGCCGCAGCGCCGCGTTGACACTGGTGGGAAAGACCAACTCGCCGCGCTCGGCCTGGGACACGATGTGGGAGAAGTCTCTCAGTTTTTCCATAGGCCGATTATAGCCTCAACGCCCGGCGCCCTTGGCAACCTGCGCGCCGGCCTGCGGCGCCAGTTGTAAAGCGTCCACCAGTCCCAGCAGGCTGACCAGCGCCACCGGCACAAAGGCCAGGCGGTAATCGATGGCCGGCCAGTCGGCCAGGCCCAGGTGCTGGGCGCACCAGTGCCCCAGCCGCACGCCGCCCGCGCCCAGCGCCACGCCCAGCCCCAGCGCCACCTGGAAGGCCGTGCTGAACAGGGTGTTGGCGGCCGCCATGCGCGGCTGCGGCACGTCGGCAAAGGCGATGGTGTTGAGCGCGCTGAACTGCATGGAGCGCGTCAGGCCGCCGATGAACAGCACGACGGCGATCAGCCACGCCGGCGTGGCCGGCGTCAGCCAGGCGCAGGCGGCCAGCGCGGCCACGTTGGCCAGGCCGTTCACCAGTATCACCGGCTTGAAGCCGAAGCGGCGCAGGATGGGCGTGGTGGCCGGCTTCATCATCAGGTTGCCGGCAAAGACCGCGATCACCAGCAGGCCGGAATGGAAGGCGTCCAGGCCGAAGCCGAGCTGGAACATCAGCGGCAGCAGGAAAGGCACGGCGCCGATGGCCATGCGGAACAGCGAACCGCCGACGATGGTGATGGCGAAGGTGGGAATCGCAAACGCCGCGAGGTCCATCAGCGGATGCACGGCCCGCTTCAAATGCCAGCCCAGCACCGCCAGCAGCACGCCGCCGGCGGCCATGCACAGGCCGGCCTCGCGCCAGTCCGGCCGCTGGCCGCTGGCCATTTCCGCGCCCCAGGTCAGCAGGAATAGCGCGCTGCCGCTCAACAGGAAGCCGGGCCAGTCGAACGGCCGGCGCGCGGCAGCCTGCCCCACCGGGATCAGCCGCCACGCCAGCGCCAGCGCGACCACGCCCAGCGGCAGGTTCAAAAAGAAGATCCAGCGCCACGAAGCATAGCTGGTGATGAAGCCCCCCACGGGCGGCCCCAGCACCGGCGCCACCAGCGCCGGCCAGGTCAGCGTGGCGATCACCGCGATCAGCCTGTCCTTCGGCGTGTTGTTCAGGACGACCAGGCGGCCGACCGGCACCATCATGGCGCCGCCCGCGCCCTGCAGCACGCGCAGCCAGACGAACGCCGCCAGGCTGTGCGCCAGGCCGCACAGGACCGAAGCCACGGTGAAGATGGCCAGCGCGGCCGAGAACACGCGCCGCGCGCCATAGCGCTCCGCCACCCAACCGCTGATCGGAATGAACACGCCCAGGGTCAGCAGGTAGGCGCTGACGCCGATGTTGAGCGCCAGCGGCGCCACGCCGAAGGAATGGGCGATGTCCGGCACCGCTGTGGTGATCACGGTGCCGTCCAGGTTCTCCATAAAAAACGCGCCAGCCACCAGCAGTGCGATCCACTTGCTGTTGGCTGGCGCCGCGTTGTCGCTGCTCATTGCGGGCCATGGTTGCGTCGATACGGTATTGTATCGCCGCAGCCGCCCGCGCGCCCTACAGGTGCGGCGCGATCAGCGGCAGCAGGTCGTCGAAGGTGCGGCCGTTGCCGTTCTCGCCGATGGCGTGCATCTTCCACTCGCCGTTGTGGCGGTAGACCTTGGCCATGATCTGCGCCGAGTGCGGACCCTGCACCGACAGGTTGAAGCGCGCCACTTCCCGGCCACCGTTGGCGTCCACCAGGCGGCAGTAGGCGTTCTCCACCTGCGAGAAGGTCTGGCCGGTGAAGCTGTTCACGGTGAACACCAGGCTCTTGATGTGCCGCGGCACGGCGTTCAGATCGACGTTGATCTGCTCATCGTCGCCCTCTCCCGCGCCGGTGCGGTTGTCGCCGGTGTGGACGATGCTGCCGTCCTTGCTGCGCAACTGGCGGAAGAAAATCACGTCGACCGGACGGTGGCCCTCGTCGAACATCACGCACGACGCATCCAGGTCCACCGCCTCGGTGCGGGCGCCGAAGCCGAGGAAGCCGCGGGTCCGGATCGCATCCCAACCCAGGCCCATCACCACGCGGCCCAGGGCGCCGCCGGCTTCCTTCTCCAGCGAGATCTTCTGGCCCTTGCTCAAATTGACTGACATAGCTGACTCCTTGTTCAAGATTGCGCGGCCTGGCGCATGGCCCAGGCCTGGAACGATGCGCTGTTGCGCGAGCAGATCAGGATCTTGCCCTGGCCCGCGAAGCGCAGCACCATGCCTTCGCCGCTGGTCTGGCTGTTCACCAGGTTGCTGAGAAAACCGTTGTTGCCGCCGGTGGTGACCGAGATTTCGTAGCGCAGCGCGCTGTCCCATGCCACCACGTGCGCGTTGTCGATGATGACGTCGCGGCCCGGCTGCACTTCCAGCATCGAGATCGAACCGAAGCCCGATACGGCCACCTGGCCCACGCCGCTGGTCTCGGTGATGAAGAAACCGCCGCTGCCGGCGAACAACGCGTTGCCCAGGCTTTGCGTGCGCACCTTCAGCTCGACGCCGGAGGTGGCGGCGACGAAGGCGCCGTCGGCCAGCAGGTACTGCTGCTGGCCCACGTCCAGAACCTGCATCGCGCCGGGCAGAGTCGGCGCCAGCAGGCAGTCGCCGTCGCCGCGCACGGCTTCGATGTGCTGCTGGAAGAAGGACTCGCCGTTGGCGAAGCGGCGCATGAGGGCCGCGCCGATGCCGCCGGTGACCTTGCCCTTCAAATCCAGCGCCGCTTCCATCATCACCATCGCATCCGACTCGCAGTAGATCTTCTCACCCTGGCGCATCGCCACATGCAGGAAGGGATCGACGTCGCCGGTGATCGTAAAGACAGGCATGGTTACACGCGCACGCCGAACGAGGACGCCAGGGGACCGAGGCCGCCCTTGAAGCCCTGGCCTACCGCCTTGAACTTCCAGTCGCCGTTGTTGCGGTACACCTCGCCGAAGATCATGGCCGATTCGGTCGAGCTGTCTTCCGACAGGTCGTAGCGGGCGATCTCGCCGTTGCCGGCGGCGTTGACGGTGCGGATGAAGGCCTTCTGCACCATGCCGAAATTCTGGCGGCGCGATTCGCCTTCGTGGATGGTGACGCAAATGGCGATGCGCTCGACGTCGGCCGGCACCTTGCTCAAGTCGATGGCGATGCTTTCGTCGTCGCCCTCGCCGGCGCCGGTGCGGTTGTCGCCCGAGTGGGCCACCGACTGGTCGGTCGACTTCAGGTTGTTGTAGAAGATGAAGTCGGCGTCGCCGCGCACCTTGCCGTCCGCCTTCAGCATGAAGGCCGAGCCGTCCAGGTCGAACGCCGCGCCGTCGGTGGCGCGCACGTCCCAGCCCAGGCCGACGACGATTTTCGACAGGCCGGGCGCTTCCTTGCTCAGGTTGACGTTACCGCCTTTTTGCAGACTGATTGCCATGTTTGATACTCCTTTAGAGAACCGGACATTGGTACGACATAGCGGCGGGCCGTGTCCGTATAAAACGGCGCGCCGGATTCTTTACGCTGCGATCGCAGCCACCTCGTTCTTGCGGCGATGGCGCACCGAGGACCACACCGAGGCGGCGATGAAGGCCACGCCGACCAGGCCGGTGAAGATCTCCGGAATGTGGAACTTCATACTCGCCAACATGATCGCGGCCAGGATGCCGATCGCGTAGTGGGCGCCGTGCTCCAGGTAGATGAACTGGTCCAGCGTGCCCTTCTTCACCAGGTAGACCGTCAGCGAACGCACGAACATCGCGCCGATGGCCAGGCCCAGCATGATGATCACCACGTCGGTCGTGATGGCGAAGGCGCCGATCACGCCGTCGAAGCTGAACGAGGCGTCCAGCACCTCCAGGTACAGGAAGCCGCCGATGCCGCCCTTCTTCACCATGTCGCCGACGTTGCCGCCCTCTTCTTCCTTCTCCAGCAGGTTGCTGACGGCGTCCACGCCGACGTAGACCAGGATGCCCCACAGGCCGGAGATCAGCACCACCAGCTTTTGCGCCTCGCCCACCAGGCCCAGGGACGCCAGCAGCGTGCCCATGGCGATCATCACCGAGATCGACGACACCTTGCCCAGCGCGCCCAGCTTCTGCTCGACGTGGCCCAGCCAGTGGACTTCCTTGTCGGCGTCCAGCAGGAAGTTCAGGAACACCAGCAGCAGGAACATGCCGCCGAAGGCCGCCACTTCCGCGTGGTGGTTCGTCAGGTGCATGGAATAGGTCTTGGGATCGTTCAGCGCGAGCTGCCACACATCCATGATGCCCATGTCCGCCGCCACCGCCACGATCACCAGCGGGAACAGCAGCCGCATGCCGAACACGGCGATGATGATGCCGACGCCGAGGAACAGCTTTTGCCAATAGGCGTCCCAGGTCTTCAGCACGGAGGCGTTGACCACCGCGTTATCGAAGGACAGGGAAACTTCCATCGCGGCCAGGATCGCGGCGATACCAAAGGCGGACAGAGCGCCGCTCCACCCGCTCAACTCGTAGCCCCACCAGCCCGCCGCCGCAAGGCAGACGAAGCTGACGAGGAAGGACACTTTGAAGTGCTTCATCGTTTTTCTCTCTTTGATAAAAATCAATGCTAGGCAGTCTAGAGAAAAACGGCATTTTGAAAAATAGAAGATAATTGAAGTATTACTTCGTAAAACTCGAACTATGAAAACCAGCGGATTGAATTTCCGGCACCTGTACTTTTTCTGGACCGTGGCCAAGGAAGGCGGCGTGACGCGCGCCGCCGAGCGCCTCGGGCTGGCGGTGCAGACCATCAGCATGCAACTGGCATCGCTGGAACAATCGGTGGGCAAGCAACTGCTGGAACCGCAGGGACGGCGCCTGGTGCCGACCGAGGCGGGCAAGCTGGCGCTCAGCTATTGCGACCAGATCTTCCTGCTGGGCGATCAGTTGCAGGATGCGCTGGAAGAAGCGGAGACGGGCAAGATGCGCCTGACGGTCGGCATCTCCGACTCGCTGCCCAAGCTGATCGCCTACCGCCTGCTGGAAGCGACGCAGCAGATGGACACGCAGGTGCGCCTGGTGTGCATGGAAAACGAATTCGAAAGCCTGTTGGCCGACCTGGCCCTGGGCAAGCTGGACGTGGTGCTGACCGACCGCACCGTGCGCGCGGGCGGCAGTTTGAAAGTGTTCAGCCACCTGCTGGGCGAAAGCGGCATGCAGTTGTTCGGCGTGCCGCGTTTGGCCCGCAAGTACAAGCGCCATTTCCCGCACAGCCTGGACGGCGCGCCGCTGCTGGTCCCGACCCGCAACAACGCCCTGCGCGGCCGCATCGACGCCTGGCTGGTGGAGCACAAGGTGCGGCCGCAGATCGTCGGCGAATTCGAGGACAACGCCATGCTCAACACCTTCGGCCGCAACGGCCTGGGCATGTTCTTCGCGCCGTCGGCGCTGGCGCACGACATCCAGGACCAGTTCGGCGCCGTGCTGATCGGCGACGCGCCCGAACTGCGCGAACAATTCTTCGCCATCTCCAACGCCCGCAAAATCAGGCACCCGGCGGTGGAAGCCATCCTCTCGGCCGTGCAGTCCGGGCCGTTTGCAATTGCTGCTCACGAGTAACCAACAAGCATTTTGAAGTAGATCAAGTCTACCCGCCGGGCAAATACTACTATATCAATATGTATTGAAATTTAAGCATCTTTACGGATGTAAATTAGTGACATTTTGAGAGAATCTTCGTCTAAACGTCGCTATTTTTCACCAATTTTCTTTTATATCCGGAAATAATTTCACAATCTGTTCTGGATATGCGACCATGTTGGCACAAAGAAACAATTTTAATTGTCGACCAACAATCCATAAACTAGAGAGATTTCTGTGAACGCCTATTCAGCAGTTCGTGCGCCCGCACGGTTTGCCCTTAAATTTCTCAGCGTGGCGGTTTGCACCACGTTGATCAATGGCTGCGCGACCAATCCTCAAACCGGCCAGCCCTCGTTCCAGGAAACCTTCGCCAGCAAAGACCCCTGCTCGAACAATGCCCGCAATATCGGCATCGCGGCCGGGGCGATTCTGGGCGCGGTCCTGGGAAATCAAGCCGATCATTCCAACAAGGCACGCGTCATCGGCGCACTGGCAGGGGCAACGGTAGGCGGCTTGATCGGACATGATATGGACGCCCGCCGTTGCGCCCTGTCCAAGATCGCCAAGCAATACGATCTGAAATTAAAAACTTCTACCGTGGCGGCCAACGGCGCAGTGATCGACGATAACCGCCTGGACAAAGCCGCCAACGCGGACGCCATCAAGAAAAGCGCGCTGGGCATGGTGGTCGAAGTGCAAGAGCAAACCGGCCGCATCGGCCACTTCGAAACCAATTCGGATCAGTTGACGGAACCCGCCCAACGCTATTTCTCGGCAATCGCAGATGCATACAACGAGCGCATGGCAGCCAACAATATCGCGGATCCACAAGAGCGCGCCAATTATGTCGCTCAGGTCAGCAAGCGCAAGATCCTGCTGATCGGCCATACGGACGATACCGGTAATTCGCGCTTGAACGCCGATCTGTCTGAACGCCGCGCCCGCACCGTTGCGGCCTACATGGAAAAACGCGGCATTCCCAGGGAATCCTTGTACTTCCAGGGTGCCGGCGAGGCTTATCCCGTCGCCGACAACAACACGGAAGAAGGCCGGGCGCAAAACCGCAGGGTGGAGATCGTGGAAGTCGCTGACGCCGTCGCTTTCGATCGTTACCTTGCCGACCGTAAGCCGCACTATGAGTTCTATCGCACCATTGAGCCGGCCGCGCCCGTCGTGGTAGCCGATGCCGCCCATGCGCCCACGCCTGCGGCACCCATCAAGCCGGCGCCGGCAAAGCCCTCGCCGTCCAAGGCCGTCAGCAAGCCGGCGCCAGCCACAGTAGTGGCTGGCGCCAAGCCGGACACGCCGGCCGCCACGACCAGCGACGGCATCGATTTTGGCGGTAGTCCGCTGACAGCCGTCAGCGCCGCCGATATAGGCCAGCTCACAACACAACGGCGCGGCACCTTCTCCCTGATCAGCAATGCGTATGCTGACGAACCGGTCATCATCGCGGATTGCTCACGCGACCGCCCGCGCGCCGCCAACAGCGTCAAGACGCTGGCCGATGGCAAGACCTACAAAACCAGCGAGCACCTGCCTGGCCTGTACGGCAAAACCTGGGCCGACATGGTCAATGGCCACCTGATCGTGCTGAACAGGGTAGCCGTCCTGTCCAGCGACGGCGCGGCCGCCAACCTGCCGGAGTTCAAGGTCTACACCAGCTATAACCCGTCTGCCGGCGCCCGGGCCGTGCCTGCACTGGCAGCCACCCCGGAAGTCAATACCTATCTGGGCGACAAAGGCGTCCTGTACCGCATGTTCCTGAACGGGAAGGGCGGCTTGAGCTGTGTGGACGTGGTGTTCACCAAGGATGGCGCAAGCTCGGCCAAAAGCGGCCGCCTGATCTACTCGCACGCGGCCCGCCTGATGACGGCTGACTTCAAACCTTCAATCAATCAAAAATAACAGGGGAATCTTGTGAAGGAATTTATTTCGACTTATCCAGCGCTGGCCTGGAGCATCGTCAGCGTGATGCTGGCCTTGGTTGTCGTTGCCACCTTATGGCAGCAGCTCAAATGGTGGTGGTTCAATACCTGGGTCAATTTTCCTGTGATCGGCCGCATCGCCACCCTGTCGCGCGATGCCAACGAAGATGTGTCGTACCCTGGTTGGTTCTCGGGCGAACGCACCCTCTGCCAGGAGTACAAGAATTTCGTGCACGTTCAGGACGAGCACGACTTCAATGAAAAAGTCACCTACCTGACCAAGGCTGGAGACAACGGCCGCCGCAATACCCCAGGCTGGATCTGGCTGTTGACGGTATCCATGGTGTTTGTCGAAGCGCTGGGCTTTTCCTACGTGCTGGCGGGCTACACCATTCCCGGCGCCAGCGAAAACCTGCAGCAGACCGGCGCCTACGGCATCGCATTCCTGATTTCCGTGATCCTGGTGGCCTTTACCCACTTCGCCGGCCATGAGCTATACAAGTCCGGCCGCATCAAGCATGCACGTCGCGAATGGGTGGAAGACAAGCGCCGTTTCAAGCTGTCGACCGGCACCATTCCGCTGGCCCGCCCGCAGAATAGCGACGACGACATGCCCGCTTACACCCAGTTATGCAACCGCGTGGGTGCCCACCCGTCCTACCTGATATCAATCGCCACGCTGATCATCGTGTTGCTGATCGCCTGCGCGGCGACCTATGTCCGCGGCCAGGTGCTGGAAAAAGAACTCGTGGCACGCATCACCCAGACCAGCAAGCAGATCGACAGCGGCAATCAAGCTGCCGCCGACAGCCTGGATATGAGCAAAGCCAGCCTGCGCCTGCCGGACGCCGACGTGGCAGCCGATCACGACGCCGACAAGAAAGTCGCCGCCGACGAAGCGAACATCGACCGTCACGGCGGCTGGGCCACCTTTATCGTCCTGGCCTTCGTCTTTGTCTTCCTGCAGTTACTGGGCGTGATCTTCGGTTACCGCTGGGGCTTCGCCGGCCAGAACAGCGCTGAAGCTTTCCGCGATATCGGCAGTGGGCGCTATTCCAGCTATTCCGCCGTGCGCGAAGCCTACCGCCGTGTCGCGGACACCGCCCAGGCACGCCTGGCGGTGCTGCAACAAAAGATCATGATCAAAAACAGCAATGTCGGCACCTCGGGCCAGCACCTGAGCAAGACTTTCCGCGACTATATCCAGGAAACGCGCATCGCGGAGCAGGCCGAACGCCAGAACGAACGCCAGCACACGGCGGCCGTCAAGCAGCAAGCCGGCGCCGCGCCAGCGCCGTTGCCGCCATCCGACCTGGCAGCGGTACTGGCGCGACTAGAGGCACTGGGCGAAGACAAGCCTGCCAAACTCGCGCTGTTGTCGACCCTGCCGGCGGAACTCCACGACCAAGTGGTGACGGCACTGAAGCAGCAAAAAGAGGAAAAAGCGCGCCGCGCCCGCAACGCTGAACTGGAGGACTTGCTGTGAAGTGGAAATTCATGCTGGCGCAACTTTGCGTCGCCGGCACTGCGCTTGCCGGCAACACCGACGCGGTGCAAAGCTGCCGGGACAAAATGCTGCCACCGTTTCCGCCCAGCGCCCGTGAGCTGATGGTCGCCATCGATCAGACCACGCCGCTCAGCTCGGCGCTGCAACAATCGGTCGCCAACAATATCAAGCCCTTCCTGGCGGCCGGGAACAACTTCAGCGTCGTCGTGTTCTCGGCATACACCCAGGGCCATTACACCGACATGCTGGCTTCCGGCAAACTGGATGCGGCCTTGCCTGCCGAGGTGAGAAACGACATCTCCAAACCGCTGCTGGCCAAGCTGGACCTATGCCAGCAACGGCAACCCCAGCAGGCGGCCCAGGCTGCCGGGCAGGCGCTGCGCGCGGCGTTCCAGGGGACCAGCAGCGCCATCGCCCGGTCGGACATCTTCGCTAGTCTCAAATCCATTTCCAGCGTCATCAAACAGTCGCCGGCGCCCGACAAAATCGTGCTGATCGTGTCCGACATGCTGGAAAACTCCTCGGTGGCGAACTTCTACGCCGACCAGGGCAGATCGGTCCGCAACGTCGTGGCAGCCAAGGAACTGCGCGCGGTGGAAGACAATCATCTGCTCGCGGATTTCGGCGGCGCCCGCGTCTACGTCATCGGCGCCGGTTTGCTGGCCGACGACGACGCGCACAGCAAGAGCTACCGGGATCCCAAGACCATGCAGGCGCTGCAGGGCTTCTGGACCGAATACTTCAGCAAGTCCAACGCTAAGTTGATGGAATTCGGCCAGCCTGCGCTGCTGAACCCGGTGCGCTAGGCCGCGCGGACGCCAGCGCCCGAACCGGGCGCGTTGCGGCAGAGTCGTTTAAGATGCGGGTTTCAACGATGAATTCCGCGCAGCGGTCCTTATGCAAAACTTCCTGCTTGTCGTGCTGGCCGTGCTCCTGGTCGCCCTGAACGGTTTCTTCGTGGCGGCCGAATTCGGCATCGTCACTCTGCGCAAGACGCGCGTGCGCGCCATCGCCAAAACCCAGGGACTGCAAGGCCGCATCCTGGCCAAGGTGCACGGCCAACTGGACGCCTACCTGTCGGCCTGCCAGCTCGGCATCACGCTGGCCTCGCTGGGCCTGGGCTGGATCGGCGAACCCGCCTTCGCCCGCCTGCTGGAACCGGTGCTTGGCGCGGTCGGCATCAACTCGCCGGACCTGGTGCACGGCATCGCCTTCGTGTTCGCGTTCTGCGTGATCTCCTTCCTGCACATCGTGGTCGGCGAGCTGGCGCCGAAATCGCTGGCGATCCGCATCCCGGAAGTGGTCGGCCTGTGGAGCGCCCTGCCGCTGTACGGCTTCTACTGGGCCATGTATCCCTTCATCTGGGTGCTCAACGAAAGCGCCAATCTGGTGCTGGGCGTGGCCGGCCTGTCCGGCAAGGGCGGCCACGACAGCCACTACTCGGTCGATGAGCTGAAGCTGATCCTGCGCACCAGCCAGCCCGGCGGCAAGTTCAACCAGGACGAACGCAATATCCTGGCCCATTCGCTGGACTTCAGCGACCTCTCGGTGTCCGACCTGATGCGGCCGATTAACGAGGTGATCGCGCTGCACGCCAGCCGCTCGCTGGACGACAATATGCAGACCATGCTGCGCAACCGCTTCAGCCGCTACCCCTATTACGACAAGGATGGCGAAACGGTGCTGGGCGTGGTGCACCTGAAGGATCTGTTCTTCGCCATGCAGTCGGGCCGGCCGGTGATCGACCTGGCGGCCTTCCTGCGCCCGGTCGAAACGATTTCGGCCCGCACGCCCGCGCTGGAACAGTTCCGCCGCTTCCGCGACGGCGCCCCGCACTTCGCGCTGATCGGCGAAAAGGGCAAGCGCCCGCTGGGCTTCATCACCCTGGACAACCTGCTGGGCGCCATGGTCGGCGAGATCCACGACGAATTCCGCCTCAACGAAAACGACTGGCTCAAGCAGCCGGACGGCACCCTGGTCGGCAAGGCCAGCCTGCCCATCTTCTCGCTGGAGCGGGCGCTGGGCATCGACCTGGAAAATGAAGAGCTGGGCCTGGAAGAGGTAGAATCGGTGGGCGGCCTGATCATGCTGAAGCTGGGCGACATCCCGAAACAGGGCCAGCGCATCAGCTTCCGCAATTTCGACATCGTGGCCCGCAAAATGAACGGCCCGCGCATCCTGCTGGTGAAAGTCATCCCGCGCGACGACACGGAGGACAACGCCGACCAGGACTAGGGCCGCAAGCATACGGAGGAGCTATGCTGACCCGTCTTGTTCTCTGCGCCGCCCTGCTCGGCCTGAGCGGCGCCGGCCACGCCGCGGATTCCGCCGGCTGCGGCAAGCTGCGGGTCGCCTTCTACGAATACGGCGCGCTGTACTACCAGACCGCCGACGGCGTCTGGACCGGCATCGACAAGGACGTGGTGGACGAAGTGGCGCGCCGGCTCGGCTGCACCATCATCCCCAGCAACGATTCGCGCGTGCGCATCTGGTCCGGCCTGGCGCTGGGCAGCATCGACGCCTCGGTGTCGGCCGTGTCCACGCCGGAGCGCGAAAAGCTGGGCTACCTGGTGCCCTACATCGCCGAACACAACTACGTCCTGCTGCACAAGGATGCGGCGCCGCAGGCGCACAGCATGGACGACCTGCTGGCCGATAGCACGGTCCGCATCGGCGTCATCAAGAGCTTCAAGCACGGCAAGGTCTACGACGCCTGGCTGGACCAGTTGCGCGCGCAGGGCCGGGTGTACGAAGCGCCCGACTACGCTGCCCTGCTGCGCCTGTTCAAGCTGGGACGGGTGCAGGCCATCATGGCGGTCACCTCGGGCTGGTATCCGCTGGCCCGGCAGCCGCAGATGGCCAGCGCCTACCGCGTCATGGACTGGGCGCCCAGGGACCCGGCCATCGGCGGCTTGATCCTGTCGCGCAAGCATTTCGACCCGGCGATGGCGGCGCGCTTCGGCCAAGCCATCCGGGCCATGCGCGAGGACGGCACGCTCAAGCGCATCTTCGCGCGCCATCTCGACGCCGAGGCGGCCGCGCGCCTGCTGAACTACTGAGGCTGGCGCCCGCCGGTCCAGTTGCGCAGCAGGCCCAGGCCGACCGCCAGCAGGGTCGGGCCGATGAACAGGCCGACGAAACCGAAGGCCAGCACGCCGCCCATCACGCCCAGCAGCACCAGCAGGAAAGGCAGGCTGCTGCCGCGCGAGATCAGCATGGGCTTGACCACGTTGTCGACGCCGCTGATGACGAACATCCCCCACACGCACATGAATACCGCCCAGCCGGTGCTGCCTTCGTTGAACAGCCAGATGGTGGCGCCGCCCCAGATCAGCGGCGGGCCGACCGGCACCAGCGACAGCAGGAAGGTGGCCACCGACAGCAGGGCCACGGCCGGCACGCCGGCCACCAGGAAGCCGACCGCCGCCACCGCCCCCTGCGCCAGCGCGGTGCCCAGCAGGCCGTACATCACGCCGCGCACGGTGCGGCTGACGGTATCGGCCACCGCCGCGCCCTGCTCGCCGATCAGCTTGTCCATGCCCACCGCCAGCGCGTGCAGGATGGCCTGGCCGTCGCGGTACAGGAAGAAGCTGACGAACACCGCCAGGCTGACCTGGGCCACGCCGCTGCCCAGCACCATGCCGCCGCCCAGCAGCAGCCGGCGCGCCGGTTCCAGCAGGTTCTTGGCGACGTCGAGCAGTTCCTCGCGGCTGCCCAGCAGCCTGCGGACGTAGGCGTCGGCCGCCTCGCCAATGAGCGGCAACTGCTTCAGCCAGGCCGGCGGTTCCATGGCGCCGCTGGTCAGATTGAGCTTGATCTGCGCGTAGTAATCGGAAGCGTTGTCGGCGATGTTCCAGCTCACCAGCGTCAGCGGCACGATGATGAGCAGGGTCAGGCCCACGCTCATCACGGCGGCCGCGCTGGTGCGGCGCTGCCGCAACCGGGCCAGCAGGCGCAGGTACAGCGGCCAACTGGAGATGGTGATGCAGGCGGCGAACAGGATGGCCGCCAGGAAGGGCCGCAGCACGGCCAGGCAGCCGATCACCAGCAGGACGATGGCGGCCAGGCGGGTATAGGGCTGGAAGCGCTGCTGCATGGCGCCGCCGCGATCAGGACAACAGCAGCTTGATGTCGTGGACGATAGGCGCCGGCCCCTGGCCCGGGCGGATCAGCAGGCGCAGCTTGCCCTGCCGGTCGAACACGTAGCTGGCGGCGCTGTGGTCCATGGAATAGCTGCCCGGCGTGGAGCCCGGCACCTTGCTGTACAGGACCTTGAATTCCTTGGCCACGGCGGCGGTCTGGGCCGGCGTGCCGTACAGGCCGAGGAAGCGCGGGTCGAAGGCCGGCACGTACTGGGCCAGCAACTGCTGGGTATCGCGCTCGGGATCGACGGTCACGAACAGCACCTGCACCTGCTCGGCCTGCGGACCGAGCTGCTTCATGACCTCGGCCATTTCAGCCATGGTGGTCGGGCACACGTCGGGGCACTGGGTATAGCCGAAGAACATGATCACCACCTTGCCCTTGAAGTCGGCCAGCGTGCGCGGCTTGCCGTTCTGGTCGGTCAGCGCGAAGTCGCGGCCGAACGCCGCGCCGGTCAGGTCCGTATTCTTGAAATCCAGCTTGGGCGCGGACGCCCGCTCGCCGCAGCCGGCCAGCAGCGTCAGGGCGATCAAGGCAAGGGAGAGCAGTTTTTTCATAGCTTGATGTAGTGGTCCACCAGCAGGGCGACGAACAGCAGGGAGAGGTAGATGATGGACCAGGCGAAGGCTTTGCGCGCCACCAGGTCGGTGTAGTGACGGTAGACCTTCCACGCGTGGCGCAGGAAGACGGCGTTGAGCACCACCGCGCTGGCCAGGTAAATCAGCCCGCTCATTTTCACCGCGTACGGCAGCAGCGTGGTGGCCGCCAGGGCGATCGAGTACAGCCAGACGTGGAACTGGGTGAACTGCATGCCGTGCGTGACCGGCAGCATGGGCAAGCCCGATTTCGCATAGTCGTCGCGGCGGTACAGCGCCAGCGCCCAGAAGTGCGGCGGGGTCCAGACGAAGATGATCAGCACCAGCAGCCAGGCCTGCATCGGCACGTCGTTGGCCACCGCGGCCCAGCCCAGCGCCGGCGGCATCGCGCCCGACAAGCCGCCGATGACGATGTTTTGCGGCGTGGCCGGCTTCAGTATCATGGTGTAGACGATGGCGTAGCCGACGAAGGTGACGAAGGTCAGCCACATGGTCAGCGGATTGACCAGCGTGTACAGTATCCACATGCCCGCGCCGCCGATCACGGCGGCGAAGATCACGGTCTGGGTCACGGTGATGTCGCCCAGCGCCATCGGGCGGCGCGCGGTGCGCGCCATGCGGGCGTCGATCTCGCGCTCGGCCAGGCAGTTGACGGCAAAGGCGGCGCCGGCCAGCAGCCAGATGCCGACCGTCGCGGCCAGCAGCAGGCGCCAGTCCGGCACGCCGTTGTCGGTGGCCAGGAACATGCCGATCACGGCGCAGAACACCGCCAACTGCGTCACGCGCGGCTTGGTCAGCGCCATGTATTGCGAGAAGCGGCTCTGGGATTTGGAAGTTACGGTTTGCGTGGTCATGCGTGATACTGGAGTCAATGACGTACCGTCGGTGGATGCGGATTCGTCGCGCTGGACGCTGCCTTTTTTGCAATCTCGTACTGGTACTTAGCCTGGTAGTTTAACATGGTCAGCAGCAGGACCAGCGCCGCCGCCCCGGCGTTGTGCAGCACGGCGATCGCCAGCGGGAAGCTGAGGAAGATGGTGGCCACCCCGCTCAGCAGTTGCACGCCCAGCACAATGGCGATGGCGCGGGCGACTTTGTGCAGCGCCCCGTGGTCCCAGGCGCGCCAGGCGGTATAGCCGGTCACCAGCGCCACCAGCAGGCCCATGTTGCGGTGGACCCAGTGGATGGCCGTCAGCGCGGCGAACGGCAGGTAGTGGCCGGCCGCCGTCTTGCCCAGCTCGCGCCACAGCGAGAAGCCGTGTTCGAAATCCATGTCCGGGATCACTTTGCCGTCGCACAGGGGGAAGTCGGTGCAGGCCAGGGTGGCGTAGTTGGTGCTGGTCCAGCCGCCCAGCGCCAGTTGCACCAGCAGCAGCGCGGCCGACACGCCGGCCAGCAGGCGGATGTTGCGCATGGCCGGCGGCGAGGCGCTGACCACGGTGCGCACCGGCGAGGTCAGATGGTCCTGGCGGCCGCCATACCAGGCCAGCAGCGCCAGCAAGCCCATGCCCAGCAGCAGGTGGGTGGTGACGATCACCGGCTGCAGCTTCAGGGTCACGGTCCAGGCGCCGAACGCGCCCTGCAGGCAGACGAAGAAGAACAGCGCGGTCGGATACCAGGGCGCGTACTCCGCCCGCCGCGTCTTGCGCCACTGGTACCAGCACTGCGCCATCATGGCCACGATCAGGATGCCGATGGTCATGGCCAGGTAGCGGTGCACCATTTCGATCCAGGCCTTGACGGCGGTGACCGGGCCGGTCGGCATCAGCGCCTCGGCCTGGGCGATCTGCGCATGCGCGAGGAAGGGATTGGCCAGGCCGTAGCAGCCCGGCCAGTCGGGGCAGCCGAGGCCGGAATCGGTCAGCCGCGTGAAGGCGCCGAACGCGATCAGGTCGAAGGTCAGGAACACGCTGACCCACACCAGCTTGCGGTACTTGTTGGCATCGGCCGAGGTCCAGACGATGGACGCCGGCAGCAGCGCGATCAGCAGCGCCGTCATGGCCATTTGTGCAAGTGTGACGTGCATACAATTACCCTATCGCGGAAGCCTTTAACAGTTTAGCGATGTCCTTGTTCACGCGCTTTACTTTATCGATATCGGTGGAGACCGCGCCCTTAGGGAAGCGCATCATCAGGTTGCCCAGCGGGTCGATCAGGTAGACGTGGTCGGCCGCGCTGTCGGCCGTGCCCGGCTCCAGCGGCAGCCATTTCTCCACCACGGCGGCCGGCGCGCGCAGCATGCGGGTGCCGTCGTTCACGCGCAGCAGCATGGTGTCCAGCGGCTGCGCGTCGGTGATCAGCCAGACCCGCTCGATGCGCTCCATCTCCTTGCCCTGCATGGTGCGCAACTGGCGCATCGCGTACAACTGGTCCTGGCACTCCTGGCGGCAGTCGGACGGGCCGACCTTCAGCATGATCCACTTGCCCTTGTAGTTGTCCAGCGTGGCCGGCTTGCCGTCCAGCGTGGTGCTGGCCATGGCCGGGATCGGGTAGCTGCGCGGATCGATCAGGGCGCCGTAATTGGTCTCGCCGCCCTTGGGTTTGACGACGTAATAGGTGAAGTACGAGGCCGCCAGCGGCGCCGCGCAGATGGCCAGCACCAGCAGCATTTTCAGGCGGCCGCGGCGTTGTGCATTACTTGGTTTTTCCACGTCTGAATCCGTTCACGACAAAAAAGATCACAGCCATCGCCGCCAGCGCGTACCACTGGAAGGCGTAGCCCTGGTGTTTTTCCACGCCCAGCGTCGGCGCCGGCCAGTCGCGCACCAGGCGCAGGTCGTCGCCGGACGGCCGGGCCGGCGCGGTCTGCTCGACCACGAAGGCTTGCATGGTCAGGCCGCTGTCCCTGGCCAGTTGCAGCGGATCGGCGTTCTGCACGATGGCGTTCGGCTGCAGGGGCGGCGCGCTGCCCAGCTCCAGCACATGGCCGGCGTTCAGGCGCACCACCCCTTCCAGCGTGACCGTGCCGTCCGGCGTGGCGTAGGCCGGCAGCTTGTCGCGCACCTGCGGGTCGCGCGGCAGCCAGCCCCGCTCCACCAGCACATGCATGCCCGACCCCGCCATTTTAAACGGCATCAGCAAATAAAACCCGGCGCGGCCCTGGTAGGGACGGTTGTCCAGGTAGATCGGCCAGTTGCGCACGAATGCGCCGGTCAGGCTAACGCGGCGGAATTCCACCGTTTGCGCGGCCACCGGCGTGCCGTCCAGGACCAGCGGCGGCGCCTGCTCGCCCTGCTTCAGCTTGGCCTGCAGGCTGAGCTTCTGGGCGGCGCGCCGCTCCTGCCAGTTGCCGAGCTGGATGCCGAGCGCGACCACCAGTACCGTGGCCACAAAGGGAATCAATTTAAAGCGGAACCCCATTACAATGGAACCTCTGCCACTCTGCCACTACCTTTCGATATGAAAATCGTCGTCGCCATCGCCTTCATCCTCATCCTGGGCAGCCTGGGCGCGGCGCTGTTCTTCCTCATGCGCGACAAGGGCAAGAGCAACAACACCGTGCGGGCGCTGGCGGTGCGCGTGGCCCTGTCGATCACCCTGTTCCTGATTATCCTGCTGGCCTACCGCCTCGGCTACATCCACCCGACCGGGATCCGGATTTAGGGATTAAAAAAAAAGCCGCACCCGGGCAAGCCCGGCATGCGGCGATTGTCGAATATAGCGATCTTACAGCCAGTAGACGACCACGTACAGGCCGAGCCAGACCACGTCCACGAAGTGCCAGTACCAGGCCGCGCCTTCGAAGGCGAAGTGGTGGTCCGGCGTGAAGTGGCCGCGCAGCACGCGGTACAGCACCACCGACAGCATGATGGCGCCCATGGTCACGTGGAAGCCGTGGAAGCCGGTCAGCATGAAGAAGGTGGAACCGTAGATGCCGGACGACAGCTTCAGGTTCAGCTCGGTGTAGGCGTGGTGGTATTCATACGCCTGGAAGCCCATGAAGGTGGCGCCCAGCAGGATGGTGAAGAACAACCACAGCGCGGTCTGCGCACGGTGGCCGGCGCGCAGCGCGTGGTGGGCGATGGTCAGGGTCACGCCCGAGGTCAGCAGCAGCGCGGTGTTGATGGTCGGGATGGGGAATGGGCCCATGGTCTTGAATTCCTCGACCGTGCCGGCCGGGCCGACGCCGCCCCAGTGGGCGTTGAAGTCCGGCCAGATGAACTTGTGGTCCAGGTCGCCCAGCCACGGCAGGGTGATCGAGCGCGCGTAGAACAGCGCGCCGAAGAAGGCGCCGAAGAACATCACCTCGGAGAAAATGAACCAGCTCATCGACCAGCGGTAGGAATGGTCGATGCGCTTGCTGTACAAGCCGCCTTCCGACTCCTTGATGGCGTCGCCGAACCACTTGTACAGCACCACCAGCATGCACAGGATGCCGATGCCGTTGAGCGCCGGGCCCCAGGGCGCGTCGTTGACCCAGCCCGATGCGCCCACCATGGTGGTCAGCATCGAGATCCCCGCCAGCAGAGGCCACCGGGATGGGCCTGGCACGAAGTAGTACGGCGCCGTGGCGTTTTGTGAACTCATCTTCATCTCCCTCATTCTATTTAACTGCAAATTTGACGACTGTTATCAGCAACCCTATGAACACGGCCACGGCCAGCAAGGCGGCGATGATGATGTGGACCGGGTTCATGCCCTGCTGGTCCCGCTCGAAATCGCGCTTGCGGCGCAGGCCGAAGAATGACCACACCACGGCCTTCAGCGAATACAGGAAGGATGCCTTCTGAGGCTGCCTGTCCATCTCAGTTCGCCGCCGTCTTGACCAGGCCGCCGCCCACCTCGAAGAAGGTGTACGACAGCGTGATCGTCTTCACATCCTTCGGCAGCTTCGGATCGATGTAGAACACCACCGGCATCTGCCTGGCCTCGTTCGGCTTCAGCGTTTGCTGCCTGAAGCAGAAACACTCCACTTTCTTGAAATACGGCGCCGCGTTCTGCGGCGCGTAGCTGGGGATCGCCTGCGCGTTCACCTCGTGCTTTTGCATGTTCACCACTTCGTACGTCACCGTGGTCAGTTCGCCCGGATGCACGGTCATGCTGTTGACCGTGGGCCGGAAGCGCCACGGCCCCTGGGCGTTGCCGTCGAATTCGATGGTCACGTCGCGGGTCGCGTCGACCTGCGTGTTGCCGTCGTAGGCGACGGTGCCGTCCTTCTGGGTCAGCACGTTGATGCCCAGCGCCTCGCAGATCTGGCGGTAGAAGGGATTGAGCGCGTAGGCAAAACCGAACATGGCCACCGCGATGACCAGCAGCTTGCCCAGCAGGGTGCGGTTCAAACCGCGCTTTTCCTTGGCGTCTTCCACTTCAGCTCAACCAGATGCGCTTGACGAATACCGACACAAAGAAGAACAGCACCACCCCGGCCAACAGCAGGCCGGTGCGGGCGTTATTCGGCTTCTTCCGTTCGGCCATGATCACTTGAACTCGGGCGGGGTTTCAAAGGTGTGGAACGGCGCCGGCGACGGCACGGTCCACTCCAGGCCTTCCGCGCCATCCCATGGCTTGGCGTCGGCAGCCTTGCCGCCACGGATGGTCGGCAGCACCACGAAGAACAGGAAGAACACCTGCGACAGGCCGAAACCGAAGGCGCCGATGGTGGCCACCTGGTTGAAGTCGGTGAACTGCGCCGCGTAGTCGGCGTAGCGGCGCGGCATGCCGGCCAGGCCCAGGAAGTGCATCGGGAAGAAGGTGACGTTGAAGGTGACCAGCGAGGCCCAGAAGTGGATCTTGCCCATCAGTTCGTTGTACATGTGGCCGGTCCACTTCGGCGACCAGTAGTAGAAGCCGGCGAACAGCGCGAACAGCGAGCCGGCCACCAGCACGTAGTGGAAGTGGGCCACCACGTAGTAGGTGTCCTGCAACTGGATGTCGATCGGGGTCACGGCCAGGATCAGGCCGGTGAAGCCGCCGATGGTGAACACGAAGATGAAGCCGACCGCGAACAGCATCGGGGTTTCAAAAGTCATCGAGCCGCGCCACATGGTGGCCACCCAGTTGAACACCTTCACGCCGGTCGGCACCGCGATCAGCATGGTGGCGTACATGAAGAACAGTTGCGAGGTCACCGGCATGCCGGTGGTGAACATGTGGTGTGCCCAGACGATGAAGGACAGGATGGCGATCGAGGCGGTCGCGTACACCATCGAGGCGTAGCCGAACAACTGCTTGCGGGCGAAGGCCGGCAGGATCTGCGAGACGATGCCGAAGGCTGGCAGAATCATGATGTAGACCTCGGGGTGGCCGAAGAACCAGAAGATGTGCTGGTACATGACCGGGTCGCCGCCGGCGGCCGCGTTGAAGAAGGTGGTGCCGAAGTGGCGGTCGGTCAGGGTCATGGTGATGGCGCCGGCCAGCACCGGCATCACGGCGATCAGCAGGTAGGCGGTGATCAGCCAGGTCCAGCAGAACATCGGCATCTTCATCAGGGTCATGCCGGGCGCGCGCATGTTGAGGATGGTGACGATGATGTTGATCGAGCCCATGATGGACGAGGCGCCCATCAGGTGCATGGCGAAGATGGCCATGTCCATGCCGGGGCCCATCTGGGTCGACAGCGGGGCGTACAAGGTCCAGCCGGCCGCGGTGGCGCCGCCCGGCACCAGGAACGACGAGGCCAGCAGCAGCGCCGCCGGCGGCAGCAGCCAGAACGAGAAGTTGTTCATGCGGGCGAACGCCATGTCGGAGGCGCCGATCTGCAGCGGGATCATCCAGTTGGCGTAGCCGACGAAGGCCGGCATGATGGCGCCGAACACCATCACCAGGCCGTGCATGGTGGTCAGCTGGTTGAAGAACTCGGGCTGGAAGAACTGCAGGCCGGGCTTGAACAGCTCGGTGCGTATCATCAGCGCCAGCACGCCGCCGGACAGCAGCATGACGAAGGAGAACCACAGGTACAGGGTGCCGATATCCTTGTGGTTGGTCGCGAACAGCCAGCGCGACAGGCCATGCGGGTGCTCATGGGCATGATCATGCCCATGGTCGTGGCCGTGCTCGTGGCCGTGTGCGTGATCCAAAGTGCTCGTGCTCATAACGTCTCCTGATTACTTACGTGCAGCCACGACTTCGGCTGGTTGAACGATGTTTTCGGCGGCCTTGTTCGACCAGCTATTGCGGGTGTAGGTAATCACAGCCGCGATATCCGTATCCGACAGTTGCTTCCATGCCGGCATCTCGGCGGAGTACTTGCCGCTCTTCTTGCCGTTCAGCAGAACCGCGATCTGCTCCGCTTTGGGACCGTTGACCACCGGCGAGCCGTCCAGCGGCGCGAAGGCGCCCGGCACACCCTTGCCGTTGGCCTGGTGGCAAACGGCGCAGTTGGTGGTAAACACTTTCTCGCCCTTGGTCTTCAGTTCGTCCAGGGTCCAGGTCTTGTTCGGATCATCGGCCAGCGCGGCCATTTCCTTCTTCTTGCCGTCGACCCAGGCGGTGTACTCGGCATCGGTGACCACGCGCACCACGATCGGCATGAAGGCGTGCTCCTTGCCGCACAGTTCGGAGCAGAAGCCGCGGAACACGCCGGTGTGCTCGGACTTGAACCAGGTGTCGCGCACGAAGCCCGGGATCGCATCCTGCTTGACCGCGAAGGCCGGGATGGACCAGGAGTGGATCACGTCGTTGGCGGTGGTGATCATGCGGATCTTCTTGTTGACCGGGACCACCACCTCGTTATCGACTTCCATCAGGTAATTGTCGCCGCGCTTCTCGGTCGGCTCGAAGCCGGGCGCGCCCACCTGCGCGCGCGGGGTGGTCAGGTTGGACAGGAAGGAAATGCCCTCGCCCTCGCCCTTCAGGTAATCGTAGCCCCACTTCCACTGCATGCCGGTGACCTTGATGGTGATGTCGGCATTGGAGGTGTCCTTCATGCCCACCACGGTGCGGGTGGCCGGCAGCGCCATGCCGATCACGATCAGGAAGGGCACGATGGTCCAGGCGATTTCCACCGCGGTCGATTCGTGGAAGGTGGCCGGCTTGTGGCCCAGCGAGCGGCGGTGCTTGACGATGGAGTAGAACATCACGCCGAACACGCCGATGAAGATGACCAGGATCACGCCCATCATCCAGTTGTGCAGGCTGTAGACTTCGGAAGCGATTTGCGTGGCCGGCGGTTGCAGGCCCAGCTCGTTGGCCACCGGACCGCCGGTGCCGCCGGTGGCGGCGTTGTACGTTCCTGCTGCGGTGTCCGCTGCCCACGCCGGAATGCCCGCCGCCAGGATGGCGAGCCCGAGCATCAACGATTGAAGTCGCTTCGCGTATGTCATTTTTTCCCCAACTGCCCAAGAAATTAAAATATTTTTTTAACGTCTACCGGCTATGGGTGAACCTGAACCGGCGACGCTCCTTAAACAACATCACACCGGCGGGTAGCCGGTGCTTGATTCTGCTTAATTCAACTGCTTGTTCGTGCTCTGATAACGGGATCTTGCCCGAGGCCGCCGCTCAACAGTGCGCGCGATGCCTGGCTGGCAAAATTAGTGATCGATTATATAGAACAAAAACACGCGACATCAAGAAATAAACTATTTCGCAACTGTACTGTTGCCACGAAGCACTACGCCGCATGGCAACATGAAATCCACTAGGCGCGCGGCTTGCGCGGCGGGTCGAAACGGATGATGGCTTCGCCCTTGGACGTGACCTTGGGCGCGGGCCGGAAGGCGTGGCCGTAGATGACTTCAAAGCTCAGGCCGAGTTTGCCGTCCGGGCGGCGGCCGCGTTCCAGCGCGTCCAGCATGCGCTGCCAGGCGCGCTTGCCCATCATGCTGCGGCGCAATGTCGTCAGCGGATTTCCGCCCAGCGCCCGTACGTCGGCCAGCAACGCTTGCGGCGTGTCGTAGGTCACGGTCAGGGTTTCCATGTCCAGCACCGGGGTGGAAAAGCCCGCTTCGACCAACTGGTCGCCGAAATCGTGCATGTCGACGAAGGGCAGGACGTGCGGGGCCAGGTCGGCTGCGGCGAAGGCCACGCGCAGCTCGCGCAGGGTGTCTGGGCCGAAGCAGGAAAACATCAGCAGGCTGTCCACGCGCAGCACGCGGCGCCATTCGGCGAACACGCGGTCGGGCTGGGGATGCCAGTGCAGCGCCAGGTTGGACCAGATCAGGTCCAAGGAGTTCGGGCCAAATGGCAGGTCGGCGAAATCGGCGCACAGCAGGTCGATGCCGGTCTTGGACGGCAGCAGCTTGCTCAGCAACTGGTTGAGCGAGGACTTGCCGGCGCCCGGCCCCTGGGCGGCGCGCAGCATGGCGTCGGCGGCGTCCAGGCCGAGGATCTGGGCGGCCGGGTAGGCTTTCTGCAGCAGCGGCAGGTCGGCGCCGGCGCCGCAGCCGGCGTCCAGCACGCGCTGCGGGGCTATCTTGATCAATTCCAGACGGTCGAACATGCGGGAAGATATCTCGCGGCGCAGGAAATCGGACGGCTGGATGCGCTCTGGGCGGGAAAACAGCAGGCGGACGCGCTCCAGGTCGATGGGCGCGCTCAGTTTTGGCGGATTGGCTGGGACTTGCATGAATACGGTCGGTGGGATGCGATAATGCCGCTAGTTTACATGGTTGCCGGCATACGCGACGCCGCCCGGGCGAATTACCACTATCAGGCGGGTGGCATGACTGACAAGCTAAACAAAGCAGCAACAGGCGCGGTACGGACCGATGCACCCGGCGCGGCAGCCCGCGCACCGGATGAGTCGGCCCCGGGTGCCCCGGATGCGGCGCGGGGCGAGCCGATAGGCGGCGCCTCGGACGCAGCGCGCGAACCTGCGCCCGGCGTGTCGGATGCGACGCTGGGTGAGCCGGTGGGCGCCGCCTCGGACGCAGCGAGCGAACCTACGCCCGGCGTGCCGGAGGCGACGCGGGGCGAGCCGGTGGGCGGCGCCTCGGACGCAGCGGGCGAATCCGCGCGATGCGCAGGGGATGGGACGCCGCATGTGCGTGCCCTGCTGGCGCGCGGTGGCAGCGCCCTGGTCCGCCACCTGCTGCCCGGCGCCTGCGCCCTGTGCGGCAGCGCGTGCGATGACGCCCTTTGCCCCGGCTGCGAGGCGCAGTTCTTCGGTCCCGGCGCTCGGCGTCCGCGCTGCTATCTGTGCGCGAACCCGCTTGGGCCGGAAGGCGTTGGCGTTGGCGTTGGCGTTGGCGTCGGCGCGAAGGCCGGTTGCGACAGCGACGACCCGACCGCGCCAGCCGCCCCGCAGTCCGGCGCCACGCCAGCGCTTGCCGTGCACGCCCAGGCGCGCTGCGCCGACCGCTGGCTGCTGTGCGGCGCCTGCCTGGCCCACCCGCCCGCGTTCGACCGCACGCTGGTGACGGCCGATTACGCGCTGCCGGTGGACCAGCTGGTGCTGCAACTAAAATTCGGCCACCGCCTGGCGCTGGCCGCGCTGTTCGCCCGCCTGCTGCGCGACGTCGTGCTGGACCAGCCGGACTTCCTGCGGCCCGCCCTGCTCTGCCCGGTGCCGCTGGGACCGCAACGGCTGGCCGGGCGCGGCTACAATCAGGCCCTGGAAATCGCCCGGCCGCTGGCGCGCAGCCTGAGCCTCGCCCTGCATCCGCGCCTGGCCGCGCGGGTGCGCGAGACGGCCGCGCAAAGCAGCGTGCCACCCGACCAGCGCCAGCGCAACATCGCCGGCGCCTTCGCCGTCCCGGACGCCGCGCTGGTTGAAGGCCGGCACATCGGCGTCATCGACGACGTCATGACCAGCGGCCGCACGCTCAACGAGCTGGCGGCCACCTTGAAACGCCACGGCGCCGCGCGCGTGAGCAACCTCGTGTTTGCCCGCACGCCGCCACACTGAAGGAGAAGATTGTGTTCCACGTAGTCCTGGTCCATCCAGAAATCCCGCCCAACACCGGCAACGTCATCCGCCTGTGCGCCAACACCGGCGCCCAGTTGCACCTGATCGAACCGCTGGGCTTCCCGCTGGAAGACTCCAAGATGAAACGCGCCGGCCTCGACTACCACGAGTACGCGCAAATGCAAGTGCACAAAGACTGGGCGGCCTTCCTGGCCGCGCTGCAGCCTGACCCGGCGCGCATGTTCGCCATGACCACGCACGGCTCATCGCCGTTCGCGCACTGCCGCTTCGAGCCGGGCGACGTGTTCGTGTTCGGCTCGGAGACCAGCGGCCTGCCGCCCAGCCTGCGCGACAGCTTCCCGCCCGCGCAACGCATCCGCCTGCCGATGCGCCCCGACAACCGCAGCCTGAACCTGTCCAACACCGTGGCCGTGGTCGTCTTCGAAGCCTGGCGCCAGAACGGCTACGCCGGCGGCGCCTGAACCACCGGGGTCAGTTCCGACATTCGGACACGAGCCCAGCCGTATCAGTCGCTACAGTTCAGCCCGTGTCCGAATGTCGGAACTGACCCCGAAGTGGGGGCGGGCATGCAGCCAGACTGCGCCGGCCACGCCGGCGACCAGCAGCGCGATCGCCAGCAGCTCCAGCGGACGCGGCGCCTGCTGCTGGTGGAGGTAGCCGTACAACAGGCCGAACAGGGTTTCAAACAGCAGCAACTGGCCGGACAGGGTCACCGGCACGCGGCGGCTGGCGATGTTCCAGAGCTGGTTGCCGATCACCGACGCCCCCAGCGCCACCATCGATACCACGCCCCAGAACTGCAGCCAGTCGCGCCCGGCGCGAGCCACGTGCTGCCCTGCGATGCCGGCCGCGTAGGCCGCCGCGCCCAGCATCAGCGCCACCAGCCCGGTGCCGATGCCGTACAGGCCGGCCCACTCGGCGCCGCTGAAATGCGGATTGCGCTTGAGGAAGCGGGCATTGTCGACCGCGTACCAGGTCCAACACAGCAGCGCGCCCAACGCGCACAGCATGCCCAGCGCGACCAGCGGCCACGGCGCGCGCTGCGCGGCCGCGTGGCTGAACACGTCGACGTTGATGCAGGCCATGCCGGCCGCCACCAGCGCCAGCGGCCAGGCCAGCCGCCGCAAGGGCAGCGCGCCGTGGTCGCCGCGCCCCAGCCAGGTCACGCTCAAGGGCAGCAGGCCGATGATCAGCGACGCCGCCGCCACGCCCGCCAATTGCACCCCGGTCGACAGCAGCAGGTAGTACACGATGTTGCCCGCCAGCGCATGCCGCAGCAGCACCACGCAATCGCCGCGCGTGAGCCGCCGCAACAGCTGCGGCAGCCGCGGCGCCAGCAGCAGCAAGGTGATCCCGCCATAGGCCAGGTAGCGTCCCAGCGCCAGCTCCACCGGCGAAAACGCCGCCAGCCAGCGCGGCATCACGAAGATCATGCCCCAGAACGCGCCGGCCATCAGCCCGCACAACACGCCATACACCATCGCCATCTCCTTTTGAAGACGGCCATTCTGGCAGCGGGCGTCCGACAGGGATTGTGCGTGGCTAGCGGTTTTTTGTCTGGTTCTGCTTGCGGTAGGCCAGCGGCGTGATGTCCATGGCGCGGCGCATCGCGTGCGTGAGCGCGCTCTGGTCGGCAAAGCCGGCCAGCGTGGCCACCTGCGCGATCGGCTGCGACGATTCCACCAGTTGGCGGCAGGCGTAGCGCAAGCGCATCGCGATCAGCCAGGCTTGCGGCGTGGTGTCCAGCTCGTCGCGGAAGGTGCGGTGCAGGGTGCTCACGCCCATGCACGCCACTTGCGCCATGCTCGCGGTGTCCCAGGGATGCCCAGGCTGGGCTTCAAAGCGCGTCAACGCCGCCTGCAGGCGCGAGGCGGGCCGCAGCGGCTGCGCGGTCAGCGCTTCCAGCAACAGCGGCGTCCAGTGGGACAGCACGCCCGCGCTGGCGCCGCCCTGGCGGTGCATCAGGCCGATGAAATCGACCAGCCTGGCCGCCGCCGCGCTGAGCGGCGCGAACGGCCGCGCGGCCAGCAGGCCCGCCGTATCGGGCGCCACGGCGGCCAGATCGAAATCCAGTATCACCGACAGGTTGTCCTGGTGCGAGAACTGGCTGTGCACCAGCCCCGGTTCGATGAAGGCCGCGCGCAGCGGGTGCAGCACGCCGCTGCGGCCGTCGATATCGAGGGTCAGCGATCCCCGCAGCGGCAAGACCATCTGGGCGTGCGCGTGCACGCCCGAGAACGGGCGGCCATAACTGCGCAGATCAATTTCACTGGAGAGGGTCGCCATGGCGGCCAGTGTACCATTCAGCCGCGCGCGCCCCGCGCCGCCCGGGCCGCCCATATCGCCAGCAGGGCCAGCAGGCCGGCGCCCAGCGCGCCCACCAGGATGGTGCAGCCGGCCATGATGGCGGCCGGATTGCGCAGGCCGGAAAACTCCGCCGCGAACGCCAGCGCCACCGCCGCGATCAGTTGCGCCGGCAGCACGAAGCGCAGGTTGCGGAAGGCCCAGGGATTTTCGCGCAGCCAGAACTTGCGCGCCACCAGCAGCGGCGGTCCCCACAGCACCAGCAGGAAGGCCAGCACCGCCAGCAGGATCAGCAGGATTCTCATGCCTTGAACGAGCGGACCTTGGCCAGCAGCTTGGTGGTCGAGCGGTCGTGCTCGAAGTCGATGGCCACCGCTTCGCCGCCGTAGGCCAGCACGGCCTGGCCTTCGGGGATGGCGTCCATCTGGTAGTCGCCGCCCTTGGCGTAGATTTCGGGACGCGCTTCCTGCACCACTTCCAGCGCCGTGTCTTCGTCGAAGTCCACCACCAGGCTGACCGACTCCAGCGCGGCCAGCACCGCCATGCGGTCGGCGCAAGTGTTGAGCGGGCGATCGTCGCCCTTGCCCAGGCGCTTGACCGAGGCGTCGGTGTTGGCCGCCACCACCAGCGCGGCACCCAGCGCGCGCGCCTGCGCCAGGTAGGTGACGTGGCCGCGGTGCAGGATGTCGAATACGCCGTTGGTCAGCACGACCGGCTTGGGCAGGGCCGCCACGCGCGCGGCCAGCTCGGCGCGGGTGCAAATCTTGTCTTCAAATGGGGGCATGGTCAGGTCTTCGGTTCTTCGTCTTCGGTTGCTTCTTCCTCGATGCTCAGCGCGCCGAAGCCGCCGCCGTCGCTGCCCGGCTCGCCGCGGCTGCCGTGCAGCTTGATCTGCAGGCGCAGGCCGTTGGCCGAGTCGGCATTGCGCAGCGCTTCTTCGTACGCGATGTAGCCCTTATTATAAAGTTCATACAGCGCCTGGTCGAAGGTGCACATGCCCAGCTCGCGCGACTTGTGCATGATCTCCTTGATCGACTGGAAGTTCCCCTTGAAGATCATCTCGGCGATGGTCGGCGTGTTGAGCAGGATTTCGATGGCCGCCTTGCGCCCCTTGCCGTCCTCGGTGCGGATCAGGCGCTGCGAGACGATAGCACGCAGGTTGGACGACAGGTCCATCAGCAACTGGTTGCGCCGTTCTTCCGGGAAGAAGTTGATGATGCGGTCCATGGTCTGGTTGGCGTTGTTCGCGTGCAGCGTGCCCAGGCACAAATGGCCGGTCTCGGCGAAGGCGATCGCGTGCTCCATGGTTTCGGTGTCGCGGATCTCGCCGATCAGGATCACGTCCGGCGCCTGGCGCAGGGTGTTCTTCAGCGCGTTGTGCCAGGACAGCGTGTCCACGCCCACCTCGCGGTGCGTGATCAAGCAGCCCTTGTTCTTGTGGACGTATTCAACCGGGTCTTCCACCGTGATGATGTGGCCGGCCGAGTTGGCGTTGCGGTGATCGATCATGGCCGCCAGCGTGGTCGACTTGCCCGAGCCGGTACCGCCCACCACCAGCACCAGCCCGCGCTTGGTCATGATGATGTCCTTCAGGACTTCCGGCAGCTCCAGCTTTTCCAGCGACGGAATCTCGGACGCGATGGTGCGGATCACCATGCCCACCTGCTGCTGCTGCACGAAGACGTTGACGCGGAAGCGGCACACCTCCGGTAGCGAAATCGCAAAGTTACATTCCAGTTCAGCGTCGAACTCGGCCTTCTGCTTGTCGTTCATGATGGACAGCGCCAGCGCGCGGGTGACCGCGCCGGTCAGCTTCTGCTGGCTGAGCGCCTTCATCGCGCCCTGCGCCTTCATGCTGGGCGGGAAGTCTGCTGCAATGAACAAATCCGAGCCGCCGGTGTGGTGCATCACCTTGAGCAGCTTGTGCAGGTAGGCCTGCGCTTCTTCGGGACCAAATGTGGACGACATACATGCCTTTCATGGGTTACGCTGCATTATAGGCACAGCATTCCGCTACAATAACGCAACTTGGTGGACATTCATTGCATCCAAGCATCGCCTGTGTTCAAATATATTTATGACACTGACCGAACTGAAATACATTGTTGCCGTGGCAAGGGCGAAGCACTTCGGACACGCGGCCGAAGCCTGCTATGTCGCCCAGCCCACGCTATCGGTCGCGATCAAGAAACTGGAAGATGAATTGGGCGTGGTGCTGTTCGAACGGGGCGGCGCCGAAATTTCCGTCACCCCGCTGGGCGCGCAGATCGTGGCCCAGGCCGAGCGCGTGCTGGAGCAGACCGCCGCCATCAAGGAATTGGCCAAGCAGAACAAGGATCCCCTGGCCGGCCCGCTGCGCCTGGGCGTGATCTACACCATCGCCCCCTATCTGCTGCCGCCGCTGGTCAAGGGCATGATCGCCAAGGTGCCGCAGATGCCCCTGATCCTGCAGGAGAACTACACCGTCAAGCTGCTGGAGATGCTGCGCCAGGGCGAGCTGGACGCCGCCATCATGGCGCTGCCGCTGCCCGAGCACGGCATGGCCATGCAAGTGCTGTACGACGAACCGTTCGTGGTGGCCATGCCGGCCAACCATCCGTGGACCAAGCGCCGCGCCATCGCCGCCGACGACCTCAAGACCGAGAACATGCTGCTGCTGGGCGCGGGCCACTGCTTCCGCGACCAGGTGCTGGAAGTGTGCCCGGAGATGGCGCGCTTCTCGGCGCCGGGCAACGGCATGCAGCGCACCTTCGAGGGCTCGTCGCTGGAAACCATCCGCCACATGGTGGCCAGCGGCATCGGCCTGACCGTGCTGCCGCGCGCCTCGGTGCCGGACATGAACGTCAAGGATGGCATGCTGCAATTCCGTCCCTTCGAAGAGCCGGTGCCGACGCGCCGGGTAGTCATCGTGTGGCGAAAAAGCTTCACCCGCAAGGCCGCCATCGACGCCGTGTGCGAGGTCGTTGCGTCCTGCAATCTGCCGGGCATCAGCAGCATCTACGCCACCGCCTGACGGTTTTTGCGCACTGCCGCACCGGCGCGGCCGGGATTTGCGATAATCACGGCTTTCCTTCCCACCGACGCATTCATGGACAAGCTGGCGCTCTACTTTCGCCTGATCAGGCTGGACAAACCCATAGGCACCGTGCTGCTGCTGTGGCCCACGCTGTACGCGATGTGGCTGGCGGCCGACGGCGTGCCGGACTGGAAGCTGCTCGTCATCTTCACCCTGGGTACCTTCCTGATGCGCTCGGCCGGCTGCGCCATCAACGACTACGCCGACCAGGACATCGACAAATACGTCAAGCGCACGGCCCAGCGCCCCATCACCAGCGGCCGCGTCAGCGGCAAGGAGGCGCTGGCCATCGCGGCCGGGCTGTCCATCGTGGCGTTCTGCCTGATCCTGCCGCTGAACGCGCTGACCAAGCAGATGTCGGTGGCGGCCGTGCTGATCGCCGGCACCTACCCGTACTTCAAGCGCTTCTTTGCCATCCCCCAGGCGTACCTGGGCATCGCCTTCGGCTTCGGCATTCCGATGGCGTTTGCCGCCATCCAGGACCGGGTGCCGCCGCTGGCCTGGCTGCTGTTGGTCGGCAACGTGTTCTGGACCCTGGCCTACGACACCGAGTACGCCATGGTCGACCGCGACGACGACCTCAAGATCGGCATCAAGACCTCGGCCATCACCTTCGGCCGCTACGACGTGGCGATCGTCATGCTGTGCTACGCCGTGCACCTGGCCATCCTGCTGGTGTGCGGCTGGCAGCAGGGCCTGCGCCTGTGGTTCGTGGCCGGGCTGGCGGTGGCGGCCGGCATGGCCTGCTACCACTACACCCTGATCCGCAACCGCGAGCGCGATCCCTGCTTCTACGCCTTCCGCCACAACAACTGGCTGGGCGCGGCCGTGTTTGCCGGCGTGGTGCTGGACTACGCCTTCCGCTGAAGCGCCCCGCGCCGCGCCGCGCGCACGATTGCGCGCACGCAAGTCGGCAGCTTGGCCGATACTGATGCTGCGCACTCCCCTTCCACATGCATACAGACGAGGTCATCATGGAACAAAAGCAGCCCAACGGCCACGACGCCATCCACGACAGCCAGGCCGCCAGCACCGTCGCCCGCGACAAGCTGATGAGCGAACTGAAGAACGCCATCGGCGAGGCGGAGACCTGGCTCAAGGATGCCGCCGCGCAGGACAGCATCACCGACAGCGAAACCCGCGCCCGCTTCAACGCCACCCTGAACACCGCCCGCAACGACTTGCGCCAGTTGGAAGACAGCCTGCTGGCCGGCAGCCGCAGCCTGCTGCAAAGCTGCGACGGCTACGTGCGCGAGCATCCCTGGAAAGCGGTCGGCCTGGTGGCCGCCGCCGGCTTCCTGTTCGGCATGCTGGTGGCCAACAATAAGCGCTATTGAATGCGGGCGGGATTCCGCCGGACGTGCATCACGGCGATTACGCGCATACGAACGGGCTCTGCCACGTCGCCGCTGGCGGCTGGGGTAAAAACAAGGGGCAGCATCAGCGTCGACTACGCGCCAACGCGGCAGCCTCGACCTCATCCCAATGCAAGACATCGTCCGGGGCCGCATCGGTTTTCGCCCGCCTGCGATCCAGTTCGCGCCACGCCCCAAAGCTGAAAATTCTTTGTCGGGAAATGAAGAGAAAACGATATACTCAATATTGCCAAGCATTCTACATCGCATAAAAACGAGGAGACACTCATGATGTACAAGGCAATACGCGCAGCCGCCCTGGGTGGCCTGCTCGGCGTGCTGGTGTGCGCCTGCAGCAAGAGCCAGGCGCCCGCCGCGGCCGACAACGGCGCCGCGGCGGCGTTCCAGAAGCAGCTCCAGGAACAACTGCTGGACGCCAAGCCCGGCAGCGTGATCGCGATCCCGGCCGGCACCTATCACCTCGATACCGGCCTGCAGTTGCGCGCGGATGGCGTCACCATCCGCGGCGCCGGCCGAGAGAAAACCATCCTCTCCTTCAAGGACCAGGTCGCCGGGCCGGAAGGCTTGCTCGTCTATGGCAACAACTTCACCATCGAAAACCTGACCATCGAAGATGCCAAGGGCGACGGCCTGAAGATCAACGACGGCGACAACGTCACGATACGCGGCGTCAAGGTGCAGTGGACCGGCGGCTCCAAGGTCAGCAACGGCGCCTACGGCATCTACCCGGTGAAGAGCAGGAACGTGCTGATCGAGGACAGCGTGGCCATCGGCGCATCCGACGCCGGCATCTACGTCGGCCAGTCCAACGGCGTGATCGTGCGCCGCTGCCGCGCCGAGGGCAACGTGGCCGGCATCGAGATCGAGAACACCGTCAACGCCGACGTCTACCAGAACGTGGCGACCAACAACACCGGCGGCATCCTGGTGTTCAACATGCCCAACCTGTCGCAGCCCGGCCACAGCACCCGCGTGTTCAAGAACCAGGTCGGGCAGAACAACCTGGGCAACTTCGCCGCGCGGGGCACGGCCGTGGCCAGCGTGCCGGCCGGCTCGGGCGTGGTGATCAACTCCAACTCGCGGGTGGAAATCTTCGACAACGACATCAGCGACAACCAGACCGCCAACGTCATCATCTCCAGCTACCACTCGACCGGCTACTACACCGAGAAGGGCGTGGCGGCCAACTACGATCCCTACCCGAAAGCGATCTACGTGTACGGCAACCGCTTCAAGGGCGGCGGCGACGCGCCCGACGGCCTGGACCTGAAGGCGCTGAAGGTGGCCATGTACGGCCTGGGCGGCCACTTCCCCGACGTGCTGTGGGACGGCTATGTCGACACCCGGCTGCTGGTCAAGGGCCAGTTGCCGGCCGACCAGCGCATCTGCGTGCAACGGGATGCCGAAGTGCTCAACGCCGACGGCCCCAACAAGTACAAGAACCCCAGCAAGGACAGCGCGCCGTTCCGCTGCGAACTGGCCAAGCTGCCGCCGGTCACCATCGCCCAACTCGCCGCCCAGTCATGATGTCCGTTTTTTCTCTCCCCCCGCTGCGCGCGCTGGCCGCAGCGGCGGCCATGCTCGTCCTGGCGGCCTGCACCCCGGGCCAACCGTCCGTCACCTTCATCGAGCAAGGCAATCCCGATAAGCTCAGCGACTGGCATTTGATGGCGGTGACCGGCGGCCGCCTCAAGCTGAACCAGGACGTGGTGCCCTACGACCTCAACACGCCGCTGTTCAGCGACTACGCGCAAAAGCTGCGCACCCTCTGGATGCCGAAGGGGAAAAGCGCCGCCTACAGTGCCGACAGCACTTTCGACTTCCCGGTCGGCACCATCATCAGCAAGACCTTTTATTATCCGAAAGCGGCCGGCACCGACCGCGCCGTGCTGGCCACCGCCGACAGCGGCAAGAACGGCGGCGACCAGCTCGACCTGGCCGCCGTGCGCCTGGTGGAAACGCGCCTGCTGGTGCGCCGTTCCGGCGGCTGGGTCGCCCTGCCTTACATCTGGAACGCCGGGCAGACCGAGGCCACGCTGGCGCGCACCGGCGGCCAGGTGCCGCTGACTGTCATCCACGACGACCGGCGCGTCAACAAGCTGACCTACGTGGTGCCCAATGTGAACCAGTGCGCGTCCTGCCACGTCGCCGACATCCAATCGCGCCAGTTCCAGCCCATCGGGCCGAAGGCGCGGCACATGAACCGGTCCTACACGTATGGGGGCGTAAGCCAGAACCAACTCGACTACCTGGTGAAGATAGGCTACCTGAGCGGCGCGCCGGCCCAGGCGGCGACCGCGGCGCCGCACAACGCCAACTGGCGCGACACGTCCCAGCCGATCGACGCCCGCGCGCGCGCCTACCTGGACATCAATTGCGCCCACTGCCACAACGACAAGGGCGGGGCCAACACCACCGCCCTGCACCTGAACATGGGCGCGCCGGCCGACCTGCACCTGGGTGTATGCAAGCCGCCGGTGGCGGCCGGCGCCGGCACCGGCGGCCGCAGCTACGACATCGCGCCCGGCAAGCCGGACGACTCCATCATGCTGTTCCGCGTGAACTCGGCGGACACCGGCATCATGATGCCGGAACTGGGCCGCGGCTCGACCCACCAAGAAGGCGTGGCCCTCTTGCGGGAGTGGATCGCCGCCATGCGGCAGGGCTGCGATCGCTGAGGGAGGTGGGTGTGGGGGTTGTAGTCCGGGCCGACGCCTCGTTTTGTCTCGTTTTGCCTCGCCCACTGCCTCGCCACGGACCCGGTGCTTAGCTGACAGCGCCCAACTGCTCGCCCAGCTCCTTGCCGCGCGCGGCGGCAGCTTTCATGGCGGTGATGATGGCCGCCTTGACGCCGCTGCCCTCCATGCTGGTCAGCGCGGCGTAGGTGGTGCCGCCTTTCGAGGTCACGCGCTCGCGCAGCAGCGACACCGGCTCGCTCGATTGCGCCGCCAACTGGGCGGCGCCGGTGAAGGTGGCCAGCGCCAGTTGCTTGCCCTGCTCCGCGCTCAAGCCCATTTCCTCCGCCGCTTGCTGCATCGCTTCGATGAAGTAGAACACATAGGCCGGGCCGCTGCCCGACACGGCCGTCACCGCGTCGATCTTGGCTTCATCGTCCAGCCACACGGTCGGGCCGACCGCGCGCAGGATGTCGTCGGCCAACTGGCGCTGGGCGGCGCTGACGCCGGCCGTGGCCACCATGCCGGTGATGCCCATGCCGATCAGGGCCGGGGTATTGGGCATGCAGCGCACGATGGCGCCGTAGCCGCCCAGCCAGCGCGACAAATCGGCCGCGCGGATGCCGGCCGCGATCGACACGATCAGCGGCTGCCGGGCCGGGGCTATCAGCGGCAGCAACTGGGCCGCCACCTCGCGCATGCTCTGCGGCTTGACCGCCAGCACGATGGCGTCGGCGGCCGTCACCGCCGTATCGGCGGCCGGCGCCGTGCTCACGCCGAATTGCGCGTGCAGCCGGGCCAGCGCTTCGGCGTGGGGATCGGCCACATGGATGTTGGCGCCGTCGGTCAGCTTGTTGGCCAGGCCGGCGATCAGGGCGGAGGCCATGTTGCCGCCGCCGATAAATGCTATCTTCATGTTTCAACCTTGTGGTAGTTACGTGCACCAAAAATCGCGCTGCCGACCCGCACGATGGTCGCGCCTTCAGCGATGGCCGCCCGCAGGTCGGCCGACATGCCCATGGACAGCGTGTCCAGCCCCAGTCCTTCCGCGTTGAGCTGCGCGTACAGCGCGCGCAACTGCGCGAACGGCGCGCGCTGCTGTTCGAAATCGGCGGCAGGCTCCGGGATCGCCATCAGGCCGCGCAGTTTCAGCTTGGGCAGCGCGGCGATCTGGTGGGCCAGCGCCGCCACCTCGGCCGGGGCCAGGCCGCTTTTGCTGGCTTCGCCGCTGATGTTCACCTGCAAACAGATCTGCAAGGGCGGCAGGCCGGCCGGGCGCTGCTCGGACAGGCGCTGGGCGATCTTTTCGCGCTCGACCGTGTGGACCCAGGCGAAATGCTCGGCGATCGGCCGCGTCTTGTTGCTCTGGATGGGGCCGATGAAATGCCATTCCAGCGGCGGCGCGCCGCATGCCTGCAGCGCGCGTATCTTGTCCAGCCCTTCCTGCAGGTAGTTCTCGCCGAAGGCCCGCTGGCCGGCCGCCACCGCCTCCAGCACCGCTTCCGGGCCGAACGTCTTGGACACCGCCAGCAACTGCACGGTATCCGCCGCCCGGCCTGATTCTTGGGCGGTGGCAACAATTGTCGCGGTGATGTCTTGCAAGTTCTGGCGGATCGGGGACATAATCATCGAGTAAAAATCTAGGCACAGGGATTATAAATGGACATCTCCGAACTTCTCGCATTCTCCGTCAAGAACAAGGCTTCGGACTTGCACCTGTCCGCCGGGCTGCCGCCCATGATACGGGTGCACGGCGATGTCCGCCGCATCAACCTGCCGCCGCTGGAGCACAAGGAAGTGCACGGCATGATTTATGACATCATGAACGACGGCCAGCGCAAGACCTACGAGGAAATGCTGGAAATCGACTTCTCGTTCGCGATTCCCGGCCTGGCGCGCTTTCGCGTCAACGCCTACAACCAGGAGCGCGGCGCCTCGGCCGTGCTGCGCACCATCCCGTCCAAGATCCTCAGCCTGGAAGACTTGAACGCGCCCAAGATCTTCGCCGAGTTCGCGCTCAAGCCGCGCGGCCTGGTGCTGGTGACCGGGCCGACCGGCTCCGGCAAGTCGACCACGCTGGCGGCCATGATCAACCACCTCAACGAAAACGAGTATGGCCACATCCTGACCATCGAAGACCCGATCGAGTTCGTGCACGAGTCCAAGAAGTGCCTGATCAACCAGCGCGAGGTGGGGCCGCACACCCTGTCCTTCAACAACGCGCTGCGCTCGGCGCTGCGCGAAGACCCCGACGCCATCCTGGTCGGCGAGCTGCGCGACCTGGAAACCATTCGCCTGGCGCTGTCGGCGGCGGAAACCGGCCACCTGGTGTTCGGCACCCTGCACACCTCGTCGGCCGCCAAGACCATCGACCGTATCGTCGACGTGTTCCCGGCCGATGAAAAGGAAATGGTGCGCGCCATGCTGTCCGAATCGCTGCAGGCGGTGATTTCGCAGACCCTGCTGAAAACCAAGGATGGCGCCGGCCGCGTGGCCGCGCACGAAATCATGGTGGCCACGCCGGCGATCCGCAACCTGATCCGCGAAGCCAAGGTGGCGCAGATGTATTCGGCGATCCAGACTGGCAGCTCGGTGGGCATGCAGACCCTGGACCAGAACCTGACCGACCTGGTGCGCCGCAACGTCATCAGCAGCGCGGCCGCCCGCAGCGCCGCCAAGACGCCCGACAACTTCCCCGGCTAACCACCGGGGTCAGTTCCGACATTCGGACACGGCCTCTGCTGTAGCACCGCCAACAGCAGAGGCCGTGTCCGAATGTCGGAACTGACCCCGAATGAAAGGACTCCCATGGAACGCGACCAGGCCTCCAAATTCATGTTCGACCTGTTGCGGCTGATGCTGGCCAAGAAGGGCTCGGACTTGTTCATCACGGCCGGCTTCCCGCCCGCCATCAAGATCGACGGCAAGATGACGCCGGTGTCGTCGCAAGTGCTGACGCCGGCCCACACCCTGGACCTGGCCCGTTCCATCATGAACGACAAGCAGGCCGCGTCCTTCGAGCTGAGCAAGGAAGCCAACTTCGCCATCAGCCCCGGCGACCTGGGCCGCTTCCGCGTGTCGGCCTTCGTGCAGATGAGTTCGGTCGGCATGGTGCTGCGTACCATCACCAGCGAAATCCCCAAGCTGGAAGAGCTGGGCCTGCCCGAGGTGCTCAAGGACGTGGTGATGACCAAGCGCGGCCTGGTGATCATGGTGGGCGCCACCGGCTCCGGCAAATCGACCACCCTGGCCGCCATGGTCGGCTACCGCAACGAAAACAGCTACGGCCACATCATCACCATCGAAGACCCGGTGGAATATGTCCACCCGCACAAGAACTGCATCGTCACCCAGCGCGAGGTGGGGGTCGACACCGACGACTGGGAAGTGGCGCTGAAAAACTCGCTGCGCCAGGCGCCGGACGTGATCCAGATCGGCGAGATCCGCGACCGCCAGACCATGGACCACGCCATCGCCTTCGCGGAAACCGGCCACCTGTGCCTGGCCACGCTGCACGCCAACAGCGCCAACCAGGCGCTGGACCGCATCATCAACTTCTTCCCGGAAGAGCGCCGCCAGCAATTGCTGATGGACTTGTCGCTCAACCTGAAAGGCATGATCTCGCAGCGCTTGATCCCGAAGAAGGAAGCCAAGGGCCGCGTGGTGGCCATCGAAATCATGCTCAATTCGCCGCTGATCTCGGACCTGATCTTCAAGGGCGAAATCCACGAGATCAAGGAGCTGATGAAAAAATCGCGCGAGCTCGGCATGCAGACTTTCGACCAGTCGCTGTTCGACCTGCACGAGGCCGACCTGATCACCTACGAAGACGCGCTGCGCAACGCCGACTCGGTCAACGACCTGCGCCTGGCCATCAAGCTGGAAGGCAAGGCGGCCAAGACCCGCGACCTGTCGGCCGGCACCGAACATTTGGGACTCGTCTGATGAACACCATCTTTGATCTCAGCGCCGACAGCCTGGCCGGCGCGCCCGTCCGCCTGGCCGACTACAAGGGCCAGGTGCTATTGATCGTCAACACCGCCAGCCAGTGCGGCTTCACGCCGCAGTACCAGGGCCTGGAAGCGCTGTACCAGCGCTACCGCGCGCGCGGCTTCGCGGTGCTGGGCTTCCCCTGCAACCAGTTCGGCGCCCAGGAGCCGGGCAATGCCGAGGAAATCGGCGCCTTCTGCGCAAAGAATTTCGGCGTCACCTTCCCGCTGTTCGCCAAGGTGGACGTCAACGGCGAGCACGCCCATCCCCTGTTCCAGAAACTGAAGAAGGACGCGCCCGGCCTGCTCGGCACGGAAGGCATCAAGTGGAACTTCACCAAGTTCCTGATCCGCAAGGACGGCACGGTGTACGACCGCTACGCCCCGACCACCAAGCCGGAAGACCTGAGCGCCGACATCGAAAAACTGCTGGCCGAATAACCTCACCATCGCTGCCCCATGACTCCTGCCGAACATATCGACCAGATCCCCATCGTCACCGTTTCCTACAATGCGCCGGACCTGATCGAGGCCCTGCTGCGCACCCTGCGCCAATTCTGCCCCAACCCCGTGTACGTGATCGACGGCTCGCGGCCGGAGGTGGCCGCGCAGATCGACCTCGTCACCCAGCGCTACCAGGACGTGCGCTTCATCCCCTTCGGCTACAACATCCACCACGGCCCCGGCATGGCCTGGGCGATCAACAACCTGGACCTGCAAGGCCGCGTGCTGTTCCTGGACTCGGACGTGGAAATCCTGCACGGCGACTTCCTGTCCTCCTTGAACGCGCACCTGCAGCCGCACATGTACGGCGTCGGCGACGTCGCCCGGGTCACCGAGGCCGGCATCGGCCGGCCGGACGGCAACATCCCCTACCTGCACCCGGCCTGCATGCTGTGCAACGTCGAGGTGATGCGCCAGTGGCCGCTGCCGATCAAGCACGGCGCGCCCATGCTGCAAACCATGATCGCCCTGCAGCGCGCCAACCGCAGCGACCTGGTCAGCAATGTCAACTGGGTGCTGGCGGATTTCGGCGCCGAGATGGCGCGCCGCTACATCAAGCACCACTGGCAGGGCACGGTCAAGCGCACCGGCGGCTACCACTACGACCTGCCCGATTCGGGCGCCGCCGTCGATCCCATCCTGCTGGCGCTGGCCCCGGTCGACGCGCAAAAGATCGTCGACATCGGCTGCGGCGACGGCAGCTACGCCAAGGCCTACCGGCAGCGCAACCCGGTGTGTAACTACACCGGCGTCGAGCTGAACGCGGCGCTGGCGGACAAGGCGCGCCCGCACTGCGACTTCGTCTTCAACGAAGACATCGAACAGGCGTCGCCGCAGTTGTTCCGCCACGTCGCCCAGGCCGACCTGTGGATACTGGGCGGCGTGCTGAGCGAAGTGCGCGATCCCTGGGCCGTGCTGGCCGCGATCCGCCGGCACTGCGCGCCCAACGCGCGGCTGCTGGTTTCGTTCCGCAATTTCCAGCACTGGGGCATGCAGGCCCGCCTCAGCGGCGGCGACATCCGCTACGTCGAGGGCGGCGCGCTGCAGCGCCAGGAACTGCGCGTGTACACGCGCGGCAGCATGCTGGAAATGCTGGCGCAAAGCGGCTTCCGCCTGCTCGGCGGCTCGCCGGTGATCAAGGAGAACCCGGCCGCCGACATCATCCTGCCGCTGATACGCCAACTGGCGACGGCAGCCGGCGCCAACGCCGACCTGGCGGTGGACGACGCCCGCGCCGCCGAATTTGTGATCATCGCGCAGGCGATCTGACCATCACGCGCTTGAAAGACTTCCGATGGCATCAAAAAAAATACTGATCGTCTGCAGCCACTTCTGGCCATCCCTGGGCGGGCTGGAAACCAGCATGGGGCAGCTCGGCGAAGAACTGATCGCGGCAGGCTATGCGGTCAGCGTCATGACGATCGCCTACTCGGCGCGCACCAGCGACCAGCGCAACGGCGTCAAGATCCTCAGCGTCGAACAGCCCGAGTTCCCGCAGGCGATACGCAAGGCGGTCGGCTCCGGCAAATACGACGCCTGCATCCTGGTCCAGGACCCGCTGGGCGCGATCATCTGGAGCGTGGAACATCTACAGCCGCACCGCCGCACACGTTTGCTGATCCAGCCCATCATCAACGAGGACGGCTACAGCCGCTGGCACGAGAACGCCGACTTCCGCCAGCGCCTGGCGACCATCCTCACCACCGCCGACGCCGCGCTGACCATGACCCGCAAGGGTCCCGACCAGCGCTACATGGAGTCGGCCCGCATCGCCTCGACCTACCTGCCGAATGCCTGCTCGCTGGTGCCGCCGGCCGGCGATTTCCGCCAGCAGTTCAACATCCCCGCCGACCGCTTCATGATCCTGCATGTGGCCAACCTGTACTGGGTCAAGAACCACATCGGCCTGATCGACGCGCTGGCCGACATGCCGGCCTCGTGGCAACTGGTGATGATAGGGATGCCGGGCCAGGCCGACTGCGTGGAGGCGACGCGCGCCAAGCTGGCCAGCCGTCCCGAAATCCTGTACATCCCCGGCCTGCCGCCCGAATGGGTGTCGGCCGCGATGGAAGCCGCCGACACGGTGGTGCTGGCCTCGCACGGCGAAGGCTCGCCGATCACCCTGCTGGAAGCGATGGCACACCGCAAGCCGTGGCTGGCCACGCCGCAGTGCGGCGCCGCCAACGACCACCTGGGCGGCGTGATCTGCAAGGTCGACGATTTCCCGCACTACCTGCGTCAACTGGCGGCCAGGCCGGCGCTGCGCCAGGCGCTGGGCGAGATCAGCTACCGCCACTGGCAGGAATGCTACAACTGGCCGGTGGTGCGCCAGGGCTGGGTGGACCTGATCGAGCGCGGCGCCCTGCGCCGTTCCTTTGCGCCGTCGGTGGAACTGCAGGCGGAAATGCAGGCGCTGCTGCGCACCATGGATGCCGGCCAGCCGGCGGTCGACTTCTCCGTGTTCCACGTCGACACCTACCGCAGCGGCCCGATACGCTTCGGCTGGCTGGGAAACATCGGCGCGCTGCAGGCGCAGATCCACGAGTTCCTGATACCGGCCATGCGCGACGATCACCGCGTGTCCTTCCTGACCGAGGAGAACACGCCGCAGGCGGTGGCCGAATTCCTGGGCGGGATCGACGTGCTGGTGCTGACCGGCGACCAGCCGGACCTCGCCACCACCGTCCGGCAGGCGATGGCCTGCGGCGTGTTCCCGGTGGCGATCCGCGCCGGCGACGCCGCCCGGCTGATCGAGCATGAAAAATCGGGCCTGCTGGTCGATGCCAACGCCGACGCCCTGTACCAGGCCTTGAGCTGGTGCGCCGAGCACGGCGACGAAGTCAGGCGCTGCGGCTACCGGCAAGCGCAAATGCTGGCATTGCAAAGCTGACGCCGGGCGCCGCGCTGCGGGCGTCGCACAGGTCCAGGTTCCAACTCAGGGGCGCCGCGTTGTTGGCCCATGCCGAGCGCGGTGCCGGCCCGCCCTTGCCGCTGATGCGCCAGAGGGACGCCGGCATTTGGCGCACATGGCGGCCGACGCAGGCGCTGACGATCTCCCCCAGCAGCGCGGGGTCCGCCACCTTCTGCGCTAGCCGCATCACCAGCGGCATCGCGTGCTCCAGCGCCGCGATGGCCACCTCGCGCGAACTGAAGGCGGTCAGTGGCGAGAAAAACTCGGCCAGCATGCCGCACGGCGCGCCGTCCAGCAGCGCCGACAGGTATTTGCGCTTGATGGCGAGGTCGCGCTCGAACTGTAACTGCCGCTGCCTGCGTCCCACCTGGTTGGCGTGCTGGCGATAGCGCGTCAGCGCCTCCGGCAGATTGGCATAGCGCTTGCCCAGCAGCGCGCCGCGGCACCAGATATCGTAGTCTTCCGCGAAATCCAGGCGCGCGTCGTACCGCCCCACGTCGTCAAAGAAGCTCTTGCGCAGCATGGTGGCGGGGTTCGACAACGCCGAGCATTGCACCAGCATGGTCTTGATCGCCGCGTCGCCGGCCGGCTTGGCCAGCAGGTGGTCGGGGCGCGAACCGTCGTCGTAGAACAGCTCTATCGTGCTGCCGCAGACATCCACGCGCGGATGTGCCTCCATGAACGCCAGTTGCTTTTCCAGGCGTTCGGGCACGGCCAGGTCGTCGGCATCGATGCGGGCGATGTAGGGCGACGTCACGCGCGCCAGGCCGTAGTTGGCCGAGCCGGCCACGCCCACCTGCTGCGGCAGATGATGCACCTGCAGCGGCAGACGGTCGCGGTATTGTTCGGCGATGGCCGCCGTGTCGTCGCCGGAGCCGTCGTTCACCAGCAGCACGTCGAAGTCGCGGAAGGTCTGCCGCGCCAGCGAGTCCAGCGTGGCCGCCAGGGTGGCGGCCGCGTTGTGCGCGGGGATCAGGACGGTAACTATTGGCATGCAGCGCCCTCTCAAGCCAACGCGCGGTCGACCAGTTCGATCCAGTGCATGACCGGCGTATCGGTGCCCGACTGTAGGTGCGCGCTGCAGCCGACATTGGCCGAGACTATCGTGCCGGCGCCGGTATCGTGCAGGTTGGCCAGCTTGCGGTCGCGCAGTTGCAGGGACAGCTCCGGCTGCAGGATGGAATACGTGCCGGCCGAGCCGCAGCACAAATGGCTGTCCGCGCACAGCACGACGTCGACGCCGATGGCGCGCAGCACGCCTTCCACCTTGCCGCGTACCTGCTGGCCATGCTGCAGCGTGCAGGGCGGGTGGTAGGCCACGCGGCCCGCGCCGTTGCGGCGCGCGCGCTGCGCCAGCTCCTGCTCGAATTGCGGCAGGATTTCGCTCAGGTCCTGGGTCAGCGCGGCGATGCGCGCCGCCTTCACCGCGTAGGCGCCGTCATGCGCCAGCAGGTGGCCGTATTCCTTGACCGTCGCGCCGCAGCCGGAGGCGGTCATCACGATGGCTTCCACGCCCGGCCCGCCGCCGGCCGGTTCTACATACGGCCACCACGCATCGATATTGCGGCGCATGTCGTCCAGCGCGGCGTCCTGGTCGTTCAGGTGGTGGCGCAGCGCGCCGCAGCAGCCCGCCTTGGGCGCGACCAGCAGTTGCACGCCCAGCGCATCGAGCACGCGCGCGGTGGCGGCGTTGATGTTGGGCGCCATCGCCGGCTGCACGCAACCGTCCAGCACCAGCATCTTGCGCGCGTGCGCGCGTGCCGGCCATGCGCCGGCGCCTTGCCGCCGCGGGATCTTGTCCTGCAAGGCCGGCGACAGCAGCGGCCGGAACATCTGCCCCAGGCGCAGCGCGGCGCCGAACGCCGCCTTGCGCGGCAAGGCTTTCTTCAGCACCAGGCGCTTGATGCGCTCTCCCGCCGGGCGTTCGACGCGCGCCTCCACCACCTTGCGGCCGATGTCGACCAGCCGGCCATACTTCACGCCCGACGGGCAGGTGGTTTCGCAATTGCGGCAGGTCAGGCAGCGGTCCAGGTGCAACTGGGTCTTGGCCGTGACCGGCGCGCCTTCCAGCACCTGCTTGATCAGGTAGATGCGGCCGCGCGGGCCGTCCAGCTCGTCGCCCAGCAATTGATAGGTCGGGCAGGTCGCGGTGCAGAAGCCGCAATGCACGCAGGCGCGCAGGATGGCGTCGGCCTCCTCGCCCTCGCGCGTGTGCTTGATGAAGTCGGCGAGATTGGTTTGCATAGTCAGTACATGCGGCCGGGGTTGAAGATGCCGGCGGGGTCAAAGGACTGCTTCAGGCGCGCGTGGATGTTCGCCACGGCCGGCGCCAGCGGATGGAACACGCCCACGCGCTTGTCGGCGCAGCGGAACAGGGTGGCGTGGCCGCCGGCCGCGGCCACGGTGCGGCGTATGCTGCCCGCGCGCTCCTCGGCGCAGCCGCCGCTGTCGCTGCCGGCCGCCTCGTCGTCGGCTGTCTTCAGCCAGCGCTGGGCGCCGCCCCACTCGATCAGTTGCTCGCCGCGCAGGATGATGGCGCTGGCCGCCGACGGCACGGACAGCCGCCACAGGCTGCCGCCGCTGAAGTAGGAATGCGTCTGGTCGCGCAGCGCCGCCCAGAACTGCGGGCCGTCCGCCATCGCCTCCCCGCCCAGCTTGCGCTGCGCTGCCGCCACCGCCGCGTGCGCGCCGGACAGCCGCAGCGACAGCACGCCCTGGTGCCAGCAACTGGCCGAGATCGGCAAAGGCTGGCCGCCCCACTCGTTCAGGCGGCGCAGGGCGTCGATCTCGCCCAGCGCGAAGCGCAGGCTGGCTTCGCCCGGCGGCACCGGCAGCACCTTCAGCGACACTTCCAGGATCAGGCCCAGGGTGCCCATGGAGCCGGCCAGCAGGCGCGCCACGTCGTAGCCGGCGACGTTCTTCATCACCTGGCCGCCGAAGCGCAGCGCTTCGCCGCGGCCGTCCATCAGCACGGCGCCCAGCACGAAGTCGCGCACCGCGCCAGCGCTGGCGCGGCGCGGGCCGGACAGCGCGCTGGCCACCACGCCGCCGATGGTCGCGCCCGCGTAGCGCGGCGGCTCGAAAGCCAGCATCTGGTGGTGCTGCGCCAGCAGCGCTTCGATCTCCGCCAGCGGCGTGCCGCAGCGCGCGGTGATCACCAGTTCCGTCGGCTCGTAGGCGACGATGCCGCTGTAGGCGCGCGTGTCGAGAATCTCGCCGTTGAGCGCTTGCCCATACCAGTCCTTGGTGCCGCCGCCGCGCAAACGCAGCGGATGGCGCTGCGCGCTGGCGGCGCGGATGCGCGCGCTGAACTGCCGGGCGATATCGGAATAGCTGTCGGTCATGGTCAGAATCGCGGCAAGTGGGCGAACGGCAGCGCGCCGCCGCTGACGCGCATCTTGCCGAATTCGGCGCAGCGGTGCAGCGTGGGGATGGCTTTGTCGGGATTGAGCAGGCCCTGCGGATCGAAGCTGCGCTTGACCGCAAAGAAGGCTTCCAGCTCGGCCGGCGCGAACTGCACGCACATCGAATCGATCTTCTCGATGCCGACGCCATGCTCGCCGGTGATGGTGCCGCCCACCGCCACGCACAGCGCCAGGATCTCCGCGCCGAAGGCTTCGGCGCGCTGGAACTCGTCGGGGATGTTGGCGTTGAACAGGATCAGCGGGTGCAGGTTGCCGTCGCCCGCATGGAACACGTTGGCGCAGCGCAGGCCGTACTTGGCTTCCATCGCCGCGATGCCGGCCAGGACTTCGCCCAGCCGCTTGCGCGGGATGGTGCCGTCCATGCAGTAGTAGTCGGGCGAAATGCGGCCCGCCGCCGGGAAGGCGTTCTTGCGGCCGGACCAGAAGCGCAAGCGCTCCGCCTCCGACTGCGACACCGCGATGGCGCTGGCGCCGGCTTGGTCCAGCACGGCCGACATGCGGGCGATTTCCTCTTCCACTTCTTCCGGCGTGCCATCGGCCTCGCACAGCAGGATGGCGGCCGCCCCGGTGTCGTAGCCGGCATGGACGAACGGTTCGACCATGCGCGCGGAAGTCTGGTCCATCATCTCCAGCCCGGCCGGGATGATGCCGGCCGCGATCAGCGCGGCCACCGCGTGGCAGCCCTTCACCACGTCATCGAAGGAGGCCATGATGACGCGCGCCGTGGCCGGCCGGGGCACCAGCTTGACCGTGACTTCCGTGACGATGCCCAGCATGCCCTCCGAGCCGATGAAGACCGACAGCAGGTCCAGCCCCGGCGCGTCGAGCGCCTCGCTGCCCAGCTCCACCACCTCGCCCTCCATGGTCACCATGCGCACGCGCAGCACGTTGTGCACCGTGAGGCCGTACTTCAGGCAGTGCACGCCGCCGGAATTCTCCGCCACGTTGCCGCCGATGGTGCAGGCGATCTGCGACGAGGGATCGGGGGCGTAGTACAGGCCGTGCTGCGCCGCCGCTTCCGAAATCGCCAGGTTGCGCACGCCCGGCTGCACGACGGCGGTGCGCGCATACGCATCCATGCGCACGATGCGGTTCAGGCGCGCGGTCGACAGCACCACGCCGTCGGCGATCGGCATCGCGCCGCCGGACAGGCCGGTGCCGGCGCCGCGCGGCACGATGGGCACGTTCAGCTCGCGGCAGACCTTGAGCGCCGCGACGACTTGCTGCTCGCAGTCCGGCAGCACGACGATCATGGGGAGCTGGCGATAGGCGGCCAGACCGTCGCATTCGTAGGGGCGCGTGTCTTCGGGATCGGACAGCACGGCGCGCGGCGGCAGCACATGCCGCAGCGCGGCGGCAAGCTGGGCGCGACGGGCGGCGTGATCGGGCAGAGTGGTCGTCATGTCCACGATTGTAAGCACAAATCCCGGCCCGGGGCGCAGTTGCCGCCGATTTGTTGTATTCTTTCGGGCCAGTGACTCACCACACACAGGAATCATCATGGGTAACCGACTCTCGAAAATCGCCACCCGCACCGGGGACGCCGGCACAACCGGCCTGGGCGACGGCACGCGCACCGACAAGGACAGCGTGCGCATCATCGCCATCGGCGAAGTGGATGAACTGAATTCGCATCTCGGCCTGCTGCTGTGCGAAGACATGCCGGCCGAGCTGCGCGAGGAGCTGGTGACCATACAGCACGACCTGTTCGACCTCGGCGGCGAGCTGTGCATCCCCGGCTACCAGATGATCCAGGAAGCCCACGTCGAACGGCTGGACGCGCTGCTGGCCAAGTACAACGCCACCTTGCCGCCGCTGACCGAATTCATCCTGCCGGCCGGCTCGCGCGCCGCGTCGCAGGCCCACGTCTGCCGCACCGTATGCCGCCGCGCCGAGCGCGCCATCGTCACCCTGGGCAAGGCCGAGGCCATCCATGCCCATCCGCGCCAGTACGTGAACCGGCTGTCGGACCTGATGTTCGTGCTGGCGCGCGTGCTGAACCGCCATGCCGGCGGCAGCGACGTGCTGTGGCAGCACGAGCGCAAGCGCGGCTAATCAGTCGTCGAACAGCCGCGCCATCCCTTGCGCCATGCTGAGGCGCGAGGCGGCGGCCGGATAAGCGCTGCTCACCAGCGCCGCTTGCCCGCTGTCCGCCAGCTTGCGATAGAAACTCACCATGTCCGCCGCCGCCCAGCCGGCGCGGTGCGCCAGCACCATTCCCAACTGATCGGCCTCGGCTTCCTGAAGGCTGGATAAACCGGACAAGCGGATTTGCAGCGACAGGTCGCTGTCCAACCGCGCCATCACCACGTCCAGCGGAACAGCCGGCAGGCGGTTCAGCAGCATCGCTTCGGACAACGTTTCGCGGGGATGCTCGGCCACCACATGGGCCACTTCATGCGCCAGCAAGGTGGCCAGTTCGCCGTCAGTGAGCGCCAGTTGGCGCACGAAGGCGCTGCCTACCAGGATCTTCCCGCCGGCCATGCACAGCGCGTCGACATCAGTATCGCTGGTGGTGTGGACTTCCCACTGCCATTGCGCGGCCTCCGGTTTCAATTCGATAGCGGCGCGTATCAGTTCCGCGCTGATGTAGCGCAGCCGGGCCAGCAGGCGGCGGTTTTCATCGAGCTTGCCAGCGGCGGCCAGATCGACCGTGCGGTCGATGTAGCGCTCCTCCATGCTGGCATCCACTTCCTCCGCGCTGAAGAGCAATTCCTGCACCCGCCCCGATTCTGGCACCTGCGGAGAGGCGCTTGCCGCCACCAATAGCAAGCTCGCAAGGAACGGCTTCATCATGGACTCTGATATAAACTATTTATATCAATATAGACCACGCTGCGCCGGGGGCAAGGAATTTCAGGCGGCGCCGTAGCCCGGCAATAGAGCGATCTGCGTCGACAGGTAGTCCAGCAACAACCTCGCCCGCAGCGGCTGGTAACGGCGCGATGGCGACAGCAGGTGCAGCGGCTGCGATTGGCCGTGCCAGCTCGCCAGCACGCGCACCAGCGCACCACTGTCGAGCAAATCCTGCACCAGCCACAAAGGACACAGGCCGATGCCGCCGCCCGCCGCCAGGCTTTCGCGGATCGCCAGCGCGTTGTTGACGCGGTAGCGGCCTTGCGTCAACACGGTTTCGGTGCGTTCGCCCTTGTGCAGCGTCAGCACGTCGCCATCGGCCAGCCATGCGAAGCGGATGTAATCGAAGCGCGCCAGATCCTGCGGCTGCCGTGGCTTGCCATGCGCCTGCAGGTAGGACGGCGCGGCCACCAGTTGGCGCGGCGACACCGCCACCAGCCGGGCGATGGCGTCCGGCGGCAGATCACGTCCTTGGCGTACGGCGATATCAACGCCCTCCTTTACCAGGTCGACCATGCGGTCGTCCAGTATCAGCTCGATATCGACCTGCGGATAGCGGGCGAGGAAAGGCGCCAGCAAGGCGTTCAGGCGGAACTGGCCAAAGGCAGCCGGCGCGTTCACGCGTATCAGGCCGGCCGGGGTTTCGGTCTGGCCGCGCGCCTCGGCCACGGCTTCCTGGTATTCGGCCAGCACGCCCAGCGCGCGCTGATAGAAGCGGCTGCCCTGCGGCGTCGGCTGCAGGCTGGTGGTGCTGCGTTCGAGCAGGCGCACGCCCAGTTCGCGCTCCAGCGCGGCCATCAATTTGCTGACGGTGGGCTGGGTCGTGCCTTCTTCGCGCGCCACGGCGGACAGGCTGCCCAGCTCCACGGCGCGCACAAAACAGCGTAACGATCGGATGGTGTCCATCTGGCCCTCATTCCATATTTGAATGAAGTATAGTCATTTTTACCGGCTTCTACGCCATACAGGAATGATCTATCGTGAGCCCCTCAACCAAGGAGGGCATCATGAAAATCTGTATTGCCGCTGCTGCCCTGGCAGCGTTCATCGCCGTGCCAGCCAGGGCGGACAACTGGGTCGCGACCTGGCAAGCCAGCCCGCAGGCCGCCTGGGCGGCGCAAGAGTTTGCGCTGCCCACCGGCGTGCCGGCCACGCTGGAACGGCAAACGGTGCGCGAAACGGCGCGCATCAGCGTGGGTGGGCAGCGCGTGCGGGTGGTTTTTTCGAACCGCTACGGCACGCAGCCGCTGCTTGTGGGCGAAGCGCATCTGTCGCTCGCAGCGCCGGCGGGTGGCGGCGCGGCCGACCGCCGGCTGACATTCGGCGGCCAGCGCGGCGTCGCCATTCCTCCGGGCGCGCCGGTGGTCAGCGATGCAGTTGAACTGCCCGTGGCGGCGCTCGACAAGCTTGCCGTCAGCGTCTACCTGCCGGAGCGCACGCCGCTGACGACCTTCCACTGGGGCGCGCAGCAAACCGGCTACATCGCCGGCGGCAACCAGGCCGGCGCCACGCGGCTGCAGGGCGCACAGCCGCTGCATGGCCGCGCGCTGCTCAGCAGTATCTGGGTCGATGCCGCGACGCCCACAGCGGCGCTGGTGGCGTTTGGCGACTCGATCACGGACGGTAACGGCGCCACGCTGGACGCGGACCGCCGCTGGCCGGACTATCTGGCGGCTCGCCTCAGCAAGGACGGCGTGGCGGTGGTCAACGCCGGCATTTCCGGCGCACGCCTGCTGGGCGACCGCATGGGCGTCAACGCGGCGGCGCGCTTCGAGCAGGACGTGCTGTCGCAACCCGGCGTACACACCGCCATTGTGCTGATGGGGATTAACGATATCGGCTGGCCGCAAAGCATATTCGCGCCGCAGGAAGCGCCCATGACAGCCGCGCGCATGATCGCGGCCTATCGCCAACTGATCGTTCAAGCGCACGCACGCCGGGTGCGCATCATCGGCGCAACGCTGCTGCCGTTTGAAGGAACGCAGATCGATGGCTACTACACGCCGGCCAAGGACGCGCTGCGCCACCAGGTCAACCAATGGATCAGGGAGAGTGGGGAGTTCGACGCGGTAGCCGATTTTGATGCGCTGCTGCGCGATCCGGCCCACCCGGCGCGCATGCAGCCGCGCTACGACAGCGGCGACCATCTGCATCCCGGCGACGCGGGATACGAAGCGATGGCCGCCCACCTGGCGCGTCTGTTTTAGCCGTTGTTGACGACCAGGCGCGGCTCGCCGCCCAGGAAGCGTTGCTTGATCGAGGCGGTGATGCCCGCGCTGTCCAGGCCCACGCTGGCCAGCAGCTTGGCCGGGTCGCCGTGGTCGATGAATTTGTCGGGCAGGCCCAGCATCTGGATCGGCTTGACGATGCCTTCGGCCGCCATGGCTTCGGCCACCGCGGCGCCCGCGCCGCCCATGATGCAGCCCTCTTCCACCGTCACCAGGTAGTCGTGCTCGGCGGCCAGTTGCTTCACCAGCGCCACGTCCAGCGGCTTCACGAAGCGCATGTTGGCCACGGTCGCGTCCAGCGCCTCGCCGGCCGCCACCGCCGGCGCCACCATCGAGCCGAAGGCCAGGATGGCGATCTTCTGGCCCTTGCGCTTGATCTCGCCCTTGCCGATCTCGATGCTGGTCAGCTCCGGCTGGATCGCCGCGCCGATGCCGGCGCCGCGCGGGTAGCGGATCGCCGCCGGGCCGTTGTAGTGGTAGCCGGTGGTCAGCATCTGGCGCGATTCGTTTTCGTCCGACGGCGCCATCACCACCATGTTGGGGATGCAGCGCAGGTAGGCCAGGTCGTAGTTGCCGGCGTGCGTCGCGCCGTCGGCGCCGACCAGGCCGGCGCGGTCCAGCGCAAAGGTCACGTCCAGGTTTTGCAGCGCCACGTCGTGGATCAATTGGTCGTAGGCGCGCTGCAGGAAGGTCGAGTAGATCGCCACCACCGGCTTCAAGCCTTCGCAAGCCAAGCCGGCGCCGAAGGTCACCGAGTGCTGCTCGGCGATGCCGACGTCGAAGTAACGGTCGGGGAATTCCTGCTCGAAGCGCACCATGCCCGAGCCTTCGCGCATGGCCGGGGTGATGCCGACCAGCTTCTTGTCGGCGGCCGCCATGTCGCACAGCCAGTCGCCGAACACTTCGGTATAGGTTTTCTTGGATGGCGTGGCCGCCGGCTTGATGCCCTCGGCCGGATTGAACTTGCCGGTGCCGTGGTACAGGATGGGCTCGGCCTCGGCCAGCTTGTAGCCCTGGCCTTTCTTGGTCACCACGTGCAGGAACTGCGGGCCTTTCAACTGGCGGATGTTCTGCAAGGTCGGGATCAGCGAGCCCAGGTCGTGGCCGTCGATCGGGCCGATGTAGTTGAAACCAAATTCCTCGAACATGGTGGCCGGCACCACCATGCCTTTCGCATGCTCTTCCAGCTTCTTGGCCAGCTCCAGCACCGGCGCCGGCAGCACCGACTTGCCGACATTCTTGGCGGCCGCATAGAACTGGCCGGACATCAGGCGCGCCAGGTAGCGGTTCAGCGCGCCCACCGGCGGCGAGATGGACATGTCGTTATCGTTCAGGATCACCAGCAGGTTCAGGTCGTCCTGCACGCCGGCGTTGTTGAGCGCCTCGAAGGCCATGCCGGCGGTCATGGAACCGTCGCCGATCACGGCGATCGCATGGCGGTGCTCGCCCTTGATCTTGGCCGCCTGCGCCATGCCCAGCGCCGCCGAGATCGAGGTCGACGAGTGGGCGGTGCCGAAGGTGTCGTATTCGCTTTCGTCGCGCTTGGGGAAGCCGGAGATGCCGCCCAGTTGGCGCAAGGTGTGCATGCGGTCGCGGCGGCCGGTCAGGATCTTGTGCGAATAGGTCTGGTGGCCCACGTCCCAGACGATGCGGTCCTGCGGCGTGTTGAACACGTAGTGCAGCGCCACGGTCAGCTCGACCGTGCCGAGGTTGGACGACAGGTGGCCGCCGGTCTTCGAAACCGAATCCAGCAGGTAGGCGCGCAGTTCATGCGCCAGCGGCGTCAGTTGGTGGTACGGCAGCTTGCGTACGTCGGCCGGGGAATTGATGTGTTCTAGCAGGTTCATTTAAGCCTTCCGCTGCACGATTAAATCCGCGAGTTCGCGTAACCGCAGAGCTTTTTCTCCAAACGGCGCCAGCGCGGCGTGCGCGTCGAGCCGCAATTTTTCCGCCAGCGCGCGCGACGGCTCCAGGCCCAGTATCGACACATAGGTCGGCTTGTTGTCGGCCGCATCCTTGCCGGCGGTCTTGCCCAGCGTGGCCGAGTCGGCCGTGACGTCCAGCACGTCGTCCACCACCTGGAAGGCCAGGCCGATGGCGCGCGCGTACACGTTCAGCGCCTGCAGTTCCTGGTCGTCCAGGTCCTTGCCGGCCAGCGCGCCCAGCACCACGGAGGCGCGCAGCAGGGCGCCGGTCTTCAACTGGTGCATCTGCTCCAGTTGGTCCAGCGACAGGCTCAGGCCCACGCTGTCCAGGTCGATGGCCTGGCCGCCGCACATGCCGGCCGAGCCGGAGGCGTGCGCCAGCAGGCGCAGCATGGCGACCAGCCGCGCGGGCGGCACCGCATCGGCGGCCGACAGCACCAGGAAGGCTTGCGACTGCAGGGCGTCGCCGACCAGCAGCGCGGTCGCCTCGTCGTAGGCCACGTGCACCGTCGGTTTGCCGCGGCGCAGTTCATCGTCGTCCATGCACGGCATGTCGTCGTGCACCAGCGAATAGGCGTGGATCATTTCCACCGCCGCCGCCGCGCGGCTCAGCGTGGCCGCGTCGGCGCCGAACAGGGCGCCGGCCGCGTACACCAGCAGCGGACGCACCCGCTTGCCGCCGCCCAGCAGCGCATAGCGCATGGCCTCGTGCAGCTTGACCGGCACGGTGCCGGCGGCCGGCAGGAAACCGGATAAATCGTTTTCGGAGCCGGCCTGCACGGTTTTCATCCAGTCTTCGAAGGCCGCGCTCATGGCTCGCCCTCGCCGGCTGCCGCGAATGGCTTGAGCATGTCGCCTTCCAATACCTTGACCTGGGCTTCCACTTTTTCCAACTGGGCGGCGCAGAACTTCACCAGCTCCGAGCCGCGCGCGTAGGCGGCCACCGAAACTTCCAGCGGAAGCTGTCCTGCCTCCATTTGTGCGACCAGTTGTGCCAGTTCCGCCATCGCTTCTTCAAACGAGACGGGGACGGCGGCAGTCGCGTCGGCAGTTAATTTCTTAGACATAGTCACTTAGTTTTCATTGGCATAACATCATGCCTGCGCAGTAGCCCGCTATTTTAGAACAAACAGTGGATTTTACCGTACTCGCCCCCAATTTCCGTATATGCATGCATTTTTTACAGCTTGATAGAGAAAATCTGTTAGCCGCTCCTGGGTAAAAGACGGTATAATCTCCGGTTCTGTCCTAAATACCACCTCAACGCATTTGAATGCGGGTCGTCTTTACGGATTCTGTCTCTTCTTGGTTTGAATATTGATTAAGGGGGGTTTGGATGTCCGATCTGGGTACCCACGCCAAGCTGGCGCGTCCACACGCGCAACTTCCGGTAAGCGTCTATTTTGACGAAGCGCTACTGCAGCGCGAAATGCAGCAACTGTTCAAAGCCGGTCCGCGCTATGTCGGGCATGAGCTGATGGTGCCGAATATCGGCGATTTTGCGACCCTCGCCTCGGAAAACGAAGGGCGCATGCTGGTCCGTAATGCCCAGGGTATCGAACTGCTGTCCAACGTCTGCCGCCACCGCCAGGCGCTGATGTTCAATGGCCGCGGCAACGCCAACAACATCGTCTGTCCCCTGCACCGTTGGACCTACGACCTCAAGGGCGAGCTGATCGGCGCACCGCACTTCCCCGAGACGCCCTGCCTGAACCTGCCCAAGACCCGGCTGCAGAGCTGGAACGGCCTGCTGTTCGAGCAGAACGGCTACAACGTCATGGAAACGCTCAACGGCCTGTCGGTGACCAGGGACCTGGATTTCAGCGGCTACATGCTGGACCACGTGGAAGTCCACCACTGCGACTACAACTGGAAGACCTTCATCGAGGTCTACCTGGAGGATTACCACGTCGAGCCCTTCCATCCCGGCCTGGGCGGCTTCGTCACCTGCGACGACCTGCGCTGGGAATTCGGCCGCGAATACAGCGTGCAGACGGTGGGCGTGAACAAGGGCCTGCGCAAGTCCGGCTCCGAGGTGTACAAGCACTGGCAGGAGCAGGTGCTGAAGTTCCGCGGCGGCGAACCGCCGCCATACGGCGCCATCTGGCTGACCCTGTACCCGAACATCATGGTCGAGTGGTATCCGCATGTGCTGATCGTCTCCACCCTGTGGCCGGAAGGCCCGCAGCGCACCCGCAACGTGGTCGAGTTCTACTACCCCGAAGAGATCGTGCTGTTCGAGCGCGGGTTCATCGAGGCCGAACGCGCCGCCTACATGGAAACCTGCGTCGAGGATGACGAGATCGGCCTGCGCATGGATGCCGGCCGCAAGGCCCTGCTGGCGCGCGGCGAAACGGACGGCGGCCCCTACCAGTCGCCGATGGAAGACGGCATGCAGCACTTCCACGACTGGTACCGCGCCAAGCTCGATCTATAAGGTTCCCTCACCGATGCAGTCACTGTGGATGTTGTTTGCCAGTTTTATGTTCGCCATCATGGGCGTGTGCGTGAAACTGGCCTCGGCAGAGTATTCAACATCCGAGCTGGTCGTGTACCGCGGCATCGTCGGCATCCTGGTACTGGGGATTGCCATGCGCGCGCACCGTGTCCCCTTCCGCACCACCATGCCGTATGCGCACCTGTGGCGCGGGGTGGTGGGCGTGGTGTCGCTGTGGCTGTGGTTCTACTCGATCGGCAAGCTACCGCTGGCCACCGCCATGACGCTCAACTACATGGCGCCGATCTGGATCGCCGCCTGGCTGTTTGCCATGGGCTGGTGGCACGCGAAAAACCAGGTCAAGTGGCCGCTGCTGCTGGCGGTCGGCATGAGCTTCGTTGGCGTGACCCTGCTGCTGCAGCCGGCCTTCCAGGCCAATCTGCTGACGCCGGCGCTGATCGCCCTGTCGTCCAGCATGCTGTCGGCCATGGCCTACCTGCAGGTGCGCAAGCTGGGCCTGGCGGGCGAGCCGGAAAGCCGCGTGGTGTTCTACTTCGCGCTGATGAACCTGGTGGCCGGCGTGCTGGGCGTATGCCTGTTCCCCAGCAGCGACGGCGTCGCCTGGCATCCCGTGCACACCTGGCGCGGCGGCCTGCTGTTGCTGGGCGTAGGCATTTGCGCCACCATCGCCCAAGTGTCGATGACGCGCGCCTACCGGCTGGGCAATACGCTGGTGGTGGCCAACCTGCAGTACACGGGCATCGTGTTTTCCTCGGTGTGGGGCGTGATCGTGTTCGGCGACGTGTTCGGCTGGCATAGCTGGGCCGGCATCGGCATCATCCTGGTTTCCGGCGTGGCCGCGACGTTTTACAATACGCGCAATACCGAACGCGGTAAGGCCATCGCCAATACCGATCCCATCGCCAGCGAAGTTTAAGGAGACCGCCGCATGTACACCACGCTGATCAGCGCCGCCGACCTGGCGCGGCATCTGAACGATGCCAACTGGGTCGTCCTCGATTGCCGCCATGACCTGATGAATCCGGGCGCGGGCCGCGACGGCTTTGCCATCGGCCATATTCAGAACGCGCAGTTCGCCAATATCGATACCGACCTGTCGGGGCCGAAGACGGGCGCGGACGGCGTGTTCCGCGGCCGCCACCCGCTGCCGGACCGCGCGCAACTGATCGAGACGCTGCGCGGCTGGGGCATCAACAACGACACGCAGGTGGTGGCGTATGACGCGCACGGCGGCATGTTCGCGGCGCGCCTGTGGTGGCTGCTGCGCTGGCTGGGCCACGAGGCGGTGGCGGTGCTGGATGGCGGCCTGGCCGCATGGCAGTCGGCAGGCCTGGGCATGGCGACCGGGGTGACGCCGCGCGCGCGCGGCAGCATCACCGAGCGCCCCTCGCTGACGCGCACGGTGGAGGTGGCGGAAGTGGTCGCCAACCTGTCCACGCAGGCGCACACCGTGGTGGATGCGCGCGCGGCCGACCGGTATCGCGGCGAGAACGAGACCATCGACCCGGTGGGCGGCCACATCCCCGGCGCCAAGAACCGATTCTTCAAGGACAACCTGACGGCCGAAGGCCGCTTCAAGGATGCCGCGCAGTTGAAGGCCGAGTTTGCGCCGCTGTTTGCCAGCGCATCGCAAGCCATCATGCAGTGCGGCTCGGGCGTGACAGCCTGCCACAACCTGCTGGCGATGGAACTGGCCGGCCTGACCGGCGCCGCACTGTACCCCGGCTCCTGGAGCGAATGGTGCGCCGACCCGGCCCGCCCGGTCGCCACCGGCAACTAAGCTTTCCGCCGTTGCCGCGCCCAGCGCGTAACCATAAATGTTCGGGGGCGACCTTGGCAAGCGCGGCCAGGCGCTCCAGGCGTGCGCAATCCTCGCGGCTCAGTGATGATGCGCCGTCAGGAAGAGGACGATGAGCACGCCGGCGGCGATCAGCACTACTTGCGGGATGGTTTCGCGCAGGGTCGCGCGGCGCTGCATCTGCGGCATCAGGTCGCTCACCGCGATGTAGATGAAGCCTGACGAGGCAAACACCAGCACGTACGGTATCAGGCTGCTGGCGCGGTCCAGGGTGTAGTAGCCCAGCAGGCCGCCGGCGATCGCCAGCAGGCTGCACAGCAGGTTGTACACGTACGCGCGGGTGCGCGAGAAGCCGGCGTTCAGCAGCACGATGAAATCGCCGATCTCCTGCGGGATTTCATGCGCGATGATGGCCAGGCCCGTCACCAGCCCCAGTTCGGGATTGGCCAGGAAGGCCGCCGCGATCAGGATGCCGTCGGTGAAGTTGTGCATGCCGTCGCCCACCAGGATCATCCAGCCGGCCTTGCCCGCCTCGCGCTTGTCGTGCCCGTGATGGTGGTGGTGGCCGTCGTGCTCGTGGTGGTGCGAATGGCGCAGGATGGCCATCTTCTCCAGCAGGAAGAAGGCAAACAGGCCGCCCAGCAGGGTCGCGAACAGGCTGCGCGCGCTGGCCTGCGATTCGAACGCTTCCGGCAGGGCATGCAGCAACGAGGTCGACAGCATGATGCCGACCGACAGGCTGACCATGCGCTCGACCACCTTGGACAGCAGCGCGAACGAAAACACGGCGGCAGCAGTGATGCTGACTACGCCGGCCAATGTGGTCGCCAGTAAGATGGAAATGAGTATGGGATCGATGTTAAGCCTCTGCTGCCTGGTGCCGCGCACGCTGCTGAGCGCGGCCGGACGTTATTTTAACGTCCAGCCTGCATTTTTGCTGACCTTTGCTCAAAATGCCTGAATTTGCCGCCCTGCCGGCGCCAGCGCTCATAGGGCCAGCGCCAGCGACAGCCCGCCGGGGAGGACGTGGACGCCATCCTTCGGCCGGCTGTACCAGGCTGCGCCAGCCTTGATCGACGGGTTGTGCGCCGCGTACAGCCAGGTGAGGCGGTCGCCCCCGGCCAGGCCGGTGATGGCGATCTTGCCGGGGTTGCCGCCGTTGGCCCTGGCCCAGGCCACGGTGGCGTCGAGATCGGCCAGCACCTGCGCGTCGGCAGTCGCGGCGCCGCTGGCCGGACCGCTCAGGCGCGCGCACAGGTCCGGCGCCAACGCCAGGTAGCCCAGCCTGGCAAAACGGCGCGCGGCTTCCGCCAAGTGCGCGCGCGCGCCCGAGGCGGCGGAGGCCAACAGCACCACCGGCAGGTTGCTCGCGCCGGCAGGCTGGGCGCGATACATCGGTAGCGCCTGGCCGTCGACGTTGAGCGTGACCCAGCCCGCGCTCAGGCCGGCGGCGCGCACGTCCACGTGGTCCGGCAAAGTCGCTTTAGCCGGCAGGCTTTCCGCATCACGCATCAGATTGCCCCGGGATTCAGTGCGCCTGGTCCCAGTTGGCGCCCACGCCGACTTCGGCGATCAGCGGCACCTTGAGCTGCGCCACGCCGGCCATCAGTTCCGGCAGCTTGCGCTTGATGAGCTCCAGTTCCCCATCCGGCACTTCCAGCACCAGTTCGTCGTGCACCTGCATGATCATCTTGGTCTGCAGCTTTTCGGCTTCCAGCCAGTTCTGCACCGCGATCATGGACAGCTTGATCAAGTCCGCGGCCGTGCCCTGCATGGGCGCGTTGATCGCCGCCCGTTCCGCGCCCTGGCGGCGCGGGCCGTTGGGCGAATTAATCTCCGGCAGCCACAGGCGGCGGCCGAACACCGTCTCCACGTAGCCGCGCGCCTTGGCCTGCAGGCGCGTGTCATCCATGTACTGCTTGACGCCGGAGAAGCGGGCGAAATAGCGCTCGATGTAGTTCTGCGCGGCTGCGCGCTCGATGCCCAGGTTGCTGGCCAGGCCGAAGGCGCTCATGCCGTAGATCAGGCCGAAGTTGATCACCTTGGCATAGCGGCGCTGCTCGCTGCCCACCTCTTCCGGCGACACGCCGAAAATCTCGGCGGCGGTGGCGCGGTGGATGTCCACGCCCTCGGCAAAGGCGCGCAGCATGTTGGCGTCTTCCGAGATGTGCGCCATGATGCGCAGCTCGATCTGCGAATAGTCGGCCGACACGATGTGCGAACCGGCCGGCGCCACGAAGGCTTCGCGGATGCGGCGGCCTTCCGCCGTGCGGATCGGGATGTTCTGCAGGTTGGGATCGTTGGACGCCAGGCGGCCCGTCACCGCCACCGCCTGCGCATAGTTGGTGTGCACGCGGCCGGTGTGGGGATTGATCCCCTTCGGCAGCTTGTCGGTGTAAGTCGATTTCAGCTTGGACAGGCTGCGGTATTCCAGCAGCACCTTGGGCAGCGGATAGTCTTCCGCCAGCTTTTGCAGCACCTCTTCGTCGGTGGACGGCGCGCCGCTCGGCGTCTTCTTCACCACCGGCAGCTTCAGCTTCTCGAAGAAGATTTCGCCGATCTGCTTGGGCGAACCGAGGTTGAACGGCTGCTCGGCCAGCTCATGCGCCTTGGCCTCCAGCTCGGCGATGCGCTTGCCCAGTTCGGCCGACTGCTGCTCCAGCAGGCGGGCGTCCACCTGCACGCCGTTGCGCTCTATCTTTTGCAGCACCACGGAGGTGGGCAGCTCGATCTGGCGATAAATGAAGTTCAGCTTCTCGTCCGGCTCCACCTGCGAGATCATGTTCTGGTGCAGGCGCAGGGTGATGTCGGCGTCTTCCGCCGCGTACTCGGTGGCGCGGTCGATCGCCACCTGGTCGAAGGTGATCATGCTGGCGCCCTTGCCGCACACGTCCGAGAAGGGAATGGTGGTATGGTTCAGGTGGCGCAGCGCCAAGCTGTCCATGTCGTGCGTGCGGTGCGATTCGAACACATAGGATTCCAGCAGCGTGTCGTGGTGGATGCCCTGCAGCTTGATGCCGTGGTTTTCGAACACATGGCTGTCGTACTTGAGGTTCTGGCCGACTTTCAGCTTGGCCGGATTTTCCAGCCACGGCTTCAGCCGGGCCAGCACCTGCTCGCGCTCCAGTTGCGCCGGCACGCCCTGGTAGGCGTGGGCCACCGGGATGTAGCAGGCTTCGCCGGCCTTGACCGACAGCGAAATGCCGACCAGTTGCGCCAGCATGGGTTCCAGCGACGTGGTCTCGGTATCGACGGCGGTCAGCTCGGCCGCGTCGATCAGGGCCAGCCACTTGTCCAACTGCGCTTCGGTGGACACGGTTTCGTAGTTGGTTACCACCGCTTCGGCAAACAGGTCGCCATTGGCCGACACCGGCGCGGTGGCCTGCACCGTCACCGTGGTGGCGGCTGCGCCGGCCGCCGGCCCCGCCGCCGCGCTCAGCTCACGCAACAGCGTCTTGAAGCCGTACTTGGTGAAGAAGGCCAGCAGCGCCTCCTTGTCTTCCTCGCGCGCGGTCAGCGATTCGGAAATCGACACCATGTGGTCCGACAGGTCGCAATCCAGCTTCACGGTGATCAGCTCGCGGCCCTTGGGCAGCCATTCCAGCGCGTCGCGCAGGTTCTGGCCGACCGCGCCGCTGATCTTGTCGACGTTGGCGATGATGCCGTCCAGCGAATCGTACTGGGTCAGCCATTTCACGGCCGTCTTCGGGCCGCACTTGTTCACGCCGGGCACGTTGTCGACGGTGTCGCCGATCAGGGTCAGGTAATCGATGATGCGGTTGGGCGGCACGCCGAACTTGGCCAGCACCCCCGCCTCGTCCATCTTCTCGTTGGTCATGGTATTGATCAGCATGACCTTGTCGTTGACCAGTTGCGCCAGGTCCTTGTCGCCGGTGGACACCACCACGTTCAAGCCGGCCTTGGCCGCTTCCACCGACAGCGTGCCGATCACGTCGTCCGCCTCCACCCCCTCCACCATCAGGATGGGCCAGCCCATGGCCTTGACCGCCTCGTGGATAGGCTCGATCTGCAGGCGCAGGTCATCCGGCATGGACGCGCGGGTGGCCTTGTATTCGGGGTAGAGATGGTCGCGGAAAGTCTTGCCCTTGGCGTCGAACACGCAGGCGATGTAGGCGGCGGGGAAGTCGGCGCGCAGGCGGCGCAGCATGTTGACCATGCCGTGCATGGCGCCGGTCGGGTGGCCCTCCGCGCTGCGCAGGTCCGGGAGCGCGTGGAAAGCGCGATACAGGTAGCTGGAGCCGTCAACTAACAACAGAGTATTTTGCATAGGTACTAGATATGGGTGAGGTGCGCCGACAACAATGCCGACTTTGCCACGGATGGGGCATTATCGCAGGTTTTGGGGGTGCGCCGGAGCGGCAGAACCCGTGTCAGTTTGTTACAATGGACCATACATAAAAATTCTGCGGTTACTTACCCTGCTAAAGGCAACCCATCATGAAGCGCATTTCCCCACTCTGGCCTGCCCTGCTCCTGACGCTCAGCGCCCACACGGCCCTGGCCCAGTCGACCAGCAACCAGGCGCCGCCGAAACTGGAAAAGATTGAAGAAGTCGCCGACGACCCGATCACGGTCACCGCCAAGCCAGCCGCAGAAAGCAAAATCACTGAACGCCGCGACAACAGCGGCAATGTGGTCGAAGCCACCGTCAAAAGCGGTCCCAGCACCTACACCCTGCGCCCCAACCATCCGGCCGGCACCGCGCTGCCCGGCGACGCCCTGGGCAGCAGCAACCGCGGCCCGATGTGGACGGTGAAGGAATTCGACCTCGGCAAGAAGAAAAAGAAAACCCCGGAAGAGGAAGCATCGGATAACGATGCGCCAGCACCGCCTCCACCCGCCAAATAACCCGACATAGCCGGCCCGCCGCGTGCGGGCCGGCCCAGCATATAGATTCCTCACATGGCAGTTTTTACCCCGGTCTCCCTGGACGATGTCCGCCAGTGGATCCCCCAATTCCCGCTCGGCCAGGCGCTCGAGCTTAAAGGCATCAGTTCCGGCATCGAGAACAGCAACTTCTTCCTGACGACGGAGCGCGGCGAATACGTGCTCACCATCTTCGAGAACCTGAACTTCGAACAGTTGCCGTTCTACCTCAACCTGATGCGCCACCTGGCCGACCGCGGCGTGCTGGTGCCAGCCCCCGTCGCCAACGACAAGGGCGAACTGATCGTGGCCCTGCAGGGCAAGCCGGCTTCCATCGTCACCAAGCTGGAAGGCCATTCGCAACTGGACCCGCAACCCGTGCATTGCGCGGCCGTGGGCGCCATGCTGGCCAAGATGCACCTGGCGGCCCTGGACTACCCGCTGCAACAACCCAACCTGCGCGGCCTGGCCTGGTGGCACGAGACCACGCCCAAAGTCCTGCCCTACATCCCGGCAGACAAGGCGCAACTGCTGCAGGCCGAAGTCCAGTTCCAGGAAGCCTTTGCGGCCGGCGACATCTACCGGCAGCTACAGGTCGGCCCGGTGCACGCCGACCTGTTCCGCAACAATGTCATGTTCGACGGCGAACAACTGACCGGCTTCTTCGACTTTTACTTCGCCGGCTGCGACACCTGGCTGTTCGACGTGGCCGTCACCGTCAACGACTGGTGCATCGATCTCGACACCGGCGTGCTGGACACCGCCCGCGTGCGCGCCATGCTGGACGCCTACCACGCCGTGCGGCCGTTCACGGCCGCCGAGCAGGCCGCGTGGCAGGCCATGCTGCGCGCGGGTGCCCTGCGCTTCTGGCTGTCGCGCCTGTACGACTTCTACCTGCCGCGCGAGGCGGAGATGCTGACGCCGCACGACCCGAGCCACTTCGAACGCATCCTGCGCGAGCGCATCGCCCAGCCGGCGCCGGAACTGTACTGATGGATAAGCTGCCTGCACGCGTCGGCTGGGTCTGGGTCAAGCAAGGCCTGGAAGTATTCCGCAAGCAGCCGGGCGCGCTGATGGCGCTGTTCTTCTGCTGCATGTTCCTGGCCATGCTGTCGCTGTTCATCCCGCTGGTGGGCGGCATGGCGCCGCTGGTCATGGCGCCCTTGTTCAGCGTGGCCATGCTGCAGGCCTGCGCCGACATCGACCAGGGCAGGCGCGCCCTGCCGATGCTGGTCACGATAGGCTTCCGCAAGCCGGCGCGCAAGCCGCTGCTGCTGCTCGGCGTGTTGTACCTGCTGGTGATGCTGCTGTCGGTGCTGGTGCTGAGCCTGCTGGACGGCGGCGCGCTGATGCAGATGGCCACGCGCCAGATTCCGATGGACCAGGCAGTCATCGAAAACTCGCGCAGCGCGCTGTTCATTTCCTCGGCCGTCTACATGATGGGCTGGATGCTGACCTGCCTGGCGGCGCCGCTGATCTACTGGCAGAAAATGGCGCTGGCCAAGGCGCTGTTCTTCAGCGTGGTGACGGTATGGCGCGACCTCAAGGCCTTCATCACCACGGCCGTGGTGCTGTTCCTGATGTTCCAGGTGCTGACGGCGATACCGGTGCTGGTGTTCAGTTCCGCGCAGATGGAAGTCACGGCCATCTTCACCATCTTCCTGATGATGATCGTGCTGATGCACTGCACGCTGTACGCTTGCTACCGCCAGATCTTCGGCACGCCGGAAGCGACGCCGGCGGCGGTGAAGATCGACCAGTAAGCCGCCCGTCATTCCCGCGCAAGCGGGAATCCATGCGCCGCACGAGGTTCCCCATAGCGCGCTGGCGTTGCGCACTCAGCATGGACTCCCGCCTGCGCGGGAGTGACGTCAGATGCGGTCCAGCTTGGCGATGCTGAGGTCCAGCACCTTCATGCCGGCGCTGCCGAAGTTGATCTGGGCGCGGGCATTGTTGCCGCTGCCTTCGATATTCACGATCACCCCCTCGCCAAACTTGGCGTGCGCAACCGATTCGCCGATGCGCCAGCCGGAACCCGCGGCCGCCTTGTTGAACTTCTGCGCAATCGCGTTATCGGTCCCGCCGATCAGCACCGCATCGTCCCACGCCGGCTTGTTCGGGCGCGCGAACCAGCCGCCGCCCGCCTGCACGCGCGGCGTCAGCCACTTCAGCGACTCTTCTGGCAGCTCGTCGAAGAAGCGCGACTTCATGTTGTAGCGCGTCTGCCCGTGCAGCATGCGGGTCTGCGCAAAGCTGATGTACAGGCGCTGGCGCGCGCGCGTGATCGCCACGTACATCAGGCGACGCTCCTCCTCCACGCCGTCATGCTCGCGCGAGCTGCTCTCGTGCGGGAACAGCCCCTCTTCCAGGCCCGTGATGAAGACATTGTTGAACTCCAGTCCCTTGGCCGAGTGCACCGTCATCATCTGCACGGCTTCCTGGCCGGCCGTGGCCTGGTTGTCGCCCGCTTCCAGCGAAGCGTGCGACAGGAAGGCCGACAGCGGCGACATCACGGTGGCCAGCGGCGCATCGGCATCGAGCACCTCGAAGCCATCCTCGTTGACCACCGCCACGCCGGCGCTGGCCTGGGCCTGCGGACCGAGGTGGGCCGGCGCATTCTGGCCATAGCCCTCCTCCGACACGAACTGCGAGGCGGCGCTGACCATCTGCTCCAGGTTCTCGATGCGGTCGGCGCCTTCCTTTTCGGTGGCGTAGTGGGCCAGCAGCGTGCTGCGCTCCAGCACCACGCGCACCAGTTCCGGCAGCGACATCTGCTGCGTCTCGAAGCGCGTGGCTTCGATCAGCTTGACGAAGCCGCCCAGCGAGGTGCCGGCCTTGCCGGTCACATAAGGCACTGCCGCGTACAGCGAAATGCGATGCTGGTCGGCGAAGGATTGCAGCGTCTCCAGCGTGCGCACGCCGATGCCGCGCGCCGGGAAGTTCACCACGCGCAGGAAGGCCGAATCGTTGTGCGGATTGTCCATCAACTGCAAATAGGCGATGGCGTGCTTGACCTCGGCGCGCTGGAAGTAGCGCAGACCGCCGTAGACATGGTAGGGAATCCCGGCCGAGAAGAAAGCATGCTCGATCACGCGCGACTGCGCATTCGAACGGTACAGCACTGCGATCTCGCTGCGCGCGGATCCGTCGGCGATCAGGCTCTTGGTTTCCTCGATGATCCACTGCGCTTCGGACAGGTCCGAATTGGCCTCGTACACGCGCACCTGCTCGCCGTGGCCGGCGTCGGTGCGCAGGTTCTTGCCCAGGCGCTTGCTGTTATTCGCGATCAGCACGTTGGCCGCATCCAGGATGTGGCCGTGCGAGCGGTAATTCTGCTCCAGCTTGATCAGGTTCTGGACATTGAACTCACGCTCGAAAGCGCTCATGTTGCCGACGTTGGCGCCGCGGAAGGCGTAGATGCTCTGGTCATCGTCGCCGACGGCGAACAGCACGCCGCCCCGCTGGCCGCCGTGGCCGGCCAGCAGCTTCAGCCACTTGTATTGCAAGTCGTTGGTATCCTGGAACTCGTCGACCAGGATGTGCTGGAAGCGCTGCTGGTAATGCTCGCGCAGCGGCTGGTTGCGGCTCAGCAGTTCGTAGGTGCGCAACAGCAGTTCGGCAAAATCCACCACGCCTTCGCGCTGGCACTGGTCGTCGTAGAGCTGATACAGCTCGACCTTCTTGCGCTCGTCCGCGTTGTACGGCTCGATGTCGCCGGCGCGCAAGCCCTGGTCCTTGGCGTTGTTGATGAAGTACATCACATCCTTGGCCGGGAACTTTTCATCGTCGATGTTGTTCGCCTTCAGCAGGCGCTTGATGGCCGAGAGCTGGTCTTGCGTATCGAGGATCTGGAAAGTCTGCGGCAGCGCGGCATCGCGGTGATGGGTGCGCAGCAAGCGGTTGCACAGGCCGTGGAAGGTGCCTATCCACATGCCGCGTGTATTGATCGGCAACATGGCCGACAGGCGGGTCAGCATCTCCTTGGCGGCCTTGTTGGTGAAGGTCACCGCCAGGATGCCCGAGGGCGACACCTGGCCGGTTTGAATCAGCCAGGCGATACGGGTCGTCAAAACGCGGGTTTTACCGGAGCCGGCGCCCGCCAGGATCAGGGCGCTCTGGTTGGGCAATGTCACAGCAGCAAGCTGTTCCTCGTTGAGGTTATGGAGAAGATTTTGCATCCCGTGATTATACCGGGACTACACCGGGGTCAGTTCCGACATTCGGACACGAGCCCAGCCGTAGCAGGCCTCTACGGCTGGGCTCGTGTCCGAATGTCGGAACTGCCCCCGAAGTTCAGGCGGCGGGGATGGCGGTGCCGTTGCGCAGGCTGTCCTGGATGGTGTTGTTCAGCACGCGCTCGGCCTCGCGCAGGGCCTTGGCGTGTTGACGGCTCAGCTCGCCCATCTGGCGGCCCAGCTCGGCCATCGGGCGGCCGGCTTCCTGCATTTGCTTCTGCATGTCGCGCAGCGGCCCTTCCATCGCTTTCATCATGGCCAGTTGGGGCGCTATCTCGCGCTGGTACTCGGCCATCTGTTTTTGCAGCGGCGCCATTTCAGCTTGCAGCTTGGCTTGCTCCTCCTGGAAGGCCCGCATCTTTTCCGGCGTGGCGTCGGTCAGCGCGGCGCTTGCCGCTTCGCCGATCCGGCGGCCGATGGCTTCCTGCTGACGCGCGATTTTTTCCATGTCAGGCTGATGCAGCTCGATATTGCGGGCCGCCTTCCTGCCCGCTTCGTCGGCGATCTTGCCCATCTTCTCGCCGATGGCGCCCATCACTTTGCCTTGCGCATCCATTTTCTTGCCCTGCGCGTTCATCTGGTCGGCCAGTGAATTGACCGGCGCCCAGGCGGCGTCGATCTTCGCGAGCGCGGATGGGTCCTGGATCAGGTAGGTCTTGTCGCCGTCGCGGAACCACAGGAAGTCGCCTTTCACGTCGTGGCGCAGCGCGTCGACCTTGCTCAGGTCGCTGGTGTCGGCATCCACTCTCATCGTATCCTTGCCGGCGTGGACCAGGGCGTAGGAGCGGCGGTCAAAGCCGTGAAGGCGGGCCGACATGGCTGGCGGCGCAGGTGGCGCGGGGATGGCTGCGGGTGCCGGCGCGGCGGCCGGGGCAGGAGCGGCCATCGGAGCGGCGGCTGCGGCAGGCGCTGGGGCAGCGGCAGGGGCCGGAGCGGCAGCAGGCACAGGAGCAGCGGCTGACGCAGGCGAGGCCATCGCCGCTGCGGGCGGCGCGGGAGGGACGGCATCAGACATCGGCACGGCGGAAGCCGCAGGCGCAGCCGGCAAAGCTGGCGCCGCCGGAGCAGCCGGTAAGGCTGACGCCGCAGGGGCAGCCGGCAGTGCGGGCAGTGCCGGCGCAGCAGCGGCAGCCAGCACAGGCGGTGCCGACGGGGCGGGCAGATCGGCAATAGCAGGTGCCGGTGGCGCGTCGCTCAATGCCGGCGGCGCCGGCGGTTGTGGCGCGGCCTGGACGTAGAACACTGCGCCGGCAGCACACAGGCCGAGCAGGGGCAAGGCCATCTTCCAACTGACCGGTTCTACATCGGGACGCAACAGGCGTTTAATACGAGACATGAGATTTCCTCCGTGAGCCGCATGGGCTAGTTGTGTGCTATCGAACTGGAACTGGTCCAGTTGCGACAGGGCTTGCGCCAGCCGTTGCGGCTGGCCGAGCATATCCACGGCAAGGTCGTCGGCGATTTGTTCCCGCTCGATCCGTATCCTGCCCGATATGGCCCAAACACTAGGGTGATAGAACAGCACGATCTCGATCGCGCTTTGTATGAGGTTCACGAGGTAGTCGTGGCGCTTGATGTGCGCCAGTTCGTGCGCAAGCAGCGCTTCCAGCAGTTCGGCCGGCATGCCGCTCACCAGCGATGCCGGTACGAGAACGATGGGTTGCCAGCAGCCTGCGGTGATCGGGCTGTCCAGGCGCTCCGCCACGCCCAGCCGCACATGCGTCTCGATGCCGAAACGGCGCGCCAGTTGCGACAGGCGGCGCTGCCAGTAATGATCGACCGTGTATTCTTCAGGACGGGTGCGGTCGGCCACCCACTTCAGGCCGATGGCCAGGCGCAGCGACATCAGCGCCGCACCCGCCAGCCACAGGCCCACCACCCACGGCAACTGGTGGCGCAGGATGTTTCTGGCAGCCGCCAGCGTGTCGTCGCTCAGCAGCGACAGCGTCGCCTGCCCTGCCGCCGCGGCAGCGGAACCGGCGGACGACACGGCAACAACGACGGCGCCGGACGGCATACCGGCATCTGCGCCGGCAATGGCGGCGCCGGTAGAATCCGCATCAGCCAGCCGCATGATGATGCTGGACAGCGGCAGCGCCGCGCACAGCAGCATCGCCCCGCAGGCAACCGCGTAGCGCGCCTGCGGACGCGCCCGGCGCAAGGCATGCATGGCCAGCGCCACGCCCCAGCCGATCAGCAAGCCTTGCCAGATGAAATGCAGCAGCGCCCAGCCAATGGCGGGCACCAGGGCCGGCAGCATGCTGTTCATGCCCCTTCCCCTCGCAACGCGGATTGTTTGTTCATGCTGTGCTCCCAGTCGATGGATGTAGAATAAATTATCTAGACACCCGTGTCTAGAATTTTTTTTCTACTTCGCGGCGATAACGCCGCATCATCAACTGTAGCGCGGCACGCCGTCCGCCGCCGCCGGCTTGCGACGGGCGGCGGATTTCAGCGACTGGACTGCAATCAGCCCGGCCGCCAGCCGCCGCCCAGCGCCTTCACCAACTGCACGCTGGCTTGCAAACGGCGGAGCTGTATCGCCGATGCCGCGAGCTGCGCCTGCAAGGCCGCGTTCTGGTTGACCGACACTTCCAGATACGTACTCAGTCCGCCCTTGTAACGATAGTTGGACTGTTCCAGTGCCTTGCTGGCCGCGGTGGCCGCCGCCGCTTGCGTCAGGCTCTGGCGTTCCAGTTCACGCAGCGCCGCCAGGCTGTCCTCGACATCGCGATACGCCGCCAGCACCGTGTTGCGGTAGTTGGCGACCTGCTCGTCGTAAGCCGCCTGCGCCTGCTCGTTCTGCGCACGACGGCGCCCGCCGTCGAACAGAGTCAGCGCAGCGGCGGGACCGAGCGACCACGCATGACTGGGCGCCTGCAGCCAACTACCCGATTGCGTGCTGTCGTAGCCAAACGCCGCCGCCAGGCTGAAGACCGGGAAGTAAGCCGCCTTCGCCACGCCGATACTGGCGTTGGCCGCCGCCACGCGACGCTCGGCCGCGGCCACGTCGGGCCGGCGCTCCAGCAGGGCCGATGGCAGGCCGGGATCGATCGCCGGCGGCGCTAGTGTTTCCGCCAGCGGCAGCGGCGCCAGTTTGAAGCTGCTGGGGTTCTCCCCCAGCAGGACCGCAATCGCATGCTGGATTTGCGCGCGGTGCAAGCGCAGGTCGGCCGCCCGCGTGCGCGCCGTCTCCAGTTGCACCTGCGCTTGCGATACGTCGATCGCCGCCGCCGCGCCGCCCTTGAACAGATTCTCCGTCAACTGCAGGGCCTTGGCATATTCCTCGACCGTGCGGTCCAGTAGTGCCTGCTGCGCGTCGTCGCTGCGCAGGCTGAAGTAATCCGACGCCAGCTCGGCGCGCACCGACAGCTCCAGCGTGGCGACGTCCGCCGCGCTGGCCTGCCGCCCTGCTTCCGCCGCCGACGCCTGGTTGCGCACGCGGCCGAATACGTCCAGCTCATACGACAGGTCCAGGCCCAGGTTGTAATTGTTCCCGACCGGTTCCACGCCGGGTTTGAAACCGGGCGAATTGACCGAGGTGCGCGAGCGCGTCACGCCGGCACGCGCGTCCACGGTCGGATAACGGCTGGCGCCGGCGAATTCGGCCTGCGCCCGCGCCTGCTGCAAGCGCGCCAGCGCAGCCTGCAAACTCTGGTTGCCAACGCTGACCTTGTCCTGCAAGGCGTTCAGGCCATCGTCCCCATAAACTTGCCACCATTTGCCGCGCACCAGCGCATCGGCGGGCTGCGCCTGTTTCCAGTTCGGCGATTCCTGGTACGACCCAGCCGGCGGCGACGCTTCCGGCACCTGGTAGGTTGGCGCGAGCGAGCAGCCGGCCAGCCCCGCCGCCAGCAGCGACAGTACGATCAACCTGGCGCGCATCATAACTTCACCTTTTGCGGCGTGGTCTTCACCTGCGCGCCGTCGACCAGCGAATCCGGCGGATTCAGGATCACCACGTCATCGGCGCTCAGGCCATCCAGAACTTCAATGGTGGCGCCGAAATCGCGGCCCTGCTTGATGCTTTTCAGCTTCACATGGTTGGCGCCGTCCACCGTCGCCACCTGCAAGCCGGCAGAACGGAACAACACCGTGTTGGACGGCAGGCGCACCGTTTCAGCCGCGTCGGCAAACTTGAAGTGCACTTCCACGTAAGCGCCGGGGAACAATTCGCCGCTGGCGTTATCCAGCGCCAGTTCGACCTGCAAGGTGCGCGACACCGGATCGAGCGCGCGCGAGGTGCGCACCGTCTGCGCCTCGTACCTCTTGCCCGGATGTTCGTCGAAATGCAGCTCGGCCGGCACGCCCGCTTGCGCCATGGCCGAGTACTTCTCGGGCAGTTGCACGTAGATGCGCAGCTTGCGCGTGTCGGCCAGGCGGAACAGCTCGCCGCCCGCGTTCTGGCCGGCGTTGATCAGGGCGCCGGTGTCGGTGCGGCGCGCAGTGATGACGCCGTCGAACGGCGCCACCACGTGCTTGAACGATTCCAGCTCGCGCAGCCGCGCCACGTTGGCGGCCGCCGCGTCGACCGCGGCTTTCTTGGCCAGCGCATCGCCGGCTTTCTGATCAGCGTCCTGCGCGGACACCGACTGCGTGGCCAGCAGGCCCTTCCAGCGTTCGTTGGTGCTGTTGGCCAGCGCGTAGTTGGCTTTGGCGGTGGCCAGATCGGCCTCGGCCTGGCGCAGTTGCTGGTCGATTTCCGGCGTATCGATTTCCGCCAGCAGGTCGCCGCGCTTGACGCTGGCGCCGATGTCCGGATGCCAGGCTTTCAGATAGCCGCTGGTGCGCGCATAGATCGGCGCCTCCACCTGCGCCTGCACGGTGCCCGGCAAGACCAGTTCCTCGCCGCTCGCGCTGTGCGTCGGCCTGGCGACCACCACGTTGATGATGGCGCCGCCTGCCGCTTCCTGCGCCAGTGCGTTACGTGCGTGCAGGCGGGCGCCGACGCCCCACGCCGCCAGCGCCAGCGCTGCTATCGGCAAAACGATCAAAGCTTTACGAGACATGGGATACCTCCAGTTGGGATGCGGCGGTCGGCGCCTTCATGCGGCCGCGGACCACGGAAAATACGACAGGAACAAAGAACAGCGTGGCGACGGTGGCGAAGATCAGGCCGCCGATCACGGCGCGGCCCAGGGGCGCATTCTGCTCGCCGCCATCGCCCAGGCCCAGCGCCATCGGCAGCATGCCGATGATCATCGCCAGCGCCGTCATCATCACTGGACGCAGACGGCCGTAGCCGGCCTGCAGCGCGGCCTGCCACGCGCTGTCGCCGGCGTGGAGGCGCTCACGCGCAAAGCTCACCACCAGCACACTGTTGGCGGTGGCGACGCCCATGCACATGATGGCGCCCGTCAGCGCCGGCACGCTCACCGGCGTATGCGTCAGGAACAGCATCCAGACGATGCCCGCCAGCGCGGCAGGCAGCGCCGAGATGATGATCAGCGGGTCCAGCAGCGACTGGAAGTTCACCACGATCAGCAGATACACCAGCAGGATGGCGCAGGCCAGGCCGAACAGCAGGCCGTTGAAGGACGCATGCATGGTCTGCACCTGGCCGCGCACTTCGATCTTCGATCCCTTCGGCAGATTCTTGCGCGCTTCTTCCACCACGCGGTTCACCTGCGCCGACACGTAGCCCAGGTCCGCGCCCTCGGTGGTGCCGTAGATATCGATGACCGGCACGGCGTTGTAGTGGCTGACCACCGTCGGCGACGCATCGCGCTTGACGGTGGCGACGTTGGACAGTAGCTGCTGCGAACCGCCATTCGTCACCGACAGCGGCGTGTTGCCCAGGTCATTCAGCGATTGCAACTGGTGCTGCGGCGTCTGCGTGACCACGCTGTACTGCGTGCCGTTCTTCGGATCGTTCCAGAACGATGGCGCAGTCTGGAAACTGCCCGACAGCGACACCAGCAGGTTGCTGGCCACGTTCTGTTCGGTCATGCCCAGCAGTGCAGCCTTGCTGCGGTCCACGTCCACGTCGATCTGCGGATAATCGTTCTCCTGCTGGATGCGCAGGTCGGCCGCGCCCGGCACGGTGCGCAGCTTTTGCAGCAACTGGTTGGCGAACTCGCGGTTGGCCTTGACGTTGAAGCCGGTGATCTGGATGTCCAGCGGCGACGGCAAACCGAAGTTCAGGATCTGTCCGACGATATCGGCCGGCAGGAAGGAGAAGGTCACGTCCGGGAAGTCGGCATTGAGCTTCTTGCGCAGTTGATGCGTCAGTTCCGCGACCGGCGTGTGGTCTTCATGCAGGTTGATGAAGATGTCCGCATCGGCCGGGCCGACCGGCGCCGAGCTGCTGTACGCGAGGTTGATGCCGGAGTACGGCAGGCCCAGGTTGTCGACCACGTTCTTGACCTCCGCCGCCGGGACGGCCTGGCGGATGTCCAGCTCGACGCGGTCGGCCAGCGCGGCCGTTTCCTCGATGCGCGTACCGCTGCGGGCGCGCATGTGCAGCTTGATCTGGTCGCCGTTCACGCTGGGGAAGAAGTCCTGGCCCAGGCCAGGCAGCGGGCCGATGGGGAAAGCGATCAGCGCCGTCAGCGCCATGGCGCCAAGGAACACCACGGCAAATACCGGCCCGCTGCGCAGCGCCGCTTCCAGCAAGGCCTTGTAGCGCTCGCGCAGGCGCTCGAAAGCGCGCTCGAAGCCGGACTGCAAACGCGCCAGCACGCCATGTCCGTCATGCGCGCTGCCCGGCGCGTGCGGCTTGAGCAGGAATTTGCACATGGTCGGCACCAGGGTGCGCGACAGGACATACGAGGCCAGCATGGCAAACACCACCGCTTCCGCCATCGGCGCGAACAGGAATTTGGAAACGCCGGCCAGCATGAACATCGGCACGAACACGATGCAAATCGCCAGCGTGGACACCAGCGCCGGCAGCGCGATCTGCTCGGCGCCGTCCAGGATCGCCTGTTCCACGCCCTTGCCCTGCTCCAGGTGGAAGTTGATGTTTTCGATGGTGACGGTCGCATCGTCCACCAGGATGCCCACCGCCAGCGCCAGGCCGCCGAGGGTCATGATGTTGATGGTTTCGCCCAGCGCCGACAGGCAGGCGATCGACGCCAGTATCGACAGTGGAATCGACACGGTGATGATCAGGGTGCTGCGCCAACTGCCGAGGAACAGCAGGATCAGCGCGCCGGTCAGCGCGCCGGCGATGATGGCCTCGCGCACCACGCCACTGATGGCCGCGCGCACGAAGATCGATTGGTCGCTCAGCGCTTCGATCTTCAGCTCGGGCGGCAGTTGCGCGCGGATCTGCGGCAGCTTTTCGTTGACGGCGTTGATGATGTCCAGCGTGGAGGCGTTACCGGTCTTCAGCACGTTCATCAGCACCGCGCGGCGGCCGTCCAGGCGCACCATGTTGGTCTGCGGCGCGGAACCGTCGCGCACATGGGCGACGTCGCGCACGTAGACCACGCTGCCGTTGGCGGTCTTCACCGGCAGGTTGTTGAGGTCTTCGATGTTGCGCGGGCTGGAGTTCAGCTTGATGAAGTACTCGGACTGGCCGATCTTTTGCGTGCCGGCCGGGATCACCAGGTTTTGCGCGCCGATGGCCGCCACCACGTCATTGCCCGACAGGCCGCGCGCGCGCAGCGCGTTCAGGTCCAGGTCCACCTGCACCTGGCGCTGCTTGCCGCCGTACGGGAAGGGAATCGCCGCGCCCGGCACGGTGGCCAGCGCGGTGCGCAGGATGTTGTTGCCGAGGTCGTAGATCTGCGATTCCGGCAGGCTGTCGCTGGACAGCGCCAACTGCAGGATGGGCACGGTCGACGCGTTGTAGGCCAGGATCAGCGGCGGCGTCGTGCCCTGCGGCGCGAAGCCCAGCAGGGTCTGCGAGGCGCCGGTGATCTGCGAAAACGCCAGCTCCTCTTTCGCCTTCGGCTGGAAGTAGTACTTCACCACCGACGTCCCGGTCACCGATTGCGACTCGGTGTGCTCGATGTCGTTGACGATGGTCTGCGCCACCCGCTCCGAGAACAGCACCACGCGGTTGGCGATTTCTTCCGGCTGCAGGCCGGTGTACTTCCACACCACCGCCGTGATCGGGATATTAATGTTGGGGAAGATGTCGGTGGCTGTCCTGGCGATGGAATACATCCCCGACAAGACGATCAGCACAGCCAGCACCAGAAAAGTGTACGGTCGCCGCAGCGCGATTCTGACGATCCACATTCGATTGCCTTTGCCTTTCCATAAAAACGTGTATATACACGTTTTTAAGTAAAAAATAGACGGCTTCAGGAAGACCTGGCCGTCGCTAGCCCAGTTTATATCGTGCGGATAGTAGGAGTATATGCACTTAATGTCAATAAATATAAGTTCATATCCATATTACCGATTGGAGACTTATTCGGTCGGCGTGATTTCGCGCGCCACCCGCACCACCTCGCTCATGGACTGGCGCAGTTGCGGAATATGCTCGTGGCCGTACTTGTCTTCGAAGCGCTCGGTGACCGCGCGCCACAGCGGACGCGCGCGTTCCAGCACGTCCTTGCCGGCCGGCGTGACGGTGAGCAAGCGCTCACGGCGGTCGGCGCCCACGGTGACGGTCAGCCAGCCTTCGCGCTCCAGCGGCTTGATGTTGCGCGCCATGGTCGTGCGGTCCATGACCTGGCGCTCGGCCAGCGCGCTGAGCTTCATCTGGCCTTCCTTGTCGACTTTATTCAGGATGGAGAACTGCGTCAGCCGCAGTTGCATCGGACGTAAGGCGTCGTCATAGGCGCGTGTCACCGCGCGCGCCGCGCTGCGCACGGCGGCGCAACTGCATTCGAAACTCGGCTCCATGGCCGGACTCCCGTGATTGCTACAATGGCCGCATTATAGGTCAGATCACCGGAGCCGGCGCCGGCCGGCGGGCTTTAGTACAACACCACCGAGCGGATCGACTCGCCGCTCTTCATCAGGTCGAAGCCCTGGTTGATGTCTTCCAGCTTCAGGTGGTGGGTGATCAGGTCGTCGATGTTGAGCTTGCCGTCCATGTACCAGTCGACGATCTTCGGCACGTCGGTGCGGCCGCGCGCGCCGCCGAAGGCCGAACCCTTCCATACCCGGCCGGTCACCAACTGGAACGGACGGGTGGAGATTTCCTGCCCCGCCGCCGCCACGCCGATGATGATGGACTGGCCCCAGCCCTTGTGGCAGCACTCCAGCGACTGGCGCATGGTGGTGGTGTTGCCTATGCATTCGAAGCTGTAGTCGGCGCCGCCGTCGGTCAACTGGATGATGTGGTCGACCACGTTCTCCACGTTCTTCGGATTGACGAAGTGGGTCATGCCGAACTTGCGCGCCATCGCTTCGCGCGCCGGGTTGATGTCGACGCCGATGATCTTGTCGGCGCCCACCATCCTGGCGGCCTGGATCACGTTCAGGCCGATGCCGCCCAGGCCGAACACCACCACGTTGGCGCCCGCCTCCACCTTGGCGGTGAACAGCACGGCGCCCACGCCGGTGGTCACGCCGCAGCCGATGTAGCAGACCTTATCGAACGGCGCATCGGAGCGGATCTTGGCCAGCGCGATCTCCGGCACCACGATGTAGTTGGAGAAGGTGGACGTGCCCATGTAGTGGTAGATGGGCTTGCCGTCCAGCGAGAAGCGGCTGGTGGCGTCGGGCATCAGGCCCTTGCCCTGGGTGGCGCGGATGGCCTGGCACAGGTTGGTCTTCTGCGACAGGCAGAATTTGCACTGGCGGCATTCCGGCGTGTACAGCGGGATGACGTGGTCGTCCTTCTTCAGCGATTTGACGTTGGGGCCGACGTCGACCACCACGCCGGCGCCCTCATGGCCGAGGATGGCGGGGAAGATGCCTTCCGGGTCGGCGCCGGACAGCGTGTAATAGTCGGTGTGGCAGATGCCGGTCGCCTTGATCTCGACCAGCACCTCGCCCTCGCGTGGGCCACCCAGCTCCACTTCCTCTATCGTCAGCGGTTTGCCCGCCTGCCATGCTACGGCTGCCTTGGTTTTCATGTTGGTCCTTAGGGTGGTGTCGAAAGGACATCATGATAACAAAATCAATCGTGGAAGGCGTCCACCACCTTGCGCCTGCCCAGCATGAAGGCGTCGGCCACATGGCGCAGCGGCGACACGTCGACGTCCGACTTGCCGGCGCGGACCAGCGCGGCGAAGCGCTGGTACAGCGACGGGTATTCGGCCTCTTTCTCCAGCGGCTGCTCGGCGCCGTTGATCCACAGGCGCGCGCCGCCGTCGGTCAGGCGCACTTCGCCCTGGGCGGTGGTGACAATGATGTCCCAGCTCTGCTTGCCGGTCTGGCGCCAGTCGAACTCGGCGTGCACCGGCATCGCGTCGGCATTCTGGAAATGCAGGTCGGCGGCGATGGGGGCGTCGCGGTTTTCCGGGAACTCCAGCGCGGCCTTGGTCAGGAACACGGCCGACGGCAGGATTTCGGTGACGATGGACAGCGCGTTGATGCCCGGATCGAACACGCCCAGGCCGCCCGCCTGCCAGATCCATTCCTGGTTCGGGTGCCACTGGCGCACGTCTTCCTTCCAGATCACATGCATGGAGGTCGGCGCGTTGGCGGCCAGGTGGGCCTTGGCCGGCTGCACGCCCGGCGCATAGCGCGAGTGCCAACTGGCGAACAGGGTCACGCCTTTTGCGGCGGCCATGTCCGCCAGGTCGGCCACTTCCGACAGGGTCGCGCCCGGCGGTTTTTCCAGGAACACGTGCTTGCCGGCGGCCAGCGCGGTGCGCGCGGCAGCGTAGCGGTATTGCGGCGGCATGCACAGCGAGACGGCTTCGATCTCCGGATGAGCGGCCAGCATCGCTTCGATGGTCGGATAGCTCGGCACATTCGGCAGGGTGTTGTTGCGGCTGGCAGTCGCAACGAGGGTGTAATCGGCATTGGCGGCGATCGCGGGAGCGTGCTGGTCCAAGACAATCTTGCCCACGCCCACGATGGCGAGTTTGATAGGTGACGTCATCATCCGGTCTTTCTGTAGTGAGTTGGTTCTGGCGGAGGTGCAGCCTACCACCATAGCCAAGCTCACAACAAGCGCGCGACTACCTCACCTCGTATTTATTATCGCAATCGCGATTATTGCGGTTCTACCGGCATCGCAGGGCCGATGGCCAGCAGGTCCGACACGGTGCGCCACAACTGGCGCGGCGAGGTCCAGGGCTTGGGCAGGAAGGCACAGCCGGCATGGTGCTCCTCGGGATGGCGGGCCGAATACATCAGCACGCGCGCGTCGACCTGCTGCTGGCGGATGTGCTCCAGCAGCCCGGTGCCGTCGCCGTCCGGCAGGTCGGGGTCCAGCACCACCAGCGCGAATTTCTCGCTCTGCAGCAGCGATTGCGCGGCCGCCAGGGTGGCGACGTGGGTCACCTGGGTTTCCGGCACCAGCAGCGCGGCCAGCACCAGGGCCGCGTCCTGATCGCTATCGACGTGCAAGACGCGCGGGGCGGTGGCGAAAATGGAAAAACCGATGGCGCCGCCTTCGCTATCGCTGAACGGACGGAAGCCCTTACCCGAATAATCATTATTGGTCATGATATCTCCGCAGACTGAAAACAAGCTCGGCGGAGTTGGGCCGAAGGGGAATGGTTGGCGCAGGGGACAGGCGGCCAATCGGGCGGCAGGTCGGTTGCAGGGAACCTTGCCGCGTTTGCGTGCCGGCGCGCACAAGCGGCCGGTGAGCACAGTTTATCGCAAAAATACTGTCGGGCAAATAAATTTGCCCGTAGCGTTTACTTTTTCAGACGGTTGTTAAACGCCGCGTGCAGGCTGTTCAAGGTTTCCTCGGCCAGCAGCAACTGGTCGGCCACCTCGTTGACCTTGCGGCGGTTGGAGCGGGCGTGGTCGCGCAGCACCTCGAACGCGGTGTTGCGGTCGGTCTGGAATTTGCACATCAGCAGGCCCACGGCCAGGCTGGTTTCGCGGCCGGCCGCCAGCGCGGCGTTGAGGTTCAGCTCGGTGCGGCGGAGCTGGCGGATTTCATCGGCGCGCGCCAGGCCGGCGGTAAAGGCCGGCATCAAGTGCTTCTCGTCGACCGGCTTGACCAGGAAGCCCACCGCGCCGTAGGACGCGGCCTGCTTGCCGGCGTCGGCGTCGCCGCGGCCGGACAGGAACATGAACGGCACCGAGCTGGTGGCGTGCAGTTGCTTGGCCAGTTCCAGGCCGTTCATGCCCGGCATGTGGATGTCGAGCAGCGCCATGTCCGGCTCGCGCTGGGCGATGAACTGCAGCGCCTGTTCGGCCGAGGTGGCCTTCAGCACGTCGTAGCCGGCATGGCCCAGCACTTCGCCCAGGAAGTCGAGCAGCAATTGATCGTCGTCGACGATGAGTATCAGGCGCTTCGCGGCAGGCGTGGGGGCGGTCATGGGGATGAAAACCTTAAGCAGTTGCTAACAGTCCCATTATAAGACTGAAAACCGCCCCTGCTCCAAGCGTTTTATTGACGCGGAAACAGCGACAGGAATTCGTTCACCGCGTCTGCGACACTTTCGGCCTGATAGACGCTGCTGATGGCCGCCACCATGTGGGCGCCGCGCGCCACCAGCGGCGCGGCGTTCTGCGGCGTCATGCCGCCGATGACGACCAGCGGCAAGCGGATCGCCGCGCGCGCCTGGTCGAGGATGGCCGGCTGGGTGGTCACCGCATATTTCTTCACGCGCGAGGGATAGAAGCCGCCAAACGCCACGTAGCTGGCGCCGGCTGCCTGCGCGCTGAGCGCGCGCGGCAGGTCGCCATAGCAGGAGGCGCCGATGATTTTGTCGGGACCGAAGCGCGCGCGCACGGCGGCCACTTCGGCATCGGTGCCGCCCAGGTGGACGCCGTCGGCATCGATCTCGGCGCACAGGTCGACGAAGTCGTTGACGATGAAGGGCACGCCGTAGCGGCGGCACAGCGCCAGCAGCGCGCCGGCCTGTTCGCGGCGCAGCCCTTCGTCCGCTTCCTTGTGGCGGTATTGCAGCAGCGCCAGGTGGCCGGCCGCCAGCGCCTGCTCGGTGGCGGCCAGCAGGCGGCTGGTGTCGTCCCAGTTGGGGGTGACGAGGTAGAGTCCTTGCATGATGTGCTTTCTGGATGAGGTTAGCGCAGCGGAATGCGCTGGCCGCTGGCGATGGCGTAAGCGTCGCGCAGGGCGTGGTAGACATATTGCTGGGCGTTCTCCAGCGCGCTGGCGGTGTCGCGGCCCAGCGCCAGTTGGCCGGCGATGGCCGCCGCCAGCGTGCAGCCGCTGCCATGGAACTCGCCCGCCAGCCGCGGCCAGCGCCAGTCGCGCGGGCTGGCAGCGTGCGCCCCAGCGGTCGCATGTCCCGCGTCCTGGCCGGGGTCCGCCGCGGCGCCTGTAGCCTCGCCCGCGGTTCCAGCGGCGATAGTGCCGGCGCTGCCGGCGACATCATCGTCGGCAGCGCCCGCTGCGGCGTCCGCAGCGCCGGCGGCCGCGCCCTGCGCGAACCAGCGGTTGATGATGTTGTAGCCCGTCCCGTGGCCGCCCGTGATCAGCACCTGGCGGCAGCCGCGCGCATGCAGCGCCTGCGCCTGGGCGCGCGGCTGGGTGGCGCCGGTCAGCGCCTGCGCTTCCGGGCCGTTCGGCGTAATCACGGTCGCCAGCGGCAGCAGCGGCGACAGCGCCAGCACCGCGTCATCGCGCGACAACAGGTCGCCATGGCCGCTGGCCAGCACCGGGTCCAGCACCACCGGCAGCGCCGGCTGGCGCACGCGCAGCTCGGCGATCAGGTCCGCCACCGCGCGCGCATTGGCCGCGCTGCCGGTGATGCCGATCTTGACCGCGCTGACCGCGATCTTGCCGATCAAGGCCCGCGCCTGTCGCAGCACCATCGCGCTGTCGACCGGCTGCACGCCGAACACGCGGTCGTTGTCCTGCACCGTCAACGCGGTGGCGACGGCCAGCGCGTGCGCGCCCTGCGCCCCCACGGCCTGCACATCCGCCGTCAAGCCGGCGCCGCCGGACGGGTCCAGCCCGGCGAACACCAGCACGCACGGACGGGCTGCGGCCATCATGCCAGCCGGCCGGCCATCGGCGACGACGGCGACGCGGCAAACTTGCGCGCGATACGGCCCGCCAGATAAGCCTCCCTGCCCGCCTGCACGCCCAGCTTCATGGCGCGCGCCATGCGCACCGGGTCCTGCGCGCCGGCGATGGCGGTGTTCATCAGCACGCCGTCGCAGCCCAGTTCCATGGCGATCGCCGCATCGGAGGCCGTGCCCACGCCCGCGTCCACCAGCACCGGCACCTGCGACTGCTCGATGATCAGCGACAGGTTCCAGGGATTGAGGATGCCCATGCCGGAGCCGATCAGCGAAGCCAGCGGCATCACCGCCACCACGCCGATATCCTCCAGCATGCGCGCCTGGATGGGATCGTCGCTGCAGTACACCATCACGTCGAAACCATCCTTGACCAGTTCCTTGGCCGCCACCAGCGTTTCCGGCATGTTGGGGAACAGGGTCTTCTCGTCGCCCAGCACTTCCAGCTTGACCAGCTTGTGCCCGTTCAGCAGTTCGCGCGCCATCTGCAGCGTGTAGACCGCGTCCCTGGCGTTGTAGCAACCGGCCGTATTCGGCAGGATGGTGTACTGCGACGGCGGCAGCACGTCCAGCAGGCTGGGCGCCTTCGGATCCTGGCCGATGTTCACGCGGCGGATCGCCACCGTGATGATTTCCGCTTCGGCAGCATCGGTGGCCTCGCGGGTCTGTTGCAGGTCCTTGTACTTGCCGCTGCCGACCAGCAGCCGCGACTTGTACTGCTTGCCTGCGATAGTCAAAACATCCTTCATCATTCTCTCCCGTTCAGCCGCCGCCGATGGCGCGCACGATATCCACTTTGTCCTGGGGCTGCAGCACGCGCTGCGGCCATTGCTGGCGCGGCACCACGCTGCGGTTGACCGCCAGCGCCAGCGCCTGGCCGGTCAGCTCCAGCGCGTCGATCAACTGCGCCAGCGTGTGCTGCGGCGGCACCTGGTGCGGCGCCCCATTCAGTTCGATGGCGATCATGCTCAGGCCTTGCTATACAGTTCGGCGCCGTTCTTCATGAACTCCACCGCCTTGACCTGCATGCCGTCCTCCGCGTAGGCGCGCACTTCCTGCGTGATCTTCATCGAGCAGAAGTGCGGGCCGCACATGGAGCAGAAGTGCGCGACCTTGGCCGAATCCTTGGGCAGGGTCTCGTCGTGGAATTCGCGCGCCTTGTCGGGATCGAGGCCGAGGTTGAACTGGTCTTCCCAGCGGAATTCGAAGCGCGCCTTGGACAGCGCGTTGTCGCGGATCTGCGCGCCCGGATGGCCCTTGGCCAGGTCGGCCGCGTGGGCGGCGATCTTGTAGGTGATGATGCCGTCCTTGACGTCGTTCTTGTCGGGCAGGCCGAGGTGCTCTTTCGGCGTCACGTAGCACAGCATGGCGGTGCCGTACCAGCCGATCTGCGCCGCGCCGATGCCGGAGGTGATGTGATCGTAGCCGGGCGCGATGTCGGTGGTCAGCGGCCCCAGCGTGTAGAACGGCGCTTCGTCGCAGTACTCCAGTTGCAGGTCCATGTTCTCCTTGATGAGCTGCATGGGCACGTGGCCGGGGCCTTCGATCATCACCTGCACGTCGTGCTTCCAGGCGATCTGGGTCAGCTCGCCCAGCGTTTTCAGTTCGCTCAACTGGGCTTCGTCGTTGGCGTCGTAGATCGAGCCGGGACGCAGGCCGTCGCCCAGCGAGAACGACACGTCGTAGGCCTTCATGATTTCGCAGATCTCTTCGAAGTGCGTGTACAGGAAGGATTCCTTGTGGTGCGCCAGGCACCACTTGGCCATGATGGAACCGCCGCGCGAAACGATGCCGGTCAGGCGCTTGGCCGTCATCGGCACGTAGCGCAGCAGCACGCCGGCGTGGATGGTGAAGTAATCGACGCCCTGCTCCGCCTGTTCGATCAGCGTGTCGCGGAAGATTTCCCAGGTCAGGTCTTCGGCCTTGCCGTTGACCTTTTCCAGCGCCTGGTAGATCGGCACGGTGCCGATCGGAACCGGGCTGTTACGGATGATCCATTCGCGCGTTTCGTGGATATGCTTGCCGGTGGACAGATCCATCACGGTGTCGCCGCCCCAGCGGATCGACCAGGTCATTTTCTCGACCTCTTCGCCGATCGAGGACGTCACCGCCGAGTTGCCGATGTTGGCGTTGATCTTCACCAGGAAGTTGCGGCCGATGATCATGGGCTCGACTTCCGGGTGGTTGATGTTGGCCGGGATGATGGCGCGGCCGCGGGCGATTTCCTCGCGCACGAATTCCGGCGTGATCTCGGCCGGGATGCTGGCGCCGTACGCCTGGCCTGGATGCTGGCGTCCCATCAGTTCAGCCAGGCGTTGGCCCATGGGGCCGGACGTCTTCAGGCTTTCCAGGTACTCCTTGCGGCGCATGTTTTCGCGGATGGCGACGTACTCCATCTCGGGCGTGATGATGCCCTGGCGCGCGTAGTGCATCTGCGTGACGTTCTTGCCCTCGCGCGCGCGGCGCGGCTTGCGGTGCAGGTTGAAGCGCAGCTCTGCCAGCGCCGGGTCGGCCAGGCGCGCCTTGCCGTAGTCGGAGGTCGGGCCGTCGAGTTCCACGGTGTCGCCGCGCTCCAGTATCCACGGCATGCGCGGCGTGGACGCCAGGCCGGAGCGGATATCGATCTTCGCGTCGGGATCGGTGTACGGGCCGGAGCAGTCGTAGACGTAGATGGGCGGGTTGGCCTCGAAGCCGAACGAGGCGGGCGTATCGGCCTGGATGATTTCGCGCATGGGCACGCGGATGTCGGGGCGGCTGCCTTCGACGTAGACCTTGCGGGAATTGGGTAGAGGTTTGACGGCGGCCTCGTCCACCTGGGCGGTGGCGGACACGAATTTCGGATTGGCGTTCATTTGGCTCCTTTGTCGGCTACAGGAGCCAGCAAAGGAGGTTGGACGGCGACCGTTCGGGTGTGGCATGACGGCGCGGCATCCTAAGCTTCCCTTCGCTGGCATTATCCAGATCAGGTTCGGAGGGTATTTCTCACCCGCGCCTCGCCGTAGCGAATTGCAGGACCCCTAGCGTGTGCCGCCTCGCGGCAGCCGGCAGATTATACGCCTGTCTTGCGCGCAAAGACAACGCCGATCTTCCACCACCCTGGCCCCAGGCAACACCGCGCCGGCAAAAACCGGCTCTGATCAGGTTGCCCCGATCTATCGGGAGCCATACGATGAATACATCGGCAAAACTGCTAGCCGCCATGCGCGCCAACCCGGCGAACTGGCACTTGCGCGACCTGCAAAGTGTTGCCAGCCGGTGCCTGAGCCCCACAGCAGAAAGGGGCCGCGCGCCGGCACGGGGGCACGCTAGTCCTTGAAGACCGGCGCGCTCTTGCTCATGCTGGCCATCATGGCCGCTTGCAGGTCGGCCGACATCAGCATGGCGGCGTTCCAGGTGGCGTTGTAGTTGAGGCCGTCGGCGATGCTGTGGTCGCGCGCGTAACCGATCATCTCCTTCACGCCGCGCACCGCCAGCGGCGCCTTGCCGGCGATGGCGGCAGCGATCGCGCGCACGCCGTCACGCAGCGCTTCGGGCGTGTCGAACACGCGGTTCACCAGCCGCATGTCCTTCGCCTCGGCCGCGTCGAACTTGCGGCCCGTGTAGGCCAGCTCGCGCGCCATGCCTTCGCCGACCAGGCGCGGCAGGCGCTGCAAGGTGCCCACGTCCGCCGTCATGCCGATGTCGATTTCCTTGATGGTGAACCAGGCATCCGACGAGCAGTAGCGCATGTCGGCGCAGCAGATCAGGTCGATGCCGCCGCCCACGCAGGCACCGTGCACCGCCGCCAGCACCGGCTTGCGGCAGCGCTCCAGGCTGGTCAGCGTGTCCTGCAAATCCAGGATCAGGCGGCGCAGCGTTTCGCGCATGCGCCCTTCGCAGGCGTTCTGGATCTGCTGCCCCAGGCCCATCATCATCTGCAGATCGATCCCCGCCGTGAACGCCCTGCCCTCGCCCTCCAGTATCGCCACGCGGATCTCCGGCGTCGCATCGACATACTCGAATGCCGTGCGGATGTCATGCCACATAGCAAGGTTCATTGCATTCATTTTTTCAGGACGGTTCAGCCGCACGGTGGCGACCGCCCCCTCGACGGCAATACTGACGGCTTCCAGCGCTGGCATCATGGTGTCTCCTTTTTGTTGAAGCCTTATCTTAGCGGCCCACGATGATTCTGTCGTAGAGGAAATACGCTATTATTCATCCCCTGTGGCATGCATATTCCAGGAGGATAGACATGGCAACAAAGTTCAGGCTCAACGGCAAGGACATCACCGCCCAGTCCGAAGACGACACCCCGCTGCTGTGGGTGATACGCGATGAAGTCGGACTGACCGGCACCAAGTTCGGTTGCGGCATGGCGCTGTGCGGCGCCTGCACAGTCCACCTCGACGGCGCGCCCGTCCGCTCCTGCCAGACGCCGCTCTCGGCCGTCGCCGGCAAGCAGGTCGCCACCATCGAATCGCTCTCCAAAGACAATTCCCACCCCTTGCAAAAAGCCTGGATCGCGCACGACGTGCCGCAGTGCGGCTACTGCCAGTCCGGCCAGTTGATGAGCGCGGCCGCCCTGCTGCGCACCAACAAGAATCCCAGCGACGCCGACATCGACAACGCCATGAGCGGCAACATCTGCCGCTGCGGCACCTACAACCGCATCCGCGCCGCGATCAAGACCGCCGCCGCGGAAATGCGCAAGGCATGAGGGGACCGCCATGACGACCAATCGCAGGGAGTTCCTGAAAACCACCGCGCTGCTCGGCGGCGGCCTGACGCTGGGCGTGGTCCTGCCCGGCCGCATGGCAGATGCCGACGCGGCCGGCACCCTCCACACGCCCAACGCCTGGGTCCACATCGCGGACGACAACACGATCACGCTGCTGTCCGCCCGTTCGGAAATGGGCCAGGGCGTGTACACCGCCATGCCCATGCTGATCGCGGAAGAACTGGGCGTGGACATCCGCAAGGTCAAGGTGGAGATCGCACCGGTGGCGCCGGTCTACACCAACGCCCTGCTGGGCGCGCAGATCACGGGCGGCTCGACCTCGGTGCGCGACGGCTGGGAAAAGCTGCGCATGGCCGGCGCGCAGGTGCGCACCATGCTGGTTGCCGCCGCGGCCGATAAATGGAAACTCGATCCCGCCCAGCTACATGCGGCCGACGGCAAGGTCACCGGCCCCGGCGGGCGCAGCGCCACCTACGGCGAGCTGGCCGCAGCCGCATCCAGGCTGCCCGTGCCGGACAAGGTCGCGCTGAAAGATCCCAAGGATTTCAAGATCGTCGGCAAGCCGACCAGGCGGCTGGAAACGCCGCACAAGGTCAACGGCAGCGCGGAATACGGCATCGACGTCAAGCTGCCCGGCATGGTGTACGCCGCACTGGCGCAATGTCCAGTCATCGGCGGCAAGGCGACCGGCGTCGACGCCGCCAAGGCCAAGGCCATGCCCGGCGTGATCGACGTGGTGCGGATCCGCGACGGCGTGGCGGTGGTGGCCGACTCCTGGTGGCATGCGAAGCAGGCGCGCGACGCGCTGGACATCCAGTGGGATGAAGGCCCGGTGGCCCGCATCGACAATGCCTCCATGCGGGAAGGCATACGCAAGGCCGGCGACGCCGTCATCCCCATCAAGAAGACCGGCGACGCCGCAGCCGCGCTGAAGGGCGCCAGCAAGACGCTGACGGCTGAATACTGGTCGCCGCTGCTGGCCCACGCGACCATGGAGCCGCAGAATTTCAGCGCCCACTACCAGGACGGCAAATGCCTGGTCATCGGTCCCAACCAGTACCAGCAGGGCACGCAGGGCAATGTGGCCAACGCCCTCGGCCTCAAGCCGGAAGACGTGACGGTCAAGACCACCTTCCTCGGCGGCGGTTTCGGGCGTCGCCTGGAATACGACTTTGCCGTGCAGGCGGCCGAGATTTCCAAGGCGGTCGGCAAGCCCGTCAAGCTGCTGTGGACGCGCGAGGACGACACCACCCACGACTTCTACCGCCCCATGGCCCTGCACCGCATGGCCGGCGGCCTCGATGCCAACGGCAAGCCGGTGGCGCTGACCTTCCAGCTCACCTCGCAATCGATCACGCAGCGCGCCTTCGGCCTGCCCAAGGGGACGCTGGACCCGTTCATGTCGGAAGCGTCGGTGGTCGGCTACGACATTCCCAACATGACGCAGGAACTGATCGAGCATGACAGCGGCCTGCGCGTGGGCTATTGGCGCTCGGTGAGCCACGCGCTGAACGCCTTCGCCAACGAGTGCTTCATCGACGAGATGGCGGCCGCCGCCGGCAAGGACCCGTACCAGTTCCGCCTGGCGCTGCTGGAAAAGCAGCCACGCTTCGCCCGTGTGCTGAAGCTGGCGGCGGAAAGATCCGGCTGGGGCAAGCCGCTGCCGCCGGGCCATCACCGCGGCATCGCCCTGATGGAGGGCTACGACACCTACATGGCGCAGGTGGCGGAAATCTCGGTCGGCAAGGACCACGCGATCAAAGTGCATCACGTCTGGGTGGCCGCCGACCTGGGGCGCATGGTCAATCCCGACACCGTGGAAGCGCAGATCGAGTCCGCCATCGCCTTCGGCCTGTCGTCCACGCTGGGCGCGGAAATCACGCTGGAGCACGGGCGCGTCCAGCAAACCAACTTCCACGACTACCCGGTGCTGCGCATGAACGACATGCCCAGGATAGACGTGACCCTGGTTCCCAGCACCGAGAAGCCGGGCGGCATCGGCGAGCCCGCCACCGCCCTGATCGGCCCCGCCGTCGCCAACGCCCTGTTTGCGGCCACCGGCAAGCGCGTCCGCAAGATGCCGCTGTCGCCAGAAAACATCACGTCCGCCTGAGTTCTCCTCGGCCGTCCCCTGAAGCGCCCGCGCGGCGCTTCTTTTTTTTGCAGACCAAATGTAAGAGTTGTAACCTACAAGTACTATGTGTGTCACCGCACATATGAGTTTCCTTTTGGCATGGACAATAACTGCACAGCGATCTCAGCGCTGGCACACCCAGAAGAGGAATATCATGAATAAGACCATCCAACAGACAATGCTTGCCGCCATGTCGGCATTGGCCCTGGCCGCTTTGGCCGCCTGCGGCGGCGGAGGCGGCGGCTACGGAGGCGGCTCCACCTCCGGTTCGACCGGCACCCTCGGCGTGTCGCTGACCGATGCACCTTCCTGCGGCTTCGACGCCGTCAACGTCACCGTCACCAAAGTACGGGTCAACCAGAGCGCCAGCGCCAGCGATACCGACGCCGGCTGGACCGACATCACGCTCAACCCCGCGCAGAAAATCAACCTGCTGACCCTGACCAACGGCACCCTGCTGGCGCTGGGACAAACCTCGCTGGGCGCCGGCCACTACAGCCAGTTGCGCCTGGTGCTCGATCCGAATACCGGCAACGGCCTGGCCAACTCGGTGGTCGTCAGCGGCACCACCACCGAAGTGTCGCTGGACACGCCGAGCGCGGTCCAAAGCGGCATCAAGCTGACCAATGAGTTCGACGTCGCCGCCGGCCAGCGCGTGGACCTGGTGATGGACTTCGACGCCTGCAAATCCATCGTCACCAAGGGCAATGGCAAGTACGCACTGAAACCGGTGGTCAAAGTGGTGCCGACCCAGTTGAACGGCATCGGCGGCTTCGTCGCCACCTCGCTGCTGGGCAGCCATGTGATGGTGTCGGCGCAGCAGAACGGCGCCATCGTCAGCGCCACCACGCCGGATGCCACCACCGGCGAGTTCTCGCTGACCCGCCTGCCGCTGGGGAATTACGACGTGGTGGTGACGGCCGATAGCCACGCCGCCGCCGTGGTGGGCGCCGTGCCGGTGACCAGCACCTCGGTCATCCTGCCGATCAGCACCTCGGCCGCGCCGATCACCCTGCCGGCGTCCACCATGGCCAGCTTCAGCGGCACGGTGAGCTTCAACCCGGCCCTGAGCGCGACCAGCACCACCGCAGCCTACGTCGCGGCCAAGCAAAGCTTCGTGTCCGGCCCCACGGTCACCATCCAGTACCAGGGCGTGAACCTGACCGACGGCAGCTACACCGTGTCCAAGCTGCCGCTGACGGCGCCGCAGTATGCCGCCTATAGCGCCACCCTGCCGCTGCCGTTCAGCGCCGCCACCACCGTGATGCCGGGCGTGGGCAAGTATGCCGTTGAAGCCTCGTCCAGCGGCTACACCACGGTCAGCGTGCCGGTGGTCGACCTGACGCTGCTGAACCAGACCGGCGTCAACTTCGCGCTCAAACCCTGAGATGCCTAAATAGCATCCCGGCAGGCCGTGTTCTCCGCATGGCCTGCCGCGTCATTTATAATGGCTGTTTTCGCAAACGCATTTGCCTACATATACAGCCATATCATGGAATTAGCCAAGTCTTTCGAGCCCGCCGACATTGAACAATTCTGGCGCAAGGAGTGGGAAGAGCGCGGTTACTACACCGCCACCCTCGACGCCGGCAAACCGTCTTTCAGCATCCAGTTGCCGCCGCCGAACGTGACCGGCACCCTGCACATGGGCCATGCGTTCAACCAGACCATCATGGATGGCCTGACCCGCTACCACCGCATGCTGGGCCATAACACCGCCTGGATTCCCGGCACCGATCACGCCGGCATCGCCACCCAGATCGTGGTGGAGCGCCAACTGGACGCGCAAAAGATTTCGCGCCATGACCTGGGCCGCGACAAGTTCATCGAAAAAGTCTGGGAGTGGAAAGAGAAATCCGGCTCCACCATCACCGGCCAGATGCGCCGCCTGGGCGCCTCGCCGGACTGGCAACGCGAATACTTCACCATGGACGCCGAACGCTCCAAGAGCGTGACCGAAGTCTTCGTGCGTCTGCACGAGCAGGGCCTGATCTACCGCGGCAAGCGCCTGGTCAACTGGGACCCGGTGCTGGGCACCGCCGTGTCGGACCTGGAAGTGGTGTCGGAAGAAGAAGACGGCTCGATGTGGTACATCCAGTACCCGCTGGCCGATGGCAGCGGCCACCTGACCGTGGCCACCACCCGTCCTGAAACCATGCTGGGCGACGTCGCCGTGGCGGTCGATCCGACCGACGAGCGCTACCAGCCACTGGTCGGCAAGATGCTGAAGCTGCCGCTGGTCGGCCGCGAGATCCCGATCATCGCCGACGAATACGTCGACAAGGCCTTCGGCACCGGCTGCGTGAAGATCACGCCCGCGCACGACTTCAACGACTACGCCGTGGGCCAGCGCCACAAGCTGGCCATGCCGTCCATCCTGACGCTGGAGGCGAAGATCGTCGACGACGCGCCGGCAGCCTACCGCGGCCTGGACCGCTTTGAAGCGCGCAAGAAAATCGTCGCCGACCTGGAAGCACAAGGCCTGCTGGAGCAGGTCAAGCCGCACAAGCTGATGGTGCCGCGCGGCGACCGCACCGGCGTGGTCATCGAGCCCATGCTGACCGACCAGTGGTTCGTCGCCATGAGCAAGCCGGCGCCGGAAGGCACTTACTTCCCCGGCAAATCGATCGCCGAAACCGCGCTGGAAAAAGTCGCCAACGGCGAGATCAAGTTCGTGCCCGAGAACTGGACCACCACCTACAACCAGTGGCTGAACAACATCCAGGACTGGTGCATCTCGCGCCAGTTGTGGTGGGGCCACCAGATCCCGGCCTGGTACGACGATGCCGGCAATATCTTCGTCGCCCGTTCGGAAGAGGAAGCCAAGGCGCAAGCCGCCGCCAGGGGCGTCACCGCGCCGCTGCGCCGCGACAACGACGTGCTGGACACTTGGTTCTCGTCCGCGCTGGTGCCCTTCTCGACCCTGGGCTGGCCGGAAGAAACGCCTGACATCAAGGCCTTCCTGCCGTCGTCGGTGCTGGTGACCGGCTTCGACATCATCTTCTTCTGGGTGGCGCGCATGGTCATGATGACCGCCCACTTCACCGGCAAGGTGCCGTTCAAGACCGTGTACGTGCACGGCCTGGTGCGCGACTCGCAGGGCCAGAAGATGTCCAAGTCCAAGGGCAACACGCTGGACCCGATCGACCTGATCGACGGCATCGGCGTGGATGCATTGGTCGAGAAGCGCACCACCGGCCTGATGAACCCCAAGGCTGCCGAAAAGATCGCCAAGGCCACGCGCAAGGAATTCCCGGAAGGGATCGCGGCCTACGGCACCGACGCCGTGCGCTTCACCATGGCCTCGTACGCCTCGCTGGGCCGCAACATCAACTTCGACCTGGGCCGCTGCGAAGGCTACCGCAACTTCTGCAACAAGATGTGGAACGCGACCCGCTTCGTGATGATGAACACCGAGGGCAAGGACTGCACGGCCAATGAAGCCGGCCTGTCCATGGCCGACAAGTGGATCATCTCGCTGCTGCAAAAGGCCGAGCTGGAAATCGCCAAGGGCTTCGAAGACTACCGCTTCGACAACATCGCCTCGGCCATCTACAAGTTCGTGTGGGACGAGTACTGCGACTGGTACCTGGAAGTGGCCAAGGTGCAGGTGCAGACTGGCACCGAAGGCCAGCAGCGCGCCACCCGCCACACCCTGCTGCGCGTGCTGGAAGTGGTGCTGCGCCTGGCGCATCCCGTCATTCCGTTCGTCACCGAAGCGCTGTGGCAGGCGGTGGCGCCGCTGGCCGGCAAGACCGGTCCATCGATCATGCTGCAGCCCTACCCGATCGCCAACACCGGCAAGATCGACGAGTCGGCCGAGGCCTGGATGCAGCAACTGAAGGCGCTGACCGACGCCACCCGCAACCTGCGCGGCGAGATGCAACTGGCGCCGTCGCTGCGCGTGCCGCTGATCGTCGAGCCGGGCAACGCGGCCGACAAGGCGGCGATGGAAGGCTTCGCGCCGTACGTGCAGTCGCTGGCCAAGCTGTCGGAAGTGCAGATCGTGGACGTGCTGCCGGAATCGCCGGCCGCCGTGTCCATCGTCGGCACCACCAAGCTGATGCTGAAAGTGGAGATCGACGTCAAGGCCGAGCGCGAGCGCATGAGCAAGGAGATCGCCCGCCTGGAAGGCGAGATCGCCAAGGCCAACGGCAAGCTGTCGAACGAAAGCTTCGTGGCGCGCGCGCCGGCTGAAGTGGTGGCGCAGGAAAAGGAACGCGTGGCCAACTTCTCGGCCACCCTGGCCAAGATCCGCGAACAGTTCGCCAAGCTGCCCGCAGCGTAAGCGAGCACATCCTTCGGGGTCAGTTCCGACATTCGGACATTTCGCTTACGAAATGTCCGAATGTCGGAACTGACCCCGAATTTTTATGCGCCAGCCGGCTCAACATGGGCACCCGCCTGCGCGGGTGCGATGTAGCGGCGACGGTTCAGGCCAGCAGTTCGGCGTAGCGGGCGATGTCGACGTTGCCGCCGCTGATGATGATGCCGACGCGCTTGCCCTGCAGCGCATCCTTCATCGCGCGCGCGGCCGCATAGCCCAGGCAGCCGGTCGGCTCCACCACCATCTTCATGCGCGCGGCAAAGAAACGCATCGCCTCGCGCAATTCCTCGTCGCTGGCAGTCAGGATGTCATCCACGTCGCGGCGTATGATGGGGAAGGTCAGGTTGCCCAGGTGCTGGGTCTGCGCGCCGTCCGCGATCGTCTTCGGCGTATCGATGTGCACGATGCTGCCGCTGCGGAAGGATTGCTGGCCATCGTTGCCCGCCTCCGGTTCCACCCCGAACAGCTTGGCGGTCGGCGACAAGGCCCGCGTGGCCAGCGCCGTGCCGCTCAGCAGGCCGCCCCCGCCCAGCGGCGCGAACACGTAATCCAGCCTCCCCGCCTCTTCAAACAACTCCTTGGCCGCCGTGCCCTGCCCGGCGATCACGTCCGCGTGGTCGTACGGCGGGATCAGCGTCAGGCCATGCTTGGCCGCCAGGTCGCGGCCTATCTGTTCGCGGTCTTCCTGGTAGCGGTCGTAGATCACCACCTGCGCGCCATAACCGCGCGTGGCCGCCACCTTGGCCGCCGGCGCATCGTGCGGCATGACGATGGTGGCCGGTATGCCCAGCAGCCTGGCCGACAGCGCCACCGCCTGCGCATGGTTCCCCGACGAGAACGCCACCACGCCAGCCTTGCGCTGCTCCGGCGTGAACCTGGCCAGCGCGTTGTAGCCGCCGCGGAATTTGAACGCGCCCATGCGCTGGAAGTTCTCGCACTTGAAGAACACTTCGGCGCCCAGTTCGGCATTGGCGGTCGACGAGGTCAGCACCGGCGTGCGGTGCGCCACGCCGGCGATGCGCTCCGATGCGGCAACCACGTCTTCATAGCTGGGGAGTTTGCTCATGATGTTTTCCTGTAGTGGGATTAGCGCGCATCGTTGTACACGGTGGCGCGCGATACGTTGAGATAGGCGGCCACGATGTCCATGGCCCGCCGCACCTCGCTCAGTCCGGATTCTTTCAGCTCGCGCATCAGGGCCTTGCGCTCGTCGGCCTTCAGCGCGCGCGGCGTGGTGCCCAGGCGCGCGGCGAACCGGTCGATGCGCAGGCGGAGCGCATCGGCGCCCGCGGGCTGCATGGTGTCGCTGACGGCGGCCGCCGTGTCCACGCTGCCGAACTGGGTCAGCATGGTGTTCAGGCTGCGGAACACGGTCAGGTCCACGTTCATGCACAGCGCGGCCACGTAGCGGCCCTGGCTGTCCTTGATGCCGATCGAGGTGCTCTTGGCCAGCCGGCCGTCGGGAAAGGTGTTGGGATAGTTGGCGATCACCTGCGCGAACGCGGGATCGGCCGCGCGCGCCAGTCCCAGCTCGGTCGCCGGCGCGCCGACGCTGCGCCCGGACAGGTTGTTGTGGATGGCCAGGATGGCGTGTTCCGGCTGGGTCAGGTCATGCAGCACGACCTCGCAGAACGGCGCCAGGGTCTGGCCCAGGCCCTCGGCCACCTGGCGCATCTGCTCCAGCAGGTTTTGATGTTCAGGTGTTTTCCTCATCTAAACATATTATCTTATTTTAGATAATTTGTGTAAAAGCGATCCACTTTGGACGGGAGACTCTAATTGGCGGGGGAAGTCCGTTCGTATAATCGGCAGACAATCAATATAACCTTGGAGACAACGCAATGAAATTATTGGCATTTATCATCACCGCCGTCATGGCCATCGCGCCGGCCTTCGCCGACGACAGCTCGCCGGTCGGCCTGTGGAAAAACATCGACGACGTGACCGGCAAGCCGAAAGCGCTGATCCGCATCAGCGAAAGCAACGGCACGCTGACCGGCCAGATCGAAAAGCTGTTCCGCGATCCGGGCGAAGAGCAGAATCCGAAATGCGACAAGTGCGAGGACGCGCGCAAGAACCAGCCCATCGTCGGCATGACCATCCTGTCCGGCCTGAAGAAGGACGGCGATGAATACGACGGCGGCGAGATCCTCGACCCGAACAACGGCAAGGTCTACAAGAGCAAGCTGCACCTGACCGACGGCGGCAAGAAGCTCAGCGTGCGCGGCTACATCGGCGTGCCGATGCTGGGCCGTTCGCAAGTCTGGGTGCGCCAGGAATAAGGCTTACGCGCCGCTTCCGCTGAGCAGGCGCGAATTGGCGTCGCTGCGGAACACCAGCGGCTTCAGCGCTCCCGCGGCCTGCGCCCGGTGTGCGTGCACCACGACCTGTTTCAGTTCGCCGTGCGCGGCGGATTTTTCGCACACCGGATCGGCGTTGGCCGCCTCCCCCGTCATCGCCAGCGCCTGGCAGCGGCAGCCGCCGAAATCCTTGTGCCGGTCGTCGCAACTGCGGCACGGCTCCTTCATCCACGCATCGCCGCGGAATATGTTGAAGGCCTCGCTGCCGTACCAGATGTCGCGCAGGCTCACTTCCCGCACGTCCGGAAACCGCAGGCCGGGGATGCTGCGCGCCGCGTGGCAGGGCAAGGCCGCGCCGTCCGCCGCCACGCCCAGGAACACCGATCCCCAGCCGTTCATGCAGGCCTTGGGACGCGACTCGAAGTAATCCGGCACCACGAACAGGATGCGCAGGCGGTTGCCGATGCGCTCGCGATAGGCGTTGACTACGGCTTCCGCCTTGCGTAACTGCTCCTGCGTCGGCATGAGCTGCGCGCGGTTCACCAGTCCCCAGCCGTAGTACTGGGTGTTGGCCAGCTCCAGGTATTCCACGCCCATCTCCAGCGCCATGTCGATGATGCGCGCAACGTGGTCGAGGTTATAGCGGTGCAGCACCACGTTCAGCACCATCGGATAGTGGAACTGCTTGATCAGCGCGGCCACGCGCGACTTCAGCTCGAAGGTGCGCGTGCTGCTCAGGAAGTCGTTCATCTCCCGGGTCGAATCCTGGAAGGAGAGCTGGATGTGGTCCAGGCCCGCCTCGCTCAACCGGCGCAGGCGCGCTTCCGTCAGGCCGATGCCGGAGGTGATCAGGTTGGTGTAGTAGCCCAGCCTGCGGCCTTCGGCCACCAGGTCTTCCAGGTCGTCGCGCAGCAGAGGCTCGCCGCCGGAAAAGCCCAGTTGTACGGCGCCCAGCGCGCGCCCCTGGCGCAGCACGTCCACCCATTGCGCGGTGCTCAGCTCATTGCGGTTGGCCGCGTAGTCCACCGGGTTGTAGCAGAACACGCAGTGCAGCGGGCAGCGATAAGTCAGCTCGGCCAGCAGCCACTTGGGCGGCGCCACGGCGGCGGCCTGCTGTGTGGCGGCGCTACACAAGCCAGCCTCGCTGCCGCGCGTCGGACACGAAGTCCTGCACGTCCGGTCCCAGCCCGCGGGCGTTGAACGCCTGCTCCAGTTGCGCCACGATCTCCGCCAGCGCGCTGCGGCCGTCGCAGCGCTTGAGGATTTCCGCCGCGCTGGCGTTCAGCCTGACCATGCCTTCGGGGTACAGCAGCACGTAGGCGCCCTGCGCTTCCTCCCACTGCAGGCGGAACAGGCGCGACAATCTTGGTTGCTCATGCATGACAGCCTCCATACGCCCGGTCTATCGCATCCATCATGGACCACAGCACATCCAGCTTGAATTGCAGGATCTCCAGCGCCCGCTCCTGCTGCTCGCGGGTCTGGAAGTGGGCCAGCGTCACCTCCAGCCCATGCTCGACGTCGCGCTGCGCCAGCGAGATGCGGCTGCGGAAGTACTGCAAGCCTTCCGGCTCTATCCACGGGTAGTTCGTCGGCCAGCTCGCCAGCCTGTCCTTGTGGATCTTTGGCGCGAACAGCTCGGTCAGCGAGGAGCACACGCCCTCCTGCCATGGCGCCCGGCGCGCGAAGTTCACATAGGCGTCCACCGCGAAGCGCACGCCCGGCAGCACATGCCGCAGCGACCACAGTTCTTCGCGCGGGATGCCCACCGCTACGCCCAGGCGCGTCCACGCTTCGATGCCGCCGGCATTGCCTTCGCAGCCGTCGTGATCCTGGATGCGTAGCAGCCAGCGGCGGCGCGTTTCGCGGTCGGGACAGTTGGCCAGGATGGCCGCATCCTTTTGCGGAATCGAGATCTGGTAGTAGAAGCGGTTGGCCACCCAGCCGCGGATCTGCTCCGGCGTCAGGCTGCCTTCCTGCATGCGCACATTGTAGGGATGGTGGATATGGTAGAACTGTTCCTTCGCCATCAACTGCTCCACGAAGGTGGCCTTGTTCCAGCGCGGCTGGAAGCCGATCTCTTGTCGCGACATCATGTTCATAATTCGACCTCCATGCCGTCATGCGCCAGCTCGATGCCGTGCCGCAGCAGCGTGGCGTGCTGGGCGGAGTCTTCATCGAGGATGGGGTTGGTGTTGTTGATGTGGATGAGGATTTTGCGGCTGGCCGGCATCGCGTCCAGCACCTCGATCATGCCGCCGGGACCCTGCTGGGGCAGGTGTCCCATGGCGGCGGCCGGTTTGTTGGCGCAGCCGAGGGTGATCATTTCATCCTCGCTCCAGAAGGTGCCGTCGACCAGCAGGCAATCGGCTTCGCGCATGGCTGCCGCCGTCATCGGCGTGATGCTGCCCAGGCCAGGCGCGTAGAACAGCTTGCCGCCGCTGGCCATGTCTTCCACCAGCAAGCCGATGTTGTCGCCAGCGACTGCCGCCTCGCGGTGCGGCGAATACGGCGGCGCCTTGCTGTCCAGCGGCAGTGCGGTGAAGCGCAGGCCGTCCAGCCTGGGCACGCTGAAGCTGGAACGGTCGCCATGCGCGACCGGCAGCTCATGCCACTGCACGCCGCAGTAATGACCGAGCACGCGGGCCAGCGGAAAGCCGGTCTGCAAGTCCTGCCACACGGGCGCGCTGCAGTACAGCGGGAGGGTCTTCCCTTCCCGCAGCATCATCAGCCCGGTGACATGGTCGACCTGGGCATCCATCAGCAGCACGGCCGCGATGCCGGTGTCGCGCAGCGCCCGCGCCGGCTGCAGCGCCGGCGTGGCGCGGATCTGGGTCAGGATGTCGGGGGACGCGTTCACCAGCAGCCAGTCGGCGCCGTTGGTGGAAATCGCGATCGAGGATTGGGTCCGCGGGCGGGCGCGCACCAGTCCATGGCGCAGGCCGTCGCAGTTACGGCAGTTGCAATTCCACTGCGGGTAGCCGCCGCCGGCCGCTGAGCCGAGTACGATGATCTTCATGTGCAGGCAGGCCGCCGCAGGTGGCGGCGGCCATTCCCGTTTAGCGGTTGAAGATGTACATCGTGATTTCAAAGCCGAAGCGGAAATCGGTGAACTCAGGTTTGCTCCATTGCATGACAGTCTCCTTGATGTAGATGTGGTGGTGAAGGTCCGAAGGACATTCCCCCCTGTCTACGCAAGCTCCATGCCACGCACTGAACAGGCTGCCGAGATCGTAGTGTTCAAAAACGGAACAGCAGCACTGTTGCAAGTGTCCCTTTTTCGCGCTTACTGCCGGATGCCCTTGCCGGTGGCGGTCCAGTAGATGCCGCCCATCAGGTGCGCCAGGTACTGCGGGTCGCGGTACATCTCGCCGTTGTGTCCCAGCGCGGTGACGAACACGCGGCTCTTGTCCACGTAGCGATACCAGCTCACCGGGTGCTCCTTGCCCATGCCGTGCGCGACCTGCCCCGGCCAGATCCTGGTCGGGTCGTAGCTGCTCTCGTCCACGTTCAGCACCGGGTGGATCTTGATCTGGTAGGGATCGTCGAACACATACCATTCGTCGCTCCAGATCCAGCGCTCCGGCAAGCCATACGCGGCCGGGAAGTTTTTGTCGACCACGTCGGCCACGCCGGTTTGCAGCATGGGATGGGTGCCGACATGGCGGCCGACCAGCTTTTCATACCAGGGCCAGGTATTGGGCGGAATGATCAGCGCGCGGTGCACCAGCATGGCGTTGCCGCCGTGTTGCATGTAGTCCTCGAACTTCTTGCGCTGGGCCGGGTTCAGCTCTTCCGGCGGCGTGTTCAGGAACATCACCGCGGCGTACTGGCTGAGGTCGCCGTCGAACACGTCCGGCTTGTTGGTGTAAGTCAGGTCGAAGGCATGCAGCTTGCCCAGCTTTTCCAGGCTGTCGCGGGCGATCGGGATGTATTCGTAGTGGTATTTGCTGGGCATGGCCAGCACCAGGATTTTGTACTGGCTGTCGGCATGGCTGTGGGCCGCTACCAACAAGCCCGCCAGCCCGGCCAGCATGAGCTTTCGCATCGTCTCCTCCTTTGATTAAGTTAGCGCTAACATTTTGCTAGTCTACCTGAGTTTTGTATCCAACGCGACGCAGGCATCACCAGCTTGCGGCGTACAATCATCGGCATGGCCCCTCCCGAATTAAGCGGCATCGACCACACCGGCCTGCTACAGAGCAGGCCGGCACGCGAGCCCGACTACAAGAGCGAAAACGAGGCGCTGTCACGTCTGGCCGAAACGCTGGCGGCGAAGCCGGACCAGATCGCCCACGAACTGGCCGTCGCGGCCATGCGCCTGACCGGCGCCGGCTCGGCTGGCATCAGCCTGGAAGAACGCCACAACGGCGAACACCAGTTCCGCTGGGTGGCCACCGCCGGCGCGCTGGAGCCTTACCTGAACGGCACCGTGCCTTACCACCTGAGTCCCTGCGGCGAAGTGGTCGAACGCAACGGCATGCTGCTGCTCTGCCGCCCGGCCCGGCACTACACCTATATCAACGAGCTGGAACTGCCCGTCGAGGAAGTGCTGCTGGTGCCCTTCCATCGCGGCGGCAAGCCGGCCGGCACGGTGTGGGTGGTCAGCCACGACGGCAAGCATTTCGATGCGGAAGACTTGCGCCTGGTGCTCAGCCTGACCCGCTTTGCCGCCATTGCCACCCAGACGGTGGGCGTGGTGAACGTGCTGCGCGCCGAGAACCGCCTGCAGGAACAGGCGCTGGCCGCCAGCCGCGAAGAAGATCAGCGCAAGGACAATTTCCTGGCCGTCCTGTCGCACGAGATGCGCAACCCGCTGTCGGCGATCTCGACCGCGGCGGCGGTGCTCAGGCAGTTGAATCAGCACGCCCCGCCGCCCCAGCAGCAGGCACTGGAGTGCATCGCGCGGCAAACGGCGCAACTGCAGGCGCTGGTCGACGACCTGACCGACCTCGCCAGCATCAAGAGCGGCCGCGTCACCCTGCACAGGCAGGCGCTGGTCTTGCAGGACATCGTGGCCAAGGCGCTGGATAGCTGCAACGCGGCGCTGCAAGCCAAGCGGCATCGGCTGCGGGTCAACATGCCGGGGCAGCCGGTGCGGCTGGAGGGCGACGAGGTCAAGCTGACCCAGGTGCTGGTCAACCTGCTCAACAATGCGATCAAGTACACGCCGCCGGGCGGCGACATCGGGCTGGACATCCAGCAGCGGCACGGCCGCGTCACCCTGAGCGTCACCGACACCGGCGTCGGCATTCCGGCCGCCCTGCTGCCGCGCATTTTCGACATGTTCATGCAAGTGCCGCGCGCCGACCGGCCGCGCTACAGCGGGCTGGGCATAGGGCTGGCCCTGGTCGAGCAATTCGTCCGGCTGCACCACGGCACCATCACCGCCCACAGCGAGGGCGAAAACCGGGGCAGCCGCTTCACGGTCGACCTCCCCTGCATCCGCGCCGCAACAGCCGCCCCGTAAAATTATCAAAAATAATTAACAATACGACAGCGCCGGAGGACGCTGGGCGGGCCGCTTCGCGACATGGCGCTCAAGTAAGCCTTACATGTCCCACAGCTCGCCGTTGGGATTGGTCCGCGGCGGGTTGACGCCGAAGTGCTTGTACGCGGCCGCCGTGGCCACGCGGCCGCGCGGCGTGCGCTGCAGATAGCCTTGCTGGATCAAATACGGTTCCAGCACATCCTCGATGGTGTCGGCCGCTTCGCCGATGGCCGCCGCCAGGTTGCCGATGCCGACCGGGCCGCCGCCGAACTTGTACAGCACGGCTTCCAGCAGCTTGCGGTCCATGACGTCGAAGCCGACCGTGTCCACGTCCAGCATCACCAGCGCCGCATCGGCGATGGGCTTGGTGATGGCGCCGTTGCTCTTCACTTCCGCGTAATCGCGCACGCGCCGCAGCAGGCGGTTGGCGATACGCGGCGTGCCGCGCGCGCGGCGGGCGATTTCGTGCGCGCCCTCCTCTTCGATGTGGGCCTTGAGCAGGGCCGCGCTGCGGCTGACGATCCTGGTCAGCTCGGCGGTGGTGTAAAACTCCAGGCGGGCGACGATGCCGAAGCGGTCGCGCAGCGGATTGGTCAGCATGCCGGCGCGCGTGGTGGCGCCGACCAGGGTGAACGGCTGCAGGTCCAGCTTGACCGAACGGGCGGCCGGGCCTTCGCCGATCATGATGTCGATCTGGTAGTCTTCCAGCGCCGGGTATAGGATTTCCTCCACCACCGGCGACAGGCGGTGAATCTCGTCGATGAACAGGACGTCGTTGGCTTCCAGGTTGGTGAGGATGGCGGCCAGGTCGCCGGGGCGCTCCAGCACCGGGCCGGAAGTCTGGCGCAGGTTGACGCCCATCTCGCGGGCGATGATGTTGGCCAGCGTGGTCTTGCCCAGGCCCGGCGGGCCGAACAGCAAGGTGTGGTCGAGCGCTTCCTTGCGCTTGCGGGCGGCGGAGATGAAGATCTCCAACTGGTCGCGGATCTTGGCCTGCCCGACATATTCATCAAGCAGCTTGGGCCGCAGTGCGCGTTCGATCGCCTCTTCGTTCGGCGAGGACGGCGCCGCATCGATGATGCGCTGCTCGGTAAAATTGTCGGTCTGAATACTCATCCCGCCATTTTACCCTGCGGTCAGCCTTTGGAGAGCGCTTTCAATGCCTGCTTGATGCCGTCGGAGACGCTGGCGCCGGCCGGCACGGTCTTCAGCGCCAGCAGGGCTTCCTTGTCGGAGTAGCCCAGCGCCAGCAGGGCGTTCAAGATGTCCGATTGCGCATCGGGCGCGGCGCGGGCGCCGGCCGCGCCGAGGTCGGCGCCCAGCTTGCCCTTCAGTTCCAGCAGCAGGCGCTCGGCCGTTTTCTTGCCGATGCCCGGCACCTTGATCAGGCGTCCCGATTCCTGCAGCGTCACCGCCTGCGCCAGGTCAGCGATCGACATGCCCGACAGGATGGACAGCGCGGTGCGCGCGCCCACGCCGGTGATCTTGATCAGTTGGCGGAACACGGCCCGTTCCTCGGCGTTGCCGAAGCCGTACAGCAGGTGCGCGTCTTCGCGGATCGCCTGGTGGGTGAACAGCACCACCTTCTCGCCCACGCCGGGCAGGTTGTAGAAGGTGCTCATCGATACATCGACTTCGTAGCCGACGCCACCAACGTCCACCAGCAGTTGCGGCGGATTTTTTTCAAGCAGAACCCCGGAGAGGCGACCGATCATCGTGTGTATACCTTTGTATGGAAAGAGTTAGCCGACCAGGCGGCCGCGGCGCATGCGCAAGCCGGCCAGCGGGCCGTTGCCGGCCGCGTTGGTGCCGCCGGCGATCAGGGTCAGCGTTTCGCGGCTGTGGGCGTGGCAGATGGCGACGCCCAGCGCGTCGGCCGCGTCGGTGCCCGGCAATCCCGGCAGAGACAGCAGGCGCGACACCATGTCCTGCATCTGCGCCTTCACCGCGCGCCCGGTGCCGACCACGGCCTGCTTGATCTGGGTGGGCGAATACTCGGCCACGCTCAGTTCCGCCGACACCAGCGCGCAGATGGCCGCGCCGCGCGCCTGGCCCAGCAGCAGGGTCGATTGGGGATTGACGTTGACATAGACCTGCTCGATGGCCGCGCAATCCGGGCCATAGGTGCGCGCCACTTCGGCCACGCCGTCGAGGATGACCTTGAGCCGCGCCGGCAGGTCGCCCTCGCCGCTCTTGATGGTGCCGGAGGCGATGTAGCGCAGCTTGCTGCCCTGCTTGTGGATGACGCCAAAGCCGGTGGTGCGCAAGCCGGGGTCGATGCCGAGAATGATCATGGAGGGATTGTATGCACTAAAGCAAGTGCAGGCAAGGAGCACTCGCCGCCGTCATTCCCGCGCACGCGGGAATCCATGCATGGCCTGGATTCCCGTGCGGCGTATGGACTCCCGCCTGCGCGGGAGTGACGAGAGGCCCGCGCGGGAGTGACGAGCGGCCTACGCGGGGGTGACGAGAGGCCTGCGCGGAAGTGGCGAGAGGCTCGCGTGGAAGACGAGAGGCTCCCGCGGAAGTGGCGGGGACTTGCGCGGGCGTGACGGGGATTGTTTAGTGGCGGAAGTGACGGGTACCGGTGTACACCATCACCACGCCGCGCTCGTCGGCGGCGTCGATCACTTCCTGGTCGCGCATCGAGCCGCCCGGGTGGATCACGCAGGTCGCGCCCGCGTCGACCACCACGTCCAGGCCGTCGCGGAACGGGAAGAACGCATCCGACGCCACCACCGAACCGGCCAGCGACAAGCCGGCGTTCTGCGCCTTGATCGAGGCGATGCGGGCCGAATCGATGCGGCTCATCTGGCCGGCGCCCACGCCCAGGGTCATGTTGTTGGCGCAGAAGACGATGGCGTTCGACTTCACGTACTTGGCCACGCGCCAGGCGAACATCATGTCCTGCAGTTCCTGCTGGGTAGGCTGCTTCTTGCTGACCACCTTGACGTCGGCCAGCATCACGTTCTTGGCATCGGCCGACTGCACCAGCAGGCCGCCGCCCACGCGCTTGAAGTCCATGGCGTTGACGCCGCCGCCCAGCGGGATTTCCAGCAGGCGCACGTTCTGCTTGGCCGCCAGGATCTGCTTGGCTTCCGCCGTGAACGACGGCGCGATCAGCACTTCCACGAACAGCTTGGCCAGCTCGGTCGCGGCCGCGCCGTCCACTTCGACGTTGAAGGCGATGATGCCGCCGAAGGCCGAGGTCGGGTCGGTCTGCAGCGCGCGCTTGTAGGCGTCGACCGCGCTGCCGCCGAGGGCCACGCCGCACGGATTGGCGTGCTTGACGATCACGCAGGCCGCGCTCTGGTCGAAGCCACCCATGCTCTTCACGCATTCCCAGGCGGCGTCGGCGTCGGCGATGTTATTGAAGGACAGTTCCTTGCCCTGCAACTGCTTGTAGTTGGCCAGCGCGCCCTCGGTCTTCACCACGTCGCGGTAGAAGGCGGCCGACTGGTGCGGGTTCTCGCCGTAGCGCATGTCCTGCACTTTTTCGAAGGCCACGTTCAGCTTGGCCGGATAAGCGCTGCGGCTGGCGTGGGCGCGGCTGGCGTCCAGGCTGGTCAGGTAGTTGGCGATGGCGCCGTCGTACTGCGCAGTGTGCGAATAGACCTTGGTGGCCAGGGTGAACCGGGTGTCGTAGCTGACGTAGCCGGGCGCGTTGTCGGTGGTCTTCATCTCGGCCAGCACCACGCCGTAGTCGGCCGGGTCGCAGATCACCACCACGTCCTTGTGGTTCTTGGCGGCGGAGCGCAGCATGGCCGGGCCGCCGATGTCGATGTTCTCGATGGCGTCGTCCAGCGTGCAGGTGTCCTTGGCCACCGTGGCCTGGAAGGGATAGAGGTTGACCACCACCATGTCGATGGTCGGGATGTGGTGCTCGTCCAGCTTGGCCATGTGCTCGGGGAAGTCGCGGCGGGCCAGGATGCCGCCGTGGACTTTCGGATGCAGCGTCTTCACGCGCCCATCCAGCATCTCCGGGAAGCCGGTGTAGTCGGCCACTTCAGTCACCCGCACGCCATTGTCGGCCAGCAGTTTGGCGGTGCCGCCGGTCGACAGGATGTTGACGCCCATGGCGGACAGCGCGCGCGCGAAGTCCAGCACACCGGTTTTGTCGGATACGGAGATGAGAGCTTGTTTAATCATGGCTATGTATGACTAGGTGGTTAATATTCGGTAGATCGGTCCCGCATTGCGGCCGTCCCCAGCCACTGCATGCCGGATGGAACGCGCAATTACAGCAGGCCGTGCTCCTGTAACTTCTTGCGCAAGGTATTGCGGTTAATGCCCAACATCTGCGCCGCGTGCGACTGGTTGCCGTCAGCGCGCGTCATGACCACTTCCAGTATCGGCTTTTCAACCGTCATCACGACCATGTCGTAGATGTTCGAGGCTTGCTGCTCTCCCAAGTCGTTGAAGTAATCTTCGAGGCTCTTCTGGACGACTTCCTGGATACTTTCTTTGCTCATTTTCTTATCGTTCGGCTAAATAAAACTGTTAACGCTGACAATCATCCGGCTTGTGGCCGAGGACGCTGCCCCTTTTTGTATTTCTGGGAGGCCTTTATGCGGCCTGCAATTCTTCAGGGAGGCGGTATTGTAACCGTTCGCCGTACATCGCTTGCGATTCGAAGAATTGGTCCACTGCCAACAACTGTTCCCCGGTCGATTCCATCAGATTCATCCGTCGTCGGAACTCTTCGCCGCCCAGCAGGTCCCGCACGTACCAGCCTATGTGCTTGCGGGCCGTGCGGACGCCGAGGTATTCGCCGTAGAAGGCATAGTGCGCGCGCAGGTGTTCGTTCATCAGCGCGCGCACCTCGCTGATGGCGGGCGCCGGCAAGTGGCTGCCGGTGCGCAGGTAATGGTCGATCTCGCGGAAGATCCACGGCCGGCCTTGCGCGGCGCGGCCCACCATGACGGCGTCCGCGCCGGTGTAATCAAGCACGAACTTCGCCTTTTCCGGCGAGGTGATGTCGCCGTTTGCCACCACCGGAATCCGCACCGACTGCTTGACCGCGGCGATCATGTCGTACTCGGCGTCGCCGCTGTAGCCGTCGGCGCGGGTGCGGCCGTGCAGGGTCAGCATGGCGATGCCGGCGTCCTCGGCGATGCGGGCGATGGCCAACGCGTTCTTGTGGGACCGATCCCACCCGGTGCGAAATTTAAGCGTGACCGGCACGTCGACGGCCTGCACCACGGCCTCGACGATGCGCTGCACCAGGGCCTCGTCCTGCAGCAGCGCGGAACCGCACCAGGCATTGCACACCTTCTTGACCGGGCAGCCCATGTTGATGTCGATGATCTGGGCGCCGCGCTCGACGTTGAAGCGGGCGCAATCGGCCAGGTCCTGCGGGTCGGCGCCGGCGATCTGCACCGCCTTGGGTTCCATCTCGCCCTGGTGGTCGGTGCGGCGCGACGACTTCTCCGACGCCCACAGGCGCGGATTGGAAGCGGCCATCTCGGACACCGCGTAGCCCGCGCCCAGCTCCTTGCATAGCTGGCGGAAGGGACGATCCGTAACCCCCGCCATGGGAGCGACGAAAACGTTATTTCGCAGTAAATGAGGACCGATCTGCACTGGGTTTTACCTGAATGGGGAGAAGGAACCCTCTATTCTAACCGAAGGCCTGCTCAATTAATAAGCACTATTTTTTATGAATCCGGCAAAGCTACACGCTGCGCGTTATTTGTCAGATGACGTCGTCCATGGTAGGCAAGGCCAGGTGGGCGACCTCGCCCCAACTGTCCAGCACGAACTTTTCATCCGCCATGCTGAAGCGGTTGATGCTGGCGTTCCTGACTTGGAAGTCGCGCGGGCAGTCGAGCTGGATGCCCTGGGCTGCGCGGTAGGCGCACTCCAGCACGCCGCCGTGGGCCACCACCGCCACCGTCTGGCCGGCATGGCGCGCGGCCACCGCCTGCAGCGCGGCGATGCTGCGCTGGTAGAACTGGCGGAAGCTTTCGGCCAGGCGGCCGCCGGCCGGCATCACGGCGTCGATGTCGCGCGCGTGCCAGCGGGCGAAGTCGTCCGGGTACTGCCGCTCGATGTCGGGGTACAGCATGCCTTCAAACACGCCGTAGGCGCGCTCGCGCAATTGCGGGTCGGTGGCCAGGCGCAGGTGCGCGTGCCGCGCGGCCACGGCCTGCGCGGTCTGCATGGCGCGCTGCAGGTCGCTGGAGACGATGGCGTCCAGCCGTTCGGCCGACAGCGCGCGGGCCAGCGCGGCGGCCTGGCGCTCGCCCTGTTCGTTCAACGGGATATCGATGTGGCCCTGCAACCGGCGCACGGCGTTCCAGGCCGTCTCGCCGTGGCGGATCAGCAGTATAGTGGTCTTCATCACTTCGGATTGGTTTGCAGCCAGAAGGTGACCGGGCCGTCGTTGGTCAGGCTGACTTTCATGTCGGCGCCGAACTGGCCGGTCTGCACCACTGGATGGCGGAGCCTGGTCTGTTCGACGAAATAATCGAACAGGCGCTTGCCGTCGGCCGGCGCGGCGGCTGGCGTGAACGAGGGGCGGGTGCCGGACTTGGTGTCGGCCGCCAGCGTGAACTGCGGCACCAGCAGCAGGCCGCCCGCCACGTCGGCCACGCTGCGGTTCATCTTGCCGGCCTCGTCGGCAAACACGCGGTAGCCCAGCAGCTTGGCCAGCAGCGCGTCCGCTTCCTTTTCCGTGTCGTTGCGCTCGGCGCAGACCAGTACCATCAGGCCGGCGTCGATGGCGCCGATGCGGGCGCCCGCCACCACCACGCTGGCGCTGCTCACACGTTGCAGCAGCGCGATCATGCGCTCAGCGTCACGCGCGCGAACTTGCGCTTGCCGACTTGCAGCACGAAGGTGCCGGCCTGCACCTGCAAGCCTTTGTCGCTCAGCACGGTGCCGTCCAGGCGCACGCCGCCCTGCTCGACCATGCGCATGGCTTCCGAGGTCGACGCGCACAGGCCAGCCTGCTTCAGCAGCGAAGCGATGCCGACCGGCGCGCCGCCCAGCGCCACTTCCGGCACGTCGTCCGGAATGCCGCCCTTGGAACGGTTGACGAAGTCGGCCAGCGCATCTTCGGCCGCCTGCTGCGAGTGGAAGCGCGCCACGATTTCCTGGGCGATGGCGACCTTGGCATCGCGCGGATTGCGGCCGCCGGCGATCTCGGCCTTCAATGCGGCCACGTCGGCGATCGAACGGAACGACAGCAGGTCGTAGTACTTCCACATCATCTCGTCCGAGATGCTCATGATCTTGGCGAACATGGTGTTGCCCGGCTCGGTGATGCCGATGTAGTTGTTCTTCGACTTGGACATTTTTTCCACGCCGTCCAAACCTTCCAGCAGCGGCATGGTCAAAATGCATTGAGGCTCCTGGCCATAGTCCTTCTGCAGCTCGCGGCCGACCAGCAGGTTGAATTTCTGGTCGGTGCCGCCCAGCTCGAGGTCGGCCTTCAGGGCCACCGAGTCGTAGCCCTGCATCAGCGGGTAGAGGAATTCGTGGACCGCGATCGGCGTGCCGTTCTTGTAGCGCTTGGTGAAGTCGTCGCGCTCCATCATGCGCGCCACGGTGTAGCGCGAGGCAAGCTGGATCATGCCGCGCGCGCCCAGCGGGTCGCACCACTCGGAGTTGTAGCGGATCTCGGTCTTGGCCGGGTCCAGCACCAGCGAGGCTTGCTTGAAGTAAGTCATCGCGTTCTGCTCGACCTGCTCGCGGGTCAGCGGCGGGCGGGTGGCGTTGCGGCCCGACGGGTCGCCGATCATCGAGGTGAAGTCGCCGATCAGGAAGATGACCTGGTGGCCGAGGTCCTGCAACTGGCGCATCTTGTTCAGCACCACGGTGTGGCCCAGGTGCAGGTCGGGTGCGGTGGGGTCCAGGCCCAGCTTGATGCGCAGCGGGACGCCGCTTTGCTCCGCGCGCGCCAGCTTTTGCGCGAACTCGCTTTCGATCAGCAACTCGTCGACACCGCGCTTGGTGATGGCGAGCGCCTCTTGTACGTTGTCGGATAAGGGCAACGCGACTTTCGAGGGAGCGGCAGGTGTCGAAGAAGAGGTAGTCATCATTTTTTTACGGATTTTTCAGAAAAAGGTAGCCAGCTCCAGGAGTTTGTTATAATCCCCGATCCATTCAATCTTGCCGCACGAAAACGAACAAAACTAACAATTAGAAGAAATAAAACGTTCCTGAATAGTTCAAGCGGCAAATTTTAACTGATTGCATGAACCAAATACATAAAATCACGAGCTCACGCTTGTTCAGTCTGCTAGGGTCTACAAGAAAGGCGCGCATTATCAGCGCGTCGGCATTGTTTCTCGCAGTATGTGCTTTTGGTGCTGCCGGTGTTGCGCCGCTGGCGCCCGATGCCTCCGATTTGCCTGTCAAATCGGTGCAGGAAGCCGTCGCGATGCCAGACCTTAGCGGCCAGATCAACGCACTGGAACAACAGTCCTCCAACGAACACTTCGTCCACGAAGAACGCATCCGCGCCGGCGATACGCTGGCCGCGCTGATGACGCGCCTGGGCGTCGATGACGAAGCGGCCGAGAACTTTATCAAAAAAGATAAAGTCGCGAAAGCCATCATGCAGCTCAAGAACGGCAAGCGCGTGCAAGCGCAGACCGACGACGAGGGCAACCTGCAATGGCTGCGCACCACGGTGGTGGACGGCAAGGACAATCCTGTCACCAACATCAAGGTCACCCGCAAGGGCGACGGCTTTGTCGCAACCGAAGAGCCGGCCAAGCTGGAGCGCCGCGTGGAAATGCACGCGCGCACCATCTCGTCCTCGCTGTACGCGGCCACCGACTCCAGCGACGACGGCGCCAAGCTGCCGGACACCATCGTCAAGCAAATCATCGAGATGTTCTCGACCAGCATCGACTTCCGCGGCGACCTGAAGCGCGGCGACCATTTCAACGTGGTGTACGAGACGTTCTGGCAGGACGGCGAATTCGTCCGCACCGGCCGCGTGCTGGCCGGCGAATTCACCAACAAGGGCACGACCTATCAGTCGGTATGGTTTGAAGACCCGCAGAGCAAGCAGGGCGGCGGCTACTACAGCTTCGACGGCAAATCGCTGAAGAAGGCCTTCCTGAAATCGCCGGTGGAATTCTCGCGTATCTCGTCCGGCTTCGCGATGCGCGTGCACCCGATCTCGGGCCAGTGGAAACAGCACAAGGGCATCGACTTCCCGGCGCCGATCGGCACGCCGATCCGCGCGGCCGGCGATGGCGTGGTGGACTTTGCCGGCACCCAGAACGGCTACGGCAATTTCATCACCATCAAGCACTGGGCCAATTACACCACCGCGTACGCGCACATGAGCCGCTTCGCGCCTGGCATCAAGAAAGGCACCAAAGTGTCGCAGGGCGACGTGATCGGCTACGTCGGTGTGACCGGCTGGTCGACCGGCGCCCACCTGCACTACGAGTTCCGCGTCGGCGGCGAAGCGTGCGACCCGAACAAGATGAACGTGCAGCAGCAGGCACCGTTGACGGCGGCTGAAATGGGCCGCTTCAAGGTGTACGCCGCGGACATGATGCACCGCTTTAATCTGCTGCAGCCTGAAGGCTCCGGCGGCACCCGCATGGCCGCAAAATAACCACCGTCATTCCCGCGCACGCGGGAATCCATGCTGACCTGACAGCGCTCTATGGGTTCCCGCTTGCGCGGGAACGACGTTTACCTTCCCGAATTATCCACCCCATCGGCCCGCTTCTTCTGTGCGACAGCACACGCCCGGTCAGGCACAATACAATTTTCAACGGGAGGCGGCCATGGCCCTGTATATCGGTTTAATGTCGGGCACCAGCCTGGATGGCGTGGACGGCGCGCTGGCGCAGTTCAGCGGCGATGGCGCCGTCACCACGCTGGCGGCGGCCTACGTGGCCTTCCCGCCGTCCCTGCGCGCCGAGCTGATGGCCCTGCAAGCCGCCGGCGATAACGAAATCGAACGCGAGGCGCTGGCCGCCAACCAACTGGCGCAGCTCTATGCGCAATGCGTGGCCACGCTGCTGTCCGAATCGGGCAAGCAGGCCGGCGACGTGCGCGCGGTGGCTGCCCACGGCCAGACCATACGCCACCGTCCCGAACTGGGCTTTACGCGCCAGACCAACAACCCGTCCCTGCTGGCCGAACTGTGCGGCATCGACGTGATCGCGGATTTCCGCAGCCGCGACGTGGCGGCCGGCGGCCAGGGTGCGCCGCTGGTGCCGGCCTTCCACGACGCGCAATTCGGCAAGCCGGGCCAGGCGCGCGTGGTGGCCAACATCGGCGGTATCGCCAACATCAGCGTGCTGGCCGGCGACGGCCGCGTAAGCGGTTTCGACACCGGCCCCGGCAACGTGCTGATGGATGGCTGGATCGCCCGCCACCTCGGCAGGGAATACGACGAAGACGGCGCCTGGGCGGCCAGCGGCGCCGTCATCCCGGCGCTGCTGGACGAACTGCTGAAAGAACCCTACCTCGCCCTGCCCGCACCCAAGAGCACCGGCCGCGACCTGTTCCACATGGCCTGGCTGGACGCGCACCTGGCCGCCTTCGGCGCCGCCGCGCCGCAAGACGTGCAGCGCACGCTGGCGCGCTACACGGCCGTCACCCTGGCCGACGCGGTGCGCGCCTACGGCGCCGGCGCGGATGCCGTCTACATCTGCGGCGGCGGCGCTTACAACGGCATGCTGATGAGCGAACTGGCCGGCGCGCTGGGATCGCAGGTGCTGGTGGCGTCCACCCAGGCGCTGGGCGTGGCGCCCAACCGGGTGGAAGCGCTGGCCTTCGCCTGGCTGGGCTATCGCTTCAGCGAGCGCCTGGCCGGCAACCTGCCGGCGGTCACCGGCGCGCGCGGCGAGCGCGTGCTGGGCGCGCTGTATCCACGCTAGGCCGTCCTGGCCAGTTCAAGGAAACGGCGCAGCGCCGGCGAGCGGTTGGCCGGCGCGTAGGCGACCGCGATCCCGCTGGTCGGCGCCGATTCCCTCAGGCTGCGAAACACCACGCCGCGCCGCTTGACCTGCTGGAGCGAGGCGGCGATGAAGGCCATGCCCTGCCCTTCGGCGATCATCCCCAGCAGGATGTGATGGTCGTCGGGCTCGGGAATGGTCCTGGGCTGGAAGCCGATGCGTTCGTAAAACGCCTGGCAGTAATCGTAAAAGCCGGGATTGAGCCGGCGCTCGAAGCGGAAGATGGTTTCGTCGCGCAGGTCGCCGTAGCTGATCTTGCGCTTGCGCGCCAGGGGATGGGCGGCCGGCAGCGCCACCATCAGCGGCGCTTCAAACAGGGGCTCGACTTCCAGCCCCTGGGCCTCCGTATGCAGGCCGATGAACGCGGCGTCCATGGCGCCGTTCCTGATGTCCCGGACCAGGCTGATCGAGTGCTTGCCCCGCGTGACGATGCGCAGCCGCGGAAAGCGCTGCTGCAAGGCCGGGCCCACGTCCGGTATGGCGCTGCGGTCGAACACCGTCGTATAGCCGATCACGAACTGGCCGCCGTCCGCAACGCGCAGCGCCTGCGCGGCCGCCACCGCCTTTTCGGCCTGGGCCAGCGTCCGCCTGGCTTCCGGCAGCAAGGCCGCGCCCGCCCTGGTCAGGCTCACGCCCGACGGCGTGCGCACGAACAGCTCGACGCCGAGCAAGTCTTCCAGTTGCCGGATCTGCCGGCTCAGCGGTGGTTGCGAGATGTGCAGGCGCGCCGCCGCGCGGCCGAAATGGGCTTCCTCGCACAGCGCGACAAAGTAGCGGAACTGGCGCAAATCGATGGCTTCGTTCATACCGAAAAGGTATCACAAAAATGGTATTGGCCGCAGCACGCAAGCCCGTCCTACACTGCCTCCATCCCAACGCAAAGGAGTGCAAGCATGAACAACGAACGCTATGAACGGGGCTGGGCGAAGCTGAAAGAAGTCGATGGCCAGGCCGGCGAAAACGTCGTCGACAGCCTCAAGGATATCGCCCCGGATTTCGCCCGCCTGCTGATCGAATTCCCGTTTGGCGACATCTATTCCAGGCCCGGCCTGGACCTCAGGACGCGCGAGCTGGCCGTGGTGGCGGCGCTGACCGCCCTGGGCAACGCCACGCCGCAACTGAAGGTGCATATCCACGGCGCGCTCAACGTCGGTTGCTCGCGGCAGGAGATCGTGGAAGTCATCATGCAGATGGCCGTGTACGCGGGCTTCCCCGCCGCGCTGAACGGCTTGTTCGCGGCCAAGGACGTCTTCGCCTGACTTACTCGGCCTTGACCGGCGCGAAATCCAGGTCCTGGAAGTCGTAGCTGAAATCGGTCAGCGGCGACACCGGCGCCATGGTCATGCGGGTCGGCTTGCCGTCTATGCCCAGCGCGAACGTGACGTAGGCATCGGCATCCAGCGTGCGGTCCTTCCACTGCACGATGTATGAGTTGCCCTGGTAGTAGCGCATTTCGCCAAACAGCTTGGGCGAGCGCTTGGCGGCGAAGTAGAACTTGCCGTCCTTGCTGGTCAGCGTGACATCGCCAAACCACGGATCGCGATAGGTGCCGGCAAAGTTGGCGGCATTCGGCACGGGACCGGCAGGCGCCGCGGCAATCGCCTTGCGTGCCGCCGCCATGGCCTTCTCGGCGTCCGCGGTCCGGGCGTCGCGCCGCGCCAGCCGCTCGGCAACGCGGTCGGCCGCCGGCAGGCCGAGGTAGCTGTCCAGGATGGTCAGCGTGACCGCCTGGTAGGCGTCGGTCTGCTGTTGATTGGTCAGCACCACGATCCCCAGTTTCATCTTCGGGATCAGCGTCACCTGGGTCACCATGCCGGTCAGGCCGCCGGTGTGGGCCACCATCTTGTAGCCGTTCACATCGTTCACGAACCAGCCCAGGCCATAGGCCGAGAACAGCGTGTTGTACAGCGGCCTGGACGCCAGCGGCAGGATGGTGTGGGGCGCCCACATCGCCGCCTGCGATTCGGCGCTGAACAGGTGCTTGCCGTCGCCGTAGGCGCCGCCGTTCAACTGCAGGCGCACCCACTTGCTCATGTCGGCCAGATTGCTGACGATGCCGCCAGCCGCATCGCCGATTTCGCCCAGTTCGGCGTCCACCTGGCGCGCCGGGCCGCCCTCGACCGAGACGTGGGGCATCGCAATCTGCGCCGACTTCGGCGCGCGCCGGCGCGAGGCCGCGCTCTCGTTCATGCCGATCGGGCGCAGGATGCGGGTCTCGACAAAATCCTCCCAGCTCATGCCGGATACGCGCGCCACCACCTCGCCGGCCACGATGTAGAGCTGGTTGTCGTAATCGAACTTGGAGCGGAAGCCCGACACCGGTTTCAGGAAGCGCAGGTTATGGATCACATCGGCGCGGGTGAAGTCGCTCCCGTCCGGGAACTCCATGAGGTCGCCCGCCCTCAACCCCAGGCCGCTGCGGTGGGTCAGCAAATCCTCGATGGTGAATTCGGCGGTGACGTAGGGATCGTACATCTTGAATTCGGGGAGAACGTCGACCACCTTGTCGGTCCAGCGCAGCTTCTTTTCCTCGACCAGCATGGCCAGCGCGGCCGCCACGAAGGCCTTGGTATTGGAGGCGATGCCGAACAGCGTGTGCTCGTCGACCTTGCCCGGCGTGTTCAATGCAGCCTGGCCCATGCCTTTGCTGTAGATGACCTTGTCGTCCTTGACCACCGCCACCGCGATGCCCGGCACGTCGAAGGCTTGCATCGTGCGCAGCACGGTTTCGTCGAAGTTGTCCGCCGTCCGCCAAGGCGCGCCTGGCGGCGCTGCCCGCTTAACTTATACCGAGAACGAAGAGCCGCAGCCGCAGGTCGAGGTGGCTTGCGGGTTCTTGATCACGAACTGGGCGCCTTCCAGGTCGTCCTTGTAGTCGATCTCCGCGCCGACCAGGTACTGGTAGCTCATCGAGTCGATCAGCAGTTGGACGCCGTTCTTGACCATGGTGGTGTCGTCTTCGTTGACGATTTCGTCGAAGGTGAAACCATACTGGAAGCCGGAGCAGCCACCGCCCTGCACGAACACGCGCAGTTTCAGGTCTGGATTACCTTCTTCCTCGATCAGTTGGGCCACTTTTTCAGCAGCGCTATCGGTGAAGATGATAGGCGCTGGCATTTCAGCTACAGCATTCATTTCTAACTCCTACGAGAAAACAATTGAGGCCATTATAGCCCGTGGCCATCATTTGTGCTCCAAGCCCCTCAAATCAAGGGGGTTAAGGCAACAGGGCGATTTGCGTGAGGCCCGTGGTTTCTTCCAGGCCGAACATCAGGTTCATGCACTGCACGGCCTGGCCGGAGGCGCCCTTGACCAGGTTGTCCTGCACCACCAGAACAATGACAGTATTGCCATTGTCGGGACGGTGCAGCGCCAGGCGCAGCATGTTGGAGCCGCGCGTGGAACGGGTTTCCGGATGCGAGCCGAACGGCATCACGTCCACGAAGGCGCTGTCCTTGTACTGCTCTTCGAACAATTTCTGCAGCTCTTCGTTGCTGATGTCCCTGGTCAGGCGGCCGTACAGGGTCGAGTGCATGCCGCGTATCATGGGCACCAGGTGCGGAGTGAAGATCAGGTTGACCTTGTCCGCAGTGAACTTCTGGAGCTGGGCCGAGGTTTCCGGCGTGTGGCGGTGGCCGGCCACGCCGTAAGCCTTGAAGTTGTCCGACGCTTCCGAGAACAGGGTGCCGATTTCCGCCTTGCGGCCGGCGCCCGACACGCCCGACTTGCAGTCGGCGATCAGCGCGCCGGCGTCGATCAGGCCGGCCTTCAGCAGCGGGTAGAAGCCCAGTTGCATGGTGGTCGGGTAGCAGCCGGGGTTGGCCACCAGCTTGGCCTGCCTGACCTCTTCGCGGTTCAGCTCGACCAGGCCGTAGGCCGCCTGCTCCAGCAAGTCCGGGCAGGTGTGCTCGATCTTGTACCACTTCTCGAAGACGGCCTTGTCCTTGATGCGGAAGTCGGCCGCCAGGTCGATCACCTTGACGCCGGCTTTCAACAGCTCGGGCGCCTGGGCCATGGCCACGCCGTGCGGGGTGGCGAAGAACACCACGTCGCACTTGCTCAGGTCGGCGTTTTCCGGCGACGAGAACTTCAGGTTCACGCGGCCGCGCAGCGATGGGAACATGTCTGCCACTGGCAAGCCGTCCTCCTTGCGGGAGGTGATTGCCGTCAGTTCCACGTTGGGGTGGACTGCCAACAGTCGCAGCAGTTCCACTCCGGTGTATCCGGTGCCGCCGACGATGCCAACTTTGATCATGTTCTTTCCTTGAGGTGAGTGCGTGAGAAAATGCTGCCCATTTTATCAGCCATGCGCGACAGGCGCATGACAGTACCAGATAGCAAAAAAGCCGCCCGGCACAGGCCGGCGGCTTTTTCGGCGGTGCGCCGCAAGCAGCGCACCAGAGAGCGTAAATTAACGCTTCGAGAATTGTTTTGCGCGACGTGCTTTGCGCAGACCAACCTTTTTACGTTCAACTTCGCGAGCATCGCGGGTGACGAAGCCGGCGCGGGCCAGGTCGCCCTTCAGGCCTGCATCGTAGTCGATCAGGGCGCGGGTGATGCCGTGACGAACAGCACCTGCCTGGCCCGACTCGCCGCCGCCGTGGACGTTGACTTTGATGTCGAAACGTTCAACGTTGCCGGTCAGTTCCAGCGGTTGACGGATGACCATCAGGCCGGTTTCGCGGGAGAAGTACTCAGCCGCTGGCTTGCCGTTAACGATGATCTGGCCGGTGCCAGCTTTGATGAACACACGAGCCACTGCACTCTTGCGACGGCCGGTGCCGTAGTTGTAGTTACCGATCATGTCAGTTCCTTAGATTTCGAGTGCTTTAGGTTGCTGAGCGGCGTGAGGGTGCGAACCTTCAGCGTACACTTTCAGCTTCTTGATCATGGCGTAGCCCAGAGGACCCTTGGGCAGCATGCCCTTGACAGCCTTCTCCAGAGCGCGACCTGGGAAACGCTGTTGCATTTTCAGGAAGTTGGTCTCGTAGATGCCGCCTGGGTAGCCCGAGTGACGGTAGTAGGTCTTCTCGGTGGCCTTGGTGCCGGTCACGCGCAGTTTGCCTGCGTTCACAACGACGATGAAGTCGCCGGTGTCGACGTGAGGGGTGAACTCTGGCTTGTGCTTGCCGCGCAGTCGGAGTGCCACTTCGCTGGCAACACGTCCGAGGACTTTGTCCGTCGCGTCAATCACGAACCAGTCGCGCTGGACTTCATGTCCTTTAGCGGAAAAAGTTTTCATGTGATGACTTTCTAAATGAGAGTACCGCTCAAATGGTGGTTCCGCTAACGTACTTCAGCGGACTCGGCCTTTTTATTTACTTTCCTGAGCGAATGGAAAGCCCACGATTATAAGCGACGGGCAGCCGCCGAGTCAAGCCGCAATCCGCTCGGGAACGGCCTGCGGCGCGGCTTCCGGGACTGTGTAGCGGAAAACATTGACAACATTGAAAGTGGTGTCGGGCACGTACAGCCGGCCCCGGTCGGCATAGATAAAGTACGGCATCCATACACCGCCCGCGTCCGGGTACTTCTTGAACACCGACAGGCCGGCCTGGTAGACCAGCCGGTCGCCCTCGATGCGGAACATTTTCAGGGCGCGGTTGACCAGGTCGTTCACGAACAGCAGGTCGCCATCGATGCAGACGCTGGCCGGCAGCATGAAATTTTCGTAATCGGTATCGACGTCGTCGCAATAGCCGAGCTGGCCATAGCTCCACAGGCTGCGGCCTTCGCGGTCGAACACGCGCAGGCAGTTGTTGAACTGGTCGCAGACGAACAGCCGGTCCTGGCCATCGATGGCGATGTCGCAGGGCGTGAATTCCGCGCTGCCCTCCCAGCGGAAGTTCTTGACGAAGGTAACGTAGCCGGTGGACTGCATCTTCCACATCGAGATGCGGTTGTTGAGCGAATCGGCGATATAGATCTCGCCGCGGCTGTTGACGGCGATGCCCTGCGGCGCCTTCAGCGTACCCGCGCCGCCTATGCCTTCGCGGCCGAACGGCACGCCGTAGTTGATCAGGAAGCCGGCTGGGCTGAACTGGTACATGGACACCGTGCAGGTGTTGAAGTTGGTGACGAAGATCAGCGGCGTGCCGGGGCAGATCTGGCCCAGCGGCGCGCTGTGCGGGTAATACACGTCCATCGCCAAGTCGCCGGGCACGAAGAAGCCGCGCATCAGGTCCTTGAGCTGGTGATAGGGATCGGCGTCGGTGTTAAAGGTCTTCATGCACCAGTTGCCGGAATCGATATTCAGCGACACCCCGCCCACGCGCCGCAGCGGATCGATGCCCGTGTAGCTGCGCCATTGATCGTACCAGTACTGGTAGACGCGGGTGGCGGCCTCGGCCCACTGCTCCACCAGGCTGCCGCCCGCCGCCGGCGGCGGCGACGCGGGACGGCGCTGCGGATCGACGCCGATCACCGCCGTCATGCAATTGAACTGCGACGTGCCGCGCGCCCAGTCGCGGTCGTCGCGCCGGTGGCCCACCGATTCGATCAGCAAGGCTTCGCCCTCGCCCTTGGCGCGCGGGATGTAGACCTTGATGACGCTGGAGGTGAAGGGCTCGCTGATGAAATAGGTATCCGGCGCGTGGTCCGCCGCGCAGATCTGGTAAGGGCCGACGAACACCAGGTCTTCCAGCGTGCTGTAGACCAGGTCGGACAGCGAGTGCACCGGTTCCGGGCTGTGGTTCCACAGCGGCGCCAGGCCGCTGACCACGGTTTGCAGGCGGCCATTGAGGTCGTACACGGCGATGGCGTTCTCGATATGGCCAGGCACCATCACGCGGTCGCCGATCACGCACACCGAGCGCATCACGTTGAACTTGCCGATGCCGGTGGGCTTGCCGTGCTGGTGCAGCAGCACCGTGTCGTGCGGCGCCTGCACCACGCCGTCGACGATGGGCCAGTCGGTGCTGATCTTCAGCACTTCGTACTTGCCGGTGTTGGCCAGGTAGAGATTGCCCTGGCTGTCGCTGGCCAGGCCCTGCGGCCACAACAACTGATGCCGCACGCCCGGCCCGTTCACGTAGCGGAACTGGTCGACGTACTGGCCCGACAGGGTGAACTTCACGCAGCGGCTGGCCAGGTCGTCCGCGGTGTGGAAGAACTCGTCGCAGACATACAGGTAATCGACGCCATCCTGTTCGCGCACCACGGTAATGCCGTTGGGGTCGGACAGCGGCAGGTAATGCTGGTCGCCCTCGCCGAAAATAAAATCGGTCCACACCGCCCGCTCGTCGTAGGCGAACGCCACCACGCGGCCGTGGCCCATGTCGGTGCAGTACATGATCTGCTGGGTCGGGTGCGGGTGCACATGGAAAGGCATCAGCAGGCGCGGGGCCTGCGGCGCCTCCTGTTCGCCCGGGCCTTCCACCACGTGCAGCAAGGTCGACAGGTCGGGCGAGAACACCAGCACGCGGCTGTTGCCGGTATCGCAGACCCACAGCCTGCCGTAGCGATCCCCATGCACGCCGACCGGCGAATTGAGGGTGAAATCATCGGCCAGCTTGCCGGTGCGGGTGGTGCCCGGCAGAGTGATATCGCCGTACGAACAAAGGTATTTCATGGGCGCGCTCCAGTTGTTGCCTTAAATTATCCAATCCGGCCCGGGGCGGGAGCAAGTGAAAAAACCTCATGCAAGTTACAATAACGGGCAACGATTTTTAACGGAGAGAATGATGGAGTGCAAAGTCAGTTGGAATGGCCCGTCGGGCATGAGTTTCCTGGCCCAGACCGGTTCTGGCCACCTGGTCAACATGGATGGCGCGCCCGAGGGCGGCGGCCACAACCTGGCGCCGCGTCCGATGGAAATGGTCTTGCTGGGCACCGGTGGCTGCACGGCCTACGACGTGGTGCTGATCCTGAAGCGCGGCCGCGCCGACATCCGCGGCTGCGAATGCACGCTGAAGGCCGAGCGCGCCGACACCGATCCCAAGGTGTTCACCAAGATCAACTTCCACTTCATCGTCACCGGCAAGGGCTTGAAGCCGGACGCCGTGGAGCGCGCGATCACCCTGTCGCACGACAAATACTGCTCGGCGTCCATCATGCTGGGCAAGACCGCCGAGATCACCCACTCCTTCGAGATCGTCGAAGTCGCCTAATCAGGCCAGCAGGAAGCGCAGGCGCTCGTCCACGCGGGCGGGCGCCACCTCGATGACTTCCGCCGTGACCACGCCCTCCGCAACAAAGGGATCCTGCCGGATCCGGTCCTGCAGCTCGGCCGGCGACGCCTGGTGAGCGACGATCAGCCCGCCCGCCTGCAAGGGCAGGCTGCCGGCCAGCAGGAAGACGCCCGCCTCGAACCCCTGCTGCAACCAATCCTTGTGGCCCTGCATGTACAGGCCAGCCTCGCTTTTGCGGCCGGCAAACTTCAGCAGCACGATAAACATCCGGTTTCTCCTTCAGGTTGATGTATGGGTCACGGTGTCCAGCCACGCATCCATGCGCGCCACTTCGCGGCGGACGAACTGTTTGTCGTGGTAGGCCTGGGCCAGCACGGCCACGCCCTGGCTGAAGGCCAGCACATGCATGGCCAGGTCATCAGCATCGGCCTTGCGGCCCAACAGCGTGAACTGGCGCCGCAGCCAGGTGCGGAACAGGGTCATGAGCTGGTTGGCATCCTCGCGCAGGCCGTGGTCCAGCCGGGCCAGTTCCGTGCACAGCGTGCCGACCGGGCAGCCGTACTGCAGGATCTTGCCCTGGTTGGCCTGCAACAGGTGGATGAAGCTGCGTATGCGCTCGGCGGGGCCGCCCGCGGCATCCCACTGGTCCAGCAACTGGCGCCGGCTGTGCAGGCGGGCGGCGATCACCGCGTCCAGGATTTCATCCTTGGTCTTGAAGTGGTAGTAAAAGTTACCGCGCGAAATGCCCAGGCTGTCCGCGATGGTGGCGAACGAGGTATTTTCAAAGCCGTGTTCGTAAAACAGGCGGTCGGCCTGCGCGACTATGCGCTCCCGAGTGGTCGGTTCCGTCATCGCAACGCTCTCATTAGGACAATTGACCTAAATCTTAGGACAACCGTCCCAGCGCGTCAACCGCCGGTGTCTTCAGGTGTTCAGATGTAGTAGGCGGTGCTGGTCATGACCTTGCCCATGACGGCCATGAGTTGCTGCACCGGCGCCGGCACGGGCGCGGCGCCGAGCTTCTGCGCGGCCGCGCCGTGCTCGATTTCATCGATGCGCATCTGGTCGACGATGGCGCGCGACTTGGCGTCCTGCGGCGGCAGCTTTTCCAGGTGGCTGTCGAGGTGGGCTTCGACCTGGCGCTCGGTCTCCACCACGAAGCCCAGGCTGCGCGCATCGCCCAGCACGGCAGCCACGGTGCCCAGCGCATACGCGCCCGCGTAGAAGAAGGGATTGAGCACGCTGATGTGCGAATTCAGTTCGCCCAGGCGCTGCGCGGTCCAGGCCAGGTGGTCTTCCTCCTCGCGGCTGGACTTTTCGAACTGCGCGCGGATGTCCCCGGTGCGCGCGAAGCGGGCCTGCGCGTTGTACAGGGCTTGCGCGCACACTTCACCCACATGGTTCACGCGCATCAGGCCGGCCGCGTGGCGGCATTCGGCCTCGCTCATGGCCGCATCCGGCGCGTGCGCCGCCGGCGTCGGCCGCGATGCCGAGGCGACGCCGCTGATCACGCGCAGCGCCTTGTCGGCGCCGGCGATGAATCGGTCCAGGGGAGTGTGATGGTAGGCGGCCATGGGCAAACTCGTCTTGTTCGATGAAAGTCCCCATTATAAAGGACTGCTCTCTTACCGACTGTCCGCCTCCTCGCGCAAAACGCGCTGGCGTTCGATGTAGTCGGCCACCGGACCGCGCACGTCGATGCCGGAGATGTCCTTGGCCACGCCCAGGTTCAGGCCCAGCAGGAAGGGGATGTTGGCCACCGGGACGTCGGTGCAGTATTCGCCGAAGTATTTCAGGAATCTTCTTGATTCCACCACCTTGACCACCTTCTCGCCGCTCATGTATTGCAGGATGCTGGTGATGCTGTGGCCTTTGCCCAGCGTATGATAAATAAAACGGTTGAAATCGCGGTCCAGCGCCTTGAAGTCCAGGGTCTCCTTGGTCATCAGGCTCGACAGGTAGTACAGGCCCAGCGCCACGCGGAAAAAGCCGCTGGACTCGTCGCGGTCCATCCCCTGCTGCATCACCGCGAGAATTTTCTGTTTGATTTCAGGATTCATGGAGCCAGACTATAGCAAGAGTTTTGTGCACCCAGTAGCTTGCGTGCCAGAATTTCCACATGCTACCCTTGAAACTTTCCACCTGGGAGCGCCGCGATGATCGAGGTAAAGGGTTTGGCAAAACGCTTCCGCCTGCACGCCCGCGGCCACAAGCCGGCGGCCGCGCGCGATCCGCGCGACCACGACGGCTGGTTCCACGCCGTGTGCGATGTCAGCTTCCAGTGCCGGCCCGGCGAGGTGCTGGGCCTGCTCGGCCCCAACGGCGCCGGCAAGACCACCACGCTGCGCCTGCTGTCCACCGCGCTCACGCCGGACGCCGGCAGCATCCACGCCAACGGCATCGACCTGCTGGCCAATCCGCTGGAAGCGCGCCAGCACTTCGGTTTCCTGTCCGGCACCACGGGCTTGTACGGCCGCCTCACCGCGCGCGAGAACGTCGAATACTTCGGCCGCCTGCACGGCATGAGCAACGCTCAACTCAAGCGCCGCTGCGATGAATTGTTTGAAACCCTGCAGATGCAAGCCTTCCTCAACAAGCGCGCCGACCAGCTCTCGACCGGCATGAAGCAGCGCTGCTCCATCGCCCGCACCGTGGTGCACGAGCCGCAGATCGTCATCCTCGACGAGCCGACCACCGGCCTCGATGTCATGTCGGCCAAGATCCTGCTGGACTTCATCGCCAGCTACAAGGCGCTGCGCATTCCGCTGATCTTCTCCACCCATCACCTGCACGAAGTGGAAAAGCTGTGCGACCGCGTGTGCATCATCAACCACGGCAAGACCGCCTTCCACGGTTCGATCGACGAGCTGCGCCACCTGGGCGGCAGCGCCGACCTGCACGACGCCTTCGTCAGCGTGATCAACCGGGAGCCCTGAACCATGTGGACCATCTACCTGAAGGAGCTGCTGGAGCTGGCGCGCGACCGCAAGACGTTTTTCTTCACCGTCTTCATCCCGGTGTTTGCAATGCCGCTGATCTTCGCCGGCTTCGGCCTGGTTTCATCCACCATGTTCAAGAACGCCAGCCAGGCGGACATGGCCTACGCCATCTTCGGCAAGGAGTACGCGCCGGCGCTGGCCGCACGCTTCGCCAGCGAGAAGGGTTTCCATGAAGTCCTGCTGGCCAGTCCCGCCGACATCAAGGGCGCGATCGCGGCCGACCGCATCAAGTTCGCGCTGGTGATCCCGGCCGGCATCAGCCAGGCGCTGGCCTCCTACCGGCAGGGCGTGATCGAACTGCACTACAACAGCGCCGCCACCGTGGACCTGACCCGCAAGCGCGTGCTGGCCGTGATCGGCGCCCAGAACCGCGAACTGCGCGAGCAGGCGCTGTCCGCGCTCAATCTCAACAAGCAGCAACTGGAATTCGCGCTCGATCCGATCACATTGAAAGACCACTCCACCGCCGACAAGCGCGAACAAATGGGCGCGCTGATCGGCGGCATGCTGCCCTACATCCTGCTGATGGTCTGCCTGATGTCGGCCATGTATCCGGCCATCGACACCGGCGCCGGCGAGAAGGAGCGCGGCACGCTGGAAACCCTGCTGCTGGCGCCGGTCTCGCGCACCAGCATCGTGCTGGCCAAGTTCCTGGTCCTGTTCACCATCGGCCTGACCTCGGCGCTGCTGATGGTCATCAGCGCCGGCCTGCTGCTGCACTTCTTCGGCGCCTGGATAGGCGGCGACCTGGTGCAGATGCTGCGCGCCATCGGCCCGCTGGACCTGGCCATGGTGGCGCTGATGCTGCTGCCCACCGCCGCCATCTTCGCCGCCATCCTGCTGTCGATTTCGGTGTACGCCAAGAGCTACAAGGAAGCGGTGGGCATGATCTCGCCGCTGATCGTCGTCACCATCCTGCCGACCCTGGTGGCCCTGCTGCCCGGCGTGGAGCTGAACTGGAAGTGGGCGATGGTGCCGCTGACGAATGTCTCGCTGGCGATGAAGGAACTGGTCAAGGGCACCATGGACTACCGCATGTTTTCCGTGATCCTGCTGTCCACCACCGTCACCGCCGGCGCCCTGCTTGTCCTATGCCGCTGGTGGTTTACCCGCGAACAGGTTTTGTTTAGGAATTGAACAAGTTGTCTATTCAACCATGCCTCTCCCCCCTGCGGCCTGTTCCGCCAATTCTGCACTCTGGCGCGCCGATTGGGCCGCCCATCGCAACGGCGCCCCTTCTTCCAGTCAATTTCAATACAATGCCATCATGTGAAAAATGGCTGGTCGTGCAGAATCAGGAGTTAGCATGGAATTAAGCATCAAGAACTTGTCCAAGACTTACGCCAACGGCGTGGTTGCCCTGGACAATATCTCGCTCACCATCCCGGCCGGGATGTTCGGTCTGCTCGGCCCCAACGGCGCCGGCAAATCGACGCTGATGCGCACGCTGGCCACCCTGCAGGAATGCGATTCCGGTTCGGTCTTCTTCGGCGACCTGGACGTGCTGGACGAAAAAGATGAAATCCGCCGCCTGCTGGGCTACCTGCCGCAGGATTTCGGCGTCTATCCGAAAGTGACCGCTTACGAACTGCTGGACCATTTCGCCGTGCTGAAGGGCTTGAGCCACCGCGGCCGCCGCCGTGAAATCGTCGACGGCCTGCTGCAGCAGACCAACCTGTTCGAAGTGCGGCACCAGCGCCTGGGCGGCTTCTCGGGCGGCATGCGGCAGCGCTTCGGCATCGCCCAGGCGCTGCTGGGCGATCCCAAGCTGATCATCGTCGATGAACCGACGGCCGGCCTGGACCCGCAGGAGCGGGTGCGCTTCCACAACCTGCTGTCCGACATCGGCGAGGACAAGACCGTGATCCTGTCCACCCACATCGTCAGCGACGTGGCCGACCTGTGCGCCAACATGGCCATCATCAACAAGGGCCATCTGCTGCTGTGCGGCCCGACCCAGGAACTGATACACGAAGTCAGCGACAAGATCTGGGCGCGCTTCATCGACAAGCGCGACCTGCCCTCGTTCCAGTTGCGCCACCCGGTGATCTCGTCGCGTCTGCTGTCCGGCCGCACGCTGATCCATGTGTACAGCGACACCGATCCCGGCGACGGCTTCGAAGAAGCCCTCGGCGACCTGGAGGATGTCTACTTCGCCACCATCGCCGGCCGCCACCGCGCCGCGTACACCTGCGATTAAGGGCGCATCATGTTTGCCATTGCCCTCTTTGAAGCGCGCCAGCGCCTCAAGCTGGTCTCGACCTGGATGTACTTCCTCGGCTTCCTGGCGCTGGCCATGCTGTGGATGGCGGCCGCGGGCGGCTTCTTCAAGAGCGCCTCGGTGGTGCTGGGCAGCCAGTTGATCGACTCGCCGCGCTCGCTGATGCTGACCACCAGCTTCCTCGGCTCGCTGGGCGTGATCGTCATCGCCGCCATGATGGGGCGTTCGGTGCAGCAGGATTTCGAGTACGACATGCAGCACTTCTTCTTCAGTGCGCCGATCAAAAAGTACCAGTACATACTGGGCCGCTTCCTCGGCGCCTACCTGACGCTGGCGGTGATCTTCACCAGCATCCTGCTGGGCGCCTGGCTGGGCAGCTATATTCCGGGACTGGACATCGAGCGCCTCGGCCACCCCGACGCGATCGCCTACCTGATGCCCTACCTGACGGTGATCCTGCCGGACATCTTCACCTTCGGCTCCGTGTTCTTCATCCTGGCGGCGCTGACGCGGCGCATGCTGCCCGTGTACATCTCCAGCGTGGTCATGCTGATCGGGTACATGGTGGCGCCGGGCTTGGCGCGCGACCTCGATTACAAAACCTTCGCCGCCCTGATCGATCCCTTCGGCACCACCGCCGTGATCCGCCTAACCGAGTACTGGCCCATCATCGAGCGCAACACGCGCATGGTGTGGCCGGAAGGCGTGTACCTGCTGAACCGCGCGATCTGGACCGGCACCGCGCTGGTCGGCCTGCTGCTCGGCTACTGGCGCTTCCACTTCATCGCCACCAGCGACAGCGGCCACGGCAAGCGCGCCAGCACCGGCGAGGGCGAAGTGCCGCAGCACCTGTCGGCCACCTCCACCAACACGCAGGAGACGCCGGACTTCCAGTCGCGCAGCCTGGGCTGGCTGCTGCTGAAATCGAGCTGGCTGCACCTGCGCGAAACCACCAAGAACATCTACTTCCTGGTGATCGTGCTGGCCGGCGTGCTGACCATGTTCGCCAGTTCGCTGGACATGGGCTCCATCTTCGGCACCACAACCTACCCGGTCACCTACCTGGTGCTGGAAGTGGTCAGCGAAACCTTCGCCCTGTTCATGATGGTGATTACCACCTTCTACGCCGGCGAACTGGTATGGCGCGAGCGCGAGGCGCGCATGGCGCAGATGCTGGACGCGCTGCCGATACCGAGCTGGCTGCCGCTGCTGTCCAAGCTGTTCGCGCTGATCGGGCTGCAGGCGATGCTGATGGTCGTCATCATGCTGACCGGGATGGCGATCCAGATCTTCAAGGGCTACTTCCTGCTGCAGCCGGGGCTGTACCTGTACCAGTTATTCCTGGTGCACCTGCCCTATTACGCGCTGCTGGCGGTGCTGGCGATCGCGGTGCAGGTCATCGTCAACCAGCGCTACATCGCCTACTTCGTGATGATCGCGTATTACGTGGCCACCGTCACGGCCGGGAACATCGGCCTGGACAACCCGATGCTGATCTATGCCGACACGCCCAGCTTCATCTATTCGGCGATGAACGGCTATGGCCATTTCCTGGCGCGCGACCGCTGGTTCCTGGCCTACTGGGGCGGCTTCGCGGTGCTGCTGACGGTGGCCGCGCTGCTGTTCTGGGCGCGCGGCACCAACGACGGCTGGCGCCAGCGCCTGCAACTGGCGCGTCACGCGCTGACCCCGCCGGTGCTGGCCACCATCGGCATCGGTGTGCTGATCTTCGCTGCAACCGGCGGCGTGGTCTTCTACAACACCCACATCGCCACGCCCTACAAGAGCGCCTACGACAAGGATGCGGAAAAGGCCAGTTACGAAAGCCAGTACAAGCAGTACGCCGTGCTGCCGCAGCCGCGCATCACCGACGTCGCGCTCAATGTCGACATCGTCCCGGAGAAGCGCGCGCTGCTCGTCAAGGGCCGCTACCTGCTGGTGAACAAAACCGCGCAGCCGGTCACGGACATCATCGTCAGCCAGGACAACACCGTCACGCAATACCACGTCCGCTTCAGCCAGGAAGCGCACAACGGCGTGCAGGATGCGCGTCTGGGCTTCTACAGCTACAAGCTGGTCCAACCGCTGGCGCCCGGCGCGCAGATGGCGATGGATTTTGAAGTCAGCTATGCGCCGCAAGGCATCCTGGGCATGGGCCAGGACACGCCGGTGGTCGGCAACGGCACCTTCTTCAACAACAGCGTGCTGCCGCACATCGGCTACCAGCGCGACGCGGAACTGAGCGACGCGCGCGACCGCAGAAAGCACGGCCTGCCGGCGCGCGAGCGCATGCTGCCGCGCGACGATGCGGCCGGCCTGGCCAACAACTTCGTCGGCAACGACGCCGACTGGATCAACTTCGACGCCACCGTCAGCACCAGCGCCGACCAGACCGCGATCGCGCCGGGCACGCTGGTCAAGGACTGGATGAGCAAGGGGCGCCACTACTTCCACTACAAGATGGACCAGCCCATCCTCAACATGTATGCCTTCCAGTCGGCGCGCTACCTGGTCAAGCGCGACTGGTGGCAGGACGTGGGCATCGAGCTGTACTACCATCCGGGCCACGAGTACAACCTGGACCGCATGGACAAGGGCATCAAGGAAGCGCTGGACTACGACACCAGGAACTTCGGGCCGTACCAGCACAAGCTGGTGCGCATCGTCGAGTTCCCGCGCTATGCGCAGTTCGCGCAATCGTATCCGAACACCATCCCGTATTCGGAGTCGGTGGGCTTCATCGCCAAGGTCAACGACAAGAATCCGAAGGACATCGACTATCCGTTCTACATCACCGCGCATGAAGTGGCGCACCAGTGGTGGGGCCACCAACTGGTGGGCGGCAACACGCGCGGCAGCAGCGTGCTGAGCGAAACGCTGGCCGAGTATTCGGCGCTGATGGTAATGAAGAAGAACTTCGGCGCGGCCAAGATGCGCCGCTTCCTGCGCTACGACCTCGATCACTACCTGATGGGGCGCGCGCTGGAGCGCAAGAAGGAACTGCCGCTGGCCAATAACGAAAACCAGAACTACATCCAGTACCATAAAGGCAGCCTGGCCATGTACCAGTTGCAGGACATGGTGGGCGAAGCCAAGGTGAATGCCGTGCTGAGGGAAATGCTGATCCAATACGGCCACAAATCCGGACCGTATCCGAGCGTGACCGTGCTGGTGGATGCGCTGCGCAAGATCATGCCGTCCGACCAGACGTACCTGATCGACGACCTGTTCGAGAACATCGTGCTGTACGAGAACCATGCCGTGTCGGCCACGGCGCGCAAGCTCAATGACGGCAAATACGAAGTCAGCTTCGTGGTCAGCGCGGCCAAGGTGCGCGCCGACGAACAGGGCGCGGAAAAAGACATGCCGCTGAAGGATTGGATCGACATCGGCGTCGACGACAAGGAAGGCAATCCGCTGCTACGCGAGCGCAAGCTGATCAGCCAGAAGGAAAACCGCTACACCGTGATCGTCAACGCCCGCCCGGCCAAGGCGGGCATCGACCCGGACAACAAACTCATCGACCGCAAGCCCGACGACAACATGATCAACGTCGAACTGCCCGCCCAATAACTTCGGGGTCAGTTCCGACATTCGGACACGGGCTCTGCCGTAGCAGCAACTACGGCAGAGCCCGTGTCCGAATGTCGGAACTGACCCCGAATGTTCAGGCGGCTAGTTGCAGGCGCTGGCGGGTGGCGCGGCCCAGGGCCGGGCTGTCGTTCAGCTTGAAGACGGCCACCACAGTCGTCAGCGCATCGGCCTGCTCGTGCAGCGCCGCGGCCGCTGCGGCGGCTTCTTCCACCAGCGCCGCATTCTGCTGCGTGACCTGGTCCATCTGGCTGACCGCCTGGTTGACCTGTTCGATGCCCGAACTTTGCTCCACGCTGGCCGAGGTGATCTCGCCCATGATGTCGGTCACGCGCTGGATGCTGTCCACCACTTCGGCCATCGTGCTGCCGGCCTGCGTCACCAGCATGCTGCCCGCGTCGACCTTGTTCAGCGAATCGTCGATCAGTTCCTTGATTTCCTTGGCCGCCGCCGCCGAGCGCTGCGCCAGGTTGCGCACTTCGGTCGCCACCACGGCAAAGCCGCGCCCCTGCTCGCCGGCGCGCGCCGCTTCCACGGCGGCATTCAGCGCCAGGATGTTGGTCTGGAAGGCGATGCCGTCGATGACGCTGATAATGTCGGCAATCTTGCGCGACGAGCCGTGGATCGCTTCCATGGTGCTCACCACTTCCGACACCACGCCGCCGCCGCGCTGCGCCACTTCCGACGCCTTCACCGCCAACTGGTTGGCCTGGCGCGCATTGTCGGCATTTTGCTTGACGGTGGAAGTCAACTCTTCCATCGACGAGGCGGTTTCTTCCAGGCTGGACGCCTGCTCCTCGGTGCGCGAGGACAGGTCCAGGTTGCCCGCCGCGATTTCGCTCGATGCGGTGGAAATGCTGTCCGTGCCCTTGCGTACTTCGCTGACGATCTCGATCAGCCCGGCGTTCATGCTGCGCAGCGCTTCCAGCAAGCGCCCCGTTTCATCCTTGGTGGTGACTTCGATTTGCGTGGTCAAGTCCTTGTTGGCCACCGCCGCCGCGATGTCCACCGCCCTGGACAGCGGCTCCACGATACCCTTGGTCAGCCGCCACGCAAACAGGCCGCCCAGCGCCAACACGAACAGGCCCAGCCCGATCATGAAGCGGCGGCTGCTCTCATACTTCTGCTCGATCGCGGCCGCGTTGGCATCGATGCTCTTGCGCTGCAGTTGCACCAGGCTGCTCAGCGTCGCCAGGTATGCCTTGCCGTCCGGCGTGAAGCGTTCGTTCAGCATGGCTTCCGCCTCTTCCAGCTTGCCGTCTTTTTTCAGCGCCACCACCGCATCGCGCGAGGTCACGTAACGCTTGCGGTCGACCATCATTTTTTGGAAGACCGCTTTTTCCTCTTCGCCCACCAGCAGCGGTTCGACCTCCTTTTGCAGCTTGGCGATTTCCGCCGTCGAGGCGGCCGTGTCTTCCGCGAAGAACGGTCCCAGCGACGGATCGGCACTCTTGGCGATCGCCGAGGTGCGGCGCACGCTGGTGTGGATCAGCCGATACCAGTCGCTGATCATGCGTTCCTTGGCCAGCGGTTGCTGCATCATTTCCTGCGTGGCCTCGGCTACGGATTGCATGTGTTCGATGCCGATGCCGGTCATCAGTATCATGAGCGCCAACACCAAGCCGAAACCCGCGCCCAGGCGCGTGCCGATTTTCATATTTTTCATAATTGAGATTGCCTTTGCGGCAATGTTGGAAGATGAAGAAACGTTACTGACCAGACCAGGGCGGAAGCGTTGTTTTTATTACCCAAGAGAATCGTTAGTGTATCACGAGAAAAACTTTATTGCTGAAGTGTTGTTGCTACGCCGTGGTTTGCAGGGTACTGACGATGCCTGCGGCATAGGAATAACCGATCACGGTGTTGGCAAGGTTGGGATTGGTCTTCAACAGGTCGGCCCAGTTGCTGGACGCCTGTTCCGAGAGCGGGCTGGTGACGGTGCCGGCGCCGGTGTACACGCCCGAAGTCGAGGCATTCCCGCCCAGGCTGGAAACGATGCCCTGGTTGAGGGCGTCCTGCGCCGTGTTGGAGGTATCGACGTTGCTGCCGTCGGCCGGCACGTTCAGCGATTCCTGGGCGCTGCCCGCTTGCGCCAGGCTGTTCAGCAACCCGGCAGGGGAATACACGGTGGCGCCGGTCGCGCCGCCCAGCGTGGCCACCACCGCCGACTGCGCCGACAGGCTCACCGCCTGGCTCGCGAACGTGCTTGCCGCCGTGGGAGCCACGGTGGGCGCGTACGACGGCGGCGTCGTAGAGGGGCTGACGGGGTTGAGGGTGACAGTCATGATCCCTTCAATATAGTTGCTCCACGCCACTGATGCAAGCGTAAAAAAGCCGGGCGGCTTGGAGGCGCCCGGCTTTCTTGTCGCGCTGTCAAGCGCTCAGATCTTGGCGGCGTCGTGGTCGCGCTTGACCTTTTCTTCGTGACGCTCCACCTTCTCGTCGCGGCGGGCGAGCTGTGCGTCGTGCTTCTCCACCTTGCGCTTGGCGATGACTTTGTCGTCATGCCTGATTTCCTGCTTCTGCACATTGATCGCGTGCTGCTCGCTGCGGCGGGCCTGGTCGAGCTGCTTGGCGCCGGCCACGTCGCCGTTTTTCAGCGCGACCTTTTCATCGCGGGCCAAGGTGTTGCGTTCCTGGCGTTCCGCCTGCAGTTCCTGCTTGCCGGCGGCGACCTGCTCTTTCTTCACCGCGATCACCGCGTTGTCGTGGCGGACCTCGCGGGTGTCGTGATGAATCTCCCTCGTATCCTGGCGGATCTGCGCATTGTCTTGGTGGACCTGGGCCACTGGATTCTGCGCGAAGGCAGCAGCGCTAATCATCGACAGCAGGCCGGTCATCATCAGGGTCTTGGTTTTCATGACTGTGTTCCTTTTCTTGAGGGTTGGCAGATCGCTGTGCATCAGCGTTCTTGAGCATTCAACGCGGCCGCTGGTGACAGGGACGACCACATTTCCGTAAGAAAAGTTACGAGTTGTATCCGGTTCAAGGACGATCATCGCGGGTAGCGGCGGGTCCGAGCAGGATGAAGCTGACCGGCAGCACCAGCAGGTTCAGTGCGGTCGAAGTGAACAGGCCGCCGAGGATGACGGTGGCCATCGGCCCTTCCACCTCGTTGCCGGGCGCGCCGCTGGTCAGAGCCAGCGGCACCAGCGCCAGCGCAGTCACCAGCGCTGTCATCAGGATGGGAACCAGGCGTTCGGCCGCGCCGCGCATGGCGGTCTCCAGATTCCACGGCAGTTTTTCGACATGCATCAGGTGCTCGTAGTGCGCGACCAGCATGATCGCATTGCGCAGCGTGATGCCGAACAGCGTGACGAAACCGACCATCGCCCCCAGCGACAGGTCGCCGCCGGCCAGCGCGACGCTGAGCACACCACCGACCAGCGCGAACGGCAGGTTCAGCACCACCAGCGCCACGGCGCGCCGGCTCTTGAGCGCGAGGCTGAGCAGCAGCACGATGCCTATGCACGCCATCGCGCCGTGCAGCAGCAGATCGTGGATCGATTGCCTGCGCGCTTCCGCTTCGCCGCCGAAGGTGACGAACACACCATGCGGCAGCACGATCTCGCGGCCCAGGCGCTGCCGCGCTTCGGCGACGAAATCGGCGGCATCGCGGCTGCCCAGCGTGATGTCTATGGATTGCACGCGCTGGCCGCCCTGGTGCGCGATCAGATAGCGCCCAGTGACCTGGCTGATGTCCGCCAGGTCGCGCAGCGCGACCGAGATGCCGTCCGGATTCCGTAGCAGCAGCGCGCCGATGTCGCCGATCTTGCGGCGTGCCGACGGCGCCAGGCTGACAGTCAAGTCAACCACGCGGCTGCCGTGGTAGACCTGCGCCGCCGTCGTGCCCTGCGCCGCCGCTTCAATCGCATCCAGCACCTCGGCCGGGCGGAAGCCCCAGCGGCTCAGTTGCTCAGGCTTCAGGCGTATCGACCATTCGGGCTGGCCGGCCGGCGATTGCGCGCGCACGCCTGCCACGCCGTGCAAGGCGCCCAGCCACTGCGCGACTTCCTGCGCCGTGTGGTCCACGGCGTCCAGCGATGGACCGAAGACATTGACCACCACCGGCGCCGACGAACCGGAGATGGTCTCATCGATGCGCTCCACCAGGAAGGTATTGACGCTGGCGGTAACGCCGGGGAAGCGGGCCAGCGCATCGCGGATGCCGCGCAAGGCGCGTTCCTGGCCGGTCGCATCCATCTCGTTCAGCACGATCTGGAATTCGCTCAACTGCACGCCGGCCGGATCGACGATCTCGCTCGCCCGTCCCGCTGTCTGCGCGACCAGGTGCACGCCCGGCACGTGTATCAATGCCTGCGAAATCTCGCCGCCTACGCGCATGCTCTCCCGCAGCGAGGTGCCTGGCGCCAGGCCGACGTGGGCGATGTACTGCCCCTCGTGCAGTTCAGGGATGAAGCTGCCGCGGAAGAACGGCAGCGCCGCCAATCCGGCCACGCTCAGGACGCAAACCACGAGCACCACGCGACGGCCATGCGGCGCGATCCGGTGCAGCACGGAGAGATATCGCTGCTTCAGGCGCTGTACCCACGCCGGTTCCAGCGGCGGCAACGATTGCCGGCCGAGCAGCGCCAGCGACATGGCGGGCGTCAGCGTCAATGCCACGGCCAGCGACGCCGCAACCGCCAGGATGTATGCGATCCCAAGCGGCGAGAACAGCTTGCCCGCCACGCCGGACAACGTCAGCACCGGCAGGAAGATCAGCATGACGATGAAAGTCGCAAACACCACCGCGCTGCGCACTTCCATCGAGGCGCGCAGCACGACGCGCCATGCGGGTAAAGGCGCTGGCAACTGCCGGTTCTGGCGCAGCCTCCGGTAGATGTTCTCGACGTCGATCACCGCATCGTCCACCACTTCTCCCAGGGCGATGGCTAACCCGCCCAGCGTCATCGTGTTCAGGCTGATGCCGAAGGCTTGCAGCACACCGCATGCGGCCAGCAGGGACAAGGGAATCGCCGTCGCTGAGATCAACGCCGTGCGCGCGTTCATCAGGAACAGGAAGAGGATGATCACCACCAGCACGCCACCGACGATCAATACCACACCCAGGTGACGCGTGGCGCGGTCGATGAAGGCGGCGGGGCGGAACACATCGGCATGCACGTCGATCTTCAGCCGCGCCAGTTCCGGCTCCAGGTTTTCCAGTACGCGCTCCGCGCCTTCCGTCACCGCCATGGTATTGCTGCCGTACTGGCTGTCGAGTATCAGGATGACGCCGGGTTTGCCCTGGATGGATGCCGCACCGACTGCGGGGGCAGCCCCATAAGCCACCGTGGCGACGTCGCCGAGGCGGATGCCGGCGCCGTTACGCCAGCTCAGCATCACTTGGGCGATGGCCCGCGGTGTCACGGCCTGTCCTTCTGTGCGCAGGGCGATACGCTGGTTTTGATTTTCGACGAAGCCGGCGCCGCGCACGCCGGTGGCGTCGCGTGCGGCGTTCAGCACGTCCTGCAATGTGAGGCCATGGCGCAGCAGTTTGGCCGGGTCCACCTGCACCTGCAATTCGCGCGTGTCACCGCCGAAGATCACCACGTCAGCAATGCCGGGGACGGCCAGCAATTGCGGCTTGAGCAGCCACTGCGCCGTATCGTGCAGCTCCATCAACGAAGCAGACGTCGAAGTCAGGCCCACCATCAGCACGTTACTGGTACTGGTGGTAAGCGGCTGCATGGCGGGCGGCTGGACGCCGGTCGGCAGCACGGCGCGCAAGGTATTCAAGCGTTCCGCCACCAACTGGCGCGCCCGAAAGACATCGGTGCTGTCATCAAACAGCAGGGTAACGACAGACAGGCCTTGCAATGATTTCGAGCGCAGTACCTGTATGCCGGTGGTCCCACTCAAGGCTTGCTCGATCGGCTGCGTGACCAGTGCTTCGACCTGGCTGCTGGACAGGCCGGGTGCCTCGGTCTGTATCATTGTCGCCGGCGGGGCGAATTCCGGGAACACATCCAGCCGCGCGCGGGTCAGCGCGTGAAGGCCCTGGATCATCACCAGCACCGCCAGCGCGTAAATAACGCCGCGATAGCGCAGCGAAAAACGAATGATGGAGTTCAGCATCGGCTTAGTCGTCGCATTCCGGTGGGTATTTGCACTGGGTGGCGACGCCGCGCGGACGCTGCTCTTCCGACAGCAGCAAGGCCGCGCCATGCACGACGACGTTGTCGCCGGCACGCACGCCGACCGTCGCAATCACGCCATCCGGTGCTGGCTGCGGTGCCGGAATCAACCTGCGTGTGAAGCGGTTATCCGCGGTGCGCACATACACCCAGCGCTGGTCGCCATACCACACGATGGCGCGCTCAGGCACCAGCACGCCAGTGCCGACTGCCCCGGCTGCACCGGCTAAGCCAACCGGGCCAACCAGGCCGTCCCTACTGTCGGTGCCGCCTGCATCGCCAGCGTCGACGTCGGGCTTGCCGATCGTGCTGGCCATACCGCCGGCATGCGCCAACGTGTGCACGCCAGCAGGCTGCGCCGGTTTGGCCAGGTACAGCCAGGCCACGCCCTGCAATGCGGGATCGGCTTGCAGCGAAGGTGACAACCTGCTTGCCTTCAGCATGCCGCCGTCAGCGGCATCAAGGGTCACTGTTTCCGGTACAGCCCTGGTCTGCGGCCTGAAGTTCACGCGCACCAGCGAAGCCTGCCCGCCCACCAATGCGCGCCACAGACCCTGCTGGGGCACAGCCGCCGCCTTGGCGACGGCATCGCCAAATTGCTGGCGTATCGATCCTTCTACCCCAGCCCTCGCCGCTTCGGCGGCGGCTAGCCTGGCCTGGTCGGCTGCCGCGGTGGCACGCGCGTCATCGTAGGCTTTGCGCGACACGTTCTTGTCGTCCTGGTACAGTCCCTGCATGCGTGCCGCCTGCGCTTGCGATGCTTCGACCTGTGCGCGCGCGGCGTCACGGTCGGCGCAAGCTGCCGCCAGCCGGGTGCCGAGGTCGAACAAGGGTTGCAGATCCAGGACGACGGCGTACGCATCCTGTATCGCGGGCAGCGATGCCGAGGCCAACGGCGCCACAGCGATGCCGCTGGCGCGCTGCATGTCGGCGGGGATCGTCAATACAGTCTCGCCATTGATAGTCTGAACCTGCAACTGCGGCGATTGTGACGACTGCGGCGCCGAGGCTGCCGCCGGCTGCGCGGCCAGCCGCTCGTGCATAAACCAGCCGCCTGCGCACAGGGCAAGCAGGCATGCAGCTGCGGCGGAAATCAGGATGCGGCGTTTCATGGGCTTGTCATTGAAGAAGAAAGCGGATTGATGTCGAGTGGCTGCTGCATGGCGTCTTCCAGCAGTCCCGCGGCCGTCTGCACACCGGCCAGGCTATCGATTTGAGCGAGCTTCGCGGTCTGACAATCGGCTTGCACCTGTATCAGCTCCGCGCGATCCGTGGCACCGGCATTAAAGCCCGCCTGCGCGCTGCCGCGCTGGCGTTCCGACAGTGCCCGCTGCTGCGCCGCGCGTTCAGCCAGCGCAGCGCTCTCACGCATGCGCTCCAGCGCGCGATCCAGCTCGTTGGACATCGCAGCCTGCAGCGCTTCCACGCGCGCAGCCTGCTCCCTGCGCCGCGCCTCGGCTTGCTGTATCGGGCCGCGATTGGTGTCGAACAGCGGCAATGTCAGACCAGCCAGGCCGAAATTGATTTTGTTGGCGCCCGTATCGTAGGTGTAGCCGACACCGAGATGAACATCCGGATACTGCCGAGCGACTTCCAGCGCCAGCGTCGCCTGACTGGTCTCATACTCGGCAAGCGCCGCATGCAGGTCGGCGCGGTGCGTCATGGCTGCCCGATGCGCATCGGCGGACGGCGGCGGCACCGGCACGCCATCGAACTCCGTAAAGTCGAACGCAACGCCGTCCAGCGCGGAAAGCGGAATGCCGATGGCCGTCGCCAGTCGTTCCCGTGTGTCGCGCAACGCCGCTTTCGCCGCAGCCTGGTCGGACTGCGCCTGCGTCAACAGCATCCGGACGCGACGCACATCCGTCGCAGCGGCAACGCCAGCGGTAACGCGATGCTGCCACAGCTCAACCGCCGCGCGCTGCAGCACCTCCTGCTCCGCCAGCACGGCGATGCGGCGCTCCGCGACAAATACGGCGAGCAGCGCGCCGCGCACCTGGCTGTGGATCTGCCAGGCCTGATGCAGCAAATTCTGTCGCACCACCTCGGCCTGGGCAGCGGCCTGCGCGCTGCGGGCCTGCGGCTTGCCGCCCGTTTCAATCGGCCAGTCGAAAGTCGGGCCGGTGGTGAACGGCCTGCCCCGGCTGTCGTTGTTCAGCGTGTACTCAAAAGGGAATTGCAGCGTGGGATTAGGGCGGACGCCGGCGCTGGCAGCGATGGCCTGTGCGCCCTCGTGCTGCGCCCTGCCAGCAGCAAGCACAGGGCTGTAATAGCCCGCCGCCAGCGTCAGCATCGAACGGTTCCAACGGTGTAGAGGCCACGCCGATACCGGGTGGCCTAGCTGCTCCTGCAAATAAGCGCGCAAGCCCGCATCGTTCAGCGAGCGCGCGCTGAAGCGTCCCGCCATCTGGACCGGGTCCAATGGCCGGGGTTGATAGGTTGCGCATCCCGCCAGGGCGACGCCGATCAAAATCCACAGTGCTCGCATGGGCGCCATCATAGGACGCCCGCCGTGAAGCCGGCATTAAGGATTTGTGAAGTTTTTGTGAAGTGTGAGCGTGACGTTGGTGCCGGCGCCCAGCTTGCTGTCGATATGGATAGGCCAGCCGTAGCGGTCGCATATCTTTTTGACGATGGCCAGGCCCAGGCCGAAACCGTGGCCCGGCCCTTCGGATGCCTTGTAAAAGCGTTCAAATACATGGGGCAGGTCTGCGGGCGAGATGCCGCAGCCGGTGTCTTCGATACGCAGTTGACCCGCCTCGTACACGAAGCTGATCGTGCCCGACGGCGTGTGCCGCAAGGCGTTGTCCACCAGGTTGGACAGCACGATATCCAGCGCCGCGCGGTTGGCGAGGATGCGCGCATCTTCGCGAATTTCCACAGCCGTCGTCACCGGACGGCCGGCCAGCGCCGGGTCGTAGCGTTCCAGCGTGGCGTTGATGACGTCCACCAGGGACAGCTCTGTCATCTCCATCGCAGACTCTTCGCGCGCCAGCGTCAGCAGGCTCTCGATCAAGGCCTGCATGTCGCCCGCAGCGCGCTCGATCTGCCGCAAACGCTGGCGCGATTTGCCGCTGATGGCCGGGTCCTGCTCCAGCAGTTCACAACTGGTGCGTATCGCCGTCAGCGGAGTACGCAATTCGTGGCTGACATTCCCGGTGAACTCCTTCTCGCGCCCTATCATGGCTTGCATGCGCTGGTGATAATCGTTGACGATGCCGGCCAGCTCCGTCACCTCCTGCTCGTCGTACTTTCCAGCGTTGATGCCGGCGCCATCGCCGCCTCGCAGCGTCTGCACCTGGCGCGCGAGGCTGGCCACCTGGCGCACCAGCAGCCCCGATACCCAGAATGCGATCCAGATGGCGCAAAGCGCAAACAGCACAGTCACTGCCATCAAGGCATTGATCGCATCCTTGAAATGGCGCTCATAGGCGCTGTAATCGTAGACACGGAAAATCCGCTCACCGTGGAAATCATCCACTGCGACGTGGATCTCGCGGCCATCGACCATCACCTCGTGGGTGCCATGCGGCAGCGACGCCAGCTCGGCCGGCAGCGCCACCGGCGCGCCCACTTCCTGCGACACGCGCGCATGCAGTCGCGGATCCAGTGGCGGCAGCGACGCCAGGTTGTTTTCATAGCGCCGCGTGAGGTCTCCGATGTCGTCGGCGATGATGGAGTCGATCAGCCGTTCCTCCTGCGATTCCGCCAGAGCACGCACACCCAACGCCTGTGCCGCCAGCAGCACGATCGCTGCGGCGGAAAACGCCAGCGCGACCTTGCGCCGCAGGCTACGCCGCATCGCAGGACACCATGCGGTAACCGATGCCGTGGACGGTTTCTATCGGATCGGGTTCGCCTTGCGCGGTGAGCGCGCGGCGCAGGGTATGCATGTGCGAGCGCAGCGTGTCGCTGTCGGGCAGCGGCTCGCCCCAGACGGCGGTCTCGCACTCGGCACGACGCAACACGCGGTCGGGCGCATCCATCAGCATCTGCAGCAACTGCAGGCATTTGCGTGGCAGCTTGACCACGCGGCCGGCGCGTTCAACGCGCAAGGTCTGCGGGTCCAGGCTGATGTCGCCACAGCGCAGGATATCGGGAACGACCTGGCCGCGATCGCGCTTGATCAGCGCCGCCAGACGGACGCCGACTTCCTTCAGCGAGAACGGCTTGACCAGGTAATCGTCTGCGCCTTCGCCGAAGCCGGCCAGTTTGTCGTCGAGCGTGTCCTTGGCGGTCAGCATCAGCACCGGCGTGGCGCGGCGCGCTTCCTGGCGCAGCTTGCGGCACAGGGTCAAACCATCCATGCCGGGCAGAGAGACATCCAGCAGGATCGCGCTCCAGGATTCGCTGACGGCGCGATGCAGGCCGGTGACGCCATCGGCGGCGTGGACGGGATCGTAGCCGGCGCCTTCGAGATAGTCGTACAGGTTCGCGGCTATCGCGGCGTCGTCTTCAATGATTAGGATACGCATGCACCGATTTTACTGCCATATTTGAGGTAGACTGGAACACTTTGCCAGAAAGCGCTGCGGCGCACGCGGTGGGCTGGACAATTACACGATAGAGCGCAGCAGCAAGCGCAAGATCCGCTACATGGACCGCCTGAAAGCTTCGCGCGAATACAATCAGGCGGTCAGTGAGTTGAAACAGCCATAATCAGGAGATCTTTGCGCCTTCCCCGGCCAGCAGCTCGCGCAGGATGGAACGGTGGCAGTGGGATTCGTCTTCGCAGTAGCAGCCGATGGAGAAGTTGCTGTGCTGGGAGAGCGCCGCCAGCAAGGCGATGGAATGGGCCGCCTCGGGTTCCTTCATCTCGGCCTTGTATTTTTTGACGAAGGCGTTCCACTGCGCCTGGGTTTCTGCGGCCAGCGCCATCTTCATGGTTTCCAGGCTGGGCGCGAGGTTGGGATACCAAACGTCGTACCAGTTCTCCGATGCGAATTTCGATTTCGGCACGCCGCGTGGCGGGCGGCGTACCGTGCCAATGCGGACGCCTTCATCCTTGGCGCGTTCGCTTCCCAGCCTGACGACACGGATCACCATGGCTCATTCCTTCAGCAGCTTTTCGTAGACCTGCAAATCCGCCGTTGAAAAACAGCAGAAGATGATCTCTTCAACCAGCGCGTTTTCCCTGACGGTCGCCACCGCCACCTCTGCCGCCAGTTCGATGGGATAACCGTAGACGCCGGTGCTGATGCAGGGGAAAGCGATGCTGCGCACGCCGTTGTCTTCGGCGAGCTGCAAGCTGCGGCGGTAGCAGGAAGCCAGCAATTCCGCCTCGTCGTGATCGCCGCCCCGCCACACCGGACCGACCGTGTGGATGACATGCTTCGCCGGCAGGCGGTAGCCCAGGGTGATCTTGGCGTCGCCGGTGTTGCAGCCGCCCAGCCGGCGACAGGCCTGTAGCAACTCCGGCCCCGCCGCGCGGTGGATCGCACCATCGACACCACCACCGCCCAGCAGCGAAGCATTCGCCGCATTGACGATGGCGTCTACCGCCAATGTTGTGATGTCAGCCTTGATCGCTCTCATAACGAAAAACGGGACACTTGCGTGTCCCGTCCCGGTTTATTCCGCTGTCGCTGCGGCTTTTTTCGGTGCTGCTTTTTTCGCTGCCGGTTTCTTCGCCGCCGGCTTTTTGGCCGCTGCGGCTTTTTTCACCGGCGCTGCTTTTTTCTCTTCCGCTGCGCCGTTCGCCGCTTCGTCGGTTTTGCCTTTCGCGGCCGGCTTGCCTTTGCGTTCCTCGAACTCGAAGCTGATCTTGCCGTCCTTGCCCCTCACCAGGAAGGCCTTGAACGGACGGCGCGTGCGCTGCGAGATGAAGCCCGGCAGCAGGTCGGTCTTGCCTTCGTTGAGCAGCTTGGCCATCTGCTCCGGCAGGATTTCCTGTTGCAGGATGATGCGGCCGCTGCGGAAGTCGCAAGTCTTCGGCTTCGCCACGCTGTTTTCGCACACATAGGCCAGGCCCATTTCGTACACGCCAGCGGCGCACTTGGGGCAAGGACCCAGCGGCGTCTGCTGGCTGAAGTCCACCGGTTCCGAATCGTCCGACTCGTCGTTCTGGCCGAAGTCGAATTCCAGCTTGTAGTTGCTGATGTCCTCGTCCTTCACGATGCGCAGGATGGCGGCGAACGGACGGCCCATCTTGGAACGGAAGCCTTGCAGCGGGCCGATGGTGCGGTCGCGCAGCAGTTGTTCCACTTCTTCGATTTCAAACTGGCGGCCGCCCGGCGTTTTGCTCATCGAGAAATCGCACTTGGTGCAGGCGAAGCGGCGATAGTTTTCCTTCACCACGCCGCCGCAGTTCGGGCACGGCGCGTGCAGGGTGTGATAGTCGCCCGGGATGGTGTCGTTGTCGTATTCCTTGGCGCGCTTGACGATCACCTGCGTCATCTGCGCAATCTCGCGCATGAATTCATCACGCGAGATTTTGCCCCTCTCCATTTGCGACAGCTTGTATTCCCACTCGCCGGTCAGCTCCGGCGCGGTCAGCTCGTTGACGCCCAGTCCGCGCAACAGCGTCATCAACTGGAACGCTTTCGCGGTCGGCATCAGTTCGCGGCCTTCGCGCAGCAGATACTTCTCGGTCAGCAGGCCTTCGATGGTGGCAGCGCGCGTGGCCGGCGTGCCCAGGCCCTTGCCAGCCATGGCGTCGCGCAGCTCGTCGTCTTCGACCAGCTTGCCGGCGCCTTCCATCGCCGACAGCAGCGTCGCTTCGGTATAGCGCGCAGGCGGCTTGGTCACCAGGCCGTTCGGCGTGACCTTATCGGTCAGGACCTTCTCGCCTTTCGCGACCGGCACCAGGCTCTTGTTGCTGCCCTCCTTGTCGTCGTCCTGCGCTTCCTTGCCGTAGATCGCCAACCAGCCGGGATTGGTCATCACCTTGCCTTCGGTCTTGAAGGTGTGGCCCGACACTTCGGTGTAGCGGGTGGTGACCTGGAACTCGGCGGCCGGGAAGAACACGGCCATGAAGCGGCGCGTCACCAGGTCGTACAGCTTCTGCTCGGGCTCGGACAGGTTCTTCGGCGCGATGGTGGTCGGGATGATCGCGAAGTGGTCCGAGATCTTGGCGTTGTCGAAAATACGCTTGTTCGGCTTGACCCAGCCCTTGTCCAGGATCTGCTTGGCGAACTGGTGATAGTTGTTGTTCTCCTTGACCACGTCCAGCGTCTGCATCACGGTGGCGATGTAGTCTTCCGGCAGGTGGCGCGAATCGGTACGCGGGTAGGTCAGCACCTTGTGCTTTTCATACAGCGCCTGCGCCAGGCCCAGCGTGTTCTTGGCCGAGAAGCCGAAGCGCGAGTTGGCTTCGCGCTGCAAGCTGGTCAGGTCGAACAGACCCGGCGAGATCGAGGTGGTCGGCTTGGATTCCTCGGTGACGTTGCCCTGCTTGCCGCGCACGGCCAGCGCGATGGAGTCGGCCGCGGCCTTGCTCCACAGGCGCTCGGCGCGTTTCTCCGGATCGTTCTCGTCCTTCTTGAACTTGGTGTCCAGCCAGCGGCCTTCGTACACGCCGGCGGCGCAGACGAATTCGGCGCGCACTTCCCAGTAGTCGCGCGGCACGAACTTTTTGATCTTCTCTTCGCGCTCGACCACGATGGACAGGGTCGGCGTCTGCACGCGGCCCACGGTGGTCAGGTAGAAGCCGCCCTCCTTCGAGTTGAAAGCGGTCATGGCGCGGGTGCCGTTAATGCCGATCAGCCAGTCCGCTTCCGAACGGCAGCGGGCGGCGTCGGCCAGCGGCATCATTTCCTCGTCGCTGCGCAGATGGGAAAAGCCTTCGCGGATCGCGGCCGGCGTCATCGATTGCAGCCACAGGCGCTTGACCGGCTGCTTGGCCTTGGCGTTCTGGGCGATCAGGCGGAAGATCAGCTCCCCTTCGCGGCCCGCGTCGCATGCGTTAATCAGGGTGGTGACGTCTTTACGCTTGATCAGCTTGTTCAATACCTTGAGGCGCGCCTCGGTCTTGGCGATCGGGTTGAGCGCGAAGTACGGCGGGATCATCGGCAGGTGCGCAAAGCTCCACTTGCCGCGCTTGACGTCATATTCTTCCGGAACGGCGATTTCCAGCAGGTGACCGACGGCGGAGGACAACACGTACTCGTCGGATTCAAAGTACTCATCGTGCTTGGTAAAGCCGCCCAGCGTCTTCGCGATGTCGTTCGCGACAGATGGCTTCTCGGCGATGATGAGAGTTTTGCTCATATTTTTTATATCTCTAATTTAACACTCAGGAGGTCGTAGCATGCGCATCATACATGGATCGGCCCGGAGTCTGCACTTTTACGATGCAGATGACAAGACTGTCATTGTCACATTGTTATCAAGGCGACCATAATAAGCGGCTTGCGACCATCCTGCAACAGCCAGGTGGCAGCGGCGCACGGCGGGGAGATCAGTGCAGCAGGCGGGGCGCCTGGTCTTCGTCCGAGCCGAACAGGTCGTCGAACATCAGCGCGTCCGGTTCCTTGCCTTGGCTCCAGAGCAACATCAGCACGATGATTTTCAGCTTGCCCAGCGATACGGGCGCTTCGTCCAGCACCAGCGCGCGCTCGATGACGATCTCGCGTTGCAAAGGCGATAAGACTTTAGCCGATTCCAGGAACTGGATGAAGCCGACCGCCTGGGAACCCAGCACGTCGACTTCCTCATCGACGTAGAACCGGGTGCCGGTGGAGGCGGCGGTCAGGGAATGTTCTACGCCGGCCATTTCGGTCAGGTCGTTCAGCCACACCAGCGCCTCGGAGATTTCGACGTCGTCAAAACCGACGGCCGACAGCTTCTTGGCCAATGCTGCCGGTTCCGGACAGGCATCGGGGCGGTAATAAGTCTCGTAGAGATAAACAAGGACGTCGAACATGGCTCTACTCTATCAGCTAAAACAGATCGGACACAAGTCTTGCGCCTATCGTTCGCGGAACCGTTGTAGCCGCGCCTTTCAAACCCGCAAACGTTGAAATATTCCTCCCGGCAGACGTTCTAGCAAGCCTGCCAACTCCAGCGCCAGCAACTGCCCCTGCAGCTCCGCGGCCGGCTGGTGCAGGCGCGCGGCCAGTTGCTCGGCGTGGATGGGGTCGCCGCCCATGGCCTCCAGCACGCGGTCGACGAAACTGTCGTCCGGCAGCGACGGCACGCCCGCCTGGCCAGCGGCCAGCAGCTTCATGTCGGACAGGATATCGGCTGCCGATTCCACCAGGCGCGCGCCTTCGCGTATCAACCGGTGGCAGCCCTTGGACAGGGTTGCATGAATGGAGCCGGGAATGGCGTAGACCTCGCGCCCGTAGCTGGCCGCCAGCCGCGCCGTGATCAGCGAGCCGGACTGCGCCGCCGCTTCCACCACCAGCACGCCGCGCGCCAGGCCGGCAATGATACGGTTGCGGCGTGGGAAGTTGTCGCGCGTGGGTGGCGTGCCCAGCGGGTATTCGCTGACGATGCAACCGTCCTCCGCCACGCGCCGCGCCAGTTGCTGGTTGCGCGATGGATAAATGCGGTCGATGCCGGTGCCGATCACCGCGATGGTGCCGCCGTCGCCGTTCAGCCCGCCGGTGTGGGAGGCCGCATCGATGCCCAGCGCCAGGCCGGAGACGATGGTCAGGCCGGCTTCGGACAGGGCTTGCGCCATGTGCTCGGCGTTCTGCATGCCCTGGTTGCTGGCGTTGCGGGCGCCGACCATGGCCACCGACATCTTCGGCAGCAGTTCGGCGCGGCCTTTGACAAACAGCAGCAGCGGCGGGGCGGGAATGTTGGCCAACGCTTCGGGATAGTCGGGATGGTCCAGGGCCAGCAAGCGGTGGCCGGCCTGCTCCTGCCATGCCAGCAGCGCATCCAGCATGGCGGGGTCGGGCGCGGCGCGCAGCAAGGCGTCGGTCTGGGAGCGGGTCAGCAACTTCAGCAGCGCCGCGCGCTCGGCGGCAAAGATGGCTTGCGGCGTGTGAAAGTGGCGCAGCAGCTTGTGCGCGGTCAGCAGGCCGACGCCGTCGGTCTGCTGCAGACGCAGCCAGGCTGCCAGCGCTGGCGGCGTCATCATCGGCTTGTGGGTATCCGTGGCTTGCACGGCGCGGCTTACTCCGGCGACTTGGCGACGTCGCCCACCTCTACCGGCGCTGTCACCTGCATGATCAAGCCGTACGAAATATGCTTGAACACGCGGAAGATAAACAAGCTGCCCACTTCTTCATCCGGCAGCTTGACCTGCTGCTCGCGGCCGAACCAGCCTTTGGGGGCGGTGGAGTCGCTCACAGTCTTCCCGGAATGGTACAACTGCAGCACGGAGCCGATATCGAGTCCGTCAAGCTTTCCGCGATTGATGCTGACGATGTGGCTCTGGCCAGCGTGGGCGACGCCGCCATACACCGCCACCACGCGCGCATCGACCTGCTGCTCGGGTGGATGCGGCACATAGTTCTGGATGGGCGTGGGTTCGGTGGCGCGCAACTGGTCGCCCTTGCCGATTTCCTCCTTGGCGCTGGCGACCAGGAAGGTGTGCACGTCGCTGCCGGAACCCGGCTTGGCCGCGCTCTGCAATTTCATCGTGCCCAGGTAATAGGCTTCCATGCCGATGACCTGGCCGGTGACCGGGTCCTTCAGCGGCGCGCCGGGACGGAACACCTGGAACGACGTATTGCCCTTCAGGTCGCCGCGCACGTACGCCTTGTCATCCTTGCCGACAAAGACGCGCTCTTCCTGGGTGGCGATCACGCGCGGCGCGCCCTGCAGCTCGTCATCCTCGATAATCAGCGGCTGGGTCAGGAACGGTTCGATCAGGCCGGGCGGGATGGATGGCACGGCATCCTTGCCCAGGCCCCCGGTGCGCACGCGCGGCTCCAGGCGCTGGGCCGCCGGATCGTTGGCGCCGGCGATCGGGGTGCCGAGGCGCAAACGGCCGGCGGCGCGGTCGAACCAGATGATCTGGCCGGGATAAATCCAGTGCGGGTTGGCGATCTCGTCGCGGTTCATGCCCCACACCGTGGGCCAGCACCAGGGCTTTTCCAGGAAGGTGCCGGAAATGTCCCACAGCGTATCGCCCTTGACGACCACATGCTGGTCCGGCGCATCCGGCCTGAACTCGCATTTGAGCGGGGCCGCCGATGCCGCTGCCGTGCCGGCGAAAAGGGTAGCCAAAACCAGGCGGATGCCGACTGTGCTAAAATTTTTCATTAGTAGATCCAGTAAGTGCGCCGCGCGCACACGGCAGCAAGGCGTAAAGCTTGCCAAATTGAATCAAATTCTGCCCATAAAACCCTCAACTAGCAAGCGAACCGCGCTGCGCCATCTTGCGCGGCTGTTGTGTTTTTGATGGGGAAGCCCGCTGCGGAAAGGTCCGCGCGTTATCAACGCAACCACTTAGTTTTCACTTAGTTATCGACGAATTACATGGCTATCTTAAATATTCTGCGTTACCCCGATCCACGCCTGCACAAGGTGGCCGCGCCGGTCACCCAGTTCGATGCGCGCCTGGAAAAGCTGGTGGCCGACATGGCGGAGACCATGTACGAGGCGCCCGGCATCGGCCTGGCCGCCACCCAGGTGGACGTGCACGAGCAGGTGGTGGTAATCGACACCACCGAGGACAAGAGCGAACTGCTGGCCTTCATCAACCCGGAAATCCTGTGGTCCAGCGAGGACAAGCAGGTCTACGATGAAGGCTGCCTGTCGGTGCCCGGCATCTATGACGGCGTCGAGCGCCCGTCCAAGGTGAAAGTGCGTGCCTTCGACGTCAAGGGCCAGCCTTTCGAAGTGGAAGCCGATGGCCTGCTGGCCGTCTGCATCCAGCACGAGATGGACCACCTGAAAGGCAAGGTGTTCGTCGAATACCTGTCGCCGCTGAAGCGCAACCGCATCAAGACCAAGCTGCAGAAGGAAGAACGCGGCATGCAGCGCGACGCCCAGTTGCGCGCGCAAGGCCGCCGCTACTAAGCCCGCCCCGCTTCACCGCCGGCCAGCGGCTGCCGGCCGGCGATACGTCACAAGGAAACAGCATGAAAGTGATCTTCGCCGGTACGCCGGAGTTTGCCGCCGTGGCCCTGCAATCGCTGCACGAGGCCGGCTTTGACATCCCCCTGGTCCTGACCCAGCCCGACCGCCCGGCCGGCCGCGGCATGCAGTTGCAGCCGTCGGCCGTGAAGCAGTACGCGGCGGCGCATGGCATCGAGGTGCTGCAGCCGCTGTCGCTGCGCACCGACAGCAAGGACCCGCAGCGCGCCGAGGAAGCCAAGGCCGCGCACCAGCGCCTGCTGTCCACGCCCTACGACGTGATGGTGGTGGCGGCCTATGGCCTGATCCTGCCGCGCAGCACGCTGGACATCAAACCCTGCATCAACATCCACGGTTCGCTGCTGCCGCGCTGGCGCGGCGCCGCGCCCATCCATCGCGCCATCGAAGCGGGCGATAAAGAGACCGGCATCACCATCATGGAAATGGAAGAAGGCCTGGACACCGGCCCCATGCTGCTGATCGAACGCATCGCCATCGAAGACAGCGACACCACCGGCAGCCTGCACGACAAGCTGGCCGCGCTGGGCGGCCGCATGATCGTGGAAGCGCTCAACAAGATGCGCCACCAGCAGCTCGAAGCCGTGGTGCAGCCGGAGCAAGGCGTCACCTACGCGGCCAAGATCAGCAAGGAAGAAGCGGCGCTGGACTTCTCGCAACCGGCGCTGGAAATCAGCCGCAAGATCCGCGCCTTCAATCCCTTCCCCGGCGCGCACGCGGCCGTCAACGGCGTCAACATCAAGCTGTGGGGCGCGGAAGTGGTGGACCAGGACAGCCAATCGCCGGCAGGCCAGGTACTGTCGGCCGATGCGCAGCACGGCATCGTGGTGGCCTGCGGCAGCGGCGCGCTGCGCCTGACCGAGTTGCAGAAACCGGGCGGCAAGCGCCTGCTGGCGGCGGAATTCATCAAGGGCTTCCCGCTCGAAGGCCTGCGCTTCAATCTAGTCGCTTAATGACACCACGCGGTCGCCCTCGCCCGGCTTGCAGCCTTCGGCGACCGGCGACCAGCCGCGATGGATGACGATCTGTTTATCGTCGTGGCACAACTCCACGCGCTCGCTGTCCGGGAAGCGGCCGCGCACAAAAGCCTCCAGCGTGGACGGCAGGCTGATATGCAGCTTGAGCGCGTCCATGTCTTCGGCGGGATGATCGTCCGTGTGCAGCAGCGGCACGAACCACGACGCCATCACCCAGAAGCGCGAGCGGATATCGACCGGCTCCGGGTCGTAGCCGGCGCCGCGCAGCCATTCCTGCGCCTGCGCGCGCAGCGCTTCGCCGTCCGGCAGGTCACCCCATCCCGCGGCCAGCATTTCGATGATCCACTGATTGCAGTTCTGATAGCGCAGCCCGTAGGCATAGGCATTGGCGCTGTACTGCGCGGCCAGCAGATGCAGGGCGCGCGGCGCATCCAGCAGCGCGGGGCGCAGCGCCAGCGAGGCAGGCGGCGGCAGCTTGACGATGGACAGATAACCCAGCGCCGGATCATCCGTGCCCATCGCGAATCCGGCCAGGCCCTGGTCGTAGATGCGGGGACGGTGTTCGTCGCAGGCGTAGTAGAGCTGGCGCGCCGACCACACGCCCTGCTCCGAGCGCCAGGCCAGCGCGGCATGCGAATAGCGGATGCCGAAGCGCGACAGGTCCAGGCCGGAACGGCTGACCAGCGCGATGCCATCCTGCGTCGACAACTCCTCGCGCAGCACGGCGGCGAAGCGCAGCAAGCGATCCTGTTCGGCGGCGGTCAGCGGCTGGTCGCGGTCGCAAAAGCGCGAGATGCCGGAGCCGTGCCCGCTGCCTTCTGCCTGCGCAGCGCCGGCCGCCAGCGCGAAGCCGGCCAGCGCCAGCATCGCCAGCGCGCGCCGGATGTTCAAAGCTTGACGGGACGCGAAGCCAGTTCGCTGTACCACTCGTCGGCCAGCACCAGGTAGAACGGCTCGTGCTTGTCGGCGCGGCCGAACTCGACGCCGTAGACGCGGTTTTGCGCGTACATCAGGTCGCCCGCGTTGAGGCGCTGCTGGGCGAAGGTGGTTTGCGGCATATCCAGCACCACGCGCTGCAGCTTGTCGCCGTCCATCTGCATGGTGATGCGGGTGCGGTCGGCGCGGTCGGGCGTGGCGCCGATGTCGATGATGCGGTAATTGCCGTCGGCCACGCGGTGGTTGCCGCTGGAGCTGTTGCTCGAACCATTCAGCGAATCGGACACGCTGCCGCTGGACGCGGAACCGGCGCTGGATGCCGACGATGCAAAGCTTTCAGCGTTTGCCATCAGCGCGCAGCCGAGCGCGCCAGCGGCGCAGATCCAGCGCATGGTCAAAGAGATATTCATCTGCACTTCCCTACGAGTTTCGAAAGAAGGAAGTATATCGTTTCATTCCGGCCTTGCGGTGGACTGTAACAATATCCAGTCGTGGACGGCGACGGCATCCGCGCTGGCTGCTTCACGCAGGTGCAACCAGTAGGCATAGACGCCATCAACGGCAGGCTGGGTGGTCGCCAGCGCCAGCCTGCCCTGCGCCAGCAGGTCGCGCACCAGGGGCAGGCGGCCCAGCGCCACGCCTTGCCCGGCCAGCGCGGCCTGCACGACCTGGTCGTATTGATTAAAGCGCAGCATGCTGCGAGGCTTGCCACGGCCGGCGCCGGCCGCGCGCAGCCACGCCGCCCATTGCAGCCAGGGGCGCGAGATGTCGTCGAATTCCAGCAGCGTGTGCTGGCCCAGTTCATGTTCGATGGACGCCACCCGCAGCGAAGGATGGGCGACCGCCACCAGCGCTTCATCGAACAAGCGCGTCGCGCCGGGCGGCGCATCGTCAGGGTGGCAGTAGCGGATCGCCATGTCGATCTGCTCGCGCTCCAGGTCCACGAAGCGGTTGCTGGCGGCGACGCGCACATCGATGTCCGGCGCGGTTTGCTGGAAGGCGTTCAGGCGGGGCAGTATCCACAAGGCGGTGACGCCGATGCTGGCGCTGATGGTGACAGGCTGGCGGGTTTCGCCGGGGCCGAGCGCCTCCAGCACTTCGCCCAGTTGTTCGAGCATCGCATCGGCGCTGCGGAACAGGCGGCGGCCTTCAGCGGTGAACTCAATGGACCGGTGGCCGCGTACCAGCAGGCGGTAGCCCAGCGCGCCTTCCAGCGCCTGGATCTGGCGGCTGAGGGCCGATTGCGTCAGGCACAGGTCCTGCGCGGCAAGCGTGATGCTCATGCGGCGGCCGACTGCGACAAAGCTGCGCAGAAGGTCAAGAGGCGGCAGATCAAGGAGGCGCTTGGGCATGACTCAATGTATCACATGCACCCAAGGAATGCGAAAGCGTCCGAAATACCGTTTGAGCGGCGGGCCGCCAGGCGCTTCAATACAGGTATCGCACACACAGGAGCATGCCATGTCGCCCGCAGTCGCCACCACGCTTGAATACCTCTGCCCCACGCCGCACAAGCCCCGCACCTGGATGTATCCGCCGCCGGACGGTCAGCCCTGGCAGAACGCGGATTATGCCCGCAAGGCTGTCACCATCCGCGATGCCCGCGCCGTCACGCCCCTGCTCGACCGGGAAGGCTACACGCTGCGCCACGCGCCCAGCGCCGTGGCCGATTTTCTCGACAAGGACGCGGTGGTGCGCGTCTACTATCCGGAAGTGGCCGAGCTGGCGTTGTCCATGACCGGCGCGCGCGAGGCTTACGTATTCGATCACCTGGTGCGCCAGCGCCAGCCGGGAACGCCGCACGCTTTCGGCCGCGCCGAGGGCTTGCGGCCGGGCGCGGCCGGGCGCGTGCATTGCGATTTCACGCCGGCGTCGGCACAGCGCCGCCTGCGACTGGAACTGGGCGATCGCGCGGCGCTCGTGCGGCGCTACGCCATCATCAACCTGTGGCGCTCGACCCGGCACCCGGTGCTGGATGCGCCGCTGGCCATGTGCGATGCGCGCAGCGTGGCGGCGGGCGACCTGGTGGCCAGCGATATCGTTTATCCTGACAGGACGGGCGAGATTTACCAGTCGCTGCACAATTCCGCGCACGCCTGGTCCTGGTTTCCGGCCATGACGCGCGACGAGGTACTGGTGTTCAAGCAGTTCGATACCGCGCCGGGCGTGGCCTGCTACACGCCGCACGCGGCCTTCGAGCATCCCGCGGCGGCGCCCGATGCGCCGCCGCGCGCGAGCACAGAGATACGCTGCCTGTTGATCTATTAAGGAGAACAAGATGTCCAAGCCTGAAATCGCCTGCTGGTTCGACTTCGCCAGCAATTACAGCTACCTGAGCATCATGCGCCTGGCGCAGCAGGACGAGGTGGCGGTGCGCTGGAAACCCTTCCTGCTCGGTCCCATCTTCAAGGAACAGGGCTGGGACAACTCGCCCTTCGTCCTGCAAAAAAACAAAGGCGACTACGTGTGGCAAGACATGCCGCGCCAGTGCGCCAAGTACGGCCTGCCGTGGCGCCAGCCGACGGCATTCCCGCGCCGCTCGATGCTGGCGGCCCGCGTCGCGCTGCTGGGAGAAGCACAGCCGTGGATGGCCGGCTTCTGCACGCGGACCATGCTGGCCAATTTCGCCCACGACCAGGACATCGGCAGCGAAGCCTGCATTGCCACCATCCTGGGCGAACTGGGCCTAGACGCCGCAGCGGTGCTGGAAGCCGCGCTCAGCCCCGACAACAAGGCCCGCCTGCACGCCCGCACCGACGAAGCCAAGGCCCTGCGCATCTTCGGCGCCCCGACCTTCTTCGTCGGCCCCGATATGTACTGGGGCAACGACCGCCTGGACGACGCCCTAGCCCAGGCTCGCATCGCCGGCGGCTGATTTCGCCTGTGGCGCAGATTGTTGCGGCGATGGGCCTGCCCGCTGAAGCATATTCAGGGATGCCGTATAATCTCAGACCCGCCCTTTGCGTAGCTGCGCTCTTCACGATTTCAGAGATATCAAATGAATAACACCGTGTCCCGCCCCGTCATGTCCAAGACCGATGCCCAATTGCGCGAGATTCTCGCCCGCCGCATCATGATTCTGGACGGCGCGATGGGCACCATCATCCAGCAGTACAAGCTCGATGAAACGGCTTACCGCGGCGGCCCGAACGGCAAGTTCATCGACTTCGCCGCGCCCGCGGGCAGCGGCGCGCGCGAGCTGTTCGTCAAGGGGAACAACGAGCTGCTGACGCTGACCCAGCCCGGCGTGATCCAGGAAATCCACGAGCGCTACCTGGCCGGCGGCGCCGACATCATCGAGACCAACACCTTCGGCGCCACCTGGATCGCCCAGGACGATTACCACATGGGCCACCTGGCCTATGAAATGAACGTGGAAGCGGCCAAGCTGGCGCGCGCCGCCACGGCCAAGTACACCAGCGCCGACAAGCCGCGCTTCGTCGCCGGCGCGCTCGGTCCGACGCCGAAGACCGCCTCGATCTCGCCGGACGTGAACGATCCCGGCGCCCGCAACATCACCTTCGACCAACTGGTGGACGCCTACCACGAACAGACCCGCGGCCTGATCGACGGCGGCGTCGACCTGCTGCTGGTCGAAACCATCTTCGACACGCTGAACTGCAAGGCCGCCCTGTTCGCCATCGAGAAGTACTACGCCGAGAACCCCGGCGTGCCGCGCCTGCCGCTGATGATCTCCGGCACCGTCACCGACGCCTCCGGCCGCATCCTGTCCGGCCAGACCGTGCCGGCCTTCTGGAACTCGGTGCGCCACGCCAAGCCGCTGACCATCGGCCTGAACTGCGCGCTGGGCGCGGCCCTGATGCGCCCCTACGCCGAAGAGCTGTCGCAGGTCGCCGACACCTTCGTCTGCATCTATCCGAACGCCGGCCTGCCGAACCCCATGAGCGACACCGGTTTCGACGAGCTGCCGGCCGACACCTCGGCCCTGCTCAAGGAATTCGCCGAAGCGGGCTTCATCAACATCGCCGGCGGCTGCTGCGGCACCACGCCGGACCACATCAAGGCCATCGGCGACATCCTGTCCACCGTATCGCCGCGCGAGGTGCCGGAAGTGCCGGTGGCGCAGCGCCTGTCCGGCCTGGAGCCGTTCACCATCGACGACGACTCGCTGTTCGTCAACGTGGGCGAACGCACCAACGTCACCGGCTCGAAAGCGTTCGCGCGCATGATCCTGAACGAGCAGTACGATGAGGCGCTGAGCGTGGCCCGCCAGCAGGTGGAAAACGGCGCCCAGGTCATCGACATCAACATGGACGAGGCGATGCTGGATTCGCAGGCCGCCATGACCCGCTTCCTCAACCTGATCGCCTCGGAACCGGACATCTCGCGCGTGCCGATCATGATCGACTCGTCCAAGTGGTCGGTGATCGAGGCGGGCCTGAAGTGCGTGCAGGGCAAATCCATCGTCAACTCGATCTCGATGAAGGAAGGCGAAGCGGAATTCATCCGCCAGGCCAAGCTGTGCCTGGCCTACGGCGCCGCCGTCATCGTCATGGCCTTCGACGAACAGGGCCAGGCCGACACCTACGAGCGCAAGATCGAAATCTGCGGCCGCGCCTACAAGGTGCTGACCGAGCAGGTCGGCTTCCCGCCGGAAGACATCATCTTCGACCCCAACATCTTCGCCATCGCCACCGGCATCGAAGAGCACAACAACTACGCGGTGGACTTCATCAACGCCACCCGCTGGATCAAGGAGAACCTGCCGCACGCGAAGATTTCGGGCGGCGTGTCCAACGTCTCCTTCTCCTTCCGCGGCAACGACCCGGCGCGCGAAGCCATCCACACCGTGTTCCTGTACCACGCCATCAAGGCCGGCATGACCATGGGTATCGTCAACGCCGGCATGGTCGGCGTGTACGACGATCTCGATCCGGAACTGCGCGAGCGCGTGGAAGACGTGGTGCTGAACCGCCGCGAAGACGCCACCGAACGCATGATCGAATTCGCCGGCACCTTGAAGGCCGGCGGCAAGCAGGAAGCCGCCAACCTTGAATGGCGTAACGGCCCGGTCGAAAAGCGCCTGGCGCACGCGCTGGTGCACGGCATCACCCAGTACATCACCGACGACACCGAAGAGATGCGCCAGCAGGTGATGGCCGCCAACGGCCGTCCTATCCACGTGATCGAAGGCCCGCTGATGGATGGCATGAACATCGTCGGCGACCTGTTCGGACAGGGCAAGATGTTCCTGCCGCAGGTGGTCAAATCGGCGCGCGTGATGAAGCAGGCCGTGGCCCACCTGATCCCGTACATCGAGGAAGAAAAGCTGGCCGAGGAGCGCCGCACCGGCATCGTCGCCAAACCGAAGGGCAAGATCGTCATCGCCACCGTCAAGGGCGACGTGCACGACATCGGCAAGAACATTGTGTCGGTGGTCCTACAGTGTAACAACTTCGAGGTGGTGAACATGGGCGTGATGGTGCCGGCCTCCGAGATCCTGGCCAAGGCCAAGGCGGAGAACGCGGACATCATCGGCCTGTCCGGCCTGATCACGCCCTCGCTGGAGGAAATGGCCCACGTCGCCCGCGAGATGCAGCGCGACGAGCATTTCCGCATGCTGAAGATTCCGCTGCTGATCGGCGGCGCCACCACCAGCCGCGCCCACACGGCGGTGAAGATCTCCCATCACTACGACGGCCCTGTGGTGTACGTGCCGGACGCATCGCGTTCGGTGTCGGTGGCGCAATCGCTGCTGACGCCGGAATCGCGCGCCCAGTACATCGAAGAGATCGAGCAGGACTACGTCCGCATCCGCGAGCAGCACGCCAACAAGAAGGCGCTGCCCATGCTGTCGATCGCCGATGCGCGCGCCAACAAGATGAAGCTGGCATTCGCGCCGGTCAAGCCGAAGTTCATCGGCCGCCGCGAGTTCCGCAATGTCGACCTGGCCACCATCGCCAGGTACATCGACTGGGGTCCGTTCTTCCAGACCTGGGACCTGGCCGGCCCCTTCCCCGCCATCCTGACCGACGACGTGGTGGGCGAGGCGGCCAGCAAGGTGTACGAGGAAGGCCAGGCCATGCTGAAGAAGCTGATCGACGGCCGCTGGCTGACCGCCAATGGCGTGATCGCCCTGCTGCCGGCCAACTCGGTCAACGACGACGATATCGAGATCTACACCGACGATACGCGCGGCACCGTGGACTTCACCTACTACGGCCTGCGCCAGCAGGGCGTCAAGCCGGTGGTGGACGGCGTGCAGCGCCCCAACCAGTGTCTGTCCGACTTCATCGCGCCCAAGGATTCGGGCATCAAGGATTATCTCGGCATGTTCGCCGTGACCGCCGGCCTGGGCATCGAGAAGCACGAGCAGCGCTTCGAGCTGGCGCACGACGACTACTCGTCCATCATGCTGAAATCGCTGGCCGACCGCCTGGCCGAAGCCTTCGCCGAATACATGCACGAGCGCGTTCGTACCGACCTGTGGGGCTATCAGGCCGACGAGTCGCTCAGCAACGAAGACCTGATCGGCGAGAAGTATGTCGGCATCCGTCCGGCGCCGGGCTACCCGGCCTGCCCCGAGCATACCGTCAAGCGCGACATGTTCAAGACCCTGCAGGCCGAGGACATCGGCATGCAGTTGACCGATTCCTTCGCCATGTATCCGGGCGCGGCGGTGTCGGGCTTCTACTTCGCGCACCCGGAGTCGAAGTACTTCGTGGTCGGCAAAATCGGCGATGACCAGGTGGCCGACATGGCCGCCCGCCGCGGCGTGCCGAAAGAGGAACTGGAACGCTGGCTCGCGCCTAACCTGTCCTGACCCGCCGCCGCGACAGCACCGTCGCCCCCCGCGCGCAAACACCGTCGCCCCCGCGCAGGCGGGGGCCCATGCCGCGTAAGATCTGGCCTTCCATGGGTCCTCGCTTTCGCGAGGACGACGGACCGCTTATTTGCGCTGGTCCTGCACGAACTTCCACAGGGCCAGTGCGCCGAACACGATGGAAAAGCCCAGCAGCACCGCCATCGCCGGCGCCGCGCCCGGCAGGCCCAGGCCGCGCCAGGTGACCGCATCCAGCCCATCCACCGCCCAGCGGGTCGGCACGACCAGCGTGGCGGTCTGCATCCAGGCCGGGAAGACAAAGGACGGCACCCAGGCCCCGCCCAGCATCACCAGGATCAAGGTGGCGAAGGTGGCGATGCCGCGCGCCGCTTCCGGCGTCTTGCCGAAGGCCGCGATCAGCAGGCCGAAGGCTGCCGTCATCAGGCCGAAGCAGACCGCCATGCCGATGAAGCCCGGCACGCTGGTGACCTGCACCTTGAAGACCAGCACCGCGCACACGAACATGGTGCACATCAGCCCCATGGCGATGATGGCGCCGGCGATGGCGCGTCCCATGAGCACCGTGGTCAGCGACACCGGCGCGGCCAGCAGCCGGCTCCAGATGCCCAGGCGGCGATCCAGCAGGATGTTGATGCCCAGGTTGATGCCCATGAAGAGAATGAACTGCACGCCCATGCCGGCGAACGAGTGCGCATAGCCATTGTATTTGGGGCCACTGCTCAGCGCCTGGTCGGCCGTGGTGTAAGGCATGCTGAAGCCGCCGGACGGCGTGGCGGCGGCGGCCTTGGGATCGGCCGCGCGCTGGTCCTGAAACTTCTTCAGGCTGCCGAGGAACTCAGTCAACTGCGCCTGCTCGGGGTTCTTGTCGTTCTTCGCTTGCAGCTCGGCCAGGTAGCGGTCGGTCAGCTTGCTGCCCCTGCCGCTGACGATGCCGGACATGGTCACCTGCATCACCTGCTGCGTCAGCAAGCCCTTGGCCATGGCCAGCATGGTCGATTGCGAGGGATCGTAATACACCGGGATCTCCGGCTTGTCGCGGCCGCTGAACAGGGCATCGGCGGCGCGCTCGCCGAAGTTCGCCGGGATCACCACCGCCACCGGCAGCTTGCCGGCGCGGACTGCCGCCTGCGCCGCGGTGTCGCTCAGCTCGGTGATGCGCAGCGAGCTGTCGGCCTTGAGGCCGGCGGCGATTTTCTGGCCGCTGTCGGACTGGTCGAGCAGCACCAGGCCCACGTCCAGCTTGTTGGTCTTGTCGTCCGGGCTGCCGCCGAACAGGGAGCCGAAGAAGGCCGCCAGCACCACCGGCATCAGCAGGTGCATCATCAGCGCGCGCTTGTCGTTCAAATAGAGGATCAGGTCCTTGCGTATCAATGCGATCAATGCAGTCATGGGGTGCTCTCAGTCGCGCAGGGTGCGGCCGGTCAGGTTGAGGAAGATGTGTTCCAGCGAAGTGCGCGCGGTGGCGAAGTGCCGCAGCGACTGGCCCTGCGCATGCAGCCAGCCCAGCACCGCCGCAGCGTGCAGCGCGTCGGCCAGGCCGATGTTGAGCGTGGCGCCGCTGCGTTCGACGCCGGTGACGCCGGGCTGCGCCTGCAGCGCGCCCACCAGCGCGGACGCCGGTTCGGCCGACAGTTCGACCTGCAGCGCCGCCTGCGCCGGCAGGCGCTGGTACAGCGCGGCCGGGGTCTCGTCGGCCAGCACCTTGCCGTGGTCGATGATGACGATGTGGTCGGCCAGGCGCTCCACTTCTTCCATGTAGTGGCTGGTGTAGATCAGCGAGCGGCCCTGCGCCTGCAGGGCTTCCAAGGTGTCGAAGATGGCGTTGCGGCTTTGCGGGTCGACGCCGACGGTGGGCTCGTCCAGGATCAGCAACTGCGGATCGTGCAGCAGCGCGGCGGCGATGTTGAGGCGGCGCTTCATGCCGCCCGAGAAGGTCGAGGGCTTGTCGCCCGCGCGGTCGGCCAGGTTGACCAGCGCCAGCGCCTGCTCGCAGCGCTGTTTGAGCTGCGCGCCCTTCAGCCCGTACAAGGCGCCGAACAGCTTGAGGTTTTCCAGGGCGTCCAGGTCTTCATACAGCGCCAGGTCCTGCGGTACGAAGCCGATCTGGCGCTTGGCGGCGCTGGCGCCCGGCGTCACGGTGTCGCCAGCCATCACGATGCGGCCGCTGTCGGGCCGCAGCAGGCCGCAGATCATGCCCACCGTGGTGGACTTGCCGGCGCCATTGGGTCCCAGCAGGCCCAGGGTCTGCCCCTGCCGGACCTGGAACGACACCCCATCCACCGCCTTGCGCGGCCCGTAGGACTTGGAGACCTGCTCCACGCTCAGTAACACTGCCGCCATGCGCCATCCTGTCAATGTTGTTAGATAGGCATGCAGGATAGCGTCACGGTATACAAATGGCAAGCCGCCAGTCGCGGCGGCACAACGGGGGGTTACAGCGCGTAGCGGACGACGTTGTCGCTCCACTCGAAGGCGGCCATTTCCAGCTCCACCAGTTCGTCGGTGGACATGGCCAGGTCGCGCAGGGCCGGCACGATCTCGTGGTCCATGTCTTCGATGCGCTCTATGCATTCCACCAGCTTGAGCAAGTCGCCGAAGAAGCCGGCGCGCTCCAGCAGCGCCGACGACACCTCCTCGGTGACCGGGATCTGGGTCAGGATTTCCTGCATCGGAATGCCGAACAGCGTGTCCATCAGCGACATGATGCCGACCGTGAAGGCGATATCGGCGACGTTGCGCTGGTTGTGGCGCAGCTTGCCGGCCAGGAGTTCCAGCAGGCGACCGCGCGTGGTGGCCAGCATCAGCAGCGGCGTCATGCTGTGGCCGCGCTTGCTCGGCTCGGCGTACAGCATGATCTGCAGCCAGCGCTGCAACTGGCGGCGGCCCAGGATGGTCACCGCCTGGCTCAGCGAATCGATGCGCTGGCGCGCGCCGACCGCCGGCGTGTTCACCAGCCGCAGCAGGTTCAGGGCCAGCGACACGTCGCGCTTGATGGCGCGTTCGATCTCGTGGTTGTCGGCGTCCGAGGTCACCAGGGTCATCAGCTCCATCACCGCCAACTGCGACGGCGACAGCTTCTTGCCGCTCATGATGACCGGCCGGGCGAAGTAATAACCCTGGAAATAATCGAAGCCCAAGTCCAGGCACTGCTTGAATTCGTCGCGGGTCTCGACCTTTTCCGCGATCAGCCGCTTGCCGTCCTGGCGCAGGCGCGGCGCCAGCTTCATCAGCGTGGACAGCGCGGTGCTGCGCATGTCCATCTTGACGTAGGCGACCATGGGCAGCATGGCCGCCATGTCGGCCGTGTCGCCGGTGACGTCGTCCAGCGCGAAGGTGAAGCCATGGCCGGCCAGTTCCTGCATGCGGTGCAGCACCTGCGGCGTGGCCTGCACGGTGTTCATCATCTCCAGCACGACTTTCTCGCGCGGCAGGAAGGGGAAGATATCGCTCAGGATGGCGTCGGCGTCGACATTGACGAAGCCCAGCGCGTCGCCTATGGTTTTTTCCATCCCCAACTGGGCGGCGTGGGCGATCACCGAGGCGGTGGCCGACAGATCGTTGGTGACGTGGGCCGGGCCGACCGGCGCGTTGCGAAATAACAACTCATAGCCGAACAAGCCCTGGTTGCGGTCCAGGATCGGCTGCCGCCCCAGGTAAAACTCGCGCACGCGCAAGCTCTGGGGGCCGTTGTCTGGGAGAGAGAGATCGATCATTACTGGTCCGATACAGGCGTTTTTTTGGCCACGCTCATATTCTGACAGTAATGCCCGGCGGTGTCTTGGAAAATTTACATCAGTACGCGGCCTGCGGCAGGCCGTCGATGAACAGCTTCAGCTCGCCGGGCTGGAACGGGGTCCACTGCTCGTTGGTGGTCAGCGGCTGGGTGACGATGAGGGCCACGCGGTCGTTGGGCGTGGTCACCTGCGAGAAATCCACGCTGACGTCCTCGTCCGACAGTCTGGCCGTGTCGAAGGGATACTGGCGCACCAGGTAGCACAGATTGGTCGAGCAATGGGCGTACAACTCGCGGCCCGAGGACAGCATCATGTTGAAGGTGCCGTGGGCGGCGATGTCCTGCACCAGTTCGGCCAGCGCCGCGCCCAGCACGGCCTGCGGCGGGCGCTGCTCGCCGAAGCGGGCGCGCAGTTGCTGCAACAGGTAGCAGAAGGCCCGCTCGCTGTCGGTGGTGCCGACCGGGCGGTAGGCGCCATTCAACAGCGGCGCGAATTCCTTGAGGTCGCCGTTGTGGGCGAACACCCAGTACTGGCCCCACAGCTCGCGCACGAAGGGGTGGCAGTTTTCCAGCGCCACCACGCCCTGGGTGGCCTTGCGGATATGGGCGATGACGTTGGTGGACTTGATCGGGTAACGCTTGATCAGTTCGGCGATCGGCGAGGCGACCGCCGCCTGGTGGTCGACGAAATGGCGCACGCCGGCGCCCTCGAAAAAGGCGATGCCCCAGCCGTCGTGGTGGGTATCGGTGCGGCCGCCGCGCATGGCGAAGCCGGTAAAGCTGAACACAATGTCGGTCGGGACATTGCAGTTCATTCCTAGGAGTTGGCACATGCTGCGATTATAACCACAGCATGCGCCGCCAGGGTCAGTGCAGCAGCACGGGCTGGCTCATCAGGGCGTCGTAGCTGCCCAGGAATTCGTCGATTTCCGCCATGGTCGGCTCGCTGGCGATCAGCTCGCTGACATCGCGGCGGAAGTTCTTCGCCAGCTCGCCGGCGATGAAGATCTCGCGCTTGCCGCCCTTGTCGACGATTTCATAGCCGCCGAAGCGCAGCGCCTCCAGGCTGCGGTCCGCGCCGAATTCGACAACGCTGTACTGGTCGCTGTTGTAGATGAGGTTCATTGTGCTTCCTTTCACAAGGGGCGCAACGCCGGCGGTTGCGCCTTCAGCTCGAAATTGGGGCCGAATGCGCCCGATTTCAAGCCTGTACGGGACCGATTAGCTGGCCACGAGGTCGTCTTGCAATTCAAGCAAAGCGCCGTAGGGCGGCGCGGACAACCAGGCGCGCAAGAGATCCAGGTGCTCAGCGGAAGCCAGGCTGATATAGAGCCGCGCGGGAGGATGGCGCAGCACGCGGTTCAATGTTACCCGCAAAATCAGATTGCCGCTGCAATGCAGGCAACCGGGCGCAATCCGCAGCACTTGCGGCACCGGCGCGCCGGGATGGGGAGGGTCGAAGGCCAGCGTCGAACTGCCGTCCGACAAGCCTTCCAGGATGATGACGGCAGCCATGCCCTGGGGCAGGTGGGCCGCGATGGCCGCCTCGCGCGCGCCGGCGCGGGGGCCGGTGACCAGCCAGGTCGGCACCGGCGTCCCCTGCCGGGCGGCGCCGGGCGCCTGCGGACTGCTCACGGGGTCAGGCGTTCTTCTTGGCCAGCTTGCCCGGCTCCACCCCCAGTTGCTTGAGCTTGCGGTACAGGTGGGTGCGCTCCAGGCCGGTCTTCTCGGCCACGCGGGTCATGCTGCCGCCCTCGCGGCCCAGGTGGTGTTCGAAGTACATGCGCTCGAAGGCGTCGCGCGCCTCGCGCAGCGGCAGGTCGAAGGACAGGTTGAACATGTGGTTGTCGGCGCCCGCCACGGTGGCGCCGCCGCGCACCGCGATCGCCGCCGACGGCGCCGGCTGGGCGAAGCCGACCGCCGGCGCTTCTTCCGGCTGGGCCGCGGCCACGGCCGGGCGCGGGGCCAGCGCCGGCGCGCGCGCCACTTCTTGCGCGCGGGTCAGGCCGGCCTGCACCGCCTTCAGCAGCTTTTGCAGGGCGATCGGTTTTTCCAGGAAGTTCAGCGCGCCGATGCGGGTGGCTTCCACCGCGGTATCGATGGTCGCGTGCCCCGACATCATGATGACCGGCATGGTCAGCAGGCCGTCGCGCTGCCATTCCTTGAGCAGGGTGACGCCATCGGTGTCGGGCATCCAGATATCGAGCAGCACCAGGTCGGGCGCGCCCTGGGCGCGCGCTTCCCGCGCCTGCTGGGCGTTTTCCGCCAGTTGTATCGCATGTCCTTCGTCGCTCAAGATTTCGGAGAGCAACTCGCGGATACCCATTTCATCATCAACTACCAGAATGTTTGCCATCTTCCCTTGCCTTCCTCATTTCGCCGGTCCTGGCCGGCAATGATTTTTGTAATACCGCACTACTAGGTATTTTGCGTCGCAGGCGCTAACTTTAACAGCAAAATCACCACCGACGCGCCACTTCTATCGACATGGTTCTGGATATCGATCCGTCCGCCATGTTCGTCGATAATTTTTTTCACCATCGCCAGTCCCAGGCCGGTGCCGCGCGCCTTGGAAGTGACATACGGTTCAAAGGCCCGCGCCAGGATCTTGGGCGCGAAACCGGGGCCGTTGTCGGAGATCGCCAGGCGCACCGCGGTGCGGGTGCTGCCGTCCGCGCCCTGATAATGAATGGCTTCCGTGATCACGTCAATGTGTGGTTGCGGTATCCCGGCCGATTGCTCGGCCAGCGCGTCCTGCGCGTTCTGCAGCAGGTTGTGGATCACCTGGCGCAACTGGGTCGGATCGCCCATCACCAGCGGCAGCGCGGGCGCCAGTTGCGGGTGGATCACGTCGTTGTCCTCGCCGCCCAGGTACAAATGCAGGATTTCGTCCACCAGGGCGTTCAGGTCCAGCGGTTCCAGCATGGCCGGCGGGGTCTTGGCGTAGTCGCGGAAGTCGTCCACCATGCGCTTCATGGCCGCCACCTGGTTGACGATGGTGGCGGTGCCCTTGTTGAGCAGCTCGACGTCGGCCGGCATCAGCTTGTCTTCCAGCTTCATCTGCATGCGCTCGGCCGACAACTGGATCGGCGTCAGCGGGTTCTTGATCTCGTGCGCCAGGCGGCGCGCCACCTCGCCCCAGGCGATCGAGCGCTGGGCCGAGATCACGTCCGAGATATCGTCGAACACCACCAGGTAACCGCTGCCGCCCTCGACCGGCAGGCGCGAGCCGCGGGTCAGCAGGGTCAGGTCGTTCTCGTCCACGCTGGCGGCCGGGCGCGGCACCTCGATCTGGCGCTGCCAGTGCAGGCGGGCGATGTTGCGCCCGGCCGCCGACTGCGCGCTCTGGGCGGCAAAGGCGGCCACGATGGCGGCGCCGAATTCCTGCAAGCCTTCGATCTCGTCCAGCTTCTGGCCGATCATGGTCACGCCGGCCTGCTGCAGGATGCGCTCGACCGAGTCGTTGCAACTGATCAGGTGGAACTCGTGGTCCAGCACCATCACGCCGGCCGACATATTGGCCAGCACGGATTCCAGGTGGGCCTTGGCGTTTTGCAGCGCGGCCCGGTTGCGCTCGACCGCGGTGCGGGCGTCGGACAACTGGCGGGTCATGATGTTGAAGCTCTGGGTCAGCGTGCCCAGCTCGTCCGAGGTGGCGACAATGGGGCGCGGCGACAAATCGCCCTCGGCCACCGCGCGCGTGCCCTCGGCCAGCAGCAGCAGCGGCTGGGCCAGGTCGCTGGCGATCAGGAAGGCGCTGGCGATGGCGCCGAACACGGCCAGTAGCAGGGTCAGGGTCAGCGTCACGATGTACATCTTGCGCAGACCGACGCGGGCGGTGAAGCGCTCCTTGTAGTCGGCGTAGGCGCTGCGGATGGTTTCGCCGTCGGCCGCCAACTGCGCCGGCGCCAACTGGATCAGTTGCAAATAGCGCGGCGCCAGGTGCACGCCGGGCGGCTGCGGGATCGCCATCACCACCCGCAGCCGTAGCTGGTTGCCGATGTCGACCGGCGCGGCCGGCGCGCTGACCAGGTTGCTGCGCAGCTCGTTGCCGCCTTCCGGCATGCCGTACACCTCGTCGATCTTGACCTTGGCCATCATCTCGCGGGTCGGCAGGTCGGCGCTGAGGTTGCCGCTGCGGGCGCCGCGCGCGCTGACCACCAGCCCGCCCTCGGCATCGACGATGATGGCGTTCAGCATGCCCGGCTCGTCCTTGACCACCCCGGCCAGGATGGCGCGCTCGGTGCCGAACGGATTGTCGGCCAGTTGCTGCACGGTGCGGCGGGCGGTGACGGTCAGCTCGCCCAGCGCGCGGTCCAGGCCGGCGCGGCTGAGGTTGATGCCGGATTCCAGCGCATCCTCGACCGGCACGTTGAACCACGACTCGATCGAGTGGGACACGAACTGCACCGACACCAGGAAGATCACCAGCCCCGGCAGCACGCCGATGGCGGCGAACAGCAGTACCAGCCGCGTCATCAGCTTGGAGCCGAACTTGCCGCTCTTGTAACGGGCGTACAGGCGGAACAGGGACACCGCCACCAGCAGCAGCAGCGCCACCGCGACCGCCGCGTTCAAGCCCAGCAGCCAGGCATAGTAGCGGTCGAAAAAGCCGGAGTTGTCGGACGCGGTCGCCAGCAAAAACAGCAGGATGCTGACGATGCCGCCGCCAAGGACCGAGAAATACCGCAGGGCCGTGTTCACTTACTCGGCCCTGTACTGGAAGACCTTTTTATCCAAGGACAGGCGCCACTCGTCGTTGTTCAGGGCGTTGACCTTGAGCGGCTTGGGCACGTAGCTGGGGTCCAGCCCCATGCTCAGCTTGACGTGGTAGGTTTCGCCCACCTTGAGCGCGCCGCGCGCGGCCACCACCCAGCGCGCCGGGGTGCGGATCTGCTGCAGGGCCTCGTCCAGCGAGGAAAAACTCTGGTGCAGCAGGCTGCCGGAAATGCCGACGTTGTACTGGCGGGTCAGCACGTTGTAGGACAGGCTGATGGTGCGGCGCGCGGTGACGGCTTTTTCGTCGAACCAGTACCAGCGCGGGCGGGTGAATTCTATCTCGGTGAGGAAGTACAGGGTGCGGCCGTACTGCAGCGTGTTTTCCGCCTCGGGGCTCAGTTCCACGCTGTAGGTGGCGGCCAGGCGGTAGCCCTCGTCCGTGGCTTCGATCGCCGCGCGGCGGATTTCGATTCCCTCGGCGTGCGCCGGCAACTGGGCCAGCAGCGCCAGCATCAGCAGCAGAAAGCCAGGCAGGAATCGAAAAAATCGTAAAGTCACGTGTGGGCCGGTACTCAAGAGGTTACGCATTTTTCTGGAACAACGCGTAAAACAAACCATCGTGATCCTGCCCGGAGCCGCCGGCGGGGAGCAATTGACCGGGTGCATCCAGTCGGACAGCCTGATTGCGTACTGCGAAAGCGGCCGCCTGCGCCTCGGATTCCTGCGGCCACAAGGAACATGTCACGAACAGCAATTTACCACCCGGGGCAAGCATCTGCCAAAGGTTGTCCAGGATTTTTCCCGAAAGTGTTGCAAGTTGGAGGGTGTCGCCCTTGCGCCGCAGCCAGCGGATATCCGGGTGGCGGCGCACGATGCCGGAGGCGGTGCACGGCACGTCGGCCAGGATGCGGTCATAGGGCTGGCCGTCCCACCAGGCCGCGGTCTGGGCTTCGGCCGGCTTGAGTTCCGCCTTGAGCTGCAAACGCGCCAGGTTGTCGCCGACCCGGGCCAGGCGCTTGGGATCGGCGTCCAGCGCGGTGACGTGGACGTCGGCCAGTTCCAGGATGTGGCAGGTCTTGCCGCCCGGCGCGGCGCAGGCGTCCAGCACGCGCATGCCGTCGCCCAGGTCCAGCAGCGGCGCCGCCAGTTGGGCGCCGGCGTCCTGCACCGACACCACGCCTTCGGCAAAGCCGGGGATCAGTTGCACGCCGACCGGCTTGGCCAGCCGGATCGCGTAGGGGCCGATCTGGGTGGCGGCCATGCCGGCCTGTTCCAGCGTGGCCAGGTACTGCGCCATGCTGGTCTTGCGCGAATTGATGCGCAGGGTCAGCGGCGGCGCCGCGTTGCCGGCGGTCAGGATGGCTTGCCATTCCTGCGGCCAGGCGGTCTTGACGGCGTCGATCCACCACTGCGGGTAATTCCAGCGGGCCACCGGCTGCAGCAGGGCGGTGTCCAGCAGCGCCCGGCGCTCGCGCAGGAAGCGGCGCAGCACGGCGTTGACCATGCCCTTGGCGCGCGCGGTGTCCGGGTGGGCTTCGGCGGCGCTCACGGTCTGGTCGACCACGGTGAATTCTTCGTACGGCGCGACCGCGTCCGGCGCGGCCAGCAGGGCCAGGGCACAGGACAGCAGCGCGGACACCAGCGGTTCCGGCGCTTTCGGCGCCATCAGGCTGACCAAGGCTTCGCTCTGGCCGAGCAATCGCATGGCGCGGTAGGCGATATCCTGCATGGCGCCGCGCGCCTGCGGCGGCGCGTCGTGCTGGGACCAGACCTGGGCCAGGGCCTGGGGCAGATTGGTGCCGTTGCGGACCTGCGCCAGCGCGTGGGCGGCGCCGATCAGGCTGTAGGCCAGGGCATCGGTCTTGAGGCCGGTCTTGAAGCTGGTCTGCAACGCCGGCTTCAGCTCGCGCGCATGGCTGGCGCGCAGCTTGGGCGCAGCCGCCTTGGCGGGAGACTTTAAGGTAAGCGTTGGACGCTTGTTCATATGATAATTTTGTTCGTAAACGGCCGTGATCGCGCAGTATACATGAGCGCCTATGACTAGGCGATTCCGGTATTTGTAACCTTTGTATCCGGCGCACCCGCCGGGCGTGCGGTGACCCGGCCGGGGCAACACAGTATAATTACCGCTGTTTGACCGGTCGCCCGGCGCCGGTCGTTTCCTCTTACAGATAGCCATACCGCTCATGCTCGCCCAACAAAAACAAGATATCACCGCCCTGTTCCAGGCCGCCCTCGCCCCCGTCCTTGCCGGTACCGAAGTCACCGCCAACATCGTGCTGGAGCGACCGCGCGACCCGTCGCACGGCGATGTCGCTTGTAATATCGCCATGCAGTTGGCCAAGCAGCTCAAGATGAACCCGCGCGAACTGGCCACCAGGCTCGTCGACGCCCTGCTGGCCAACCCGGCCCGCAACGGCCTGATCGACAGCGCCGACATCGCCGGCCCCGGCTTCATCAACCTGCGCGTCAGCGCCGCCGCCAAGCAATCGGTGGTCAAGACCGTGCTGGCCGAAGGCGCCGCTTTCGGCCGGTCGCGCGCCGGCGCGGGCAAGAAGGTCATCATCGAATTCGTCTCGGCCAACCCGACCGGCCCGCTGCACGTCGGCCACGGCCGCCAGGCCGCGCTGGGCGACGCCCTGTCCTCGCTGTTCCAGTCGCAGGGTTACGACGTGACCCGCGAGTTCTACTACAACGACGCCGGCGTGCAGATTCAAACGCTGGCCAACTCGGTGCAGGCCCGCCTGCGCGGCTACAAGCCGGGCGACGCCGAATGGCCGGAGTCGGCCTACAACGGCGACTACATCGCCGACATCGCCGCCGATTTCAAGGCCGGCAAGACCGTCTCCGCCTCCGACGGCGCGCCCGTCACCGCCAGCGGCAACGTGGACGACATCGAATCGATCCGCGCCTTCGCCGTGACCTACCTGCGCAACGAGCAGGACATCGACCTGCAAGCCTTCGGCGTCAAGTTCGACAACTACTACCTCGAATCCTCGCTGTACACCGACGGCAAGGTGGAAGCCGCCGTCGAGATGCTGAAAAACTCCGGCAAGACCTACGAGGAAGAAGGCGCGCTGTGGCTCAAGACCGAAGACTACGGCGACGACAAGAACCGCGTCATGCGCAAGAAGGACGGCACCTTCACCTACTTCGTGCCGGACGTGGCCTACCACATCGTCAAGTTCCAGCGCGGCTTCAACCAGGCGATCAACGTCCAGGGTTCGGACCACCACGGCACCATCGCCCGCGTGCGCGCCGGCCTGCAGGCGGTCGGCCTGGGCATCCCGCAAGGCTTCCCCGACTACGTGCTGCACAAGATGGTCACCGTGATGAAGGGCGGCGAAGAGGTCAAGATCTCCAAGCGCGCCGGCTCCTACGTCACCGTGCGCGACCTGATCGAATGGTCGGGCGGCGGCGACATCACCAAGGGCCGCGACGCGGTGCGCTTCTTCCTCATCTCGCGCAAGGCCGACACCGAATTCGTGTTCGACGTCGACGTCGCGCTCAAGACCTCGGACGAAAACCCGGTCTATTACGTGCAGTACGCGCACGCGCGCATCTGCCGCATGCTGGAGCAATGGACCGGCAGCGAAGCGAGCCTGGCCCAGGTCGACCTGTCGCCGCTGGTCGCGCCCACCGAAGCGGCCCTGCTGGCCACGCTGGCCGCCTATCCGGAAGCGCTGGCGCGCGCCCAGGCCGAACTCGGCCCGCACCAGATCGCCTTCTACCTGCGCGACCTGGCCGCCAACCTGCACAGCTTCTACTTCGCCGAGCGCGTGCTGGTCGACGACGAAGCGCTGAAGGCCGCCCGCATCGCGCTGATGGTGGCGACCCGCCAGGTGCTGCGCAACGGCCTGGCCCTGATCGGCGTATCGGCTCCTGAAAAAATGTAATTGCGAAGGACATCCCGCACAATGAATTTCCGCTCCAGCTTTACTCCGCGTCGCAAGCAGCAGGGCAATACCTTCATCGGCATCGTCATCGGCCTGGTCATCGGCCTGAGCATCGCCGTGGTGGTGGCCCTGATGATCACCAAGGGCCAAACGCCGTTCACGGACAAGGGCCACCCGAGCAAAGCGGCGGAACCGACGTCGGGACAGATCGCCGATCCGAACAAGCCGATGTACGGCAACAAGGAAGCGGCGCGCGAAGCAGCCAAGGACTTCGTCAAGGAACCGGCGGCGCCGGCCGCACCGGCAGCGCCGGCCGCCGATCCGCTGCAGGCGGTGGTGGACAAGATCCAGGGCGCGCCGGCCAAGCCGGCGGCCGCGCCTGCGCCCGCGCCGGCGCCAGCCGCCGTGCCTAACGCCGCCAACGTCACGCCGCAGCCGGTGGCCAAGGGCGCCGCGCCCGCTGCCGCCGACGCGGGCGACGACAAATTCATCTACTACCTGCAGGCGGGCGCCTTCCGCGAACTGGCCGACGCCGAAAGCGCGCGCGCCAAGCTGGCACTGCTGGGCTTTGAAGCCAACATCTCGGACCGCGCCACCGACACCGGTGTGCTGCACCGCGTGCGCCTCGGCCCTTACAACCAGGTGGAAACCATGAACAAGGTGCGTGGCAAGCTATCCGAAAACGGCGTCGACGTCGCCGTCGTGCGCAATCAGAAATAAGGAGTGAAGATGCGATTCCTGAAGTTGATCCTGGCCGTAGCGGCCCTGAGCGCCGCCGTCCTGAACGCGCACGCCTCGCCGACCGATCCTAAAAACGGCGTCGAGTACAAGACGCTGGCCGTGCCGCAGCCGGTGGACACCGGCAAGAAGGTCGAGATCATCGAGTTCTTCGACTACGCCTGCCCGCACTGCGCCGCCTTCGATCCGGCGCTGGCCGCCTGGGTCAAGAAACAGGGCGACAACATCGTCTTCAAGCGCGAGCACATCTCGCGCGCCGGCACCGACCTGCCGCAGGAAAAAATGTTCTTCACCCTGCAGGCCATGGGCGTGCTGACGCCCGAGCTGCACGCCAAAATCTTCAACGAGATCCACGTCAACCGCAATTACCTGAACCGCGACAACCTGGTGTTCGACTTCATCGCCAGACAGGGCATCGACAAGCAGAAGTTCATGGATACCTACCGCGGCTTCGGCGTGGCCGGCAGCGTGCGCCACTCGGCCGCAATGATGGATGCCTACAACGTCGATTCCTGGCCCATGCTGGCGGTCGACGGCAAGTACATGACCTCGCCGACCATGGCCGACGCCGCCACGCAGAGCGCCACCTCCGAAGCCCAGTTGCACAACGAAGTGGTGCAGGTGCTGGACGTACTGGTCGCCAAGGCCAAGGCAGAGAAGAAGTAAGCATGACGCCTCTGCGCGTCTTCATCACCGGCGCCTCCAGCGGCATCGGCGCGGCGCTGGCCCGCCAGTACGCCGCGCAGGGCGCGACCCTGGGCCTGCTGGCCCGCCGCGATGAAACGCTGACGCAACTGATCGCCGGCCTCCCGAACGCATCCCGGCACCGCGCCTACGCGGCCGACGTGCGCGACCACGCCGCCATCGCCGCCGCCGCGCGAGCGTTCCTGCAGTACGCGGGCGGCGTGGAGGTGGTGATCGCCAGCGCCGGCATCTCGGTCGGCACGCTGACCGAATACGCCGAAGACCTCGCTGTCTTCGGCGACGTCATCGCCACCAATGTCACCGCCACCGCCGCCACCTTCGCGCCCTTCATCGCCGCCATGCGCGCCCAGCGCGCCGGCAAGCTGGTGGGCATGGGCAGCGTGGCCGGCATACGCGGCCTGCCGGGCGCGGAAGCCTACAGCGCCTCCAAGGCGGCGGTGATCAGCTATTGCGAATCGCTGCGCCTGGAAATGAAGCCCTACGGCATACAGGTGGTCACCATCTGCCCCGGCTACATCGACACGCCGATGACGCAGAAGAATCCTTACCCGATGCCGTTCCTGATGGCGCCCGAAAAATTCGCCGCGCGCGCCGCCGCCGTGATCGCGGCCGGCGGCAGCTACGCCGTCATCCCGTGGCAGATGGCCATCGTGGCCAAGGCGCTGCGCCTGCTGCCGAATGCGCTGTACGACCTGGCCTTCGTCAAGGCGCCGCACAAACCCCGCAAGCAGGCAACGACATGAGCAATACCCTGAACGCAGCGGCCATCGCGGCCCACACGGCCACCAGCGCCAGCCATGTGGCGATCGAGGTCGTGGCCGAAACCGGCTCCACCAACGCCGACCTGATGGCGCGCCTGCCCGGCCTGCAAGGGCCGGTGCTGCGCATCGCCGAAAACCAGACGGCCGGCCGTGGCCGCGCGGGCCGCTCCTGGCTGTCGCGCCCCGGCGCGGCGCTGATGTTCTCGCTGGCCTGGCCATTCAAGGGGCCGCTGCACAAGATGTCCGGCCTGCCGATGGCGGTGGGCGTAGCGCTGGCCGAAACCATCGCCGCGCTGGGCGTGCCGGTGCAGATCAAGTGGCCCAACGACCTGCTGCGCGACGGCGCCAAGCTGGCCGGCATCCTGGTCGAAACCCAGGCCGCCGATGGCACCATCTGGGCCGTGATCGGCGCCGGCATCAACCTGCTGATGCCGGACGAGCTGGAAGCAGCCATCGGCCGCGAGGTCGCTTCCGCGCCGTGGCTGGCCAAGATGGACCGCAACGCGCTGATGGCCGCGCTGCTGAACCGCCTGGCCGCCGTGCTGGCGGAATTCGACGACACCGGCTTTGCGCCCTTCGCCGACCGCTGGAACGCCCTGCACGCCTGGCAGGACAAGGACGTGGTCCTGCTGGATAATGGCGCGGTGGTGCAGCAGGGCCGGGCCGCCGGCGTGGACGCCATCGGCCGCCTGATGCTGGACACGGAGCACGGCCGGGTGGAGGTGCTGTCCGGCGACGTCTCGCTGCGCTTATCCGAAGGAGCTTCCGCATGATCTTGCTTATCGATGCAGGCAATACCCGGGTCAAATGGGCGCTGGTGCGGAAAGGCGCGGCGCTGGGCGACTGGACCAGCCATGGCGCCGTCACCCATTCCGACCTGCCGCAACTGGAGCTGGCGCTGAGCGATGCGATCGGCACCCAGCCGGTGGAAGGCATCGTCATCGCCAACGTCGCCGGCAACGCGCTGCGGGTGCAACTGGAGTATGTGCTGCAGCGGACTTTCCCGGACATGGTGCCGGAACTGGCGATCGACTGGTTCGCCTCGCTGCCCGCGCTGGCGGGCGTCAGCAACGGCTACCGCACCCCGTCGCAACTGGGCTGCGACCGCTTTGCCGCCGCCATCGCCGGGCATGCGCTGGAGCCCGGCCTGCCCATCATCGTCGCCAACTGCGGCACCGCCACCACCATCGACGCCATCACCGGCGACGGCGCCTTCCTCGGCGGGATGATACTGCCAGGCCTGGGGCTGATGGCCAGTTCGCTGGCGCGCAACACCGCGCAGTTGCCGCAAATTGCGCAAGACGGTAAGCTGCCGGACGGATTCGCGGACAATACCGACGACGCCATCCTGAGCGGCATCCTGGCCGCGCAGAGCGGCGCCATCGAACATGCCTGCGCGGCGCACCGGGCCGCCGTCTGCATTTTGTCCGGCGGCGCGGCTCCGTTCATCGCGCCGATGCTGAAAGTACCGTACCGTATCGTCGACAACATCGTGCTGATCGGTTTGCATGCTGCGCTGAGCAGCACCTGATAAGGAAACGCCTCGTGCTGAAGTTTATTTTCTGGTCGCTGTTAGCCGTCAACGCCGCGCTGTTTGCGTATGGGCGCGGCTATCTCGGCCACTTCAGCGGCAACGAACACGAGCCGCAGCGCCTGCTCAATCAGCAGAATGCCGACAAGCTGACCATCATCCCGGCCGACAAGGCCAACAACGCCGCCGCTAGCGCGACCGCAGCAGCGGCAGCTTCCGCATCGGCCAGCGCCGCTGCCGAAGCCAAGCCGGAAGCCTGCGTCGAGATCAACAACTTCGCGCTGGCCGAGGCGCGCCGCTTCGAGGCCCAGCTAGAAGGGCTGAAGCTGGGCGACCGCCAGTCGCGCCACAACATGCCGGGCACCGAGGTGTCGAGCTATATCGTTTATATTCCGCCGCAAGGCAGCAAGGAAGGCGCGGACAAGAAGGCGGGCGAACTGCGCGCGCTGGGCGTGACCAACTACTACATCATGTCCGAAGGCTCGCCGCTGCGCTGGGGGATTTCGCTGGGCGTGTTCCGCACCGAGGCGGCCGCGCAGAACCAGTTAGCCGCGCTGAACAAGCAGGGCGTGCACAGCGCCCGCGTGGCGCCGCGCATGAGCGGCAGCAAGCTGCTGGCCTTCCAGTTCCGCGATGTCGATGCCGACCTCAAGGCCAGGCTGGAAAAAATCCGCGCCGGCTATCCCAACACGGAAATCCGAAGCTGTAAATAGTCAGCGCTGCACGGCGATCGGTTTGAGGTGCAGCGACGACGGCAAGCCTTGTGCCGCCTGTAGCGCTTCCTGGCGGCTGGCGTAAGGGCCGCTGAACAGGCGGAACACCGCCCCGCCCTGCACCACTTCCATGCCGCCGCTCCAACCCTTGCCCGACAATTTGCCGCGCACCGCTTCCGCATTCTCCGCGCGCGAATACGCGCCCAGTTGCAGGTAGTAGCCGCCTCCCGTCGCCACGCCCGTGCCGGCGCCCACCGTCGCACCGCCTTCCGCAGGGGCGCGGTCGGCCAGCATCAAGGCTTCGACATCCTTGGGCGCCGCGCTGCCGTTTTCCGGCACGGCCGCCGGTGTCAGCACCAGCGGCTGGTTCACCAGCGTGGCCGTCACGGTCGGGCGCGGCACGTTGGAAGCTTGCGGCAGTTGCTGCGCCGGCTGCGCGGTCAAGCGCGGCTTGCTGCCACCCGATATGCCTTCGCGGGTGGCGAGCATGCGGTCGATTTCTTCGGGCAGGATGCGCTCGATCTTCAATTCGTGGCTGCCCTTGCCCAGCAGGCCCAGTTTCAACGCCGCCGTGTAGGACACGTCGATCGCGCGGTCGGCGTGGAACGGCCCGCGGTCGTTGATGCGGACGATGACGGTGGCGCCGCTCACCATGTTGGTCAGGCGTGCGTACGAAGGAATCGGCAGGATGGGATGCGCCGCCGTCATCTTGTACATGTCGTAGATTTCTCCGGACGAGGTACGCTGGCCATGGAACTTCTTGCCATACCAGCTACCGACGCCGATCTGCGTGAACGGCTGGTCGTCGGTGATCGGCGTGTAGGTCTTGCCGAAGACCTTGTACGGACGGTTCGAGTACGGCAGCAGCGGGTCATTGCGGACGTCGGCGTCCGGCGTGTCGAGCAGGTTGGGCGGCGGCGCATCGCCGGGGCCGTCGTCCTGGTAGTAGCCGCCGCGTCCCGAATTCGCGGGCGGCAGCACCGGCAGGCTGGGATCGGACTTGGTAGAGGATGGCGACTTGACCACCGGGCCTGTCGTGCGCACGGGACGCGGCGCGCGCTCGTCGGTGGCGACCGGCGCGGTGGAACAGCCGGCCAGAGCCAGCGCGGCAGCCAGCGCGGTCAGGTGCAGGGCGGGAGTCAGGCGTATGCGCATCATCCCGTCCTCACGGCTTGCGCGCCGGCGCGGCAAGCGGCGTGGCTGGTTGTGCGGCCGATGGCGAAACACGCTGCGGCGCCGGCGACGCGGTGGTCGGCGCGGATGGCTGCGCTGACGCTTGGGGCGATGGCGCTGCGATCGGCACGGCCGGTTGCGCGGCCGGCGTCTGCGGCGATGGCGCGGCGCGTTGCATCTCTGCCGCTGCGGCCTGTTCTTCCATCGCCTGCCCTTCCACTGGCAGCACGGTTTCCGCGTCTTCTTTTTCCACTTTCGTCTTGTCCTTCTCTGCCGGGCGTTTGCCCAGCAGGTAATAATCGAGCGCCTTGCGCGCAATCGGCGCGGCCTGGTCGCCGCCCTTGCCGGCGTTTTCCACCACCATCGCCAGCACGATGCGCGGCTTGTCGACCGGGGCAAACGCCGTGAACAGCGCGTTGTCGCGCAGGCGCTCGGCCAGTTTCGCGGCGTTGTACTTCTCGCCCTTCTTAATCGTGATCACCTGCGCGGTGCCGGTCTTGCCGCCCACCGTGTAGCCGGCGCCGGCAAAGGCGCGGTAAGCCGTGCCGCCAGGCTCGCTGGTCACGCCCACCATCGCATTCTTCACGAAATCGATGTTCTGCTGCTGCAGCGGAATGCGATAGCTTTCCTGCGACACCGTCAGCTTGCGTGCGCGGGTCACGCCGTCTTCAATGATCTTCACCAGGTGCGGCTTCATCACCACGCCGTTATTGGCCAGGTTGGCCACCGCGTGCGCGATCTGCAGCGGGGTGTAGGCGTTGTAGCCGGAACCATTGCTGACCGAGATAGTATCACCACCTACCCACTTACCCGCCGCTCCCTTGAAACGTCCGCGCTTCCATTCCGCCGACGGCAGCACACCGCTCTTTTCGTTTTCCAGGTCGATGCCGGTCTTCTGGCCGAAACCGAAAGGCTGCATGAAGTCGTGGATGGCGCCTATGCCAAGGTCGTGTCCCAGCTCGTAGTAGTAGGTGTTGCAGGAAACGATGATGGACTTGCGCATGTCCACCGAACCGTGGCCGCCGGGGACGTCGTCGTTAAAGCGATGGCCGCCCAGCATAAAGAAGCCCGGATCATAAGTGACCTGCGACGGCGTGCGCTTGCCCAGCTCCAGCGCGGCCAGCGCCATGAAGGGCTTGAAGGTCAAGCCGGGCGCATAGGTGCCGGACAGCGGGCGGTTCACCATCGGCCGGTCCAGCGAGTTATTCAGGTCGTTCCAGCTTTGCGCATCGATGCCGTCCACGAACAGGTTGGGATCGTAGCCGGGCCGCGACACATAGGCCAGGATATCGCCGGTGGACGGCTCGATCGCCACCATCGCGCCGCGCCGCTCGCCGAAAGCTTCCTCGACGATCTTCTGCAACTCGATATCGATCGACAGTATCAGGTTGCTGCCGGGCCGCGCGGGCTTGTTCGACAGCGTGCGGATCGCGCGGCCGCCGGACGTCTTCTCCACTTCCTCGTAGCCGGTCTGGCCGTGCAGCACCTGCTCGTAGCTCTTTTCCAGGCCTTCCTTGCCGATATGGTCGGTGCCGTTGTAGTTGGCGTCGTCCTCGCTGTCCTCCAGCGCCTCCGCCTCCTTGGGGCTGATGCGGCCGATGTAGCCGATCACATGCGAGGCCGTCTCGCCCAGCGGATACTGGCGGAACAAGCGCGCCTGCACTTCCACGCCGGGGAAGCGGAAATGCTGGGCGGTGAAGCGCGCCACTTCCTCGTCGCTCAAACGGGTGCGCAGCGGGATGCTGCCGAAGCCCTTGGATTCTTCCAGCAGGGTCTTGAAGCGCTTGCGGTCCTTCAGCTCCACCGTCACCAGCTTGGACAGCTCATCGATCGTGTCGTCCAGCGACGCCGTCAGTTTGGCTGGCGTGATCTCCAGCGTGTAGGCCGAGTAGTTGCGCGCCAGGACCACGCCGTTGCGGTCCAGGATCAGGCCGCGGTTGGGCACGATGGGCACCAGCGCGATGCGGTTTTCCTCCGCCTTGACGGCGAAGTCGCTGTGCTCGACGATCTGCAGCCAGACGAAGCGCGCCAGCAGCAGGAAGAAGCACAGCAGCACCAGCCCGCCCAGCACCGTCACGCGCAGACGAAACTCGCGCATCTCCTGTTCGGTATCCTTGATCTCCATTACAGGCGTACTCCGGTGCGCACTTCGCGGCTATGGCGCTGTATGCTCATCAGGATGCCGCCGCCCAGGCCCAGCGTGATCAGCGCGGTGCCGCCATAGCTCATGAACGGCAAGGGCACGCCGACCACCGGCACGATGCCGCTGACCATGCCCATGTTGACGAAGGCATAGGTGAAGTAAATCATGGTCACGGCGCCGGCCAGCAGGCGCGTGAACAAGGTCGATGCGCTCAGCGTGATGGCCAGGCCGCGCCAGATCAGCAGCAGGTACAGCACCATCAGCACCAGATTGCCGATCAGGCCGAACTCCTCGGAGAACACGGCAAAGATAAAGTCGGTGGTGCGCTCGGGGATGAATTCCAGGTGCGCCTGGGTGCCGTTGGTCCAGCCCTTGCCGGTAACGCCGCCCGAGCCGATGGCGATCATCGACTGGATGATGTGGAAGCCCTTGCCCAGCGGGTCGTGGTAGGGATCGATCAGGGTCAGCACGCGGTCGCGCTGGTAGTCGTGCATCACGCTCCACAGCAGCGGCAGGCCGGCGGCGGCCGTCAGGCCCAGCGCGCCCAGCGCTTTCCACGACACGCCGCCGAGGAAGATCACGCAGGCGCCGGCCGCCACCACCAGCATGGCGGTGCCGAGGTCCGGCTGCCGTCCGATCAGGTAGACGGGAATCAGCAGCAGCACCGCCGCAATCACATAGGTGTGCCAGCGTATATGGCCCTGCTCACGCTGGAAGAACCAGGCCAGCATCAGCGGCATGGCGATCTTCATCAATTCGGAAGGCTGGATCTGCATGCCGACGTTGAGCCAGCGGCGCGAGCCGCCCTTGATGACGCCGAACAGCGCCACGCCCACCAGCAGCGCCACGCCGACCGCGTACACCGGCACCGCCAGCCGCATCATGGTCTGCGGCGGAATATTCGCCACCAGCCACATCACCAGCACCGCCATCAGGATGTTGCGTAGCTGGTCCGCGACCTTGCCGGGGATCGCCAGGCCGGCCGAGTACAGCGTCACCAGCCCGACCGCCAGCAGGGCGGCAATGATCAGCGCCAGCGGCGCATCAAACACCAGCACATAAGGACGCAGCCGCTGCCACCACGAACGCCCGCCCATCAGGTCTGCACCAGCTTGCGGTGGCGCTGGATGCTCATCAGGATGCCGGCGCCGATGCCCAGCGTGATCAGCGCGGTGCCGCCGTAGCTCATGAACGGCAGCGGCACGCCGACCACCGGCAGGATGCCGCTGACCATGCCCATGTTGACGAAGGCATAGGTGAAGTAAATCATGGTCACCGCGCCGGCCAGCAGGCGCGAGAAGAAGTTGGGCGCGTTCCCCGCGATCATCAGGCCGCGGCCGATCAGCATCATGTACAGCACCATCAGCACCAGGTTGCCGACCAGGCCGAATTCCTCGGAGTAGACCGCGAAGATAAAGTCGGTGGTGCGCTCAGGGATGAACTCCAGGTGCGCCTGGGTGCCGTTGGTCCAGCCCTTGCCGGTGATGCCGCCCGAGCCCACCGCGATGGTGGACTGGATGATGTGGAAGCCCTTGCCCAGCGGGTCCGTGGTCGGATCGATCAGTGTCATCACCCGCTCGCGCTGGTAGTCGTGCAGCACCGACCAGATCACCGGCAGGCTGGCCGCGCCCATCACGAACAGCACGACCAGCGCTTTCCACGCCACACCGGCCAGGAAGATCACGCAGAAGCCGGCCGCCAGCACCAGCAGCGCCGTGCCCAGGTCCGGCTGCCGCACGATCAACGCGGCCGGTATCGCCAGCAGCAGCGCCGCGATGGCGTAGGCGTCCCAGCGCAAGTGGCCGGAGCGGTGCTGGAAGAACCAGGCCAGCATCAGCGGCATCACGATCTTCATGAATTCAGACGGCTGGATGTCGGTGCCCACGTGCAGCCAGCGCCGCGCGCCCAGCTTGACGGTGCCGAACAGGGCCACGCACACCAGCAGGAACACTCCGACCGCGTAGGCCGGGACAGCGATCCGCATCATCATCTGCGGCGAGATGTTCGCCACCAGCCACATCACGAAGAAGAACAGCACGATATTGCGCAGGTGGTCTTCCATCTTGCCGGGAATGCCGATGCTGGCCGAATACAGCGTGAACATGCTGACCGTCAGCAGCATCAGGATGATGATCACCAGCGGGATGTCGAACACGGTGAAGTAAGGCCGCATCCGGCGCCACAGCGATCGTCTTTCGTTTATGCGCATGATAGGCGGTCCTTATTGTTTCTTGCGTGCCGGGACCGCGGGCTGCGGCGCGGGAGCGCCGGCCGGCGCCGGCGGCTGGGCCGGTTGCGGCGCCGGCACCTGGGCAGGCTGCGTCTTGGCCTGGCGCGCTTCGTACGCGGCGGCGGCGGCTTCGGCGGCATCCGGGTCTTCGATCGGCACGAAGGTGTCGGCGTCTTCTTTCGGCACCGGCGTGGTTTCCTTGTCGGCCGGGCGCTTGCCCAGCAGGTAAAAGTCCAGCGCCTTGCGCGCGATCGGCGCGGCGATCTCGGCGCCCCAGCCAGCGTTTTCCACCACCATGGCCACCACGATCTTGGGATGGTCGGCCGGCGCGAACGCCGTGTACAGCGAGTTGTCGCGCAGGCGCTCGGCCAGCGCGGCGGCGTTGTACTTCTCGTTGGCCTTGATGCCCACCACCTGCGCCGTGCCGGTCTTGCCGCCCGAGGTATAGCCGGCGTTGATGAAGGCGCGGTAAGCGGTGCCGCCCGGTTCGCTGTTCACGCCCACCATGGCGTTCTTGATGATGTCGATGTTTTCCTGCTTAAGCGGGATGCGGTAGCTTTCGCTCGGCACGGTCAGCTTGCGCGCGCGGGTGCCGCCGTCTTCGATGATCTTCACCAGGTGCGGCTTCATTACCACGCCGTCGTTGGCCAGGTTGGCCATGGCGTGCGCGATCTGCAGCGGCGTGTACGAGTTGTAGCCGGAACCGTTGGACACCGAAATGGTGTCGCCGCCCACCCACTTGCCGGCCGGTCCCTTGAAGCGGGCGCGCTTCCATTCCTTGGACGGCAGCACGCCGGTCTTTTCGTTATCGAGGTCGATGCCGGTCTTTTCGCCGAAGCCGAACGGCTTCATGAAATCGTGGATGGCATCGATGCCCATGTCGTTGCCGAGGATGTAGTAGTAGGTATTGCAGGACACGACGATCGAACGGCGCATGTCGACGTTGCCGTGGCCGCCCGGCTTATCGTCTCGGAACTTGTGGCCGCCCAGGTAGAAGTAGCCGGGATCGGCGTAAGTCTGACCGGCCGTGCGCTTGCCCAGTTCCAGCGCAGCCAGCGCCATGAAGGGCTTGAAGGTGGAACCGGGCGCGTAGGTGCCGGACAGCGGGCGGTTGATCATCGGCCGGTCCAGCGAGTTATTCAGTTCGTTCCAGCTTTGCGCGTCGATGCCGTCCACGAACAGGTTGGGGTCGTAGCCGGGCCGCGACACGTAGGCCAGGATGTCGCCGGTGGACGGTTCGATGGCGACGAAGGCGCCGCGCCACTGGCCGAACGCTTCCTCGACCACCTTCTGCAGTTCGATGTCGATCGACAGGATCAGGTTGTTGCCCGGCGTGGCGGGCGTGCGCGACAGCGTGCGGATGGCGCGGCCGCCGGCCGACACTTCCACTTCCTCGTAGCCGGTTTCGCCGTGTAGCTGTTTTTCGTAGCTCTTTTCCAGGCCTTCCTTGCCGATATGGTCGGTGCCCTTGTAGTTGGCCGCGTCGTCGGTGGCGTCGATGGCCTTGATCTCGGACTGGTTGATGCGGCCGATGTAGCCGATCACATGCGAGGCCGTTTCGCCCAGCGGGTACTGGCGGAACAAGCGCGCCTGCACTTCCACGCCGGGGAAGCGGAAGCGCTGCGCGGTGAAGCGCGCCACTTCTTCGTCGGTCAGGCGGGTGCGCAGCGGCACGCTCTCGAAGCCCTTGGATTCCTCCAGCAGCTTCTTGAAGCGCTTGCGGTCCTTGATGTCGACGGTGACCAGCTTGGACAGCTCGTCGATGGTTTCGTCCAGCGTGGCGTTCAGCTTGGAGGGCGTGATCTCCAGCGTGTAGGCCGAGTAGTTGCGCGCCAGGACCACGCCGTTGCGGTCCAAAATCAGGCCGCGGTTGGGGACGATGGGAACGATGGCGATACGGTTCTCTTCCGCCTTGACGGCGAAGTCGCTGTATTTGACGATCTGCAGCCACACGAAGCGCAGCAGCAGGATGCCGAAGCAGGCGAACACCAGGCCGCCCAGCACCGTCAGGCGCAGGCGGAACTGCTGGAGTTCGCGCTGGTTGTCCTTTATTTCAGTCATGCCGGAACCGCGTCAAATCGGGCGTGTGTGGTCTTTGTCGACCGCGCGCCGTTGCGGCGCCAGCAGCAGCCAACTGGTGAGCGGCCACAGGAGGGAGGCCACCGCGCTTTCGATGAAGTAGTACCAGCCGGGGAATTTGCCGGACACGAAGAAGCGCACCAGCAACTGCACCGACTGCGCCATCGCCAGCAGCGGGAATACGTGCGCGGCCTGGGTCCAGATCGGGAACCACAGCATGCGACGGTGCAGCATGATGGCGAAGTAGGACAGCAGGGTGTAGGCCAGCGCGTTCTCGCCCAGCAGGGTGGAATCGTGCACGTCCATCAACAGGCCAAGCAGGAAGGCGGTGCCGATGCCGACCTTGCGCGGCTGGTGCACGCCCCAGAACACCAGCACCAGCGCCACGAAGTCCGGCACGCCGGCGAAGTGGCCCCAGGGCAGAAGGTTGAGCAGGAAGGCGCAGAACAGGCTGAAGGTGATGAACAGCCGGTTTACGGGCAACAGTATGTAGTGCGGGCGATTCATCGTGCCGGCTCCTTCGGTTTATTGGCGTCGGCCGGCGCGTTCGGCGCGGCAGGACGCGTCCCCTGCTGCGCGCCGGCCGCGTTGGCGGGGGCACGCGCCGGCTGCGCGGCTGGCGGCGTGCCAGCCGCGTGCGAGGGCTGCGTACCCGGTTGGGTACCGGCCGTTGGCTGGGCGGCCGGCTGGGCACCGACGGGCGTGCCGGCGGCGCGCGCGGGCGCGGCCGGCGCTATGGCGGCCGCGCCGTTCGGCGTCGCGGTTGGCGCGGCGCTTGGCGCAGCAGCGGTCGTCGCGGCGCCGTCGGCGGCGGCTGCGCCGGCAGGCGCCGGCTTCGGCGCGGGCGGCGGCATCACCGGCATCAGGCCGGGCGCGCCGTTCGGGGCGGCGCCGGCGGCAGGCTGGCCTTCCGCCCCCTCTTTCGGCGGCTCCTTGATCGGCGCCATCTTGTTGTTGTGCTTGCGCGGCTGGCGCGCTTCCTCATCCGGCGGCCGCGGCGGCATGTCCGGCGTCGACATCAGGATCAGCAACTGGGTATTGTTGGCGATGCCCGCCAGCGGCTGGCAGATCACGCCGCCGAACGAACCGCCCGCGCTGTTCTCGACCTGCGTCACGCGCGCCACCGCCAAGCCGGCCGGATACACGCCGTCCAGCCCCGAAGTGACCACGATATCGCCGACCTGGATATCCGCATTGGGCGCCGTGAAGCGCAGCTCCAGATTGCCCGCCTTGCCGCGACCGTAGGCCACGCTGCGCAAGCCGTTGCGCAGCAACTGCACCGGAATGGCCTGGTCCTTGTCGGTCAACAGCGTGACTTCGGACGTGAACGGGAACACCCGCGTCACCTGCCCCACCACGCCCTGGTTGTCGATCACCGGCAGGCCCAGCGCCACGTCGTTGTTGGTGCCGCGATTGAGGATGATCTTGCGGCTGTTGACGTCGCGGGCGTCGTACAGCACCTCGGCCAGCATGGACTTGGACGGCACTTGCTCGCGCGCGTCCATCAGGCGGCGCAACTGCTGGTTCTCAGCGGTGCGCAACTGCGCCTGCTGCAAGGCCTGCGAAGTCAGGATCTGCTGGCGGCGCAACTCGCTGACCTGCTTTTCCAGCGACGACAGGGTAGAGAAATATTCGCCGACACCGAAGATGGCGTCGCGCGGCCACAGGGCCACTTTCTGCACCGGCGACAGCACCGCGCCCACGTAGTAGCGGGCGGTTTCCAGCGTGCGCATGTGCGAGTCGACCAGCAGCAGTGCAATCGAGATGCACGAGAACACCGTCATCTTGAGCCGGGCCGAAGCCCCTTGCTTGAACAGTGGCGGAGGACTGTATTCCATGACTTCCAATAATGCGGCGCCTTACGCGCCAACGATACACATCATCCAAAGCATCGGGGCCGCTGTCTGGCGGCCCCGAAACGATCACTCGTAGGAGAAGATCGAACCAAGCTGGTCCATCCGCTCCAGCGCCATGCCGGAGCCGCGCACCACGCAGGTCAGCGGGTCTTCCGCCACCAGCACCGGCAGGCCGGTTTCCTCCATCAGCAGGCGGTCCAGGTCGCGCAGCAGCGCGCCGCCGCCGGTCAGCATCATGCCCTTTTCGGCGATGTCGGCGCCCAGTTCCGGCGGGGTCTGTTCCAGCGCGTTCTTGACGGCGGAGACGATGTTGTTCAGTGGGTCGGTCAGCGCTTCCAGGATCTCGTTCGACGAGATGGTGAAGGAGCGCGGGATGCCTTCCGACAGGTTGCGGCCCTTGACTTCCATTTCCTTGACTTCGGAGCCAGGGAAGGCGGAGCCGATGGCCTTCTTGATCGCTTCGGCGGTCTGCTCGCCGATCAGCATGCCGTAGTTACGGCGGATGTAGTTGACGATGGCTTCATCGAACTTGTCGCCGCCCACGCGCACGGAGCCCTTGTACACCATGCCGCCCAGCGAGATGATGCCCACCTCGGTGGTGCCGCCGCCGATGTCGACCACCATCGAGCCGGTGGCATCCGACACCGGCAGGCCGGCGCCGATCGCGGCGGCCATCGGTTCTTCGATCAGGTACACCTGCGAGGCGCCGGCGCCCAGCGCCGATTCGCGGATCGCGCGGCGTTCCACCTGGGTCGAGCCGCAAGGCACGCAGATGATGATGCGCGGCGAAGGACGGAAGAACTTGGAGTCGTGCACCATGCGGATGAACTGCTTCAGCATCTGTTCGGTGACGGTGAAGTCGGCGATCACGCCGTCTTTCATCGGGCGGATGGCTTCGATATTGCCGGGGACTTTACCCAGCATCTGTTTTGCTTCCTTACCCACGGCCTGGATCGTCTTCTTGCCGTTCGGGCCGCCTTCCTGGCGGATTGCTACTACGGATGGTTCGTCGAGGACGATGCCCTGGCCGCGGACGTAGATCAGAGTGTTGGCCGTGCCCAAGTCGATAGCCAGATCGGAGGAAATATACCTGCGTAAAAATCCAAACATGTGTGTCCTGTGGCGCTACTGATTGCGCATAATCCGTTAAAAAATTGTTCGTGTCGTGAAGCGGCGGCTGCGGGCGATCCGCGCCATCAACGCATCAACCCGCCATTCTACCTTATAATTTGAACTCGTTTTACCGAAAATCCAGCCAAAAGTGCGACGTTGAAGCCTGCCAGATACACGGGATTCGTCTGCATTTACCGGCAAGTAGGCAGAACTTCAAGTTTTTTATCAATATCACAATTAAACCCTGCGCGGCCTGCCCGCGCCTTACGCCATGTCCCTGACCTTATCCGACGTAACCCGCATTGCCAAACTGGCCCAACTTGAGATGAGCGAGCAGCAGAGCGCCACGGCGCTGGAGCAGCTCAATGGCATCTTTGCGCTGGCCGAGCAGATGCAGGCGGTCGACACCGAAGGCGTCGCTCCGCTGAGCCACCCGCTGGCCGCGCACATGAACAACATCGCCCTGCGCCTGCGCGAAGACGTGGCCAGCGAGCCGAACCGCCGCGACGAATACCAGGCTGTGGCGCCCAAGACGCAGGATGGCCTGTACCTGGTGCCGAAAGTGATTGAATAACCGCCGTCGCTCCCGCGCAGGCGGGAGTCCATGCTGAGCCGTCCGGCCAGCGCCCATGGGTCCCGCTTCCGCGCGGACGACGCCGCAACGAATTGAACTGAAACGCCATGCACAACAAAACCATCAAAGAGCTGTCCGCACTCCTGCAAAGCAAAGCGATTAGCGCCACCGAGCTGGCCAAGCACTTCCTCGACCGCATCGAAAAGAGCGACCTCAACGCCTTCCTGCACGTCGACCGCGCGCTGACCCTGGCGCAAGCGGCCGAAGCGGACGCGCGCATCGCCAACGGCACCGCCACCCCGCTGACCGGCGTGCCGATCGCGCACAAGGACATCTTCGTCACCAAGGGCTGGCGTTCGACTGCCGGCTCCAAAATGCTGGCCAATTACGTCAGCCCATTCGACGCCACCGTGGTGGAAAAATTCCGCGCGGCCGGCATGGTCAACCTGGGCAAGCTGAATTGCGACGAATTCGCCATGGGCTCGGCCAATGAAAACTCGGCCTTCGGCCCGGTGAAAAACCCGTGGGACAAGACCGCCGTGCCAGGCGGTTCGTCCGGTGGCTCCGCCGCTGCCGTGGCCGCGCGCCTGGCGCCCGGCGTGACCGGCACCGACACCGGCGGCTCGATCCGCCAGCCGGCCTCCTTCTGCGGCATCACCGGCATCAAGCCGACCTACGGCCGCGTGTCGCGCTTCGGCATGATCGCCTTCGCCTCCTCGCTGGACCAGGGCGGCCCGATGGCGCAGACCGCCGAAGACTGCGCCCTGCTGCTGAACGCCATGGCCGGCTTCGACGAGCGCGATTCGACCTCGCTGACGCCTGAGCTGGGCGGCGTGGACGAAGACTTCACGCGCGAACTGGGCCAGCCGCTGACCGGCCTGCGCATCGGCGTGCCAAAAGAGTATTTTGGCGAAGGCCTGTCGAAAGACGTGGAAGACGCCGTGCGCGCCGCGCTGGCCAAGTATGTCGAACTGGGCGCGACCCTGGTCGACATCTCGCTGCCGAACACCAAGCTGTCCATCCCGGCCTACTACATGATCGCGCCGGCGGAAGCCTCGTCCAACCTGTCGCGCTTCGACGGCGTGCGCTACGGCTTCCGCGCCGAAGGCTACAAGGACTTGCAGGACATGTACCGCAAGACCCGCGACCAGGGCTTCGGCAACGAGGTGAAGCGCCGCATCATGGTCGGCACCTACGTGCTGTGCCACGGCTACTACGACGCCTACTATCTGAAGGCGCAAAAGATCCGCCGCCTGATCGCCGAGGATTTCGAGAAGGTGCTGAACGGCCCGGACGCCGTGTGCGACGTGATCATGGGTCCGGTGGCGCCTACCGTGGCGTGGGACCTGGGCGACAAATCGGACGATCCGGTGGCGGCCTACCTGGCCGACATCTTCACCCTGTCGACCAGCCTGGCCGGCCTGCCCGGCATGTCGATCCCGGTGGGTTTCGGCGCGAAGAACCGCCCGGTCGGCCTGCAGATCATCGGCAAACACTTCGGCGAAGCCAGGTTGCTGAACGTGGCGCACGCCTACCAGCAAGCGACCGACTGGCACACCCGCGCTCCGGCCGGCATCTAAGAAGACAACCGTCATTCCCGCGCAAGCGGGAATCCATGCTGAGTATGGGCTCCCGCCTGCGCGGGAACGACAAGCAAATTAAAGCGAGAACACTATGGAATGGGAAGTCGTCATCGGTATTGAGAACCACGTACAGCTCACTACCGCATCTAAAATCTTCAGCGGCTCGCCGACCACCTTCGGCGCCGAAGCCAACACCCAGGCCAGCCCGGTGGACCTGGCGCTGCCCGGCGTGCTGCCCGTGATGAACAAGCAGGCCGTCGACCGCGCCATCCGTTTCGGCCTGGCCGCCGGTTCAAAAATCGCGCCGGCCTCGATCTTCGCCCGCAAAAACTACTTCTACCCCGACCTGCCGAAAGGCTACCAGATCAGCCAGTTCGAAGACCCGGTGGTGCAAGGCGGCGCGATCACTTTCGGCTACGAGAAGGATGGCGAGTTCGTCACCAAGACCGTCAACCTGACCCGCGCCCACCTGGAAGAAGACGCCGGCAAATCGCTGCACGAAGACTATGCCGGCATGTCCGGCATCGACCTGAACCGCGCCGGTACGCCGCTGCTGGAAATCGTCTCCGAGCCGGAACTCCGCAGCGCCGCTGAAGCGGTGGCCTACTGCAAGGCCCTGCACTCGCTGGTGATGTGGCTGGGCGTCTGCGACGGCAACATGCAGGAAGGCTCCTTCCGCTGCGACATCAACGTATCGGTGCGCCCGAAAGGCCAGAAGGAATTCGGCACCCGTTGCGAGATCAAGAACCTGAACTCCTTCCGCTTCATCGAAGAAGCCGTGCACGTCGAAGTGCGCCGCCAGATCGAGCTGATCGAAGACGGCGGCAAAGTGGTGCAGGCGACCCGCCTGTACGACCCGGACCGCAAGGAAACCCGCGAAATGCGCAGCAAGGAAGACGCGCAGGATTACCGCTACTTCCCCGATCCCGACCTGCCGCCACTGGTGATCTCGAACGCCTGGATCGAGCAGGTGAAAGCTTCGATGCCGGAGCTGCCGGCAGCGATGCGCGAGCGCTTCGTGAAAGAATACGGCCTGCCGGAATACGACTCGCTGGTGCTGACCCAGTCGAAGGCGATGGCCACCTACTACGTGGCCGTGGTCGATGCCGCAGGCAAGGACAACGCCAAGGCCGCCGCCAACTGGCTGATGGGCGACGTATCGTCGACCCTGAACCGCGAAGGCGTGGACATCGCCGACGCGCCGGTCAAGCCTGCGCAACTGGCGCTGATGCTGAAGCGTATCGCCGACGGCACCATCAACAACAAGACCGCCAAGGAACTGTTCGGCGACATGTGGGCGGCCAAATCGGACGACGACAACCTGGTCGATGCGCTGATCGAATCGAAAGGCCTGAAGCAGATTTCGGACACCGGCGCGCTGGAAGCGATCGTCAACGACGTCATCGCCAACAATGCCAAGTCGGTCGAGCAGTACCGCGCCGGCAAGGAAGCAGCGATCAACGCCCTGATCGGCCAGGCGATGAAAGCCTCGCGCGGCAAGGCCAACCCGGCCCAACTGACCGAACTGCTGAAAGCCAAGCTGGCAAGCTAAGCACCCGGCCCCGCCGGCAAAGCCCCGCCCACCACCCGGTGCGCGGGGCTTTTTGCTTGGAATAGACAAGAATGTCTAAATAAAACAACGCGGCAATCTTTGCCTTAAAGTTTAAGTATACATTTTGGTCTAGACAAACTAATCTACAAACATTCCAGCACGTTTTGTAGAGGTTAGTCATGGCCATTCCCAAACCCACCGCGGCGGAACTCGATCTGCTGCAAGCCTTGTGGCCGCTCGGCTCGGCCACCGCCAAGCAGGTGCACGAGGTGATGTTGAAGGATAAGCCGGACCTCGCCTACGGCACCGTGCTGCGCCTGATGCAGGTCATGCACGGCAAGGGCCTGCTGATACGCGACGAACGCCAGCGCTCCCACATCTACGCTCCCGCCCAGGCGCAGGATTCGATGCAGACCGGTCTGCTCAAGGACCTGATCCAGAAAGCCTTTTCCGGCTCCGCCAAGGCCCTGGTGCTGGCCGCCCTGAAGTCGGGCATCTCGAAAAAGGAACGGGCCGAGATCGAGAAAATCCTCAAGGAGGGCGACCAGTGAACACGTTCATCATCGCCCTCGGCCTGACGCTGGTGCACTTCCTGTGGCAAGGCGTGCTGCTTGGCGGCGTCACCGCCGTCACGCTCGCACTGCTGCGCAACCAGCGTGCCGAATACCGCTACCTCGTCGCCTGCACCGCCCTGCTGGCCTGCCTCTGCTGGCCGGTGCTGGACCTGCTGCAGCGCCTGCACAGCGACGACGCCGCCATCCGCATGCAGGCCGCCAGCTTCGGCCTGGCGACGCAGGCGCTGACGCTGCACCGGCTGCATCTCGAACTCGGCAACGCGCTGCGCAGCATCGTCAGCCTGTGGGCCTTGTGCGCCGTCGCGCTGGCGCTGCGCATGGCCGCCGGCCTGTTGTGGATAGAGCGCGCCGCCCGCCGCAACGATCCCATGCACGACCGCGCCCGGCATTACTGGCAGGCGAAGCTGTCGGAACTGGCGGCGCGCTTCGGCATCCGGCGCGCCGTACGCCTGCGCATCAGCGATGCGCTGGCCAGCCCGGTCACCGCCGGCTGGCTGCGGCCGGTGGTGCTGGTGCCCGCCTCGCTGGTGTCCGGCATGCCGGCCGATCTGCTGGAAGCGCTGCTGGCGCACGAACTGGCGCACGTCCAGCGCCACGATTACCTGGTCAACCTGCTGCAGAACGTGATTGAAACGCTGCTGTTCTACCACCCGGCCGTCTGGTGGATCTCGAACCGCATCCGCGTGGAGCGCGAACTGGTCGCAGACGATTTCGCAGCAAGGCAGCTCGGCGAACCGCGGCGTCTGGCCCTTGCACTGTCCGAACTGGAGAAACGCCAGTTCTCAACCCACCAACTGGCCCAAGCGGCCAACGGAGGAGATTTAATGGAACGTATCAAACGCTTATGCCGCCCTGCCCCGCAGGCCTTCAACTGGAAAGCCGCGCTGCCCATGATGGCGCTGGCAGTGGCTTGCGCCTCGATCTACGCGGAAGCCACCGCCGCCGACAAGGCCATGCCGCAAAGGACGCCTGCCATCATCGACTTCAGCTCCTGCGCCAAGCCGGCCTGGCCGGAGGGCGCGATCGCGGCGGAACGCACCGGCACGGTCACGCTGGACTTCCTGATCTCCGCCAAGGGCGAAGCCAGCGATTCCAAGGTCATCAAATCCAGCGGCCATGCCGATCTCGATGAAGCAGCGCGCGCGGGCATCATGAAGTGCAAATTCAAACCCGCCACCAAGGCCGGCGTGCCGGTCGAAACCTGGCAGAAGTTGCAGTACGTGTGGACGCTGGAGTAAGTCTCACATGCCCTTGAACCGGTGCTGGAAGCGCTGGCTCACGGGCAGCCGGGATGCGTGGCCGCGCAGCGTCAGCCACAAGGCGCCGTCGGCATCCCGGTTCACGGCGGCGATGCGTTTCACCGCCACCACGTAGCCGCGGTGGATTTGCCAGAAACCGGCATCCTCCAGTTGCTCCGCCAGCTCCTTCAGCGGCGTGCGGATGTGGGCTTCCATCTGGTCCGTCACCACCCGCGTGTACTTGAGTTCCGAACCAAAGTAGATCACGTCGTTCAGATCGATGAAATGGATGGTGCTGCCCACGCTGGCCTGCAACCACGCCGGCGCCTGCTTCTTCGGCGCCAGTTGCTGCACCAGCCTGGCCAAGTCCGGCGGCGGCGTGCCCAGCCGCGCGCGCAGGCGTTCGACGGCGCGCGCCAGCCGCGCCGTATCCAGCGGCTTGAGCAGATAGTCGATCGCGCCTTCGTCGAACGCGGCCAGCGCATGCTCCTGGTAGGCGGTGACGAACACCACGTGCGTGCGCGAACCGAAAGTGCGCGCCACTTCCAGTCCGCTCAGGCCGGGCATGCGAATGTCGAGGAAAGCGATATCCGGTTCCAGCTCGCGCCCCATGCGCAGGGCCTGGATGCCGTCATCGGCCACGCCGACGATTTCGGACTCAGGCCACAGCGCGGCAAGCGCCGCTTGCAATTCCGCCCGCAGCAGAGGTTCGTCATCGGCGATCAGGATGCGCGGCATGCCGCCTCCGTGCCGGAAAACGGCAGAATCAGTTCGGCGGCGGTCCAGCCGTCCGCGCCCATGCTGAGGCGCAGGCTGGCGTCCGGGCCGTACAGGGCTTCCAGCCGCTGACGGACATTGCGCAGGCCCACGCCGCTGCCCAGCACGGCGTCACGGACGCCGGCGCCGTTGTCGCGCACGGCCACGCGCACCCTGCCCTGCTCGCGCTGCGCCGACACCGCCACCGTCACCGCACCGGCATGCGGCTCCACGCCATGCTGCACGGCGTTTTCCACCAGCGGCATCAGCATCAGCGGCGGCAGGGCCAGGTCGCGCACCTCGTCGCCGCACGTGATGCTGACGCTCAGGCGCTCGCCGTAGCGTATCGCCATCAGTTCCAGATAGTGACCGGCCAGTTCGCATTCGCGGCCCAGCGTGGACATGGGGTTGCGCAAATCCGGCAAGGCGCTGCGCAGGTAAGCGATCAGGTGATCCAGCATGCCCACCGCGCGCTCCGGTTCATGCCGCACCAGGTAGCGCGTGTTCGCCAGCGTGTTGTACAGGAAGTGCGGTTCGATCTGCGCCTGCAGGGCTTTCAGGTCCGACGCCAGCGCGGCCTGCGATAGCTGGGCGATATGCAGGGTGTGGGCACGCTGCTGGGCTATCCATAACGGCAGCGCGAATAGCAGCAGGGACAGCAGCGCCTCCACCACCACGACCTGCGCTTCGTTCAGGGGTTCCACGTCTATCCACGACAAGCCGGCCGCATAGATCCAGCCTGCCGCCAGCGCGCCGCACGGCAGCAATGCCAGCAGCGCCAGCCACAAGGCCAGCCAGCCGCGCATCGCTGCATGGCGCTGCATCAGCAACAGCAGCGCGGCGGTCAGGCCCAGCGGCGCCAGCATGGCGGCAAACAGCGCCAGCCAGGTGTAGGCCCGCAGCCCGGCCGCCGCGCATGCCGCGGCGATCGCCAGCCCCAGGCTTGCCGCGGCGTGGCGGCGCGAACATGCCGCCACCCGCCGCAGCGCCTGGGGTGCGCCGCCGGGATCGGTCCTGCGCCAGCTCGTCATAGCGTCGGCTTCTCCGGCAGTTTGGAAGATGGCATCACATCCACGGGCACGTCCTTGCCGACGATCTCGAAGGACAGCTCGTCTATCCACACCTGCCCGCTGCCGGAGTTGATCACGCCAAAGCCGATGGTGGTGCCGTCTTCTGGCACATCCAGCGTCACGCTGCGCGACTGCCACCCTGTCGTGCCCTTGATGGGCCGGTCGCCGCTGTTATAGAACGCCGCGTTCTCGCGCTGCTTCCCCTGCACCTGCATCCACAAGCCGGCCCAGTTGCTGACGTTGCGCGTCTTGATCATGGCGCGGAACCGTACCCGCTGACCGAGGTAGCGCTGGGCCGAGATCACCTGCACCAGCGAAGCGTAGCCCTTGTCCTCGCCCTGCGCGTAACGCAGGAACTTGGCCCCCTTGCCGCTGGTGGTTTCCACGTTGTCGATGCCGGCCTGGTAAGAGCTGGCATGGTCGCCGGAGACAAACCACGGCGGCGGCAGCTTGCCGACCGATTCCGCAGCGACCACCCACAGGGAGGTCGCCGCCACGGCAGCAGCGATCACATGCAGCGGCTTCATAGCGAAGGGGCCTCGGACGGCGCATGGTGGCCGGGCATCACATCGACCGGCACGTCCTTGCCGACGACTTCCAGCGACAGCTTGTCGATCCACACCTGGCCCTTGCCGGCATCGATGACGCCGAAGTTCAGCGTGGCGGCGTCCGCCGGGATATCCAGCGTCACGCTGCGCAGTTGCCAGTCGCTGCTGCCGGTGATGGGCTTGTCATGGCTGTTGTAGAACGCTTGCGGATACTGTTCGCCGTCGCGCAAGGCGCTCATCCACAGGCCGGCCCACTGGCTGACGTCGCGCGTCTTGACCATGGCCTGGAAGCGCACGCGCTTGCCCTGGTAGTTCTTGGCCGAGATTGTTTGCATCAGGGTGCCGAAGGCGCTGCTGTCGCCGTCCACGTAGCGGATATAGCGCGAGGCCTTGCCGCTATTGGTTTCGCTGCTGTCCGTGCCGATCTCGTACGACTTGGCGCGCGCGCCGCTCAACATCCAGCCGTCCACGGAACCGGCGTAGGCCGAGGCGCAGGCAGCCAGCAGGATGGCGATCACAAGTTTGGTTTTCATCAGGGTCTCCAGGTGTCATGACGGGTTGTCATGAGCGCTACTTTGCCCTGTGCGGGACGCGGCGTGCGGGCCTTGCGATAAACGCGACCGGGCGCCGACAAGCGCGGCTTAACAGGGATTAGTGATCCATCCACGCCAGCACATCGGCGAAGATCTGCTCGCGATTGAGTTCGTTGAAATTCTCGTGGTAGTTCTGCGGATAGCGGTAATAGGTCAGCAGCGCCTCCGGCACGGATTTCAGCATCGCTTCCGCCGCGTCGGCGTCGGCCAGCTTGTCGTCGCCGGCCACCACGGCAAACAGCTTGTGGTTCCAGGCCGGCATGCGCGGCGCCAGTCCCTGCTGGGCGGCGCTCAGCGCGTTGCCGAAGCGGACCGTGATTTCGCTGGCGCGCACCTGGTCCCGCTCATCCTGGTAGTGGCGGGCAGTGATGGTTTCGTCATGGGTGAGCTGGTGCGTCAGCGAGGCCAGCGGCACTTTCATGCGCGGCGCCAGCGCGCCCAGCACGCCGGACAGCGCCAGCAGCACCGGCGACACCTTGATGGCGTTGACGTAGTACGGCGACGACAGGATGAAGCCGCCGATGTCCGGATCGCCGGCAAACGCGCCCAGGCCCAGGTGGGTGGCGATCAGCGCGCCCATCGAGTGCCCCATCACGTAGACCGGCAGGCCGGGATACTGCTGCTTCACCCAGCGCAGGAACAGCGCGCTGTCCTGCAGGAAGACGTCGAAGCCGGGAATGTCAACGCGGCGCGCGTCTTGGTGGCCGCACAAATCGTAGGCGACGGTGGCGATGCCGTGGCGGCGGAAGTACAGCGCGGGGGTGACGTAATCGCCGCCGTGCGCCATGCCGCCGTGGATGGCGAGGATCACCGCGCGCGGCGCGGCGGGCGCCCAGACGTGCACGCGGCGCTCGGCGCCATGCGCGGCCTGAAAGCTGGTCAGCCGGTCTTCGGAAAAACGCATCAGGCGGTGATACTGAGCGTGATGCCCATGTCCACCAGCAGCGTCAGGTCGGCCAGGGTGAAATCCAGGGAGGGCGTGTTCTCGCCGCGGTCCGTGCTGAACGAGATGCGCAGCTCTGCGGCGACATCCGAGCGCTCGAAATGGATGCCACGCGACTGGCACTCGGCCAGGTAATTGCGTAGCTCCTTGAGCAACTGGTCCGGATCCTGGCCGGTGGCGATGGCCAGGTAAAAACCGGAGTCCAGGCGCACGCGGCCATCGGGCTTGACGTCGCCCTTTTGCCAGTCTCCGTGCGGCTCGGTGGGCAGGCCGTCGCGGATGTCCGCCAGGCCTTCGTCGTCACCGTGCACCTTCAGCGTTGCGATATTCATGGAGTAACCTTTTAATCCTCGCCTTCTGCAAGAAGGTTACACCATAGAAAATTCAAAGTCTAGCAATATGGCCGATCAGGCAACCCCGTAGCGGCTGCGGTAAGCCGCCACCGCGTCCTTGTACTGCGCCAGTTGCGGATCGGCGGCGGCGCCGTTCAGGTAGCTGAACAGGTCGTCCAGGTTGCCGATCGAGATCACCGGGATGCCGTACTTCTTGGTGACTTCCTGCACGGCCGACAGGTCGGAAATCTGGCCATCCTTGCCGCCGCGCTCCATGCGGTCCAGCGCGATCAGCACGGCGCAGGGTTCGGCGCCGGCCGCGCGTATCATCTCCACCGATTCGCGCACCGAGGTGCCGGCCGAGATCACGTCGTCCACGATCACCACCTTGCCCTGCAGCTTGGCGCCGACGATGGTGCCGCCTTCGCCGTGGTCCTTGGCTTCCTTGCGGTTGAAGGCGAACGAGGTGTTGCGGCCCTTGCCGGCCAGCGCCACCGCGGTGGCCGAGGCCAGGGTGATGCCCTTGTAGGCGGGGCCGAACAGCATGTCGAACTGCACGCCGGAATCGAGCAGGGTCTGGGCGTAGAACTGGGCCACCTGGGCCAGCGTGGCGCCGTCATGGAACAGGCCGGCGTTGAAGAAGTAAGGGGACTGGCGTCCGGCCTTGGTGGTGAATTCGCCGAAGCGCAGCACACCGCTCTTGACCGAAAACGCGATAAATTCCTGGCGTAAGTTGTTCATGATGCCTCATTTCTTTAAAGTGCCGGTATTTTACCGCTACACTAGCGCATTCCGTTATTTCCGCCGCGATTCATCTATGCCCAAAATTATCTCCGCCAATCTGAACGGCATCCGCTCCGCCGCCAAAAAAGGCTTCTTCGACTGGATGGCCAAGCAGGACGCCGATTTCGTCTGCGTGCAGGAACTCAAGGCGCAGGCGCCCGACATGACGCCGGAATTCCTCAATCCGGGCGGCTACCACGGCCATTTCCACTACGCCGAGAAAAAAGGCTATTCCGGCACCGGCGTCTACAGCAAGACCGAGCCGGACCGCGTGGTGATCGGCTTCGGCGCGCCGGAGTTCGATGCCGAAGGCCGCTACGTGCGTTGCGATTTCGGCAAGCTGACCGTGATTTCCGTCTACTGCCCGTCCGGCTCGTCCGGGCCGGAACGCCAGGAAGCCAAGTTCCGCTTCATGGACCTGTTCCTGCCCCACCTGCAGCAGTTGCACGCCGAAGGCCGCGACATCGTGATCTGCGGCGACTGGAACATCGCCCACAAAGAAATCGACCTGAAGAACTGGAAGGGCAACAAGAAGAATTCCGGCTTCCTGCCGGAAGAGCGCGAGTGGATGACGCGCATCTTCGACGAAGTCGGTTTCGTCGACGTGCACCGCGGCCTGGACCCGCGCGAAGAACAGTACACCTGGTGGAGCAACCGCGGCCAGGCCTGGGCCAAGAACGTGGGGTGGCGCATCGACTACCACGTCGCCACGCCGGCCATCGCCGCCAAGGCTACCGCCGTGGCCATCTACAAGGACGAGCGCTTCTCCGACCACGCTCCGCTGACCATCGAATACAGCGTCTGAGGTTTATAACTCGCGGCGGCTGCGGAATTCGCGCCAGTCGCCGCTGAGCGGATCGATGAAGCTGATGGCGCGCGCCAGCAGCTTCAGCGGCGACGATACGTCGTCCTGCTTGCACGGCAGCGCCACCGGGTAGAACGCATCGTTGATGATGGGGATGCCCAGCGACGCCAGGTGCAGGCGCAACTGGTGCTTGCGGCCGGTGTGCGGGAACAGCCGGTAGTGGGTGCAGTCCGCGCGGTGCTCGATCACCTCGATGGTGGTGGCCGAATTCGGCTCGCCCGGCTCTTCCTTCATGATGAAGAATTTGTCGCCGTCCACCATGCGGCTGCGGTGGATGTAGGGGAATGCCACGCCGTCCAGGCGCGGCGCCAGCGCTTCGTATTCCTTGTCCATCACCCGCTTCTGGAACATCGACTGGTAGGTGCCGCGGCTGGCCGCGTTGCGCGAGAAGATCACCACCCCGGCCGTCTCGCGGTCCAGGCGGTGGATGGGCGTCAGGTCTTCCTCGCCCAGCGTCTTCTTCAGCCGCACCAGCAGCGTCTCGTGCAGGAAGCGGCCGGTCGGGATCATGGGCAGGAAGTGCGGCTTGTCCACCACCACCAGGTGCTCGTCCATGTGCAGTATCTCTTCCTTGAACGGAATCGGCGTTTCCGGCGCCTCCAGCTCGCGGTAGTAAAAGATGCGCATGCCGCGCCTGAAGCGGCTGTCCGGCTTGAGCACATTGCCGTCGCCATCGACCACGTCGCCGCGCGCCATGCGGTCGCGCCAGGACGCTTCCGACACGTCAGGAAAATGCGCGACCAGGAAGCTAATCATGTGCAGCCAGTCGCCCTCGGGCAGGTACAGATAGCTGGGCGCGACGCCGTCGCGCATGGGCAGCGGATAGCGGGACATCTCAGGAGCGCGGCAGGGCCAGCGAGTGATACGGCGGCAGCCTGTTCGGGTCCAGCCCCTTGGCGCGCGCGTAGACCGGCAGCACCTGGTACATATGCTTGTTCATGGCGTCGATGCGGTCCTGGCTGGTCGGGTGCGTGGACAGGAAGCCGATCGGCGCGCGCTGGTTCACCGCGTTCATCTTCTGCCACAGCGCGATGCCGGCGCGCGGATCGTAGCCGGCGCGCGCGGCCAGGTCCATGCCGACCAGGTCGGCCTCGCTCTCGTCGCCGCGCGAATACTTGAGCGCGGCCAGTTGCGCCGCGCCGCCCGCCAGCGCATCGCCCAGGCGCGGATCGACGCCGAAATAGGCCGAGCCCAGCGCACCCACCACGCGCGCCACGCCGGAGGTGATGGCGTTCTTGCCAGCCTGCTCGCGCGCGTGCTCGCGCAGGGCATGGGCGATCTCGTGCCCCATCACCATCGCCACTTCGTCGTCGGTCAGGTTCAGCTTGGTCAGGATGCCACTGTAGAAGGCGATGCGCCCGCCCGGCATGCAGAAGGCGTTGACGGTGTCGGACTTGAGCAGGTTGACTTCCCAGTTCCAGTTGGCGGCGTCCAGATTCCAGCGGGCGGTGAACGGGATCAAGCGCTTGGCGATGGCGCGCAGCCGTATCAGTTGCGGATTGCGGTCGGTGGCCACCGCGTCCTGCTGGTGGGCCTGGGCCAGCATCTGGTCGTACTGCAGCTTGGCCTGCTGGTTGAACTGGGCCGGGTCGCCGCCGCGCAGGCGCGACATGCTGGTGACGGGGATGCCATCCTCCTGCGCCCAGGCGGGCAGGCCTGAAATGATGGCCAGCGCCAGCAGCGCGGCCTGGAATTTATGCTTGCTCATGTCGTTGATTCCATGGTGCGATTTTCGGCAGCATCAACATTGCAGGGAAGGCAAGGATGAAGCACACGATAAAGAACCAGAACCATCCGGTTTCGGCAACAATATACCCTACCGACGAATTAATGAATGTGCGCGGCACCGCAGCCAGGCTGGAAAACAGCGCGTACTGGGTGGCGGTGTAGCGCGGGTCGGTGGCGCGCGACATGAAGGCCACCAGCGCGGCCGAGCCCAGCCCCAGGCTGGCAAACGCTTCGAAACCGAAGACGGCGCTCAGCAGCACCGGGTCCGGCCCGGTATGCGCCAGCCAGGCGAAGCCCAGGATGGCCAGGGCCTGCAGCACGCCGAACACCCACAGCGCGCGGTTGATGCCCAGCTTGATCATCCAGATGCCGCCCACCGCGCCGCCAGCCAGGCTGGCCCACCAGCCGGTGGCGTTGGCGGCCAGGCCGATCTGCTTGGTGCTGAAGCCGATGTCGAGGAAGAACTTGGTCGACAGCGCGGTGGTCATGGTATCGCCGATCTTGTACATGAGGACGAAGGCGATGATGAACAAGGCCTGCTTCCAGCCGTCGCGCTGGACGAATTCGCGGAACGGCAGGATCACCGCCTCCTGCAGATTCTTGGGCGGCGCGCCGTACACGGCGGGTTCCCTGGTCAGCAGCGTGCAGGCCAGCCCCGGCAGCATGAAGGCCGCCACCACCCAGAACACCAGTGGCCACGGCTGGCTGTCCGCCAGCACCAGGCCCAGCGCGCTGGGGATCAGCGCCGCCGCCTTGTAGGCGTTGACGATGATGGCCGCGCCCAGGCCCTGCTCTTCCTCCGCCAGGATCTCGCGGCGGTAGGCGTCGATCACCACGTCCTGGCTGGCCGAGAGGAAGGCGATCACGAACACGGTGGCGGCGATCAGCGGCAGCTCCAGCCTGGGGTCCAGCATGCCCAGGCCGCCGATCACCAGGAACAGCGCCAACTGGGTCAGCGCCATCCAGCCGCGCCGCCGGCCCAGCGGGCCGATGGTGTAGCGGTCCATCAACGGCGCCCACATGAACTTGAAGTTGTACGGGAAGGTCACCAGCGCGAACAGGCCCAGCGCCTTCACGTCCAGCCCGGACTTGGCCAGCCAGGCCTGCATCAGGTAGATCTGCGTGTACAGCGGCAGCCCGGAGCTGAAGCCCAGGAACAGTATCGAAACGGTACGCCCGTTGAGGTAGCTGTACCAGGGCTTCTTAGTCATTAATGCTGGGCCTTTTTACGAAGACGGAACACGGCCAGGTCGCCGCGCAGGTTGGGCAGGAAGTCCACGCGCCGGCCTTCGGCCAGCGCCACGCACTCCATCACCTCCAGCCCGCACTCTTCCGCCAGGTCGCGGAAGTCGTTGATGGTAGCGCAGCGCACGTTGGGCGTGTCGTACCATTCGTACGGCAGCGATTCCGACACCGGCATGCGGCCCTTCAGCAGCGCCATGCGGTGCGGCCAGTAGGCGAAGTTGGGGAAGGAGACGATGGCTTCCTTGCCGACGCGGACGATGTCGCGCAACAGCGGCTCCACATGCTTCATCATCTGCAGCGAGGACAGGCACAGCACGGTGTCGAAGCTGTTATCGCCGAACAGCGCCAGCCCGTTCTCCATGTCCTGCTGGATCACCCGCACGCCGCGCTGGGTCGACGCCAGCACCTTGTCGTCGGCGATCTCGATGCCGTAGCCGCTGCACTGCTTGTCGCTCTGCAGATAGTCCATCATCACGCCGTCGCCGCAGCCGAGGTCCAGCACGTGCGACTGGTTGTCCACCCAGTGCGCGATGAACGCCAGGTCCGGGCGCGCGATACTCAAATCGTTGAAGTTCATACCTTGCCCTCTATCTCTTTCCACACCTGGCCGTAGTAGGCGCGCACCATGTTCATGTAGCGCGGGTCTTCCAGCAGGAAGGCGTCGTGGCCGTGCGGCGCATCGATCTCCGCGTAGGTGACCTGGCGGCGGTTGCTGACCAGCGCCTGCACGATCTCGCGGCTGCGCTCGGGCGAAAAGCGCCAGTCGGTGCTGAAGGAAGCCAGGAAGAACTTGGCCTTGGTGCCGCTGAGGGTCTTGGCCAGGTCGCCGCCGTGCTTGCGCGCCGGGTCGAAGTAATCCAGCGCCTTGGTAATCAGCAGGTAGGTGTTGGCGTCGAAGTATTCGCTGAACTTGTCGCCCTGGTAGCGCAGGTAGGATTCGATCTCGAAGTCGATGCCGAAGCCGAATTTGTAGTCGCCCGTTTCGGCCGGGTTGTCGGCGGCCGCGCGCAGCTTGCGGCCGAACTTCTCGGCCATATCGTCGTCCGACAGGTAGGTGATGTGGCCGACCATGCGCGCCACGCGCAGGCCGTTCTTCGGCACCACGCCGTATTCGTAGAAGTCGCCGCCGCGGTAATCGGGGTCGGACAGGATGGCCTGGCGCGCCACGTCGTTGAAGGCGATGTTCTGCGCCGACAGCTTGGCGGTCGAGGCGATCACCACGCAGTGACGCAAGCGGTCCGGGTACATGATGGACCAGGCCAGCGCCTGCATGCCGCCCAGCGAACCGCCCATGACGGCGGCAAACTGCGTGATGCCCAGTTGGTCGGCCAGGCGCGCCTGGGCGTTGACCCAGTCTTCCACCGTCACCACGGGGAAGGCCGCGCCATAGGGCTTGCCGGTGGCCGGGTTGTTGTGCATAGGCCCGGTCGAGCCGAAGCAGGAGCCGGGGTTGTTGACGCCGATGACGAAGAACTTGTCGGTGTCCAGCGGCTTGCCGGGGCCGACCATGTTGTCCCACCAGCCGGTGCTTTTCGGCTGGCCCTCGTATTCGCCGGCGACGTGGTGCGAGGCGTTCAGCGCGTGGCAGACCAGCACCGCGTTGGATTTGTCGGCATTGAGCGTGCCGTAGGTTTCGTACACCAGCATATAGTCGCGCAGCGACGCGCCGCTTTGCAGAACCAGCGGTTCGGCAAAATGCATGGTTTGCGGCTTGACGTATCCCAGGGATGACATTGTTGGTTTAGTTTTTATAGGGGGCGGCCCCACGGGCCAACGATCATAGCCGGACCGCGTATGAAGGGTCCGGCCGGTTCACATCAACTGTAATTGTTCGACCGCGTCTGCAATTACGTTGGGTTCCATCGAGCGTAGGATCTTGCGCGTCTGCGGCGTGATGCGCGCAAGTTCGCTGTTCAGGATTTCTTGTTTGACCGACAGTAGCTGCGCCGGGTGCATCGAGAATTCGCGCAGTCCCATGCCCAGCAACAGGCGTGTCATCTTGACATCGCCCGCCATTTCGCCGCACACGGCGACGTCGATCCCGGCTTTATGCCCGGCCGCGATGGTCATGGCGATCAATTGCAGCACAGCCGGATGCAGCGGATTGTAAAGGTGCGCGACCTCATAATCAACCCGGTCGATGGCCAGCGTGTACTGGATCAGGTCATTGGTGCCGATCGACAGGAAGTCCAGGCGCCGGACGAACATCGGCAGCGCCAGCGCGGCCGCCGGGATCTCGATCATGGCGCCGACGTCGATGTCCTCGTCGAACTTGACGTTCTGCTCGCGCAGTTCAGCCTTGGCCTGGGCCACCATGGCCAGCGACTGGTCGATCTCGAAGGCGTGCGCCAGCATCGGGATCAGGATGCGCACCTTGCCGAAAGCCGACGCGCGCAGGATGGCGCGCAACTGGGTCAGGAACAACTGCGGCTCCGCCAGGCAGTAGCGGATCGCGCGCAGGCCCAGCGCCGGATTGAGCGCGGTCTGCTCGCCCTGGTCCAGCGGCTTGTCGGCGCCGATGTCCAGCGTGCGGATGGTGACCGGGCGGCCCTTCATGGCCACCACGGCTTTCCGGTACTGCTCGAACTGTTCGTCTTCCGACGGGATCCTGTTATTGCGGCCCATGAACAGGAACTCGGAGCGGAACAGGCCAACACCGTTGGCGCCCGCGTCCATCGCCGCTTCGCAATCCTCCGGCAGCTCGATGTTGGCCAGCAGTTGGATCTCGACGCCATCCCTGGTGACGGCCGGCGTCTTCTTCAGCTTGAGCAGCTTCTTGCGCGCGCGTGCGGCCGCCTGCTGGCGTTCGCGGTACTGCTCCAGCACCAGCGGGCTGGGATTGGCGATCACCACGCCGGCGTCGCCGTCGATGATCAGCCAGTCGTCCTGTTCGATCAGGGTGGAGGCGCCGGACATGCCGACCGCCGCCGGGATATCCAGGCTGCGCGCCACGATGGCGGTGTGCGAGTTCTGGCCGCCGACGTCGGTGACGAAGCCGATGAAGGAGCGGTCGCGGAATTGCAGCATGTCGGCCGGCGAGATGTCGTGCGCGACGATGATCATCTGCGCCTGGTATTCGTCGTTGCCGTCGACCTTGGGCAAGCGCTGCTCGGTACCCATCAAGACCTTGAGCACGCGCTCGGCCACCTGCTGGATGTCGGCCTTGCGCTCGCGCAGGTAGGGGTCTTCGATTTCGTCGAACTGCGCCGACAGCTCGTCGATCTGGGTCAGCAGCGCCCATTCGGCGTTGTAGTGGCGGGTGCGGATGATGTCCAGCGGCGCTTCCGCCACCATCGGGTCGGACAGGATCAGCACATGCACGTCGATGAAGGCGCCCAGCTCGGTGGGCGCATCCTTGGGCAGCTCGTTCCACAGCGCCTGCAGTTCCTTGTGCACGGCGGACAGCGCCTGTTGCAGGCGGGTGACCTCGCCCTCCACCTGTTCTTCCGACACCAGGTAATGCTTGACGTCGAGCGCAGCCGGCGACAGCAGGTGGGCGCGGCCTATCGCGATGCCGCGCGAGACCGGAATGCCGTGCAGGGTGAAGGAGGCCATGGGCTGGCCGGCGGGGAAACGGGGACGGCTGCGCTCCTGAGGCATTACTCGCCTTCGCCGAACTTGTCGTTGACCAGGGCGGTCAGGGCGGCGACGCAATCGCCTTCGTCATCGCCGTCGGCTTCCAGCAGGACCTTGGCGCCCTTGCCGGCCGCCAGCATCATCACGCCCATGATGGACTTGGCGTTGATGCGACGGGCATTGCGCGTCAGCCAGACGTCGCTTTTGTATTTTGCTGCCAGTTGAGTGAATTTGGCGGAGGCACGCGCATGCAAACCAAGCTTGTTGATAATTTCAAGTTCTTGCTGAATCATTTTTCTTCTGTCTCAATCGTGCGCACTGCAAAAAGAACGTCAGGGTCCCCCGACGCGTATCCTGTTATCGACGCGGACAGCGCCGTTCTGCGCGCCGGCCAGGGCCATTTCGACTACCACGTCCAGCGTGTCGCGCCGGTAGGTGATGGCCCGCAGCAGCATCGGCAAACTGATGCCCGCGATGACCTCCACCCGCCCCGCATCGGCCAGACGGTTACAGCAATTGGCGGGCGTGCCGCCCTTGACGTCGGTGATGACCAGGACGCCATCGCCTTCGTCCAGGCGCTTGATCGCCGCCGCCGCCAGGTCCTGCACCTGGCCGAGGTCCTGGTCGGCGACCACGTCGATCGCCTCCAGCCGCTCGGTCGGACCACGGAACACGTGGGCGCAGGCCGCGATGAAGGCCTGTCCCAGCGGTGCGTGCGTCATAAGCAGTATGCCTACCATATTGTTAATTCGCTAGTGAGTATTCAACATTTTGTCATCGGGCGGCCACCGCCGCTTCGACCGCATCGATGAAGGTCGCCGCCACCGGGAAGCCCGATTGCTGGGTGATCTCCTGGAAGCAGGTCGGGCTGGTGACGTTCACTTCGGTCAGGAAGTCGCCGATAACGTCTAATCCTACCAGCAACAGGCCACGGGCGGCCAATATCGGTCCCAGGGCGTTGGCGATCTCGAAGTCGCGCTCGCTCAGGGGCTGGGCCACGCCGACACCGCCGGCCGCCAGGTTGCCGCGCACTTCGCCATTCTGCGGGATGCGCGCCAGCGCGTACGGCACCGGCTTGCCGGCGATGACCAGGATGCGCTTGTCGCCCTTGGCGATGGCGGGGATGTAGCGCTGCGCCATGATGGTGTGGCGGCCGTTGCCGGTCAGGGTCTCGATGATGGAGCCCAGGTTCATGCCGTCGGCCGTGACGCGGAAGATGCCGGCGCCGCCCATGCCGTCCAGCGGCTTGAGGATGATGTCGCCATGCTGCTTCTGGAAGGCGCGGATGCGCTGCTCGTCGGAGGTCACCAGCGTGGGCGAGGTGAACTGGCTGAACTGGGCGATAGCCAGCTTCTCGTTGTGGTCGCGGATCGCGGACGGCTTGTTGAAGACACGGGCGCCCTGTTTTTCAGCCAGCTCCAGCAGATAGGTGCCGTACACGTATTCCATGTCGAACGGCGGATCCTTGCGCTGGATGATGGCGTCGAATGCGCCGAGATTGGTTTCCGCCTGGGCGGCGGCGCGGTACCAGTCCTGGCTGTCGCCGGTCATGCTGATGCGCGCCACCCTGGCGCTGACCACGCCCTGCTCCACCGCCATGTCCTTCTGCTCGAAGGCGTAGACCTCGTGGCCGCGTTTGGCCGCCTCCACCATCATGGCGTAGGTGGAATCCTTGTAGGTCTTGAAGGTGGCCAGCGGATCGGCGAGGAAAGCGATTTTCATGGTGAGTCCAGTTGAGGTAATGCCTGATTTTAGCTGAGATCGGCGCCGCCCCGTCATTCCCGCGCAGGCGGGAATCCATGGGGCGCGGTCGAGATGCTTCGCATGGATTCCCGCCTGCGCGGGCATGACGGTCTTGTGCGGGAATGACGTTAGTAGACTTCCGGGTTGGGATCGGTGCGCTCCATTTCCAGCGACGCCGCCAGCAGCGCCAGCCGCGCCACCACGCCGTACACGTAGAAGCGGTTGGGCGCGGCGGTGCCCGGCTTGGCCTTCAGGTCCGGCACCGCGTGCTGCTGGGCGAAGGCCAGCGGCACATACTGCGAGCCCGGCGCGGCCAGGTTCTGGTCCACGCCCTTCTCGGCATGCACGCGGTAGAAGCCGCCCACCACGTAGCGGTCTATCATGTAGACCACCGGCTCGGCCACCGCGTCCTTGATGCTCTCGAAGGTCGGCACGCCTTCCTGGATGATGAAGTCGGTCACTTCCTTGCCGTCCTTAATGACGGTCATCTTGTCGCGCTGGGCCTGGGTCAGGTCCTTGATCTCGCTGGAATCCTTGATGGTCAGGATGCTGGTGCCGTAGGTGCCGGCGTCCGGCTTGACGATCACGAAGGGCTTCTGGTCCTTCATGCCGTATTCCTTGTACTTCTTCTTGATCTTGGCCAGCAGCGTGTCGACGTTGGCGGCCAGGCAGTCGTAGCCCTCGCCGGTGCGGAAGTTGACCGCGTCGCACTTGGCGTGGAAGGGGTTGAGCATCCACGGGTCGACGCCGATCAGCTTGCCGAACTTCTTGGCCACCTCGTCGTAGGCGTTCATGTGGTTGCTCTTGCGGCGCAGCGCCCAGCCGGCGTGCAGCGGCGGCAGCAGGCTTTGCTCGTGGATGTTTTGCAGGATGTCGGGAATGCCGGCCGATAGGTCGTTGTTCAGCAGGATGGTGCAGGGATCGAAATCCTTCAGGCCCACGCGGCGGCCGTTGGGCGAGCGCACCAGTGGTTCGACCACCAGCATGTTCCCGTCCGGCAGGGCGATCGGGGTCGGCTGGGTCACCTCGGGCGACAGCGTACCCAGGCGCACATGCAGGCCGGTCTGGCGGAAGATCTGCATCAAGCGGGCCACGTTGGACCAGTAGGTCGGGTGGCGCTCGTTGGTTTCCGGGATCAGCAGCAGGTTGCGGGCGTCCGGACAATACTTGTCGATGGCGGCCATGGCGGCCTGCACCGACAGCGGCAGCATCTCGGTGGCCAGGTGGTTGAAGCCACCGGGGAACAGGTTGGTATCGACCGGGGCCAGCTTGTAGCCCGCATTGCGCATGTCGACCGAGCAGTAGAACGGCGGAGTGTGTTCCTGCCACTCCAGGCGGAACCAACGCTCGATGGCTGGCGTCGCGGCCAGGATTTTTTCTTCTAAGTCGAGCAGCGGTCCGGTCAGGGCCGTGACGAGGTGCGGAACCATATTGACATCCTTATTACCTTGCGGACTACCCCAAGTGAGGGCAAAAATCCTATTTTAAAGGCAGGCAATAAAAAAAGCGCCCCGCAGGGCGCTTTCGGATGCAACATTGTTACTTAGTTATGGTAAGCGGATTCGCCGTGGGTGGTGATATCCAGGCCTTCGCGCTCTTCCTCTTCCGGCACGCGCAGACCGATCACCAGGTCGACCAGCTTGTAAGCGATCAGGGACACGATGCCCGACCACAGGATGGTCACGACCACGCCAGTCGCCTGCACGGTCACTTGCGAAGCGATCGAGTAGTCGGCCGATGCCTTGTTCAGCACGTAGTCGAAGGTGCCCTGACCGCCCAGCGACGGTGCAGCGAACACACCGGTCAGGATCGCGCCCAGGATACCGCCCACGCCGTGCACGCCGAACACGTCCAGCGAGTCGTCGGCGCCCAGCATGCGCTTCAGGCCGTTCACGCCCCACAGGCAGACCACGCCAGCCACCAGGCCCAGGATCAGCGCGCCCATCGGACCGACGAAGCCGCAGGCCGGGGTGATGGCCACCAGGCCAGCCACCGCACCCGAGGCGCCACCCAGCATCGATGGCTTGCCCTTGAAGATCCATTCAGCGAACACCCACGATACGGTTGCGGCAGCGGTTGCCAGCAGGGTGTTGACGAAGGCCAGCGCAGCGATGTCGCCCGCTTCCAGGGCCGAACCGGCGTTGAAGCCGAACCAGCCCACCCACAGCAGCGAGGCGCCGATCATGGTCATGGTGACCGAGTGCGGGGCCATCGATTCGCGGCCGTAACCGACGCGCTTGCCGATCAGGAAGGCGCCCACCAAGCCAGCCACTGCGGCGTTGATGTGCACCACGGTGCCGCCGGCGAAGTCGAGCGCGCCTTTCTGGAACAGGAAGCCGCCTTTTGCAGTTTCGGTGGCCAGGGTGGCGGCGTCCTTGATCGCGTCAGGACCGGTCCAGAACCAGACCATGTGAGCGATCGGCAGGTAGGAGAAGGTGAACCAGATCACCACGAAGGCCAGCACGGCGGTGAACTTGGCGCGCTCGGCGAAGGCGCCGATGATCAGGCCGCAGGTGATGGCCGCGAACGTGGCCTGGAAGGCGACGTACACGAACTCGGGAATCACCACGCCCTTGCTGAAGGTGGCGGCGGTGGCGAAGGTGCCCTTGGCGGCATCGTAGATACCGTTCAGGAACAGGCGGTCATGCAGGTTGCCGAAGAAGGCGTTACCCTCGGTGAAGGCCAGCGAGTAGCCGTAGATGCACCACAGGACGATGATCACGGCGAAGATCATGAAGACCTGCATCAGGATCGACAGCATGTTCTTGGAGCGCACCAGGCCGCCGTAGAACAGGGCCAGGCCAGGGATGGTCATCAGGATCACCAGCAGGGTGGAGACCATCATCCAGGCGGTATCGCCCTTTTGCGGGGCCGGCGCGGCAGGCGCGGCGGCCGGTGCGGCCGGAGCGGCAGCCGCCGGTGCGGCTTCCGATGCGGCGGGCGCAGCGGCGGCAGCCGGCGCCGAAGCGGCCGGTGCGGAGGCGGCAGGCGCGGATGCAGCCGGCGCGTCAGCCGGCTTGGCGTCCTGCGCATGGACCGGTGCGGCCAGCGCGAACAGGATGGAGACCCCAGCCAGCAGGCTTGTTATAGTTTTCTTCATCAACTTTCCCCTTAAAGAGCTTCGTTGCCGGTTTCGCCGGTACGAATGCGAATGACTTGTTCCAGGTTGTACACGAAGATCTTGCCGTCGCCGATCTTGCCGGTGCGGGCTGCGCCCTCGATGGCTTCGATCGCCTGGTCAACGATGGAATCGTCCACTGCTGCCTCGATCTTGGTCTTCGGCAGGAAGTCGACCACGTACTCCGCACCGCGATACAGCTCGGTGTGGCCCTTCTGGCGACCGAAACCCTTCACCTCGGTCACGGTGATGCCTTGCACGTTAATCGCCGACAGGGCCTCGCGGACCTCGTCAAGCTTGAACGGCTTGATAATGGCAGTAATCATTTTCATGCTGGCCTCGCTTAGAAGGTTTTGGAAACGGAGAGGACCAGGCCGGATTTCGCCAGGTTCTTCTCTTTGGCGACGTAAGCGTCGGTGTCGGCGTAGAAAGCTGCCAGTGCCACCGTCGCGACACCGTAATCCTTGGTGACGCCGATCTTGTAGTCGGTATAGCTGGAAGCGCCGTTGTTCTTGACGTTCTGGTGACCGATGTGCAGGTTCAGGGTGTAACCGTCGGCGATCTCTTTGTTGATCTGGCCGTCCAGGTAACCCGAGTTCTTACTGTCGCTGAAGCCGAACAGGTTGGTGGTCGATTGCGAGTATTTGACCGAGAACGGACCGGCCGAGATCTGGCCATACAGTTCGAAGGTATTCGAGCTTGGGTGCAGCTTGTTCGATGGGTAGTAGTAGTACAGGCCACCGACGTCGTAGCTGATGGTGTCGGTGATGTTACCGCGCTTGCCGCCGTAGATATCCCATTCGACGTCGCCATCGCCACCGGCGTCCTTGACCCATTTAATGGTGGACAGCCAGGTGCCTGCGTACAGGCCGGTCGGGTTGTTGACGTAATCTGCGCCGCCTTGCAGGGCAGGCTTCAGGCGAGTTTGCGAGATTCCGCGGTAGCGGTAATCGCTGACAACAGCCGCGTTATAGCTGACTTCGTTGTCTGGTTTGGCCTCGGGAGCGGGTGTCGCTTCTTCGGCATGCGCCATGGACGCAAATGCTAAGGTCAACGCTGCGATTAAGGTAAAGTTCTGCGCGATTTTCATAATTGTTTTTCCTAGTGAGTGAACTTCGGGCTGTTGCGGTTTAAAATCCTTATCAAGCGAAGCAATGAAAAGCATTCAGTGCCTTCTTTAGCAGAATGTGTGCCAGCTAATATTGTCCAGCGCAGACCGGGCCGAAGTGAGAATCGCGCACCAGAATGATGCGGACGGCACGCCTTTGAGCACCACAATGGTGCGCCCGACCACCGACCAGATCAAGGAATATCATGGACATGAACACTTTCTTTAATGACTTGCAGAACAAGATCAGCCAAGCCATCGAAAACTCCCCCGCCAAGGACATTGAGAAGAACGTCAAGTCCATGATGACGCAGGGCTTCGCCAAACTGGACCTGGTGACGCGCGAGGAGTTCGATATCCAGACCCAGGTGCTGGCCAAGACCCGCGCCAAGCTGGAAGCGCTGGAAACCCGCCTGGCCGAGCTGGAAAGCAAGTTCAACCAATGACCCAATACCGTCATTACAAGGGCGGCCTGTACGAACTGGTGTGCGAGGCCACGCAGGAATCGGATTTGTCGCCCGTGATCGTTTATCGTGCATCCGATGGTTCAATCTGGTGCAGACCGCGCGCCATCTTCTTTGAAGAGGTGGAAGTGGACGGCAAGCGCGTCCCGCGCTTCGCCCCGGTCGACGCCCGATTGGGCTAGCGCAAAGCGCGGCGGCGGGCGCGCGCTACGCTGGCGGCTGGTTCTTTTCCCAGTCCGCCCCATGACCTCCCTCGCCGTACTCAAAAGCCGCGCCCTGGCCGGGATGGAAGCGCAGGCAGTCAGCGTCGAAGTCCATCTCGCCAACGGCCTGCCCGGCTTCACCATCGTCGGCCTGGCCGACACCGAGGTCAAGGAAGCCAAGGACCGCGTCCGCGCCGCCCTCCAGAACGGCGGCTTCGAGTTCCCCGCCCAGCGCATCACCGTCAACCTGGCGCCCGCCGACCTGCCCAAGGAATCCGGCCGCTTCGACCTGCCGATCGCCCTGGGCATATTGGCCGCTTCGCGGCAAATCCCGGCAAAGCACCTCCATCAATATGAATTTGCCGGCGAACTGTCGCTATCGGGCGAGTTGCGGCCGATCCGCGGCGCGCTCGCGATGTCGCTGGCCACGCGCCGCGACGGCGGCACCCTGGCGTTCATTCTGCCGCGCGCCAACGCCGACGAGGCGGCGCTGGTGGCGAATGCCGCGATCTATCCAGCCGACACCCTGACCCAGGTGTGCGCTCACTTCGCCGCCAAGTCCATGGAAGCCATGCTGTCGCGCCACGATGCCGCGCCGTTGGCAGCCGCGGCGGCCTACCCGGATTTCGCCGACGTCAAAGGCCAGGTGTTCGCCAAGCGCGCGCTGGAAGTGGCGGCGGCCGGTTGCCACAGCATCTTGCTGGTCGGCCCGCCGGGCGCCGGCAAGACCATGCTGGCGTCGCGCTTCGTCGGCCTGCTGCCACAGATGACCGATGCGGAAGCGCTGGAGGCGGCCGCCGTGCAATCGCTGGTCGGCGGCTTCCGCATCGAGCAGTGGAAGCAGCGGCCATTCCGCTCGCCGCACCATACCTCGTCCGGCGCGGCCCTGGTCGGTGGCGGCTGTCAATTCCAGATAAAGCGACGATTCTTCACTTAAATCGACGACTAACAGCTAAATCAGCGACTGACGATGCCCTCACGAGGCCCAAACTACGATCGCGTTATCTGTTCGTTTTGGCCGGGTCGACCATGGCACGGCCGCCGCGCGGTGCATGGCCATAAGTTGTAGTAGATCCGACTTGATCTGACAGCGCGTGCAAGGTGACAGGCGGCTCCCGCCCCATAGCCGCCGGTTGATACTTTAACGCGGATAGCCAATTCCGGCATAATTTCGGCTGCGCAATCATGGAGAATTTTATTTTCATTAGGTGATTACTCTAAATTCCTGTACAGTCGCACATCCATTTCGGTACTCCGTCACCGTCCTGTTTCCTTCCTGATTAGGCCGACCCGCCACTCCTGTCTGATGCTCGACCACTGGCTCTACTTGAGAATTGGGTTCGTTCGTCTATAGCAAGGAGCAGCATGATTACCCATACAGGAACTATTCATTGGTTCAGTCGATTGAAAGGCATTGGTCAAATCAGGCCAGACACAGGGGGGCAGGACGTCATGGCAGATATCGGGGACTTCGTCGAGATACAACCACCAGGGATGCTGACACATAAGCTTGTCGCTTATCAGTTGGACGAGTCGCCGGTTGGCGGGAGGGCCACTCAGATTCATGTGGTGCGACGGCTCTGATCGATGGCGAAAGAAGACCTTATTGAGATGCAAGGCGTGGTCCAAGAAATCCTGCCGGACAGCCGATACCGCGTTGAACTGGATAACGGCCATCGTCTGATTGCCTATTCTGCAGGCCGCATGAAAAAGAATTTCATCCGCATTCTTACTGGTGACCGCGTAACTCTGGAGTTGTCCGCTTACGATTTGGACAAGGGCCGGATTACTTTCCGCCATATTGACACACCTAAGGGGGGCGGAGCGCGTCGGCCCATCCGGCGTAGCCGCTAAAACCTGATTGCGCAAACTACACCTAGTGTAGGCGACGCTTATTCTCGTACATAGCACGGTCGGCTTGCTGAATGCAGTCACTCAGTGTCACATATGCTGTAGGGCTGCAAGACACCATACCCACGCTGAGAGAGAGTTTATAAGGACGCTGCCGCAAGTGATTGAACGCATCCAGAGTCTGTTGCAGACGCGCGAGCAGCGCATGCGGCTCGGCCTCGTCCAGCGCGTAGGCAACGAATTCGTCACCACCTATGCGTGCAAGCACATCAGCTTCACGCAACGAGACGCTAAGCATGGATGCAGCGTCGCGGATCATCTGATCACCCATCATGTGGCCGAGAGTGTCGTTCACCTGCTTGAGTCCATCGATATCTGCATAGACCACCGCACTGCCGCGATGTTGGCGCCGAGCTACCTGGAAGAGAGGTTCTGCTTTCGTAAAAAAGCCGCGCCTATTGTTCAGGCCGGTTAGTACGTCGGTCAGGGATAAAGACAGCATGTTGCGTGTAGCCAGATCGAGCCGTGCTATTTCAACAGCGTGTTCCCGCACCGTCTCGGCAAGTTGGTTGCACTGTGAGGTGACTACGTGTTCAAGCGAGCTACGAATCTGAATGCGTCCCAAGGTCGCTGCGATTAATTCAAGTAAAGTCTCAAGAGTGGCCACCTGCTGTTGTTCGATTTCTAACGTAGAGGCTGCTGGACAAGCGGCCATAAGGACGGCCTGGGGTTGCGATTGAGGCACCGCGACCATCAAGCTATCAGTTGGGTTCGCCACACTGGTACAGCTCGCCATTCGTGCGTGGGCAGTGGCATACCAAGCATGTAAAGTGGACGCTGACATGGCCGTTCCATCGTCCCCGAAGGCAACGCAGTGCGAAGTCTTTCCACCGATTAGTAGTAAAGCTTCCTTTGCTGCCAGCAGTTCAATAATTGAACGTCCGGCTAGACACAGCACGGCACTAGGTTCATCGATCTGCAACAATTCCTTAGCCATAGTGAGCAGGCCCTGCAACTGATCGCTCTTGCTAAGTGGTTCTGGCGGAGGGGACACTCGATTCTCCTTGGTTGCAGTATCACTGCTTGCCTGGTGTGATGGCTTCCGAAATTGATTGCTCTGCACTTTCACGTCTTCGCAGCGCTGGCTCCGCGAGCACCCGCGTGATCACTGAAGCGGGAACCTGCTTATACTCCATATATCGGCGCGCCAAATTGGAATTCCGCACGGCTAGGATATTTAGTCCACGGGCAACCGCATTGGCAGTCACCGTATCAACTCGTCTTTGTCGCTCAATCATGGGACGTCACCTGTGCTGTCTGTTCGATTGAGAGCGGTGCCAATTCTTGGCGCGCATAAGCCAGCGCATGTTCGAGGTGATCATAGCGAAACTCCCTGTACCGATAGCTCCCTTGCTCGTAGACGATGCCAAAAGCCATCATGATCTCGGTCTCTTCGGCGGTAGGAGCAGTCCACTGCTCCCAAGTTAGTGGCAGTGGCAGTGACTGGTAGTCGGGACGACGCTGGTCTATCTTGGCGTATGCAATCGCATCCACCAATCTATCGTAGCAATAATGCTGATAGTGGAATCTGCGGCCATCGAACCAGATGCATAAGTCCGGGTCGGCAAGCGGCGGTGCTCCGCTGAATTGCGCATTACCCATGACGACCTCTTGACCGAGTGATAAACGTATGCAAGCAACTTACGACCTGTCAAAGGGGCAAGGTTATGCGGACCCACTTCCGTAGTTCAGACTATACCCCTTCTGGTCGACGTGGATGTTCTTTTTTTGGGATGGGCAACGAGAGCTACTAGTCCCTTTCGGAATTGAGAAGCGGGGCAGTATCTAACAACTTCGAGGTCTGCTCTTGGCCGAACGCAGCCGACGGGCTTAGGATAGCAGCTTGCTCACGACCGGCAAATCATCATTTCGTGGACCCTTTGCGATGAGCATAGATACAATTTTGCTTTCGCTGGCAGCTGAATTTTTATGCGGCTCATGAGATACTATGTGCCTGCAAGTTGTCTTCAAGGAGACATCATGGCCGTCAAAGAACATGTACGCCGTGCCAACCCCGGTATGGCTGAGAAGGTGCAGTATGGCATCTCTCTGCTGCATGTCGCTGGCGTTTTGGAAGCCCAGCGTTACTTAATCAATTGCGGCGTCCCAGCGGAAGTTGTGGCACGCATCGTATCTGCCGCCACCGGCAAGCGTCGGGTCTACGGCACCCATCTCAAAAGCGATCGCTAGGTACGGCGACGAGGCCGAACCATGCTGAGCATTCAGATACCAGAAATATCTTACGTCCAAGCTGGGTGCTGAGTTGAGCGTTGATGATCTCGTGGTTTATGTTGAGCTACGCGACGGACGGCTCAAGAAGCAATTCCGTAATGGCTTAGCCTATGCGAATATGTAGGAAACAATATCCAATAGGACTGCATATGGAAATCGACTTAGACCTTGCTCTGCGAAAGCTGCACGAACTCCAGCAAAGCGACGGTGACCTCGGCGCCGAATATTGGCTGCAAATTTCCAAGCTCTTGCAGGATGCCGCCTCCTATCGCCAGCGTGCGCTCGCTGCTGAAGATAAACTCCGAAAGCTGCAGACTGCGCGTGGCTAAATATCCTACCTATAGCGCATCAAAATCGGCTGCTTGGGCCTTGAGCAACGCGATGCGACAGGAATTGAAGGCGCAGGGGACGGAGGTACTATCGCTGCACGTCGCTTTCATGGATACCGACATGGCACGTGGTGTGCCGGGAGAAAAAGCGTCGCCTGATGAGATTGCGCAAATGTCGCTCGCAGCGCTGGAAGGCGGACAATCCGAGCTCTTGGCTGATGACGTAACCCGCAACGTACATGCCGGCCTGACAGCTTTGCCGCCGCTTTATCTAGGCATGCTGGGCTAGTATGGCTCGGGCGGCTGAGCCGCCTAATGCGCGCCTTCCGGAAATTTGGCCCGAAGATGATTAGTAATCTTCTTAGCAGTCGAATCTCAGTAAGCGTCTTCCCTGCACCGTCTGTTCGTAGCGAGTAGCGTCTGACAAAGTAGTTCCCGTTACCTTTTTGGCGGGAACTACTGTGGACACTGAAATGGAGTCGGGCAATCGTAGAGGGCGGCCAAACTATTCGCCCGAGTTTAAACATCGGCTCGCTGTGGCGGCCTGCGATCCCGGCGTATCGGTATCGAAGCTGGCACAGGATCATGGCATCAACACCAACATGCTATTCAAATGGCGTCGCGACTTGCGCGCTGGTCTGCTCACTGAGCCAGCTACCGATGACACGAGGTTGCTGCCGGTGGTGCTGAAGGCCCCTCCGCCACCAGCAAAGCCGGCAAGCGGCGCATCGCGCGCGAGCGCTATCGAGATCACCATTGCCGATGCCACCGTGCGTGTCTGCGCTGGCACGGACGCAGCGCTGCTGTGTCTGGTCATTCAAAGTCTGCGCGCATGATTGGCCTTCCTGCTGGCACTCGGATCTGGCTTGTCGCCGGCATCACCGATATGCGCGCCGGCATGAACGGGCTTGCGGCAAGAGTGGAGGCCGCGCTGGCCGAAGATCCATTCAGCGGCCATGTCTTCGTGTTTCGTAGGCGGCGCGGCGACATACTCAAAGTGCTGTGGTGGACCGGCGATGGCCTGTGCTTGCTGGCTAAACGTCTTGAGCGGGGACGCTTCTTCTGGCCGCAAGCCGACAGCGGCTGCGTGGCGCTGACGCAAGCTCAGCTTTCCATGCTATTGGAAGGAATCGACTGGCGTCGTCCAGAGCGAACCTGGCGGCCGACATCTGCCTTGTAAACGTCGTCGGCCTCGCGTAAACTCGAATGATGCTGACTGCCGCCGACCTAACTGACGATATCGCTGCCCTGAAGGCACTGTTATTGGCAAGTGAACGTCGCGTTCAAGAACGCGACGACCGGGTCGCAGGATTGGAAGCGCAGTTGAATACGCGCGCCGCAGAGATCGAGCATCTTAAGCTGTGTATCGCTAAGCTGCGGCGCATGCAGTTTGGCCGCAAGTCCGAAAAACTCGACCACCAGATTGAGCAGCTGGAACTGCAACTGGAAGATCTAAAGGCCGATGAAGGCGAGGTGGCCAAGGCGATACCTAAAACTGACCGGGCACCACGTAACAAACCGGTGCGCAAGCCGCTACCTGGGCACCTGCCGCGCGATGAAAAGGTCCACCAGCCCGCCGCCGACGCGTGCCCGTCTTGGGGTGGAGGACTGCGTTTCCTTGGTGAGGACGTGGCCGAACAGCTTGAATATGTGCCTTCCAGCTTCCGTGTGATTCGACATGTGCGCCCCAAGCTCGCTTGCAGCTGCTGTGATGCCATCGTGCAGGCGCCAGCGCCGAGCCGCCCGATCGAACGCGGCATCGCCGGCCCCGGTTTACTGGCACATATTCTGGTGGCGAAATTCGCCGACCACTTACCGCTCTACCGCCAGAGCGTGATCTATGCACGCGAGGGCGTGGATCTGGATCGCGCACTGCTGGCAAGCTGGGTTGGTGCCGCCAGCGCCTTGCTGCGCCCACTTGTCAATACCGTCCGGCGTCATGTGCTGGACGCCACCAAATTGCATGCCGATGACACGCCGATCCCGGTCCTCGCACCCGGCAACGGCAAAACTAAAACTGCGCGGCTCTGGACATACGTGCGCGATGACCGGCCAAGCGGCAACACTTCGCCGGCCGCAGTCTGGTTCGCCTATTCGCCGGATCGCAAGGGTATCCACCCGCAAACCCACCTGGCTGATTTCAGCGGGGTGCTGCAAGCCGACGCCTATGCTGGCTTCAACGCGCTCTACGAAAAGGGTACGGTGCGCGAAGCGGCCTGCTGGGCGCATCCGCGGCGCAAATTCCACGATCTGCACGCCGCGCGCGTGACGCCGTTGACAACCGAGGCGCTGCGCCGGATTGCCGAGCTCTATGTCATTGAGGCTTAGATCCGGGGCAAGCCGCCCGACGAGCGAAGACAAGTTCGGCAAGCTCGTTCGCGTCCGCTGCTTGACGACCTGGAACGCTGGTTGCTCACCACGCTCGATACGTTATCGCGCAAGTCCAACACGGCGGCGGCGATCCTGTACGCGCTCAAACTGTGGCCGTCGTTGCTGGGCTACTGCAACGACGGCGCCGTCGAGATCGATAACTCGGCGGCCGAACGCGCGTTGCGGGGTGTGGCTATCGGCCGCCGCAACTACCTGTTCGCTGGCGCCGACAGCGGCGGGGAGCGCGCTGCCGCTTTCTACTCGCTTATCGGCACGGCCAAGCTGAACGGTGTCGACCCCGAAGCCTGGTTACGTCATGTCCTGACGCATGTCGCCGATCATCCCGTTAACCGGGTTGATGATTTCTTGCCTTGGAACTGCAACCTGCCAGCAGCACTTTGAGATCACGCCGCTTCCCAGTGGATGGATGAGATAACTGGCCAACTTGCTGCTTTACTCAAGGCTTCTCGACACATTACTTTTGAGGCGTACAGTTTGCGGGGTCTTGCCTGTCCAAGATTGGAACGCTCTGGCAAATGAGTTAGAGTCCTCAAAGCCCAACAGGAAAGAGATTTCAGCGCTCGACATTTCTGTATTGCGCAGATAGTGTTGGGCAAGTGACTGTCTTAACGTGTCCAGCGTCTGTTGGAAGCTCGTCCCCTCATCTTGAAGCCGGCGTTGGAGTGTACGGACGCTTACCGCGAGCTTTCTGCTAACCGATTGCATGGACACCTCACCAGCAGGTATTGCTTCCAGCAATGCGCCGCGCACACGTTCAACCATACTTGCCGTCTTGTCCAGATCCGCCAATCTCTGGCGTAAAGATGGCTCAAAAAACAACCACATTTTGTGATTTTCTGTCAGGAACGGCCGCTCCATATCTTCATTCGAAAATACCAAGGTAGCCAGCGGAGCATTAGTGACAGCAATGCCGAAATAGTGCTGGTAAGCCTGAGCATGACGGTTCTCATCAATCGTTGAGGGCAAGCTCACGCGCAGGGGGAGCACATGGCTCCGTGTAGCCAACCGCACCAGTTGGACGAAGAACACTAGCTTAAATGTCAGGAACACTTCAGGTGGCGGCTGAGTATGGTCCATGAAATCGATGGTGACCGTTGTGTGAGCAACGTTGCGGTCGACGCCGATGACCATCGGTGCGATCAGTTTGACATATTTGGCAATCCGTTCAAGCGCGCCGGCTAGGTTTGCGCTGCATAGCGCGGCAAATAATTCGGGATCGAACCAGTCGGACGACATGACCTTCGCTATTTGCAGTGCAGCCGGCAGCTCTGGATCAATCGATTCAGCCTCGTCATCGATCGCTGTCCAAAGCTTAAAGAAATTGACCGGATCCAGACGAACGTTTTGGCGCGCAAATAAATCCCCTGGCAGCTGCGCACGCCGCAAAACGGGCGACGCTGAAATACCGGCGTCCTGCATCAACAGACGCCACCCTGGCCAGATCGCGTAATCAAGTGTCCGGCCTTGGCGGCCTGCAAGTATAGGGATGGTTTTAGTATTCACAAGCAGAGTGTAGCGGGCCAAATATGCCACCGCAACAGCAAAACGCGCCAATTTCACGTGTTTTCAATTGGCGTGTTCGGCGGTCAAATTGGCGTGTTCGGCTAGTGATGGTGGCGTGAATTGCAGGCAAAGTGACGGCAACGGTAAGGGGCCAGACAAATCACTTGGCACCTACGGTGTACTGAAATCACTGAGCAACTTCATCCAACTATTACGAGGAAACAAAATGAAAAAAACAGTCTTAATTACCGGCGCGTCGTCCGGCTTCGGCTTGATACTTGCCAATAAACTTCATCACGAAGGCTACACGGTGATCGGCACATCTCGCCAGCCGGAGAAATACGCGAAAAGCATGCCGTTCAAGTTGCTCCGACTTGATCTCGATGATGACACTTCGATCAAGTCGTTCACGCAAGAGCTCTTCACGCATGTCCGCCAACTTGACGTCCTAATCAACAATGCCGGCTACATGGTAACGGGAATTGCGGAGGAAACGTCTATCGAAGTGGGCCGTCAGCAGTTCGAGACAAATTTCTGGGGGACGGTGAAGGTAACGAACGCCTTGTTGCCGTACTTCCGAAAGCAGAAAGGCGGCCAAATTATCACCGTCAGCTCGATCGTCGGCCTGATCGGTCCCCCGAACCTGTCCTTTTACTCGGCGTCAAAACACGCTGTCGAGGGCTATTTCAAGTCCCTGCGTTTTGAATTGCACGACTTTAACATCAAGGTCAGCATGGTAGAGCCGGTCTGGTTCAAGACCAACCTGGCTGAGAATTCGGTCTCGTCGACAGGCGGCAGCATCCCGGACTACGACACCTACCGCAAACAGGTGCGTGCAGCAACCCAAAAAGGTATCGATGAAGCCGAGACGCCCGAAGCGGTCATTAGCACCATCAGCAAGATTATCGACACCCAACAGCCGAAGTTCAGCAACCCGGTGGGCAAGATGGTGGGGATGTTCCTCTTCTTGCAAAGCTACGCACCAAAAATGTTCGAGGGTTCGATTCTCAAGAGCGTAAAAACCGCAGCGTAGTTGCTGTGCCATTTGCCGGCATAAGTCGATAACGTAATGCCGACGATAAACCCTCCATTTACTGGAGATTTAAATGAGTAAACTTGATTCACATTCCCCCATAAGCATCCAGACGGGTACGACCCGCCAGCACGGTGATGGTCTTGGCGGCCGAGGCGGGCAAACGTCTCGCAGCCGGCCATGCCCCCACGGCGTGATCGATGCCAGGACAAACTCAAGACATTCATCGAAAGTATTTATGAACCAGATTAAACTAATCGCAGCGGCGATCTTTTCCGGCGTGTTGTCGATTAACGCCGCCTATGCGCAAGACACCAATCCGGCCACCAACGCGGCGCTGGCAGCTACGCTGACCCCGGCCAACAGTACGATCCGCGTTGAGCGCCTGTCGGCGTCTATCGCCAAAGTGCATTTTTTCAATGCCCCCATCAATTTCATTGTTCCTGAAACCATCGCTGCCTTGAATGAGGCCGTGAAGGCATTGAGCAAGGATGACCAGATCAAGGTAGTGATCTTTGTCAGCGACATGAAGGGCTATTTTTTCAACCATTTCGACACCAACCAGTTTCCTGCCTTCCTCGGCCAGCGTGGCGCCGATAACCGGCCGCTGTGGGTTGAACTGATTACCAACTTGTCCAACGCACCATTCGTCACTATTGCCTCAATTCGCGGGCGAACCCAGGGAGGCGGTAATGAACTGACGTTGGCGTTTGACTTGCGCTATGCCAGCAAAGAGAAAGCCGTTTTCGATCAGCCTGAAGTCGGCATCGGCTTGTTCCCCGGCGGTGGCGGTACCGACATGTTGACGCGTCTGGCCGGCCGCGATCGCGCCCTGGAAGCGTTTTTGAGCAGCGACGACTACAGCGCCGAGCTGGCGGCGAAGTACGGCTGGGTCACTCGTGCGCTGCCTGATGCTCAACTCGATGACTTTGTGGACCGGATGGCCCATCGTCTCTCCTCGTTCGACAAGGCCGCCCTGGTGACAACCAAGCAGCGCATCAACGAGACGGTATTCCCCAAGGAAGCTGAGCGGATGGCCTCGTACGCCGCATTCACGAAATCTCTGTCCTGGCCGGGCCTGCAGCAACGCTTGCCTGTCTTTGGCAAGATGTACCAGGACGTCGGACTTGAGAAGGTCGAAGGCAATTTGGGCTATTACGTCGGCGAAGGAAACAAGCAGTTGCAAGCGAACGAAAAGGCCAAAAGATGAAATACTACCTCTGCAAATTCGTACCGCCGCGCGCTGATTTTCTTACCACAATGTCGGCCGATGAACTGACGTGGATGAAGCAACACGGTGATTTCCTCAACGACCTGCTCGCTAAAAGCGTGATCGTCGCGCACGGTCCAGTTATCGACGACACCGGTGGCTATGGTGTCTCGCTGTACCAGATCGCCGATAGCGAAGACATCGCGTCTTTTACTTCGCAAGACCCAATCGTCAAAAATGGCGTGGGACATTACGAACACTACGTGATGCTACATCTCGCTTCGCATTCCTAAACCGCTTTTCGGAAAATCACTACAATGAAAATTCAAGGCTCTATCGCGCTCGTCACGGGCGCCAATCGCGGTCTGGGTGCTGCGTTCGTACGCGCGCTACTAGCTGCCGGCGCGGCCAAAGTCTATGCAGCAGCCCGCAACCCATCGGACATTGCGGAAGCTGGCGCGGTGCCGGTGCTTCTCGATGTCACCTGTCCTGACCAGATTGATGCACTCGTAAGCGAATTGGGCGATGTCAATCTTTTGATTAACAACGCTGGCATCGGCGGCTCGGGCTCGGTGCTAGCAGCCACCTCCATCGACGCGTTGCGCCAACAATTCGAGGTCAACGCTGTCGGGCCGTTGCGCATGGTGCAGGCATTCGCGCCGACCTTGGCCGCCAGCAGTGAAAGCGCCGTCATCAATGTGATTTCGGCTCTCAGCTGGGCCACACTACCTGGCGTGACCGGTACCTACAGCGCATCCAAGTCGGCTGCCTGGGCGTTGAGCAATGCGATGCGGCAGGAATTGAAGGCGCAGGGAACGGAGGTACTATCACTTCACGTTGCTTTCATGGACACCGATATGGCACGTGGTGTGCCGGGAGAAAAAGCGTCGCCTGATGAGGTTGCGCAAATGTCGCTCGCAGCGCTGGAAGGCGGACAATCCGAGCTCTTGGCTGATGACGTAACCCGCAACGTGCATGCTGGCTTGACAGCTTTGCCGCCGCTTTATCTAGGTATGCTGGGCTAGTATGGCTCGGGCGGCCGAGCCGCCTAAGGCGTGCTTTCCTGAAAATTGGCTCGAAGATGATTAGTAATCTTCTTAACAGTCATATCTCAGGGAGGCCGCTTGCGGTCGTCCCGCGCCAAAGTTGCATTTTGGATTACTACACTCAGGCAGTTCACACGGTTATCAGCAAACGGGTACGGGTATTTAGCATAAGGTAGCCGACAAACGCGCTGGTCGCAAAGGGGCATTGCCGCTTCGTCGCGGATGCTTGTGTGTGTGTTTGCCGGCGTCTGATGATGCATAACAAAGCCACGTTTATCACTACGATCTCTTGTCGGTACCACAGGTCGAATTGTGCTTCTAACGTGGGCGAGTTCCGTTGCAAATTTGTGGGTAGAGTGGGTCAATTTTAGGTGCAACTCAACACAGTACCGCTCGACAGCCCAAATTTGGCAAAAACGCCTTATTTGCTGTCCAGCAAATAAGGCCAATTTGGCTAAAATGAGCAGGTATCAAGGCACAACCCTAACTCCCGAAAACACAGGTACGCGCAATGTTCAGGTCGCGTCGTTCTATTTGATCTGGCGGCGGCGACCTACGATTATCTGTCATAAGGCAGACTTCATCTGACAACCACTGTCGGATGACAGCTCGTCTATTTGATCCTGTCGCTACGTCTCATCATTTTCCGACGCGCCCAGTCCAAAAATGGACGCCAAGGTTTGATGCCGGTATTGCCGCCTATCGTCGGGGTGCTCCTCACGCAATACGATATGACCCTGAGTAAAGTCCGCGACTGGAATCAAGTAGTATCCCATGACGCCGAGGTTAGCAGAGTCCATCTGCACACATAGAACGAAGTCCGGTACCGGCGAGGTGTGGACTGGGATGCGCCATCTGATATGACCAGCAGGGTCATGGCGAGAGCGCGCCACAACTAGCTTGAGTGTAACCTTCCCGTTGAGTTGCAGCAGCCAGCGGTGTTCACAATCCATATATCCGCCGCCGGCCTGCTCAGTTGCCATCTTGATCGCTGACATCGTCGCCTCGCGCAACTGCCTTACTGACCGGAGTGTTCGTGCACGCAGGAGTGGTCTGGCCGCGGGCAGCCCTGCAGCCGCGTAAGCCTCAGCCAAAGTTCCGAATCGGGCGCTAAAGTACTTAGGATTCGGAACATCATGCGCGGCGTTGATGATCGATACGGTAATCTTCCCATGTTTCTTGTACAGCATCCGCAGCATCTCGAGCAGCTCATCGGACGTTTTAGGTCGACTCCGTCGTAGTCGCTCATCGGCTGCCTTCTCAAAAAGCTGCGGTGTAACGATCGGCGGGAAGGCATCATCTATGCAAATCCAGGCATCCGGCGGATTGAGCGCCCGTGGTGTACTCATCTTCGCTGACCCGCGATTAAACATGATTCGACCGACGTACTTTTCATTGGTCAGAATGCTCTTCACCAAGAATGGTGTCCAAGGTCTGCGCCATTCTGTCGGCACTTTCAGCGCATTGAGCTTGGCAGCAATTTCTGTATCACCTAATTTTTCGTCCACAAACCAGCGATAAATTTGCTGAACGGTTTCAACTTCGCGTTGCGGCCCCCAGCAGAAGCGCACGCGGTCTGTCGCTGCGGCCTTCCGCTCTCCTGGCTTTAGTGTTCGGCGCCTGTTACCGTCCCGGTCATATGACACACGCCGTAATGCATAGCCTGCATAGCCGCCCATCTTGAACCCTTGGGTTGCAAACCTGCATTGAGCTGAGAAAACCTTGGCTGACAGCTCGCGGCTATACTCAGCAGCCATTGTGCGCTTCATGCCTTTTAGAATTGAGGCAATCGCCGAACCGTCGTTCTCAAATTGCTCTGCGCAGTAAATCACTTGAATTCCAGCCTGGCGGCACAAGTATTCATAATGCGCACCTTCATCGGTATCCTGAAATCGCCCCCAACGACTAACGTCATAGACCAGCACCATTTCAAAGCTCGTCTTCTTGGCAGCAACGTCATCCATCAACTCCTGCAAGCCATCCCGACCATTAATGCGTAAGCCACTCTTTCCAGAGTCGGCATACATCTTGACTACATCGATATCGTGCTCATCGGCATATTGCTGAAGCCGCTCACATTGGTGTTCGATGGAGCGATCTTGCGGGCTGCTCGACATGCGAACGTAGATTGCAGCACGACGCCGGTCTTGTGGAGACGATGGAAGTCGTGGCGTTTGTTGGCGTGCCATAGGATCTTTAAGTGTCTTTGTAGGCCAATCTAAGGCGCAATGTCTCTCCCACTACTGCGCGCTGGTCACGGCCACATATATGTCTGCGAGTGGCGATGAGAATCGCCGCTCGATGATCACGCACAAATTCAGCAGCAAAATCGACTCCATGGCTTTGCGCAAGTGCACGCAGCACAGCTGAAATTGCAACCTGCTGATACGTGAATTCGCCGTCGAGTTGGATAAGTCGGGGTTCTAGCACAAAGCCTCCGTGTCCAATAGTTCAACGTGACCTCACTTCAGGCCTAGCTAACAAGGTCCCGCACTTCCGGCTAACCGAATGATTGGGTGTAGATTACACCATTCGCCATTCAGCAATTTGAGCCAGCGCAAATAAGCAGTTTTGAAAGTGCCTGACAACCGATGTTAGATACCGTCCCGATTTTCAAGTCCTGCACTAGACCCATAGTAACCTGCAGCCGTGGACACTCTGGATACCTTCTGGACCGACGAGGCACGCCAACCCATCTAGTGCCGAGAGAAGCGACAAGACTGTGTTCGCAGCGAACGAACCTGTATCTCATGCAGTAAATCTCCATATTCGTACCTGATGAATTCTCGTCAATGCGACAAAGCTGGTAGTTGGACAATGTCCAACTATTCCACTACATCGCGACGGACCGACGGGTTCATGGCCCCATCTACCAATGCGCTGGCATACCGTGCGCTGCCGTGTCGCACATGTGCACTAGACACTGTATATCTATACACATCCGTTAAAAACAGTGTAAAATTCATTTAGTCCAGTCAATCACAATAAATTTCACATGAAAAACAAAGAGTTATAATGCAAACGGACGAATTAGATAAATTAAAGACAGATTTAGCCCAGCTCGTGAGACTGTCACTTTCTGAGCAGGTCGATGATGTGCGCCTTTTTGTTGCGCGCTTAGTGCGCAAATATCGAACGACCGAGCCGCAACTGGCCGAGCAGCTGGACTTATTCCTGCGCAATCGCTCAACGCGGACGAGCTCGCCGCTGCGCCGTGCGACCACGCCACCAAGCACCCAGCATGCGATGCCGATCGACGACGAGTCCCGACTAACTTTGCTGCGTGTATTCAATGATCCGCGCGACTTCCCTGCGCCTCTCTCCTCAGAAGATCTGGGGGCTTCGTTGAACCAGCTGGTGGAAGAGCGCCGGCAAACGGATAAGCTGTTGGCTGTGGGCCTTCAACCTTCACGCTCCGCTATTTTTGTCGGCCCACCAGGCGTCGGTAAGTCCCTAACTGCACGCTGGCTTGCTGCACAATTGGGCGTGCCGCTGTACGTACTCGATTTGACAGCAGTGATGAGTAGCTTGCTCGGAAAAAGCGGGAGTAATTTGCGTTCGGCTCTTGATTTTGCAAAGCGAGTGCCATGCGTGCTCTTTCTTGACGAGATCGACGCAATTGCAAAACGTCGCAGCGATGATGCAGATGTGGGCGAGCTTAAGCGGCTTGTTAATGTCATTCTGCAAGAGGTTGATAACTGGCCCTCCACGAGTTTGCTGGTTGCTGCCACAAATCACCCAGAGCTGATCGATCCTGCCTTGTGGCGTCGTTTTGATCTGGAAATGAAGTTCGAACTTCCAGATAAGGTGGCGATCAAGGAAGCCATGCGCCGCTTTCTTGGAACCGACCTTCCATTACTAGCCAAGTGGATCGATGTACTTTCACAAGCCTTCAAAGGTTACTCGATCAGCGATATCGAGCGGGCTATACAGAAATTCCGTCGCACCCTCGCGCTAGGAGCAGCATCGGATGCAGATCTAATCGAAGAGTTCATTCGAGGGCGAACACAAGCGCTTGAACGCTCTGCGAGGATCGAACTGGCAGTCATGCTGGCGAAAACGAAGTCACTGTCACAGCACGTCATTTCCGATTTAACTGGAGTAAGTCGCGACACCATACGAAAGTATGCGAGCGAAACCACAAAAACTGCAAAGGGGCATAAGAAGGCATGAACAAACCGAACTTCCTGATCGGCCGCGGAGAGCTGCTGGTACGCGACATTAAGGGACCAAAGCGTTTCGGCGACAAGGCTGAGGTCTACCCGTACTCTTATGCGATTGAACGGTTGACCCCGAAATTGGAACGAGCATCCGGTGCGCTCGATGCGTTGCCCGAAGATGCCTGCCCACGTGATTTCGGCGTTGCCTTGCTGACCCTTAATCCTGGCTACATTGCTCGGTCGTATTTTCCAATCGCGTTGCTGCGTGCGGCTGGTCTGGAATCGGTTGGCAGTCGGACTGTCAAAATAACGCCAGAAGCCTGGACAAAGAAAGGGCCGCCTGTTGAATCGAGCACCACTCAACTGTTCGTTGCGGGCAAGCGTAGCGTTTTCCGAAGCTTACCTGGCTGGATTCAGTATGCCGAACAGGGATCTGATGAGGCGTTGGATATTGCCCATATCGAGGACTTCGCTGCCTTCCTGCCGGGAGAGCGGGTGCGTGAATACGGCAGTGAGAAGGAACGATTCTTCGAGGTGGGGATTCACCTGTTGCAAGACGAAGGCTCTGCTTTCATTCAGAAGGCATTTTCTCAATTCGCAGCGAAGCAGGACGTAAAGCTTCATGTAGAACTCGCATTCCGTGCCGGTAACCTTTGGTTCGTTCCAGCCGAGGGGCCTCGCGACGCTGTGGAGCGGCTGTCCACTTTTTCTTTCGTGCGCGTGATCCGTCCGATGCCCAGCTTGCGCGGTATGCGCCCGGTGACGCGTGGCTCTAGTGTTTCTGTAACCTGTCAATTACCCAATGCACAGCCGCTTTCTTCCGAGCCGCGGGTGGCAATTTTGGATGGTGGTCTTCCAGCACACCACCCCATCGGCCCTTGGTTAAAAGCTTATCACCGCCTAGATCCGAGCGCGGCCGATGACCCTGAAGCGAATGAACACGGTCTGGGTGTAACGTCAGCCTTCTTGTTCGGGCCGCTTCAGCCAGGTGGAATTGCGGAACGCCCATACTCTTATGTCGACAATGTTCGCGTGCTTGATGAGGATTCGGACACGGAGGACCGGCTCGACATGTACCGCACATTGGGGTTTGTAGAGCAGGTGCTGCTATCCCGACAATACGAATTCATCAATCTCAGCCTCGGTCCAGACCTGCCCATCGAAGACAGTGATGTGCATGCGTGGACAGCGGTCATCGATGACCTACTCAGTGACGGCGACACATTCATGACCATCGCAGTCGGCAACAACGGCGAGCATGATCGCGATTCGGGTAACGCGCGCGTTCAAGTACCATCTGACTGTGTTAACGGCATTGCCGTCGGCGCCGCAGATGCCACCGGCGCGAGCTGGGTACGCGCTCCTTACAGTGCCATCGGCCCGGGGCGCAGTCCAGGGGTAATGAAGCCGGACTTGCTCGCCTTCGGCGGCGAAACATCTCAGTACTTCCATGTACTGACGCCGTCGAGCAAGCCGCGGCTCTCACCGCAAATGGGGACGAGCTTTGCCGGCCCCTACCTACTACGAAGCGCCGTCGGCATGCGCGCGATCTTGGGCACAGAGCTGTCTCCGCTAACGCTCAAGGCGCTGCTAATCCACGGAGCTGATCCGGGCGAATACGATAAATGCGAGGTCGGCTGGGGCAAGATCCCTGAGGACTTGATGACGCTTATCACGTGTCCCGACGGTGTAGCACGAGTCATTTATCAGGGCGAACTCAAGCCTGGCAAGTATTTGCGCGCGCCGCTTCCCCTACCTGCAGGAGGGCTGACCGGCAATATTACGTTGGGGGCGACTTTCTGCTATGCCTGTCCGGTCGATCCGCAGGATGCATCTGCGTATACGCGCGCAGGCCTCGATGTAGTCTTCCGACCCAATTCCGGCAAAGTCAAAGAGGGTGCTGCGAATGCTGCATCAAAGGGCTTCTTCGACTTGAAACAATTTGCCACTGAGGAAGAGCGCCGCTCCGATATGGGCAAGTGGGAGACTGTCCTTCATGGCGAAAAAAACATGCGCGGCACTTCGCTGAGCGACCCGGTGTTCGATATTCACTATAACGCTCGTGAGGGAGGTGGCAAAGCAAACGGTGCTGAAAAGATTCGGTATGCATTAGTGATCACGATCAAAGCGCCCAAGCACGCTGATCTTTATAACGACATTCTTCGCACCTACACAAACATCTTGACGCCGATCCAGCCTCAAGTGTCTCTGCCAATTCGAGTATGACGCAACGCCCTGCCGCACTACTCAAGTTTCGGCAGCGCCATTACCAGCGCCTGCGGCTCGGCTTGCAAATAGCTGCCCCTTATGACGCGGGCGAAGAACGGCATTCCCGCAGAGATAAGCGGCCAAGCACATCATTAACGACGTGCGTCAGATGTTTGACGATCCTTGGCAGGAAATTGAGTATTACCGGCGTAATTGATGGGGATGAGGTGGCGTGATACTGTATTGAAAGCCAGTATCGACTCATATGTGGTGGAGATTTGCGCAATCCTACAGTTATATAAATGCCGGGCTGGAAAACCGAATCGACTTCTGCGGAGCTTGTCGGAGAAGCTTCAGCTCGGCAAAAATACATCACTTAACGCCAAGTTTCCCAGAGAGATTACGACCATGACACAAGGTGTTCATCATCCAGTAGACCAGACTTCGCTGCATGATTTGGTCGAGAACCTACGCTGTCGTGCGGAAAATCTGGAGTTGCTAGACAAGCTAGTTTCATCCCTCAAGCAGGAAGTTGAACAGCATCACAACCTGGCGGACTCTTTAAAGCATAGTTTGCAGTTGATCCAGCAAGTAGTAGAAGAGCGCGAAGCATTCTTTAACCTGTCATTGGACATGCTGTGTATCGCCACGACCAGCGGGCGTTTTCATAGAATTAATCAAGCATTCGAGCGTACGCTCGGGTATGCGCAAGGTGAATTGCTATCGCGAAGCTTCTTTGATTTAGTGCATCCTGACGACGTTGAAAAGACCCAGCAAGAAGTGCAAAAGCTGCGTACGGGCATAGACACCATCAGTTTTGACAATCGCTACCGACACAAAAATGGCGAATATCGCTGGTTAAACTGGACCACACCGGCGCCCCCCCCTGGATCTCACTTCCTCTATGCCGTTGCGCGCGATATCACTGCGCAGCGTCAACGCGATGAGCGTACGCTGTATTTGGCCTCGCATGATGATCTGACCGGCTTGGCCAATCGATGGCGCTTTAACGAGGAACTGGAAGCGAGCTTTGCCAGGCTGAGGCGCGATACCAGCAGAACGTTCGCAGTGTTGGTGCTTGATCTAGACAAGTTCAAGCCCATCAATGACACCCACGGTCACCAGGCTGGCGATCAGGTGTTGCGAACGGTCGGCGACCGGCTCAGCGCTATCAAAAGAGAAACCGATATTCTATGTCGCTTGGGCGGCGATGAATTTGCGTTGCTTGTGCCCGACGCAGATTTTCACGAAGCTCAGTTCATCGCCGAACGAATGCGCAGGGAAATCTTACTCCCCATTAACATAGGTCACATCGAGGTGGCCGTTGATGTCAGTATCGGCGTCGCCATGGCCACGGAACATTTCGGAGATGCGAAGGATTTTCTCAAAATGGCCGATGACGCCATGTATAAGAGCAAACGCAGCAAAGCAGAAAGTGGCTTAGCGACGAACGCCTATGCCAAGGGCATGCTCTGAGAATGTTAGTTTTGGGTTACGCACGCCCCCTGGTGATGGGCCGTCAGTATCATCAAGGAAGATATTGCCTGAAAATTTAACCAGACAACCAGTTGGGATATCCTATTACGATAGCGGAGAGGGGCGCCATTGTGGCCGTCCCGCGCCAAAGTTCGATTTTGAATTTTTTTGTTCAGGCAATCCACACGGTTAAAACTTTGCCATATCGCCGTTACCTCGATCACGGAAACAAAGCAAGAAGTTTTTCGGTAGAAGCTGGTTTGGTCAACCTCGCGGTACATCCGACTTCAACCATCCTAGCAATAGATGTCGGGTCGTCATATGCGGATAGAGCGATGATATGAAATGTCTGACCATCGGGTCGTGCCCTTATGGCTAATGCGGTGTCATACCCATTTAGGACGGGCATATTTATGTCCAGTAAAATTACCTTGGGCTGAAAAAAGTCCAGTTGATCAAGTGCTGCTAGCCCATGATATGCAACGGCTGTGGTATAGCCGAGCGTTTGTAACAAAAGAGCGAGCATATCGGCTGCATCTTCGTTATCGTCCACGATAAGAACGCGGCAACTCATATGCCATCCCATAATAACAAGTGCAGTGGGCCAAAGATGCCATTGTTGAGTTACTGGTTCAACGAACATTTTGCTGACCGTATCACAGAAAGAATTATTGTGCAGCATCGTTGAAATGGGTCAGTACCACTTCTCAAGCTTTGCAGTCGTGAATGTGTAGGTTGATATATCCTTGACGAAGCTTTTTAACAAAATATCGGTCTTTTATCACGATTTAGCAATCGACTGCTCGATAAGCTTTCGATTAAAGGAATCGTCGCTATCTATATACCGCATGGTCAGTCTGAAAGCCGAATAGCGCTTGTATGCCAGGCAGGATCATTCGCGCCTCCTCTAACATATTGCGCATCTACTCCCTCAAACTGTTCTCTTCCATTGCCCGCCTCATCAGCATAGCCAGCTCGCTGTTAATCGACCATGCCTATTGTAGGGTTTCCTCAGTTCAGAGTGCGCCCAGTAGAGCAGTACCCCGGTCCAGGGATGCATTTTGCGATCATGGAATGGGACGACCAAGTGACAAAGACAGCCGTCGTTTTGTTGTGCGCAGTTTTTCTGCGTTGCATAAAACCAACACACATTGGATCAGAAAAGACAATTTATGTTGCTATTTTGGATTTGAAGTAATAATGATAAGTAAATTTTCAGGCCATTGAGGTTGTTTACCTAAAAATGAATGCCACGTAAAACGGCGACTGAGTTACATTGAGGCATCTATTGCCACAGGTAAATCATGTCCAGTAACCAAGAAACCTTCGAAGATTTTCCTCAAGATGACGCCCTTTGGGCTGTAAAGTTCATCGACCAGTTTCATCAGGCGCATCAACATACGCGATCAACGGCCGTCAAAGTCATGCTCCAGCGCCTGCCGCCGTTGAATGTCGCACAGCTGTCGAGAATGACAGTGAAGTCGTGCCAGGACATCATTGGCAAGCGGTCAGATGACCCGTGGCCGCAGTTTGAGTTCGTGGAAATTCTGGTAGGCAGCCTCCCGCTGGTGACTATTGGATTCGTTTTCAAAAATGGCGTGAAGGTGGGCGAGCTGCCACGTAGCCGTCAGATTATTACTCTGATGCCCGGCCAATTCGATTCGGATGAATTCCGTGTTGGCGATAAAGTCGAGCCACCACAAGGATGGCCGGAGAAATTACCGCATCGCACGCTGAACCTGGGTGAGTATTCTGGCTTGATTGATCACCCATCACGCAACGTCTTTTTTAGCAACGCACGCCTGTGGGTACATACCCGCAACAAGGGCAAAGATAAAGAAACTTTCATCGTACCTCGCTCAGTAATTTTGAAGGCTTTTTACGCCCAGCACAGTGAAATTGCGAAAGCGACGATTGGCGGCCCTTGGGAAAAAACACTTGAAGACATCATTTGCCTAAACGACATAGACTCCCAGCTCAAAACTGAAATTGTTGACGAAGGCCGCCAATGGAATATCATCCTGCGCACGCTCGTACAGGACGATTACGCCAGCATCTTAGCCGTGCTTATGTTCGATCCGTTCGGCCGCGCGTGCGCGGAGTCGCTTTATACCAAGAGCTTACAGGATCGTGACGGCGACGCGCGCGCACCTTGGTTTGCCAGCGCACAAATTCCACTGCAAGCACTCAAAGACCGGCTTCTGCTCGAAACTCGGTGCATCACGCTCAAGTCGCGCTACTTCAGCGACGGCGACGATGAACGATGCGAACACCGCAAATATCTCGTCACAGAAATATCGGGCGGCAGCTGGCCAACGCACTATCCAGTGATCGGCTATTCTCGCACCAATTCTGCGGATGATGCGCCGAACCCGGTACGGGTCGAACATGAAAAGCCGTACAGCCGCGCATTTCAGTCAAAGGATGGCAATCCAGAAACCACGCTGACGCAGGCCGAGGATGCCAAAGCGAATTCCGGCATGACGACATTGAAAAGCGGAGAATGGAACTGGCTACTTATGCCGCCAGTAACAACGAAGCTGGAAAAGAAGCATAGTAAGAAGTATCCTGGTCAGCAGCAGGTTGGAAAAGACGAAGACGGAACGCGCGTCTCAACTGGCGAGCATACACATGAGGCCGATACCATCCCAAAGGCCGAAGCCACCACGCCTGTTCGGGTATCAAATGCACGGTTCGAGCGCGTCGTCGAGGTGCTTAATAAGCTCGCGAAGGATAATGTCATTTCTGCGATCACCGAGGTAGCGCCTGCCAATCCCAAGCAGATCTCCGACCGTAGTGGGCACCGGTGCTGGAAGTTTCTCGATCCGGCAGCATTAAAAGGCGACGATAAAAAGCGTCCGGGATGGCGCCTCATATATCGGGCTTCCAGGAACCTTAGCAAAGCCGATTATCGAAGCGCATTAATACTCCAACTCACGATTGGCAGCTCCCAGCATTACTGGATTGAGATCGAATGTCGGCCTGCAGAGATGGGGTTTTACTCAGTACTACTTTCCGGAAGCAGCGCTGGCACGCACTCCACGCTCACCACGACATTAGACATCATCGCGGAAGCGAAGGGTGCGAGACTGAAAGAACATATCAATAGCGCTTTTTCACACGAGCAGATTCAGGTCGCCACATACAAACACATCTACAATACGGAGAGAACCGGACTCACTGAAGAGTCCGTGAGAAAATTTTTAACGGAGGCGACGTTGAGTCCGAACGCGGAAGCGTGAGCGGTAAGTATGCGGGCTGCGGCCAGAAGGCATGTCGGCCCAGTTGTGCACTCGGCGAGAAAAGCAACTGGCGCGATGCAAACCTCGGACCAGATCCTACGACGAGCTGAGACGAAGTTTCATTCCATATTGATGCACCACACCCCTATCTCTACTGAAGAAATCGCAATAGTTTTTCACCATAAGGCAGCAGCTCGGATGGGAGCATGATTTTTTCACGCTCTACCTGCATCAGCAAACCGGCGTCCGAAGATTCAAATTGTTCAGCAGAGAGACCCTTGATAGCATTGAGCGGAATACCCAATGCTGTTGCGAGAATTTTCTGCAGCATCATTCTGTTAGCGTGTTCAATGCCCGACGCTTCCACTTTCGTAATCAGTTCGGCCAGTTTCTTCGACGTTGCCAATGGATCTTTTATCGGCGCAAGCGCCGCACCTTTCTTGGCAGGCATGGCTACGTCCCACTCCTTAGAGCGCCGGCAGAAGGATACGAACCGAGACAGGTTATTGCGCGCACCGCGATGCTCTACAAGGAAACGTTCGATCTGAGCAGCCGACCAGGGCGATGCGCCCAGTGCTACATAGGCGGTAAATTGATTTGCCGTCGACAAATACATGCGCATGCTTCGCAAGGATAGTTGTTCCGAATCGAGGTGCCTTAAATAAGACTGCAGCAGTGTGCCCCAAGGCTGACGTTTTGCTGCGATGAGCAGTTCATCGATCCGAGTGCGCTCTGCCGAGTGCAGCTTCGCTTCATCAGACACGCGAATGCCTAGTTGCTGCTCAAGAAAACGCGTGGGTAGCAAGTGCGTTCTCAACGTCGAGGTACCGAACAGATTCAATAACGAGGTATCGGTCAAATCCAATACGGAAGTGAATGTCACATCAATACGCTCGAAGTAGATCTGGTGAGTGCGTAACAGCCGAACCAGGTTAGCGCTGGTTGGGTGTTGAGCATAGAGCCAGAGTCCGAAGCGATGCCACAAGGTCGACACCCACTCATGCTGGAAAATCGCGCCCGTCAACTCCAACTCTCTATCAATAGCCAGCTTATTGGTGCAACCGCGGCAACGCGAGTTTCCGAGACCAGGTACGGCCGTGCCGCAATCGGGACAGGCATGCTCGATATCAGGATGATTTAGACAGTGAGTACAACGCACGCCTTGTTCGGACGACTGCGCCACCTTCCTGTATTTTCCACATCCGCCACAGGTCGCGTGCGTCAACTTGTTACGACAAGATTCGCAAATCTTTTCATGTATGCCGAACGAAGGCGCAGAATACAGGCGAGAGGTCCTGCGATCACAACGCGGGCAGGCCCTTGGCTCACGGAAGTAAGGCACACATGATGGGCATACAGGCTTATCATCTATGATCATGCCGGCTCGCGGCACGGCTTTCTCACACCGAATGCATTTACGATCGGCGACCTGGCAAGCTATGCATAAAGGAGGGGTCGGGTCATTACGATGAGGCCGTGCACTTTCACCACATCTACTGCAGGGGACAGCAGGAAAAATCCTGGGATAGCACGTACCACAATACTCTTTGGATTGATGGATTTTATGCGCCTTCACAATGCTGCGGCCACACTCATCGCAAAACCTCACGCCTTTTTTATCAATGCCCATATTTCCCTTTTGCTGCCAACATTAGTGCCTCAGCACGCAGTGCTCTGCATTTCACTCCGCCCGTATTTTCGAGCCTGCGGATATAACGCACGAAACTAACTTCATCTGGGCCGCGCCGCGAGCGCAACCGCGCAGGCAACTGCTCAAGTACATTCTCCAGCCATTGCGGCGCACAGCACTCCCTTCGAAAAGCCAGTCGCGACACACCAGAGACCATCGCAAACTGCAGGAAATTGGATGGCCATTCGTCCATGATCTCAAGCAGCAAAGAGAACAACGCCTGGCGTGCCGACCGTCCCAAAAAACGGATCTGATCGTGGATCCAGTCAGTGGGCAAGTCAACGCTCCATAGAGCTGGATGGCTAAGCACATGCTGCTTCACCACGCGCAATATGCGTATCTCACCGCGCAAGCAGTCAAATCGAGAGACCATTTCACCACCGATGAAAATGTCATCGCTCCGAAACCAACGCATCATACGGGTCTGCGTCTCAAGCGCAAGCGACGCTATAGCACCATCGACAATATGCCCCGCACTTAACACTGCGCCACAGTTCCAACATCGCCTCATATCAATCCTGGCGCGGTGCGGAATCACTGGCGCCTCACATGACGGACAACACTCCCGGAGCAAGACGCCATGCTCCGGACAACAAAAAACAAATGCCAAGCGCCAGATTCGACGGAAGACGTCATCATCGCGCAAACACAGCGGACAGTACTGCAATCCCATGCGCCGGCGCAGGCGATGATAGACGCCCACAGCATTTATCCAGCTTTGATAATGCCGCCATTGCGCTACTGCTGGCGAACTACAACCTACCAGATCGTATAGCGTCATCGCTTTCACTTCAGGCTCGCTCAAATGGCAGTAGTGCGCAATTGACGATAGCACCTTAGCACTAGCAGAGCAGTCAATGTCACGATTCCAGATAGCGACGCGCGGGAGTCCGCGCTGCATGAACATGTGCGGGCTAAGCCCCTGGCGATGTGCACGCCGCACAAGATAGGTACTCAGTAACTCGTCGTTCGCAGGTGACAGACGAATCTGCAACGTATCAAGATCTACACCCGGCGGGAGATTTCGTCCCACTCGTCCTCTCGTGTCCACGTCATGGCCTTTAACACTTTCTCGTCAATGCGCTCTCTGCCGGAAGAGATGGCGAAGCTCGATGCTTCCTTCAGGAGTTTGACGGTTGAACCAATCGTTTCACCAGACATTGCGTATATCAGCGGTGCGATATCACGTGATGCCAGATTGGAAGGCTCGGCAAGAGGAAGCAGCTTTTCGTAACTCGCCAGAAAGCGCAGGTATTCGACGTCGAGCTTCCATCGGTCAAGTGCAGCGGGCTCAAAGCGCGACTTCATCTGCGGTTCAAGATTCAGAGCATTGATCGCCGCCTGAGTGCCAGCCGCCACAATCGAAATCTTTAAATCGTTACTGAGCATTTTAATCGCAGTCAGCAAGTCGCCTGCCGCCTTGCCCGCAGTGGTCAGGTTGTTAAATTCATCGATCACGAGGATGCGAATGCCGGCGTAGATCAGTATTGATTTGGCTTCTTTTTTCTTGCTGGCGACGCTGTCGCGATCGCCGTGTGAAATGCCCATCGCCCAAAGTATCTCAGACCAGAAATCTGATTCGCTGGGAGTCTCCGGCATCGATATTTTCACCACCGGCGCAATAGGAGAGCCAGTGGCGCTCATCTGAACCGGATTGCGGGAAGCGAATCGAGAGACGATCGAACTCTTGCCATTGTTACCGCGACCAACAAGCAAAATGCTCGGCATGCGCAAGGACTTCGGATACACGAGCAGTTGGTCGAGCTTGTCCATTATCTGCTGAGCTCGCGTATAACCAATCCAACGATCAGTTTTGCAATAGGCGATCCTTTCCACCGTTGGCAATTCCAGGACTTCAACTACTTCCGTATCTAAGTGTTCTATGGTGATCATCGCGTCAGAGAGACATCGTCAAATGGTTGAATAGGTTGAGCGAAAGGATCATCATCGCCCGCTGCAGCGATCAACTTGGAGGAAGCATTCGTGCGACTATCGATGCTGCCCCCCATATAGACCGGCGTGGCCTCTACCTTCGGTGTTCGTGTTGCATGCAGGCGCGCACTCTTCGTTTTCTTGATCGAGTTTGCGACAGCCTCACGCATGCGTCCAATAGCCTCAAAGATCCTGTCCTCATCGACGTCCTTCACGCCTTGCTCAGCAAGTTGCTGCTTCGCTTTCTTCAGTTCCCAAGCGCTCATCGCAGGATGCCCGACGTTCGCATAGGGAATCGGGAAATAGGCTTTTGCATTTGGGTCGAAGAAATACACCTTGCTAACGTCTCGCGGATCGCGGCGAATAAGGAACGAGCGCCGCGACTTCGAGTTCTCAGGGTCCGTGGAATTGATGTAAGGGATCAATATCGGATCATAGTAATTAATCAGATCAATCTGAATACCATACTGCTGTACGGACCGCTCAAAGAAAGGCATAAAGTCGAGTGTGAGTCGGAACGGATCGACGGTGAAGGGCGGAATACCGATACCTGGCGTCGTCGCGTCACCCAATATGCCCAGCTCCCACTTCTTGCGCGGCGGCATGCTCAACTCAGAGTGATTTCGCTGGTGGTAAACATTAACGATAAAATCAACCAACAGCGCTTCGAACTCCCTCAGAGTTAAGGCCGCTTCACCCTCCGAATCGTATCCTTTTCGCTGAACAGGATTGGAAAACGTGGCGCCAGGCCACTGGCGTATCTGATTGGCCAGCGTTCCCATGTAGCGTTCGATATGCCCGCCGTAATGGGGCTTTTGAACCGGGCGCCATTGCAGATCGATTGAGTGTTCCTCACATCCTCGCTCCAGCACAGCGCCGCGGAATTCTTTGGCGTTATCAACATGGATGATGCTGGGCTTTCCCCATACCGGCCATTCTCCACTGACGCCAAGTTCAGCTAAGTATTCTCGCTTGGGGCAAATCGCATGAGCAATGCACAGGCCAACCGAAGTGGAACTTGGCGCTTCAAAGGTCACATGCAAGCCCACTACCATGCGACTGAAGACATCAATAGCGACCGTCAGCCAAGGCCGGCCAATCGGTTTGCGGTAAATTTCGTCGACAAGAATAATGTCGGCCGGGGTATGGTCGATTTGCACAACCGCGAGCGGAAAGTCCGCTCCTGGAAACGCCCCCTGGATCGGCTCATATAAATTTCGGGCCTTCTCTTTGTGGCCTCGCCGACGCAATGTATCCGCCTGAGGCAGCAAGTCGATACGTTTGCGGATGGTGTTTCCGCTAGGCGGGTCGATCGAGGCCAGCCGTGCCCTGCGTTGGACTTCATCAATAATGTCTTGCGGTTTCCTGCGCTGTTTCGTCAGGTAATCGTCATTGATGACGCTCTCGATCAGCTTTTCCTGTTCGGCAGAGAGCATGAAGGTGCCCGCACGTCGACCACGTTTGGTCGGCACCAGCGCCGACACATGACCAGCCTCCTGGTATAGCTTGAGCCATTTGTACAACGTGGCCGCGTGCAGACCGCGGTCCTTTGCCAGCTGTTCCACGTTGGCCCTAGTCCGGACGGGATTTTCCAAAAGCGGCTTGATCGCATGCAGGCGCTGCTGGGCAATTGCCCAATCTTCCTTACTGTGGAGCAGGATGTCATTATCCTCTGGTGCAGCACTGGGCACCGCATCGATTGGAGGCCTAAGTGACTCGACATCAAGGCGAATGCTTTCCTTGGTCTCCTCATTGACGGCCAGCACCGTATTGACCGTGACCTGATGGGATATCTGGTAATTCTTGCCGCCCGAGCTGACGCGCTGCCCACGCTCGGCAGACATGAAGCCTTTGGGTACTTTATTCATTTGTAGCTCCCATCCAGATTCGGGAGTGCATGTTTAACGATTCATTGAGATCCGTAGCGATTTCCCGATTCGCCACCATACGCCAGAGTTCGTTCAATGCCTCCATTCGTTTCTCTTGATACGTGTACGACACTGCAAGAAGTGCTTGCGGCGTGGTTGGGCCAAGCGATCGCAAGCTATAACTAAGCTGGTCGTGGTAGAGCTGATGAGATTCCATCGTGCGGTACTTGCGCAAGAACTTTGCATTGTTCAAGTAGGGAGTTCTGATATGTTTTTCAGTGACGATCTTGAACCGCCAGCCCTGCTCCTGACAGAACCTGATCGCCTTCTTGAAGCGAAGGCGATAACCCTGAAAATTCTCCCGCAGATCGGCAAGTGCCTTCACTTCGTAGACCACCGTGCGGAGCTCACCACCGGGCAGGCGGTACTGCGCCAGTACATCTGGGGTGTAACGTAGCTCGCGCCCATCAGCTGAATAGTAAAGCGAAAAAGGCTGCTCACGGATGACCGCCACTGCAGGGTCGAAATCGAGGCAAACCAACCAGTCCCGCTCAAGCGAAGACTCAAAACCTGCGCGTCCGGCGTCAGAGATACTCACACGCCCGGTCAACGCTCGTCGGCTCGTGCGTTCAGGCCTGGTAGGGCTCAAGAAATCCAGTCGCTCATTTTCGTCAAAAATCATATCCATTCGCCAATTTAATTAATTCCAGTCGCACTTATAGTTGAATATTGCCGCACAGATATAGAGGAAGTCAAGCAAATTACAGTCGCCTATTTAAAGGGAATTGACAGCGGCGGCATCCCGCGGCCCGGCGAGATTTCCCTGGCCCATCACGGCGTGCTCTTCCTCGACGAATTGCCGGAATTCGACCGCCGCGTGCTGGACATGCTGCGCGAGCCGATGGAGTCCGGCCGCATCACCATCTCGCGCGCGGCCCGGCGTGCCGACTTCCCCGCGCAATTCCAGCTAATCGCCGCCATGAACCCCTGCCCCTGCGGCTACGCCGGCCACATCAGCGGCGCCTGCCGCTGCTCGCCCGACATCATCGCCCGCTACCAGAACCGCATTTCCGGCCCGCTGCTGGACCGCATCGACATGCAAATGGAAGTCGGCCCGGTCGATCCCGACATCCTGGCCGCCGACGCCTGCGGCGAACCGTCCGCCCTCATCGCCGCCCGCGTGCAGGCTGCCGCCGACCTGCAACTGGCGCGGCAAGGCAAGCGCAACCAGTTCCTCACCACGCGCGAAATCGACCAGCTCTGCAAGCCGGACAAGCCCGGCAAGCGCGCGCTGAAAGACAGCATGCACGCCTTCCAGTGGTCGGGCCGCGCCTACCACCGCATCCTGCGCGTGGCGCGCACCATCGCCGACCTGGCCGGCGCCGAGCAGGTGCGCGAGCCGCACGTCGCCGAGGCCATCCAGTACCGCCGCGCCCTGCCCGGCCTCCGTCGTTAATTCTGTCGGGCAGGAAGTGAAACGAAGCCTGTTCGTTAGGCTTGCTGCTATATTGCTGGCAACTCTACATACGTTCAGGAATGCGATGACCCGTCTGCCACTTTGTCTTGCCGCCGGCGCCCTGCTGGCCGGTTGCGCCACGAAGCAAGTTCCGCCCACTGAATTCACGGTCAACTCCGGCGCGCCGCGCGCCCCCGAGCAACTGGCAGTGACCTTTGAAAAAGTCGACCTGGCGCTGCGCGTCGATCCGGCCAGCAAAAGCATCAGCGGCGACGCCGCCCTGACCTTCCTGCTGAAGGAACCGCTGACCCGCATCGCGGTCGAACTGGACCGCAACCTGCCGGTCGACGGCGCCAGCGTGGACGGCGTGGCCCTGGCGCCGTCCGCGATCAGCAATCCCGACGGCCGCCTCTACCTGACCTTGCCGGCGCCGCTGCCGGCCGGCGCCCGCACCACCGTGCGCGTCCAGTACCACGGCACGCCGCTGGTGGCCAAGCATCCGCCCTGGGATGGCGCCTTCACCTGGAGCCACACGGCCGACGGCCAGCCCTGGATCGCCACCACCGTCGAGGGCGAAGGCTGCGACATGTTCTGGCCCTGCATCGACCACCCCATGGGCAAGCCGCAACTGATCGACCTGCACATCACCGTGCCGTCGCCGCTGGTCGCCGCCAGCAACGGCGTGGCGCTGGGCATGGAGGAAAAGAACGGCTGGCGCACCTACAACTGGCGCGCCAAGCACCCCAGCACTTACGGCGTGGCGCTCAACATCGGCCCGTACGAACTGCTGTCCGATAACTACGTCAGCCGCTACGGCAACACCATCCCGCTGCGCATGTGGTACCTGAAGGGCCACGAGCAGGAAGCCCGCGGCCTGTTCAAGGAGTTCGCGCCCATGCTGGACTTCTTCGAATACCGCATCGGCCCCTATCCTTTCGGCGACGAGAAGATGGGCGTGGTCGAAACCCCGCACCTGGGCATGGAGCACCAGACCATCAACGCCTACGGCAACGGCTACGTCAAGTCGCCCTTCGGCTATGACTGGCTGCTGCACCACGAGCTGTCGCACGAATGGTTCGGCAACCAGATGACCAACGCCGACTGGGATGACATGTGGCTGCACGAGGGCTTCGGCTCCTACATGCAGCCGCTGTACCTGCAAGCGCTGCGCGGCGAGATGGAATTCCAGACCCAGTTGTTCACCTTCCGCAAGCAGTTGCTGAACAAGGCGCCGGTGGTCAGCGGCACTTCGCGCAACGAGGAAGCGGTCTACAACGAGGAGCGCGGCGGCCCGGCCAACGATATCTACGCCAAGGGCGCGCTGATCCTGCACACGCTGCGCAACCTGATCGGCGATGAGGCCTTCTTCAGCGCCACGCGGCGCATGGTGTACGGCACCGACAAGCCGGTGCCCGGCAACTTTCAGCCGCGCTGGAGCAGCACCAAGGAATTCATCCAGTTGGCCAACGGGGCCAGCGGCCGCGACCTGAACTGGTTCTTCGACGCCTACCTCTACCACGCCGCGCTGCCGGCGCTGATCGAGGAGCGCAGCGGCGACCGGCTCAAGCTGACCTGGAAGCTGAAGGATGGCGGCCCCTTCCCCATGCCGCTGGAAGTGCGCGTCAACGACCGCATCGAAAAGCTGCCCATGACCGACGGCCACGGCGAGCTGGCCGTGCCGGCACGCGCCATCGTCACCATCGATCCGCAATCGCGCGTGCTGCGCCAGGAGGATCACATCGATGAGTGGAAAGCCGTCGAGGACCAGAAGAAGAAGGCGAAAAAATGACGCGATGGACGCTGGCGCTGCTGGCAGCGGTCGCGCTGTCGGCCTGCAGCCCCAAGTATGACTGGCGCGACTACCACAGCAAGGACGCGCCCTACAGCGTGCTCTTCCCCGGCAAGCCGGCCAGCGCCACGCGCCCGGTGCAACTGGGCGCGCTGCAGGTCGAGATGACCATGACTGCCACCGAGATCGACGGCGTGGTGTTTGCCGTCGGCAGCGCCAGACTGGCCGACACGGCCCAGGCTCCGGCCGCCATCGAAGCCATGAAGACCGCGCTGGTGAACAATATCGGCGCCACGGTCACCAGCAGCAAGACCGGCGCCAGCGGCGCGCAAACCACGCTCGACGTCGATGCAAAAGGCGCCCAAAATGGTGAAAGCATGCGCCTGGTTGGACGTTTCATTTCCAAGGGGCAAAGGATTTACCAGGTAGTGGTCATGGGCCAGGCCCAGCATATCGTCCCCGATACCGTCGATACCTACCTCAGCTCCTTCAAGCTGGACTGAAAGCGAAGGGCTGGCTTAAAAGATGCTTAATCCAGTGCGGTAGCGCTCACACTGCTGAGCCACTATCTTGTAAAGTGACAGCCATGACCTAAAGTCAAAGTGACGGAAACCGAAAGAAGGCGCTTTATGTTGATCGCATTTAAATCCAAATCGAGTCCCGAAGTTCTGATGTACCAGGAGCATGCCCAGCGCATCCTGGACCTGTTGCACAAGAATCCCAGCCGCGGCGTCATCACGGCGGCCGAGGCGGCGCAGGCGCTGTCGCTGCTGGAGCATGAAGTGGCCGAGAGCAAGCTGCATCCCGAAACCGACGTCGAGCATGACATCCACACGCCCGAACGCGAAGAAGGCGAAACCCAGGAGCACGCGCTGCTGCAACGAGTCGGCTTCGCGGCCCGCGCCTTCCCCCTGCTGGAAATGCTGCGCACGGCCAAGCAGGAAAACGAAAACATCATCTGGGGTATCTGATCCCCGTCCCTACTCTCCCGCCAGCGACGCTTTGAGCGGGAGATCCATCGTAAAGCGCGTACCCACGCCCACCACGCTGTCGACGCGGATGCTGCCGTCGAGCAGCGAGGTGACGATGTTATAGGTCACGCTCAAGCCCAGTCCATTGCCGCCCTGTCCCAGCTTGGTCGTAAAGAAGGGATCGAAGATGCGCGCCTGGTGCTCGGCCGGGATGCCCTTGCCGTCGTCCTGGAAACTGATGCGCACCTGGCTGCTCCCCAGCCGCACCGCCCACAAGCGGATCTGGCCGCCGGTGCGGCCTTCAAACGCATGCAGCAGCGCGTTGTTGATCAGGTTGATGATCACCTGGCCGTAGGGACCGGGGAAGCTGTCCATCACGATATCGTCCGGCATCTCCACCTCGATGTGGTGCTCGGCCTTGCGGATCTGGTTCTTCATGGTGGTGACGATTTCCTGCGTGGCCTGGTGCAGATTGAATTCGCGCCGCTTGGCGCTGGCCTGGTCGACCGCCACCTGCTTGAAACTGTTCACCAGCTCGGCCGCGTTGCGCAGGCTGCGCATCAGCAGCATGGACGCCTCGCGCGCCGCATCGATAAAGCCGCGCAGGTCGGAACGGCGCAGCGTGTTGCCGTCGTTGAGCGCTTCGATCTCGATGGTCTTGGACTCCAGCGTGCTGGCCACCACCAGGCTGTTGCCGATCGGCGTATTCAATTCGTGGGCGACGCCGGCCACCAGCGAACCCAGCGCGGCCAGCTTCTCGCGCTCCACCAGTTGCTGCTGGGTGTCGCGCAACTGGCGGTAGGAATCGGCATTGGCGAACGCCACCGCCACGTAAGACGCCAGCGTGGTCAGCATGTCGAGATCGATGCGGTGATAGGCGTGCGTGCGGTAGCTGTGCACCGTGATCACGCCGCGCACATGGCCGCCCACCGAAATCGGCACATAGATCAGCGAGCGCGGCTCGGTGGGCAGCGAACCGTCTTCCAGCGTGCCCATGTCCTCGGCGCCCGACACCAGCTCCAGGCTGCTGATGTAGCGCCGGTATTCGAGATTGAGGTCGTTGATGAACACTTCCTGCGCATGCGTGATGCACCATACGGCAAGTTGATTGGGCTCGCGCATGCTGCGGGTATAGGGTGTGTAGCGCTTGCCCTTCTCCATCGCAAACGGATATTCGATCAGCTCCTGCTCCGGACGATAGATGCCGATGCCGAACACGCTGGCATCCATCAGCGCGTGCACCTGCTGATACAGCATGACCATGATGGCTTCGCTGTCCAGGTTGGCGGTGATGCGGCGGCCGATGTCCGACAGCAGCGAGATGTTACGGTGCGCCAGCTCCACGCTTTCCTTCTGGTGCTCGACCTCCTGCTTTTGCCGCTCGACCGATTCCTTTTCCAGCACCAGCTCGCGCGTGCGGCTGCCGACTTCCATTTCCAGCGCATGCTTCTGCCGCACCAGCATGCGGACGCGGGCACGGAACAGCAGGTACGCCGCACCGGCCATCGCGCCCAGCACCAGCAGGCGGAACCACCAGGTGCGCCAGAACGGCGGCGCGATGCGTAACGTCAGCTCCAGCGCCTCGCGGCCCCACACGCCGTCCTTGTTGGCCGCGCGCACGCGGAACACGTAGCGGCCCGGATCCAGATTGGTGTACGTGGCGAAGCGCTTGGAGGCGTCGGTAAAAACCCACTGCGGATCGAAGCCTTCCAGTTGATAGGCATAGCGGTTGCGCTGCGGGTCGGCGAAATGCAGGCCGGCGAATTCAAACGAGAAGGTGGTGTCTTCGTAGCTGAGTTCCAGCGGCCGGCCCAGCATGTCGGGGCGGGATTGATTGAAGATCGAGAAATCGGTGATCGAGACTTGCGGTGGATAGGGATTATCATGGATGCGCGCCGGCTGAAAGGCCGTCAGGCCGGCCAGTCCGCCGAAGTACAAGGTGCCGTTGGCCGTCCTGAATCCAGAGCCGATGAAATACGAGCCGTCGACCAGGCCGTCGCGCGCCGTATATTCCTTGAACTTGCCGCTCTCCGGATCGAACATGGTGATGCCGGCCGTGCTGCTGACCCAGAACATGCCCTTGTCATCCGGGAGGATGGCGCCGATGGGGTCGGGCGCGCGGCCATTGGTCAGGGCGTAGAAGCGGAAATGCAGTTCGCCATCGTCGCCGCGCAGGGCGCGGCACAGGCCGGCCGCCGTGCCTATCCACATGCGGCCCTTGGCGTCCATGTACAAGGCATGCACGCGATTGTTGATGATGCTGTCGCGCCGGTTCGGATCGTGACGGTAATGGGTGAACACGCCGCTGGTGCGGTCTAAACGATCTAAACCGTTTTCAGTTCCTACCCACATCACGCCGTCGCGGTCTTCCAGCATGCTGAAAATGCGGCCGCTCGGGAAGAATGTACGCACCTCCTTGCCGCTCGACGGGTCGATGAGATGCAAGCCATTGCGCGAACCGGCCCAGATCATGCCATCGCGGCCACGCAGCAGGGCCTGGACGTGCTGCGCGTTGCTGTCGCCCTCCAGCACAATCTGCCGGAACGTGCCGGTCGCGGGATCGCGTCGCGCCAAGCCGTTGGTGGCGCCCAGCCACAGTGCGCCTTGCGGATCCACCATCAGCGCTGCCGGCTGGCCGACCGGCAGCGCCTGCCCCTGCAGCCAGGTCTGGACCTTGCCGCTATCGGTATCGAGCAGCACCAGGCCTTCGCTCACGGCCAGCCACAACTGGCTGCCGCCGGCGCCGGTCACTGCGCGCAGCTTGGCATACCCCAGCCCTGGCAGCACGTCGGGGAAATCCATGTAGCGCTCGAAGCCGCCGCTGTTCAAGTCCACCCAATCCACGCCGCGATACCAGTTGCCGACCCACAGCGTGCCGGTGCGGTCCTGGTACAAGGCTGAAATCTGGTTATCGCCGATGCCGTGGCGGTTCAGCGTATTGAAACGGTAGCTGTAGATATGGCCCGACGCGGGATCGCGCCGCTTCAAGCCATCAAAAAAAGTGCCGATCCAGAGTGTGCCCGAACTGTCGTGCATCAGCACGGGAATGCGCATGCCGGCCAGCGCATCCGCTGGCGACAGGGCGATGCGCTCGGTCGCCGTGCCATGCAAGCGCAGGGCTTGTACGCCATCCAGCGTGCCGGCCCACAGCACATCATCGGGTCCGATGGACAGCGACTGGATATTATTGGCCTCCACCGATCGCGCTTGCGGCGGAATGTGCTGGAAGCTGTTGCTGCCGGCGGCCAGCATTTCCAACCCGGTGCCGGTGCCTATCCAGAGATTGCCGGCCTTGTCGCGCACCAGCGCATTGACGTGATCGTCGGCGATGCTGTCGGCATTCGTCGCCTCATGGTGCAGCACACGCATCTGGCCGCTGACCGTATCCAGGTGCTGCAAACCTTCGCTGGTCGTCAGCCACAAACCTTGCTTGCCGTCGCCGACGATGTGCGTGACGTTCATGTTGAGGTTGCCGTTCCCGCCCCCCTGGTGGATGAAGGACTGGGTCGCCGGGTCATAGCGGTCAATACCAGCCTTGCTGCCGACCCACAACTGGCCCCGCTCGTCTTCGTACAGCGCGTTGATGTAGTTATCGACGACGCTGGCCGGATTATTGGGATCGTTGCGGAAAGCGGTCAGGCGATAACCGTCATAGCGATTGAGGCCGGCCTGGGTGCCCAGCCAGATATAGCCACGCTTATCCTGCCATACCGCGGTCACGGATTCCTGGGTCAGGCCCTGCTCGACGCCCAGATGCTCAAAGCGGAGACTGAGCGGCGCAGCCTGCGCCATAGAAAATACAGCCAGCAGCAGCAAGCTCCAAAAATGCACCGGTCGTAGCAGGGAGAGCGGCATAGAGTGAATTGCATTTCCTATATGCAGTTAATTCTAATGCACAAAAGCAAAAAACCCACCAGTTGCCTGGTGGGTTTTTTTAATAACTAGCTTGACGATAACCTACTTTCACACTGGTTGCAGCACTATCATCGGCGCAAAGTCGTTTCACGGTCCTGTTCGGGATGGGAAGGGGTGGGACCGACTTGCTATGGTCATCAAGCTTTGAC